>Ga0207877_10026_pt1 | contig 396406 bp, 319 predicted proteins | sample LinPmetageLP29_FD_184046 | JGI IMG/M metagenome (GOLD analysis project Ga0207877, IMG submission 184046) | Marine viral communities from the Pacific Ocean - LP-29 (SPAdes) | ecosystem: Environmental > Aquatic > Marine > Oceanic | place: Pacific Ocean | collected 2009-08-23
AAAAAAACCCCCCCCCCCCCCCCCCCCCCTATGTCCCTCATGTATATGTAAAGAAGCGAAGAGCCGAGTATTAACCAATACCACACACCACGGGGTAAAGGGTGGCATAAGGAAATAACCCCGTAGAATGAAAACGCAACGATGCAAGAATCAGAGCCCCAAATATGACAGGAGTTGGGCCGATGGTCGTCCAGGAGGGGAGGAATCAGGTCAGAAAAAGATATTCAGCCAGTCATCGATTGCCGGTTTTGGGAATTCCGGGGACGGTCCATTCAGTGAAGAGGCCCCGCAATGTGCTGGTCACCAAGGCTGACCTGGCTACTGTGAGCCGATGAATCTATGTTCGCACTGGCACCGCTATCACCGCTCTCCGCGCTGGCACTCGCACTTCCAGTCAGACTCTTGTTCTTGGGAAGGGGACCCTTGGCAGGAAACGACTTGCTCACCCCATAGTGCTGTTCTACAGGCTGCGGTCCAACCGGAGGGCCTTGGCCAGACGGGTTCCGAGGTACCGGTGTCCGCATGTTTCCAGGTGAGGACGGTTGGCCGTAATAGGGAGGGGCACCAGGGGGTCCAAGATTGGAATCGTGGGCAGTCATTGGGCGACTCATGCGAGGACCTGGGGGTCCGGGGAAAGGGGCTGCGGGCGATTGACTGTTTCGCCGACTCGTGGGGTAGGGACGCGGGGGAGCGAAATCGCCCATCGCGCTGGTTGTGATGGAGTTTGCGCGCGAGCCTGCATTCAAGTGGCTGCGGTCAACCGATCCGTATCTGTCCGAAGAGTAGCTCATTATAGGGTTGTCGAGAAGGGAGTCGTGGAGACTCGGGATCTCCTGCATCGCGCGGTCACTTGGACGGCTCTTCCGGCCGAAGTATCGACCGAATGCGGACGAGGATGGTCGGCTGTTATGCATAGCAGGTCCGGTAAATTGCTCTGGGTTCTTGCGGATTTGGCTCTGGCTCGGGGCCTTGCGTGCACGGCGAGAGGTGATGCTCATCATATCAACTTGATCTGGGTCGATATGTGGGATGCCCATGGAATCCATCGGGTCAAAGAAATCTTCGTCCTCTTGGTCAAAGGGCGCCGCTCGGGGAGGTGGTCGCCGTGGGCCTGGGCCGGGGCCGGGGCCTCGTCGCATGCCTGGGGGCATGGGCGTGCCTATTCCCATTCCTAGCTCTTGTTCGCGCAGCTGCAACTCACGCTTACGCAGAGCCAGCTCACGCTCCCTCAGTGCCAAATCGGCACCAGGGCCAGCTCCGCCCTCAGGGGGGCCGTTGCCGTTGGGGTGTGGCATTCCACCTTCATCTCCGTCGTAGACCACCAGATGACTGAACTCCTCAAGTCCTTCCAATGATGGGTCACGGGGCACACCGTTTCCAGGAGGGGGCATAGGACCACCGCGGCCTCTCGGCATCATACCTGGAGGGCCTCGTCGCGCACCTGGAGGCATTCCCATACTCGATTGCGCCCGGCCCGACCGCATCGCACCACTCGCGGGAGGTCGCTGCGGGGCAGCGGAGGACATTCGGGGAGGTGGCTGGGCGACGATCGAGGCGGGAGGAGAATCGCCATGTCGGGGCTTGGTCTGGTTCACGATGTTGATGTGGTGGAGCATGGCGTACATCGCCTCAATGCGAGGTATGGGGACGTTTGATTCGGTGGCAAGCTTGATGGGAGAACCCAAGAAAGTCTCGACTTCCATCGGGCGGCGAGCCTGGAAATCCTGGAACATTGTGCTGGGGGCGTCGGATGCAGTCATCTTTTCAATCGTCCTCTCTCGGAAGTCGTCGGGGAATGTGCAGGCCTGGGCGGCGGCCAGCTCCATGAGCTCGTCAATAATGCCGTTCACCAATTGGCGAACACCTGTTTTCTCCAGTAGTTGTGTGGGATTAGAGGTATCGAAAACGACACTTGCGGTATGGAATGCGATGGGACTGCACAGATATTAGCAACCAGAATTTTGCACCGGCAGTTCGAAGGACTTACCCAATCATTCGCTCAAACTGCTCCTGTCTGATATTCCCCGACACTTTGCATTCGACCCGGCCGGAGCCCAGTGTCATGGCCAATGCGGCGGCCATGTCGTTTTGAATCGAGACCGGAATGGCTAACTGCTTGTTGGTCTTGCCCACGGCGACCTCGTTGGAACTGATGTGCTCAAACTCGCTGGGCCCTGTCTGAGAGATCTGCACGTTGGAGACGAGGGAAAGGACGACGTTGGTAGGGTATCGTTGCTCGAGATGGGATTCGATTCCGATGGTATTTGTGGTGTTTATGATGATGCAGGTGTGCTGGGGAGTGACGACGGATTCAATCACCGCGGCCAGATCGTAGACGTCCGGGAGAGCCTTCACGCAGAGAATGACATAGTCATAGGCTTGTTCGCGGGAGGAAGCGTCTTCGGGAGAGCGGACAACTGGAGACAAGTCTGTCAGCCTGAACGGCCGGGATCGACAAAGGGCACAGGAGACTGATCATACCGTGACGGGGTTTGAACCGTTCATTACCGTATATTTTTGATCTGTCGATAACAATTGCTATGAGTCAAAAGATCTTCTCGGGGGTAAAACTGGAGCAGAGACGTACTTGAAGGAAACGCCGTACTGAGACACGGCTTCAAATCCAGATTTCCAGACCAGCGTTACGTCGCAAGAAGTGGTCGCTTGAAGTCGCCAGGATAAAAAGGCCGAGATCGCATTGCTTCCCACTGCGCAGACTCTGAGTATTGGACGCCCCATGGCGGATGGGACAAGAAGAAGACTTACCGGACAGGATGCGTAGACGTGGAGGGGGAGCCATGGTCAAATGTGGAAAGAGGTTGTAAGAGGAAGGACCAAGTCGAAAAAGGTCCAGAGGCGCAAGGCCGCCGAGAGAAGATGGTTTACCACGGGCGAGCCAGGGCGAAGGGGTGATCGGGAAAGAGGGAGTGGCAGGGGAGAGAGTAGGGGGAAGGGAATTGTAAAAAGTTGGAAGGAGGAAGAGTGGAGGAGGAGATCGATGAGATGGGAAGGAGCCCGATCAGCCTCAACTTACTTTTCGCAGCTAAAGTGCGACCGCAAAAAGAATGTTTCTTGATCCCCGGTGCTTTCAACGGTCGTGGATCCCCCCGCCAGTTTTGAACCGGAAACGGACTATGATAAGGAAGGAGAGGCTGTCCGCGGAAGGATGTGGTTATTTGTTGACTGGATGCAGTAGAAGCAGTAGAATGATGTTTTTTTTTCTTTCTTTCTTTCTCTACCTAGGGTAGGGAGTACTGTTTGGTGCTACTCTATTTCCTTCTTTTTTCCCAGTTGTATCTACTTCGTTTCCCGTGCTATTGCAGTTTCGTGGCCTTTCACCAGTCTCGACCTCTTTAAATTGGTTAATAGCGCTGCAAAGAGGAATGAATATAATAAAACAAAAGTAGATACTTTCTATGATGAGAAATACATTTGCATTTGTCTACACAGCCTATAATCAAGTAGGTAGATATACCAATGTAGGCAGTTAATGGTTCAAACGAATCTGGCCCCGGTATGCGTGAGCACCCACTCTGTTGCTATAATTAACTATCAAGTTTTTCCTTTCTCAAATTGGCCAAGGAAACCTGACGGCTCCACTACATTATAGTGTCTCTGTTGATCTGCACCACTTCGACTTGAACTTTGAATTTTTAAGCTCGTATCTATCTTATTGATAATGACTCCCAATTATCTAGAAAAGATATGTTCGCCATATCAGCGAGTCCATCTCCATTAATCCCCGCTCTATTTTTCAACTCACAATCAACTAGCGCAAATCCGGAAAGAAGATGCAAGTCAGCACAGGAAAATCCATCGAAATGTTTACAAATCAAATGCCCAAAATCGACTTCTCCTGTACCCTGTGGTCGGAGCAATCTAGTACATCCGATGCCCTCCGGCTCATCTCTGCGCCAACGTCGTATTGGACACATACTTAAGCCACAGAAGCACAAAGGGACTCGTGCCGATTTTCCGCCACTAGTCAGTCACTAGGTAGTTATTTACGCGACAGCTGTACTCCGTACTTCGTTTTAGACATGGCCATCGTGGCACAGGACTTTTTCCCCGATCGACATCGGCTAGTCGTCAATTCGACCGTGTGGCACACAGACCAGATCACATCCAATAAGCAAGACTATCGTGAGAACATCTTTCCCACTAGCATAATATTTATGCATTCCGTTGAAACAGGCCGTGGGTTTCTCTACATATAGAGGGTCACCCACTTGTACGCACGAGGGACCTGGGCACATACATAACCAAGGAGGTTTTCTTTTTCCGCGTTCCAGGGAGGAGGAAGGGGCGTTGATACGGCATGCCAACGGGATCGACGTGCCGAATGCTGCTTGCAGCATCAAGGGATTGACATTTCTCGGGGATTTTGGATTCTTCACCGAACGTGATAGCTTCTGACGCTTCATCGTGAGATTGATCAGAACAACATTCACATTCAGGTACCATGGCAGACAAGTCCAGACTCTGGGGAGATCGAGGTGGAGCTAGGACATCTTATTCGTGTCGGATCCACTTGACTTGATTTCTCCGACTCGACTCCGTGTTCATCTCATGTACCAAGTACGCGGCCATGCCGAAAAAAAGACAAAAGAAAAAGAAAAAACAAGAAAGCCGCGTGGACCACGTTTGCAGAAGTCGCTGAATGCAGACAATTGTTTTATTTTCTTCCCCTCAATCAGGGGTATTCAAGGATTCATGCAAACATCCTCGACTCAGCCACGATTGACTTTTCTTGGCTTGAGGTCATGGCTTGCAAAGTCGATGAGCGATCGGTACGTTTTACGTTCAGGAGAGCCCACATCGTACGGAGACTCGCACTTTAATTAAAGCAAGAAATTTCGGCCCCGCCCCGTAGTTGGGTCCAAGCCGGACAACGGTCTCCCATAGTAGGATCGGAGTGAGAATTCTGCGAACCGGGATAGCTGTAGCTGTAGCTGTATCCATTGTACGGAGTACTCCGTAGTGCTCGCAGATCAATAGGGGTACGGGACAATTGTGATGATAAACAAAGTGATTTCCATTACCTCGGCTCATTGGACCCTGTCTCAACCATCCCAGTTCTTGAGATCTGAGTCAGTGGCTGCCAGTGCCCGAAAACCGCCCAACGCCTCATTCTATTCAGTTCTGTTGAACACGATTATTTTTCCTCTTGGGGAAGACAGAACCAGTCAGGATGAAAGCCACATCTACATTAAGGCACGAGCGGTCTCTGGGTGGGACGGCGAGGCCCTAGACAGGGTTTTCGGGCTTAGCTTCCGTCCGCTGCCTTGTTTTCGATATGCGCTTAACATCCCGAGCGGATTGGCTTGTCATGATTTGCAGAATTGGGATTCGGATTCGGGCTTTGTACATCCCACACCGCGTGTCCTATTATTTCTACCACGGAGGACAACGAGTACAACTACCAGACCTCGGGACCTCCAGAAACCCCCCCACAGTACTGTACTCCTAGTGGCATATGCCGATCTCGATATCCTCACTAGCTCACGCTGGGGCCGTAGCTATGTATCTTCACCCCGAATTCTCTAACCCAGGCGTTCATGCCGAATCAAGGCCACCACGCGTCGCCGATCAGCCATTGCGTATCCGTACTACACCAATTGCTGCCGTATCATACTTTCCACCCGATTACCTCCCTGACAGCTGTCACCATGCAGGGATGCTGCACGAGTACCTTAAAGTACCTGGCGAAAGTATAAATCAAGAAAAAGGGGTAATAAAATCATAGTGTCGATCAGTACAGCCTGTCCTCGCTGGGTCTGACAATCAGACAACAGCTTGTTTGACCCGCCAATCAGATCTGTACATATGTATTGTGCTTGGGAAAGGATCGCTTCTTTGCCCCAGTCTTTAGCGGGTCGTGCTAGCTTGGGTGGAACTATGGAGTATGGTTGTTGTGTCTTTAATGTCCTTGTTGCATGTCGGACAATCTTGGAAGTTGGAACGGAAGTCAGTTATTTATGTTCGTTGGTCTGTCCCGGAGCATAGGAGTGCCTATTGAGATTAACGCCTGGAAAAAAGCCGATATCGGGTTTAGAAGATTCACCATATCCAGAAGCGCTCAAGGGTTGTCAAGATGGTCTTGCAATGAATCATTACCTATCTCCTCCAAATGAGTGAACGTACTCAGTGTCGCATGCTCGCTTTGGCAGCCGCGCCAAGAGCTGAAAAAGTGAGTCGCCGTTGAAGGGGGAGTGAAATACTGACAAGGAGACTTACGAATCTTAATATTTCCAGATACTTTACGCGGACAGACACTCGTGAAAGAGCTGACCGGCCAAGACGTGGACTCAAAGAAGTGTCGATTAAAGCAGCATCACGCAAGAACCAAGTCCAAGTCCAAACTACGTGGATGTTTTTACTTTTGACCATTTGTATTCCATTCTGACCTGACATACAATGGACGGCCTGCCTCACTGCAGACCCGCGAGAAAAAACCATAGGAGAGCTATTTGCGCCATAGACGATTGACAGTAACTAGAAAAGGAAAATGAAAATGAAAAAGTTTTCAGCTCGGCGGCAAAGCGACCACACCACCAAGAGAAGAGGCACTTAAGCCATGTAGGTGGACGAATCGACACCATCCTCGGGGTACTCACTATTATGCGCGGTTAGTCTGGGACTGACAATGGGGATGGAACAAAGGGCACATACGGAAGAGCGACCTCGAAGCGCTTCTCGATATCCTTGAGGACCTTCTCATCATCCTCGTTGCTCACGAAGGAGATGGAGAGACCCTTGGTACCGAAACGACCGGCACGGCCGACACGGTGGAGGTAGGAGTCGGCATCGGAGGGAAGGTCGTAGTTGATGGCCAGGTTGATACGCTCGATATCAATACCACGACCGAAGACATCGGTGGCAACGCAGATCCGCTTGTTGAACTCCTTGAATTCCTTGTAGCGCTTGATACTAGAGGGCTGTCAGCGATGTCCGCATGTGTACCGTGTCTGCGAAAACTTACCGCTCCTCCTGGCTGACACCGGAGTGGACAGCGATACTGGGGAAGTTGCACTCGCGTAGGAGCTTGTCGAGCTCATTGGCACGCTGGGTGCTCTTGACGAAGATGATGACCTGGTTGAACTCCAGGTTGTCCAACAGATCGTTCAGCTTGCGGTTCTTCTCCTGCTCGCTAAGCTTGATGTAGTACTGCTGGAGACCGTGCAGGGTGAGCTTGGTGTCGTCATCGACATAGACCTCGAGAGGGTTGCGCATGAACTTCTTGCAGATCGGGCGGACCTCCTGCGAGAGGGTGGCGCTGAACATCATGACCTGCTTGTCAGCAGGAGTAGCACGGAAGATCTCCTGGACGTCACGGCGCATGTCTGGGAAAGGGGCAAGTAGGTCAGAGGACGAGTTCTGGAACAGGCTGTACCGGTCGTAACTTACCGATTTGGTCGAGCATCTTGTCACACTCGTCGAGGACGAAAGCCTTGACGTTGCGCAGGCTCAGCTTCTTGTCGCGGACCAGGGCGTTCAGGCGACCGGGGGTGGCCACGATGATGTTGGGGAAGCTCTCCTTGTTCGACAAAACCTCGATATCCTTCTGGATGGGGGTACCACCGTAGAAGACGGCAGTCTTGACATCGGGCAGGTACTTGGAGAAACGGGCGTACTCGTTCTTAATCTGATAGGCCAGCTCACGAGTGTGGCACATCACAAGGATAGAGCACTCGCCAGGAACGGGCTCCAGCTGGTGGAGGGTAGTCAGGACGAAGACCGCAGTCTTACCGAGACCGGACTTGGCCTGGCAGAGAACGTCGACATTGAGGATTGCAGTCGGGATGCAGACTTGCTGGACTGTTCGATGCGGAGCGGTGGTTAGATTTGGATTCGACTCAGGATGAAGTAAAAGCAATTCCGTGTCGCAAGGTCCGTCCATCTCGTTGAAACCACCATATGTAAAAGCACCGAGGCCCAAAACATCACCTGCCTCTCTTCTATCCGCTTATGACTGCCGATTTAGTCAAGCGAAAATACGAAATTCTTGCCGATAAACCTTTCTGCAGACGACATGAGGGCGCCTATCATGTGACCAGCAGTTCAGATCGCATTTCTTTCCACCGGGGGCTTCAATCGCCCGAGGCTAAAGAAAGTTTAATGTCGACCGTAGCCTTGGCCATGTGATAAAAGACACCTCGCGGCCGTAGCGCGGGAGTCGATATAACCATCCGAGATGGATGTACATGTACGCGCCCTGTTGTGGAACCATGGTCCTCATATCGCCTGCAGATTCGAGTGCGACAAATAACCGATACCGATTGATGCAGTTCTCGCGGAGATGGACGGACGTTGGAGGAATAATGGAGGAAGACATGTGGGAGAAACAAGTTAGACTAACCCTCCGATGGATGTTCGAAGCCGCAGTCGGTGATGGCGCGCAAAAGCTCTCCTTTGAGGAGGAAGTCGCGGAAACCGGTGGAGTGGATTCCGACGTAGCTGCCCTTCTTGTCGGGGCGACCGCCGGAGACGGTCAGATCACCCTGCTTGTCGGCAGCACCGTTAGCTGCGGCAGGGGCAGCGGCGGCGGCGGGGGCCGTGGTGGTCTGGAGCTCCTCATCGGAGTAATCGATCAAGTCTTCCTCATGAGACATGATAACGGTTGATTCAAGTGAGATGGGTGTTCGGACTGTGTCGTAGCGCGTCTTCTCGTCGCGAGAAGCAAAAAAATGAAGGTAGAAACAGGGGATGGAAGGTATCAGAGCAATACAAAATGAATCTCGCAAAAATGTCGTCAAAATTGACAGGAAAACAGAATACTGTCGACCGGAAGGAAGAGATGAGATAGGGAAGAAATGGATGCGCGAGGGATGCGGCTCGAAAGGTGATGAGCAGACGGCGATCACGTGTCAGACGTTTCGGGACTAGTGCCTTCGATTCTTTGGTGGCAAAGTAACTTCTTTGTTCTATTCCTGTCTCAATAACATGGCCAAGGTGAAAGTTCCCAAAGAAGGGAAGAACTCAAAGAGCCATTTGAAATCCCGCCTTGAATACCTACAACGAGCAGCCGAATATCTCCAGAGTGTCTCGAAATATCCCGACCACGCTGGGGCAGCTACCACCACTGATACAACTGTGGCTACTGAACCGTCCACACCCAAATACAACTCATGCGCCAATAATGAGAAGCCAATCGATGCTTCAACGGGCCAGGGCCGCCAAAAAACCAAGACACTCACAAACCTATCGAGAGTGTCCATCTCCCATATGCGTGGGGTATCTTTGAAAACACAAACCCGGCTTCCGATACCAGTGAAGAGATCATATTGCAAGCGCTGTGATACTCTCATGTTACCAGGGATCCACTGCACGCACGAAATCATCAACCCTAGCCGGGGATGCAAAAAGCCGTGGGCCAATGTGCTCGTTGTGCGCTGCCTTGTTTGCAGCACGGAAAAGCGGTTTCCTCAGACAGACCGAAAGAGCAAAAAGCTCAAGGAAAGAAGAGACAAGCCCCAGCCGGGAGAGCGGACTGATGTCTTATGAGTGCTTGAGTTCAAAAGACAGGAAGCTTGGCAGCTTGACTGCTGGTGCATCGCTGCGAAGAGTCTCATCTGGATCAAGCAACGTGTGAAACAGCGGGAACAACAAAGTCAGTCAAAGATGTTAGGAACCTGTTTGAGTACACTTGATCTGAGTACACCCATCTGCCGAGCGGGGTGACCGTCCTATTCAGCTGGGCGCCGCAGCAACTGCCGCGCAGATCAAGAGCGAGCAGTGATGGAGGAACAGAAGTCCTGTCGAGCTATTGCTGGCCGCCTCCAATGCAGGTTAAGTCACGGTGGAAGTGATAGGTGAAGCCCTTAATGGGCTCTCCCAGGCCAGAGGTGTTGTCGTCGTGAGTTGAGGTTACGCCGTGGCCCGTGACCGAGACTTCATAAGGCCTTAGGTCTGCACAACGGCGCAACGGTCAAGGAATCTGTGGGCCCTGTTGAGCGCGTCCCCCTCCGCGTGGATTCGACATGTGACCCCATATCACCAGAGACCTCCGTCGCACTTTGCCCAAGGGGTCAGCGTCGAGCAGGTGCATGGTATCCACGTAAACCCTATAGAGCACCGAGGACGACCGCCCTAGACCATTTCTGCACGGTGTACCATGCGCATCTACCGGGGATTCATCTACTATGACTACGCCGAAGAACCAAAAGAATCCATAATCATCCTAGTATTGGGTAATGGCCAAGGAAATCAGACAACCTAAACCCATGTACATACAAAAACATGCAAAGAGGGGAATCCAAATCACAAGATGAAACAACTTGGACACATCAAGACAGACTAAAAGCAGGTCATGTTTATGCGCTTGGGAAAAAAGACATTAAAATCCGTCGTCGTGGTAGTCGTGAAACTCGAAAAGGCCACAGCCAAGAAAAATGAAAGCGTAAACAGAACCAACCCCTGCGCCATCAATATACTGCAATTCCATCCAGGCCGTGGGCAGGGGAAGACCCGAAATTCCGCGAGGCATGTGTGCAGTTCTTTCAATCGTCTGTCGATAATTTTGATATTTAGAGCAAAGAAAATAAGTGGTGAAGACCGTGGCTTCATGAGGATCAAAAGAAGGGGTGTCCGCGAGGACAAGTATCATATATCCGTTTTTCTTTTTGTGCGGAGATGATTTGGTTCGAGGTGTTTGGAGTGCTCGGGTTGAAGAGGATAAGGACTGGGAGTGTGGATTGAACCATCCACTGGTGTCAAGTAGTGTCGAAGCAGGACAATCAGCAGAGGATGGGCCCGTCATAGATCATTGTGTGTTCGAAGGTAGACTGGTGTGAAGGATGAGGTTTGTAAGGCGTGTGAGGTACGTCGTATTAGCGTCGCCGGCGAGAACTTTGATCCATCCGATGATCGAGATTTTCGATACGGCCGCGAAAGCCCTTGACGATATCACGAATATGGGCAATTTTCGCGAGCTCATTATCCAACTCGTCGATGGAGGCAAGGATCGAACGAGTGCGGGCGATCTCCGCATCCGCATTACGGATCACATTCCCGGCGCGGTCGTAGCTATTTTGAATGGAGAGTTGCATTTGTTCCTCCAACTGTATTTGCAAGTCAGAGAAGAATTAAAGAAAACGGATATAATTGGAATTTGACGTAAAGCAATGCGGGGAGGAAGCCACCTACATATTCGATGCGGCCGTGGATTTGAGCCTGTAGACCGTCCAACTGGTGCGACAGCGCGCGGAGACTCATAGGGTCCAACAACAAGCGCCCTTGGCTGCTGGCGGCGCTTGTGGCGCGCGAGCTTGAGTTGCTGGTTCTCCCGGTTCCTCTGCCCCTGAACACCCCATTGCCGGCGTGACCCTGTAAGGCAATTTGTTGCTGCTGTCGGAGGATCTGGATCTCGGAGGAGGTGAGGCCAAGCGAGGTGTCGGGGATCGAGGCGACGGACATTTGGTCCCGGCAGAGACATACTCCGACCGAACAGTCTTCGATGCGCCGATCAAATTCGAGGAGAGGCCGGACCGCAGGTCATGGTGGAGGAAGGTAGAGAGGGAGAAGAGAGGAAAAAGAGGGTCAAATCGGAATGCGACTCGGATGGGAGGAGCTCATGGGCGGAGAAAATGGTCGGCGGCAACTGAAGCGCGGCTCGTGAAATCGCCGTTACACGGAAACAGGAGAAGAGCCAGTGGGAGGCTTGGACTTTTATATTGTTGATAGTGGGAGCACAGACTTGCAATATGCTACCTCGGACGGAAAGATGAGGGGGGGGGGTTCTTTGGAACTGGGCTTTAAGAGCCTTAGAAAGGGCTTAGGGACTTTGATAATGGAAAAGCAATATTATATAGCCATGGGGTATTTCCTTTTTACTGAGATATGTAGTGTAGAGACCGGAACGTGAAGAGATATGCAGACGGTGGGATCCATAGGAATGTTCACCTGGGAAGGACGAGACAAGGATTGGACTATTTGGTCATTTCTTAACTCATGAACTACCTTAAGGTACTAAGTCTATAGCATAACATACCATATACTCTGTACATATCCAAGTAGGTACCTTAGGTACCTTTGAAGTATACAAAATCCCGAAGGTGTCAGGCTCCATCAAGAACCATGGATAGCTCTCCGCCCGCTCCGCCTTAGCTTCCTGCTTTTTCAGTCGACCTTTTCAACTCTGCCTCCCCGAAATTTCGCCTCATCCTTCCGCCACGCTCCAAACCCGACGATACCCTCCTGCTGCCTAAATTGTGAAGCTGAACCAACAGTGACTTCACCATTCCATTGGCACAGACATTCCGATAGAGGGGCTTGCATTCAACTCGCAGAGACGCGCCCGCCAATACCGACGCAGTGGGAGTAGCGCCTCCTGTGCAGTTTGTGAGAATTGTTCGCCCAGTACTCCGATCCCAGGTCTTCCTGCAGGCGCTTGCAACCCGACGGCCCGACTCGACACGCTCTTCGCGGGGGATTGGAGACGGCTGACGCTTTGGTCACATTGCTGCAGGCTCTTGCATCCGCGGGACTCTAGCCCTCGTCTCATTGACCGCTACATCCGGACCGTTCCCCTGCCTTTCGGGCCTCCATCACGTGAGAAGCTCCCCCGATAGCTCGCATTCGACCCGGACCTTGTCCGCACCACAACGGGCATAGGCTGCTGACGATATTGGATCAGGCATTTCCCTAATCCCAATTCCGGGATTTGACAGGTGAATCCTGGCTCGGCGACTTCCTGGGGGTTCTGGCAATACAATCGACATATCGCATCGTGGAACTATCGAGCGTCAAGATGGCCAAGGACAAAGAGCGCTCGATCAACCCTGCGGCCGCACAGCGGAAGCAGGACAAGCAAAAAAGCTTGAAGAAAGGGAAAGCCGAGGCTCTGGCACGCCGCAACGAAAAGCTCGCACGACGCAACCCGGACCGAATTCAGCGACAGATTAACGAATTCAAATCTATGGAGGAGGCGGGACAAAAATTGCGACCATGCGACAAGGAGATTTTGGAGGCACTTGAGAAAGACCTACGGAGTATCTTGAAAGCCCGCGAGGCTTTGGGTGAGAAAGCACCAAAATTCGGCGGTGGCCATCAGGGCCCAAGAAGGGACGGAGATGCCGTGCTCGGGAAGCGGAGAAGAGACGAAGATCACGGAAGATATCCACATGAGAGTGACAGCAGCGAGACAGACGAGGATGTACGGCGAATACCCATGCCGCGAGATACACCACCACCGATCCCACGGCAACAGCGGAGACGAGGTCCAGGTGGAGAAAGCGAAGATTTCGAGCGTCGTGGACCACACCCGCTCCCCTCTCGGCCACCAGTGGTCGAACATAAGACCGTTTACGAAGCCCAGCCTGAAATTCGGGATTTGCGACAGGAGGCTGTCAGGAAATTTGTTCCCGCTGCAGTGCGCATGAAACAGGATTCTATTAGGGGGACTGGGAAATTGCTGGAGCCCGAGGAGATGGACAGACTTGAGAAAGCTGGGTACAATGCTACAGCCCAGGGAGGTCAACCATCTACTGCAGGTAATGAACAATTATCAATGGAAGAAGAGGAGCGGCGGTTCAATCAGGAGATGAAAACTGTACAGATAGAAGAGGTGGAGGACGAGGAGGCATAGCCACTTATAGCAATACTAGCTGAGCGATAGCAAAGCTATAATTCATGTCAACTACAAGGCATTGTGAGATGAATGTAGGCGCTTGAAACGGGAAGCAGCTGCTGCTACAGCGCCGCAAGCATTGGTTATGTCTGGATCTAGGATCCATCCCCAGTTCCAAGGTTCCACGTACGAGCTTCAATTCTAAATGAGCTCCTGAAGAGGCCAGACATCTTGAGAAGGTACTTGCCTTGAAGACCTGGCTTTACACTCCTGTCAAGCCTGTAGCTGACAAAGATATAAGAACGAGAAAAGCCTTCGGCAAGAGAAGTCTCAATCTGTGATATGTATTTTCATAGCATGCGATCTTGACATGCAATTAGGACCCAGGTAATGGATACAGAATTATCTCAGCGACAGACAACACCAAATTAAGACTTGAAAAAGGCAAATATCAACCCAAACGGTGAAGGTATCAAAATTGAGATGGTTCAATCACAGCGACCAGTATATGACTGGCGCAACCAAATAAATGTACAAGAAAACTCCTACCTGTGAATTAAAGGAAACAGGGCATGACGGCATCACAATCACAAAGGAAAAAAAGAGAGTTAGTCGAGTCCGGGCAAAGTAGCCAAGGCAAAGCCCACACAGAGAAAGCCTTGCACACCAAACTCCGTATCTTGCATGGCTGCAAGCAATCCCAAAACACAACGTCGAAGCCTAACTCCGTGACATAGAGAGGTATGGGCAAGAAGAGAAGATGCAAACGACGGACAAGATAAAGAAAATGAATGCGGTCTTTCCAAAACACCGAATTAAGAACGCCATTACATCTGAAAACCACTCCACATGGATGCGAGTTGGGGGGAAGTGAAAGGGAAAAAATGAAAGGAAAGAAAGGCTTCACCGAAGGTTGCGGATGACCTTCTTGCCGCGAGCTAGGAAGGGGCTGGGCATTTCGTCGCGCTCGGGGTCCCAGATGGCTGGGGGTTCGCGATCAGAGCACTTGAGAGACGAGGTAGTTGCGCGAGAGTCACTGGCACATCGTTTAACTTCCTCGACGGGACGACCACCAGCGCGAGCCTGGGCGAGTTCCACCAGGGTGCGGCCACCCATGTTGCGCTGCATGACGGCCTTGAACATCTCTTCGCCGCCATTAGCCTTGGTGGGGGATTGCTTGGAGATGCGCTTGTTGCTCGAACTTCCGGCGTCCGCTGCAAGATTGGAGGATGAAGGGATCTTCGAAAGTCGACGGTGAGGAGATCTGGCACGGCCCTCGCTGCCGGTATTCTGGGCCTCGGACTGGGAGCCAGAGGGCCCACCGGATATTTGGGGCAGTCGAGATCCGCTTGACGGGAAGAGAGGAGGCTGGTTGCTCAATTTCTGCATCATGGCTGCAGTGTTCTGTCGGAGAAGAGGGCGGCGAGGGGCCTTGAATGGGTCCGGCTTCACCTTAGGACGAGTGGGAGAGGGCAGATCAGGGGTGTCGTCTTCGTCATCAGAGTAGGCCAGGGTGGGCTCCCATTTAGCCTTCTGGCGCTCGGCCTCGGCGAAGATGTTTCGGGCACCTGCAGAGGTGCGGCGAGGGGAGAGCGAGAGCGAAGCGATAGACATGGGAGAGGGCTCAGCCATTTGCACATCCTGGGGTGAATCCACAACAGTAGTTTTCGAACGGCTTAATGGGGTACGGGTCTCTCTCTTCTGTCGCTGCTTCTTCTCATTAGTGGGCGACTCAAGAGAGAGCTGAGCCAGGTCTGCGCTGGAAGGCGCATCGCTGTCTTCAGTCGTGGCACCAGAAGACCGCGAGCTTCGGCTAGTTCGGCCGGAAGATCCAGAGCTCAACTGCTGAAGGCTTGTCCTGAAGATATCCTCGCGGGAATTGGGGTTGTTGTTTCTATTGTGCTTTTGCAACTCAATTGAAACCCGCTCCTGGACCTCCGCCTCGAAGCGCTTACGAAGTCGGTCAAGCTCGCCTTGGACTTGGCGGTCAATCTCCAATCGTGCCTTGACTTCCCATTCCCGACGAACGGTACTTTCGATCTCAGCCTTGATCTGCTGCTTCTCCTTGTCGAGCTTGGCCAGATTCTGTTCCATCTCACGGACCTTTTGGACGGCGACCTCTTCGCGTCGGCGCAGGGTCTTGCCAAGATCCACTACCTCCTTCTCCTTGCGCATCAGACGAATAATGGGAAGGTTGATTAGGGCGGCGGTGTCCGGTCGGTGATCCGGGTTGACACGCAGGCAGCTTCCGATGACATTCTTCAGCTCGGGCGAGTAGTAGTCGGGCAGAGGCGCGAATTTGCCTTCGCGGATTTTCTGCACGAGTTGAATGTGGGTTCGCGCATTGAATGGCGGCTCCTTCTGGCACAGCTCATACATGATGCATCCGACGGCCCAAATGTCCGAGCGCAGGGTGTACTTCTCGGCCGCGCAAATCTCGGGAGACATGTAGAAAGGGGTGCCAACATAGGTCGATGCGAAATCATGGGACTGCATCTGCTTGGACAGGCCGAAGTCACCAAGCTTGACGGAGTTGTCGCTACCCAGGAAAATGTTTTCCGGCTTCAGGTCGCGGTGAAGGATTGTGACTTGCCCCTGCTTTCCCTTCAGACCAGAAGATTTTGACGCCGGACCTAGAATGTTTGATCCGACTTCGACAGCGTCCGTTCCATAGTGACAGCGGTAAAGCGCGGTAACCAGCTGGGAAAGAATCCGCCATACGAATTCCTCCTCGGCGTACTTGTTGGCCTTCTTCAGGTTCTTGATTACCATGCCCAGGTCTCCGCCTCCACAGTATTCCATGTAAAGGTAAAGGTCCTGGCTAGCCTTGAGATGTTCACGGTGGTAGTAGGCGACGATGTTCGGATGACGGAGGGAGCTTAGGATGTTGAACTCGGCAGTGAGTTGTTCGCGTTCCTTCTGGGACATCTTAATGTAATTGATTTCCTTGCGGCATAGTATCTGCATTGAATTAGCTGGGTCCTCCGCATTGACCTGTGATGACCTAGGAGCACTCACGAATCCGTCCGTTTTCCGCTTGACCTTGCGAATGATACCGAAAGAGCCACAACCTGTACAAGTATATGAGCATCGAGGGTTGAATAAAAAGAGATTGGCCATCCAAGGCAATACTCACCGATCTTCTCCAAGATCTCATACTTGTCTGCCTCGGCCAAAGCAATCGCCATGGTTATAGATTGCTGTACACTGCGAACGGGACAATGAGGGTCACAGGTGTCGGAGGATAGGAGAGAATAGAGAAATAAGCATGGAAAACGTGGCCGGCGAGTCCCCTGTCTGGTTAGTAAAGGTAAGGAAATGGAGTGGTGGAGGAAAAGTTGCACAGAGTATGGGGTTTAGAGGTTCTTGGAGACCCTGCAGTGTTTGGGCGATCGCCGTTGCTGAGCAACGGCAGACAATGACGCTTGACCCGGTGGGGCAGGCGGTCGCCCGGTCCAACCAACGAGATGAGATGAGCTTCCTGAAACCGAGTGATTGATTGCTTGAAATTGAGAAGAAAGTACTCAGTGGCTCTTGCATTATCTCTGCCATTGACGTCTACAGACCATAGATGGCGTTTTTGCTCTCGAACGTCGTAGCCCTAATGTCACGTGACCCGTTATCGATAAGGCGGACTCGACTGCAGTCCCGCATTTCACTTCTCCCACTTCGGTGGCAAGCTTTATATAACGGGTGAAAATGGCCGAGCGGACTGTCCTACGCAAGGATCAGCTGGAGATTAGCTTACACAATGAGAAAAAGCTGATCAAAGAAGGTGCTATCAAAGATGACAACCCGCTCGATCTCAGTGAGCCATTCCGAGAGCTTTGCAGTGCTTGCCGTAAGGGCGATCTGAAAGTCTGCCAGGAAAAGATCACCGAGGGTGTCAATGTCAATGCTCGCGACCCGTACGATTACACGCCTCTGATTCTGGTAAGTTTTTGAGAATGTTTGTAGCAATCGGATTGGTCGGAACACGCAGTAACCAATACATTCCCTTACAGGCGAGTCTCTGCGGGCACTATGAAGTTGCGCGGCTGCTACTTGAGTCGGGTGCTCTTTGCGAGCGGGATACATTCCAGGGAGAACGGTATTTGACAATGGGTATCCTCCGAAGTAACGGGAACTAATAGCCGAACCTTCCATCTAGATGTCTATACAATGCCCTGAATGATCGTATACGAAATCTCCTACTTGAATATGACTATTCCAAGTCCACAGATCCGCTCCAGCCTTTTGCTGCCCATATTTCTTCTCTGCTCACCCGCGAGTCCCCCGTGACGACCGATATCGAGGTGACCGCCGCAGACGAGTCTCTCTTCCTTCACAAATTCGTCTTAGCCGCCCGCTCTCCGTACTTCCGTGGCAAGCTATCTGCTGCGCCGGAATCCACGACATGGAAGCTTCCCAGTACCATTGCGCCGGAGGCATTCGGCGCTGCTATCAAATATCTCTACCTAGGGGAACCTCCCCGGGAGCTGCGAGCGGGGCCAGGAACGGGCTTTACCGAATCCGAAGTGTTCGCGGGAATCGATAAAATTGCCAAATACTTGGAAATTGAAAGTCTCATGGACAGTATTCTGGATAGCGGAGACAGAAGACGCGCAAGACAAAGAAGAAATACAGAGCTTGCCAGGGGGCGAGATCAGCTGGAACATTGGTTCCGTGAGAATGTCCTCAAACATAAGGTGGTCATTGACAGCTCGAAAGTCAGCCAAGTGAAATGGCACCGGAATAATCCCATTTTTGCGGATGTATTGCTTCGATCTGATGAACTTCCGGAGGAGGCCGGGGAGACTGGCGAGGCCCAAAAATCCACCTTGTTCCCTGTTCATCGGGCGATGCTCCTGCGATCGGAATTCTTCCAGGCCATGTTCATGTCCCCTTTTCGTGAAGCCCATGTCACGGATGATTTGCATATTATCGACGTCGACTGCTCGCCCGACGTTTTAGAGATCGTCCTTACCTTCCTGTACACCGAACGGGCAGATTTCCCCTTGGAGATCGCGGTCGACGTTCTCTTCGCGGCGGACATGCTCTTCATCGACAAGCTAAAGACAAAAGCAGCAGTCGTGATTAGCACCCTGGGCAGTGAAGGCATGTCCCAGGCCAATGCGGCAAAGACCCGTGACAAAGACGAAGACGACATTGACATCTACGCAATCATGCGTGCTGCCTGGTTAACTCGTGTTCAGCGACTGGAAGAATTTGCAGCTCGTTTCCTCGCATATCATCTCGAAGCTCATATCGATTCTCCCGAGTTTGCGGAGCTGATCCAAGAGTCGGCGGCTCGTATCAAGGCCCGACAGGAGACCGACTCTATCGAACTACTGGACGACATTCGATTTTATCTAAATGAACGGTTCAGGCTGAGATTCGATGATGCCGGTCTAGATGAATTGATGGACGAGAAGACGCCACCGCCAAATGGCGACGAACTCCAGCCTGATGATGTGGCGAAGATTACAGACGGGGTCGAGGCCCTGGATGTCTCCAAGGCAAGCGTTGGCCCAGGCCCTGGTCATGAGATTCGGACCCTCGATGGCGCTGTTGTCGAAGATGAATTCTCCGAAGATGCCATGAACTATGAGATTCTGATGGGGAAGCTGGAAGCTCTACTGGAGGAGCTGAACCTGGATGCCTAAGCTTTCATGTTTCCTGCTGACGGCTTGCATTGGAAGACAGCGCTGTCTGTCCGTATACGACATAACGAAGGTGATTACAACATCGGCATCCGACATACGTAAATTGGTACTAAACATTGGCCATTATACATCATTTATGTGGGTGGACACTTGAAGACTCGAAATCAAGAATATAAGTACATTCGACATCCACTTATAACACAGCCCCATCTAACTATGAGAAAATATGTGTAAAAGCTGATTGGTGTCAAATCAGGTCGAATGACGTAGCGCTCTTCTAGCTAGCTCTAAGCCCTTATTTCCCTTCACATCCCGCAGTGTCTTTCGCTTCCTACTATCAACCTGCATCCTAGTGAAATCACTAATTAATGCACTGATCTGGCGAATGTGCTCCGTCGTGCCGTTCTCCTTAAGATGCCTCCATAACAATGCCCGTTTCATGCCTCGATGATACTATTGGATGGAACATCTGCTAGGGGTCCGGATATATATACGGCATCCCTATCCTCAGCCTCATCATCCCTATCGTCCTAAGATAATCCGAGGATTATATTCGACTTTGTTCCATCCGTTACTAGGTAGTATCATCTTTCGTTGTTGTTGTATTGTTTAACGCCAGATGGAGATATAGGCGGCGCCAGGAGGTCTTAGGAGACAGGCGCCGCCCACATCTCCGCAGGATGTTAAATAATACAACGCCAACAAAAGTATCATCGAGGGCATGAAACAGGCATTATTTTACGTTTATCATAGACAGAAGGGCATGTCAGAGCATATTCGGCAGACCAATGCATTAATTAGTGACTTCACAGGTTCCAAGGTTCATGCTACTACACTCAGCTCTCTTTACTTCTCTTCAATTTTTTTTTTGAAGATAATCAACAGATTTGTCGTTTTAGTATTAGATATTTTACAGTTACCCTCAACCGCTCCGCCACAGCTCTCCAATAGGTCGACTTTCGTCGGCAAATCTCAAGATATAATAATGTTTACAAAGCACGACCACTCTTCGCAGCACCAGGGTACTCATTCTTCATGGCCTCCCAGAATGGCTTGCCACCCATTTGAAGGTCTTGAAATGCCGGACAAGTCACGTTGAGCAAGGGGACAGCGAGAATCTTAGTGACCCATTCTATTGGCTCAGCCAAGGTTGAATAAAGCCCATCAAGAGCATTGGGGCCGGCAAACTTCAGGACCTCAAACACGAAGCACAGGAGGTTGTTACCCTCTAGCAGGTTGGCTAGGTTGAAGACACCTCCTGTTAGGTTCCCCGGGTCTACTCCAGCGAAGCTGTTGACAGTGCCTGTGTTGCCTCCGACGCTTATAGTAGAATTTTGTCAGAAAAGAAACCATACAAGAACTTATGAGGGTCCTTACCTCCCGAGCTCGGGATATTTTAACATCCAGTCGATGGTGTCCAAATTGAGTTGAACGAGGCTGTAGTCAACGGGGGTCTTGTACCAGTTCTCGGGAATTCGTTCCCATCCCTCACGGTAGGTCAGGTTATGTTCCTCGCCGTAGATACCAAAGAAGTTGCGAATGTGACTCTTAGCTACGGTAAATTTAGTATGTTGCCATATACTTGAATTTGACACCCGCGAGTTCTACTTACTCAAGACGCCCTCGGGGTTCTCGTGGGAATGATTGCGGAAAAGCCGACCAGGGAATATGAAGCCGGCATTACGCGCAAGAAGGCCAGTCACGGGTCCGTAGTAGAAATTCGGGTTGGTTTGAATGGTCTCATAAAAACGAAGCTTCGCGCGCTTGGCCATGAGATCCATATCGAAAGTGCCGTCGGTAGACATATTGTACCAAGCCATAAACTTGTCCATATTGAGTGTGTGGCTATTTCCCGTGACGTAGAGGTCGTCGCGCGTATTGGATGAATCCGCTTCAATAAAGTTGTGGGAGCCAATAAGTCCTTGAGGATTGCCTACGAAGAAAAGGTAGGTGTAAGTTAGGTATTCGCACACGCGCAGATGGTATACGGACCCAGGAGTCCTCCAAGGTTGTCAAGGAGGTTGTTCACACCAGGATCCGGACCTCCAATGGAGAAGCTAGGATCCAACGACAGCGGATCTCCAGTCCAGACGGTGCCCATAATTGCGAGCACAGTGGCCAAATCGACACCCATGCCATAAACTACATTAGAAAGCGTTAGAGTATGAAGCAATGTGGGCGCCATGATGGAATTCTACCTTTGTTGATTGCCTCGATCACATGTGCAAACTTGATCGGAATTAGCGAAAGAGCTCTTCTGCGTCACAGTATGAGCCACTTGCCTCTACCACACCGTTTCGTGGGATATAGCCATGGTTTGCCAGCGCATTGAGACCTGGACAGGGACCACGCTGATCACCGTTCTTGAAGTTTGGTGGTTGGAACTCGTGCTCGCCAGTGACTATTTCCATTTCGTTACGACTGGATCATCTGCACGAATCATTTCAACATACCGTCAACGGGCGAGTTCATCGCGTCGAACAAAAACCGCTTGTCATGCTTAGTCTCGACCTTTGGTTGATCATGACCGAATGGACATCTTTTGTGCAAGCTTCCATGGGACGAGCGACCGCTATGGAAGTCTCCTAAATCTGGGAATGCTGCTGCGATGGTGAGAAGTGATGATGACCAGAGCAAATGCCCTGGGTTGAAGATACGCATCTTGAAAATGTGATTAAATTCAAGGAAATCTGCAGAGACAACTCTTTCGAGTAGAGGGGACTTTTGGAGAGAAAATCTAGATAACTACCACCAATCGTAAGTATGCTGATTAATTACTGGCCCCTGAACAGGGTCATAAGCCAGGCTCACGCGTGTGAACCTGACCAAAAGGGGTAGACACGATGGGGACGACAACCCCATACAGAGACCCCCCTCATCCCTTATCAGGGACCACTTTATGGATCACATAATATGTAAGTTAGGCCTAATTAAGAATACTTCAAACGGTGGTCTTAGTTTTGGCAAGCTCTTAGATCGCGTAAATTACACTACTTACACTATACCGGCTGACGCCTTCAATGCCCCGTCCGGAACTTTGACCGTCCAGTAGGTGAGATTACTGAAATCCATCTTTACCACCCTTTGGATCCTCTCTAAGGAAGCTTTGAACAATAGAGGAGCTCGGACTGCGGTACTTGAGCACTACCTATTGTCCGTGTGACTTCGGCGCTAAAATGTATGTTAATGATGATCATTTCCGGTGAGGGAAAGTTCCGACCATTGCCATCGTGTTTGAATTTGGATACTGCGTACAATTCGGGTAGTATACCCCAGGCCAAATCACAATGTTTATCAGGATCATGGCTGGACTTTTAAAGGGGCAGTGAAACTGACTTAGAGGAAGCGATCATTTCCTCGGAATGGAAGGAGTCTCGGGCCCTAAGTGAGTTAGGATGATATTGAGATCCATAAGGGTTAGGCCACCACGTTTTATGGCGGTCGTTTTCACTTTGACCCATATGGAGATGGATGAAGAACAAGATCATCGCACGGGATGTGGACTGGCGGCAGTCGTTGACCTATAAAAGCGGGGTCTTGATATTCAGGCTTACCGTGGAGACCAAGTGCGGGTTGTGATTAGCGCGCGGAAGCCGGTGAAGAATCTAGCGAAGAGCAGAAGGGCGAGTTTTCTTCTGGTGGAACATGCCAAGCTCAAAGGTGGGGCCGCTGTCAAAAATTCCGAGTCTAGATCAACGAGCCGGCCGGAAGTCTATTTAGCCGTACTTATGTATCAGACCGGTATCCACAAGTTTAGAACGTTCCTATACTCTAAATAGATCCTAGGGAGTGATGCCACTGGTATATGCCGTAGATCCTAATTTACACCCTACCACGGACGGTTGGGGTCAGAATGCCAAAAGTCGAATTTGGCTGGCAGAATTGTGATACTTCGGGCTTGAAGGATTCTGCCAGAATGCGGCATGCACTGTACAATCGGCCTGTTTCAATACCCTACACCCTTAAAATCGAAGATACTTACCTATAATTACTAAAATAGGTAGTTTAGGTGTATAGTAATAATATATCTTAATCTCATTCTTTTCTTAATTTCATACGGTTTATTAAAAATACCCTAGATGTGACGGGCCTCTGGAGACGGGGACTTGGTCATTTAGAGATGACTTTTGAGATCACATGATTTCAAAAGTCGGTGTTGGAACCGAACGGCATGGAACAACTATTAATCCGCCCCCGCTACATACTGTAACCTACTGAAAGAAACACTAGAATTCTGATTGGTGTAGGTGGGCCTTAGCGGTCAGGTAGGCGGGAGATAAGGCGGTGGGCAATATGATTGGTTCTGGCCTTTTGGCATTCTGACCCATATTGTCCCGCCGTACACTCCCTAAGTTTCGGGTATTTTTATGGGCCTTCGGCTAGCGGCTGTGTAAAAGTCAATATACGAGCTCTAGCTTCACGCTACTCCATGAATTACCGTAGACATTATGCGATCGACAGGGCTGAACCGTTTGGACAGTTCCCGGCAGATGGGAAGGATTTCCCAGTGCCTCACCAAGGGGAAAGTGGCCAAATCTCCCAATAGGATGGCATATGCACATGAACAAAGGGAGTGAGTAAGTTTATAATTCTCTTTCATTCTGATAACTAGGATTTAGGGGGGTTTAGGGGGTTCCTTCAATCCAAACTCCTGTTTCATCGCTTTTCTTGTCAAATCCCGCTCAGCTATCTTCGGTCTCTGGTCACGGATGACTATCGCTGGGAGGCTTCAACAATGCGTTTCCTAAAAGAAGTTGTCTTGGGCGTCGCTATTTTCACCGGCAATGTAATTGCAGGAATGGCAGAGCTGGAGGCTATCTTGCCTACCTGTGCGGTAAGTAGGCCTCTGGTCCTGCCATTGTTTCAAATGAATCGCGAAATACTGACCTGACCTTATGAAGCTGAAATGCATGGCTTCTTCAATTTCAGTATCGTCCTGCGCACCTACAGACCAAGCGTGTCTCTGTACCGATGCCACATACGCTGCTACACTGGAGGAGTGTGTCCTCGCTAGCTGCACAATCCGGCAATCTTTGAGTAGGTTATTACTTCTATTTCCGTCGAGTCCTCTTGCTGACAAAAAAGCTACAAAAAATGTCACGACAACTGCATGTGGAGCTCCTATCCGCGATCGAACACACGTTGTTTCTTATGTAGGCATTGCCGGAGGTGTCATTGCTGTGATCGCCTTTATCCTTCGCGTGATTGCCCGGCTCACGACGGGTGGTGGTGTTTGGGGTCTCGACGATTGGACGATGCTGCTGACAGTGGTATGCTTGAAGGCTCCTTATCACTGCCGCTTATTTTACTGACAATTATGAGTGCCTTTTGATTCCACTTTCAGCATTATCGGTTGACTGTATGTGCCTGTTCCGACCTTGCAGCATTTTCCACGCCTGACTAACCTACCTGTTTAGTGGCCAAGGCCGGCTTAGGAAGAGATATGTGGACACTTCCTTTCGAGAATATTACTCGAATCCTCTACGTGAGTCTCATAATCTCATCATTCAAAACTCCAGATTCTGAGACCTTTCGTTTCCACAGGTTTATTTTTGGGATGAGTTGCTCTATTTGAGTATTCTTCCACTGACCCATATATCGATCTGCTGCTTCTATCTTCGCATCTTCCCCGACCGACAGTTCCGGACCATCACTTACACTGTTATTGGGCTTAACGTGGGCTATTTGATTGCCTTTGTCCTTATCTCGGTATTCCAGTGTCGCCCATTAGACGGGGCATGGCTCCATTGGGATGGAGAAGGAAACTACCAGTGCAATCACATCAATGCCCAGGGTTGGGCAGCTGCAATTATCAACATGATTCTTGATATAACTGTCATGGCGCTACCATTGCGCCAGCTCTACCATCTAAATCTTTCCGTGAAGAGAAAGGTGTACGTGATGTGCATGTTCAGTCTTGGTATCTTGTGAGTGTCCCTAGCTTTGTTTATTATTACAAAGTCACTAACTCGCGAGCCTACCATGATAGTGTCACTCTAGTCAGTATCTTGCGATTAAATTCCCTCATTCACTTTGCCTCCACAACCGATCTGACTTGTGAGTATTGTCTTCTACAAACCTATGCAAAGGCTTACTAATGACTCCTAGGGGACTACGTGAGCATTGGGTATTGGAGTACCATTGAATGCGATGTTGGCGTTATTTGTGCGTGTCTGCCTGCCATTAAGTCATTGCTGCGTCGGGTTTCGCCAGGGCTCTTTGGCGACACTACGCACGCCAAGTCATACGGCATGTCTCGCTCTCGTGGGAACGGCTCCCGCTTGGAAGGGAACATTTCTGTCCAGGGCAAGAATGATGAGCGCCAATTCTACACCCTTGATGACATGGACTCCTCCAGTGTGGCTCGGCTGAACCACACCAGCGTCAGCGTTACGGTGGGTTGACAAAAGTTTGGATCCTGATTATTCAAGGGCACATACGTTCCTTTCCGCTCCATTATGTTTCCTTTGTTGTCTGGTTATTCATAATACATATTTACATACTTTAAACATCACTGGTGAAGCAATAAAACTAGCAATTCTGCTCGTCAACGTGTTATGAAACCAATACAGGATGAAAGCAAATTGGGTAAAGCTGAAATACGGCTATTTCGTCGCACTAGACATGTCTTGCTTGAGTGGACAAGGACCAAGTCGGAATTATTCCGAAAGTACTCAGTATTTCGAAGACCTATAGGATGCAGGGCGAAGTACATAGTGCATATGTACCTCTGCGGATAGACCATTGGGCTGTCCTGGCTCAAGTGTGGCACTATTCCTGAAAATACACCACATAGAGTAGTTACAGATACCATCCTAAATTCAGATTCTACTGTATAGTAAAGATCGGCAGACGTTTCCCTAGGTGGGAGCTTCTCCTTCGGTCAACTCGACCCATAATCGGGTTAGCGATTGGACCAAGGCCCCATCCTTTCGACGGAATCCCCCTATATGTATCCCGGAACGGGACACACTTAGACTGGTCTCGGGTAACCGTTAGCTTGTTGGCTCTAGATGTCGTATGACCGACATAGTGCAAGACACCCACGGATGAATTGCAGATAGGCCATTGGGCCTATGTCCAGGCTCAAGTATAGCACTATTCCCGAAAATACACCGCATATAGATACTATCCTCAATTAAGGTCCTATCGTGAAGATCAGCAGACAATCCTTTTGTGGGAGCTTTTCCTTTTCCTTCAGTCGACTCGACCCATAATTAGGTTAGCGATTGGACCAGGGGCCCATCCTTTCCGACGGAATAACCCCACATCTTGGACCCAGACTGGTCTTGACCGTGACATAGACCTTTAGCTTGGTGGTTCCAGTTGCCGTTTGATCAACACAGTGCGAAACACCCACGGATGGATTTTGAGTTGACCTGTTAAATTGGTGGCGTCAAATGCCGCCTGATCCGCCCGTCAAATGCAACTGATCAACACGTCAAGATGGATAAGGCTTATTACATAACTAACTATTACCGGGATTTGGGAGATGCGGCGCTAAGTGAGCACGAGATTGACTCGTACTTTTGTACTAGAGCCCCCTGTTCCGGACCCAGATGCCTAATACGGGCGGAAGGCGAGACACCCGTGACGAACACCCCGGACCCTACCCCTACACTGCGGGATACAGATGGCGACATGGATACAGATGAGCCTGGTGATGATGGACTACTTCCCTACCAGTCCCCCAACCGCTTGGATAGGCCATAATCACCGTTATGTTCAGTATGGCAGAGCGGCTAGCAATGGGTTCGATTCCCTGGACAGCACTTGGTGACTGCCATCTCCCCGGTCTGGCTATTCATAAATAGTTAGACGAATAAAAACTAAATTTCTGCTGTAGAACCCCCTGTTCCACTACACGGTATCGTGTTTCGGGATGGGTCCGTTGTACCGCCGTCTTTTGGCGGGAGTAAAAAGAACATTTTCTTCAAGCCAAAATAGCTTGTGTCGATCAATGCCGCGAGAGCAGATGGAGTAATGGCTAAGGGATAACCGTTAGAGGAGGTTCCGAGTCCCGACGAGGGTGGACTATACTGTGCTATATTAGAGTCACTGCAGGGACTCATGTGGCCGTAGAACTTACTTTCTTTCAATTCACTCGCTTTGTCTTTGTCTTTCTTTGTTGGGGCCTTGATTCTTATTGTCGCCATCATGCGTCTCTCGGCAGTGGTTGGTTTACTATCCGCTTGCTCAGTTGTTCTTGGTTCGTAAGTACAAAGCCCCATGAGCCTTCCCTTCAGTCACAACTGCTTGTAACGTGGAAACTCACCACATGGCGCAGCAATCATCGACCAGACCATGCCTCTCATGATGCACACAAGAGGGCATCGGAATCCGGTAACACTGTCTATGACTACGTTGTTGTTGGATCTGGCCCCGGAGGCGGTCCTGTAGCAGCGCGGTTGGCCATTGCTGGATACAAGGTTCTTCTCATAGATGCAGGAGATGACCAGGGAAATGCAACCAAGCAGATTGTTCCCGCATTACAGATCCAGTCAACCGAATACGAGCCGATGAGGTGGGACTATTTTGTGAATCACTACTCGAATTTGACTCGTCAGGAGGAAGATTCCAAGATGACCTACCGGACACCTGCTGGCGACTACCATGTTGGAGCCAATCCTCCGCCAGGCTCTGAGCCACTGGGCATTCTTTACCCTCGGTCTGGTACCTTGGGCGGTTGTGCTGCTCACAATGCCATGATGTGAGTTCCGACCTCCCTGTAAATAACCAAAAAGTCTGGGCATCTTATACTGATATTCGTCTTTCAGTACGATCTATCCCTATGAGAAGGACTGGGAGCATATTGCAGCTATCACCGGCAATGATTCTTGGTCCCCTGACAACATGCGTCCATACTTCGAGCGGCTGGAACGCAACCGATATCTGCCTAGCAGCATTGTTGGTCATGGATTTGATGGATGGCTTACGACGAGCCTGACGGACCTGCGCCTCGTCATTGAAGACCAAAAACTTCTTTCCTTGATCATTGCCGGTGCCACCGCTGCTGGCAACAATCTGCTTGGCAAACTGATCGACACGGTGACGGGCCTGGCAGGAGTACTTTTGCATGACCTCAACAACCCTTCCCCCTCGCGAGACTACGACACTGGTCCATACCAAGTCCCTCTCGCCGTTGACGTCCCTGACTACAAGCGAACGGGTCCTCAAGACTTCATCAGGAACACTGTCAATGCCGTTAACCCTGATGGATCGCGGAAATATCACCTTGACATTCAGCTTAACACGCTGGTGACTAAGGTGCAGTTTGATAAGACAGGCGCTAAACCTCGGGCTACTGGAGTTGAATATCTTCGTGGGCAGAGCCTCTACCGTGCTGACCCCCGCGCTTCAATGTCATCCTCCAACGGCACCCCGGGAAGCGTGAACGCTACTCGCGAAGTGATTTTGGCCGCCGGTACCTTCAATACCCCCCAGTTGTTGAAGTTGAGTGGAATCGGCCCTCATGAGGAACTCACCGAGCTCGGTATTCCCACGCTAGTCGACCTGCCTGGTGTTGGAACCAACCTTCAGGACCGATATGAAACTAGCGTGGTCGGTAAAACTCCCACCGACTTTGTCCTCACCGAGAAGTGCACCTTCATGTACACCATGCCTGATCCCTGCCTGGAACAGTGGGAGAATGACCCTCTGTGGAAAGGCACATATACCACCAACGGCATTGCCATTGCCATCATTCGCAAATCTTCCACCGCTGACGATGAGCCCGACCTGTTCGTCTCAGGTGCCCCCGCCAACTTCCGGGGTTATTTCCCCGGCTATGCCTATGAGGGTCTCAAGGATGCCAAGCACTGGGCATGGATTACTTTGAAGGCGCGTAGCCGCAACAACGCTGGAACCATTAAGTTGCGATCGCTCGACCCTCGCGACACACCTCTTATCAACTTCAACTCTTTCGATGCTGGTGTGACTGCAGATGGTGCTGATGATAAAGACCTGCAAGCTCAGTACGAAGGCATGGAGTTTTCCCGCAATATCTATCAGAGCCTCATTCCGCTCGATGGGGGCTTTGAAGAAGTCTGGCCTGGTCCTAATGTTACCACCGAGAGCGAAATGAAGGACTTTATTAAGCGAGAAGCTTGGGGACACCACGCCTGCTGCACCGCCGCCATCGGAGAAGATGGCGACCCGCAGGCCGTGTTGGACGGTGACTTCCGCGTTCGTGGCGTGAATGGCCTGCGCGTCGTCGACGCATCGGTTTTCCCAAAGATTCCCGGCTACTATATTGCCCTTCCTATCTACATGATCAGTGAGAAGGCTGCCGAGGTGATCATTGCCGATGCGGCCTGATTCAGCTGCTCAGTGTTCATTTATTCGATATTGCTTTTTTTTTCCCTGGGTGTCTAGCGCTTCACACCATTCTGTTCTATGTATATTTAGATCTGAGCCAACACTGTCACAGCACCTATTAGTCTAATCAATTTACATAAAGGAAGCATGTGTAATTCTACCCCTATACTTGCTGGTAGCACTCCAATGACCGTTGAGACATAGACCACCCATGCTAGCCCTGGTTCTAAACATTTTTGCTCGTGGAAGTAAGCGCTCGGTACTTGAATCAATTTTGAAACTTACTAACAGGTCCAAGCCATTCTTGAATCTCAAATCATAGCCCAGTATAGGGATACCTCAGCCACCTATGCTGCATTGTGACAGGAATTCCTCAGGCATAACAAAGGGTAGCGACACAAGTTTTCAAGCATATAATACTCTTTCACCCGCCTTTCGTACCCTTCTCCTTTCTTTCCCTTTTAGTTGTCTCATGTCTATTGCTTTGCTCTCGGGGAAACAGCCTTAGTGATTGTCATAATGAAGCTGGGGCAGATAATCAGAGGCGAACGGGCCAATACACTATCACCAAGCAACTTCATGAGAGTGTCTGGCTTGCAACGTATGTTTCTTAGTCTAGTCAAGGATTACCTTTTTAACTGTTGCGGCCCATAGGAACAAGAAAATGATAACCGTGCCTCCGGGCCCCACTCGCTTGGTCGCGAGTTGGTGCACCAATGCCTAACGTAAATCCAATGCCTAACGTAACATTCTCGCTTTATCTACCTACCATCCGCCCCAACTATAGATGATTTATCTGAAAATATCGAGGGGCGTATCCTACAGGCCTACGAAGCTACCAAACGCGAAAAAAAAACCCCAATATCGCTACGCTAGCGCGTGAATCTCGAGTCCTAGTCTCCCGCCTATGTAATCGATTCAACGGTCGCTAGCCTCGTAGGGCTCGCTATAGTACCAACAATCGCCTAGATAAGTGGTAAAAAGGAGTATTAGTTTGCTAGATAGTACGCTTTAATACTATATAAGTTTTACCGACCCTAAAGGATATATAGTATAGTATAATACTATAATTCGGTCGAAAAACGCGACGGTATTCGAGCCGCTAAACGAAATTTAGGCGTATAACTTTTAGGGCTCGCTCTACTATAAGATAGCTACGATCGTTATCTACTATACTAGGCTATATATAAATTATAAGGGTAGATAAAAGGCTTTAAGAGCTTTAGGATACTACTAGTTATAGATAGGAAATAGTATTATATTATAGTTAGGCGAGAGAAAGAAGGTGCCGCGACCGTAAGACGCGCCCGAAGATCGGCTACGAAATAGCCAATTATTACCCCCTAACCCGATAAAACGGGCCTAAATTTACCGAATATATATAGCCCTACGGTCGATAAAGAGGGGAATAGGCTATTTTTCTATGATTCGGTTGGTTTTCAGCATTAAATTGATAGAAATGTCAAAAATGTTACGTTAAGCATTATTGGTACACCAACTCGCGACCAAGCGAGTGGGGCCCGGAGGCACGGTTAGCTTCATCGTCAAAAGTGCCAACCATTTTCGTATCCAAAACGAAAGAGACATTATCCTACGGTTTCAGCACAAGACTCCGCTTCTAGAACTCTTAGCAACTAACATCTATAATCTTGCTCAATTGTGAACATGCAGACGTCAAGGCAAGCAATGTGTTAGTTAATTACGAGAAGGGTAAATCCCGGTTCAAAGAGGTCCCAATTAGCGGACTTCGGAAGTACAGTGCACTTGAATTCTGCTCATGCCCTCGATGGAGACTCCATCGGGACTCCAATTTTCAGAAGCCCGGAGGCTCATCTACAGATGAGATGGGATACAGCCACTGATTTATGGCCTTTTGGGGCAATGGCAAGCTTTTCCACCCAAAACGCTTCTTCCGCATGCCTTGATCTAACCGTTATATAGCTGATAAGTCTGCTCTATGGCGAGGGCTTCCATATTCTTAAGCCTGGCGTCCCTGTAGATCACGAAGATTATGATCTTAAGATCCTCATGAAGCATCATCGGTGTTTTGGACCGTTTCCCGCCTCGTATGATGAGATAACAAACCAAGAACGACGAGCAGTTCTGATTTGGGTTATGCAAAGCTGTCCTCCGGACACTGAGACCTTTCCATCTCACGACCTTACAAGAGATATGCAATGAGGACAAGGAGTCTGTGCTTAAGGTCAAGAAACTTGACCCAAGGGATCGGCCTTCTGCCCAGGAACTATTAGAAGACGGTTGGTTTGCTTCAGATGAATGAACTAGGATCAAAAAAATTTAGGGCTCGTTCATAGTCTTGATAAAGTGAGGCGCATTATTATGGCTAGGAGCTTAGTGTGGGAATGTTACGCAGGAAGAACGAAGCACAGCCTAAGGCCAAAGATAATGGGATTGATCATGATCCGAAGAACTAAAAGCTGGAGAGGAAGGACTGATCCTCCTCTCCGGAACTACTAAACTCCGGACCGCGGTAACAATTGCCGTCCTCCTAAAAAAGCACTGCCCTTAGTGCTCGCGTTATTACTTATCCTGCTCCTCTAGACGGGGTCTCTTTGTGGGCTTGCGTGGGTTGGGCGGGGTAGCTAACGACGGGGTTGCGGGGGCTACGTATACAATAGTAGGGGTAGTAGACGGCGTATCTTCTGATGTAGTCTTACCGTCGTCGGTAGCGTAGTCGGTATCGAGCTCCGGAGAAATAGGGTTGTAGGCGTAAATTAAGGTCGAGAAAGTATCCTTAATATCCCCGTTATCGAGAGTATCGAGCTCTCCCTCTACTAGTAGCAAGGCCTCGGCGAGATTAGCTCCGTCCTTGATATAGGGAATATCGCGCGGCTTTAATTTAGCGAGGAGTACGTTAACCTAGGCGTACGACTTTTTCGCTTCTAGTCGGCCGCGAAGATAGTTGCGCTCGTCGTAGGAGAGGCCGGCGGCGGCGACCTCGATAGCTAACGGGTTTACCTAGACGGAGTTATAAAGATTAACAATCTTAGCTACGGTAGGCTATAGGGAGCTAACTACGGCGATCCTCTATAGACGGTATATACCGAAGAGTTCCGCCTTTAGGGTAGTATATTCGTAGGACTTAGGGACCGATACGTATAGCTCCGGAATAGTATCGGTAGCGACGTTATTAACGGTAAACTCGCGGCTAGCGCCGGCGTCGGTTAGTAGGCGGCGACGTTTATAAGGAGTCTATATACTCCCTATAGGGTAGGTACTCTAGTTAACGATAAACCGTAGGGTAATTTAGTAGTAGACTAGGCGATATTCTCTAGAGACGAGCCTATCGTAAGTCTCCTATAGGCTATAGGTCTTATAAGTATAGCGAGAGATAGCCTATAATAGGTCTTATAGTACTATATCTACCGAAACTCGTAGATCGAGGCTAGGTAGGTAGATTTATACTTCGATACCGACCTTATCGCGGTTAGTAACGACGAAATAGTCTTAGTTAGGTATAAAGCTCTAGACTAGACGGATATTATAAGAGAAAGCGGCTTTATAGAGACTATTAGGCTATAGAACGACGCCTTTAGGGAGGATATACTCGTTTATACGGTAGATTCTATACTTAGCGGCGACGACTACGTCTATAGGAGCGACGACTATCCTAGCGGAGTACTAATATCTAGTAGTATAGTCCTAAGTATTACGGGGAATTATGTTACGTAGTATCTAGCCTATAGAGCGCTACTATAATCCGTAAAGGATATAGGTATCCTTATAGACTAGGAAGTAGAACTAGCCGTATACTTCTATAATTATAGGTAGGTTAAGCGGTATATAGGTCGGTTAGATATCTCTATAAGTATTAAAATTAGCGGGGAAGGCTTTAGCCCTACTGATTGCCGTTATAAAGATAGTCGCCTAAAAAACGACTTAGTTAGATACCTACGTATAGACTATCCCTAACTTAGCGTAGCTATCTTTTAGCGTCTAGTTATTGCTATCGGTAATATCGAAGTAACGAAGGCGCTACTTAGCGAAGCTTTTTACGTCGACGCGACCGCTCTTAGGCTTCGACGGTAAGGCTCTATCCCTATATTCGGGCTACTAACGCTTAGGTTAAGTACTCCCGAACTCTTCTAGCTTATTAAAGTATACTTAGTACTACCGTAGTAGTCGGTACTAGCGTCGTAGTAGTAGCTATTGGGCGTTAAGCTCTACTATAATATATTCCGGAGTAGAGCGAAGTAAGAGAAGTATAGAGAAGAAATATATAGGATAGGAGTAGCTAGGGGATAAAGTAAGAGAAATCGTCGTCGCTTATAGCGAAGTAAGAGAAAGCGCCGTCGCTCGAGTTAGATAGGAAAGACAAAGTACTAGGTACGCCGATAAAAGGAAGAAAGAAAGTAAAGGTAGGAGATAGGTTCGAATAAAGGGGGGATACGGAGAGGGATAAATATAGAACGGGCGAGGATAAAAGATAAATTTTAATAAAGGTATAATACGGAAAGTAGTAAGTAAAGTTCTAATAATAATCTTCGGCGTATATTTTTCTTTAGTAAGTAGGCTACCGAGCTTCGAACTCTATAACCTTCTCTTCTACTCCGATTATATCCCGCTTATATACCTATTTATTATAATAGGGTCCGGCGTCTTTCTATCTAACTAAATAGAAGGTAACTCGTTTTCTTGTCCGCCTAAGGAGGCGAATCTTCTTATCGAGGATATACTCGACGTCGAAACGATCTTACTCTACTAGGAATTAGGTATTTTTAGTTAGTTAAGGGTCCGCCGATATAGTATTGCGTATATCGTACGGCGCTAGCTCGAGATACTCTACGGAGATAATATCGTAGATACTCCGGAGCGAAGATAGAAGCTCTAGGCGATAGGCTAGACGGCCTATACGCTCGAGGATCTTAAACCGGCCGGTATACTATTGCCTAAGTTTACGAGTAAGGGCTACGTTAGCTAGGATATTATAGCTCTTCTAGAGCCGTAGGTAAACGTAGTCGCCTATATTAAAGTAGATCGGTTTATAACGCTAGTTATATTATTCCTTTATCCTAACCGCTACGTATTTTAAGTATTCCTCTACGTCTTAGCGAATAGCGAGTTTGGGAGTCGTAAAGACCTTCCGGAGTAGGTTCTATAGTATATAGAGATCTATTCCGTATATAAGCCTATAAGGGGTATCTTATATAGATACGTTAACTACGCTATTAAGAGACGCTTATAGCGCTAAGAGCGTATTCTCCTAGGGCGTAGTAGGGTATAGTACGGTAAAGTACCGAAGCTAGATCTCTACGGTCTAGTTTATCCTTTTAGACTACCTATCTATCTAGGCGTAATAGGCTACGGAGTATAGAAGCTCGACGTAGAGTACGGTAAAAATACCTTTCTATAGGCCCCTAATAAACTATAGATCTCTATCCGATATCTAGACTATCGGGATACCCTAGTCGCTACGTTAGAGGGTAGCAAGGACTATAGTAGCCTATTATTTGCCTATCTAAGTAGTCTTACCGATAGCGAATCCTAGCCGCTTTATAAACTTATACGTAAAGAAAGCGATAGTATCGTTGCTACTCTAGAGCTTAGGTATATCGGTTATAAAGTCGATAGTTAGGGTATAGAAAGGTAGTAGTAGCGTTAGTATAGGCTATATAGAGCCGTAAGGCTTATAACGCCTTAGGTTATTCCGAAGATACTCTAGGTATATAGCTACGTATTACTTAAGACGCTTCTACCCCTTATAGATAGTTAAATCTCTTATCTTAGCCTATACTCGCTTAACCCCTTAGTACCCTTAATTATTATATACTAAGGCGAAGATATTATTTGCTATCCCGTCTAGGATATATAACTAATAGTTGCCGTTATAGCGCGTCGAGTATAATAGGTTATCCTCGATAACGTAAGAGAGCTTAGGCTAGATTAGGTCTATAGCGTCTTAAGCGCGCCTAAGCTAAATAGTAACCTTATACTAGCGCTAATCCGCCTCGTAACTATATACTAGACGCGTCTTGAATCGGTCGTCGATCTATACTACGGAGGCTATAAGAGCGTAGACGGTATTATTGTCTAGAGCCGTATAGGTAACGGAGAAGAGCGCGTTAAGATCGTTATCGTAACGAGGGAGGACTAGGTTCTTAGTAGGTAGGCGGGACAACGCGTTAGCTACGTAGTTAGACGCTCCGTAGTAAGTATTGCTACTCGGCGGTAGTTAATAATCTACTTAGGAATAGGATCGGCTATACTACGGTAGCTAGTAGAGATTAGGTAACTAGGGAATAGTTATAATCTAGCTTAACGTAATATACTATAGTACTATATCTACTCTACTTCGAGGCGTTAATATCGACGTAGAGGCGCCGATTCTTATCCTAGTATATAAGCTACTACGGATTCCGGAATACTCCTTAGATATCGTCGAAGGCCTAACGCTCCGACGGCGTAGGGTCTAGCTATTCGCGACGGCTCTATTCTTTACGTAGTCTACCGGCGAGTAGGCTACCTTTAAGTAGCTCTATTTTACGGTATTATAATAGCTCGACCCTCTTAGCGTAGTTACGTACGAATTAGCGTAATATGCCTATTATACCTAGATATATTTCTAACTAGCGAAGTATATATAGAAATTAGAGCTAAGTAATTACTTTTAGCTGCTACTCCGGAGTAGATATACCGAGAGCATCGATACGCTATCCGAGAAGCCGAATATTAGGAAAACCGACGTAGGCCTTCGAAGGTTAGAGGGCGACGTTATATTGCTCTAGGTACGATAGGACTATACTAAGATCTTCGAGGTACTTATCTAAAGTATCGGAAGCGACGATAAGGTCGTCGATATAGACTTTATAATACCTACGGAGGTATTTAAGTATAAGCTCTATCTATTGCTATATATAAAGAACGCTATTATAGTAACCTATAATAGCTATATAAAAAATCTCCTAGCCGTAGTAAGATATTATAGCTATCTTTCGACGATCCGTAGGACGAATCCTCTATTAATAAAAAAACTTAGAGGTATCTAGTACCGTTATAAACGGTTTACCTTAGACTATATTAGTTACGTCTCCGATAGTCGGAATAGGATAGAGATCTAGCTCGACGATCTTATTAAGTCCGCGAATATCGATAACGATACGGCCGACTATCTCTTCGGAACTCGACTTACGGTATACTATAAAGACTAGGTAGGCGCTAGGTATATAACCTTATATCTACGATATCTTACCGTCTATATATAACTTATTAAATATTTTGTCGACTAAAGCTCGCTATTTTAGCCTAAGGGGGTAGATCTTATTACGTAGAAACTTCGCTCCTTCGACTAGAGGGATAGTTATCTACTAATCCTCCGGAATATCGACTATACCTAGGGTATTACTCTAAATATTATACGATATAAGGACCCTAGTTAAAGCCTCCGTCGCTAGCTCCTTTCTATAGACCGTAATACTATTAGGTAGGACCTTCTCTATCTAGGCGAATACGAGTACTAGGGAGGTAGCTAACGCGGTTAGGCTATATACTAACTCTACTACCTCCGGAGTAACGTAGTACGCTATCGGAAAATCCGACTTATATAGGCTACTAATACAGTAGCGACGTTAAATAACTTATAGGTTAGGGGTATTATTAAGGGCTTCGACGAACGATAAATCTACGTCGACCTAATAAGCGTAAATAGAGACCGTTAGGTACGATACTTTAAAAAGATATTCCCTATCGTCCGGAAGCGCTAAGTTAATACGTACTAGGATAGCTATACGTATAAAAGGTAGAATAACGACTTTCGTTGCTACGTAGACCGGCCGATCTTACTAGTAGTAAGTCTTAGCGTATACCGAAATAGGGATAGTTAGGCCTATATATAATCCGATACGAGCCGTACCTTACTCGAAATCTATATAGAAGCTTTCGTAGGCTAGGACGTCGACGCCGACGAGAAGCTTAGCCTTTAAATTATCTACTAAGTAGGCTTCTATAGTAATCTTAGCTACGTTGTCTTATCCCCTAAAGAAGATAGAGAGATTAACGTAGTAATAAGAAATATATCTCGAGCCTATACCTAAAAGCGGTATAGGCTCCGATTCGAGCAAGGGTAGGTCTAGGCTACGCGCTAAGTCCGTATCGATAATAGTTATAATATATCCGGAATCTAGGTACGTAACGAGTAGGTTAGTCTATATAGCTATACCGACTACTACTAAGGCGTAATACTAGGACTTATAGGCCTACCCCGCTACTACTATCTTCGCGTAGTCGGACTCGATAACCGGTAAAGGCTACGGAGGCTTATTACCTAAAAGCGACGTAAAGTAGGCTAATACTATATCCTCGAGTCCTACGGTAACGGGCTTATACTTACGTAGATACTAATAAAAGGCGTTGTTAGAAGTAAATATTCCGGAGTACTATAGGTAGGTAATACTCGGGATAGGTACTAAGAAGTAATAGGCTAGGTTATCTTCCTCCGGAGTACCTATACTACTATAGTCGTAGAAGGGCTACTTATCGACCGTACCGTATTATACGCCGTAGTCGTCGCTATTATCGCCTAGTTCGGGCTCGTATAGGTTAGTAGATAGCTTAGGGTATATAGCCCTTAGGGTAACCTATAGAATAGGTTTAGCGATATTAGCTTTGTCTTTGTTATAATCCGTAAGGTAAGCTATAGCCTAGTTAGCTCTATACGGTATATAAGCTAGATTCTACCCTATAGCGTAGTAGGCGTTCTATAGTTAATTAGCTAGTAGCCGCTATCCCTAGGGATTAGTATATAGAGGCGCGTTACGCTCTTAGGACTATATAGGTTAGGCTTATAAGGAATCTATAAGTTAACGCTAGTCTTACTAGGGATATAACTAGTATTGCTATAGATCCTACCGACTCTACTAGTAAGGGGGACGTCGAAATTAATATAAAGTCTACTAATAAGGGTACTAGGGCGGTAGAATATAGGGCTTAACTATACGCTAGTTCGACTATAGCGCAAAACGCTAAGTACGGTTAGCTTACTACTATTAGGTAGGTCTCTACGGCGGAGCTAGTCGAGAGGTTTACCTACGTCGAACGATCGCTAACTACTACTAGAATCGGGAGTTAAGCTCTTCTATAAAGGCCGATATTAAAGTTATAGTCGTAGGCTCCTTAATATCCTACTATAATACTAGATCTAGCCGGACCTATATAGTACGTAACTAAGCCGTAATACTAAGTTATACGCCGCCTATAAGTTCTACGGCCTAGGTATTCCGGAATATATACTAAGCCTAGCTAACGATAGAACGGCCTACGCGTACGTCGTCCTACGTATAGGACGCCGATATAATCCGCTCCTAAGCGATCGCTAGATAGGTCTTCTAACGCCCTACGAGCTTACGGAACTAGCCGTTCTCGAGACTTATTATATTAAGCTTTTTTCTCTCTACGTCGGAGAGCTTATCGTACTACTATCGGAAGGCCTTATTACGGAGATATCCCGAAATTCCTACCTAAACAACTTCTTTAGTCTTAAACGGTACTAATATACGGAGTATATTTAAGAAAGAATAGACGTTAAGATAATAGGTAACTCCTACGATTATCTTAATATAGATTTCGGAATCTAAGTCCGGAGTAAAGTATCCGACCTCCTCGGACTTCTAGTAAATATAAGCTTAGGTCGAGGTAGTATCGCCGGCGGGACCTTATAGACCTAGCGGGCCTAGTATACCTAGAGGTATTTAAATATTTCTTATAGCTTCGGCTATAGCGCGTACTACTATTTATAAAAACTCTACGTAGGTACGTAGGAGGTCGTCGTCGTTGTCTAACGCTATTATATCGGGGGCCTCTCCTTCGGAAAGGTACTCTATCGAATACGAACGTAGGAGCTCTAGCTCTAGAGGCGATAATAATTAGGGAAAAGCTATAACGCTACGATACTCCCTAAAAATAGGCGGAAGCTTAGTATTACTACGAGGTCCCTAGATAGAACTAGTATTTTAGAAGAGACATAAATTAAAGGGATTAGTAGACTCTACTAGGTCGGGGATTAAGGGCGTAGGAATAGTTATAGTCGTAGGAATAGACGATACTTTAGGCTCTAGCCCCTACTACTCTATTCCTAATAGCTCCGGAATAGCGTTAGGAAAGACCTAGCGAAAGGCTCTCTCGAAACCGCGAATAGTACTACGAAGAGTAGTAACGTTAATCGCCTAGTCTAGAGAGTAAGGGTAGTCTCTAGGGAGGGTAGGTCGAGCGTGATTTGCTATAACGTAGTCTAGACGATTATAAATCTCCTAAGAGAATACGCCCTAGTATAGGTTTATTAGGTTTATTCTATATTTATACAACTAATACCTAAGTAGGACCGTTTAACTAAGATACTTAGCCGTAGGCGGTATAGGAGTAGTCGGGTAATCGTAACGTAGTTAGAAAAGCAAGGAAGCCCGAAAAGCGCCGGTAATCGTAACGTAGTTAATCCTAATTCCTACTCCTTTAGGAGTTACTCCTCCGTCGTAATAAAGGGCGGGCAAAGGGAAATAGTAAAGGGAAACGCGAATAAAGGCTCTTTAACGAATTACCGACGCTATCGAAGGTAAAATAACCGGCTCCGGAATAGAGCGGCACGACTCGAGATAAAAGAGATAATCCTATCTCCTTTGAAAAGATAAACCGAAACGCGGGATAAAAGCACTAGGTTAGGATAACTCCTTGCCTAGCGCGCGTAAGCAGAAAACCGTAAGAAAAGAACAACCGTTCCGGAGGATCCCTAGAACGTCAGCAGCAGGGACATACTACTAGTTGTTACGTAGGAAGAACGAAGCACAGCCTAAGGCCAAAGATAATAGGATTGATCATGATCCGAAGAACTAAAAGCTAGAGAGGAAGGACTGATCCTCCTCTCCGGAACTACTAAACTCCGGACCGCGGTAATAGGGAATCTGGATAAAATGAGGACATGCAAATCATTCTCGACCGAGCATGGTACCATGATATTTATGTCCAGGAAAGCCAAACTCATGAGCAAATTGCGAAGGGGATGCAGATACTGTCGGAAACCTCTGGTGCTCTCGGATAAGCATGACATGGCATTGAGGGGGGCGCCTATGCGAGACCCAATCGGTCCCTTCGGCTTCAAACATTCTACGCCTCGTTTTGACGCCAGGTGCTGATCAGAAGAAGTAGTAAGATCAGGCATATAGCAGATCTATGTGGCTCTGCGTAGCCTGGCCACCAAATCAGTGCATAAAAGCGCCAAATCAGGCAGTATAATTGGGCTTGGCCTGGGCTCCTGTTAAGTTTCATCGTATTCTGACAATGTAATAGACACTATTTACAAAGACACCTGGGCATGGTGAGCTCCGCAGACCCATGCACATTATATATACAAGCCATCACAAGGTCCAAAGTATTCACACACTGTATTCATAATTGTGTCCATGGATGAAGTGGTTGCTCCCCTGCAACGTGACTACAGAAACCGGCTGGAGGGGTGTTGTAGCACAGAATAATGGTCCCTGAACCAACATGAACCTGGAAACCACACCTAGTAGGTCACAATGGCTCATGGCCTGTGCAGCAACCTTAGCCAAGCAGGATGAAGTGACCAAATGTCGTATTCCAGTCGAGTGATAGCCATTGGTGCCCATTATCATAGGTATGGAACTGAGACGAGGTCCCGGGAGTATGCAGGTCTCGTTGGGTCAAGCAAGGTCGGCAAGAGTCGAGCCCTCGTTAACTGACGATCGGTAGATTGCCGCCTCATAGGCGAGTCAAAGTTGCATTCATTGTCCTCCCTCAGGTCTGTCTTTCATGACACCTTCCGCGCTTCGTTGTTTCTTCTCCTCTATTTTCGTCTCCAAGTCCCGAATCTGTCTCTCGATCATTCCTCTCCGGGCAGTCAGATTCGTTCGCATGTCTTGAAGAGCGGCCATCTGCTCATCAAAAGTCGCCTCTTGGCGTTTTCGAGTATTCTGTAAGAGACAGAAGTTTAGAATGTGCTCAATTTGCAAGTGAAAGTTGCATAGACTGAGTCGGAGCTCCACGGAAGCCCGGTGTTGCTCACCTCTGCGATCTCTTCATTTGTCTTCAGCTCAGCCCCATACAAAGAGCCTGCGATCGTAATTGAGGTCACGGCAGCCGTCAGGACCAGTCGGCGAAACTTCTGAGGCGAGGGCATCGTCTCGTTGGTGCTCATCAGTCAAAGACGCGGGCAACAAGAAATCCCCGTGGTTGTTCACCGCCTACCACACGCGGCGCATATTGATCATCAGGACGCGTCCCCCTCGCGTTTTCTATTTGCAATTTTGCCCCGACCACCCTTTGGATGGCCACCAGCTTATGAAAATAGAATGACATCCCCCGCGATTCCCAGCCGTCGATCTCGTGACGATGAAGATACGAGCGACGAGTCCGAGTCGAGTGCCCGCCCATCCCTGAATCCTAGCAATAAGCGTCCGCGCCTGAGCGGGGTTCAAAATGAGGACACAAGCGATGAAGACGAGAGTGATGCGAGCGACAGCCAGGGGCAAGCCACTCAACTCGCTACGCAGCGAATGAAGGTACATCCTGGAGTCGGCCCCGGCGGATACAAAGCCGGCGCCATCGTACGGATCAAAGTGACAAACTTTGTCACATACACATCGGCCGAGTTCTTCCCTGGCCCTAAACTGAACATGGTCATTGGACCAAATGGAACAGGCAAGAGCACTTTAGTCTGCGCGATCTGTTTAGGCCTTGGGTGGGGTCCGCAGGTATGTTTTCTATCATCGAGTTACCACTACACACAACTTCTTCAATTTTACTGACACTCAACTTGCCAATAGCATCTCGGACGTGCAAAAGATCTGGGTGAATTCGTCAAGCATGGCTGCCGGGAGGCGGTGATCGAGATTGAACTTGCAGGACCCCCAAAATACAACCGGAATCCAGTGATTCGCCGCATCATCAAACGTGATGGCAACAAGAGTGCCTTCACATTGAACGGGCAACAAGCTTCTCAGCAAAAGGTTAAGAAACTCGCCGAATCCTTTGCGATCCAGGTCGACAATCTATGCCAGTTTCTTCCCCAGGACAAAGTTGCAGAATTCGCCGCACTCACGCCTGTTGAACTCCTCCATTCTACCCAACGCGCGGCAGCCGGACCACAAATGATCGAATGGCACGATGATCTAAAGAGGCTGCGAGCTGAGCAGAAGAAGCTCGAGATTGACAACCGAGCGGATCAGGATGTGTTAAAGAACCTTGAAAATCGCCAAGAGAATCAAAGAGCAGACGTTGAGCGAATGCGCCAGAGAGCCGAGGTCAAGCGCAAACTCGAACTATTGCAATCATATCGTCCGTTCGTGGAATATAAGGACCACGTCAAGACGTTCTCTGCTCTTAGGGCCAAAAAAGATCAGCTGGAAGAAGAGCAAAGGCAGCTCAAAGCGGACCTCGAACCGGCCATGGAATCTCTTACGGCAAAGCAAAGCTACTGTGACCGAGTCAAGGAAGTGAGGGATCATCGCAAACGCCAAGTTGAGGAACTGCATAATACAGCCTTGGCCCGTGGAAACAAAATCGATGCCTTGCAGGCCGAAATTAAGGACCTCCAAGGACAAATTGAGGCTGAAAAGAAGACCAGCGCGAAACACAGGAGTGAGGGGACTGCTGCAAGGCAAACCATCAACAGACTGCAGCGCCAACAGGAGGAGGAGGCGGTGGAGTTTGATCCAGAATTCTACAACGAACAATTGGTAAGTCAGCGGGAATCAATATACTGTCCATGAACATGGGATACTGATGCTTTCTATAGAGGGCGAAACGGCTCGAGAAACGCGAACTCGATGTGAAAGCCAAAGAAGTCACGGATAAACGGCAGCCGTTAGTCGCCAGAGTTCACGAACTCAAAAGGCTGATCGAGCAAGAAGAACGGCGACTGCAGAACTTGGACTCTCAGTCTGGTCAACAGGAGGCCAAACTGCAAAGGTTGTCTTCGGACTCTCACAAAGTCTATTTGTGGCTGCTCGAGAACCAAGACAAGTTCGAGAAGGAGGTCTTCGGCCCCCCGATCGTCACTTGCTCCGTCACTGATTCCAGGTATGCCGACGCGGTCGAGTCACTATTACAAAGAAACGACTTGTCGGCCTTCACGGTTCAAACCAGAAATGATTTCCGCACTATGCAGAAAATGGCCATCAAAGAAATGGGTCTTCACGACATCACCCTCAAAACTTCCTCCGCGCCACTCAGCGCTATGAGATCTCCAGTGACAGATGAAGAGATTCGACGACTTGGCTTTGATGGATGGGCCAAAGATTTCATCACTGGTCCGGAGCCGGTTATTGCTTCTCTCTGCTCCGAAAATCGGCTGCACCAAACACCTGTCAGCCTGCGAGACATCTCAGACGAGGCATACAATAAGCTGGAGAATGCAGAGGCATCACCAATCAGTTCCTGGGTGTCAGGGAAGCACAGCTACCAGGTCACTCGACGTCGCGAGTACAACGCCAAGTCGACCCGAGTCCGTCAAGTCAGGCCAGCCCAGGCCTGGACGTCGCAGCCCGTGGATGCCTCTCTCAAGCAACAGCACCGGGAAGCCATTCAAACTTACAATCGGGAAATGAGTGAGATACGGGAGGAGTTGAACTCGGAGAAGGAGAAAGCACAGGAGATCGGCAACGCACTTCAGCGTTTGAACGACGAAATGGTAGGTGACTTTGCGCGCCTGACATTGGCCTATGATTAATGTTATTCGCAGGAAGAGCTTGAGAAAGAGAAAGCGGCGAAGCAGACTGCGCATACGCAATGGCGGGCTATTCCCGAGAGAATCGGTATGTGTTTTTTGCCTATCCTTCGATCTATGACGATCCAGTCGCTCACTGCGCGCAGCTCAACAAGAGGCCAAGCTCGAGGGCCTTAAAGAACTCTTTGCACAACTCAGGACTCGTGTATCCCAGATTCGTGATGAGCAGATTGAGCTTGCCGTCAAGAAAGCAGAAGCCACCATGGAATATGCCGTAAGTTCATAACCATTTCGAACTTGGGACTTTACTACTCACACCATTCAGGATGCCGTCGATCAGCTTCGTCAAGCTTATGAAGAGCTTATGAGAGCTGAAATTCAACTTTTGGAAGCCTCTTCCGACCTGCAAACGCTAAGGATCAAGCACCATGACTATGCCGTGATGCTTGAGAAAAAGTCCGAGGAGGTGTCGCAAGCATTGCAGGCCCTCAGAGAAGGCAAGCAGAGAGGACAAGCCCTTCAGCGAAGTGCCAGACGAATCGTCAACGAAAACGCACAGGACCCCGATGCCCCCGAAGTGTACAGGACGGTCAACGATTCAGAATACAACATGGACAAGCTCAACGCCGACATCGACTCCGAGAAAGCGCGTCTGGAATTGACGCAAGGGGGCAGCCCCCACCTGATCAAAGAGTTTGAGGAGCGAGAGAAACAGATCATGAAGCTCCAGGACAAGCTGGCGGATTTCCAAACGAAACTGGCGACCTACCAGGAAGGCATCGATGAGGTCCGGTCACACTGGGAACCCAGACTGGACGCCCTCATCAGCAAAATCAGTGATGCGTTCTCCGACTCCTTCCAACGTATTGGTTGCGCTGGGCAGGTAAGCCTGGACAAGGTGGAAGACGAGCCTGGACCGGACGGTGAGCCTGGCGGCACCGACTTTGAGAAATGGTCTATCCAGATTCATGTCAAGTTCCGAGAACACGAGAACCTGTCGCTATTGGATTCCCATCGCCAGTCTGGTGGTGAGCGTGCTGTCAGCACCATTTTCTACCTGATGGCGCTGCAGTCGCTCTCGGCATCGCCTTTCCGCGTGGTCGACGAGATCAACCAGGGTATGGATCCCCGTAACGAACGAATGGTCCACGGTCGCTTGGTAGACATTGCCTGCGCGTCAAACGACACCGATGATGATGAAAATCCCAACGGCGGCGGTGGCCAGTACTTCCTCATCACACCGAAGCTACTGAGCGGACTGGTCTACAAACCGGGCATGAGAGTGCTCTGTATCTACAGCGGCGAACACATGCCCGAGGACTACGCGAAGCTAGACTTCAGGCTGGCGATCCGCACGATGAAAGAGATCTCAGGAAACACAGGAACAGATAATGGGAAGGGCAAAGGCCGAGCGATCGAGAGCAGCAGCAGCAACTCGGTCGACGTCTACGCCTGATACGATACCACAATACAGCATGCTAGTTAGCGATTTCTTTTTAATATTTGGGGGCTTCTAGGGGGAGGATTGTTGAATCGTTGGTCTCCCCCATAGCCCTTTTTTCTGTTCTCTGGTATATTACTTTGCACATATGAAGTGTTCACGAGGACCCAATAATCCATAATCAGATTCACTCGGACCTGCCAAACGGGGTATCGTTCAATTACATCGAATCCACTCTGAGCCTCCGGGCCTATTACTTCTTCCTTTCTGGCTTCATGCACGGCCTCACCGTGTCAGTGCTCACCGGCCTTGGACTCCGACCCCGACCCCCACATATATCCACATACTCCATATGCTCGCGTTACAATCGCCGTGCGTGGTTTTAAAAGTCCTCTTGGTCAATGTCAAGGGCGAACAGGTGTGACGAGGCTGCATCGGATTACGATACGGTTGCGGCATAGCATCGACCAGGAATTGTCCAAGAAATGCCGCAGACGGAGTACTCCAGACGGCGTCCTCCGAAGGCGAAAGTGCGAAAGTTTAGGATGACAGCCATCCCTGTACAATCTCGGATCGAATCAGACGACGAAATCGGACAAGAGTCCTTACTGCACGATCTCTCATCTGCAACAGTCAATTCACATGCAGTAAGACTACTCTATACTCGTAGGCAAAGCAGATCCTCGTGCACAGAGAACAACGCAGTGTCTGCAGATCGACCACCGGGCGTTTCCGCCGCAGATCACAGGCTCCATTTCGGAAATTTGTCTACCAATCGTTGGACGACGTTAGACAACCCCTCGCTACCGTCAACTCTAAATTGGCTGGGATTATGCCTCCCCTGCTCTGTAGGTTGACTCTCGGACATAATCAGCCTGGTTCTATTTTATCTCCCATCTCGACTTGAGTCTGAGGTATGCGTTGTCCCTCCCCTCCATTTTGGCAGTTACTATGCTCTAGTCTGCCTTGCCGGTTACTAGTCGTTCTAGGAGGATGCACAGCATACATACAAGGCCGATCCACATAATGTCGTGCATCATGGCGAGGCTGGGAGTGATTGGTCAATATTATACGACCGCGCCGAGAATCCTCATGGTGATTCCAGCCAGTCAGATTCATAGAGTGACATTTCACTAATCAAATTCAAATTCAAATTCACAGTGAGCTCACTGGGTGTCCTTACACACGTTGCATTCTATACGTGCATGGGCGGGGCTCTACCAGTACGCTTTGACTGTTCAACAGGCTGAAAGTCCACCCTGCAGTGCTACTTGACTCGAAGCCATGTTCACCGCCGTTCTCATCATTCCCACTGTTGACCCCCACTTCAAAACAATGACGCAGTGTCGCCCCTCGACTCGAGACTTTCGAGATGGCTGGAAATCCCGCCCACAGCAGAACCCCGTAAACTCGACGGGGATCATAGCGCCACTTTTCCTGTTTCAAGGGTTCGGATAATTGGTATTTCGTCCAGCCCCCTGTACGCATCCTGTAGGAAGAGCAAGCCGTGCAAATCTACGCAGTGCCTTGTGTTTTCAGGCTGGAACCCATCCAAAGTATATGCGTCACGTCCATAACCCGGTGATGTGTAGAGGATGCGGGCTCAAGACCAACAACATGTTTTAACTGGTCGACACGGACCTCGGGTTGGAGGCTCTCGGAGATATAAACATATAAACCCGGGGATACGTGCCACGACAGATGGTGTTCCGATCCCAGCGTTGCACCGCACAGATCTTAGGGCCGATGTGTACGAGGGCAGATTCAGATCTGGACGACCTGATGACCTGTGACCCAAGGTAGAAGTCAGCAACTGCATTGCTGGCACTGCAGGCATTGACTCGAGACAACCTGGTCGGTACAGGACACTTTACACTTTACGCATACACTTTGTGATGCAACGGTGGGATGATCTACGAGACTAGAATATACACTTTGCCAACCCCTCCTGAGGCATATTCGAAGTCGGGAAAAGACCATGGTATGCTTCCTGACTCAATTGTGAGTCCAGGGCTAGTCGATCGTCCAGGATCTACCATTAGCGTAGTATGCTACATTAAGCAGGTTCTGAAACATGATCGTGCAGGCTGTAGGCTATCACCTGCCTCTGTAAGTATAACTACCTGATACCTACCTACCTATCGAGGACTCGGATCTACAGGCCAGAGTAGACCTGGAAATATAATGGGATACCCCTTAGGGTCGATGCACTGATATAGTTAGTTCACTAGTTATCAGATCGTGTAATGCTGACCCAGAACCCAGAAGCTTCCTCATCAGGAGAGAAAGTACTAACCTCGACAGCTCCATACCTGGGTAACCCCTGAAGGCACCGAAGGCACCAGGCTAGGCAGCATCAGGCAGATACTCCTCACACTCGGTACTCTATACAAAAAAGAACACAATAAGCGAAACAAGGGATGAAAGCTGAAGATCCACGAACAAACAGATCGCACCCGCCACCTCCCTAATGCAGCTGCACTCCAAACCTAGTAAAGGTAAAGTCCGAGTCGGGACCCATGGCCGATCTCACACGGGGTTTATACCAAGAGAGGCATAGCACGCATCGCTATTCCGCGATCGACCCTCCCGCCTGTGACGAACAGGTCGTGTTTCACCAACACAGACCATGAGAGTGAGATGTGTGATCATCCGTCGATCGTGCTACCGTGCTATCGTCTCAGGGGGTGAGGCTGGTATACGAGTGCCGGGCTGTGCTGGATTTTGGGCTCTTTGAATTTTGGGTTATGCTTTCTTTTTCTTCTACGGAGGACATTCTGGAGTGGGAGTTTGACTTTTTCGCGTATATGACATTTTAACTTTGACTTGAAGTTGGGACATTCCTTTTTTGCACGGATAACTAACTATAACTGGTTTGTATTCAACATGTTTGATTCAACTCAATGCAAGTTTGAACGACTCGGCCTCATCGGTGCACTTGCTCGGTAGAATGCTACCTACATAATATACGACAGCAAGTACATAGCTCGGATGGAAATAATACCGGAGACAGCTCCCGAAGCGGAGCTATGGCCATCGGTTGTCTGGGACGATCCAGCGATCCACGGGGCGATCAGCCCAAACAGGAAGGAGGATATAGACGCAGAGTGACAGGTCCGCTTTTCGCGTCAGTAGACCGCACGTCAGGACGGATTTCTATTTCTATTTCTATTTCTATTTCTATTTCAATTTTTGAGTTATATTCCACGTGAGACTATGTTAGTACAAGGAATGAGGTTTCTTGACCGATCAGGATCTGGAGCCGGGGGCTAGCGATCCCTACTTATTCCCGCATTCCCGGCCCCCTGATTGCCGTTCCCGTTGCCTTTCTCCTTTCTCCTTTCTCACCTTCCCAACAAGTCCAATCCCCGGACCCGAGTCGCAGATCCCGGGGTCACCATCCTCTTTGGTCGAATTGTGATGCACGTTGATGTCGAGGCTGCATCCTGCAAGTGCCATGTGTTCATCCTGACCGCGTGGAAGGTATGAATCAGATGCAGATGCACCTGGGTAAACCACTGAAGAGAAACAAACAGGGGGACCCTCGTAGCTCATTGCTCATGGCTCATGCTCATGGGGCGCCCGGGTGATCACCGATCGATCACCGTTGCCGGTTGAATGGGTAAAGGCGGTCAGGAAGGGAAGTTCTAGGCTTCGTAAGGATCCAAGGTTCTGGCACTGAGAGCATCTGTGGTCCTGGGAACAGAGTTATCTGGGCACGGTCCAGAATCACCCAAATGAGGAATGTCTCGTCGACAGAGTTCCAGGAAAAGGGTGGGTGGGAATGGAACCCTGGAACCCCATAATTAATATCCTCCACCGAGCCGCAAGTCCAATCCCAACGGGTGGAAAACCAACGTTCTTTGGGGAGAAGCGTCGATCCCGACTCAAGTGCCGACGGGAATGGATATTATTAATATTACGGACACTATTCGATATATTCGATATATTGAATATATTGAATATATTGGGCTCTACAAGGCTGATCAGGAGGATCGCCATGGATCTAATCATGATCGAGACTACGACTTGACTATCACCATCACTACGGACATGACATGGACATGGATTATACTCGAGACCATTTTCAAGCGGCCACGCACGGAGCAGGCGATCCCGCCAGGGTCAAACAGCCAAACAGCCAAACATCTACCACACGGTGAGCCTCGCTTCCACGAGTCCCACGCGGTCGGAAACGGGGCTCCACGGGGCAGCAGCCAATCTGATCGCGCTCTATGTAAAAATCGTGCACGGGTTACTTTATGTTCCAGAACGCCGATCATTATCATTTTATTTCCCAGATTGGATGGTGGTTGATCTTCAGGAGATGCGATCTGCGAGATTGTTGGCACCTTCTATATTTGGATCGATCGTCACGCGACCTACATACTTTAAATGTGTTACTTTGTTACTTTTGCGACTTTTACCGAGTGCTATGGTTACTCGTAGATCACTAATTTACCCAACCATGAGTACACGCATCGGAAAGTTAGAATATGAACAAGGTTCCTGTAAGCGAAGGAAGCCTGAGCGCTTACAGCCATACTCCGATATGCACGATTCCCGGCCCCAACGGACATGAATACTGTTTGGGTTTAGCGGACATTTATGACCTTCCCTTTTAATCGCCCCCTGCCACGCGACACTCGGGAGATCCGGGGTCCCCTTTCACCCCAGAGTAGGTCTCGCCTTGATTCTCTCTATTCTGAAACTGTTCAATGCCGACTTGGTGAAAGGTGTTCATTCTATGGCATGAACTAACCCTCGTAGTTAATATTGTTAAGCTGCAGTACAAACGGATCGACGATCCTATTCCCTGCGATCAACCGTTTATGGGGCTCGTTAGTATGTGACAGGTAAGCAGGATCTGCACTAGCACCGAGTCTTCTATGTAGCCGAGCTGCTTTCCCAGGGTATTGTCCTGGACGGCAACTTTCCGGCCTCCTTATTCGGGAATAGTGCGAGATATGCACAATTCTATTGGATCTATGCATCTCGGTGGGCCCAGTTCGCGTGGGCAAATCGTCATCTCCCCACTTCTCAGGGTTAATCTCCGAAAATCAAGTGAAAATTATAGAAAAAAATTAAAAATTAAAAAAAAAGATCAATTATCAATTAAATTAAGCTTTGGAACGGACTGTCTCATCTTTGCCTGCGTGCGTAGGTCATGGGTAATTTACTTTACCAGAGACCCCATCGGCATTGCCTGCGCTGATCATCCACGACTATAAACCCTCGTGTATCCCCGTATCCTGGGGTTCTTCCATTTCCAACAAACCCTCCAACATCAAACATGGATCTGGCCTGTCTCCTGCAGGGCTCTGTCCCGACTCCCAAGTCCTATACTACGACCTATGGCAAGCGCTCAGCGCCTCTCTCGCCTCCAGTCGAAGAACCCAAGTGCTCACTGCCTTCTATCTCGACTCTTCTCGAGCGTGCCGATGGCCACTCAGCTAGTGAGTATACCTACTATACCGTACTCTATGGTACAACAATATACTAACAAACTATTCAGAGCGTCAACGTCTCAGCCCTCCACGGGAACACAAAGTCCAATATGAGATGCGCCTGCCTCCAACACCACCACTGCGTCCAGGCTCCGGCTCCGGCCACGCATCACCAGCCGAGTCCTTGAGAGATCACCGATCCTCAATCTCCTCAACCGGCTCCCACCACATGGGCCCCTACGCTTCTCCCGCCCCAAGTGTATCCTCCTACACTTCGCACGCTTCTCCAGTAGAAGCACCCCAACCCATCTACTACCGCCCAACAACCACCTTCGCCCCCGCACCGATGCCTCAACACCAACACCAACCAGCCCAATCCCCATCCCTCATCTCCCCAGTCACCCCCGCCTGGCAACACCACCACTACTTCCCCCCCTCCAGCACAACCCCCTACCAACAAAACCACGACCGGTATATCTGCCGCACATGCCACAAGGCTTTCTCTCGTCCTTCTTCGCTGCGCATCCACTCGCACTCTCACACGGGTGAGAAACCTTTCCGATGCACGCACGCGGGCTGCGGAAAGGCCTTTTCGGTTCGCAGCAATATGAAGCGCCATGAGCGTGGTTGTCACTCTGGCCGTCCTGCTACGGCTTTGGTGGTTTAAGCTGAGCAAGTTAAAGCGAGGCTTTTTTCTTTTGTTTCGGGATGGTGTTTTTGTTTTCGCCTGATACCCTGGGTTGGAATTTTTGAAATTCGATGTACTAGATGGGGATGTTATGTTTGATGTCTAGATTACGAGGCAATGTATTATTTCTATGATGATTTGTTTTTGGTGTAGTTGTAAGAGGTAATTAGGTGATGACTGGAGTGGGCTGTGGTTTGAAATACTGGGATTATAGTCTTGGTTACTGCGCATTCATGTTGAAAAAGAGGCTTCTCTTCCTACTGCATTGAGTATCCTGACTGTATCTGTATTATTGAGCCACATGGCCAAGCAGAGGTGGATGTTCTAGATCCCTTCGTCCATTAAGTAGTGAGTATCCAGTATCTGAGAAAGTACCTAAGATGAGCCCCAATTTGATTTTCATTCTTCTCCGACCTTCCATCTCAAAGTGCCTGGTAACCTTGATCTGGGTGATCTCTCATGACAATGAAAGGCAATTAATCTATCCAACTCTATTCCATACGTGTATCTCGTAATCGCTCAATACCAGACCAAACCCAAATATCCTCATATCATAAATCCAAACCCATCCTACTCATCCAAAACCCCCCTCGCCAACGCCGCCAAACTAGTCTCATACCTCGCCGGATTATGATCACTCAACATCCCACTCGCAAACCTCAACTCCCCAAACCAAGCATCTACATCCCTAATAAACCTCATCTGCACCCTCGTAGCCGGCCTCCCAAGCCGTGGATAACTATCCGTCGAAAACTCCGGCGCCGTAAACGCCTCCCTCTGCAAAACCCGCATAGTCTCAACAACAAACACCTCACCAGGCGGCATCAGTTTCGGTGCACGCATCTCATCCCGAAGCAACTGAAGCGTCTTCCACGCCCAAGCATCCTCACCCACGCCATCACCGGCACTCATTACCAGCGGGGGTTGATTGACGTAGAATTTATGGATGATGCTTTGACGGAGACGGTCGTGTAACCGGGCGCATATGTGAGCTTTGGCGCCGGAGATGTCGGCTTTGAATGATAGCGAGGCTGTGTGCATGTCGTGTAGGATGCCAAGGGATAAGCTGGGGACGACGTCTGAGCCATTTACGACTGTTGTTATTAGGCCGCGGGTGGCGAGGCGAAGGAATGGGGACATGACGGCTGGTGGACCGTATGCGTAGACGTGGATTGGGCGGCCGGTGGGTAGGTCGTGGGCTTGGAATGGTGTTGCTTTGAGGCTGGTGTTGCTGTCTGCGGTTAAAAGGCGTGGGCGGGTTGGTTGGTAGGATGCTGTTACGAAAGATGTGCCGTGGAGGGAATGGGTTGGTTCGGCGATCATGGTTGCGAGGAGGGCTGCTACGCCGCCGCCTAGAGAGTGGCCGCATAGCACGACACCGTAGTCTTGGAACTCTTCCAGGGCTGCACGTAGAGTGATCATTACTCGGCCGCCGCCGCCTTCTAACAGTCGTTTGGCAGAAGCGTGCATGCCTTTGTGGACTTTCCAGCTCTTGCCTTGCCATTCTAGCTCGTCGTAGTCGCAGGTCATGTCTGTTAGGATATCTTCAAAGCCCCATGTTCCTCGGAGAGTCAGGACTACGGCCTTGGATTCGTGGTCGATGGAAAGATAATGCACGAGTGGGAATCCACTTTCGGTTTCACCGGCGGCATTGGAGCCTCCAGCAGGATCGACGAAAGAAGATAAAAGGATGGTTGATGGCGGAAGGCCCGCGTAATCAGAGAATGCGTGGTGCTCATGCCTGTCCGAGGTCATGGGAGGAGCATTATTTGTACCTCGGGGCACACCCATGACCTTGAGAGCGCTGGAGCCATATGACGCAGAAGAGAAACGACAGAACCGGCGAATATTTTGAACAAAGTGTCTCTTGGGGAAGATTCCAGGCACAAGACCATCGCGATTAAGGGCTTGGATAGTCGCTGTGTCTTCATAGGCGCTTTTGCGCGGTCGATGTGCCAATATAAGCGACGCCTCGGAGCCAGCAGTGGCAACGGAATACATACCTGGGGTATATGATTGAGATCTCCTATGCAGTGCTGACGAACAATCATTCGCAGAGATAGTCCCGTCTGCCTCGGACATTGCCAGAGACAAAGAGCTGCTGCTGCGAACATGAGTTCGAGCGGCTGCAGGCGATCCGGGACGCAAGTCGCCATTGCGGCGGGAGAAGGAATCGGTGCGTGTCAGGAGAGATTCGTGACTTCTTTCGCGTACTGCGAAATGTCCTGGCGTGGAACTCTTTCTATCTGGGACATCACGAGAAATGTCTTTCATATGCGAGCGCGGAGACTGGGGAGATGTAGGGTATGGCGATCTCCGCATTCCCCGATTGGGAGCCGGGATAGTTGGCCGGTAGTCGGGCGTTTGGCTATGCCGTCTCTTAAGGTCTGATCGGCTGGAGATATCTCGCGCAGTTGCGTCTTTCACCGAGGCTGTTCCTTTTGCGGGCTTGACAGGCTGACGTGCGTTATTAGTTGCTGATGGCACTGGCGCTCTGATAGTGGGCTTCTTCGGTGGTGGACGCTTGGTATCGTCACTCTTATCCAAGCCATTTGATTTCACTCGATGGGCCAACTTTGCGAACGAGCTCCTTCCGAACGCTGGCTTTGGGGCATCTCTAGGCTCGGGGCTGTCAACGCCAGCATGCTTGATCGTGGCATCGCTTGAAGAATCAGAGTGAAAAGGTGCTCCACCCTTGCTGTCTCTCACTTTTCGTGGAGATTGTGGAGCTCGAGGTAGAGGCCAATGCAGATGATCCGTATCGACTGGACTTGAACCAACCGGGACGTCATGAGGCCGCAGCTGAGTGCTCTGTGATTTATTGAAGGCTGTGCGGAATATCATGGTATGCCTCGGCAGCTGCTGATGCTCCGGGACACCAGAATTTCCAAACTCATGATCATGATGGTGTCGCTCTCCGACCAGTGTAGTTCCAGGAGGAGCAGCAATTTCGGCCATATCATCGTCAAAGACGTCCACCGTGATGGTGCGAGCTGTCAGTAATTCCGATTTAATAGAAGCGTGACAGCCTGGGGGCAGCTGGCTCATAATATAGGCGCGAACATCTTCATCCGACACTTGTTGTTGTTCGTCCAAAGGGAACGACATGCGAGATCCACTAACTGTCTGAGCAATGCTAGATCGCCGCGGCACAGCACCAAACGCTTCTTCGTCCTTTCCAGGCATAACGAATGAAGCACTTCCGGGATCTGCCACTGCATCACCGTCTTCACCGGGAAATCGGACTTGATGTGTCCCAATGACATCTGCCCTGACGCCGCTGTCCAGGATGACGGTATCCCAAACCACTTCGTCTCCGCCATTCTCTCGGAGGCTCCGCTCGGTGTTTCTTTTACCCCAGCGCTGCAGAAGTGCAAACCCCACAGAGCCAAGTAATAGGTCCCCCATGCCGATCGTCTCGTTGCTGGCGCCAGTGTCCACAGACCTGAACTCTCGACGGACGAGAGTGATAATGGCAGCAATAGCCCTCGATGATTCCGTAGAACCCAGGATCGCATCAAGCGTTGACAGAAGAGCCTGTGAGAAATTGGCAACCGACGCCAGCGTTGTAGATGAGAAGTGAAAAGTGGCCGCGGCGAAGAACGATGCCGAGGTCACGGTTGTATGCAAAGTCGCCAACTGCAGAGATGGTCAGCATGGGTTCATTAAGAAGCACACAGAAAATACGTACACTTCGCTCAAGAAGCGATTCAGCCTCCATCCTGCCATGGTCATCACCACTGCGGATCGCGACATCCCGCCCCGCTCGAGTCAAGATCCCCTCGATGACGGCTCGGCCCAACTCGAATCCCGTCACCGTGGTCGCACGCGCTCCGTCCAGGGCAACTCCGCCAAAGAAAGTACCCACGCGCAGAGACAGCGACGTAGATTGAGTCACTAGTGAAACCAAGGACGCTACTGGACGGGGGAGGAGCGCTGCCCCTGACGTCGCGGGGACATGGCTGGCATCAGCCACATCACCGATCTGCCTTTCCTCAGGTGTTGTCTCAGGATCTGACCTGGCAAACATAGTGATCCATAGAGGAAATTAGGAGCAGGTGAGAATTCAAAGCCATGACTTGTCAGACTGGACAATATTTCATAGATCAAAGCTTTGATTCGAGCTTATTGTGATTTGACATGTGATTCCCAACACGCGTCTCCAAGGTCCGTTGGGATGACGTCGACGGTACTTATTTACTTCCTATCTATACACCATCTATGTGCTTTCTACGTTCAAGATTATCTCACATCAGGGCCTTCACGTCGCCTGCATGCTGTACCTTGCGCATCATCTCACGTTTGCACTCGCTCACCGTCCGGATCCCAGCTAGACCCATGTTCTGCCAGAAATCCGCCAGCAGGCCCTTCAGCACCTGTTGTGCGCCCTCGCGTCCATTGATACCGAGGCCGTAAATAATCGGCCGGCCAACCAGTACGGCCTTGGCCCCGAGACACAATGCCTTGACGACATCCGCGCCCGTCCGAATGCCAGAGTCGAACAACACCGTCATCTTATCACCGACTGCGTCAACTATCTCCGGGAGAACGTCCAGGGACCCGATAGCTCCGTCCACTTGGCGACCTGTCGGCCAATTAGCAGATTGTCATGGAATGCTGCAGGAGCACAGGCGATCAACGTACCGCCGTGGTTAGAAACCGCAATCCCGTCGCAACCGCAGGCCAGTGCCATCTTGGCATCCTCCACATGCTGGATACCCTTCAAGACAATTGGGCCATCCCAGTGCTTCCGTACAAAAGCAAGATCCTCCCAAGCGTGTGGCTTAGTCGCTAGAATCTGTGCCAGCCAAGCCTTGGAGGCACCGATGATATCATCTTCGATCTTAGATCCAGACTCCGTCTCGAACTTGTCGCGGAAAACCGGGTCACTAAAACCGACCTGACACCCAACACCCTTGATGAAAGGCACGTAGGCATTATCCAGATCGGCCGGCCGCCACGCCAGAGACCAGGTGTCCAGTGTAATCACCAGAACTGAGAAGCCATTGGTCTTGGCCCGGTTTAGAAGCGACAGCGTGATATTATTGTCCTGTGGCCAATAGAGCTGGTACCATCGCTTACCATTCCCACTGGCGGTGGCCACGTCTTCAATGGAACAGGTGCTAGCCGTGCTCATGCAGTAGGGTACTCCCTCTTCAGCGCAGATTTCTGCCAGACCGGTCTCCTTGTCCTCGTGGAAAATGCCCTGCACACCGATGGGTGCCATGATCAGCGGGTTATGGTATTTCTGCCCGAATAGTTCAACCGAGACGCCTTGACCGTCCATCTAGAGCATGTAAGCCTGCGTCATGCAAGTCTGAGACCGAGATCAACGAACGTTGCGCAACATGCGGGGGACTCTGAAGAAACTCGGTTAGCAGTTATCGCAAAAAAGGATTCAGACGACCTACATCTTCCATTGACGAAACGCAAGGCGATTGGAATCCATGGTCGCCTTCTCGCCCGCGCCCCCAGCTACATAGTTGAAGGCCCTGACCCCGAGGTTCTGCTTGGCCTGCTCCTCCAGCCGTCGGGGATCAGTGGTGACACTGGGTTTGGTGCCCGTAAGGGCACCCTTGCCGTAAATCTCAGTCTGATAGGCGGCGTAATTATCCGACATCTTGGTTAGATTGAGTTGCAAGAAGAGAAGCTACAGCTGAGGAAGAACCGGAGTTAGGTGGAGTAGCTGTTGGACCTCGGTCGCACGGTGGGCCGAGCTCACTAAAAGCTTCGCCTTTCTTTCGTCATGTTCATGAACTGCCTTTCCTTGCTACCTCTGTAGGTGTTCTTGCTCTATGACACCATGTTTACATCAAAGTGCATCCACTCTCTCCCCACTTTCACCCCAGCCATATCCACCGAGTCACACTGGAACCTCCTGCATTGACCTTTTAAGGCTTCAGATGGTAGCAATCACCAAATACTATGCCGGGTAGTTATAACGTTATGAGCTAATTTGACTGACTTTAAGACATGTTCCATTACAGAGGCGAAACAGGAGACAGCACGCCGAGCTAGTACAAACTATACAGTCTATATGAGCAACTATCCAGGCAATACATGGATCGATATTGTACCACGCGAAATTCAGCTGTAATGGCTCAATCATCAGACACTAAGACTGTTAGTCTGCTGTTAGTCTACAGAAATGACCAGTTTGCCCCGATAAGGACGATCCCGATCTCCTTCTTGGCAACCTTATCCCTGGCTGCAGATTTTTCTCCTTCCCGTAATCCAATTATCACGGTATACTTTATACATTCTGACCAGATGCAATTCAGCTAAAACATACCCCTTAACATACCGCCGCAGCGATTCCATTGGGATGGAGGGGCACGAAGATAAAGGGCACGTGGGTCCAACTAGGACCTGTGATGTGCATGAAACCACGGTCGAAGAAGAGAAACAGGCGCGTGCGTTGATTAGAAAAATCGACTTGCACATTCTTCCTTTCGTGGTCTTATTGTATTTGTTCAGCTTTTTGGATCGGGGTACGTGTCTGAGTCACTCAATTCGGTACCTAGGTACGGGGTTAATATCCGCAGTAAACATTGGCAATGCTCGTCTGTACGGCCTCGAAGAGGACCTGGGTCTGGTCGGTGACCAGTACCAAATCGCGGTATCGATTCTCTTCGTCACATACTGTGTATGTCCAGCCCGACCAAGGGTTTCACCCTAATCCAAATCCGAATTTCGATTAATGGTGACATTCAGTTCTTCGAGGTGCCCTCGAACTTGGTCATCAAGAAACTCAGACCATCGCGATACATTGCTGCAATCTCGGTGATATGGGGCATTATCGCAACCCTCACGGGAATTGCCCAGAGCTACGGCGGTCTCATTGCATGTCGCATCTTACTCGGAGTCGTAGAAGCAGGACTCTTCCCCGGAATGATGACCTATCTCACCCTCTTTTACAGCAAACGCGAGATCGCCCTGCGAACAGGGTACCTATTCAGCAGCGCGGCCATCGCAGGAGCCTGTGGCGGGCTCCTTGCCTACGGAATCGGGTTCATGGACGGTATCAGTGGGCTGCGAGGCTGGCGCTGGATCATGATTCTCGAGGGAATTCCGACCGTCATCGTCGGTATAGCGACCTGGTTCTTCCTCGCCGATGAGCCAGACACAGCCTACTACCTGGATAAGGAAGAAAGATTGCTCGTTGCGCATCGTCGCGCCCGCTACGTGGGCCAGACGGAGTCTGCGCAGAAGTTCCACTGGGCGGATGTCAAAGAAGGCGCGCTGGACTGGAAAATCTACGCCTTTTGCATCGGGCAGTTTGGTGTTGATACCATGCTGTACGGGTACAGTACCTTCCTTCCGACGATCATCGAGGGAATGGGGAACTGGTCTACGGCCCAGGTTCAGGCTCTCACGATTCCATGCTATGCCCTGGGTGCAATCGTATACCTGATTGTAGCGTGGCTGAGTGATCGGACACAGCACCGTGCATTCTTCGTCTGTATCTTCAGCGCCATTTCAATCATCGGGTATGGGATCTTGATTGCGGACGTTTCCTCGGGAGTTCATTATTTCGGTGCTCTCCTAGTTGCTTTGGGTCTGTATGTTACTGTCGGACTACCGCTGGCCTGGCTGCCGACCAATCTACCCCGATATGGCAAGCGTACATTCGCCACGGGACTCCAGCTTACCTTTGGCAATGTCAGCGGTGTCATGTCTCCGTTCTTGTATAAAAACTCCGAAGCACCGCGGTATGTCAGAGGAAACGCGGTTACTCTGGGGCTGGTGGGCTTTGCCGGTGTTTTGTTTGGTGTGATGTGGTTAGCTCTTCGTGTGATCAACAAGCGACGAGCGAGGGGTCTCGAAGATGAGAAAATCGCTTCGCTGTCAGATGAGGAGATTCAGGAAATGGGTGATCGAAACCCGAGGTTTGTTTACAGTACTTGAAACCTTGGAAGGGGTTGCATTTGCTTTACCTACTCGACTATACCCTATGTTGCGCAAAGCGAGTTTTCGACATCCCTGTCACAGTGATCTTTGTTGTCAATACTCACAGTCGAACTTCTTGGAACCTGGAACCAAAACATATCTTAACAAATGAATACATAGACAAAGATCAGTATTGGTGAGGCCACTCTCCATCTCGATGCACAATCAACTAAGTGGGGTACCTACCTAGGTAGTCTCGAAGCCCTCAATGAACATGGCAACCTTCGAACCTTGGAAGTATGCAGAGATGATATGAAATGATTGAGCTTCCACACCTAGTTTATCATGTTAAACTGCAGGCAATTGGGCGGATAAATAGTGTAGTTCTGCTATATATATCCAAGGCAACACAAGCTTAAGGGCTAGAGCCAACGGGACCCAAAGGAATATCATGATAAGCCCAACTTGATCCCACTAAAGTACAGAGAGCACCTCGAGCTCTGCACAGACCACGTGACCCGTATCCCGGCGAACCATCTGTTTACCAAAAGTTTCACTTTTACCTCACGTTGCTTGACAGATCTGCGCTCTGCCCCGTTCGAGGTTCACGGGTGGATTCTTTCGAAATATCTTTGTTTCCGTATTCCCATTCCCCCACTCACATCCATAGCGGTGTCTATCCACCATGGAGTACCACGCCGTGCCTCCAGAAGAGCGCGCAAGAGATGAGAACGGCAACCTTTTGCCTTGGGGCTACATTTACAAAGAGTAAGTAGCCGTGTCATCTGAAATATCCATGCACCATGGCACTGACATCCGACTAGTGAATCTCGTAATCCCCGGCGACCACCAGAAGAGTCAGGACCCTTTGGCAAGAGGAGGAACGCCCGATACGAAGCCCGATCCCGTACACGCACCGGCACACCAGCGAAGCGAGAGAATCCAAATGTCGCCGAGTTTGGCCGGTTACTCTCCATGCAGCAGGAAGAAGAAAAAGTCTCTGGTCTGCCCAAGTCTTCCTCATCCTCCAGCCTCGACAACCCGCGCAAACAGACCGAAAAGGTCGCGACCGAGTGCATCCTGTACGGATACAAAGGCAAGGACATTGAGTGGAAAGTGATCGACAAGTACGAGCGCATCTCACAGGGCATGATCTGCGAAGACTACCCACGCAGCGACCCCAACTCCCTCGTCCAGTCCGCACAGATGCTGAGCGGCGGCGACGTCGTTATCCGCGCCAACCTCTCCGCCGATGCAAACCGCAAGTCTAAGCGCTACGACGGCGGCTACCACTGGATCAAGGTCACTTTCGATTCGACCCAGGCCGCCGACCGCGCGTGCTTCTACTCGCCGCAGGAGATCGATGGCTGTCTCGTCTTCTGTGAACTGTACCACGGCCACGGACCAGCAGAGGATGCCCCCATTCCCGCAGACTCCTCGGCAGCCAACCGACCGCGCAGTCGTGCACCGCGCACGCTCACATCTACACACTCGACCGCGTTCCTCTCCAGCATGCCCAGCAGCGACCAGGACCGCCTCACGCTGCCGCGGTCCTTCGCCATGAACAACCTATCCAGCGTGCCGGACGTCAACGGGGAAGAAGAAGAGCAGTCGATCGACACATCAACTGAAACCGCAACCTCCGGCACAGCAACCGCCACGACGACAGGAGCTTCGACGAGCTTCGACCGCTCGTCATCACTGCACCAGCGCAGCCTCGCAACCGAGCCCAAGCCCGAGTCCGAGTTCATGACCCACATTCCCACCGTCCGCCGCGCAAAACTCCGCCCCTTGGCTGAAGCCCTCCCCCCTCAACCGACCGTTACTGAGCGCGTGCTGCGTTCGATCCCGATTCTGAGCTGGTTTACGGGTGATATTGTGGGCGATGGGCCTCAGTTGCGCGAGGACGGGTCCTTTGATTACGACAAGTCTAATGCTTACTGGAAATTCTGGTACGCGGTGGACAAGATTCTCGGGACCGATATCTGCGGATTGAAAGAAGAGGCTTGAAAAGTGTCCTCAACGAACCTGTTGGAAGGTATTCCATTGATAAAGAGGTTGAGATGCAGGCTTACTGCGTCGAGCCTCGCTGCATACCCCGCTATCTGTGACAACCGCGCCGCGTGTACCGTCGAGCAGAGCTAGAGAGCAGGCAAAATACGGGTGGCCCAGGTGATGGGACCCAAGCATTACTCGGCGTCTTGGGGAATTTTTGTGTTGTATGATAATCCTTTTGGAGGGCATTTGATGTAGACATTATGAACCGTCCAATCCGGACTCTTTACGCTCGATACTCTTCCGTAAGAATTGCGAATTGCAAGTCATAAGAAAAACCATTATAAGATGCAACCAAGACTGAAGCCCATAATTCACTCAATCCGCAGAACCCTACAAGTTCTGCCTTCCAGATTACCCAGCGGGGATAACCCATAAGAGAAAAGCAAGACCAGACGTCAACTGAATGAATACATTTCATTGACCATATACCGAATTTTGCGTTGTGTCGGTGTTGTCTATTTACTCAACCTTGCTCTCAAAGTTCTCACCCTCGACCAAGTCGGGGATATCATCCTCATCATCATCCTTCTTGTCACCACCCTGTGCCTTCTGCATGTTCTGGTAGCTCTCAGCCAGCTTGCGGAGCGAGGCCAGAGAATCGGGACCGAGCTGGTTCAGGATACCGGGGACGAGCTCAGTGAGCTCCTTCTCCTCGCCGTTACCGTACAGGGCAAAGGTGTTGGAGGGGACGGAGGCGTGGACTATAATGGGTTAGATTGGGTTTTCTGAGGGAGGGGAGCCAATTGGACTCACCGCGGGGAGCGGCGAAGTGGATGACGTTGCCGTCCTCCTTGAACATGTTGACCTCCTCGATGGCCTGGATAGGCTGGACGTTCATCTTCTTGAGGGTGGCCTGCAGCTTCTTGTCATCGGCGCCGGAGTTGCGGGTCACCTTCTTGACCTTGCGGCGGGGAGTGCCCTTGCCTCTGTTGAGAGAATCCAGTTAGTTGAATTTGTCCGGAGGGGTAGAAATAGGTGTAGGTCGCATTCGTGGGATTGGGTATTGCCAGTCTCGAATTGTCGCGATATGTCTCCTGGTATCCTAGAGCACCGTACGGACCACGGCATAACATAATATCGAGACCGGAATGCGAATGTGGGATTGCTCATCGCACGAATCTTCCCGGGGGTTCGGAATGGCGGGGGTTTGGGGTTGCGGGTTCAAGCTCAGGAATAGAATACGTACCCTGTGGGAAAAAGGCGAGTTAGCGATCAATTCTATATAGAAACTGAGAGATACGGCTCTTTGGCGATGCAGGTGCCTCGAAAATGCAGGTCTTGACGTGAGCTGATGTCTTCACCCACTGAAGCCACCAGCTTTCAGCTAGCACCCAACACCGCTCCAGACTCGAGCAAGCGACCTCAAACACCAGGGACAAAAGACACATACCAATCCGCACGCTCTGCTGCATCTTAGCCAACTTAGCCTGATCCATTATGACGGTGATTCGGTCGTCCTGGTCGTCACGTTAGCCGATAGTCCGGAGGCAAAGCCGAGAAACGAAGCGAGTCGAAAGAAGCGAATGCAAGAGTCGAAACCAGCGGGGTTATGGAATGCATACCGAGAAAGTGATGGGTGGTGGGGATATAAGTAGGTCGGAAGGAGGATGGAAGGTGATGATGCGCATCCCGAGAGTTTTGTGTGGGGAGTTACAAATGCGGATTTTCGCTAATGCGCCGCGGTGACAGCCGCAGTTTATTTTCTTATTACTCTGAATATCGTCATTGTTCTAGCTGTTTACATTTACTTGAGATCTAGAGATGAGCTCCTAGGATTGGATAGTCGTGGTTGGTGCTGGACGTAGTTTCGATTGTGGGCGAAGAAGGAGGCTGCTCGGCTAAACCCTAATCTGGTTGAAAGGTCAACCCGCTGGGGAATAGCTTCACTTCCATTTCATTCTTTTTTCATCGTAACTACATAACACGCTTGTTATCCTTCTCCAATCGACAATACTTTTTCCATTGATATCTCTCCCGGAATCCAAGCTATCGCTGAATCGTGGCATTTCACAACGGCCTCGAACTCGCCCATACCCCGCGTATTCTCCGTCGGAATGTTTATTTTGCAGGTTGCTTCTATGTCACACCTAGGTATGGACCGCGGAATCCGGGTGAGGGTCATCGTGACAACATTTATTCACGAATAGAAGATTAAAGTATGCGATATGTCCCAAAAGATTATACCTAGTACATAGCTGTTCAAGCTGGTCAACAAGATGAACCAACATAAATGACTCGTAACCAATCGGCCTAGCTCTGCTCAGCAATCTGAGCTTCAGTCCACTCCCAAAGCTTGCGGGCGACATCGACATCTTGTACAAAGTCGGTACCATTACTGTGGAATCCAATAGGGGTATAGTAAGCACCGTTGACCAAATTGTCCCGCCGAGTACCAGCTGCCCAGAGGGTATTAAGAGACCCGCTGCGGACGTTTCGGAAGAAACACGATGCTGCCACAGTAAGACTGTGCTTCATAAAGGATCCAGCTGCCTTGGCATGACTGTACAGTTCGCTGTTGACGACACCCGGGTGCACGGAAACCGAGAGGATATCCGGGTTCCGGCGTGCCAGCTCCGCTGCGAAGAAGATGTTGGCCGCCTTGGACGCACCGTAGCGGTTCCAGGTGCTGCCGGCCAACAGCGAAGGAGTAGATGTCATTCCCTCAAAGGTGGTCGGGCTCATTACGTGGCCTGCCGATGACACGGTCACGACGCGCACATCGGGTGTCGAACCGCTGGCGCGGATCTGCGCGACCGTCTTCTGCAGTGTGGGCAGAAGGAGTTTGGCGAGCAAGAAATGACCCACGTGGTTAGTGCCCAGCTGGATCTCGAAGCCTTCTTCGGTCTTGCTGGGCGGATTGCCCATGGTTCCTGCATTGAGGATCAGAAGATCGAGGCGGTCACAGTCTGATTGGAGGATGTCCGCTGCGGCTCGAATGGACTTGAAGGAGGTCAGGTCCAGCGGGATATAGCGGATGTCGACTGGAGAGGAAAGCTGGGATTGAATGGAGGCGATTGCATCGCGCGCCTTGCTTTCGGTGCGCGCGGCTAAGTAGATGCGTGCCGGGTTGTGCTTGGCTAGCTGGAGGATGGTCTCTTTGCCGAGACCGACATTGCCTGTAAGATTGCAGTGTGAGCGGGATGTTCATCATGCAGCTACGATAAATTTACCTCCAGTGACTAGAATAACCTTGTCGTCGAGGCTGACTATATCGCGCTCGGGCTTGAAGGAGGAGCCCAGCAAACCGAGCGTGGCCTCGTTCAGCGTGGGACCGAAGCTCATCATCCCTTCTAGAGGCCGTCGCAAGCCGTATCCAGCCAAGCTGCTGACAGCAGCCATGTCGGGGAAGGCCATCGCTTCTCAAATCAGCTAATCGTCGGAATTGACGTTCATCTCGGGGAGCCGAGGGGGGTGGAGTTCCACTAGCGGCCGAATATGTGGATTTCTCAATGTGTAACCGCCAGAACTCTATAGACTCGATCATGGTTTGTATGAAATCGAAGTCATAATCTTGGAAGTCTAGTCGACGCTTGATTTTCTGCACCGCGGGCATCTCGAAGCAGGCTAGAACTCTCCGCCCGTAAACAATGTGCCATGGCGCCACTCGGTGCATCAGAAAGATCAGATCAGACGTGCATCTCGGATATCAGCGAATTTATCGCCAAGCTGCATTTTTCAGCCCCGCTGTTTATCTTTTTGGCAACTGCAAAGTACATTGATGTTCCCCCCTGCATGTACATCGAGACTATTATAAACCTGTCATCACCCCGGGAACCTCCGTGACTCTTTCCTCGGACTTCGATTCTCGCTTTTGATTCTTTCATTTTGTATCTCGCATCTACCTACCTTTGTTTACGCCCAGATCAACAGGTGAACTACAGAACGATTCCACCATGCGCTTCCTGTGTCTTCACGGTGCCGGCACCAATGGCGAGGTATGTACTCACCTATACATCGACTCGTCCAGATGCTAATTCGGCTACAGATCTTCGAGATCCAGACCGGCGGTATACGCCAACAACTCGAGAAAAAGGGCCACACCTTTAAATTCATGAACGGTAAAATGGACGCCGCCGTGGAGTCAGGTACATATGACATCGTCAGCACTTTCAAACATCGAAAGTAACCAAAACAGAACTCGAGGGCGTCGTCGACGGCCCCTTTTACAACCACTACCCACGCAGCCCCACCCTGCCCAGCACTCACATCACCGAGGCATTCGAGCACGTCTACGACACAATCTCCAGGGAAGGACCCTTCGATGCTGTGATGGGCTTCTCGCAGGGCGGCGCCCTCGCCGCTGCTCTAATCGCGCACCACAGCAAGACGCACCCAGGCGAACCACCTCTTTTCCGCGCGGCTGTGTTTATCTGCGCGGGGGCACCGTGGGATAGTAAGGGGATGGAATACATTGCCCCGCAGCCTGATACCTATCCGATCAGCATCCCGACGGCGCATATCGTTGGCAAGCTGGACTCGCTGTATCCGGAGGGTATGAAGTTGTATGGACTGTGTGAGCCGAGTAAGGCGGCTTTCTATGATCATGGATCTAAGCATATGGTGCCGTTTGATATGAAGAATACGGAGGAGATGACTCGGGTCATTGAGGAGACTGTTGCCAAGGCTATGCGGGGTTAGATGGGAATTCGTGACACGGGGAATACGGTTTTATGATTAAGTGCTGGTTGATATTCATATCCCAGTTGTACTGGCCAAGCATTAGTGTGTTTCCTATCATGCATAGTTACACGAGGTTTGGAATCAATAATTTCAAGCTAGCGCTGCTTATCTCGAGATGAACCCCGAGGCTCGTACTTGGCCCATGCAATTGCAGCCATCAGTACCACGAGTCCGAGGATCAATGTGTATCCCCATTGAGCACTTGCAACGCTGCCCACAGTATCCCGGCCATCTATTCATAACTCAGCAGAGGCGCCCTCCATCGGGAGCGTCTTCATGAGGAACTTCTCCAAATCATCAATCTCGACGGGATCGGCCGAGTGGCCAAGGTCACTGTATCCAAGTCAGTATATCGCATCGCAAACATCACCAGAGGCACATACGGATAAGTGTTGAACTCAACCTTCTCAACACCCAAATCCTTCAACAACTTAGCCGACTTCTGCCCAAACACATGAGGCACAACCTCATCCTCATCACCATGGGCCAAAAAGAACGGAGTATCCTTGTTAGGCCAGTCCTCGGGCGTGTAGCTCTTGATACGGTCACTGAGAAGCAGGTAGCACGACAGACCAAACACACCACCCAGCTTCTCTTTGTTCGTGACACCCGCAAACACCGACATCGCACCGCCCTGCGAAAACCCACCCAGCACAATCCGGGACGACTTGATTCCCTTATCCATCTGTTCCTTGATAAGGACATTGAAGTAATCGCGCGACTTCAGGATTCCAGCCTCGTCTTGCGTGCGGATTGCTTCTTCGAAATCCAGCTGGGACCCGTTAGTGTCGCTCGGGTATAACATGGGGGAGACTCACGTCGCGACCGAGTTTGGTAATGTCGTACCAGCCGGGCATGCTCATACCAAAGTTCTATTTGCTTTAGCTTGGGTCTTTTCGCGTTGGAAGTCGGTCGTACCACTGTGATCGGGATCATGGGGGCGTTGGGGAAGATAAAGGCCACTTCCTCGAACTTGCCGCGGCGGCGCCAGTTTTGGGCAAGGGCCATCCTGATAGGAGGTCAATGTCAATGGACGCGGCATTGGGGGTTTGTAGTCGATTCGTACCATCCGGCGCCACTGGTTGACAAGTTGTTAGCGGGATACCTTGCTGCTGGCGGGACACACGAACCTGTCTCCGAGACCGTGAGCCATGATCACGGTCGCGGTGTGCTTCTTGAGCGCGGGAACGACGAAGGGGGCGCGGGCAGTCATGCTGGATATGGATCGAATCAATGCAGTTTCGATGAGAGCTGAAGTAGATAGGGAGGGAGACGATAAGCGTGCTTGTTGGCTCCGTTATTCTGCCGCCGAGGTTATCGGTGACTTCACCGCCTTGAAAAGAGATCAAATGGAAATCCTAGGTACGATGAGGGCATAAGTTTTGGGCCCTGGATCACTTTTCGAATATAGATAGGTCTTGAGAGACACGAAGGAATTACCTGAGTGGTATATCTAGGTATGTCATAAATGGGAATGATTACATTGTATTATGTTTCTCGGGTGTAAAGCTCCTTGAGCTACTGTATAGTTAGTTAACTTATAGCCACAACCTATTATTCAACCTAAAGCCCCTTAAGGAGGAATATCAGGTACCGTTAACCCAGTTTGGACTTCCAGGACCACCGTAAGTGCACCCACCAGATAGCGGGCTCAACTGTCTCTTCTAAATAATCGCCACATAGATGATAGGACACTGGAGAGCCTGGTTTTGCAATAGACAACATTAACCGGGAAGAGATACATGGTCAATCGATGGCAATTTTAGGATATTGCGAAGATACCAAGATGTTGAAAGTATGGTTTCAAAAGTAGTATACATAGAAGCCATCATAAGATAAGGTGCTCCTCTAAATCGTCCTGCGGATCCATAACAGGGATCAACTCCAGTCCACGTATCGTACATGGTCCTCCAACTGCTGAGTACCCGGTGAAGAGATATTAACCCTTAATTACCAGGAGAATAAGCAGTTGCTCGTCACTGTAATTCGAACCGTCTTGCTTCGTTTGGCGGAGCCTCGAAGATCCTCGGCCCTTCATTAGTTAGATATATGCATAGAAAGGCGATATGGAGCCCACCTAGGGGCCCTGCTGTTTACCACAGTCAACAAGAAGTCGTAGCTCATCCCTAACAGACACAATAACCGCCTCAGCCAAAGACTCCTCAACAACTCCCTCCTGCCACGTAACAGAAATCACACAACATCCATCGCCACCGGTAATAACCGAGAACCCAAGTGCATTTCCGATAACACTGGCACACTGTGAAAAGACCATACCCTTAATAGCCGGCTTCTCCGGACCTGATTCAGAGCGCACGACTCCAATATTAGACACCTCGAAGGTCTTGTCCCTGTCCTGACCGAGCTTGGACAGACAGAGCTCCTGCTGATAATCGTTCACGTATCTGAGGAGATTGGGGCCTGCATCTTTGCCTTTTCGGTTGAGTGTCGCTTCGATGGTCTGGCGAGATCTCCGTGCTTCCTCCCACGGGAAAGTGTCAGAAGTAGCGCTCGAGCGGGAATACGTCTCTTCGAAGTCCTGGACATATACACCTATTACGTCGTCTGTGATTATATCAGGGAGCCAGCGGCGGCAGGAGATAGCGCCTGTACAACTGAGACTTGAGTAAGTGGGTGGGATGTGGGCAAATAGCGATCTCGCAATAACGGTCTGCAGGACAGCTGTAATAGTCGTGCGCTCTTGGCGACAGCGGTCCCGCAGAGAACCAACGACGGAGCTGGAAAAAGGGAGCAGTCGAACGCAGGTTTTTGTAGGCTCTTGGATACGACCAGCGGTCCACAGTGCGGGGTCTCTGCGCGAGTAAATCTTTTCATGGATGATCTTTTTCGCGAGGAAGAGGAAAGACAAAGGCATTGGATGGAGGGCTTCAATATTCGGTAGAAGTGGTATCTTCGGTGACTCGATCAGGCGTTTAGTTTCACGCTCCTCGGCCGTGTTCAACGCTCGAAGGAAGCCCTGGTGGAAGGCCTTCCCCGAGCCTCCGTCGCCCAAAGCGTGATGATATACATAGACAGCGGTGAATTCTCTTTCATTCTCGCTGTCTGACAAAATGCATAACCTCCAATAGGCATTCGACGCAGAGAAACCCGTGTTATGCTGTTCCTCGATCAAGACCTGCAGATCGTGATCTGGAACAGGTTCACCATAATTTGTGCCAGAGACGGTTTGACGCTGATGAAAAGACACGACCTGATCCAAGTCTACCGTAGGCAACCGCACAAAATATGGCTCCTGAGTATCGTCAGCCGCCGGGATGGCCGACAACACTGGGTGCTCCGCAATAAGCGCCGCGCATGCCCGGTAGACGTAGTCCCTGACAGGAAGTATGGAGGTATCTGGAAGCTCATATGTAGCAGCAACAACGACATTCAAATAGAAGCCGAGCTGATGGCGTGCAGTTGAGTACTGCTCTAAGCGACCTAGACGAATTCAATTGGGGTCCGGAGAAGGATTCGAAGTTGAGGCTACTCACCAACTGCGCGCAGCCTTTCGAATTGATCCATCGCAGTGAGACTGAACCAGTTACACGATTCTATTTCAACATTATAGATCAATGGAGAGATGCAAGAGAAAGCTTATTTTATTAGACTGCTCGGTTGCCTAAGTCTTATCCCACGTGACTGCATACAAGATGTCGGCTCGAAGCGACTTACCCGTTATAGAAAGTCAAAGTATTCACGTAGATTGGGCATCGGTAAGATATAGTTCTTAAACATGAGTGTGCTGAAGTGCAGAGATTGACATCTGAATTCTGAATAAGTCCGTCTAAAGCCGTGAACCATCTCCCTTCCGTGACTCGTGCGTGACGATGTCGAACCCTTCCATGGAATCAAGGCCCGCTCGGATTTCCTTGATATAGGCAGGGATTCCACCTGCATAGCAGACGGGTTCAGTGACCTTGCCTGGAATGTTTCCTCCCATGTAAGTGGATGTTGTTGTTGGAAAGAGGGACGCATTGGTCAATTCGGTGACATGTTGTTTCCAAGATTCGGCCGCAGCGGGCTTCGGATTGATGTATTTGATATTGCCGCTTTCCATCTTTGCGATACAATCGGCAATCCAGCGGCCTTGAACTTCCACTGTGGTCGGTCCGTTGCTGAAAAGGGTGGGACCGTGAACGCCGAAGATGTGGAACATGTTTGGATAGCCACTGACTGTCGTGCCGAGGTATGTTTTGGCACCGTTGATCCATTCTTCTTGTAGCTTGGTATTATTGATACTCTGCAAGCCAAGTTGCGTCATGACTGTGGTCTTGTTAGCAGAATTGAGCTAGTCTGAAGTGGATGTTGCTCACCTCCAGTGACAATATCCTAAAGGTACATCTGTCAGTATATCATTCAAGCAAAAAGTAGTCGATACCCTTGGAACTCACAAAACCAGTAGCCACTGCAATCACGTCAAACTCATGATGCGTCCCATCCTGAAGGGTAATCCCCGTCTCAGTGAAGTTCTTGATAGGATTGTTCTTGATATCAACAACGTCCACACTGGGTCGGTTAAACTGCTCATAGTAGTTATACTCCAGACAAGGTCTCTTGACCCCAAAGAAATGAGGCATTTCCAAAGGCGCCAGAAGATCTCTCTTCCTGGGATCCCCAATACGAGCGCGAGTCTTCTTTGCCCAGAATTTATACGACTCCTTGTTAGCTTCCGCATCGAAGAGATTGTCCTTGTACACCCCAACCCAGTAGCGGAAACCACCCTCACTCCATTTCTTTTCATAAAAGGCCTCCCGCTCTTCAGGGGTGTCATCAAACGTATTTTTCTCGTGCCAGTCGTAATGGAAGCCTGCAAAGCTGGTCTCACGAAGTTTGAATAGCTCGGGATAGTAATGCTTCTTCTGTTCGTGCTCTTTCACGGTGAACGTTTTTCTGCGCATTGGTATGGCGAGATTGGGGGTCCGCTGGAAGACTTTGACCTCGCCCGCTTCTGGACCCCAGGCTTGAACAATTTGCACGCCGGATGCGCCGGTGCCGATCACGGCACAGCGCTTGTTCTTCACATCGATCTTTTCGTCCGGCCAGAAAGAGGAGTGATGAACGACGCCTTTGAACTTGTCCATTCCCGGCCAATCGGGGATGTATCGACGTGCTGCCTGAGCTGTCTGTTAGTGTCCTCGCTCATGTGATCTCAGTCTTGAATCTTTGACTTACAAACCCAGTACCGAGAATCAGGTACTTGGCTGTCGCTTTGCGACCATCTTGGGTATTGATGGTCCACTTTCCGGAGGCGACATCAAACTGTGCCCCAACAACCACAGTGTTAAAAGCACAGTCCTTTTTGATACCGACTACCTTGTCCACATGATCGAAATAAGCCCGGAGGTCCTGGTACGTGGGATAATTGGTCGACCAACTCCATGTTTTCCAGACCTCGGGCCAGGAGAACTCATACTCGGGCACTTCCGAGTCAACTGCCGCGCCGGGATAACAGTTCCAGCGCCAGGTGCCTCCGATGTCATTTCCAGCTTCGAAGATAACGGTTTTGAGACCACGGTCTCGCAGGGTCTTTAGCATAAAGATTCCAGCTGATCAAAGGACGTGTGTCAGATGTATGTTGGAGCGGTTATCTCAAATGGGACATACCGAAGCCAGCGCCGACAATCAAGGCATCGACATCGAGATTATCGTGTTCTGAGGTCTCCTTAGACGAGACCGAGTAATCAGTCAGCTCGGTCTTGAAATTAGGAGAATTTCCGTTCTGCATTGTTGAGTTTCCGGAAGCAATAGTGAATCCTCAATGATGGTTTATTTCTAGGTGTGACGAAAAAGAATGCCTTGATAAGTCCGATATCTGTGTCTCCTTTTATATTTTCGATCCCTGTCCAAGAATCCCCGCAGTCTAGATATCCCCCCTTTCTTACACTGTGCCCTAGGAATTGCATTCCCGGATGTTTAATGCAAAGGTAGCCGCCGAATGACCTGGTCTCGCATCTGCGATTTCCCATTCTGGAATGATCTGCGGGATTTACTTGCGGGGTGCATTTGCGGGGTAGGGGATGCATTGGATGGAGATACGTGGATAGCGCTCGAGCTACTTGATTTGCGGGGCTTCCGAGGTTGTAGGGGCGGAACCGATCCATTAGCCCGACCTTAATCTTACGTCGATTTTAGCATTGCAAATCAATAAGCAAGGTGCAGATGAATCCTAGTAACATCTACAATTACATTCGTTGGTCGCTGGGCATTGCAAACAGTCTATGAACCCAATGTCTGTCAACGAGGCGGGACAGAGAAGATCTTCAATAGAGGTGGTGCTGTAATGTTGGCAAAGCAAGAACTCTGCAAGGCCACCGGGGGGAGATAACCCCCGGGCCCGGGCCCGCCGAAGACACTATTGAACGCTACCTGAAGATTGTGGTCTGAGCTACGGGCGTCGGTTCTCCTTCGGGGGACGGACCCGAGCGGCAGCGTCGGCACCGCGGTTCTAGAGCATATCGGGCTTCGTCACCTGCTCTGTAGGCCCGACGCTTGCCGATTCGTCAATCCCTTTTTCCCTTGACCTCGAATCAAGTAAGGATACGCATATCAAATGCCCACGTAGGGATGAGCATGCTAACATTCGACAGCTAAATCTATGATATCGGGCAAACTGAAACTTAATAGTCGAGCTCTAGTCTACACAGTCGTGTGGTAGTATCGTGTGGCCGGATCGTACTCCAGTAGAACCTCCGCCTCCATATCCTTCACATCAATCACCACCTGGCGCCACAAATTGATCTCGTATGTATTCGCCAGTGTTCCTGACGAGACCGTTGCACAGATATACTGCTGTGAACCCTGATATGCTTGGTTGACTTTGCTCTCCAGGGAACCCGAGAAAGCTTGCACGTGTGCTTCTTCGGTATAGGGACATAGCACAGCAGCTAGATTCTCCTTGGAATCCGAAACAGATTCTGCTGATGGTTTCCAACGGACCACCAAGCCTGGACGGAAGCGCTCTTTAAAATTCGGCAAATCTTTCTTGTCCTCATATGCGGGATCACGACTTGATAAACAGGTCTTGGAAGCATTTTTGCAAAGACTTTGACCTTTCTTGCTGGTTGCTGAAGGCCTTCCAGACAAACTGCGTTGCGAGTCAATGTGTAACCGCCAGAACTTGGCATGGAAAGCTTTGGCCTGATCTCCAGTTACACCGTCCGATCTGAGACACCGTTGGAGGAATTGGGAGGTCGATAGCTGGAGAAGCTGCTGGCCGGTTTCACTTGGCGCAAGAATAGACGGTGAGATCGAGGGATTGCCAGACTAATTCGCACATTAGCAGATGCGACAAGGATGCAATGAGATACTCGCTTTGATTTTGATATAGTTGCGAAGCTCTTTGTTACTCCAAGTCGATGGTATATCGGGATTGTATCCTGCGGACATGACTTTCGTTTCAGCAGAGCGGAGCATCTCCGCATAGCGCAGGGTATTTTTGCTAGCACCGGTATCCAGGAGGCTTGGATTGATACAAGCTAGCACTGCTGTCTTGCACTCGCGATTCCCAGAAGGATCAAAAACATGTTTGAGGACCTTTGTCAACATACTCTGCCGGAATGGAATGTAAGGCTTCTTTGACGATTTCGTAGAAAAGTTGTCCATATTTGCCAGTCCACGAATACAGTCTTTTAGTATGGATAGACTGATGTTGATCTCGCGGGTCTCTTTCATTCGATCAGCCGTATGGTTAGCCATGTCTCGAGAAGCCTCTGAACCTGCCAGGTCGATGAGGTATAGGATGCCATCGTCCACCAAAGCTTGTGATGGATTTTGGATTCTTATCCGACAGATGGCATGTGTGCGGGAAGATCCGTCGTTCTTCTCTGTGGAGGCTGTTTGTCGGAATATTGCAGATTCATCGATTAAGGCGAGGAGCTCGCGGGTACTGGTAACTTCGTGCTCTTCTGCTCCAGCCAGCTGGGTATTGCCAAAGGAGTCTTCCAGTATTTGGAATGGCATGCGGGAGTTTAACAGATCTAGTCAAGAATAATCAGCAAGTTGAGACGGGAGTTCGACACTGTAACAAGAGTGCCTGCTCACCGAATGCGGAGTTCCCAGCAAGTTCAAAAATGGTGACGTGCAAGCTGCGCTGTCCTTGTATAGTCCCGTCGAACAAGGCTCCGGCTATCAGACGCTCTACTCCACTGACCGAGTAAGTTTTTCCAGAACCCGTCTGCCCGTAGGCAAACAATGTACCGATACCGCCTTCCCAAACCCAGGGTAGGAGTGGTTGTACAAGCTCCTCATATATCGATTCTGTAGTGCGATCGGCGCCGAATACTTGCCCGACGTGGAAAGTGGAAGACTATAACTCGAGAATATTAGACAATATATTACACAGAAGATATGCATAGTCAAAGAAAACGATTGTTACTGACATTCAATGGCGGTGGACCCCTGACGACCTTTCTCAGCTCATGGAGATCCACAACTCCATTCTCGCCAGGGCGAGGAAAGGCAGCAGGGACCTGACCAGAAGATCTTTCCTCATCGAGCATGGGCCGTATTCGCGTAGCGACGGAAATGTTGGGACTGGTGACTGGGTTTCCCTCATTGGGCCTGGGCTTAGGTTTGAACTGCCTAACCAGTTGCTGATGGCGATCAGCATTTTGTAAGAGAAACTCATTCATGATGATTCTATTGAGTAATAATTTTGGAGAGGTAAAAAGTGATGTATGTATTTATAGTGGGAATGGAGATGTGTATACAGAAAGATGAGGCTGTAGATCTCAGGGGTAAGTTATTGAGTTACACTGTGTGCCCTAAGCCCTACAGGGGGACTAAGCCTCAAGACATGTGATGCATGCAGCCTTGAATGTCTCGCAGGATAAATTGCAAGGATGTCAGAAACTCGCAGCTTGGTGGTTGGATCTCAAATTTAGAGGTTGGTTTCAGGTTGCTTTCCCTTTGTAGTGGGTGGAGAATGCCCCTCTAAGCTGTAGACCCTTGTCTACATCAGGTTTAGTGTGGATTGGATTGTGGACCTGCATGCATTTGAGACTCCATGTATGCCAAGAAGTATCTCGCAAGTTTGATAAAGAGAAACCAAGTGCGTCTCGGATATGCGTGAATTGGTTTTGGATAGAACCACTTGAAACTAGATATGGGGTGGAATTCTGCATCACAAGGTATCTGGATACCTGACACATTCTAATGATTTCCAAATGTTGTCTCTCTGGCTTTGATCTGATGATGCATGCCATAGGCCTTGTCTTGATCTCAATACACTTGGTCATTCTTCCATCACAGAGAGATTATTCGCGGTCGCTCGCTACCGCTCCTAGAAACCTCCCAACACAGTGTCTCGACATGATACTCCTCAACCCGTTCCAGCATACTAGGTTCACAGATATGAGGCGCAGATTCTACTATGGATGAAACTGATCCACACCCTGGGTCTCAGACCTTGGCGTATAAACCGCCTAGGTAGGATCCTGCCGGGGAATAGAGCAGTTTCGCACACCGATGGGAAGATCAGCTTGAAGTGCGGGGTAGCACTTTAAGGCAGGATGGAGAGCTATAGACTTTCAAGTTTCCAATCTGAAACCAATGCAAATGAGAGGTATGCTCATCAAATCCTAAAGATATCTTAGATTGAAATTCTTGGCTTAAATGATTTATTCTACCCTAGTTGTAGATAGACCAAGACTGCCTTGCCTTATCTTGGTTAATTTGAATAGGCATGAATCAATTCAAGGTATACACTTGGAGCTCTGAAGGGATGCAACGAGATGCAGAAATGAAGTTTCATAGGAAGCCTATAAAAATGATGACACACGGACACAAGAGTGAGAGCCTCTACTACCCGGATCGGGATTAGCCTCAATCTGGCCCCACTCAGTCTTAACTGATACCCGCTGACTCAACCCACCCAATTAGGCCTAGTTTGTCTAGTACGCGGCTCGACCTTAAAGCACGCTAGTCCCGATGCGTATGGGAAATGTGCTCATTTCTACTCAACTGGCTGACTCATCCATATGCAACCGGGCAACTATAATTTCGTGGATTTGAAGATCAAGTGAAATTCGAAAAACGCCTATCAATGCAATAGAAGATAATGTCGTAAATCATATCAGTGTCTGTGCTCGTTCGTTTGGATGTATCGGCCGACTGTCAGTTCACCCAGAAAGGCGCCTGTAAGCACGGAGCAGAAGTAACCGATATTCATAGTCATGACGGCTAACATGCTAGACACAGTGTGAGTAAGACAACCCGAGTGTAAACAGACATAGCAAGAAAGTAACACTTACAGTAGATAGGACACACCAGCAATACAAAGAAACAGCAAAGCCCGCGGTAGGTCGACGCTGAAGCGCCATGGAATCGGTCCTTCAGAGACACTGTGCACGATCTTGACCGCCTCCTCAACACCCTGTGCCGTGATCAAGAAACCTACTTTGGCGTCTGGATCTGAATCAATGCGCCCAGCTTCTGTAATCTTGCCTGCGATAGCAACGTAGCGGCGATTGAGGTGGGCGGCTAGCCAGTGGCGCTCCATAGTGGCCTTGAAGGCAATGAGACCACGGTCGATAATGGCTAGCATAATGAGAAATATGCAAGTGCCAGCATAGGTCCCTGGTGAGGAGGGTGTCCATGCGGATGAAAATAGAGGCGTGTTGTGGGTGTTGGTGAAGATCATTGTCATGCCGGATCCGGAGCTGGAGGAGTCCATGTTGCTCATGGAGCTGATTGAGCTCATGGAGTGGTCCATTTGGGAGAGATGTTCAAATTATAAGACTGAGAGTAGAGAAGAGAATAAAAGAAACTAGGGACGCAAGGACCTGCTCAATCCAAGATGCCAAGACGAGCACATTTGTGGGTCAACGTAACCTGCCAGTCTTGACGTTTTCCACCAGTGGGCACATTCTTCATAAGGTTTCCCTCCGTCATTTAGACATTAGTCTTGTTTTTGAGTTTATTTTTATTTCTTTGAAATCTCTTTGAATTCAAAGTTCGAGATGCGAAATAGCCTTGACTGAACATTATGCCCATGTCAACAGGCGACATGCCCATAGGCTCTGCGCCCATGAGCGATGGCATCCCTGATCTCTTCTACTCACAGGTAATGTATTGGGTCCTCGTGGGAAGTGCCATCGCTGCTGCCACATTGATCAATGTATTGAACGAGTGCTAGCGCCGCCAGCGCAACCCTAATCGAAGCAGACTTCAAGATTGCTCATTCACCCTGCAAACTCAAATCACTTTCTTCAACATCTGTAACCCTCACAGAAACAGCCCGAGCAGTGCGCTATGCGACAATCCACCCTCTCTCGGTTGGAAATCCACCATCCACTTCCCACCACTCGGCCCCGTCCCAAAGTCCTGGCCAACCTGGTCGTAGTTTTAGTCCTCTGCTTTTATAGACGCGACACTACCGACGAGTCAAAATGGGAAGACGTCGGCTACCGCTCTAGCTTCATCGCCATCTGTCAATTGCCACTAACCTTCCTGCTGGCGGGAAGACAAAACACCATCGGCTTCCTGGCGGACATGAGCTACGCCCAGCTAAACTATTCCCACCGCTGGATGACGCGCACTTTGTGGTTGACCACAACCATTCACATGGGCTTCTGGTTCCGCAACTGGGGCCGTTATGACCATATCACGTACCAACTGAAGAATGACCTTCTCATAAAACGTGGATTTGCGTGGTGTATTCTTACCCTTATGATGCTGGCTTCGCTGACTCCTATTCGGAGACTCAGTTACGAGGTTTTTGTCCTGCAACATCTCGTCACATTCATCGGATTCATTGTGTGGATGCATGCACCCAATGAAGTCAAGGTCTGGGTATGGATACCTATTGGCCTTTTGGTGTTTGATCGTGTTGCAACGTATGTCTAGAGAATATACGTCAACCTTCCATCGTAAGAGCACAGAGAGTGCCCTCTGGACACACTCGGTTTTTTTCACTGCCCTCCCGGGAAACGTCACGAAAGTGATGATCCAAAACCCCGGCATCCACTAGCAGCCAGGTCAGCATGTCTTCCTGACATGTCGCTCCATCATCCCGCTGAAGAGTCATCCATTCAGCACCGTATCTCTTCCGGAAAATAAAAAGATGGAGTTCTTCATTCGTGTCAAAATGCCTTTTTTTCCCCCATTTTTCTACCAATTATACTAGAAGCTATTACTACTATTATGAGATAGATTTTGAGTCTCTTAGGCCTATTGTGGGGGTGGTGAGGCTATCGTGAGTCTATCGCAAGTTCGTGGTGATAACATCCGGGCCTTAAGGTAGAACAAAAGACGAGTCTCAACAGAGTCAAGTATGTGGCCGGTAGTAATTTACAGGTCTACCGTTTGAATCCAGGATGCCATATTGAATCTACCATCTTAGCCTTGACTGCACGGATTCGCTTCGTCTGGGGTGATCAAGCCTCGCTCCCAGCGGATGATGTTGCTAAACAGATCGAAGACGAAGACGTGATTTCTACCTAGGCGTGCACCTGCTCGGGCCCAGCACCTGCGCCTCCTCCCGAGCTGGAGACGGCCATGGCCGAGAAGACGACAGCTAAGAACTCAGTATCCCAATAGCTAATTTCCAAGGCAAACTTTGCATCTGGCCCTATCCACGCGCAATCTTCGCAAAGCCCTCGAGAAAGCCGAGAGTGAGAGCGCAGTGGTGGTATGCGGCCCCCATGGACTAGCAGACAACGTCCGCAGCGTATTATATCTCAGCGATGAACGGGCAGTTCACAAGGGCACGGTTACTTGCATGTTGAGAATTTCGGGTGATCAAGGGAGATTCCTCATGCATGTTGGGAACATGTACACATAGCATAAGCATCAACATACAACAACGAGAAGCGCATTCAAGTTGAAACATGAATAAAGAATAACCTCTAAACATTATATTCGACAATTCCCGAGTTGCAGTTGCAGCTCAACCCGAGCTGTCCCGGGATGACATCATCCAGGAACCCAAGCTTGACAAGCTCCGCCCCAACATCACCTCACTTCCTACGTCCCTCACGACGCACACTCTAACCTAACCCTCACCCGCCAATCCCACCACCAAAATGTTCCGTTTCGTACGTCCCCTCCAACCCCATCAATGACCTCGGTCACGCCTAACAAAACAGACCAAACCCCTCGACCCAATCACCCTATTCCACAGCCCGAGCGTAGCAAGCTCAACCAGGGCCCTGAACATCCTCAAACAAGCCTCCGCCGTGGCCGGCGAAACGGCAACAGAAGACCAAGCATCCGACTACGAGACGCACGCAAAGCAGCAGCGCGGCGAGTTCAAGCTGGAGGTGACTACGGACGCGCCGACAACGGACCAGTTGCGTAGTATCCTGGACTACATCAACCCTGTCAGCGGTGTTGGTCCACAGGCTGAGAAGGCTACTTATGGAGTTGCGGAGCTGATCAAGGGGGCGAAGGATGCGGAGCATGCGATGAAGTTGTTCAAGGAGGATCCGGAGCGGTTTGTTCGACCTGTTGTATGTTGAAACCCCTTCGAGTCGGATTCGGGTGAGATGAAGCTAACTGGGACAGACTGTTGATTGGATTAATGGACGGGCTGTCATCGGCGATGGCGAGTCGGAGATTCTGCGCATGGTGCGCCAGTTGCCTGCCAACTAAGGGACTTTACATACCCAGAGTCTACTTTCGAGTTTATTGGGAAGAGATAACCATACAAATGTGAATTGATACCGGCATAGCCGTCTATTGTCTGTATGATACAAAGAGAATTTTCAACTCCCCAGGCTCCCGTAATCTTGCCATTGGAAAACGTATCGCGTTGAAGTACCTTGAGGTAAGATGGAAAAGAATAGACGCCATTAAACTCATAATACGCGGGACATCTGGGCAGCAGAACTAAGATCCAGCTTGGCAATGCAGGCTCCAGTGTGAAGAAGAAAAAAGGGAAAGACTCGACCAGATCCCACGCATTAGAACATGGTTCCGAAGTTGGAGCCGTCGGTGGAGATGGGCTTGCGGGGGGAGTTACGGCCTGAGCTGTCGACGGCGGGTTTGCGGTGGCTATAAAGGAGAGTTAGTCTGGCTCGGGGTGAAGATCCCCGGGAGATGAGGAAAGCACATACCGGAAGGTAAATCCAACGAACAGGCCCTTGTTCATCTTCTCATCACGTTCGGCCATATCTTCTAGAGCGCGCTGCTTATCATGCACCTCCTTGTACTTGGCCATGTCGGCCTCATTGCCGAAATCGTCAAAGTAACCCGCATCGGTCTCCGAGTCGAGTTCCGGCACGAAGGGTGCGCGCTGTTCACGCAGCTTGTCGAAATTGACCTCGGCAAAGTAGTCATGGGCGTGTATCTCTTGGATAGTCTTGAATCGGGTGTCCTTGGCAGCCACAAGCTTCGTGATAAGATCCCACGTGCGACGAGAGAGGAAATAGTTGGGATCCTCGTAGACAGGCTTGCGCAGCACCTTCTGCCATCGCTTCAGGTTTTGCCACGTCTCGTCGACCGTTGCACCGGCGAAAGGCGGGTAGCCGGCGAGCGCCTCGAAGAGCATGCATCCTAGACTCCAGTAGTCTACGGTGAAATCATATTGTTCGCCCTTGAGCACTTCAGGCGCCATATAGTCGGGCGAGCCAACGATCGACTTGGCGTAGTTGACTTCACGCTCGCGCAGGGTGCGGTAGCCCTGGCGTCGCTCAGCCATTGTCCGCTGCTCCATTGGGCGACCGAAGGGAACGGGCGTGTTGCCCACTTCTTCCAGCTTGACGCGCATCGACTCAATCTTGCCGGGGCTCAGCATACCGGCAGCCAAACCGAAGTCGGTCAATTTGACGTGGCCGGTGGAGTCGATCAGGAAGTTCTCAGGCTTCAGGTCACGGTGGATGTACCCAAGGACATGGAGCGCGTCAATGCAGCTGAACATTTCAGCAATGTAGAAGCGGGCGTGTCGGTTATGCAAGACCCCAGTGTTGTTCAACAGGGTGCGGAAGTCCCCACCCGGGACATACTCCATAGCCAGGTAGATTTGGTTATCGTCTTGGAAAGCATACAGCAACTTGACGAGCCACTCGCTCTTAGCGGCGGTTAAAATGTCGCGTTCTGTGAGAATGTGCCGAATCTCATCCAGTTTGAACAGCAGCTTCTTGCTCATCACCTTCAGAGCACAGACCTCGCGCGTATCCTTCTTCTGTGCCAGGTACACTTGTCCATAGCCACCCTGGCCGACCTGGGTCAGGATCTGGAAGTCGTGCTGGCGCAGACGTGTCCGACGCTTGCGCAGATGTGCGCGTTCGCGACCGAGGTATTTCAGCAACTGGGGTTCGTACTCCTCGATGGGGGTCGCAGGAGGCTCGGGGCAGGCGGCTTTGAATTGGTTATGGCGAGTGTGACGGTTGTGGACGTAACTGAGGAGGTCGAAGTAGTGATCGAGGAAGTCTGTCACGTCTTGTTAGCATAATGGGTCGGCATTTGCAATTGCATTTCCGTTACACACAGAGTTGGGTCACATTGACCAGACGCTTGACGCGGGGCTGTTGTAGCTTCTCCATTTCCTCGGGTGTCAGCCCGCGCAGCTGAACCTGGCGCTTGGACGTATCCGTATCCCACTGCTGGTAAGGCTCATGGCGCGAGAGTGCAGCCGCAGTCGGGTTGGGTCCGAGGAGATCTTTAGGCGCACGGGTTGTTGGGGGTGTGTTCTCCTTGTTGGCCTTCCGCGTTGGGCTCGTCGGGCGCTGATGGATGACACTTTCGTTAAAGTCCTGCACACCGGGCTTGTCGGTGAACATGGGATGGTTGTAGTGGTTGTGGGTGTTCTTGGTAGGCGAAGTGGGGGTCAACTTCATGACTTTGTCGAAGGCATTGGGCAGATCCAGCGCGCCAGGCGGCGCACGCGTCTTGCTGGGACTGCCCTGCGGGGTCTGAGGGGGACTGGTGAAGCCATCATGGGGAGTACCAGGGCGGCCAAAGGCATCATTGCCAGAGCGAGTATGAAGAAGAGGCGGGGGGTTTGGCAGCCGCAAGCGGTCTTCGGCGATATCGACAGCCATGGTGGATGGTTGTGGGAGTGAAGTGGAGAGGGGATGTTGATGTGGCTTCCCCCCCTTGATAAGACAGGACCCCGACACGACCACAATGAGCAGGAGTCCTAATTGTATGAATGAAGCAAAAAAGCCTTTGTCCTTTCTTTGTCCGAGGACGAATCTGTTTATTATGTGAAATGAGCAAGTCGATCCGATCCACCGATCGGTACGATCTTGGTTTCATTCCCTGCCCACTCTTCTTCTTCAGCCCCATTACCCCCTTCGCAGTGTTGCCCTAGCAACTTCCCCACGTCATTCAGGCTGTGCAAGGCTAGTGCCGTCTAATGTGGTCCCCTCGATGCAATGAACCGGATCCATGGATTTAGCTGAACCCAATCTACGGCCCAGAGATGCATGTCATCCAGTCTCTCTGGCCAGGATCGGTTCTAGATTGACCCATCGGCGGGTTGCATCAGCTGAAAATCTCCGCTCCCTTTGATTTAGGGCTACGCCGACTCATGCTGGCAGACACTCACATGAGTTTTAAGTTGACAGCGCGGTGGGATTCCTCCTTGATTGTTTAAATCGCCATTAGCCTAGTCAATAGTCTCGGTTGGAGTGGAACGACTATCCGATCATAGGGGAATGGTTCTGTCTCTTATGATGGTAATAATTGACTACATATGGAGTACGGAGTAAGACAGACCACACTAGGTAACATGCGACAGCAAACAAGGCGAAACGGAAATGTGACGTATCGCAAGGAACACAGATCTACCAGTGTAATCAAACTACCGGATTGGGAATAGACCAAACCGAGTGGAGGCAGCGCATCCATGGATCCAGATTCAAGATCAACTGGGGTCACGGCGTTCCCCGATGGCCTTTTCTATTTTGGTTCAAAATTGATTGTTTTGATTTCGCTAGTATACGTCATCTTCACGCCCCATCCTTAGCCCGCTGGCCAGTCTGCGATATCGGTCAGTACTACTTCTTCATAACGGGGAGAATCACCCACGTAAAAGGCAAGGCCATAGTCCTCGGTCGTAAAGGTAATTTTGGCACCCTTGGGGAAATAAAACACATCGCCGGGAGTGGCAGTGACCTTCTGGCCTGTCTCATCCGAGATCACAAAATGGCCCTCGACGATGATCTTCATCTCGTCGTAGGTGTATTCGTAGATGAGGGGAGTGCCCTTTTCGAGGCGGTAGAACCCACAAGACATGGGCTTCTCGGCATTGTCCTTGTCACTAGAGGGGTATTAGCTTGACAATGTTGAAAGTAGTTGCCCGGTGCAGTCATACCTGGAGATGACATCGCCCAAGAAAGCATTCTCGTTGGCAATCAGCGGCGGCTTGAAGGTAGACTGCGCCTTAGCGTGGTAGGTGAATGCGGTCGCCATTATTCTGGATGAATAGGAAGAAGACAAAGATAATGAAGAGAAACACGGGACAGGACCTGCTCTGTTTTATAACTGGCGCGCCCCTCTTCGCTTGAGGGGAGAGTCGCGACGGAAGTCAGCTTGATCGAACACAGGGCAACTCAATCCTGACCAGAAACATTGGTCGGATATAATATCCCGACTAGGCAGGCCAGCGACGAACGAGTTGATAGCAGAGTGAAAGACCAGGGAACAACATGAGGGGCTTTAATCCTGGTGAGGGGAAGCTCTGGAGCTCAATAAAGGTGTAGAGCTGTCTTTAGGCTAGTTGCGAAGATTGGCTTGGTGTTTTCAGACGGCTATTCCTCCAAAATACCAATTCTATCACATTTGCAATAGGTAGTTGGTCTTACGATGGTCGTTTAATCCTTCAGCACTACATAGACTCCAGAGACATTCATCCTCGGATGTTGAGTTTATCGCGCGAGGATCTTTTTGCCCGAACGGGCTAGCCCATCCAAACCTTTTGATCTGTTTTGTCTTGACTAACCGATAAGAAGTCTTAGCATGGTGCAGTAAAAGTCTTACATTTATTCCGCACACGGAAGCATAAGAGTGGAATGAGATATGTATTTGGTCCGTCTGTCGGCGGTTTGATTTCTACAATTAATGCCAATGCGTAATGTAGATCGATCACTGAGATAAAGCTTGTAAGAATATCTCAGCAAGGTATCTAATAAAAGGCTGAGTCTTCGGTTCAAATGTTTGTATCATAGAAGAGGGGGTGCTTAACGTAGGATCCCAGTTTCAGTTCCTCTCCAATGTTTTAGCATACGGATAGGAGAAACAAGTTACACCGAGCTCTTCAGCAATAAATTCATCTTTCTGTGCCAATCGATGCAGCTAGAAATAATTCCCCGCCAGACATGCGGTTTTCGGACCGCAAAAAGAGTTTTCCCGCTCAGACCCAGCAGACCCAGTAGCTTGATCGTCTCCGATTATGCAACCTCTAAATCATCGTATAGTCCGAGCGACTGCTTCTCCAAGCTTCGCTGCGATGATGCCATCTATCATTCACTCAAATTAAGTGACGTGGTTCTGCAATACGACCATGCCAAGCCGAAGAAGCCGAGCGCCAGCGGCATGTATCTTCTGCCGCGAGAAAAAGGTAATACTTGAGTGTGCCAATGGGTAAGATCTTCAGCTGATGGTATTATAGCTGAAATGTGACTCACAGAGGCCCACATGTAGCAATTGCCTGGCGAAAGGCATTGATTGCCAACATGGTGAAACTCCACATAAGCCAAGGTCAGCTGGAGTCCTCTCAGTGCTGAAGCCAAGATTGCTAATGCTGAATGACAGGCCAACAAATCGTCGTATTGCGCAGTTGGAGCAGGAAAACGCGTCACTTCATCGGAGACTCTTCCAAATACGAAATGAAAACCCTCCCAATGAACCATCTCTGATGCAAGCTGAACCGGCCCTTGCCGCTGTCAGTCCAGCCAGATACCAAGTTACAATTTCTCCGCCTCGGAATATTGGCTCATCACCAATTGATCACCTCTCAAGCCGAGGCAGTCACCCGGAGTTTCCTGATAGCGATCATCATCGCAACAGTATATCGTTGTACCATGGCCCAACCAGTGCAGTTTACGATGACACCGCAAACTCCGGGACTGGAGAAGAACATGCAGAGACCCTTCACTCTCCTATCAGGGAGGAATGGACTAAACAGCTTCTTTTCGCCCAAACAGCAAAACAAAGTCAGTGTACCTTGAAATGAACTCCGAAAGTGTTGTCATTGATCCAAATTTCACAGGACAATTGGAGCCCCTCAACTTTGCTGCGGGGAAACTCGACTTTGATGAAGTCGTCCCCGAAATCGGAATGCACCTACTCTCCATTTACTGGAGTCGCCAGCTCTACACGGCTCAGATAATCTACCGACCAGCCTTCATGCGGGACATGGCTTGCGGCGGACCATATTTCTCCAGGCTGCTCCTAAATGCCATCCTGTTCACCGTCTCTAAGCACTCTCCGCGGCCTGAGATTCGCTCCGACCCAGAAGACATCACTACGGCAGGGTGGAGATTCCGCCAGCGGTTCACAGAGCTCCTGCGAGATAGTTTCGACAAGAGCGATATCACCACTCTGCAGGCATTGCTTATCATGTCAAACTCGCTGTTTTCGAGATGCGATGAGCGAAGTCTCTCTTGGTTGTATGCTGGGAATGCTTTCAACATGATCATTGACCTCGGATTGCATATACTTCCCTCATCCAACAAAATGTCGGCAGAGGAGCTTGAAATTCGGAAACGAGTTCTGTGGGGAGCATATTGTAAGTTATCAAAACCATGGAGACTGGCTTGACTTGCATGCAACTAATCTGCTGGGTCTAGCGATTGATAAGATCCAATGTCTCTTCCAAGGACGGCCTCCACTACTTCGTTACATTAACTTCAAAGCCTCTCTCAATTTTTTAGACGAATACGACGAGCTTGATCCTTTCCAGAACATAACCTATAAATCAGTGCACCACGGACCGGTCGTTCCATCACTGAATGTATCATTATTAACAAAGCTATGCGAACTCTCCACAATCACAGAACGCATCCTCTGCGAGCTATACTCAGAATCTCAGTCCATGAGCCAAGACCAAAGCCAGAAGATCTCAAAAGACATCAATTGCGACCTGAGCAAATGGCGACAAAGTCTACCGCCTCAACTCGACTACCTCCTACATCCCGACCAATCTGTTCTTCTACCTCAAGCATTCTGTCTCCTGTATGGCTCATCACACCCTCTGCAATTTTCAAACCCACTAACACAAAAACCAGCGCCCTTTCCAACGTCCTAATAATCCTCTCCCAAAGACCCCTCTTCACCGGCCACAACCACCCACACAGCACCTCCGCAGCATACGAATCCGTCAACATATGCACAACTGCTGCCAACCAAATTGCACAGATCCTTCGCGACTACGCCCAGAATTTTTCAATAACCACCGCCCCATACATGTTATCATATGCAACATATATCAGCGCCACAATCCACGCCCGAATAGTCGCGCAGAAAGGCCGGAACTCGAGTTCGTTCCAGTCACTCATGCTTTGTCGAACCGTGTTGCATAAGCATCAGTGTCTGTATATGGCAGCTGGAAAAGCTAAAGCGAATCTTGATAAACTAATTGCTCATTTGGGGATAGATATTGATGATAGCCTGCAGATTTGGAATGATGGGAATCTGATTGGGGATTTACCGGCTGTACAGGATACTATGGCCACTGTTGAACAGCAGGGTTTGGTGGATCAGGGTGTTGGGATGGGATCTCCGCAGTTGAATTGGGAGTTGTCAGATCTTGATCTTGAGGCTATTGCGCAAGGATTTCGGCTTGATGGGGAGCTGCATTATCTTATGCATCCGGTTGGGATTTAGTCAAATATGTAAACCTGCGTTTCGAATACACTGTGATGCTGTTCGGATTGATGCTCCTGCGACTTCCCAATCTACGTACATACGGCCCTTCATGGGCTACCCGACATATTTTTCAGTTGCCTTCGTTTGAGGGCTTTTTGCATGTGTTGATCTGAGACTCGAACCGGCAGTGTCGGTCCTGTAATCAGTCTCTGCTTTTGTGAATCTACTTGTGTGCTTTTCTCAGAAGGTTGTACCTTGAATGTATCTTACGTGACAGGCTGCTCTACCCTGCAAGTAGTTGCGAACTGTAAATAGCACTTAGCGCTTCTCATTGCCGATGTGGATTGTGGTATGTCCAGGTGTCGCCCAATCGGATTGTTTCTTCCCGGCGCGAATAGCGACTCCACACGTTGAGTGAGCACCTGGGCATGTTGTCACTACCTTGTCTACCTAGGTAGGAGAGACGTTTGATTCGAGATATCGAAGACGCAACCAGTATATTTCCCAAGGTCCACTATCGTCATGACATTCTCAGTCAGATTATTCAGTTGTATCTACTTGCGCGGCGTTCCCCCTACTTGCTTCTCGACGCGATGGCGATAGAAGTTGGAGATAGCTCGCTGAACAGATGGGTAATAGATCTATTACAAACAATTAAAACAGACGGCATCTGGACAAGATCAGTGGTTGTGTCTGGGTGGGCCATCCCGCTGTGCCAAACGTTGATACTTGACAGCTTTCTTCAGCACCATTCCCTCGGAAAGCTGACCAGTTTCCTGCCGGAAGATTTCTTGCCACGGAGTGCCACTGGAAACCAACGGATACTCCTTCTGGCTATTCTCCTGTATCCTCTGCTGCAGCTCACCATCGTCAATAAGAATATCGACACGGCGCTTCCGCAAATCGATGCGAAGCTTGTCTCCATCTTTGATAATAGCAAGATTGCCTCCAGCGGCTGCCTCGGGGCTGGCATTCAAAATTGATGGACAACCTGACGTTCCAGACTGCCGTCCATCGCCGATACAAAACAGCGCGTCGATTCCCTCCTTGAGCAGTCTACCGGGAGGGTGCATGTTGACAACCTCCGCTGCACCGGGGTAACCCAAAGGCCCAACACCACGCATGATCAAGATCGTCTTGTCATCGATATTTGACATGTTTTCGATTCGGCTGTGGTAGTCTTCGGGGCCGTCGAATACCACAACCGAGCCCTCGAACGCCTCCGGGTCTTCAGGGTTGGACAGGTAACGTTCTCGGAAAGCAGACGATATGACACAAGTCTTCATAATTGCCGAGTCAAACAGCGTACCCTTCAGATGAATGAATCCAGCATTCTTCATCAACGGATCGCTGTAAGGACGAATAACACGACGATCCCACGAGTGCTTGCCCCGGACATTCTCAGCCATCGTCTTTCCATTGCAAGTCAGGACATGGCCATTGATCTTGCCTGCATCCAGAAGCTCCGCCATGATAGCCGGAAGGCCTCCAGCGCGGTAGTAATCTTCTCCGAGATATTCACCCGAAGGCTGCATGTTCAACAGAAGGGGTATTTCCGATCCAAGGGTATCCCAGTCATCCATGGAGACCTCGACGCCCATATGTTGAGCAATCGCATTGATGTGAATAGGAGCGTTAGTGCTACCACCAAACGCCGCGTTGGCCACGATTGCATTCTCGAATGCTTCGCGGGTCATCAGGTCGCTAGGCTTGCGGTCGGATTCCACCATCTCGACGATTTGCTTCCCCGTTTCATAGGCACATTGAGCTCTGTGTCGGTATGCCGCGGGGATAGCAGCTGAGCCTGGAAGAGCCATGCCGAGAGACTCGGCAAGTGCATTCATGGTGGATGCGGTTCCCATCGTGTTGCAGTGGCCGACTGATGGAGTTCTGTTATTTCCCTTAGTTTAATCCACTAAAAGTCCGTTTAGAAGCTTACCCTCTAGAAATGTAGTCCATAAACTCGTACTCATCGATTTCGCCCGTAGAGTACATCTCTCGTCCTTTCCACACGACAGTACCAGCCCCAGTCAACACTCCTTTGGAGTAACCGTTCAGCATAGGCCCAACATTTAGACAAATTGCAGGAATGTTCTTGATTCTGTTAGCAACCACGTATCGACATGGACAAACTCAATTACTTACCACTGTAGCCGCGGCCATCAAACAAGCCGGAGTCGTCTTATCACAACCCGTCAAAAGAACAACACCATCAAGGAAGTATCCCGTCAATATCTCCACCAAACCCAAATAAGCCAAATTCCTATCCAGTGTCGCAGTAGGCCGTCTAGACGTCTCTTGAATAGGATGAGTGGGAAATTCAAAAGCAATACCACCTGCCGTGCGAATACCCTCACGCACACGCTTCGCCAGCTCCTGATGGTGACGGTTACAAGGCGCGATATCAGATCCTGTCTGAGCAATTCCAATCATAGGTTTCCCGGACATGAGCTCCTCGCGGGTAATACCGTAGTTGAAGTACCGCTCCATGTAGATGGCGGTCATACCGGGGTCACTGCGACAGTCGAACCACGCAGAGGATCGGAGCGTCCTGCCCGGCTTGCGGACTATGTTTGTGCTTCTGGCATTTGAAGATACGCCGAGACGGGTTTCAAGCTCTTGATTGCGTCGGCGGAGGGCGTTGAGCTCGGCAATGCAATCTTCGATTTGGATCGGTTGGGGTGGAGCGTCGCTGCAGGAACAGCCCTCGCACTTTTTTTGGCATGACATGGCTGGAGAATGGATGTTCTTCCAAAGTCTAAATTTGCTGGGAAATTATGTCTTGAGAGATTCTTTTTGTACCCGGGAATATGGAGGGGTCCGATCATCGTTTCGACATTACTCAAAGCGAGGCCGGGTTGGGAATTTCCTATTGGTCTCTCCAGGTTTGAAGATATCAGCCAATGAGATTGACGGCTTTGGAGAGTATTGCGGGGAGGAAAAGTCGGAGATTTGGATCCGGGAAGTCATTATCCGAGCCGGAATTTGACCTTGAAAGTGGGTATACAAACGGGTTCGAGTAACTCCACCACTATTGCAAGGTCGGCAGCAATTGGGATTAGTCCCTGATTGCTATGAATTACGTATTCACTATGGAACAGACGAGGCAAAGAAGCTGATCATTTTAAGATTCCAAGGTTGCTAAACATTGGTCACAGTCATAATAGTCAGCTGGAGGATGCACAGTTCACATCCAACAAGCTATCATCCACCTAAAGCAAAGTAAATCATTAGCAAATTTACAGTTCAAGATTCTGCAAGTCTTACATTCGTGCAAACAAACTCATCATCCTCATTCGGACTCGTGACATCGATATTTGTGGCATAAATATCCAAGCAGACCTAGAAAAGGTCAGAACAATCACTACCTACCTAGGTAGGAAGCCCATGCGCCGCTATCAACTTACATCCGGACTCGAACAGACGATTGTTCCAACGAGAGGATCATACTTTCCAGAAGTGGTTCCCTTGATATTCGTAAAGAGTACATCGGAAATAGTGAGACTACTCTGTATTGGCAATTTATGGTCAGTCCAGTATTTGCAGCCTGGGAGAGAACTTACGGGGTACTCATTGCATAGAGTGAGATTACTTTGTCCGTAGCACTGGGTGACTTCGATAGCGTAGTCGACATTCTCAACGGTCATCGTGTCGTAGGTGATATTTTTCACAATCCCAGAGCCACCCCCACCCTGAAGGTCTGTGGATAGAGCGGACGAGACACCGGGCCACACTTTGATTCGGGCGCCATCCTTGTCAACATATTAGCTGTTATCTTAAGATATCTGCATAATCCAAGGGCTGGAACTTACCGATGCGTTGAACATGGATACGTTGAAGACAAGCACGTTTTCAACAATATCAACTTCGTCCTTGTACTGCCCCAGAGAACCAATGGAGATACCGTGCGAGCCATTGCAATGAAGGTTCTGGACCAGGATTTCAGTGCTATTGGGCTTGAAGGAAACACAGTCTAGCGAGGCGTCAGCACGGAACACAGCCTTAGAAGAAGTAAACGATATTATACCGTCGCCGTTGTTGATAACCGAGTTTTGAACAACAATATTCGATGAGCGATAGATATCCCTACACACCATATTTCATTAGCAAATGTCCAATAACCAGGGGGCAACCCCACTCACCATCCATCCGTATTCTTCGCCGTATTCTTACTCGTACTATATCCCGTAATATCGATCCCCTCAAAGAGCACATTCGACGAATTGGCCACAAGGTGATACCACTGCGGCGAATACCGAAGCTTCAGAGGGCCGATAGTACCTCCACGCAAACCGATTACACCAACCAGAATAGGACGCAGAATGAGGGCATCCTCAGCATAGAGGTCATACCAGACCTGTCCGTTGCCGTCTATGATACCATCACCGTAGACGTTGACATCTTCACCACCGAGCTCGAAGAAGGTCGTTGCATTTTGGAAGCCTTGCTTGAAGGAGTTGGCTTGCCAGTAATCTGTGTCATTGGTAAATTGAATAGTTCCTAGGATTTCTGTACATCCATTAGTTAGTAATTGCATGGCATGAGTTTATGGCACGTACCCAGGTCCACATGTTTGAGGAAAGTCATATCCAACGCCGTGCCGATAGTATACGTCTTATCGGCATCAAAAACAATCTTGCCACCATTGTTGCACTTTTTCAACGCAGTCAGAATATTCGCCGAGTCCTCTTTCCCCTTTCCATTGTTGGCAACGTGGCAAGTCTTAGTCCTGGCTTGACTAGCAGGGAGAGGCTTGAACGGGTGGTGTGGTTTACACGCGTCTGTTCTGGAGTACCCCTTGCCTTCATCAGGGACGAGAGACAAGAAAAGCCCAAGGGCCTTGGTTAACGTGGAGATCTTCATAGTGACCCGCAATCACTGAAGTATGCTTGAGCTTCAATTAGGGCACGTCTAGATTCTAGCAGAAGCGAAGATCCTGCCTTGGATAGGTCTTATATATTCCCGAGGTCGTGGTTAATGCAAAGCATTCCTTGCGCTACATCATTACGTTGCGGCGTCACTATGCAAGCATGGTTTCAGCGGGGTAGGCCATCCGCTACGGCTTTGTCCGGGGAAACGGCATCGCGTGTTCCAAGGTTGTGGGGAAAGCTCGGAGATGATCTCGCAGTGAATTGGTGTGTTTCTGAGTATTTCGGGGATTGGGATGCTCTACTTTACACGAGGAGGATATGAGCGGGTGTGATAGGAGGAAGATCCAGGATGCATTTCACCGGTTGGGAGGAAAATTCCGGGTAAATGCGCAAGTCGCTGGGATGGTTGATTCCGACCTTTCTGGACAATGTGAGCAGAATCTCACAGATTGGCCCATTCCGTCTTCTCTTCGAAGACACTCGGCACATCTACGCTTGAGCGGGTGGCAGAATCATAAACGAAAATAATGACCTTGGCATGGTTTATATGTACAGCGGGTCCCCCCTTCGACAGCAGACACAAAGGGAATGAATCCTGTTCCCAAACGATTGACCAGTCGAGTATCGCCTTGCCTATGCTGAGGCTCTCTATAGATGCCAATCTAAGTGCAGCACCATCCAACCACATGTCCCTATACCCGCACCACATCCTCAACTTCATCTGTTCAGTCAAGCTTAAGCCATTTAAGCCGACTTCCCAGCAATCTTCTTCTCGGCCTTCTCGACGGCACCCTCGGCGGTGTTGGCAACAGCCTTGACAGAGTCCGCGGCCTCGTGCTCCAATTCCTTAGCAGCCTCGACGGAACTGCCCTGCTGGCTGCGCTGCCACAAGAAGATACGGGTGACCTGGACGGCACCAACGCATCCAAGGAAGAAGTTAACGGCGGCAAGCCTATGATATAGTTAGCAGGTTGCAAACCGGACGAAACAGCGTGAGAACATACAGGACATTACGGGGCTTAATGATCATGCACCAACGGGTCCAGATAGCTCCGGTGCCCATCAGTGCGGCGTTCTGGGTGAGGGACAGCTTCTCCGCAGGACGGGCGAAGTCGGCCATACCGGCGATAACCAGACACCACTGTTAGATATGAATCAGCCTCGTATTCTTTCAAGTGTATTCAAGTACTTCCAGAGCTTCCACTCCATGTATTCTCCAATTCCTTCCACAGGTTTGTCGAAAATGGATGGAGGATAACGCTTATCAAACGGGAACCGGATGCAGTCACCGTACCTTCATAACGGGGGCCCTACCAACCAAAGAGTATCAGCAATCATCCCAACAGCATTTCAATATACACCAGGGACAACGGTATCTTACCAGAAATGCACAGTCTTCAGACCAACAGGGCTGTTCCACATGCGCTGGAAAGTGCTCTGCTGCTGGGCGGCATCAGCACCAGCCTCAGAGCTCTGGAAACGGAAACCCTGGGCACCCGGCCGGCGGAATGGTGCAGAGGCATTGCGGAAAGCAAAGCGAGTGCTGTTGAGGAAGCGGAAGCCCACACGAGACGACATGGTGATAAGGTGTGGAGGTGATGAGGTGTTGGGGTTGGGAAGAAGGGCGGGATCCGATGATCGGGGTTCTCAAGTTTTCCGTCGGGGGAAGCACGTAGATGTGTTTACCACTACCACTCGTAATTCAAGTTACAGCAAAAAGTAAATATCAAAGCACCAAAGCTGTTCAAGTATCAATCCAAGTCCGTAGCTCTCGTTCTCGTCGCATCTCAGCGGTCCTTTCCCGGCTGAGGTAAGCATTATACGCTAAGCTCAATCGGGTCTGGCGGCAGTCATGGTCTGCCGGGCGAATCAACGACGCAGTGAATAAGACGTCCTTTTGTCCCTCCAAGCTGTGATACCTCTCCTCCAATCCCACAGACCTGCCATACTGTCACCATGTCTGGCAAGTACGTCTTCTCCAAGGGCCTGAAGGAGCTTCGCTTTCTTTTCTGCCAGACCTCCGAGGCCAGCGCATCCACAAGGCATGTCCCCGTGTCCAGCAACGTCAAACCCGATTCGACCCATTGGCTCTGGCTAACTGTCCCAGGTCATTCCTCAACCGCGCCTACCCGACTATGAAGAAGCACAACCCCAGCACTCCCATTATGATGCGCGAGGCCTCGGGCACCGAGCCGCGTGTGTTCGCCAGATACGGTACGACAAATGCGCGCAATTGAAGAAAACAGGACAAAGCTAACACGACTGGACACACAGAGCTTGGAAAGGAGAAGCAAGAAGCCCTGTCCGGTTCGTATCTCTGGACCATCCGAACCACCATATCGCTAACTGCAAGCAGGCCTGTCGGACTCGCAGATCGAAGAGCGCATCACCAACCTGGTGAAGCAGACCTCATAACGACATCCCATTAGCTCCTCTGTCTTGTGTCCCTGTCGCTTTTCCCTCCGTTCTACAAAGTGTACCTATAGATGACATCTCAGACGAATTCGTCCCGCAATGCACACTTCGAAGTCTTCTGTTTCGCATTCATACCTTCTCTTTCCTGTTCTTTCCTGTTCCTTAATTGGTGGCCATTGATCGGTACGATGGGAAAATGCAGCTTGTCGCCTTTCCTCGGTCACCAAGAAGCGCCATGCCAACGGCATAGCTAAACACCTTGAGCGAGTGTAACCGGCAGAACCCGGGTTTTAATCTAGCATACGTCGGGCATTTCAACAATCCAATTACTCGAATTCAGACAATCCTATTCCTCGAAGCACTTGCAATTACCACAATACTTCTGTTCAAGATATCTGGAAACTACAATGAAGTAGCATTCCCCACCTCTCCAAACCGATACTGCGCCCAACTCATACTACCCTCAGGATAAGTCCAAGTTCTCTTCCCGAGATCCTCCCCAGCAGCACCCGCTCCAATATGAATAGGAAGGAGATGATCAAAAGTAGGATGCGCCTGGCGGGCATCAGGCCGCTTAAGGAGCTCCGCCATAGCCTGTTCGCGCTGAGCAGGTGCAGTCGTCACAGCCTCCTTGAGCGCCTCGTCAAAGCTAACAGCATATGGCATCGGGCGCGGATTGCCAAACGTAAAGCGCATATCACGTAGATTGTGAACTGCCATTCCCGAGACAATGATGAGGATGTTTTCCTCGCGCAGACGGGCGACTGCTTGTCCGAGACGGTAGTGTTTGATCGGGTCTTCGGTGTCGAAGAGAGAGACCTGGACGATGGGGACGTTTAATGGGTTTTCGTTTGGTTCGAATGCTAAGCCGGGTATTAGTTGATGTCGATCCTTTCCAGGATAAATTTGTACGTACCGCACTTGAAGCTAGCCCAGACACCGTGGTCAAGACCGCGTTTCACGCCCTTTGCGTCGATCCCGGCTCCCTTGAGCAGATCGAGCACTTTATGCGCAACCTCTTTGCTGCCGACATTGGGGTATTTCTCCTTGTAGTAGTAGTCGGGGAATCCATAGAAGCTGTAATATATTGCCATTAGCCAGCGGTCACAGAAAGCCTAGGGTATAAAACATACTCATAGATCAGATCTGTCATCTCGGCGGTGTTGACATAGATAGTATCCCGTCCACCCTGCCAATGCGCCGAAAAGACAACCACCGCACGAGGCTTAACCTTGGTAGTGATTTCGCGGCCGATCTGTCCGAGTTTACGGTATGCTGGGTGTTCAACATCATACATGACATTGGGCTATCGAATCAGTTCATAGTTCGACAAAAGTATAAGATTAACATACCCCACCGTGGCTGAGGAAGTACACTGGAGTTCTCATGTTGGCACCAGAGGAACCCTCAAGCCCAGAAGAGAATTTCGACTTTACAGAAGCTGCGGCGGCGGCCGACGATGCTGAGAGAGGAGCTGCCGAGCTAGCAGCCCGGGCGGAAAATCCGAAGAGGCGACGGAAGCTAGACACCGTGGCGGTATCGCGCGAAAGGAGGGCAATTAGAGCAGCGATGAGGAGAGTGAATAGAGAGAAGAAAAGTAGTTTGCGATTGCTGGTGATATCGCTTCTGGAACCTGGTGGGTTATACTGGTTCTGGGGTTGGCGCGCTTCGGAAGACATATATCGCTGATTATTCACGTTGCGCAATGCATTCAAAGCACAATGTGCACTGTGGTGGTGATGGAGGTGGCGCTAGAGAAATAAATAGAATGCAAGTTTAATCGTCAGTCATAAGTCGCCTTTGAAATGCAGTCGGAAGTACAGGAGGCCCGATGGCATAAGCCGAGCCGAAAAGTATGTCAGCGCGGAATGGGCCCGCTCGGAGATTCGGATATACACTTGCCAATCGGGAATGTTGGGAATAATAGTGAACATGCTGAATCATGTCAGGTGCAGATGAAGTTTTGAACAGTCAGCAATCCATTGTAACTATTAAAAAAGCCAGGCCAGCTCTAGGGTATTAAGATCCCCATTGTATCCTGTACTAGTCTTGTCTTTCTGTGTATGGGAGGTGATGCACATAACGCTAAGAACCGAAGCAAACATCAAGAAAGACCCGGAAAAAAAAAAAAAAAAAAAAAAAAAAAAAACAAAAAGAGCAGAATTGTACAGCCCGAACCCATGCCCGAACCAGGGTTGGTTAAACATTATACGCCAGTGGTCATTAGGAAGATACGTGCAGTAGTAGCCCAGTGTGGACTGCAAAGGTGAAAAATAGAACAAGACACGTTGAATGGGTTACATGATGATGCAGTCACCATCGCTCTGCTTGTTGACAGCTGAGCGAGAGAGACGGGTCTTTTGCATCCGACCTCCTCCCTTCTTGAGATCTTCAAGGCGTTCTCGGGCTTTGGGGAATCCTTGCGCTGAAGAACGTATTAGTGGAAAATCGTATCAATGATCAAGAAAGTACTTACCAGCCGCACGCCAATACCATCGCTTTGCGTCCTCCAGGTTAGCAGTAACCCCAATTCCAACTTCCGTAAAGTATCCCATAGCGTACTCAGCCTTGGCGAGACCAGCGGTGGCTGCTTTACGGGCCCAGAGATAAGCTTCGGTGTCATTTTGCTGCAGGATGCCCTCGGAACCAGTGAGGTACCAGCCACTTAGGGCAAGTTCACTCTGATGCTCACCCTGAGCGGCAGCACGGGTATACCAAATGATACTCATCCGGTTGTCGACAGGGCACCCCATCAAGGCATACTCATAGGCCATGCCCAGTCGGAACTGCGAAAACTTGTAGCCCAAGTCCGCAGCCTGGTGAAACAGTTCACTGGCATATTTCTCATCGCGGATGACAACGTCGTTACTGCCAGCGTTCTGGTACATGAGAGCTAGTTCGTGGAGCGCATGTGGATTCTCCTCGTCGGCACGCTCAGCAGCACGCTTCAGCCACGAGACACCCTCACGAGGATTTCGGGGTTGGCCCAGCAAGCCCTTCAAGTGGATCATGCCCATCTTATACATGGCCGGGGTGTCACCCAGAGCCGCAGCCTTCTTGTACCACTGTACAGCCTTCAACGGATCCCGCTTGGTACCACCGGCTTCTTCATGGCCAATCTCAGAGCAAACAGCAACACGGTAGGCAGATTGAGCATGACCATTCTTGGCGGCAGAGTGGTATAGCGCAAATGCCTCCTTGGGGTCGGCCGTCAGTCCCAGTTGACCTTCGCCGTAGCAATCGGCCAGGTAGAATTGTGCCTCGGGGTAACCAGCCGAAACAAGCTTCTTCACGATCTTGTGTGCATCCGAGATATACTTTTCCTTCGTCTTCGCTTTGGTCTTAGAATCGAGTCTGCTGTTATCTGCCACGAGAACAGTAGCAGCTTCCACCAGCTTCTTCGCAAGGAGGAGCTGAGTCGCCTTGTCGGAGGGGTTGCTGCGCACTTTTTGTTGAAGTTGCTGCAGTTCCTCATGTGTAACAGGGGTAGGTCCTGGCATTGCCAGAGACGTGGGTTGCCGAGCAGCAGGAGCGGGAGCGGGGGCAGTGTTCGGCGCAGCATTGTATTGACGGACCGGAGGGGGCTTTTGATCAAGCCCTGGCCGGAAAGGGGTCGGGTGATGCGGCAGAGCATCGGGATCTTGCTGAGAATCAAGCGCCTTAGGTTGATTCTGGTATGGAGAAACTCCGTTCGCCTCATGGCCGTTGGAGAAGTATCCGTCCTGCTGGTGCGGCGCTTCTTCAGGGATATCAAAGTGGAAACCGGCATTCTGGAACTGATTGGGGCTATCGCCATTGCGCAGGTTAGGCTGCGATCGGGAGTGCGGCATCCCATGTCCAGAATCTGGAGTATAAGGGGAGTATGCGCCGCCAGGAGAAGGGCCGGATGGAGAGGTAGGTGTTTGCACGGTCGACTTTGGTGTATCCAACCCCATCTCGTCAATCGGTCCAATGTGCGACTGCGGCATGGCATCAAAGTTCGGCATATCGGGTTCGTCACCACTTTCATAGTAGCTATCCAAGAAGTCCTTGGGCGCGTAAGATACTCGATTGGGCGGGTCAGGCGGCGGCGGGATCATCAGCCCAGGATCGATATCATTGACCGGGCGTGGCGGAGGCCGCATCCCTCCAGCTGTACTAGGACGTGCAGGCGCATCCACTGGGCTGCCCGGATAATCGTAGTCTGAATAACCTGGCTGGGGTGGGTACACGACAGGAGGCGCCGCAAGTGGCATCGTTGCGCTTCGACTGGGCGGGCTCATAGGAGGCTCCATCATTCGTGTTGAGCTGGCAGATCGCGGGGGTCCCGGATAGTAACCTCCTCTACCTCTGATAGGCGGCGGCCCGCGCGGGGGTGGTGCTCGCATATCTGGTCGTCGGCTGTTCGAAGTATGCGGACGCGGTGGTGGTCTGCCATTAATATCCAGTGCAGCCATGCCTCTCTCTAAGCCTCGTGGAGGAGGGCCACGGCGATCTCGGGGGTCTCTGCCAGGAGGAACGGCAGGGAACGGGCTATCAAAGGGAGGACCTGCACCTGGTGGGCGACGGCCGACCGCTTTGCATACAGTCAATGGCGGTTCAAGAAGAGCTGCTGGCAGATTCACTTACGAGTCCTTGATCGTTTCTCTGGTGGCGGTCTACCGCCAGGGTAGCCACGCCGGTCATCATATGGGGGTCGTCCGCCTGGAGGCGGAGGGCGCATTGATCGGGGCGGCCCCGAACCGGGCGGAGGGCCAGCCGAGTAACCATATGCCGGGTCTCCATAACCTGGCTCAGGGCCGTAGCCCGCATTGCCGTAGTCTGGTCCGTAGCCCGCATCTTGTGCGTAGGCACTGCGAGGTGCTGCTGAGGCAGGAGACTGGTTATACTGCCTCAACGGCGGCGGCCTTTGGGCTGGCCGTGATGGGGCTGGATAGGCCATGGCTCAGGGGCGTAGATAGGATGGTTCTCTCGAGACGTCGGGAGGGCGCAACCGCATAGGTGTGGTCGCATGCAAGGAGGGTAGTCACTGCAAAAGTAAGTACACGAACCCACAACCCTCTCTACACTGCGGACCACGTGCCTAGGAGAGTAAGAAAAAGCGCACGCGCATGAGACTCACCAAGGTCATCCAGAACGCCCCGAGCAGACAGGTCGGATTAGCAGCGCGGGGTGAACGAGAGTTTGACGGGGTCGAAGAGGGAATGTGACTGTAATTAAAGCGAGACCCACTGTCAGGGACGCCCGCCGTCATTGCCTTTACGCGCCTTTTCAACCCCGTTCTTTTTTCCCTCTTGGCATCCACTGTTGGTTCCGTTGGACTGCGCCTCAGTTTTCTGAGACAAATACTCGCCACAGTCTGAGTCGCTACCGTCCAGTGGGTGATTCTGTTACGGATATTGGGGACATCATCGGTTCCTGACTAGCTCAACAGGGTATGGCTTTGCAGAAATGGGGCCAATGCAAGCCAGTCACGGCTGCCCGGGCCTAATGTCAATGCTGGGCACAACCTTGTGTTTGAGGATTGACGATCCCTATTACATTGCAAGACGAGTACAGTAGTCCTAAGAGTCTAATTCTACCTTAAGTTATATCCTATTATATGGTCGATTCAAAGGTCCCAAGGACTTTTACAATTTGATACTGTTTTAATGCCAGCAACTCCACTTTTTCTCAGACACCCACGGTACAGTAGCAGCCTGCAGTCCTGCAATCCTTTCGCGGAAAGACTATCGCGATGAAAGCAGTAAATTGCATGTCGATCCGATCCATGGATAAATGAATATCCCAATGGTTTCACTCTAGCTGGCTCTGTTCACTAGAAAGTAGTCTAGGAGTAAATATCACGGATCAAGCATTAAGCCATAAACCGTCTCCCCTGTAGAGAGCTCGCAATAGAAAGGAGCAGAGAATACAAACGTCATTACATTATTGTGCATTAACTGCCGCAATATGGAATATTGTTACAGGGAAATGGAGCCTCTTTCTGGAAAGATATAGTACATATCACTAGCATGAACATACTCTAAGGGGCTCAAGGCCTCAGCACATCAGGTTCAATCCCTGACCAATGAAAAAGCAAAATCACGACTGCCTCTTGCCGTACACATCAACCTATGTAATTTACTAGTGGTCGGTTCGGCTGCCTCAGATGTGGGGAAACAAAGATAGCGATGGAAGAATGGAATCAAGATAAAAGGGTCCAATCTGAGACATGCTGCGCCACGCACAGCCGCAGCTGCGCCACACCACCGACAACGAATGAGCGCTCCGATGATGCCGATGATGTCCCTTGTGTCTCACAGCGCAAGGACTCCAAGCCCCGAAATTCTCTACGTCAGTGGGATCAACCCTATCAGATTTTCAGATTACCCGAGGGGAAAGTATCCACAATGTCTCGCGCTGGGATTTGGTTCAAGACGATCGTCGGGTGAGTGATGCGACGCGGATTCGCTGCAGGCAGAGGCTAACGTTCATGATCTCATAGCGGCCTCGCTCTATGTGTCGGCGGACCGGCAATGGTCCAATGGCTTCGGCCAAGCGATGAAGAACTCAAGAAGCGATACAGCCCGGAGCTGCAGAAGCGCAGCGCGGAGCAGGGTAATAGACAGGAGCAGGAGTTTGATGACTACGTCAACAAGCTGAAGGAGTGGTCCAAATCAGACAAGTCCAGTACGTTCGGGGAAGGGAGTGCCGTCCTTTCAAGGCACTTATCTTCAGATAACCTGGCTAACAAGATTGTCCTCTCTAGTCTGGTTCGCCGCGAAAGAGGAACAGGATGCGAAGCAGGCACAGATCGATGCGCAGCGTCGTCGCGCAAAGGAGGAGACACGGATACAACGGGAAGAGATGCGCAAGGAGATGCTGGGCGAGAAATGATTGTGATGGTGGTTTGGGGGTTATATGACTTGATCCGCTGCCCACAACCTCTGCGCGACTCCGTCTAGCTAGGACTTGTCGATGCCTTTATTCGCCATGTCTTCCCTCCATTCACTGAACCTTGCGCCATCCCTCGCCTTCGCTACCCGCTCTCGTGATACCATTTCGGTGCAAAGTTGCTTGACAATTTGATGGAGCAATCACTCCCAAGTCCGGTGGACAACTCTTACGGTGTGTACGATATTTTGTGATTGCATTTTTACATGGATGCGCCTCTCCTGTTACTTGAGGCTTTGTGTATACCTACCTTGATTTGCATCACCTCTAGTTCTCAATAATCCCATCAAAAGCGGCTCTTGAGAGAACTCCACATCTCCAGATGTTTGTTTGCCTTATCAGTAAGCCAGGCAGTCAATCAATAATTCGCAGTTATGGCGAGCAGTAGCGCGAAGTCTCTGCCTGAGGCTGTTGTATGCCTATGGCCAACCGTTTGCCTATATAAACAACCCACATAGAACATGATCTTTCCACTGCCCCAGTTCTCAAATTCTCCATCGCAATGGCTTGGCCACGGAAATCGCGATTTAACCTACCTGGGTTCACGCTCCCGCTGACCCGTCGCACCCTGGTATGTCTAAATCTCTGGTGCGATGTAACGTGCTGACCGGATTAGTGTGTGGATGGCGATGGCACTTGGGCACTTGGGCGCCTCGCCATGCGCGTGCTGACGGCCTAGGAACAAATACTACTGGGATAATCAACCACTGAAGGCGTGATCTAGGTGACGGTAAAACTGCCGCCAACGGACTACTTGGTGAAGTTCACGCCCATCCCGATCTATTGACTCTGGGTCTATGATCGATGATGTAAAAACGTTGCGGGGGAATTAAGCAACTATTGAATTCAGTAACCGGTGGCATTTTCTAATGATACACAATCCCTTGAGTGACCACTTGTAGCAATGAATGTAGCAATAAAGGTATTCGAACGACACATTCTCAGACAGACACTCGATCCCATAAGCGACTACTACTCGAACCAAATGATCATCTTCAAAGACGCCGCCAATGCACCACAGCCTCCATAGCTAACCGCTACTACCTGCGTGTCTGTGCCAGGGACACGCGCGGGGCCTCTTCGGCCTCCAGGTTTGGAAATTACACCCTTAACCACGTCTGCCTCAAGGAAGGTAGAAGGAACTCGCTCGCGAAGGTTCGAGGTTGGGTGGCCTTGGAAGTAGTTCGTGATTAAGGTCCAGTCATCTTCAGTGAGTTCCGAAACACGGAGATTCCGGAAATCGGGGTTCTGGAACACCATAAGCGCCCCTTGGATCGAAGCATATCGGAGAGAATGCTCAAGAGATGTTGTAGTGTAGATCCCAGGCCCAAATTCGTTATCCGTGTTTGTAGAGGCGATCACAGGTGCGAAGAAGATCATCGACTGGAACACGGCCTCTCTAGACAGTGCTCGGAAGAGTAAATTGCCTCCTAAACCGCGAGTAAAATCACGCTCGATATCTCGCGCCAGTCGGGAGTTCCAGGAGATTCGAGTGGATTGAATTCGGGGAGGCAAATGTTGCTGACGGCATATAGGGAAAAGGCTTCGAAGATCATGTGACAAGAGAGCGCCCGTAACCGTCGACGGTATTTCATGTCTAACTGGTCGGGCCACAATAGGGACTTGCGGAAGATCGAATTGTAGGTTGAAGAGGACGGAAGGGACTTTACCGTATTCCCAAAGCAGATTTACCATGAGTGGAATCGTGGCATTCGAGGGGATGTTGATGATCTCGTCACACATGGTGTAATCCGGGTTATCGATGGCGGCGACAAGGTCATCGAGCCCTGCCAGCCAGAATAGACTCGACATCGGTCCAATGAATCTTGCGCTTGTGCCAAGCTCGGGATCGATCCATTCTGCTATATCCGCTGGCAGCGGACCAGGATAGCCGTCCCCAGCGCTCCAAACTGGACGGAAGCCGGCAGCAACGAGGTCTTCAGGATCTCGAACGAGATCCCTAAAGGACGACTCAATTTCATCCGCAGAGGACATTTTAAGGCCGTCGGCGGTAGATATGCAGTCTTGATGAAGGGGCGGGGGGGGTTTCGACTGGGGAGTCGGTTGGCACGCTTGTGCCCGATGTCATGCTCGGGGGAGTTCCGATCGCATCCTGGGTCGTCCGCTTCCGCTTCGGCATGATTTTTGGTCAACGAATCGAGGAAATTTGGTGCAACGCGACTCAAGTCGTGGACTTGTTTTACTTGGGTTCATTGCAGTTGGGTGGAGTTTCTTAAACCTCTAAAGTACTTTCCTCGAATGGCTATCTACAACAGGAAGGCGCTCAAAGTGAGCCACCGAAAGAAAAAAGAATTTGGTGGCTTCGCTTTAAGGCAGCGCCACACGCACGTGACTCTGGGCGAAACCCGCCATCAGCGGCAACTCCAACTTGTCAGCTTTAGACAACGTTCGTCCCTAGTCGCTGCCCACGATTCCCCTGATTCCGCCGTCTTCATCAAACCCCTGATATCCTCCTCTCGACTCCCTCCTCTGATCCCCTCTTCGCCTCGCAGCCACCGCGCTCGGTTCGTTCTCCCCGTCCAAAACAAGGCGATCCTGACTGCCCGAACGGGGTAGCCTGGTCTGTTTTGACCTTTCACGAATCTTTATCTAAGACCTTTGATACCAGCTCTCTTCCTCACGATGTCCAACGAACCGCCCTACGACCCCTACATCCCCGCCGGCGGAAACGGAGCCACCGCGGCCTCCTCTTCGCAGAATGGCAACCAGCGCACTGCCGCATTGCAAGCGGTTCGTCTTCTTCCCCTTCACCTTGAATGAGCCTCAGATCGACATCAGAGTGGATTCGCTTCCATTTCGTGTCGCGAGGGACATGCGCTATTGTGTTGATCGGGACTCCGAGGTTCACATTTCAACCGAGACTGACATGATCCGCCTCTTCTAGCAAATCGATGACACTGTGGGTGTGATGCGCGAGAACATCAACAAGGTCTCCCAGCGTGGTGAGCGCCTTGACTCCCTGCAGGACAAGACGGACAACCTGGCAGTATCCGCCCAGGGCTTCCGCCGGGGTGCCAACCGCGTGCGCAAGCAGATGTGGTGGAAAGACATGAAGATGCGGGTATGCCTGGTAATCTGTGTGATTGTTCTCCTGGTGGTCATCATCGTGCCTGGTAAGTCGAAGTCTGACCCCGGCGCCGGGGTTTGGATCTCAGAGAGTATGGGGACTGGACGCTAACGTATCTCGTGCTTTGTAGTGTCCGTCATAAAACACTGAGCCACGCATTGCCGAATGCATCACGCGACTTTGTTTTGGTTTGGGAAACATGGGAAATGATCTTTTTAACCGGTTTTTTTTTTACGTTGAGGCCATGGAGCTGCGTTGTTTTCCAGCCTGCTAATACCTCCTGCTGTTTTGTTCTTTGGGCGTGTTTTGAATGACTGAAATCTTCTCTTGACTTCTGCGCCGACGAAAGCTCATGTTATACTGCCAAATGGGGTCGAGCCTCATGCCCGTTTCGTCGGATGAAAGATGTAAATGATACTGCTGCGATGCCGTGTTCGACTATGTAACCACTACGAATGTTTTTTGCATTAGGTGCCGTGAACCCTTCCGTACTTTCGTCTAGCTTTCTTCTTTGAGTCTTATTTCACGCGTGGTGACCCACCTCATGGAGGCCTCTGCTCCTTGGCAAAAGACCTGTTCCTTGGCAAAAGAGAATATTAGCTCACCGTAACTCACCGCAAGCCCTTTCAGTAGCAAGCCTCGGGTTAGAACCGGCAGAATGAAGTGAAGAAGACCGAAACAATGGCAACCTAGTGGAGGAAGTGGATAGCGAGAGACGAGTTAGAGTGGCAGACAGGATCAGATAACTGGCACTAGACCCAAGCCAGGTAAGGAGATCCGCCATTCAAGTGGGCTTTTCGGAGTTACCAGACTCGCTTACAGACCCGAGAGATTTGACAATGACGATCTTCTAGGTACGTGAAGTATTTAGTACTTTGGTGTTCTCTAGGGCCAATGCAGGGAACAGACTTATGTATGTACTGCGGTCTAAGGTGTCACGAATTGCCTACTAAGTACACCGTAGAGAGCGGCAAATTTACTAAGATCAGTGCAGACCAATCTGGCCCTTTTTCTTATGTTTGTGATATCTGATTTGTATAATAAATTCCTCTCATAAAACAAGTGTTGGACTACATAAATCGCGCTCGCTAGTAAAGAAGGGTTCCCACCGCCCGGCCCCGACTTATCGCTCCGAGGCCCGGCCGAATCTGTAAAATCTCTCTTGAGGCCCCCAGTTAGTCACACTTCCACCTTTTACCTTCCATCACTCACCCTATACACACATCTGCAAAAGGGGACTCTCCCGGTTTCGTTTCGCCAGTCCCAATTGCAGCTGCCGCATGCTGGTGAAGATGTTGTCCCTTCGCTCCGCCGTGCGGAGAGCTTCCACCAAGCCCCTCCGATCGCTCTCCGCACCGCACGTCTCGCCGCTGCGAGGCGTGACTGCTCGCGCAGTTTCGACTCCTCTAAGCCAGGGCCGCGGCTACTCTCGCACCACCGACCCTCACCTTAGCTCTACCCGCAGCACCGTTGTTCAGTTGTTGAGTAACATCGGCTCCAAGCGTGAGGTCCAGCAGTACCTGTCCCACTTCACCTCGGTCTCCTCCCAGCAGTTCGCCGTCATCAAGGTCGGTGGTGCTATTATCACCGAGCACCTTCAGACCCTGTCGTCCGCGCTCGCCTTCCTCAACCATGTCGGTCTCTACCCGATCGTCGTCCACGGCGCCGGTCCTCAGCTCAACCGCATGCTGGAGGCCGCTGGTGTCGAACCCCAGTTCGAGGATGGAATCCGGGTCACTGATGGCAAGACTCTGGCGCTGGCGCGCAAGCTGTTCCTCGAGGAGAACATGAAGCTGGTTGAGGAGCTGGAGCGCATGGGTATCCGTGCCCGCCCCCTCACCGCGGGCGTCTTCTCCGCTGACTACCTTGACAAGCCCAAGTACAACCTGGTCGGCAAGATCAATGGTGTCGACAAGAAGCCAATTGAGTCAGCTATTGCTGCTGGCTGCCTTCCCATTCTGACCTCCATGGCCGAGACTCCCGATGGTCAGGTCCTGAACGTCAACGCCGATGTCGCTGCCGGCGAGCTGGCTCGCGCTCTGCAGCCGCTGAAGATTGTCTACCTGGCCGAGAAGGGTGGTCTCTTCAACGGTGACACGGGTGAGAAGATCTCCGTCATCAACCTCGACGAGGAGTACGACCACCTGATGACCCAGTGGTGGGTGCGTCACGGTACTCGTCTGAAGATCAAGGAGATGAAAGAACTCCTGAGCGACTTGCCTCGCTCATCCAGCGTTGCCATCATTCACCCTGCTGACCTCCAGAAGGAGCTGTTCACCGACTCTGGTGCCGGTACCCTGATCCGCCGCGGCAACAAGATCAACGTCAAGACCTCTCTGTCTGAGTTCCAGGACCTGCAGGCCCTGAAGGATGTGCTGGTCCGTGACCGTGAGGGTCTGGATGCTCGCGCTGTAGTTGACCGTTACGTCGAGGGCCTTCAGGAGCGCGACTTGAAGGTCTACTACGACGACCCCATGGATGCCCTCGCTATTGTTCTGCCCCAGAAGGAGTCTGAGATTGCTCAGCTTGCTACCTTCACCATCACCAAGTCCGGCTGGTTAACCAACGTTGCCGACAATGTCTTCTCCAGCCTCAAGAAGGACTTCCCCAAGCTGGCTTGGACCGTCAAGCAAGATGACGAGAACTTGACCTGGTTCTTCGACAAGGCCGACGGTAGCCTGAGCCGTGACGGCCAGGTTCTTTTCTGGTACGGCATTGAGAATGGCGATGAGGTGAAGCAGCTCGTCCAGGAGTTCACCAAGAACGGCCGCCAGATGTTCGGCGATATCAACCTTGAGAACCGCCTCCACCGCGCCCACCAGGCCGCCATCAACATCAACAAGGGCTTCGGTGCCAGCGGTGCCTCGGCTGAGCAGAAGCGTGCCTTCTCTTCCACTAGCAATGTTCTTCGTGCTACCCGGGCCAAGCGCCCTGCCGTTGCTGTCAACGCTTTCCGCACCTATGCCACCACCAACCCCAACCCTCCCCTCGGTGAAAAGAACGCCTCCAACGCGCAACCCGCCAAGGTTGCTCTCATTGGTGCTCGTGGCTACACTGGCCAGGCTCTGATAAGCCTGCTCAACGCTCACCCCAATATGGATCTCCGCCACGTCTCGTCGCGTGAGCTGGCTGGCAAGAAGCTCCAGGGCTACGAGAAGCGTGAGATCATCTACGAGAACCTCAGCCCAGATGACGTCCGTAAGATGTCCGCCAATGGTGACGTCGATTGCTGGGTGATGGCTCTGCCCAACGGTGTCTGCAAGCCCTTCGTTGATGCTGTTGACGAGGGTTCCGCCAAGGGTAACGTCATCGTTGACCTGAGCGCCGACTATCGCTTCGATGACAAGTGGACCTACGGTCTCCCCGAACTGGTTGACCGGTCCAAGATCGCCCGTGCCACCCGCATTGCCAACCCCGGCTGCTACGCTACTGCTGCCCAGCTCGGCCTTGCCCCTCTCGTTCCTTTCCTCGGCGGCCAGCCCACCGTCTTCGGTGTCTCCGGTTACTCTGGCGCTGGTACCAAGCCCAGTCCCAAGAACGACGTCAACTTTCTCACCAACAACATCATCCCCTACAGTTTGACGGACCACATCCACGAGCGTGAGATCAGTGCGCAGCTCGGCACGAGCATTGCCTTCATCCCCCACGTGGCTGTCTGGTTCCAGGGTATCCACCACACCATCAGCATCCCTCTCGCCAAGGAGATGACTTCCCGTGACATCCGCAACCTCTACCAGGACCGGTATGCCGGCGAGAAGCTCGTCAAGGTTACTGGCGAGCCTCCCCTGGTTAAGGACATCGCCGGTCGCCACGGTGTTGAGATTGGTGGCTTCGCCGTCCACTCCAGCGGCAAGCGCGTCGTCGTCTGTGCCACCATTGACAACCTGCTCAAGGGTGCCGCTACCCAGTGCCTCCGTAAGTTCTGACATGCCCCGAGGCTCACAATTCGAAAGCTAACCAATACCTACAGAGAACATGAACCTTGCTCTTGGCTACTCCGAATACGAGGGCATTCCCCTCGAGTAAATGCGCCGTCGATCTATTCATAATAAAAAAGAAGTTATAGGGTGTTCTGTGTACCGTTCTGCGTGTATTTTGTCTCATACCCCGCATGCATGATATACATCGCTATGGGTTGGAGATATCCTACCTCCTGATCTACCCATGTCTGGGTCTGTTTGTATTCTTGTCCATTTTGTCAGCCTTAAAAGAGTGCCCCCTGGATGCTGGTGTCTCGTCTTTGTTTTGGCTTCTAGATTCCATTCCATTTTTTTTTTCGTTTCGACTCTGCTTCGGCTTATATTGATGCTGGTTTTCTCTACATGTCGTTGATTGGAGGGGATCTTCCAATAGCATGAAAGTAAATCTAGAGTTCCTCTTTACTACAACTCTGGTGAAACAGAAAATTCGATATCCAATAGCAAGTCAACAGCAAACTGGTAAGTTTAACAATACAAAAGTTTACTTCCGGTGCGAATCACCCATCCAGTCAACTACCGTTTCATCACTGAACCGGGAACCAGAGACTCGAGTCGATCTTGGTTGATAGTAAACCGAAGACACCTGTCTCGATTGGGCCCTCGATTGAATCGCAGTTTGAATGGCGAACTCGGCGATTACATTCGCAATTTGCTGCATCGATGTGCCGGATGTGTGTAACACCAATTTAAACCACTTGCCCTCCTGGTTGAGTTCGTAGAATTCGAAATAAGTGCAGTCAGTAACGATCCCATATACGGTTAAGTCTTCCTTCCCTTCGCTAATCCGGTGTGCGCGAACCATTGCTAAATAGGTTAGGAGCTGGGCTTTGCCTGCAGGCAGGCTTGACTCGGTTTTCGCTTCAATCACACATAGATTGACACAGGTCTCCTCCTTTGGGCCGTACCAAAGACTATAGTCGGCAAAGCCATTGATCTCGTGCGTGACTCCTCGCCACTGAAAGGGGCCCCACCGGAAGTGGCTCTGTAACTGGAGATGTAGACCGCCTCGAGGAAGGCCCATGTACTCTTTGACTAGGGTCGAGACCTCGACGAGGAGCATGTTAAGGCGAAGGCACGTAATGGCTTCGTTTGTACCGTTATCAGTGCCGTAGACAAGATCGTCAACCCGACGGAAGTATTGTTCTAAATTATGTTAGCTAGATTGAACAAGGAGGAGGTTTAGTCTAAGAGACAAGTCTTACCGAAGCAACTTGAGAACCGAATTCTCGGTATTGGAGTAGTCCAGGATGGGGCATCATAGGTCTGGGTAATGTTGAAGATCTCTTCGAGATCTGATGCTGAGAGTGAGCCTGCGGCTAATGCCACAGGGGCTGTAGGGTTTTCTTGAACGCCGGTCTTAACCTCCTTGAAGAATTGTTTATCCGTGAGACGATTAGACTCTCGATCTCGGATGGGCTTCATTATGCGGTCTTTCAACCACTTGAACGGAGAGGCACGAGGGGGCATGGCTGCGGAGATCGAGAATGAGGAGAATGGAGGTAGCTTTTTGCAGTGACGAAGGCGCCGTCAAGGCAACCTTTTGGATTCAACCACAGTGTTGCTAAATAGTTTGAGTGACGAGAGATTTTCGAGGCTGAGGCTGCGGTAATCCATACAATGTTAGCTAATCGAAGGTTAAGAAGTTCAGTTGAGGGCGTAAGTCTCACAGAGTAGATCAAAGAACGTCGTGAGTTATTGTAGAGAAGGCTCAAAATCTCGCCTCTACCATCAAAGGATCTCGAGACGCGACGATTCTATAGAGAACATACGGCGTTAGTAACAGGCTTTGTGGAGGTTGTTCAATGTTGATTCTCACCTTTTGTTTGGATTGTGGTCTGAAGAGGAGAGTGAAGGAGCGAGAGAAGGAAGTGAGAGTTAAGCTCCGAATCCTATTAAGCTCCGAATCCGAGTACGGTTTAGTACTCACTTCAAAAGAAACAGCTTCATTCATTCAAACCACCAGCTACGCAACCATCATTGACCGAACGGTCTACCTGGCGGTGCCTGAGCTGACACCGTCACCATGTTCTACAGCCACGAAAGTGAGTCCATCCAAATGACCCACAGAAGTTGAAGATGCACGATAACCGAGACCATCTGCTTCAGTCCTCACATCGCCAGAGCACGGCGTCGCAACAATCTGGTAAGCAACTCGGGCAGCGTCACAGCAGGTTCAACCCAGCTCAAAACTGACATCTACAGGCTTGTTGCAACCCTCGGGTCGCGGTCCATCGCAAGAAGAATCAACCGAAAGGCTATACAGGATGTGGACGTGCCGAGTGCATGCAGGGTTATCATCGACCCCGAAGCGCCGATGGCCCTGCGACTACAGGGCAGCTTGCTGTAATCGTTTGCTGGCCCCGCATGATGTGCCTTGACTGACAAATACCTAACAGATATGGCGTTTCGCGCGTCTTCAACCAGCAGTGCGGATACACTTTGCTCGATACCCAGGTGGTGCATGACAAAATGATGTCCATGCTGAAGATTGTGCCTGGGGCTGGACTGGATCCCAGCGCTGGGAAGTCAAAGTGTGTTGCAAATACCATAGGTTCGGCTCGTCAAGAATATTTTCTAATGCTCTCCAGGCCCGGGAGTCTCAATCTTCCATACGACCCTACCTTCCTGCCCGAGACTGGCCTACCCGGCATGGGCATCGACATAATCTTGCTCGACGCTATCACCGACAACGCCTCCAGTCAATATTCCAGTATATGGTCCAAATCGCCTGCAAACAGTCACTCCAGTGGCTCTCAGATTGAACCCCAGCTTGAGCTCCCCTTAGATGATCTTATCGGGGGTAATGTATCGCTCGGACTCGACCATGATACCAACGATTCTGCGCAGAAGCGAGGTCTGTTCGGCAAGGAGATACAGGCTGGCTTGGAAGGCGAAGAAGGCGTTCTACTGCATCCGGATTTTGAGTTTGATGATAACGGAGACATCGTTGAATTTGATGCGAGCAGGGTGTCGCCTCACCGCAGAAGACGCAGTCAGGGTCCTAATGTGCAGAAGGCTCAAGAAGATACAGTGAGTGTGACGACTAGGCATTCTATTGAAGAGCTACAGCACTAACTAATTGGACGCAAAGGCCATGGTACTTGCCGACGACGGCGCAGTAGTCGACCATGGGAGTGGTATGGTGGACCTCGATATCCCACGCGGGGATGAAGTCGTCTTGCCTGGAGACAAGATTCCGGTGGAAGCTACTGATCTCGGTGACCCTGTAGATAGGGAAAGACGAGTCAACCAGAGGATAAGAGAGGCCAAAGTTATTCCTACTGATATGGTTACAACCTTGCGAAACACAGATCTGGCACGATGGAACAACGAATACGAAGCAAACATGGCGGAAGCTTCAAAGCAGAAGCATTTGAACAAACTACCAACAATTGCCAAGAAAAACGCAGCCTACTGGGTCCTTGGCAAGGGAATCGGCGCCGTGGGCCACGGACTGGGTGTTCCACATCTAGCTCACCCACTTAAGTCTTACTCGGGCAAGGAGCTATACGACGCTCTTTGTCCTGAGAATGAACGCAAACGACGCCGGACACACAATACCGGGGATGACAGTGATTCAGACGAGCAGGATCGCCGAGTCCGTCCTCGACAGGAACAGGCTGATCCCATGGAAGTCGAAGTTGCGCGACACGCCCCATCTAGCGTGCTGGACGATCACTCTTCCCTGATGCCATGGAACACCATTGCATCCCTCGAAAGCTCTCATCGAGGTCAGCGCTTCAGAAGCGGAAGCGAACTGTCCTACGGCTCGCGACGCCGTGGGCGTATCACAAGCGCAAGCCCACTGGCCGGACGTGGCTACCTACACAATCGTGATCGAGACAGCAGCCTCGACATCCCAGGAAATGCACGCGACGAGCTAAGCGACCTCGACGTCACCAGATACCTCGAAGCTGAACTCTCCCCTGACAAAGGAGACATCAGTGAGATTGATCCCCGGAACATCAATGGCGAGCGCCGCATCGCCGGGTTGCTTGATCAGGGCACTTTGAACTTCTGGGACTTCCTCAAAGACAGGATGCTTTCTTCGGGGACCGATCGTATCGAATTTGAAACTTTGCTTCCGCCCAAGGAGACCTCGCGCGCGGTGGCTACACAGGCTTTCATGAACGTGCTCACGCTCGCGACGAAGGGCGCTATCAGCATCAGCCAGGAGCCGTATCGAGACCAGGGCTCTGAAATCTGGGGTCATCGCTACCAATGCGGTCCGATCCGGCTGGGTGTGCCGCAGCAGACATAGGTGATGAACGCTAGTTCCCCGATTACGCCAATGCATTTACCGGAGACATGTGATTTCGCTGGAGATGGTTCTCCTCGCTGGCTTTCTATTCTTTCTATTTATCCTTATTGCTTCTATTTCCATGATATGGCCAGATCTACCTATATGCTTAGGTGGACATGAAACGCGAAGATTTCACGTGGTTAACAATGCGGTCGCGGCGATTTATTTTTAAGTCGAGGTGGGGTTACAGGGTGAGACAGAAAGCTGTGACGCGACAAGGTTAAGGGAAGAGATAAGGATATTTCAAGAGTGCGCAGCGCAATCTAGTTAACTATCAACGTTGATGTCCATGTTACTGTGACCGTTACCAGGAACCCGTAAGTCGTACATAAGTCGTAAGTCGGGACGTTGACAGTATGCGTATGGGATACACGGGGACGAACACTTGGGAACAATACTGAAGGTAAAGGTAATATACCTATCGAACTATACTAGATCCGTTTTTCTTGCATAGTGATTTTAGATCGCGGACTCGACGCGTCTTGTACCTTTCTAGGACTTCGTCTTTCCCGTCGCAATACTTCGGCCTCCCCGGTGTGCGTTTAGGCTTCTCTTAACCGAGCGCGCCCGGTTGGATATGGCCTTGGCGCTAGGATGGGTTGCGATTAGATTGATTATTTATTCATGTTTCTCGACTTTATAATAAACCTTATCCTCTCCATGATAGCATCGTGGATACTCAGGTAACGTATGTTGTTGCCTATTAGGATGTTGTTGGCATAATGTCACCTATTCGTCTATTGGATGGCGTTTTCCGCAGCAGTCCGCGACTATAGGCAGATTACTGGACCATAACTACGCGACCGGACAGAAATAGTGTAGTAATAGTTTTTGATAAATAAAAACAGTCACAATTGTCATCATAAAAAAGGAATAAAAGCAGTACAAGATATCACAAATACATGGAAGTTGGGAGTGAAATACCCGGACTCAAACTTACGCCAGGGCGCGTTATCCGGCCTTGCCACTCGTACCGTCTCGGTCTTTCCATTTCTTCTCCTTCTCTTCCCTCTCCCCTGACCGAATTTGACTCCCCGCTCCCATCTCGCGCGTCTTCCCTCCCATCGCGTTTTGACTTGGTTACCCCGATTTGTCTTCGGTCTCCTCTCTCATATCCGTCATAATGGGTCGCACTGTTGACCAGGAGGTGCACGCGGCGTTTGTCGAGTTCCGCGCCAAGGAAGATGACAAGGTGCGTGACTCCGTATTCGTAATATTTCAATCCACCCACAACAGCGTCACTAACATACGAGACCCGTTTCGGGCATTTCTTGCATAGTGTCTCTCCGTGCAGTGTATATATTGTCAACAAATCCGCGCAAAGAATACCTCGCGACAGAAACAGCATCTTCTTGAATGCCCTGGTTTGCGAGGCCACCCTAATGCGCCTCAGCCCACTCAGCCCACTGCCGCTCCCAATGGCATCGGCGCTCCCAATGGATACCCCGGCACCCCCAGTGGTCCAACAGCTACACCCTCTGGCCCTACAGGTCCTCCCATTCCGACTCCCAATGGCACATTAATGACCAACGGCGTCAACCCTCATGCTACTCCGATGCAGACCCCGTTGCAAACCCCATTGCAGACCCTGCAGAACCGCCCGCCCATGCCGACTCCGGGTCCGCCTCCTGGACCTCCGGGCTCTGCGCCGTCTTCTGCTGCGCCGTCGCGTCCCACCCCGAAGCCCAAGTCTAAGAGCAGCACTTCCAACCTGCCCGCGCCCCCGCTGGACGACGTGCACGCGGCCTTTGTTGAGTTCCGCGCCAAGGAGGAAGACAAGTGCCTGTCGGTGCAGTGTATCTACTGCCAACAGGTTCGCGCGAAGAACACAAGTCGCCAGCGTCAGCATTTACTCGAATGCCCTACCTATCTCAGTGTTATGAAGGACTCGATCCCTGCCAACAACTTGCTGCACACATTCCCCGAGGGCGATGTCGCGCGATCACTGCAGATCCCTGTTCCAACTCTTGAGCTTGATTTCCGCATGAGCATCAAATTGAACCCCAAAGTGAATGTCGGCCAGAGCATCTGGGGTGGCCGGGAATGGGTCTCATATGTTGGTGGGCAATGGGCCGGTCGGTGGGGCAAGGGTATTGTCCTGGTGAGATTCAAACATTTCCAATGGTACAATGTCCAATTGCTAACGCGCAAATAGCCCGGCGGTCAAGATACTCAGATCGTCACCAAAGACTCGACTACCAACCTGCGCGCCAACTACATGCTCCAGACTGCTGATGAACCCCCGGCTTTCATCATCGTCAAGACCGAGGGATGGCTCACGGGTGCCAAGGATGTATTGGAGAAAGTCAACGATCCTAGCGTGGCTGACGGTATCAACCCCAGCAGCTACAAGTATCGTATCAACTTGTCTATGGAAACTGGCGATGATCGATACACATTCCTGAACACCCTCATGTGGGTTGGCAGCGGTTGCCGCCGAGGTCAAGAAGGTGAGTCCATCAATCTTGCATTATCACCGGGTCATTTACTTATCTATCTACAGTAATCTTCGATTCTTTCCGCGTCAATTAATCCAGGATGGTCACTTGGACTATTTTGCCGTTCTTAAGCGATGTCTTTCTGCAGTTCAACGATGGAAAATGGTGTTTCTTCTCATTTTGATCGATCCTTTGTGGCGTAACTTTTTATGAACCTGCTGTTCAATTCGAGAAATTTGACCTGGGCGAACACAGAGCCATGGCTCATCGAAAGGCTAAGTTCCGTCCATTCTAGGTCATGTTTCCCACTGTTCGTTTTTTCTTTTCCCCTTCTGATGTACCTCTTTTGATATGGTCAGGATTACCAGAATCGCCTTTTTTTTTTCTTTCCCTTATATGTCCTGTGATATTCTATTAAGTTGGGGGGTGCTTTTTCCTAGGTTACTACCTAGGTAGTTCAGGCTGTGTACTTTCTAGTTGAATCAAGCTTTGCAATTCTTTCTGATTATCGTCAATAACAAGCAAGAATAGCGGAACTGAAATTCTGGTAAAATATAGGTCGCCATGATACGTTCTGGTATATTCCCTCGTTCCGTATCCAACAAGACTGTATTCCCGAGGTCACGCTTTACCCCAGACTCATATGTATCCACCTATTTAGCCGATCGTTCAATACCATATATACTAATCCTTGCTAGCTCGCCCTATATAGTATAAACATTAAATACATAATCTCTATTAGATTTATGAGATGGTTACAGTGTGATTAATACTCCGCTTTGCTTTCTTATATACTTTACACCTTGATTTCCGTGGATTACTATCCAGTTTGGCTAATCACTCTTCTCCGGACTCCACCGCATTTACCACTCATACTTAGCTTTTTCCTGTCTGCGGGGTGTGTACCTTGCTTGTGCCAGGTAGTGGATATATCTATTCAATCTAGATAAGAGTTTAACCACTTGTACTAGGGTTTTACTATAGGGTTTAGGTGTCTCGGGGTCTCCACAGGTCGTATAGAAATATATTTTGGGTGTCCCGGTGTGGATTTCGCTATGATCTGTTAACCTGGACCATGATCAAATTATTATGGTATTATTAAAAAAAACTTAATCCTTGTTTGTAACCTTCGAATATTCCAATCTTTTTGTTCTACTAGCCAAGCATTGAAATTTTTCCTTGGAAGCGATCAGGATCGGTATCTACAGTCCAGGGGCGTGTTTAATCGCGATCGTTCGACTAGCCTGCTAGGCAAACCACTATCGCCTGGGAGTCCGACTTTATAGTCAAGGTAAGTGAGAGAACTTGCTACATTCCTGTGGCATCAACTATATACTGCCTAATTGACCTTTCAGCCTAGGAACGCGCTGTATCAAAGAAGACATAGGTGGTATAAGTACGGTACATTGCAAGTTTCAGTCTTTAGGCTCCATTAGGTGTCCTGCGGTGCGGTAACCCTAATATTGTTTTAAGCGCCCGTCACAGGAATAGTATATTTCCTAATAATCAAGCGGAATTAGCAAGAACAAAACTTAATCTCACAGAATACTTTACTGAGGGCAAGAGAACTAGAAATGGAAGTATCAACTTCCGAGTCAGGAGGATGAGTGGGAGCTTACTAACTCTCGGTTTATTAGGCAGGAGAATATTTCTGTTCGCTTGTTTGAGAGGACGAGACTGTTTGTGTTCAATATAGTTCTGTCTAGGCTTAATTGCGAATGTTTTAGGACTGCGAAAGTATGGGAAATTGTCACTTAGTTCAATGGAGGAAATTACATGCTACGTCACACTTCATACAAGTTATTGTGGGATATTATGATATCGTTGAAGTTTGGAAAGTCTGACTGCAGTGTAAACATATTGGAATAGGGCTTCAAGTAGAATCATTTCGCAGGATATCGGTAGTGATTATAAAGTTCTCAGAGTGGTCGAGTTTAAAAACCTAGAAATCTAATTAGCATGTTGCGTGCCCCTGAACATAAGAGGAAAGCTTACCCTTCTCAGTGTTGCCCTCACCCATACTCTTGCTGCTGCTGCTTCCGCTCTGGATAGCACCTAGGATACCATCCATGTACGGAGCACCGCTCCACTTCTGGTGAGTCAGGACATCCACACCCAACTCTTTCTCTCGGGACTGAACCAGTTTCACGTAGGCAAACATTCCCTCGTCCTTGAATGCACGGGAGAGTTCGGTCGTGATGGTGGCATTACTGTGAAGGCCAGCCAGGGAGATTAGTTGCAGGACGAATCTGAGAGTATTAGTTCTGTGACCGAACGAATGCAGGAGAGAATATTTACCCATGCTTGGCAATGTCCCAGATAAACGACTTGAGCGAAGCCTCATCAAAGCCCTGGGCCATCCAGTTGAAGGACGGGCTCAGGTTGTACACGAGCTTCTTGCCGGGGTACTTGGCACGAACCTCGCGAGCGAGAGTCCCCGCCTGCTCAACATTGGGGTCACCGGTCTCGACCCACAGAAGATCGGCGTAAGGAGCAAACTCCTTGGCGCGCTTGGTCGCAGCTGGGAACCCGGCACGGTAGTGGTAGAAGCCTTCGCGGGTGCGCGGGCTGTCGCACGACCAGACCACAGGGGACTTGGTGTAATCGCTGGCCAGGGCTCGGCGACGAGAGATGGAGAGATCGGGGTTCTTCTTGACATGGGCCTTGTAGGCATCTCGTGCCGATTGAGAAGCACCCTCGGCCTCGAGATGTGCGTCGACAGCTGGAGAACGTTACTACAAGAAGGCAAACGGCCTGAAGAGTTATGACGTACCCTCATCGAATGTGACAAGCTCGTGCTTCTTGACCCAGTCAAGCTCAAAAGCATTAATTTCAGCAGGTGAGGCGCCCTCACGCTCCATTGCCTGCAGAGTCTCGGCCAGGGGCTCTACTTCCTCCGTAATACCGAGGATGAACTCATGGTCGCGAACGTCAATGGCGCTGCTGATGAGCTTGCCGCTCTCCGAGTCAGTGCGTGCAATGACCAAGTTCTCGCAACCCATCATGTCCCACTGGAATCGTGCAGCAGTCAACCGGTTGATGTGCTCGCCCATGGGCACAAGCACTTTGCCCGCTAGGTGGCCACACTTTTTCCCACCGTGAAGCTGATCCTCAAAATGGACTGCTGCGGCGCCATTCTCTGCAAATAGTTTGGCCAGCTTGAGGACCGCAGACAAACCACCATGTCTGTTGAAATCAAGAGTCAGTTCCAAATCCCGGTTGATGATCAGGGTAGAACATACCCGGTATCGCCGTCCGCTACAATTGGTCGCATATAGTCAACATAAGGTGTAGATTTGCGCTCCTCGGCAGACATCTTTCGTCGGGCGTCCCACTGCTTGCGATCGTGCATTGACTGGGCCTTGAACAGCCGCTGGACCTGGTTCGGCACGGTATTGTAGGGGTAATCACCAAAGTCGGGAGAGACTTCGTTGGTGGAAGTCAAGAGTGACGAGCACGCCCAACCGGAAATATACAGAACCTCCTGGTTGGGAGCCTGCTGGGTCATCTGTACAGGATCAACAGCACCCACTGCGTGTCCGATGCGTTAGCGCCGTCCAATTGAAGGAACAACTCAAGAACGCACTGGTATGTACGGGCTCACCCGCCACGGCGCGCTCATTCAATAAATTGAACAATTTCCGTGCCATCAACGAGCTGGGGTATGTCTGCTGTAATGATCCACGCTTGCTCACGACGTCGGCCGCCGAATAGGACCGCTTGATGCCCTCGTAACGCGGCGAGTTCCACCATGCCTCCACATCACGGACCTGCTGTTCGAACAGCGCATCTTCAGCAGCGCCGGCCTTCTCTGCGGTCGAGAGCAGCTGGAATGCGTCGGATGGCAGTGTCGTGGACACCGGGGGCCGGACGGGCGGTGACGACATCCGAGGATAGCCGCATGTGAATGAGCGCAAGGCCAGACGGGGGGCAATTGCGAGGGAGGGTCGGGGGAGTCGTCGCGGTATCGATCGAAGCATATTGTGTATCAAAGTTAGGGAGATTGGGGGAAGTGCACAGGACGAAAGGAAAAAAAGTAGGAATTCAGCGAAGTATTTACATGGCCGTTTGACCTCGGGCCGTATGCTTGTCATGCTTTCTGGGGTTCCCCGCGTCAGTACCGCCTCCGATAACCGCTGTCTGACTAAGCATCTCTCATCTACACCGTTGTTTCTTCAGAGGCCTGTCATTAATGTCTTTGTCTTCATCGTCCGACACATCCAGGTCCCACATGCAGGTATCTGTATCGTTGATATATTTGTCCCCCAAGACGATCGGAGCGATCGGACTCAAGGGCGAGAGATCCATAAGCTCGGGCAACGGTTCCTTAAACATAGGCTCGGGTGCCTTAACCATTGGCTCCTGCTCCACCCACCCCTGGGGCTGGGGACAGAGGTATGCGTCAAGCTGGTGCAGCAGCTCCATCCAATGTTGACTGAAGTGCAGTGGGTGCTGTCGGAGTATTTCGAGGAGGCACTGAAAGTACACGGCCAAAGGGTCTGTATGGATCAGTATGATATACGATTTCATCACTTGCCACTCTGCCCGGGCAGAAGAACCAGAACTCACCGCGGCAGTTGGAACCGTCCCAGTGCAGTCCCAACCAGATATAGTCCGGGGCGAGAATGATGCGCGGGATCCATGAAGAGTCCGGGTCAATGACACATACGAGGTGCCCCATGAATTCATTCAGATTCCAACACGGTGTAATAATCAAGGGTTCGTGACCGGGTCCCAGCCCCAGTACGCCTGAAAGATATTCTTGCTGTGCCATTGGGAAATGATGTTGTTGTATCCACTCGTCAGGAGTTGGGTTTGCTGTTGGAAGAAGGTGCGAAAGATTGGAGTTATGTTGAGCCGGCGTTTACTCCGAATCATGCAGTAAAGGACGAGATGGGAGATGTGAAAGAGTCAGGATGTATGGAGCAGTCAAGATGAAAAGAATAAGGATATATAGGATATCTCCCATGGCCGTAGGAAGCAAATGTCATTGTTGCTAGCTCGGGTGTATTCATCAATGAATGCCTATGGACATTCTGTAGAGCTATTGGGAGAAAGGATCTGGGTTATTGAAAGGCGTAGACAATAGAAATACCCAAAGGCATAAACAATAGCCACAATAGCCACAATAGCCACAATAGCCACAATAGTGATAGGCTATGATGAGATGGGCAGCGCTAGAAGCGTAGATCTGCTCTATAGTTAAGTGCCATCTGACTACCTAGGCACCGATAGGTCATACCAGGCAGCCGAATCAATATGGCATCCCCCAAAACATCAGACTTGGTTCTTTTTGTTTCCCCGCATGGCTCGTTACACCTCCGACACTATGAGGGCGGTCGCATACATCTATAGATTCAGATCACAAGACTGACCAAATTAAACACAGACACTCGCGTGGCCGAATGCCAACGCAGAAGTCACCTGAGCAGTTGTCAGTTGAAATTATAATCTCGAAGCTTCAAACAACCCCTCAGAGGCTTCTCCAAGATCGTGGACGGTCCCCGCATGCGTCTTATCACTGAGGAACTCCTCCCGACTCGCTCGGATTCCTATCTGCCTCTTGTCATTCGCTGTGGACCATCGTCTTATCTTAAACCCCCTTCCCTTCTGTGTTGTCATCCAATCTCTATTCTATTTCTTAATTATTCTTCATCTCTCCTGGGCTACCGTGAATGTCAATAACACCTTGGTATGGAAAATATTAAAAATCCATCGTCCACGACTCTAGACTCGCCCGACACCATCCCGTCAGCGCGGGGAAAGCCTGCTTCGCCTCCCAAAAGGGCGAAGCAGATCGGAACTGCGGTGCAAAAGCCCAAGCAGACAAAAAGCCGCAACGGTACGATCCCGCTGGACAGTATATTTCCTACGTGGATAGCGCCTCTCGGCCTATCTACCTGCGCAGACTGCTGACCCGATCTATCCGCATCGGCCAGGTTGCATCACCTGCAAGGCGAAGCGACTAAAGTGCGACGAAACCAAGCCATCTTGTCACCAGTGCGCGAGACGAAAAGTACAGTGCGGTGGTTACAAGAAGGATTTCAAATGGCGGCCCTTTGAAGAGACCAACCTGACTGTGGGGCGGCCCACTGTCAAGGCTAAGAAGGGTAAGTAAATCCCATCTAGATAACTCGGTCGATTTCCACTTATCTATATAGCAAATCCTCCAGTTACAACAGCCAAGCGTTTCCCGACATCTCCAACCGAGCATTCCACCTCGGCGATACGAGCATCGGACCCTATCAACGCTTCTCCCACGGAGTCTTCTTTGCATAGCTCCCCTGCCAGCTTCAAGAGTTATCTGTCTGCTGAGACGCATTCTCTCAATGACTTCCCTGTCCTTCAGGATGAAGCAACCACCGGTGGGGAGACGGCTACCCCGGTGGGATCTATGGCCGCCGATGACTCCTTGAACTGCCTTTCTTTCCTTGATCCATTTCAACCCTCTATTCCATTCTCAGATGAACTGTTCTCAGAGCAAGACCTGGATAATGGTTCTGGTCCAATATCGTTTGGACCGGAGTTGCCAAATGCGCCCGGATCTCTCAGCTTCTCCCAGTTGCTAGACGAAGATAATGAAGACATCGAGGACATCGAGGACATCATCACGCAGACCCGACCCGATCCCGCATCATGGAATTTGATATTCCCAGACCAAGATGGTGATCCTTTTGATTTTTCCGGCCTTCCGGGTCAGCCTTCATTGGCACCGGATAGCCAGGAAATGTTGGCGTTGCGCTTTGATAAGCTCACTTGTGGTATTTTATCAGTCAAAGACGGCGTGACAGAAAATCCATGGCGTACACTTATCTGGCCTCTTGCCAAAAGCACACCTGCTTTGTACCATGCCCTCTTTGCCTTATCAGCGTTGCACGCAGCCAAAGAGAATCCATCTCTCCGAGTCCAAGGCGTGAAGCATATGCGGCAGAGTATTACATGCTTGAGGCAGCACATCCAGAGTATGCGACCAGATAGCGCGCTCGCAACCAGCTTAGCGTTAGCCTTTGCCGATACCTGGGACCAGAACACCCGCACATGTATCCAGCATTTGCGGGGTGCTAAGGCTTTGATGTCGCAGGTGCTGAATGCCGGGCTTCAAGGTGACCTGAGTGTAGACGAGCTGGATCGAATTCGGTTCTTGTACCATACTTGGACATACATGGATGTTATCGCACGACTGACATCTTTGGACGAATCCGGCTCCCATGATCTGAATCCCTCTATCTTCCAGCTTCCCGGTGATGCCATCCACGAGATCGACCCGTTGATGGGTTGCGCAGCTACACTATTCCCACTAATTGGTCGGGTAGCGAGGTTGGTTCAGCAAGTACGAAAGACCACGACGAATTCGTTGTCGATTGTGTCTCAAGGAATGGAGCTGAAGTCTTTGATCGAACAATGGGAACCACCGCGCTGGTTTGAACAACCTGAAGACCCCACGTCAGAGGTTCAGCATAGTATTCAGATGGCGCACGCTTATCGCTGGGCGGCATTGCTATATCTCCACCAAGCCGTTCCGGAGATGCCGTCCCAGCCGGCCGAAGAACTTGCTAAGCGGGTACTAATTCTATTGGCGACGGTGCCTCCAACATCTCGCACCACAATTATCCAAATGTTCCCGCTTTTGGCTGCTGGAGCTGAAGTTGACGCGGAAGATGACCGGAGGTGGGTTTTGGATCGGTGGAATACCGTGCAGTCCCGCCTGATGCTTGGAGGTGTAGATCGCTGCCTTGACGTCTTGCGAGAAGTCTGGGATCGGCGCGATGGATTGAAAGCAGAGAAACAACGACAGGACCTCGCACTCCCGCGGAGACACAGTTCTTTCTCTAGCGAAGGCAAAGGTAGCTCGGCTATGCGGTCACCGGATACCACACCCCGAGCACTTCATCGGCATGTCAATTCGACCGATCATCATGATAGATTGCAAGAACGATCTGGTACCACAGCTTTGAAGAGTGGATTTCAACGACGAGGCTCAGCTCTTTCACCATTGCAAAATATCGAATTCGAGAGGACTGTCCGAAGCAGATCACATTGGGTTGCTGTTATGGGAGAATGGGGATGGGAAGGTGAGAGCTTGCATCTCGATATGGAGGATAGCTACTGATGCTGTGAAACAGTCTTCCTCGGCTGATTCTGTTTACATTTAGGGTGGACAGTGGTGAAGTAATATTCTCGACTCGTTCATTCCTGCTAAAGCACGAATGTTCGGACAGAGAAGAAACCGAGTTTCGGCAAACTCGATTTACGATACTAATTTCCCAAAAAGATGCAGACTGAGTGATCTCCCTTTTGCATTCTGTTTCAAATTGTATAGTGCAATTCCTAAGTATAGTCTAGCGCGGCGTTCGAGCATATCTTTTTTCCGATGTGACTTTGATGACAATGATGTTTTGATCGAAACGCTTCTCCTTCCAAATTTTTGATTATATCTAACTGCCTTTATCTCCAATTTAGGAACTAACCGCATATCATCTATGGTGCATACAATCGCCATCGGGAGAAGGACTCACCGGCACTCAAAAGCCGGAACCAAAGCCAAGGCCAATCCCAGTTCAAATCCCACAAGCACTTCAACCCATCACCCATCATGACTCCTCGGTCCACTGGTTCCCACTCCACAACCTATCGTCGTCCAAAGCCAGTAATCCCAGTCCTTGATCAACCAAAGCAAAGGAACTAGGCAACCGCCACCCCATTGCAGCACCAAGACCCATCCCCTTCCAATCGGAACAAGCAGTGTTTCCTGGGTATCCTCCACAAATACGCGACTATCCCCAACAGGCATAGCACCCAAGCAGTAAATCGCGCTTAACATTAGGACACAGCACCGGCACTATGCTCAGAATCGAACACAGCCGGCCGTGCATAAGGTGCTATATCCGTAGACCCGCTCCCCAACCCCCTCAAACCGCACCGTGTTCTTAGCATACATCCGCCCGTTAGTGGCTAGCAATAATCTATCCAGAAATCCGGTGTCTGGAGTCATCCCGGTAGTGGGGATGTAGATATGCAGTTCAAGAATACTTCCATATGTAAGAGTCACCATCTTTTAGTCGATTCCTCACTCGGAGACTGCACGTTCGTGACTTTGGTATTCTCCAACACGGTAACACCCAGTCGCGCGAGGATGGTTGACCGCTCGCTATATTTCGAGCAACTGGAACATGGAGGAATAGGAGAGCGAAAAACCTAATCTTTTTGAAAGAGATCTGTTCCAGAAGGCTATATAAATGGACATGCTGCCTAGCTATCGAAGTGAGAGTCTTGATATCCCGAGGTCTATAGCCGATCAACGATTCCATGACGATGGACCCAACTGCGGGCGCGTTTGCCAAAAATATACCTTGGAAAAGTTAGAGTTCGTACCAAACAAGCGCTCAAGGCCGGAACTCACATAGGAATTGTCAGCAGTGTAACACCCATCGTAATACCACCGATAGTAAAGAAGCAGTCGCGAACACCCTGGCTATCAATCCACCCATTGATATAGAACGACAACCCAAAGGCGAACATATTCTTGACAAAGTTCATTGTTGCGAAAGCTTCACCAGCTTTCTCACGATGACAATCGACGACGTACGTGACCACACCGGTGGTTCCTAGTTGGACTCCAAAACTTATCAGTCCCAGACACACAATCACAGGAACTGGCCACGGGTCCTGTGCGTATGATGACTGTCCCCAGGCGAAGAATCCTGTAGAGGTAAATAGGAGGTATGTGACCATGATGGGGAGGCGAAATTCTGGTTCTATATAAGGCTTAGTAAAATAGTTGAAAGAAGGGCACGAAGACCTTACCAAATATACCACCGTTCTTCTTGGACATTCTGGTGATCAGTCCATCAATCAAAGGTCCCGCAGTGAGAGTGCCGAGGACGGAAGCAACGAATGATGATAGGTTAGTTGCACCGACGCCAACAACAGAGAAACTATATGGTGGAGCAGAGAAGATTTGAGAGAGTGTGAGAGAGATACCGACCAGCCATGAGATGCAGGTGGTAAACAGAAGAACCGCCCAGAGCACAGCCGGGGAGGCCAAGAGATAGAATGGGCGGATGAGCGTATTCCAGAATGAGACATGATTGACATAACCACTGTAGGGCATAAGCTCTTTTGTCCAGGAATTCGCTTTCTCGGTAGCTGGTGATTCAGCATCCGGTACATGTTCAACTTGCTCCAGGCTTCTCTTTTCAAGTATGACCTGGGAAGGGTTAAACACCGGAGATTGTACAAGGTTCTAATACTCACATTCCTATCGGTTGTATCAATATTGAGCGCCTCTCTTGTGTAAGCAGACTCTGGCATCCAGAAGAAAACGAGAATCAGAGCCAGAGCAAAGGCACCGCCCATAGCATTCAGCGCAATATGATACGATCCGTATTCGATGATTGCAGCGGCTACATCAAGTATTAGCGCGGCTTATATTTATCACAGGAATATATTGACTTACCGATCGGCACCGACAGATTGATTCCGCCCAAGACACCGAGGTTGAAGATTGCCGTCCGATACCCACGTTCATGCACAAACCTTGAAAGATCAGCACTCGAAAAATGAAAGGTAGCATCAACTCTCACCAGATATCCGAAATAGAAGCAGGGACCAAAGCTTCCATGGGCGCCATACAGAGACCACACAACACACGCGCAGCAACAAATGACTCGAAGCTTTTAGCCCCTGCAGCCCAAAAACACGACACCATCAAGCCAACAGTAGTACCCAGATAAATAGGGCGTTTTCCGTATTTGACAGCCAAAGAGTTGAAAAGCAGACTTCCAACGGCGATGGATGCGATCGTGCCGCCCTGTACAGCGGAGATGAATGTCGATAGTGAGACGCCGAATTCTGCGGCGAGAGGGACAAATGCTCCACCGAGGAGGGGACCGACAGCTAGAACCCATTAGATAATTCTCTCATCGGATGAGAAAAAAGAGGATTACCTCCTACACAACCACAGCCCCAGCCAAAAGCAACAGTAAACAGCTCTTTCTTGCTGCGCGACCAGTTGAGCGGGTCATTAGGAGAGTCGGAGGGCTGTGGAATGAGCACGATCTGGCCGGTGGGATCATGTTTCAGGAGACTTGGGTCTATGCCAGAGAATGTATTGGTATCCGCAAGACTGCTCAGAGGAGCCGTGCCAGGAATGTGTTCTAGCTTGTCATCGTCCAGAATCCCGAAAGGCATCTTGAGGGATGATTGTTGGAGGGTGTGCGAAGAGGGAACCTGTAATCAAAGAGGGGTTTTGGGATAGGATTGAGCTAGTGGACTTGCTTATCTCAGGAAATTAGCCTCACTACTGGCTTAAATGACAGCGTGATCCGATCCGTATATGGCGACCGGTCCTTGATATAGACACTACACTCGTACCGATATCGACTGTTCTTACTCCCAAAGAAAGGTGTCTACCGTGGTTTGTTCACCCAAATCCAAACTACCATAAGAATGAGTGGTGCCGGACGAGACGGAGCTAAGCGGCCCCATAATGGAGAAGCCAAATCGAAATCCGGGGTTCCCCACGGGGGTTTGCCGGGCCTAAATAGAGACTCTGCCACTGAAAGATTCCTTTCTTCATGACCATTTTGGTTTCGAGCCTTCACTGCTCGTGTCTAATGAGATTTAGGTCAATTTTAAACCCAATGATTCATGCTGCTGATTCTGGTAAGTAGTCAATTATAGGGAGAAAGTCGACATCATGAGATAAGTGGTTATTGGTGTGCAGAGAAAAGTGCATGCTATGTGGCTAGTTTGCTTCTAACTACTAGCTGAAAGCATCACTCATGAACTAAATGGCTTGCTCGCCCATGTTTAGCGTCAACAATTCAGGGACTGGATAATTTACATTCATGCCTCAGAAAGAAGATTTCCACCCTTTCAGTTGCGGAGTTAGAAGCGGTGGATAAAGCGGTATAGAATACACTCAGCAAATTCATACACTAAGCCTAAGTAGGGACGGACACCCGATTTCTGAGGCAGGAGGGCCTACCCCACAATTTAATAACAGCCTGAGGTTAGTGACAATTCTATTTCCAAAGATGAATGATACTCAAAGCGAATACCTTCGGATGTTACATCAAACTGGTGGCCTGAGAGATGACGATCCTTAATACCTGTTCTGGTCTCTATCCCGCCGTTCACCCGTGAGGAGTAATTTCCGCACATGCGGGAATCGAACACTAGGTTTCGATTATGTACCTCGTAAAACCAGCCGATACAGATTTAAGCTCAGGAGACGATGATTCTATTGGATGTACTCCGTAGAAACGTTCACAATTCCCGGTTATTTCTAAGAACAAGCCAACAAACTCCATTCCAGATAACGATCAGCCAAGTCGGTAGGCACCGGAAAACCCCCAACAAAGTTGGCTCCACTGATATGTGGAGAAACACGAGGAGAGGGAGAGGGAGGGGTAACGGTTGAAGCCATGGACTCATGTCATACTAGCGGACTTCATACACAGGGCATATTTACCTCCCCTACGACAGTTCGAGGTCTACACATCGGCAAATATTGAAACATGGCACCCAAGAATATCGTCATCACTGGTAAGCAACAACTTGAACTGCAGAGTGAGGAAAGCACGCTCATTCATTTCTCTAGGAGGAGCTTCTGGTATTGGACTGGGTATAACCCGGCACTTCATCACGGAGCCAGATACGCACATCACCATCCTGGATGTGAACCCCATGACTGGCGCCCAAACACTAGACCAGCTTCGTGCTGAATTTCCATCTGCCAGAGTCTCCTTTGAACAGTGTGATGTCTCATCTTGGGAAAGCCAAGCTGCGGTATTTGAAAAGATATATACTCAGCAAGGTCGGATCGATGTTGTTTTCGCCAATGCTGGTATTACGGAGAAGGGAAGTCTTCTGCCTGACAAGGATAGCAGCAAAGGACCAACGAAGCCGAATCTGGCAACGGTGAATGTGAATTTTATCGGAGTTATATACTGTACGTGTGGACTTGGACTTCAAATGGATGTTCAATACTGATGTGGGCATGATGACAGCCGTGCAACTTGCAGTTCACTACATGGCCAAGAACCCCTCTGGTTCTTCAAAGGGGTTGATTGTGTGTACTGCGTCAAATGCAGGGTTATATCCTTTCCCCATGGCGCCGATTTACTCAGCGACAAAACACGGTGTCATTGGACTTGTGCGGTCGCTTGCCCGTCCGTTGGAAGCGGAGAGTATCAGAATCAATGCATTCGCTCCGGCCGTGATTGGTATGATTTAGTCCTATCGGTCTTGGATTTGTGCATACTGACAGGAAATCAATAGCCACGAACATTGCGCCAAGTGCGGACTTGTTCAAGTCGATGATTCTCACGCCTATGTCAACTGCGACAAAGGCTGCGGCACAGTTTGTGGGAGATGAGACCCTGACAGGAAGTGTTGCGGAGCTGCATGGAGAGCATGTTACCCTTGCAGAGCCGCCAGCGTACGTTGACGAGGATACTGGGAAGAACATAGAGACATTCTGGAGCCTAGGGTATGCGTAACTAGAAGAGTCGCGTGTAAATCCAGTGTCAACAAAGTTCTAGAGCGGATGTTATTGAGATTAAGAGCCCATGGTAGAATGTACATAGAGGAGATATGTAAAGTCCCTAGGAATATGAAACAAGGAAAGCAGTAGGATATCAAGAAACGTTGCGAACGCCAACCTTTCAGCCAACCATAACCTAAGAACCCGAACACCAAAGCAATAGCCGACCAAAATTTTTGCCTTGCCATTGTTATTCCATCCGTGCGCACCCCCCGGCCATTTACACGCCTCAGTGGGGACAAAGGCCGAGGATTGCTATCTGTGCCGAAGCGATGCTCACGACATAGTCCAGCCCGAGTGAAAGCAGACAGATGGCATTGTTAGGGTCCTCAGCGAAGTCAAGGACTAATCCTGCTCGTCCAGAAGAAGCACCTTCAGCCTCTCCAGTTTATCCTCGCAATGCACCTCCAATTGCATAATGACGTCCACGGCATCTTTCTTGGTAATGAGTAGCTGGGAAACCAGCCAGAAGTTATAACCATTCTTGTAGAAGCCCATTGATGCCCACTCGTCACTCGAGACTTTATTCCGCAGTGCGACCCAGTGATCTCGCCAGCGATTCAGGGCTATCCTGATCGAGCCGAGCAATGAGTCTTCGGGGATCGTGCCCTTGGCTCCGTTGCCCTCGATTGAGTTCTGTGATGCTTGAATTGTGTCGGCCTGACGCCTGAGGAGCCCGACCTGTGTCATGTGATTATTGATGAACGAGAAGAGAACTGTGTGTTGATGAGTAAAGGGAATAAAAAGGGAATAGGTAAAGACGTGTCAGGACTCACCATGGATTAAAAGAAACATGTCCATAACTGTCAAGTTCATTTGGCTAGGATCGGGAGACTGGCCGTGTTTGTGGGAAGAGTCGAAGAGGTTCTGGAAAGCGCCGCAGAGAGTGAGACCGCGGGTAAATCGGAAGTTACGCTCTAAGAACGGATGTTCACTCTCGAAAAGGGCCTCTTCACAGGGAAGCTCGCACTCCATCTCGGAGAAGGTCAAACGACATGGGTAGTTCTGGTAGAAACAGAATGCACAGTCGAGTAATGCAATAATGTTCATGGTTCTGTCTGCTGTTAGAAAAAGGAGAAGAATGACTTTGAGATGTTCCAATAAATACCGAATGCGACACTCTGTTTGAATCCATTGGTGCTCCAGCTGCTCATGCGGAGTATGTCGGCACTTCTCGAGACTGAACCGCCGAGCAACCTTGACTATTTCACCAAAGCGAGTCTCCATCACGCGATTCCGAGATGCGCGACTTCCGGCCCAATATTGGGCCACTGTAATGATGAACCCAGCTTGGCAGTCTTGGAACTTGGCCCAGTCGCTGGACTCATAATCAGTGCTTGGATTCCCTGAGAAAGCGGTAGCAATCTCGCTTTCCGATGAGTAAACGTGATTTGAAAAGATATAGAGCTCTGCCAAGTCGAGAACCCGCTTGGCAACGTAAGCTTCCCTCTGGTCGCTGCTGTACATAGCTCCCATGAAGGTCACGGATGCAAGAAAAGGAATTGTAACTGTTTCTGGATCAAACGAGGGGACATGGATCATGGGGCAGCTCGGTTGCCAGTACTTGAAATATAAGGCGATGAATTTCCGTATGCGACTCGTCGTCAACAGGAAGTTGAGATTAGTGGATATTTCCTCTTGGGACTTGGCGTCTAATGGAACAGTCCATGCTCTAGCCAAAATCGACTGGACCAAAGCCATTGCAAACGGCCGCTCAGGCTCAAAGATTGTCTGCTCTGGCGATAGAGATAGATTAGGAACTTGGTTAGGAATGGCTGTTTGATATGCGATTTGCCCAGTAAAGGGATCCTCTGCCGACTTTTGGAAAGGTCCATTGAAGAAATCGAGGAATGTGCCTTGGAGGAATTGAAGAGACGAGGAATCGGTATCGAGGAGTGTTGGTATGTAGTCCGGCTGATCGTTCTGGGTGTCGTAGGGGAATAATTCTCTCACCGCAACCTCATCTAAGCCAGTCTGGTTGTGATATACCAATCCTCGTGCCCGATCTCCACACGGAGGTAGGCGGAATTCTTCGGTAAAGCTATCGGTACCGGCATTAAGAAGGAACTTGATCGATCCCCGATCCGACGGCTGTTCGTAAGTCTCGGTTTTGGTCGGTTGGGTTTCTGATAAGGATCAGTCGCGGTCTCCTATTGGCATTTCTCTGTCTCCATACCTTCATCTAGCCCTGGTTGTTTTCGCTGCGTAGACCGGTCATTGTTGCAATTGAGTCCCCTCTTCGCACAAGACCCACAAGGACTGTCACCATCGCAGCGAAGCTTCATAGTGGTGCACTATCACATAGGGGTAAGCGAGACTCCTTCCCAACAGGGATGCAGAGCCACTTACCGACTGGCATGCATGTCGCCGGCGACCCCTCTGGCCTGTCTCGGGGATTTTCCGGTCCCCGCGCTGGGCGCAATCCGCATAGTGGTCGCGGAGGTTGTCACTAGGCAACAGGGGTAAGTCGGGGCCTGGAGAAGATGAGAGACATGCACGTACCAGCGCGCAAAGGCATCATTGCAAAAAATGCACGAGTAGGGCTTTTGACCGGAATCTGTCGCAGGCTTAGTAGCTGGCTTGGAATCAAAGTGCCTCACGTACGCCGCAAATGATGTCTCTTCAAATGATCAATGCGCGTAAAAGCCCGCTGGCATACTGTGCAGCGAAAGTGCTTGTCGGCGGGCTTCATGGTGGTCCATCGGGGAGGAATGGAGATCCGGGGTAACAAGAATGAGAAACGAGATTGGTGTGGAAACAAGTCCGGAGTTAACGCCTGGTATTGGTATTTCCGCCGGCTCCGGGAGCCGATGTACATACCCGTCACTATTATTAATACATATGGAAATGTACAGTTGAAAATTACATGGATGTAATGTAGGGATCGAAATGATATCACCACATGGACTTCGATCCGAGTTCTCCACTTACAAAGTACAGGGATACACACTTCCAATTACGCAGACATACATATATTGTGCTAATTCGATTCGTACATACCCTCCCATTCATACCTTCACAGGAGGAGGGAAATCAATTTGATCATCATCCAGATAGTCCACGTCGATAGTGTTGTTCTTCTCCTTCTCCACCCATCCGTCACCAAACCAACCCGTTGGATTATTGTTCACATACTCATAGTCATAATCTTCCCAACGGGGATGGGCAAGTACCTTCATGGCATGCAAAGAGGATCCTACTCAAATTAGCTTTGTCAACTGGCGAAAGGTGTCGATCACGTACCAGGCCAAAGGGCAACAACACGACCCTCTTCCGTACCACCCTTGTACCAGCTGCGGCACTTGGCGCCAAACACTGTCTTTGCGAAATATTGATCGCAGTACTGGGTGAAACGCTTAACAGCATCTCTCTTCGGGGTCATTGTGCGAATATTGTCGCGCTGGATCTTGCGCACGCATTCCGTCATGTAATCAACCCCCTTCTCAATAATCAGCAACAAGTTTCCCTCGCCTAGACCGGCATTGGGTCCGAGGGAAATGAAGTAGTTGGGGAACTCGTTGGTGGTGAGTGAAATGTATGTCTCGGGTGTCTTTTCCCAGTGCTTTTCCAGAGTGAGTCCATTCCGTCCCTTGATGGGGAATCGCGGAGTGCAACTCGTGTCAAAACCGGTCGCGCAGACGATTGCATCGACTGCCCGATGTTGCCCATCTGAAGTTATGATTCCAGTCTCATCGACCTTTTCAATGTTAGATCTGATAACGTCCACCTTCTCATCTGTCAAGGCTTCGAGGTATCCGGGCCCCGGCGTCAGGCGGCGACATGCGGGCGGGAAAGATGGGACAAGCTCGTCGAGAAGCTCCGGCTTGTTTGCCAAACGTCGCTTCATATTTTCAACAAAGACCTCACGTGCACCAACTTGCACAGGGTTCCCTATCAGTGTAGCGCCGTGGATCGATTGCAAAGCTAACTCAACGTCTGCCCGATGCGTAAGTCTACTTGGTCAAATCCCAGTACCAATTGGATCCTTACCTTTGCGGAATGCCTGGTATTTGGAGTGGTCCCTTTTGAACTCCTCGATTTCCTCTGGGGTGAAGGTAACTAAATAACCGAGGTTAAAACCTTTCAACCCAGTGTTGTCTGGAATAACTTACAGTTTTCTAACCCTTTTCCACGCTCGTCGACATGCTTTCTCGCAAATGTAGGAGAGATCCAAGTCTGACTACGGACGTAGTGGTCAATGTGTGTAACCTTGGGCAGTATTCCGGGAACTATCTGAATGCCACTTGATCCATTGCCGATGACCGCGACGCTTTTGCCCTTTCAAGAACGTCAGTTTAGACTTTTTACAGAAATGCAATCACAAACTTACCGAGTAATCATACTCTTCGTCCCAAACGGCACTATGCAAAAGCTTGCCCTTGAAGTCATGCAAGCCTGGAATGTTGGGCCATTTCCAATTGTTCAAGGCGCCGGTCGCTTGGATCAGAATATCACACTGGTCACTCTCAACGGAACCGGTATCCACATCCCGGACCTAATTTTCCTCTCATAAGCTTTCTTCCTAATTAATTGAGCGATGAGTGGCTTACCTTTATCTCCCATTTGGAGCTGTCTTCGTTCCACGCAGCCTCCGAGATTTGCCGCTTCAACTTAATATACTTCACACAGCCGTATTTTTCCGCAACACTCTTCCAATACTTGTGAATCTCTGGTGCACTCGCATAGAACTGAGACCATTCCTTGTTCGGCTCAAAGGTGGCTTGGTAGGTATGCGCGGGAATATCTTGTAATTGCATTAATAACAGCCTTTCCGGTTAAACAAGCCGCAGGTAAGCTTACCACACGCGCATCCCGGGTATCTGTTCTCGAACCAGGTTCCTCCAATATCGGCGTTCTTGTCGTATACGCATAGATCGAGATTGGGGATCCTCTGGACAAGTCGAATACACGCGAAGATACCTGATATTCCAGCGCCAATGACGACAATTCTCAAGGGTCGCGCTTCATCAACGGATCGTTCTTCAATGATGGACTTTGGCCCTTCTGGGGCAGGTTTCTCCGCAGTGGGTGCCTTCACCTGCTCCTTGGGTTCCATTGGAAGAGGTTTGGAGCTGCCACTGAAGAGACGGGACATGCGTTTCATGGTGAATTACTCTGATGAGTCACTGGTAAAGGAAAGTGAGTGAGCTCAGAAAAAGCGGGCGAGGGGCGTTCTAAAGTTATGTCTCTTCTTGCGGAGCTCCTTCGGTCTCTGTGCTAACCTGCGGGCGGGGAGACATGCGTATTACAGAATACCCACGAATTTCCGCACTTATGCCTTACAAAAGTTTATCGATATGCCCCGGTTACCCTGATGGGTCGTAATGACTCTAATCCAGACCTGAACTAGGCGAATCAATAGGACATCAAAGCGTGTTGAAACAGTCCTCCCCGATCAAAAAGTATTCCAACCTAGATCCAGAGCGGGAAAACCCCCTCCCCCTAAACATCCTCAAAAGACCGATAGGCAAAATCCTGTCATTTGGGATCCATAGTCCCTATGATCGTCACGGCCGGACTGGAGAGGACGCGGAAAATGAATAGGCTTCAGATTGTGACTGGTTAACCGGAAATCCCCCATGTGTAGTACCCCACAGAGGGTCAAAATGCGGGGGAGGCTCGCTTTTGGAAGAATCTAGTTCAGTGGCGTAGCCGACTACGGGGAATGGTGTCGCACCGGTTTCACACCGACGGTTCAACACGTCGTAATCCGTGCATTTCATATGGCTCGGACATTGTTTACATCCGTCCGCAGCCTGACTGTGATGCTAAATTATGCACAGAGTTCGGAGTATACATAAATGCATGTAATGTACTAATGCCGATCTCGGCACCAGGATCCCGCTGCACAGACGTGTCAAAGGGGAATTGTTCCGGTGTCATGCGAATGGTTTCTACCACTATTTAGGCTTAGTGTCAGAATTTGTTTAGGAGTGCGACAGAAAATGTGGATGCCTCATTTCAAAGGCTGCAGATCATGTGAAAGAGGGTCGCCGGACCAATTCCGTGTTAAATTACCTTGCTGATTGGGTATCCTGTTTAATTCCGCGGAAGCCTTTGGGAGTGCGGGATTTCTGTTAACACTGCCGATATCCGGTGGAGCTAAGTATTTCTCGGTCAACTTTTAGAGAATAGAAACCCCGACGAGCGCGAAGGATCGTTTTAATGAGCGATGTTGAGACCTTGATGATTGGTTTGAATTAGATTAGACATTATTCTATGCTTAAATTATGCAATTGCTGCACGTATCGCGACGCTTTGCAGGTGCCTTTGCCATGCCGCCTCTCGATTGGAGCTCTGAATCGAGTGAGAAGGTTGTGGTTGTGGTTGTAGTTGTAGTTGTGGATTATCTCGTGACGGGCTGATTTTTACCGTAATGGCCTTGACCCGAGTCGAGATCAGGAGCTTGTTGCCCGTAGAAAGACATTTCAATTACACTTAGGATTGTTTCCGAGGATGTCGGGGATTTTTGAAACTGACATCTTTACTCTGTAGGATCGCTGTAAAATACTGAACCTTGAGGGCGCAGGTCACACTCAAGGCAGAAATATTGTAGTCCTAAATAGATAAACCCCGTAGTCATAATATAGTCGCAATTAAATTAAGTTGCCTGGAAGATGGTCGTCATCTTTAAGCCTCAGCTTCTTGGCGCAGTTGGTGTTCAACTGGGGAGCACCCAGTCAGCTTTGCGAATTTGTTGGGATCGAGGCGAAACGGTCGGCTTAATTGGCGTGGCCCCCAAATAAAGCCTGGGTTGCCGAAGACTCTTACAGTAGGTTTTGCTACTTATCCTAAGCGATTGGGCCAAATTCGTCTATTTACAGACCAGTGATGGGATATGGATCTTGAGTACTGCAAAGTGAGGTAGACCATGCCATGAATGACTCCTTAATGCACTAAGCAGCCACGAGTCTGCTGAGCATGACATATCGCTTATTGATCGAGTTTCTTGTGGTTAACTAACTAAGAATAACGGATAAGAGGTTATAATCAAGGCCCCGAGGCTATTAACACGGAAATGGTGGCGCATTCTAACTCCAAGTGGTTTTGCGGAAAATCCCCACAGCGTGACTACTTCCAGTTGATTACCAGAATCTCACAAATCCACAAAGTCGGATATTTACGATAAGCATTCACTTCTCACTGGCTCCAGTCGAAAATGATCCACAAGATCCAGTCATAATTTAAGCCGGGCACATAGAGAGTGCTCCCTATACCCCGCTATTATGTCGCCCGTATTACAGCTAGATGCGACCCGATAAACACGCCGCCAGCCTTGGAACAACTCTAGCTATAAGTGTAAATTTTCTTCCTCGAGATAAAGGCCATTGACTGCGAGATCCAGCCAACCCACTAGTTAAGAGCCGTGCTCGCTATTACAAATCAACATGCCGGTTTTCACTGAATACTCTGCCGCGTCGCGCGAGCTGCGCGTTCTCCCCTCATTCGCACCCCCACTACCGCGTCTAGCACCACGACTCCCAACCAACGCCGAAAAATATGAAGTCGTCATTGTGGGCGCTGGGCCCGCAGGACTCATGCTGGAGCTCCTTCTGGCGCGATACGGATTGAGCGACGAGTCGCTGCTGTGCGTAGATTCCAAGCCGACGACGCTGAAATCGGGACAAGCAGATGGACTTCAGCCGCGCACACTCGAGACATTGAAGTCGCTAGGTCTGGCAGATGAGATTCTCACTGAAGGATGCCAGATGTGGCAGGTAATTCCACCTCCCCTGGTTCAATGGCCGTCGCTAACAATATAGGTTGCATTTTGGAACCCGTCGAACGATAAGGATAAAATCATCGAGCGCACCTCAATTGTTCAAGACGTCGCTGTTCCTGCTCGCTTTCCGCACGAAGTTACGATCCACCAAGGTCGGATTGAACGAATTCTAGAAAATGATTTGTTGCGCTATTCGAAACGTGGTGTGCAGCGAAATACCAAGCTTATCGATGTCAAGATCGATGAAAAGGGTGATGCGGAGTTCCCAGTGCTGGCGGAGATTGAGACCGAAGGGAAGAGACGCACCGTGAGAACAAAGTATCTCGTGGGTGCGGACGGCGCACATTCCGCTGTTCGACGCAGCATGGGTCTGAAGCTCGAGGGCGAATCGCTGGATCACATCTGGGGCGTGGTCGACCTGGTCGTTGACACCGATTTCCCCGATATTAGGAGACGTTGTGCGATTCACTCGCCGGCGGGTTCCGTGATGGTAATTCCCCGTGAACGCATCGCGACTGGTGAGTACTTGACACGATTGTACGTGCAAGTACCGGGGGACGTCAACCCCGACAGCGATCAGCAGGTTGGGGATGGTGCGAAATCGCCTGCTACCGCGGATGCTCGAGCACGTCGGAGCAAGGTTACGGAGCAGACTATCTTTGACAACGCAGCAGCGGTCTTCAAGCCGTACTATATTCGACCGAAGAAAGATGGGGCTGTGGACTGGTGGGCGGCTTATCAGATCGGTCAGCGGGTCACCGATAACTTTTCAGTCAAGGACTCAAACGGTGTCAACCGTGTTTTCATTGCCGGAGATGGTATGTGGAATCTCCCCCATTTGTGGAGGTGATTGGTTGCTAACATGCCATCTTCTAGCTTGCCATACACACAGTCCGAAGGTAAATCGACCAAAGGTGGGGAATCTCGAAAGATACTAATGCATTTTCGTCTTCCAGGCAGGACAGGGGATGAATGTTTCCATGATGGACGCTTACAACCTGGCCTGGAAACTGGCCTATGCCATCCATGGACTCACACCCAGCGGCAGCAGCGAAAACCCCGATCCGCTCCTAGATACATACCACAGCGAACGTCATACCATCGCACAACAACTGATCGAATTCGACCGAGACTTTTCATCAATGTTTTCAGGAAAGATTGGCGCTTCGGAAGATGGCGTTGGAGGGTTGACCCATGATCAATTCCTCGAGGTATTCAGCCGAGGCAACGGGTTCACAAGCGGATGCGGAATTGAATATCCGGATAACATGACCGTGGTGCGAGACCTAGACGGGGGCATGAGCCCAATCCAGGGCACCGATTATCTGTCAGGTATTCTGCGTCCTGGACGCCGATTATTGAACGTGCGTCTGGTCCGTCATGCGGACGGTTATCGTCGCGATCTGCAAGACGGTAAGTCGCAAATCAGGTCCCTTCATACTACCATATATCTGACTTGAGCTAGATTTCCCGTCTACTGGCCGATTCCGCATTCTTTGCCTGACATCGTATGATTTGTTGGATCGTAATGGCACATGTGCTCAAACGCTGGCCCAGCTCGGTGCAATCATTCCTCGCTTCCCACCATCCGTGCTGGAGCAGGTGGTCATTCACCCTCGTCTTTTGAAAGAGTTTACCTGGAACGATATTCCACGAGAGGTGAAGAAATACTCCGAAATGTCCTTTTACAGCGGATATGAGATAGACGATGTCTACGGTATTTACGGCGTCAACCCGAGCGAGGGTGCTGTGGCTGTTGTTCGACCCGATGGGTACATCGGCGTCATTGCTGCGTTGAGCGACGTGAAACGGGTGGAGGGTTACTTGGAAGCGTTGATTCGTACTGTCTAGAGTATATACATGACCCTGGATAGAAACTCGAGCCTTTGACTGCCTAGGTACTCCTTGAATGAGTTGACTTGGATTATACATTGATGCCAAGTTATCGAGTGGTAATTAGGGTATATTTGATTGAAATGTAGCCAAATGAGCCAGAGCCGATCCTAGATCCCACGCTGACATGTAGTCTAGGAATAGCCGCAAATATGGACTCGTACCGGTGAGCGAGACCCACAAAAAGCTCAACGGGACCTAGAATCATGACTAGTTGGACCGAAGGATTTTCAGAGTCCAGCTTAGTGCTTATCCTCCATTTTGGGCACTAGCTAGTGGGACTAGTTCAAAGTAAACGGGACCTAGGAAATTGTGACTGAACGTGAAAATATCAACTCTCGCCCAGATAACGTAGGGGCACCCAGTTAAGCGGACGAGCTAATGTTATGGTTTTGATCCCAACATGACTCTATTCAGAAGCCATGTCGGGACACTTGCGGAAATTCCTGAGTTTCTTCCCGAGAACCTGCATAGAAGCAGCGCCACATGATCCCATAAATGCATAAAAAGGAAGCCACTTATATATGGTCTGTGCTCCTTCCGTAAGGAGTAGTTAATTCAGTTGAACTAAACCTATAAACACCCGGCAAAAGGGCTTCGCCCCACCCAATAAGGCGTTGCTGACTGTGCTTGGCATGGATTGTACAATGAACGGTCAACAGTCAACCCCTGTCAAAGAAAAGGAATCAACCACTTTCTCCGTGCACGACGATCAAGGACTCACTATTTCGAATCTCTTTCAGTCGGATGTTTCATATCATCCATTAGATTCGGCAGGCTTCAACTCGTAATAAATGTGACGTGACCTCTTTCACATTATCCAAACAAAGCTACAATATCTCGACATAGTGACATTTAGAATCGGCCCCCAACTGAGTGGAGGCATAACCCCCAAAATGGGGCAATTTGAGGTCTACAATTGTTCTGATTCGACTACTGAGTGTGTTGTCTTTGACAGAATACTTGGCCGTAGTCTCAAAGGAATCGTGAGAAAACTGGAAAAAAGTGAGACTAAAGAGAGTGCAGGGATACTAGCCTTATGCCGTAGTACGGACTAAGCCACAACTGCGTTCTTTCATTCTCCTCGAGGGACTCTCTGCTCCGAACTTCTCCCTCGTCAACACCGTTCACTCTCGTGAAGATCATCTATCGTTGCGCTATTTATCTCAACATGCTGCTCGCTGGTCGAGTCCTCCGGTCATGGCTGGTCTCTTTCACCCTGGCAGCCCTATGTGGAGAATCCTCTGCCCGAACGACCACCACGACTTCAGCTGCCTCGACTCACATAGTTCAAGTCGGACCAAAGACAAATCCTCACCAGTATGTCCCGTCCAGCATCACCGCAAATGTTGGCGACACTATCGTCTTCGAGTTCTACCCGACAAATCATTCGGTTGCCAAGGCGGATTACGATGCGCCATGCGTTCCCGCTAGTTCAGGTGTGTTTTGGTCTGGCATGTTCAATTCTTTCAAAGAGGAGGACGGCCAGGTTGTCGGCTCGGTAAGTGAGCATGGATCATGATTATCTTCATCCACTGACAGTTCTTCAAGCCACCTACTTGGTCACTCGTTGTCAATGATACTGAGGTATGTATCCTCTCTTCAATCCAGTTTCAAGAGTACAACTCACTCTCTTTAATTTAGCCGACGTTCTTCTACTGTACCGCAATTGACTCGTGTCTTGTAAATAGCATGGTCGGTGTCATTAATCCGGTGAGCCGAGTCCTCTCCAGTTCTTCACATCTTCTAACCCCTGTCTATACAGAATTCAACCCGTACCTTTGAAGAGCAATATAACAGAGCTCAATCATATCCCTACATGCTGGTTCCAGGCCAGTCCATGCCGGCCGAAGGAACCGAGCCAGGCACAAGCTCGTCAACCAGTTCCAACGCAGGCACAGCATCCTCCTCCTCCGGAGGCTCCCATGGTCTCAGCGGTGGCGTTATTGCAGGCATTGTGGTAGCAGGCGTGGCCTTTGTCGCAATATTAGTTGCCTTGTTCTTTGTACTCGGTCGTCAGCGAGTATACAGTCAGTGGATGTCATCACAGGACGGACGAACTGAACGCACCGCTCGTTGGGCAATGTTCGGCGGCGGTGACCATACTGGCCCGTCGGAGCCTTGGAGTCGCAAGAGTGAGCTTGATGCCAAGACCCCTATGGCCGCACCGGATATTGCCAGCCCTGGTACCCGCGTACCTTTTTCACCTGCACCCGACAGCTCTGCGGCTTCCATGTATGGGACTGCCTCGCCGCCCGTGTCAGGTGGCTGGACTTGGCATGCCCAGCATAATGTACGTGCTAATATTGCGCCAACGGAGTTGGAGGCACATCCAATGCCGCATCAGCTGCCCAGTACCAGAGACTACAGGTAGTTGGTCATGGCAGGCGTAGGTGGGGAAGGAGCTATTCTAACTGGGAGGAGTCTATCTGCACTGGATGGGGTCCTGGTTTCTCATTTTTTCTATGCTTCGTTTCACATGCTCTATACAGATTTAGTTTTGATTTGTTTTATGTAAATAATGCTCTGTCACTTCCTCAGTGCCTATAAATACGGGTTCTAGATAACGTCATGAGCAGATCGGATATTGCGTAGTCCTCCTCTTCGACGAGAATCGAGACCATCTCTGCGCTAAGATATGTTGGGAAAACAGGCCCAGAAGAAGAACTAATTTGGGGAGAAATGACTGAAGCAGGGAAGAACTAAAAAAACGTATGAAAACCGTATACGTAGTATAAACTCGAATGAAGTGAGATACATACTACTTTCTGTGACTAGGAGGGGATATTTATGCCCACTCCCTTGGAGTCAGTTTTCTGTGTGACGTGACACTGAAACAACCTTCACCGTTTGTTGGTCTCGGATCTTCCAACGGTCCCTAGCAGGTAGAACTGGTCCTGAATGGGACTAGGCATACGGCATTGCTCGTACGCGTCAGATGCCGAAATTGTTGTCTCATCCATGAGGCATCAGTGTGGTCTTCATGCCTGTACACCAACAAATATCATCTCTGCACTACGATAACCATAATAGATGCGGATCCCATAGGCCAAGCTACTCTGCAATTTCAGCGCCAAGGGACGAGGTCAATATGGGGTTGCTTGAACTATTGCGACTTCTCCTGCATCCTCCTCCACGGGTCTCCGCAAACTAACTCGCCATCTAGTCACAAATGGTGAACAAAATGATTTCTCTCTACCTAGCTTTACTCAAACCATATTTGCTTTTTGTTAATAGGCAATCAATTTGCGCTACCTAGGCACTGTTGCATTCGAAGTAACATTGCTGTAATCTTTAGGCGTAAATTGTTATCTGGTTACTGAGGAACATCATTGCTCTCCCAGGGTGACCTGCACCGCATTCTCACGGATCTAAAGTAACGATAAGCAGAATAAAAGGCTTGGAAGGGACGAGTTGGCATCGGTCGAAACTCGAGCCCCTTCATGATATCGTTGGAATCAAACACCTTTGAATGCACGAAATGTATACCAAGACGTTGGTTTTCCCCCAATTCTCTAGAGCGATCATCCCATACGGGATGCAGGTTAATCGTCCTTTGACCACTCGATCTCAAGTGCGAGAGATAAAGACGTTCCAGACCAGGCCGTCTCTGTCCAAGATGTCCAAAGATAGGATCCCGAGACCCCCCAGAGAGGATGGTGATATTGCTGAGAGTGAGATCGGTAATCTGTGGGCGATTGGAAACAAACTGAATCAAGGAATTCTCGCTGGTGAAGATGCCTCCTACGCTGCATTTTCGAAGTGAAGGTAGTATAACTTCATTCTTCAATGCTTCAAATATTGACTGAGAGCCAATGAATTGCCCAGAGGCGGTATTGTAAAAGTGCATTTCAAGTGATTTCAGGTTTGGCGTGAGTTTCAGAAACCGCGCAAGTCCGTCGAATTTCTCATCTTCGCTGGAATGTTTCTCGCCAAGTGAGGTGATATACGTAATGACTGGGCGTCGTTTCCTGTACCATGCCACCTCATGACATGCCATGGGGACCCGTGGTGGCCGTTCCGTTGCGCCAGTGGTAACCTTGTTTGAGATACTGAGGGAGAGTTGCTCGATGTGTTTGCCTGCGTTTTTCACGTCGTCCGAATCAAGCATTTCAATGTTGGTCGCTATGTCGTATAGTGGGACACTGCATCTTGGTGTCTGTTGGTAGACGATCAGTGTTTTCAGTTCAACACCACTTATGACGATGGCCTCCATGGCTATGCAGTAGGTGAGCGATGCTCGCATCCACACTGGATACCAATTGGTCCATCCGACCTCGGGGGTCAATGTAGTGTTGGGTCCCTGAATGAGAACGGCATCAAGCTCAATGCTGTTAAGCCTTTGGGTGTGTTTTAAACCGCAAGCCAGCGTCTCAATAGCCATGTTGTATGATACTTTGTCTTGGAGTTGTTGTTGGGCTTGGAGCCAGGCTAAGTCGCTTTTTGCTTGAGAGAAGTTTCTGCGTTGGGAGCAGATGCAGATTGTTTCTTAGTCTTCTGTTTCTTTTCCCAAGCTTTGACAATTAGTACGTGCGGATTCTGATCATATATGGTAGCCACTATCTTCAAGTCCTTAACAGCGGCGCCTAGTTCAGGATGCGCAAGCAACTCTCGAAGTGATCGGAGACTGGAGTTTGTCAATTCTATCGACTGGAAGCGGAGAAAATGCTTGAAGCGAGGACCTGTGCAGAGTGCATAGAGCGTGCGACTACTCAGCCGCAGAGCTTTGAGGGTGGAGAGATAATCACAGGCTCTAGCATGGAAATCCCCAATGTATCACATATCGAAGTCCAACCCCAACCTCGGCGACACCGTACAGGAATATCTGAAGTCGAGAAAAAGGGTTTCAAGCTGGTCAAAATCCCGTCCGAACCATGAATCTGTACTACACGCTCAATTGGATTACTCGAAGCTGGCGACGGGACGTCGCGAACGCAACAATCTTCAAGTCATTCAGACGAAGCAATCTCATCGAGCCACAACTGACCGCCCTGTCTGCACCGAAGATACATGGACTGCAAGAGCTCTACAATACTGTGATCCAATATAATCGGAGTGCTCAACCAGCAATATCTCTTGAGCAATTTTTGGATCCGGTGGAAGAAGAAGTTGCCAACGAGACGCCATGGTTCTCATTAGACTCGGAGAATGCGGAACTGGATGAGGCCTTCACTATTGTTCCGACTGGTGAATTTTTGCCTTCCCCACAATCCGTCATTACGGGAATTGAAGGGGTTATTGCATATATGCTGCACCGTAAATCTGGAACTGCGGAGGATCTTCGGGTGCTGGAATCAATGAAGGATATGGCACAGAGGGAGGTAATGAACTCAATGCTCTGAACTTGATTAGCTATATAGATTGTGTTCAACTTATGCCATTTTCCAGGGTCTTACCCGGTACTCACTTTTTCTCTTATCGTATTGAAGGTTGAAAGGAAAAACCTTGAATATGAAAATCAAATTCCCTTCAGAAAGGCTGTTCTCAGAGCCTTTTCTTTCTTGATCTCTGACACTTGGCATATAATCGTTATGCCCCTTTTGCAACATCTTGTTTATGGACGGGTTTCCCTAGGTACCATAGTTTGTTGGTAAATCTATTGGGGCAGGTATAACATTCAAAAACAGTGGATAAAAGAATAATAGGGATACTACAGTGCAAAACTCGCGTTGTTGTGGATAGGATGGGTATACGCGTGGACAAATAAGGCATGGCTACCGACACACTTACATTGTCTACCTGGTGTCCTTGTCGACTTACTACTCCGGAGATGTGCTAAGGCTCGGTGCATTTGATGAATTTGGTTTGGCTTAGTGTGAGACCTGCAAGGGGGTGGGGATGTTGCATGCTATGGTATTGTGATTTTGTCCGTTGCGTAATAGGCAAGGACTGTCGTATGCTACGGACGGTGCCTATCTACTAACAGATTCCAATAGTAGCCTACTACTACAGTGAGTGAAAATGCGTTTGGTAAAACATAATTAAGTAATCTCGATGTAGAGATACATTCCATCATTAAATGATGAAGTCAATGGCGACGTAAAAGCATAAGACATGAAACGTTGGTATTGTGCTGAACACCGGGACCAGCCATCAGAAAATAAAAGGCAAAATGAGAAGTAAAAGGCAAAAGCCGATCCATCTTCAAATCACTATTAGACCTCGGTGTGGGTGATAGTCGGACCAACAGCGCCCGCCTTCTCGTAGACATTCATCTCACCAGCGAAGGTCGAGTGAGGAACCCACTTGGAAGAAGTGCGAGGGGTGGTCTCCTCCATCATCTTGTCCACCTGCTCCAGAGTAAGACCCTTGGTCTCGGGGATGAGGAAGTAGGTGTAGACGAAGGCGCAGGTGCAGAGAGAGCCCCAGAGGAAGAAGACCTTGGGGCCAAGGTTGCCCTGGTCAGCGTCGACCATGTAGGGGGTGATGACGGCGATGATGCAGTTCCAGAGCCAGTTGGAGGCGGTGGACAGAGCGACACCGCGGGAACGGATGGGCAGAGGATAAATCTCGCCGATTACGACCCAGGCGCCGGGACCCCAGGTGGAAGCGAAGAAGAAGACATAGATGCAGATGAAGGCGATCATGGCACTGATGGCATGGTGATTATTGCCGTCGGTGACACCGATGATGGCGACGATGAACTGGCAAACAACCATGCCCAGAGCACCCCACAGGAGCAGAGGACGACGACCGACTTTCTCCATGGTGTAGAAGGAGATGGGAGTGGAGCACACGTTAACAATGGTGGTGATCATGGTCAGAAGGAAGGGGTTCTGAATGGTCTTGAGTTGCTTGAAGAAGGTGGTTCCGAAGTAGAAGACGAAGTTGACACCAGTCCACTGCTGCATCATCTGGAGAGAGGTACCGAGGACAGTGCGGCGGACATTGGAGTTGGGGTGGAAGATATTGCCGCGGAAGCAGTTAATCCAGCTCTCAAAGTATCCGGTCTTGGGAATGAGAGACTGCTCGTAGTGGAAGTTGGCGTCGATCTCGTTCAGCTCGGTCTCGATGAAGTGGGAGTCCTCGGGCTGGTCACGGATACGGGCAAGAGCCTTGCGGGCGCGGTCCTTCTGGCCCTTGTGGATGTAATAACGAGGGGACTCGGGGAGGAGCAGAAGACCCGTTCCGAGAATCAAGGCCCACAGCATCTGGAGACCGATGGGAATGCGGTAAGAGCCAGAGTCGGTGCGGTTCTGGGTACCGTAGTCAACGCAAGAGGCCAGCATGAGACCGATGGTGATGCAGAACTGGTATCCAGAGACGATGGCACCGCGGAACTTGCGGGGCGCAATCTCGGACATGTACATGATGATGGTGGCGGAGACAAAGCCGACACCGAATCCAGCAATAAGACGGCCGGCGACGAGCAGACCCAAGCTGCTAGAAGCAGTCTGGAGGATGACACCGATGATGAAGACAACGCAGCCACCAACAATAGTAGTGCGGCGACCGAACCAATCAGCACAGTCACCAGCAATCAAAGCACCAAAGAAGGTCCCAGCGGAGAGAATAGAGACAATGAGAGACTTCCGCGAGGAGGGAATGACGAAGTCGGCAGGAGCAGTAGTTGCCTTGTCCTGTTTGATGTATTAGTAGATGACTGGAAGCCCAAGAAAGAGAATAACATACCAGACCCTCGAAGGTCTCAATGAAGAAGTCCATACCCAGGACACCGGAGACGTATCCAGAGTCATAACCGAAGAAGATACCACCAAAGGCAGCAAAGGCACACATCAAATATGTCTTGAAGGTGACGGGGGCCTCGACGCGAGTAGCATCGACGCTGCCCCCGCGGACGGGGCTAACAGCACCGGGCATTTTGATACCGGTAGTAGTGGTTGGGGTAGTGGAAGTACTTATGGGAGTTATGATAATGAAGTTGGAAATAGGGGTGGTGACGAAGGGAAGTAGGAGTGGTGATGAAGGGAACTAGTAATGCGGGGGGGTAGTGGTGATGGTTGTTACGGGAAGAGCAGAATCAGAAGTAAATAGATGTAAATGATGATGAATGAAGATAAACAAACGCGAAGAAAAAGTAGACCATAGGCGGTTTAAATACAACTATCCTTAGGTGATAGGCACCAATACCCCAGATCCAAAATAGTATAGGCACGAAATGAAAAACATCCAAAGCGATCTAGCTCCGTATAGCGCGGAAATTGCTTACAGACTTTGGCCCCGCAAACCAGACACTACAATGGCGCATGCTCGAATCCTCCTAAGAAAAAGCTGAGATCGTATCTGGGCTACACAACAACGCTACGCTCAAAAGCGGGTGGGGACATGCCATGCGGCACTAGAAACCCGGGGGAAGTGGATCCATGGTAGCCGTAAGCTGCTTGGCTGAGAAAGGGAGGACCATGTGCTAGCAGAGAAAGACACAGCTAATGGGTTCGATTTCTAAGTTGGACAGATCTAGAATAAGCTGACCATACAGAGCTTCGGCTCCAACCCGCAAAGTTTACTCCCTCGGTCGGCGCATCACCCACTTTCGGGTTAAACCCCGTGGGGTTATGTCTTTGATTGGTCAGCCACCGCCTCAACTGCGCCACAGACTAAGCATACTTTTTGTTCTTTTTTATTTCATTTTATTTTTTCTCACGTGTGATCACTTCTTTCTCTCTAAGCTGATCTATATTCGCCATCCGGATTCACCTTAGGTATTCTACGGCGTCCCCAGTTCACTAGGCCGAGGCCCGTGAATTGGTCGTGTGACCGCGAAGAGGGCCATGTCCGAGTTGTTTCTGATGTTGGTCACGCCGGTTAAGCGACTGCTATTCTAGGGTGCTATTCCGAGTACTGTTCCGAGTACCAAGTATCTCCATTTGCTAAAAACCCTTAGTGAGATAACCACGTGCTTGGCACGGCCATGTCTGACAGCTTAGCACATCCAGCGTCCTCACCCAAATACCACACCACAACATGGATGCCACCCCAGTGCCGAATCTGGCGAGTGTGTCCCGTGGCCCCACCCGCCAGGTCCCCTTTGAGGGCCGCCTAGCCAGTCACGCACCGCGCGAGCGCCTTGCGGTGAAAACAGAAAAGAACGGCCAAGATGGCAAGATTAAGCGGGTGTTGGCTTTTGTCACTCCATGCATCACGTGGCGTCCTATAGCAGCTCACCCCACAACTCCCCCGTCTCTAGGCCATGGCCCCGACCGTGGCTGTCGGGCTAATGTCGTATCTAAGGCCGTGAAAGGATTCGTGGCCGGGGCCGCGAGCTCGTATGGCCCGCATGCGACCTTGGGTCATGCACAGACTCACGACTGAGTATTCTTCACGTGCTGCTTCGGATTTTCACTGGCTTGTAACCGCCGGGAATTATCTCAGGGCAGGTGGATGACAGGGGTCTTCATTATACTTCGATGTCCTACATAGAGTTATATTGTAGGGTACCATCGGGTACGAGCTCAATGACACCGAAGAGTGAAACAATTTAAGGCTATACCGCGCAAACGCCTTGAACCCGAAAGTCCTTCTCCAGGGCCCCTGCTTAACCCCCTACTAATTGCGGCGAGAAAGAGCTTTTCCGGGCTTTCTGTAAGACCACCGTCAAATAAACTTCCACTAGCAACCAGCTCCTAGAACCTGCATTAAACTTAAATATCTACTCTACTCCAGATTTCGGCATCCCATGCCCAACCCCGGTTTTACCACCGATTGCCGAGTACGAGGCCAATCATCGCGCATATACCTACGAGAAAAGAGCACTCCTAGTCCAGACAACCCGGTGAGAGATTCCAGTTAGGCCCGATATCTGCAATTCCGGGGCGACTGGGGTAGAATCTCGGGGAGCTCTGGCAAGCCAAGTCGCGATGGACCCTTGGTTGGCCAACTACGAATTCGGGGTGTACCTACACCGGCTCTCTTTTGTTTCGCTCTTGGCTCAACACGGAACACATATAAGATTAGATTGGTGATATAAATCAAACGTTTATAAAGCATTGGCTTGACATTGGAAGAACCTGATCGTGTCATTATTTCCTAGAACATCACAGTAGACAAAGGGTAAGAGATTATTGACATAAGCCGTCCTTAGTCTACAATAATCTCTTGTGTGTTCCGTCAATCGCTGGCAGTTAAGCGATGCCATATTAATGAAGCAGCTTCACCAATAACTACTGCCTTTCCCTCGCGGCTCTCCCATCAAATGCCTCATAGACCGCATTTGGCTTCAGGGAGCCTGGTCCCCCTAATGACATATGCCCAACCTTCCAGTCTTGAGCATCTCCAGGGAAGTTACCAACTACTTCCGGCGGCCCATCCAAGACTTTAATCTTTCCATCATCTTTTGAGACCTTGAAAGGAACATGCTCACTGTTCGAGCTAGCCAGTCTCACCAATCTAAACACATCTAACGAATCAGTCCAGCGAGGAAATAAGACCGTACAGAGATAAGTCAAATATCCCACAGAGGCGGATTGCGAGCAGGATAGGCACCACTGGCACCATCCAAGGCAAACCATTCAAAGTCTGTATCCCAGGTTCCTCTGACTTGTCGGTTCCCGCCATTGTTAGTGTTACTTGATTGGCGCTGAAGATTCGACAGTTATCTGTGAAAAGGGTAGTACCGCAAAGGAGTTGATGAAGAGGACTAGAAACGGGTCTTCTTCAAGAAATGTGAAGATTAATACATACAGCGCGATTCTGGAAGAGTTGGGTCGTTCTTTTCCGAGGCGGGGCATTGGAATTTTTGAAAGCAGTTGAACTGGGAGCTGTCCGTCATTTATGTCTCTGTCTCTCTTCGGAAAATGATACAACTCACATCAGGAACAGGTTATATAGCACTGGCTTGCTTCTAATGGGAGTCGTGGAATGGTGATGAAGGTGCATGAGACTCCTGCGGTGATGAACATAGCTAGCAGGTGGAACATATGGCTCGAGGCCGACATGGTAGACCCACCCCCCAAGGTTCGCTGGCGTATACGGCTTCAAGAGTATAAATAGGAAAGTACATAGCACACCACAGACCTTAAGTATTTCAATAATTCAAGTCAGAGAGGGTCAAAAAAGAAGGCCATCCAACGAACCCTAATGGCGAATCTAATCTGCTGTCTGCAGCCAGCATTTGATAGAGTCGCCACCAGGGTTCGAACCCATGACCTTCGCCTAGTGAGGATGACTGGTCGGGGGGTTCCAGGCAAACCTACTAGGCCAAGATCGCAGGATCTGAGAGAACCATTTTCTGACATGTAAGGGAGAAGGGCCCCTCAGGTGGATACAAACAGGTAATTCTCTATGAGCGTCGACTCAGTTCTCGTGGTTTGATGTTATACCAGCTCAAGCTGAGTGGAGGCCGATTCCTCCCCAGGTATTCTCTTGCAAAACCTTACCATCACTTGTTTTCGCCTAGCTCACACAAATGTGTTCCACTCCCCACTCCGGCCGATTACCTATCCTGAAAACAGGACGCAGCGGGCCTGTTAGCTTTTTCGAACTGGGTACTATATAATCAAGCGCCATATTGACCCAGGGAAGTCCCTCGGTATAACAAATACCAGTACAAACAATTCCAGTCTGCGGCTACCGGTGCAAGCTGTACTGGAACCTGCCGTGGATGATGAGAGTGCTACCAAAAGCGAACTTGCAGGAGCAAATGGACTTCCCACTAGTCTCAATTGCCATAGCATACAATGGCATCAATGAGCTAGACATGGCTCGGATAAAGCCTATGATAACAACACTGCCATTGTTTGAAAAGGTTGTTACCGCCCTCGAGGAGCAAGACCAGCGCGATCCTCCACCGGCCGCGGACAAATACTGATCCGTATTGCTACTAGCATCCTCCAATCTTATTCCGGCCGTGGGCTTATGAGGATGTTGGGAAAAGAGATGATGATACGTTCGGCAGCAGAAGGTTCCGCAGCATCCAGATCGACACGGTTTCTAAGCTATGGAAAAGGTGCGGTCATCACCGCCAGCACCGTTCAAGGCGACGATAATCAGGCAGTTTCACACGGCGACATTTGTGGAGGAAGACGAGCCGGAGGTAGGTCTCTGATTTCGAAAGACCCCAAGAGAGATGAATCAAGCTTTCCCCGATAATTAACGCCGAAAATAAAATCATTTCACATTGCGTAACCGAACAGGAAACCTCCGCTCTGCCAACCCTACTACATAGGCCCACACAACATTTGCTCCTCTTTCAACCGACCAGAAAATAAGAGTGTCTTCACGCTCGGTACCAAACAAAACTTCCTTATTTCATCGTACCAAAAACCCAATCCATTAAACCAGTCACTCCAAGATTATAACGCCCGTCACGATGATGCGCTTCGTGCTCCATCACACTAATCCAGGCTTTTCCATCGCTTCGAGAATGTGAATACATCGCAAAAATCTTCGCCACACTGCTTAGGAAGCAAAGCTCCGGAAGAGTTGCCCCGACCATCCATCCAGACGTCAACTCAGTTGACATCTGGGCAAAAACATATTCCAACGGGTGAACATCCAGAGCCGTTAGTGGCCCATTTTGCTCAGCTTCATGGTGAAAGCGGTGGATTCGTCGATATAACAATCTCCAATGAAGAACACGATGTATGCTGTAATACATCACGTCCGCAAAAATGTACCCAAGTACCATTTTCAGCAACAATTGTCGAAGGGAAACTTCCTTCGCACTAGCATCAGATACTGGCTGACGTTTGAACAACAAATATAGAAAATGAACAGTTGCTCCAGAAGCAATGTTTATAATGACTCGAACAAATGCCCTTAATCTTAACGTTCGAAAATATAGCAGCTGTAAAAGTGCCGCAGATAAAACAATAGCCAAAAGAGAAAAGTGTAACGCCACCACTTCAGTGACCTTTTGTTTTAAAAAGGGGCACGAAAAGTGGTAAGACGATTGAGGATGGATCGATTGAGACATAATGAATGACGTTAAGCAAAAAGGTACGTGTACCGCTAGGGATATGCTGCCAGAGCTGCGTGTGCGACTCGACTGTTTTTCACCGGTGTTCCGGTAGATCTTGACGGAGGGTTTGTAAGTTCTGCCACTTGTTGGGTGAAAAAAAAAAGATGAGTTTGATAGAGTCAAGTTCAAAAAAGAAAGAAGTGGTCCTTATATATGTTGCAAGTAGGATGCGCTAAATAATCGCAGTTTATCTAAAAAGGCGGGCATAAGCATGCTGTGGGCTGCCTGGCTCTACCATATACTTCCAACCGTAAACCTTGACTCTTGCAGGAGCCGGAAACAGCAATTTACGAGGGATGCCACAAAATCCTGGGAAGCACTAGATAGTGTAAGATTTCCAATGCACTTGAATGCAAAGACACGTGGCATATGGACGAAATGGCGGATCTCGGAATGCCTTACATGGAGAATTGTGGATCAGTGTCCTGGAAGGGGATTTCAGTGGAGCCATGTGTTATGGAACATGCAGCTATGCATGTAGGGCTGCAAACAGTCTCGCAACACGGCACCAAAGCGAGGAAAGCCCACGAACGAGCGGGTAGCAAGGATCGGAAAGGAGAGGCAAGGTCTTACGTGGCCCTGGAAGGAACCGAGCACGATAGCCATTTTCCACTTCAGCAGAGATCATGCATAATCTACAAGCCGCACTAAAGTACCCCACAGGAACATACTGTAAAATTAGGTGGCTGGCTAGTTAGTTGAGAAACTGGCCACCCACGACTGGATTGTCTTAATGTTGTGGTGGGGTCCGCCAAGATCTTTGAAAGATAGAGTGTTCAGCTCTCGCTTTTATACTTCGGGACATTGCAAATACCAGCAACGGTTAACTGGTCCGTCACCTTTTAACTACTGTAGAGACCCTAATTATAGTATGAAAGGAGCTAGATCGCCCCATGAATCCATTTCTCACGAGCATGCTGCTGAGCTTAACGGCAGAAAAAGGAGGAAGCCGAATACTGCTCAATCAGACTTTTCTCCCAACCACGACGTACACATCAAAGCAATAATAGCAAGGTAGGCTATGCAAGTCACTTAGCATAGCCTCCCTCAGAGCTATAATCTGGTCCATAGACTTCATTTCATCCAACTTGTGCATTTTGAAAGCAGTAGTCAGAACATGCTGGATTCCAACAACAACAGTGAGATTGAGGTCTTCCCGCGTGTCTGGGTTGTCAAGAGTGTAGATCCGCTCGTCACAAGATTCCAGTCCACATTTCTGGAAAATGCCATGAAGAGACGCAATACTAAAGAGAGGTTAGCTTCTCTGTTCTGTTCCCTATATTGGCTTATCTAGCAAGAGGATAGTCAATCTTACTTTGGTGTTTTCCCAAGCGAAATAAGAGTCCTACAGAATAAGTCGAGTCCATATCGTGCATTAGTGGCTCGTTTTCCCTCGGGCTCTCCCTTGATTGTACACACATGTGCGGCACAATCTATCCATTGTAAATGACCTCCTGGCTCTGTTCAGTAGTATGTTAGATCTTGGATCAATCGAAACTAAGCTGGGAAACTCCGTACTGAGAAGTGTCATCAAATTTTGCACAGCAGGCTCCCACTCGTCAGAAGACAAAGCCACCAACATAACTCGAACATTGACGACATCGTATGCTCCTAGACAGTCGTCTGGGAATGGTTCAAGAAGATTTTGAGGACGGAAGGTAATATTTTCCGGCAATACATCCTTAGAGGGAAACATGGCGTCTGAGAGGTCAAATCCATCTAGCTGACAAGTACAAGGGAGAACAGCTGCGAGCTCCCGTAGCCAGATTCTGGGAAAATAGTGTCAGAGCTTTCATCTTTCTAATGGAGCTGTCACTAACCCAGTCCCTGTACCGACATCTGCAATGCGCATACGATCATGTTGTTTGATGGCTGGATGAAGCAGATACCCAATATTGGCCTGCCAGGCTTTATATTGCATATCCAGTCTGTATTCAATGTTAAAAAATCAAGAGGATAAAATTGCTGCTAGGTTCTTCACCTGTCACGCTCAGCTATGTTCCTAACCAGTAAATATTCACCCCGAGATTGGACTTGGTCGAGTTGGTCGGACATTTTCAAATGCTGAAAGCGATATGATCTCAAGTCGCTTGTATCAGATTGAATTCGTGGAGAGGTCTAGGTGCAAAACAAGAATATTATTATGGCGAAATCCCCATCTACGCCTAACAAGCTTCGGAGCGGGGTTCGGTGGGGCCCAGCAGTAAGCATTTGGTCGCGAGTGGGGCCCGGAGGCACGGTTAGGCCTCTACTCGGGTCTCCTATTCAGGCCTCCCATTCAGGCCTCCCATCTAGGCCGCCATGCAGGCCGCCATGCAGGCTTCCTAACCTTCGCTCCAAGAAAACGAGTAAGCAGCAGTACGGTTACCGTCGGAGGATGTAAAAGAACGAAGAGGCAAGATGAGATCGAATTAGGCCGGCCTAAGCATTGGGGTAAGCGATCAGGTTGCTCAGTCGAGCAGGGCGGGGTGACTAACTGACATGCTCCGGGAGCCGATCACTTCCCAAGGCACTTTTACCGTCACCATTATTACGTATGTACATATGCGGTTTTCATACGGTTTTATCTATTTTTTCTGCTTCATTGATTTATCCCCAAATCATTCCTTCTTCAGGGTTTCTCAACATAATCAAACTAAGAGCAACTGATCGATAGCGTGATCAGCAGGCTCTGTTTATATATTCTAGATCTGAACTTGGAACTTTAGACCTTGCACAAAAGTAGCTTTCCATAGATTCTTTAAGCCTGGACATACCAACCCTATCCTATAGGAGAACCAAAGTCAATAGCTTTCGGACCTAGAGGTGCATCAATCACCCGGGCAACACCGAAAATCCGGGGTCCCCACTTGGACCGCGATTGCCGCGACGCGTCGAAACATTCAAGGAGATCCCGCGTTAAACGCCAGGGGGCTGAGCAAGCTCAACAATCCTCCCTCTCTGACACACCTCACTACATTTCAGCAAGCCATGCTCACCATGACCAAAACAAGCTCAACCCTTCTAGCCGCTACCATGGCAGTAGCCGGGTACTTGGCAGCCCTCTGCACAACGCCACCAAACCCATCACCATCTCAAAAAGGCCGACACACCACCGACCGCATAACCTGGTTCGCCGGCACCGGCGCCACGATCATGCGCCGCTTAACACTCACCATGACCTTATACCACACCCTGTTGACAATAATCCCCACATACGCACCCAGTCGCCTACACCAAGTGTGCCCCCAGCCCTCCAACCGCAACATGGACCTATTCACCTGGAGTCCGATAGCAGCAGCCTCCCTCTTTGTGATATTACTGGGCGCCTATGTGCGCCTATCGGCATATGGAGGCCTGGGTCGAAACTTTACATTCCACCTTGCGCCGCCGAACCAGCTTGTCACGAGCGGTGTGTATCGCTGGATGCAGCACCCGAGCTATACAGGGCAGTTTCTGATATATCTTGGGTGTATGGGGCTGTTTTTGAGGTGGGATGCTGCGCCTGCGTGTTGGATTAAGGAGGATGTTCTGGCAAGTTGGGTTGGGTTTGGACATCCTGTTGAGGCGGTTATTGTGGTTTGGGCTTTAACTATGGTGGGTGTGAGAGCGAGGGATGAGGAGGAGATGTTGAGGCAGCAGTTTGGGGAGAAGTGGGAGACGTGGCATCGCGAGACTTCGAGGTTTGTTCCTGGGCTTTTCTGATGGGGTTATGTTCTAGGATTGCGATTCTCTAGGCTCTATCTTAGGGTGGATTGGGGCTTTGGATGGATATTTTCATATTTGATACATGGGTAGCTTTATCGTCCTATTTCCATCCTAAAATCCTTGGTAGTGGACGTACATTGCAGCTGCAGTGCTTACTTCTCGCGGCGTGCTGGCTCTGCCTCGTGTGTTGGCATAGTATCCGGTCCATCCATTGCTAGATCAATCCGTGGACCAGTATAGTTCTTTCGGCCATCGATGAACCACTGGAAGACGGAGATGATGATGATGATAGCGAAAGCGGCAATGCAGTAGTCTGGGGTTATTAGCTAGATAGTCAATACTGGGCCTATGTCTCACTCACTCATGCTGCTCCCAGTCACGGTTTTGGAAGGAGGGAAGACAAAGAGTACAGTTGTCAGAATGATGTACGCCAGAGAGACCTGCATGGAATTAGCGGCAGCTTACAACAGCTAAGTAGGTAGACGAACCATATCGACAAACCATCCAACGGCGCTAGGTAACTTCCATTTTCTCTCGGGAAGAGCTCTGCGTCCCTGCAGGCAGTTGACGAGGATGGGCATCATATATGACAGGTCCAGTGCTACAACAGAAGCCGAGATGATAGCGTTGAAGGCACTGAGCAGTTAAATACAGGCTTTTAGCCAAAGAGCCAAGCGATCATACCTGGATGAGCCCAAGAAAATACACCCGAAGCAGATGACGACCACAACAGTCAAGATAAGTGCGTTCAATGGTAGCTTTAGCGTGGGGTGCACTGTGGCAAAGAATCTGGATGCGGGAAGACCACCATCGCTGTAATCGTAAGATAACGTCAATCTTGGGATAACCAACGGGCTTACCGTGCGAAAGCAAAAATCATCCGGCTACTTGTGGTCATAACGCTCAGAATAGCAAGAATCAAGCAAACGATGGGCAGCCTTAATGAAAGGTTAGTTGAGAAAATTCTCGGGCGAATAAAGCCCACTTACATCAAGAGGCAAATAGCACCAGCTTTGTTCTTGGTAGCATCAATCAGAATTTGCAAAAGGGGACCAGCTGCGGAAGTGGTGACCTGCTTCATGTCGCCGGCAACGAAGAGCAAGACAATCAAGAAGATGGCGCCCGTCACAGTGCCGATACCAACGCATGTCACCATAATCTTGGGCCCCTCGGTCGACGCATTAGGGACCTCTGCTTGGGTTAGATTGGTTCAAATAGACTTGGTGAGGCTAAATCCTTACCCTCAATCATGTGAGCAACGGCATCCTAAAGGAAACGAGTCAATTTTGGACTCCAGATCTTGTGGGCAATTCAACGTACAAAGGCAGTGACGCCGAGTCCGCCTTGGAGCAACTGTTATAAAGTCAGCCACTTGGATTGAGATATTCTAGCCGACCTAGTAGACGTACTCCGAGGAGCCATGCAACACCATCAGGCCCTAGAAGGTATTAGAAGATGATGTGACAAAAGATCCAGGAGAACAACTCACATCCTGTAGTGTTGATAAAGTTGGCAAATACAAAGCTGCAAAAATTAGCTCCTAGGCTAAATCATAGACACCAAGTCGACCTCACCGAGCCGTGTTATAGTCAGGCGAAGCACACGCAAGCACAGTGGTCGACACAACCACGAATCCACCAATTGACCACGTAACTACCATGAATTAGCTGTGATCCGAGAAACAACCCGGAATATCTTACAAGCCCCACGGTAGATAAGGGGAAGAATAGCATTGCCAAAAGCATTAATACAGAAGGCACCCAGAGTCAGACCAATATAGATGAGGAACTGGTGCCAGCGCTGAGGATCGTAGTTCTGATTTTTTTTCTGTTAGAAGACGATGGTGTCAAACACAAGAAACCGTTATTACCGGATGCATAGCCGATATAATCCCCACAATCAATTGACTCGACAGGAGTGAATTGGTGGCCACAAGAGCAACCTGTGCATGTTAGCACATACCCACTGCTGAGGAACAGGTGTGGGTTACCCATCCAGCAACGTTGATCCATCCTGTAATCCAGGAGAGGATAGGGACCCATTTTGGCCAGGCAACTACAAATTCATCAGTGGATATTCAGGGGGGAGGGAGAGGCCCAAACATACTGACTGTGACTTGAATTAGCAAAAACCGGCAAATCAAAGGTGGAAGCTTACCTGCAACCCAATGATATTGTCCACCTGCCCTGTAAAGGGTTAATAACAGTTCTTCATGTCCCAAGTGGAAGAATAGAGGCCATACGTAGGATATGCCGATAGGAATTCGGCCAGCGAAGCCGCAATGCAGAAATTGCAGAAGCCCGCGGTAATCAGACCTTTCGGGATGAGTCAACATCCCCAGGACATCATTCACTTCAACCACCGGAACCTACCCCAGATCACACTGGTACTCCCGCCTGAGGTAAGGCTAATGGATAAACTAGCCGAAAGAGCAGTCCAAGACTAATTCAAAATTAGATTATGGTTGTGTTCGCGCACGGATGAGCACAGACATTTAGCACGGCAAAGGCCAGTCCCAACATCGCCCTGAACCATAGTTAGTATACCGCCGTCTAGTACTACTATATCAATCTCACCAAGTAGAAAATTGCCGCTTCAGCTCAGGCTTGTGGCCCATAGCGGCAAGCTGAGCATCATCACCTTCAAGCGGAGATTGTTTATCAGGATCCATGGTGGTCAATCAAAGTACGAGAGAAGAAGAAAAATAATGAACAAAACCGATCGCAGAGGAAAGACAACGGGTTTCGAGCCTCTAAGTATTCCACCCGAAAAACACAAGACCATGTCATAACACGGATGGCTCCAATAGGGTTACAGTGGTTATGCGGGGAAAGCGGTCAAGTCCATTTGGTCATAGAGATCAGTGTCAGCGAATTCATCTCCTACCCTCAACGCAGAGACCAATCGCTGATATAGTCAAACAACAGCGGGCTCCAATGAGCTCCATGAGTTCCAGGGATGGCAAGGTCTTATCGGATCTCCGCCCTCATGGCCAGCTTCATGCGGAGTTGTCCCTCCGCAAAGCTTATCGCGCCGTTCCTGACTCGGCTCGTCCTCCTTGTTTTGTCGATCACCGCATGTACCTACCCAACTCTGCATAGCCAGCTTCGTGCCAGACTCCTTAGGGCAATATCGAAAGACAGGGACCCACCGTATCGAGGTGGATCTCGCTGATAACCAGACTTCCTCCCTGGGAAAGGATCGGGCGCAATTTCTGCTATAAGCTGACGGTGTCGCTCAATCGAGAGGGTATTGCGCCTTGATCCTTTTTGAACCTGCCCTAATGTTTATCAAGAAGTCGCTGTGGGCGTTACTCGTCGCGCAGACTTGCGCGGCAGCGACTGCCAAACCAAGGGATGAGAACGCAAAATGCACCAAAACTACGGTCGCGATTCTGTGAGTGGAATATAGAGCGTTTCATGGGAAGGAAAATTTACTAATATGTTACTAGCGGAGGTGGAATGGCAGGTGTTGCTGCTGCTGTAAGACCCCTTTCCGCGATGTAGACGGACGCGAGGCTCACGCGTTGTATAGCAAGCTTTGTCCAATTCGTCCATCCACGACTTCGTGATCATCGAGTACCGTGATACTCTCGGAGGCCGTGTGGCCCACACCGACTTCGGCAAGAAGCCCAATGGTGATCCATACACCGTTGAGCTAGGTGCCAACTGGGTAAGGGATGTCCGACAAATTGGCCACGCATCGGCTAACTGAATGCAATAGGTGCAAGGACTTGGCTCTCCTGGTGGCCCTGGTATGCTATGATAGCCCTTCTCTTTTCGTGGATGGAAACTGACTCGACTTTCCAGAAAACCCGATCTGGACCTTCGCCAAAAAGTGGGATCTAAACAACACCTACTCCAACTACAGCTCGATTCTCACATACAATGAGACCGGATATACTGACTATTCCGGTCTTCTTGATGAGTTTGAGGACCTGTACGATGACGCTGCCGAGCAGGCAGGTGTCCTCCTGAAGCAGAACTTGCAGGACCAGACTGCTCGCACTGGTCTTGCGCTGGCTGGCTGGAAACCCAAGAAGGACGATATGAAGCGTCATGCCGTTGAGTGGTGGGAGTGGGGTAAGTACCCTTACCCAACGTGGATGTCTACATTCTAAGGAATATCTAGACTGGGAGGATGCCTACTCCCCCGAGGAGAGCTCGTTCATCTTCGGCACAGCCGGCGATAACCTGACCTTCAACCAGTTCAGCGACGCCAACAACTACGTCTGGGACCAGCGTGGTTACGACTGGATTATCAACAAGGAGGCCTCGACCTTCCTGAAGGATAATGATCCTCGTCTCCACCTTAACTCAGTGATCACCAACGTGACCTACTCGAACGACGGCGTCACCGTCTACAAGGAAGACGGAAGCTGCGTGCAAGCTGCCTACGCAGTGTGCACCTTCTCCCTGGGCGTCCTGCAGAATGACGCAGTCTCTTTCAACCCCGAGCTCCCCTACTGGAAACAAACCGCGATTGAAAAGTTCAGCATGGGCACCTACACCAAGATCTTCCTCCAATTCAATGAGACCTTCTGGCCCCGCGACACCCAATACTTCCTGTACGCGTCGCCAACCACCCGCGGCTACTACCCCGTATGGCAATCCCTGTCAGCGCCAGGCTTTATCGAGGAATCGAACATCATCTTCGTGACAGTTGTGTCACAAGAAGCATACCGCGTCGAGCGCCAACCCGACGAGCAAACCAAGGACGAAGTCATGGCCGTTCTGCGCCAGATGTATCCAGACATTGATATCCCCGAGCCTGAAGCCTTCATGTACCCCCGCTGGAGTACTACCCCCTGGGCATACGGTAGTTACTCGAACTGGCCACCGTCGACAACTCTCGAGATGCATGAGAACCTACGTGCGAATGTTGACAGACTCTGGTTTGCTGGTGAGGCAACTAGCGCGGAGTACTTTGGCTTCCTGCACGGTGCTTGGTTCGAGGGCAGGGATGCGGGTGAGCAGATTGCTTCGCTTTTGAAGCATGAGTGTGCCAATGTGCACAGTACTTCGGAGGCCTGTGGTGACCGTGTCTACTACGAGACTCTGCGTGGTTCCTCCCCTCTGGCGGATTATAGTGTGTTTGATGGGTGGGCGGTTAGCAGTTTCTACTCGAGCAGCTAAGCTGATTAGACTAGATTGGTATATACTCGAGCGTGTGTTTGCTGGTGTGGAACCAGTAATTCTTTGGATAATAGGCATATTTTTACTTCCTTCCACTTTGGCTTATGAGGTGTGCGTACATATGTCATCTCCTGATGATTGTCTAAAGGATACAGTACTTGCTAGCAGCGTCGATAAGTCACCTCGATAAACTCACCTATCAAGACCAAACCAAACAAACGCATCGGTTTATTTACCCCGATAGCTACCTAGATAGACACCGAGGATTGAACCTATGAGACCACTCTAAAATACTTAATATTGCCCCAACACCCACCAAGAAAGTGCGTCCAGCGATACTGCTGCACGCGACAATCTCCACAGAGCGTTCGTGTCCTACAATCGGTCTCTAGTGCGTAGGCGATAAATCATGATTGTCTCAGTACAGTAACAGCCATCCAAGATAGACTCCCGACCAGTAATTCTAGATCCCTAAGTTCCAACAAATGCTTGTAAACATGCAATTTCGATACCAAATACAAATCCCAGCGCCGCTAAAACGCTCTGAATAAATCACAATGCTCGGGATCACGACGGCCAGCATCGCGAACCCAACGGTACCAATCACCGACCGTACATCTCCAAAGCCTGCTGCACATCATGCAACGAGTCCTTGCTCCCATAAGCTTCCATAAGCTTCCTGTTCGCCGCAAGACGTTTCTGCTCCTCGATCTCGGCGAACTCCATTTTCATCTTCGTTTCGACGTAGTAATTGTACGAGATATTGTACGCGTAGAATCCTAGACCGACTGCTGCCACTACGGGGATGTACCTGCCATTGGGGTTAGTGTTGGGGTTGGAGATAGGGGGTGGAGGTTCGTACCAGCGCCCAAGCCGAGGTTTCAGACTCGGACCGGCCGGATGGCTGCGGTGGGGGGTGTTTGTGCCGGGGTATGCGTAGTTGGACATTGTGAGTTTATGGAGGTAAATTTAAGAGAGGTGGTTTTGTGGTATAAGGTTTGAGAGTCGTTTGAAGTGTTGAAGGGATGAAAACTGGGAGAGTATTGCGGTGTGTGAGGGTAGGCATCGGATTAGCGGAATTTAAACAATAGCCGGAATGCGGGGCCCCGATTGCATGACGTGGAGAAGTGTGGTGTATCATGCCGTCAGTGGTAGACCACGGTTGTTATTATGCAGCATAACTCTGTATAATTGAAACCTGATGATATAATTGGTATTCAAGGATCATAACTAACTAACTATGTAGTTAGTTATCATAAACCGCAGTTGACATCATCCAGTGGACTCCTGAGTACCTGGTGAGTACTGTACGGAGGAGCCGGATACAGGAGCCGATAATCGGGTTCCCCACACTCTTTTGCACTGCCCCGGAGATCCGCTAATTGCCACTGTGGTGCTATTGTCTATATAATGCCTATGACGTCTATGACGTCCTATCAACAGAATAGCAACATGCAGGAAGATATTTGTTCACTCTTAGTTGCCGAGGTTCTGAGGTGCGGCCAGCGCGGGACCCTCTGCGGTCACATAGGCCTAATGTCACATTAGCTCCACGCCATCTCTCCCCTAACAAAAGATTCAACTTACCTTGCTCAATCCACCATCCACAACAAAGTCAGTACCGTTGACGAAGCTGCTCTCGTCGCTAGCCAAGAAGAGAACCGCCTGAGCCTGCTCAATAGCTTCGCCGAATCGGCCGCTGGGGAAATGAACCTCGCGACGGAAACGCTTGGCGTGGTCGTCGCCCAACCAGTCCTGCAACAACGGGGTGCTGTTGATGGTAAAGATAAGCTAATGTTGCCAGATGCTACTTCAATCACAGGTGTACTTACTTGAGAGGACCCGGGCAGAGGGCGTTGAAGCGGAAGCCCTCGCGGGCATGCACGATCGCCAGCTCGCGGGTCAGCGCAAGCACCGCACCCTTGCTAGCGGTGTACGCAAGCTGGGGAGTAGCAGCTCCCATGAGAGCGACAAAGCTGGCAGTGTTGATGATGCTGCCGTTCTTCTTGTTGTTACGGCGCAAGCTCAGCACGGCATGCTTGCAGCCAAACCAGACGCCCTTGACGTTGATGCTCTGTGTCAGATCCCAAATCTTTTCGGCCGTGTCGACTGCGTCGGCGTCGTCGGCGTGCATGATGCCCGCGTTGTTGAACATCACGTCGGTGCCCCCCCAGCTATCCTGGGACTCGACTGTGGCCTGCACGTCGGCCTCCTTGGACACGTCGCAGCGTATCGTTTCAAGGCGAGGGGCGTTGGGGACGACCTCCTTCACCTTGGCGACGGCCTTGGCCAGGGCGGGCTCCGAGATGTCGGCCATGAGGACGTTGGCGCCTTCGCGGGCGAAGAGAATGGTGGTTTCGAGACCGATGCCACTATATTGGTGGAAATCATTAGCTATGTCATGAGAATATGATCAGGACAGCTTGCGTACCCAGCGGCACCGGTGATGATGGCGTTCTTTCCTTGGAGACGACCCATTGTGATGGTGATTGAGCACTTTCAACGTGTAGATGTTAGCAATGAATCGAGGCACGAATCCACGAGAAATGTCTGCTGTACACTGCACACAGTTCTGATCGTAGACTACCACATATACTCACAAATCAGACAGATGAAAGTAGGATATCCTTCAAATCCACACCGCGGTCTGTATGCGCGGGGCACGGTGGAGCTGGTTACCTAAGCTGTGACGATAACCGCGCGGAGCCCGCTATCTCTCCAATCGTGACCCCTGCAGCTGATAAGCAGCGATCGGTGCACATCCTCTCATTCATATTCATCTTCCCACCGCGCTGCTTCAGCTTATCCGTTAAACTCGCCCGTCATGTCGGACCTTACTGCCGATAATATCGCTGAAGTGCTCAAGAATGATCGCATGGTCAAGGTGGCCGGGGTCGACGTTGATGGGATGCTGCGCGGCAAGCTCATGAAGAAGACCAAGTTTCTCTCCATCGTTTCAGAGGGCTTTGGCTTCTGCTCCGTCATCTTTGGCTGGGACCAGCATGACCAAACCTATTATAGGGAGCTTACGATCAGCAACAAGGAGAATGGCTACCGCGATCTCCTGGCCATACCTGATCTGAGCAGCTTCCGTCGCATTCCCTGGGAAAATAATGTGCCTTTCTTTCTCGTCAGCTTCCTGGATCCCGATACGCGCGAGCCGATCTGTGCATGTCCGCGGGGTCTGTTGAAGAACGCTGCTGCTAAGGCCGAGGCGGCTGGGTACCGCGCCATGGCAGGAGGTATGCCTTAACCGCGCGCACTTCTTTTGAACTCCTGCTAACGTGGAAAAGCCGAATATGAGTTTTACCAGTTCCGCGCACCGGGCGACCATCCAAGCCCCGAACGAACGGCGTCGCACACTGCCGCCTTCCTCCAGAACAATGCCGTCGACTCCTTGCCGCCGTTAACGGAAGGAATGTTCGGGTACTCAATTACTCGACCGCTTCATAATCAGGATTATTACTACGGCATCTTTGACGCCTGTGAGCAGTTCCGCTGTGATATCGAGGGATGGCATACCGAGAGTGGACCGGGCGTGTACGAGGCTGTAAGTGTTGCCGAAGCTCGCGGTCTGCGCGGTAGCTAATATCGGGCGTCGCAACAGGCATTACAATTCGGAGAGGCCAAGGAAATGGCGGATAAGGCAGGATTATTCAAGTAAGACTTGGCGCATCTGGGTTTCCTGTCAGGACAGGGCTAACGGGCTCGTTCTCGAATAGATATGTCGTCAAGGCGTACGGAATCAAGCACGGCATCACACCGTGTTTCATGGCCAAACCGCGTCAGGGGCTTCCTGGCAATAGCGGACACATGCATATGTCGCTCGTGACAGCCGACGGCAAGAATGCCTTTGTTCGTGATACTCCGGACCTGAACCCGCCCTACCCGGATGTTGCGCACCTGTCGGATCTGGGCCGACATTTCTTGGCGGGTCTGCTAGTCGGTTTGCCGGACATCATGCCACTCTTCGCGCCGACCATTAACTCCTACAAGCGCCTGGTTGAGAACTTCTGGGCGCCCGTGACCGTCTCCTGGGGACTGGAACACCGCGCAGCATCTATCCGGCTTATCGCGCCACCCACTGCCAGTGCAAAGGCCACCCGTTTTGAAGTCCGTGTCCCCGGTGCTGACGCGAACCCGCACTTTGTCCTCGCAGCCATCCTGGCACTGGGGTGGCGCGGAGTGGAGAAGAAGCTCGAAATCCCCACGCCGCCCCTGTCCAAGGGCGAGGATATGGGCGGCGCCAGTGACCGGGGTGTGCGGCTGGCAAAGTCGCTCAAAGAGGCGACCGCTACTTTCCTGCGGCCGGACAGTGTTGCAAGGGAGGTGTTTGGCGACGCCTTCGTGGAGCACTTTGGCGGGACCCGAGAGCACGAGGTGCGTCTGTGGGAGGAGGCAGTCACCGACTGGTAAGTTCTTTTCTTTACATTTTCGCGGTGGGATGCTGACGGCTAGCAGGGAGGTGCGCCGGTATATCGAGACGGTTTAGAATGTCGCATGGGCTATGATACCATTTCCAGTAGCGTGTGGTTGTAGATATGCGGCATGAGCATGGTGTAGGAAGCGGATTTGACATAGATACGCATGCATGGACATTGATCCCGAACGAGGTGTAGATCTTAGTTCTTGCGCTTTGACGGTTTCCAGTAAACTCGGGCCGTTGGCAAAAACATAGCTGAACAAGCCAATCAAATACATAATTAGCTGGTTCTAGTCTATACTCGCACGCCAAAGGTTGCTATATAGCTCAGTCTGGCGGGACATATTTGAATCTCAGCTAGTTAAGTAACTAACTAGTTATCACATGCCCATCACATGTAGTCAGTATGACGCACCCATCACAAGCCGGGACAAGTCGGTCCTTCCAGCCCAACATGCTCAACCGAAAAGCTACCGAGAGCAATCTCCAAAACAACCTTGGAAGCTCATCTGGAACTCGAGCCGCGGTTGATTGGACTCTCGGGTGTGCGGGGCAAAGGCAGAGACAGCCACTGATCGGGATAGTTAGGGACAGCTTGGAGCAGGAGTTAGATCGGAGAGTTCCATGTTCTCGTCATCGCCAATCGAACATCACAAAAGTATAAGACCGCAGAAGTTTTTCGGACGAGAGACACAAACTTACAGACCGTTTGAAGGTCGCCGCGATAAGGTCTCGGGTTACGATATATCCCGACTGGGCTCGGGAGATGTGACCGGTGCAGTTGTAGAAATCCGGGGAACGGGAAATGTCGGCCGAGAGGAAGAAGGGTCTGAGTTTCCCGACGGGAAAGTCAGGTGAACAGAGGAGTCAACCAATGAAGAGCATCAAAGAGCAAAGACCACAGCATAACCGGAGACCCACTCAACAGCCGCGGTTCATTGACGTTCCACGATTGGATTGTGACGTATTCGAGCTGTTACTTATCTCCGCCTTCGGTCGAATGGGCCTTGTATACTGCTGTCCTTTTAAATAAGACCTTCTCCCGTCTCTTTTAGATTTTCTCTCCCCGCTTTGAATGGATTATCAGTAATCTCATCAATAACTATTATCCAAAATGAGCTTCGTCGAAGCTAACCTCAAGGATGTTGCCATCCTCGGCAAGATCCCCGATGACGCTCGCAAGATCTTGACCAAGGAGGCGTGCGTCTTCCTGGCCATTCTTCACCGTACCTTCAACCCTACTCGCAAGGCTCTGCTGCAACGCCGCGTCGAACGTCAGGCCGTCATCGACAAGGGTGTTCTGCCCGACTTCCTCCCCGAGACCAAGCACATCCGTGAGAATGACGCATGGAAGGGCGCTCCTCCCGCCCCCGGCCTGGTCGACCGCCGTGTCGAGATCACCGGGCCTACTGATCGTAAGATGGTCGTGAATGCCCTCAACTCTGACGTCTGGACCTACATGGCCGACTTCGAGGACTCCTCTGCCCCGACCTGGGAGAACATGATCAACGGTCAGGTCAACCTGTACGATGCCATTCGCCGCCAGGTCGACTTCAAGCAGGGTGAGAAGGAGTACAAGCTCCGCACCGACCGCACCCTTCCCACTCTCATTGCCCGTGCCCGTGGTTGGCACCTGGAGGAGAAGCACTTCACCGTTGACGGCGAGCCCATCTCCGGCAGTCTGTTCGACTTCGGTCTGTACTTCTTCCACAATGCCAAGGAGCTCGTCGCCCGCGGCCACGGCCCCTACTTCTACCTGCCCAAGATGGAGTCCCACCTCGAGGCCCGCCTGTGGAACGACGTCTTCAACCTGTCCCAGGACTACATCGCCCTTCCCCGCGGCACCATCCGTGGTACTGTCCTGATTGAGACCATCACCGCTGCCTTCGAGATGGATGAGATCATTTACGAGCTGCGTGACCACAGCTCCGGCTTGAACTGCGGCCGCTGGGACTACATCTTCTCCTTCATCAAAAAGTTCCGCCAGCACCCCAACTTCGTCCTCCCCGACCGCTCCGCCGTCACCATGACCGTGCCCTTCATGGACGCCTACGTCAAGCTGCTGATCAAGACTTGCCACCGCCGCGGAGTCCACGCAATGGGCGGCATGGCCGCTCAGATCCCTATCAAGAATGACCCCGCCGCCAACGACAAGGCCATGGAAAGCGTTCGCGCCGACAAGCTGCGCGAGGTCCGCGCCGGCCACGACGGCACCTGGGTCGCCCACCCTGCACTTGCTGCCATCGCCTCGGAGGTGTTCAACGAGCACATGCCGACCCCCAACCAGCTCTTCGTCCGCCGCGAGGACGTGCACATCACCGCCAGCGACCTCCTAAACACCAACGTCCCCGGTAGCATCACCGAGGACGGCATCCGCAAGAACCTGAACATCGGTCTGAGCTACATGGAAGGCTGGCTGCGCGGCGTGGGCTGCGTTCCCATCAACTACCTGATGGAAGACGCCGCCACCGCCGAAGTCTCCCGCTCACAGCTGTGGCAGTGGTCCAAGCACAACATCACCACCGCCGAAGGCAAGAAGTTCGACAAGGCCTATGCCCTACGTCTGCTGCAGGAGCAGGCTGACGACCTGGCTGCCAAGGGTCCCAAGGGCAACAAGTACCAGCTGGCTGCGCGCTACTTCGCTGGCCAGGTTACTGGTGAGGATTACGCCGATTTCTTGACCAGCTTGCTGTACAATGAGATCTCCTCGCCTGGCAGCGCTGCTAAGCTGTGATGGATGATATTGGCTTGACGATCATGAATACCCGATTTTCCTTGTTTCTTTTTGTCTCGTGTTCCCAATGTTTATAGTGGGATTAGCATAGTTGTATAACAATCATTGACACGTTTACTGTCATTTGATCTGTAATTCTCGCAGGCTATTTACCTACGTATATAGTTGAAGTTCATTTGTCTCTAGACACCTTTGCATATCTCGATTAGAGCGGGCTGTCCAGTCAAGTAAAGTCAACACGATCATAAGCTAACTAATTTGACTCTAGACATAGTGTCAAAATGCTGTTCTATCATTTCAGGAGGACAATACGCAACTTCTGTAGCTGTATTCAGACATTCGCTATTGACTCTAGGTTTTCTCCAAGCTAGATCATTGCACCTCATAGTTAGTTAGTAGAGATTACGTCAATTCATTTCTACTATGCTCCTCTCTTTACTGTTGAGTGAATTGCGCCTTCCTGTCGTAGAGAGCCATTCGAGGGGAGTAATTTCAAGGTCTAAGAAGCCTATATACTTGCGATGAACTTAAGTAGAACAAGTCTACGAATGTCGCTTTGCAAGTCATCCAAGGATCCTTGGAAGATGCAATGGATCACATTTAGACCCAGATCCTCTAATTCTACTTCTCTATAAGCGACAACTATGGTATCGAGAGAGAGAGGGGTACGTATCTAAGATAGCAAGATCTCGCAGAAACGTGGTCGTGACAAATATTCGCGAGAAGGCGATCAACTAGGTCATATTTGTCGAATATAAGCACTTAAACCTATCGGCATACGGCGCGAAAGAGAGCAAAGGGACATGATTATTCTTCTCTATATTAAATGTTTTACCTTACTTTACCTTTACTTTGCCCTTACTTTACCTTTACTTTACGCTTACTTTGCTCTTTGTCTTATATATTCCCTTATATCCTTCTATCTTCTATAATATACCAGTCTATTTACTATATAGGGCTTGAAAATAATCATGTCCCTTTGCTCTCTATCTCCTACCGTACATCGGGAGCTACTATAATAGAATCTTCCGAACTCACTAGAGAGTGGACGTTTATCACCAGCTACTTCTCAGGCCACCCAACCTCAAACCTCCGCGAGCGACTTCCATCTATCTTCCTTGATGCAGACGTGCTCAAGGGTGCAATTTCCACAACTGGAGGCCGAAGAGGCGCCGCGCGTGTCCCTGGTACAGAGACGTAGCTAGTAGCGGTTAGCTATGCGAGTTGTGGTATCTTAGCGGCGTTGTGCATATCACGGGATCCCCGTTTGACCTCAAGGATGACCTTGGCCGTGCCGTCATTATTGTTTCGTAGGTACCCATCGACTCGAGCCTCAAGCTTGGCGCCCGAATTGAATGTAGCCTTAAGAGCTAGTCTGTGAGTCATCCACTCGTATTTGACACCTGGGTGCTTGATAGTCTATAAATAGCGTAAAGAGCCTTAGCTATATATCGGCCTAAGTATAGAACTATATTAAACCTAGACCTATTAGTATTTAGACATTGATAGGCCCATGGGCGGGCCTTGGGCCTCTTGGTTGCCCATAATACTAAAGTATATAATTAATGAATATTACGTAGTAACTTTTAGTTTTTAGGTAGTAAAATTACAGACTGAAGGTAATTAAAATAAGATAGTTAGAAAAGTGATTCAGATAAGAGAGAAAAGTGATATTTACATCGCTTCATAGTTACCTAATGCCCTCGGACGCTTTCTCGCCCGACCAGAGGTCCGAATCTAGCTTCCTTGTAAGCATCGATCCGATGGGAGGTATAAAGGTGATCTCATTGTCTCCTATGTAGAACTAGCTAAGCAAGGCCAAGCACGCGGCATTTCTGGCATTAAAGAGACCAAATTATGTTTACTGTTACCTACATCAGACTCCCAATAAACATGTTTACGATTTCTTCGCAATCCCAGACTAAGCTTCCAGTTCACTGACTCGTGTAAAGCCTCGAGAATGCAGGCGACAACGGCGTAGCGAACTGGGTCTGAATCTTTCGGGTCTGGGATATACCGCAACTTCCAATGGGGCTGATAGAAGAAATATTCGGTCTCGTATCCGATCGACGTATATCGATCAGCAAGGTGAAGCTCGTAGAGCCTGTAAATAGACCAGAGTGGCGTGTCACGCATGCGCCAAATGGGGATCGCCCGGAAATTGTGTAGGTCGCTGAGGTGAGCTTCAATCAGCCCAGTATCATTCTTTTTGTCGTCGATATTTTCACGAGGTGAGAATGGACCTGGGATTGGGAAGAATCAAGATGGATATGGGATAGACATGCGCAGAAGCACAAGAAAGGGATGTTTGTAGTGTCTCAGCCGGAGGAGACTATCACGTATTCTAAGGGGCGAGTGCAACGTGCGGAGCCAGTACTTAAACCGTGCCCAGAGGGACGGACTGGGTCGGCGTCGAGGCATGAGTGAGACACAAAGCAGTGGGTCAATAGTGAGGACGGGGAAGTTGACAACTGGAGGATATACCATCGGTTATTAGAAAGATCATGTTATAGTATTTGAAACAGGATCCATTGATTAAGCCATACCAACTAACTACGTATGCAGTCGAGCAGGAACTCCAAGAGTCAGTCTCAGGCGTTCTGATATGGAAAATTTCTTTTCTTTATTTACATGTAATGCATGGATCTCTCAATTGGTGTGCCCTTGATCAAAATCAAACTCACGGAAACTTCGGTTGGGAAGCAGAGAACATAAGAACACGTCCCACCACGCTGGTCTCAACCTTGTTGTAGTCATTGCACAGGTGGTCGCGAATCTCCTTCTCTCCATCATCCCAATTGCTGAAAATCCCCTGGCGGTTATAGATGCTCATCATGATGCGTCCGAATATATTATGCTTCACGTCCTTCCCAAGGATTGTGGTTCCGTAAACGGTTCCATTTTCCGCCAGGTGCGCCTTCAAATTCGTGAAGAGAACCATCTTGCGCTCCGACGGACCGGGCAGACAGTGGATGAGAAAAAAGGTCGAGATGGAATCGTAGACGCCATCCAGTGGGAGCTTTTGTGTAACATCGGCCTGGATGGTCCGTGTGGATGGTCTGCCGAGGCGCTCCTTGGCGGTAGCAAGGGAATGGGGATTCAGATCCATCAGTGTCACTTCAGTGTTGTCTGGGATACTAGCATTTGCGAGGTAGAAGCCCGATCCAGGACCGATGTCTAGATGGCGGTGGCCCAAAAACCGTTTGAAAAACGGAAGCTGAACGCTCTTTGTGGGGCATGTCCAGGAACATGAGTTGGAAAGTCCGAGTACCCAAGTGTCATAGAAGGACAAGACGAAAGGACTGTAAACAGCAGCGCCAGCGACGGCTGCTGTTCGGAAAGTTGTGGCGCTGCCGCTCATAGTGATGTTTGTTGCGGAAATTAGAGATAGTGACTCGATTTCGGCCCGCCCTGGAGTCTAATATTTGATCTATACTATGTTAAGCCTAGTTAGTACTGAGAAAGAAGTTCCCCAGGCCCATTCAGGTCATGGAAAATGAAACAGCCCACTCTGTCAATTTTGGGTAAATTATAGAGGGCCGTCACCCTCCAGGTTCGGACAGGGAAAAGCCTAACAGATCAAAAAAGAGCAATAAAAACAAAGAGAGAAAATACAAAAACATACAACAGCAGGGATTCGCTGGTGGTCACCCACCCAACTACTAACCTGCCGGCGTGTGGCTTAAGTACGGCTGAGCGGACGGGAAGCCCTGTTCTCCACACCCTATGGTCGTATGTACTATTCACATTCTTTCTAGGATTTATAATGCTAACAGACAATATAGTTGTCCCAAGGCGAGGACAGGCTAGGCTACGCCGGTTGCTCATTGGATGTAACCGCTGTCTTCGAAACAGAAACCTCTTATATCTGCACACTGCAGGATTTACATATAGATATTTCAATCTTAATACAAGACAATCCATATAATATCAATAGGTCCGCTAGGTATGTAACTAGTAAGCACGGATTTGGGTCCCATAGAAAACGCATGGCTGGGTGGGATTGGTACCTAGGTATAGAACGGGTCGTGACCATGGGTCACTAAATTCTACGGTCTACTACCTACCACACCTAGGTACCGAATCTGACGACACGACTGTTCGAATTGGGCCTAGCATCCCATTCTGGCCCAGGGACTGGATGAAAGTAGTCGTCTTCAAGGGATCACTGTTTTCGAGCGAGGTTTTCACTACGGCGATTGCTATCCTTTATCCCGACCTCTAGCACTCTGTTACCCATATTTGTGTCCTTCTACTACACCCTCATATGACCTAAACATATCATTAATCTGGTCAGAATGGACGCCGACAGGTCACGTCTTCGACAGTCCTGCGATGAGTTAACTGCTATTCTCCGATTGCTACCTCCCGTTCCCAAGGACCCCAAAACTTCGTTTCTTTTTTCACCTTACCACAATCCAGTCATCTCTGATGAGGAGTTGATATGCCTTGGGATCCAGTTCCATCATCTGGATATCGAAACTGCGACGTTTCACCTCCCGCTATTCCTTGCTTCCTTCCAAGGACCGATTTTCCAGAGGTTTCGGAGGTCTTTCAACAAGACGATTCCTGCAATGAAGTTTTTCAAGTTGCGGATGCAGAGGCAGCAGCAGACCCACCATACATTTTTGAAGGAAGATTTCATATCTTCCCGACCAGTCTTATGCTCACTTTCGATCTCTTTTCGTTTGAGGGAAGTGAAGATCTCGAAGAGGAATTTTCCCATCCGAATCGCCGGGAAAACCCACTCAATAGGTACGGCTGGGTCCATGATTAGTAAGTTTCGAAATTCGTGCGCGGGTCTGTAATATGCTTCTGACTTGTGTTCAGTGATGCCGTTCAAAGAGTGGATGATGCCGATGATGCCTGGAACAATCGGTGTGAGAGTAAAAAAGTCAGAGCTTTAGGATTGGTATACATAGACCTACGGCCTGCCAACCCGATAAGACTTGGTACACAAGACGATCAGAGTTACTTACGGACTACGGTTGAAGTTGGTACTTGCGGCGATGATTCGCGCCCCTCAAGGGATGAAGTCGCAGCACTAGCATGTGCTATGTTGGAGTCTATGTGGCACGAGAGGCTGTCAATCAACGACGAACAACCATGTAGGGATAACAATATTTTCCCGGTAAGCTACTTGGTCATGAATTTTTAATACCTCATAGCACTCATAATAGATGCAGACACTGCTTATCGTCTTCGACGAGTACGGGAACTCTCGGGTTCTTACTGGATACTTTGATAGGCGACTCCATATTCAGTTCAGCAACATTTTGGATTTCAAGGAGTACGCCATGGTGCCGCCTGACGGCGCGCCATACCTTGATAGCATCGACAAGAACAAATTTTACGATATGATAAATATGCTCCTGAAATGGTCATGGCCAATTCCAGTGGTTATCACGAATGGGGATACTCCTGTAATATTGGATCTTCCAACAGATGTTCAGCCGGACTCGGAGATAGTTGATGGTGATTGGCTGCTTGTCTAAATATTAATTAATGAAGGAAAGGCGCTTTCGCCTTGGCGACGTCAATGAATCAGAAGAAGAAGATAATGAGAAGAAGGAGGAGACTTGATGGGATCATTTACACTCGTTCAAAACACACTGTTCTGCCTTGTATCATCTCGCTCAATTGTCATTAGAATCGGTTCAGACGTCAATATCTACCGCCAATTCCACAACTATATCTTTGTCAGACTTACATCAGTCGGCCTGACCGTATGTGCTCGTGACCTAAGGGCCAGGATACATATAAAATTCATAAGGTACATTTTCTATCTACCCACGGCTGTATAGTCCCAATGAGCATCTTCATTCCCATAACTATATACCCTTGGACAAGACAAACCACAGCCAAGGGTGGTAGACTGTCTCATCATCGACCGGGTCCAAAATAGTTGGCAGGTATTTCGTATTCCATTCTTCATCCAAGTCTTCATCAAAATATTCCGGATTTGGCCTGACGCGACGCGCCTTGCAATACTCCCAGTAAGCAGGGTACCACCCTGCCTGGCCCCAGTCGACGATGGCAGCTACTACTGGATTCGTCCCGGGCGATAAAATGATATTTGGGGGCACAAGATCGTCATGCGTGAAGACCAGGGGCACCTCCCCATCAATCCTGATATCGCAGCCATTCTGGAATTGCTGGACGGCGTCTGCACCGTAGAATGGGCCAGCCAAGTCCCGGTGACCGGAAAGAAAGATGTCATTTAGAGGTTGATTATCTAGGCCACCTAAGGAGTACTTTAGCATAGTTCTGCCTAGCTACGGCAATGAATTCAAATCACTTACCCACGTAAAGGCCTTGGTCGGGCTGTTCTAACGATCTCCATGCCTTGACCATGCCGTTGAGCTCTTTGCAGAGAGCCTCTCTCTCCTGATCATTCAAAGCACCCCACCTTTGCTCCAAGGTTTCGCCCCCTATCAAAGACATGTAGATAAATACTTGGCCACCGTCTTCGGTCCACCCAAACACCTCAGGAACTGGTACTCTGCCTTTCAACTGCTTGTATACCATATCTTGGGTCTCTGCCTCTGTGACGGTTGTGTCGGCTCCATATTTGACAATCAGGCCCAACGATGGAAACTTGACAGGCGGGGGTCGGTTGAACCTTGTACCACGGATGTTGCCTGACTTCTCGTTGATGGCTCTCACCTCGGCCGGGGTAGGCAGCGCGGACGCCCGATGCTCCCTGAAAAAGCTAGAGTCGGAAATGGTCCTTGTTGTGTTGTGGCTTGAATCGGGGAGGCCGGCCTCGCCTTCAACCCCCTCGGGCGACATCTTCGAGATAACACAGGTGAAGCAGGGGTCTCGGCGGTTGTAGGAAGACTTTGAGTGTTTGAGCCCCTCCAGACGAAGACTTTGAGTGCTTCTGGGCCACGTATATTTTGTTGGGTATAATCAGTCCATACCGCATTGAGACCAAAAGATGTTTGTTGTGTTTGATTGATGCTCGCTTGTTGGTTTACATATCCAGAAAACCCAGAAAAAACGTCGGAAATGGTGGTTATTGTCACATATCTTCAATCATCTTATGTACCTGGTTGTTGGTCCTGTTTGTACATTCCTCGTTTATTTTGGTTTACATAATTAGTCCTCTCATCGCATAAATTGCGCACATTCAGGGGTTCAGAAATACAGAGTTTTTGCACATTTTATTCGGGTCGTTTCGTATGGTTCAGTTCATGATTTTCTGTCATAAAATCACTAGCCCAAAGAAAACTTAGAAAATGCAGATCGTCACACGTGGTCATTTTGGTCAAGGTAACGCCTATTCAACCTATAATGTCAAATTGTCGACCACTATTAAGACCCTTTACCACGCCATCCGACTTATTGTTACTTAGGCCGGGTTCGTAGTTCATCATTGAAGATAATCCTGTCACGATACTCAAGTACGTAGCCAATCATGAAGAGAATCAACGAGATGAACTTGTAGTAGCAATGACGAAGAATAACTAGGCTGAAGAGAAGAAGAAGAAAGAAGCACCAGAACTAGAAAGATACATGTGGTCCTGTATGCACTTATGCCTCAGGAATCCATTGATTTCAGTGCAAACATGCAAACCATCCTTGTGGCTGGTGTTCGTCACAAATCCTATTAAATAGATCGAGGATTTGCGGGTGCAAAGCCTGCGGCTTACCTCCCCATCCACTTGCACGGGCCGTTCAATATCTCCAACGGTGCGGATATGCTTGTCTTCGGGCTGTTGCTGTCTGTGGTCACGCAGCAAATCACCAAGAATGAGCTCCCTGATTATAGCAGAGTCCGTTAGGAATCCTGCATATGTATACGGAGTACATACTCTATAAGATACGGGAAACCGGGGCGGAAGAAGCCGAATCAGACCGCAACGAGCTAGGAATATCGTCAATGACCATTCGGAGATGAAACATTTAAAGCTATCAGTCGGCATGTCAATTCAATACGCATATACAACGACATCCTTTCAAGTACGTTTATAATATCCAAAAATGAGTGACTGCATAACATCCATATAAACATCATAATTGGAGTAATATTACCAGAACAAGCCCGACATGATTACTGGACAAATCAAGCAGTGCCCGATCCCGGGAATCGAGTCAAAATCACCATCTATACAATATTATATCCTCCACCCAACGAGTGTGAATACCTTAGATGTACTCCCAAGCAAGTTGGTTGGAGGTGACGTTCGCGGGAACGGCAAGAGCGACGAAGCCAAGGCAGTCAGAGACCTTGCCAGAGGGAACAGTAGCATTCTGCAGAGCAGCGTACACCTGCCACTGAGGACGAGCAGCGCTTGAGGGGGTGGCAGTAGCGGAGGGGCTAGCAGTAGCCGAAGGGGTAGCCGAAGAAGACGAAGGTCCCTGAGGAACGGGGCAGGCCATGAAGCCAGAAGCGCCCTGGCCAGAGAAGGTCCAGGTGCCGATGGACTGGCTAGGAGAGTACTTGAATTGGCCGGTGACAGAGCCGGGCATGTAGGCCGAGTGAGGCTGGGTGAAGCTCAGAGCGCCGGTGCCGTCGACGTAGATCTCCTGGCCGCCGGGGACGATGACGTCCAGGAAGTTGCCGCCGTGGATGATGGTGTCGTTCTGCTTGTGGCAGCTAGAGCCGACGGAGGAGGGGCAGTAGGTCTGCGACTTGCCGCCGAGCCAGAAGTGGCCACCAGATGCCGTCAAGGGCAGGTAGTGGATGGGGGAGCCGGAGCGGGCGGCAGTCACGACGAAGGGGGCATTGGAGTTGGTGGAGCTGGTGCGCAAGCTGGGGAGGGCAGCAGCCAGGGAAGCGAATGACAGGATGGCGGAGACCTTCATTATGAAAGTGTGTCGAAAGTGTTGGTGTATTTCTATTATAGTGTACAATTGTGGTAGGATGGAATTCTGCGAAGGAGAGGGAGCTTTATATCCCATCCGCACTCCGCTGGTACCCACTCAATGATTCCATTACCATGGGAGAATTCCATGTGGCTCCATATATTTCAGAGAAAAGACGGAATACTCCGTACTCCGTATAATGCTACGTTACCATAAATAGCGTCCTGATATCATTGCGTAGCCGTATTTAGGCCAATGTGGAGTAGCCCTGCATATAAAGATTTCCTATGAATTTCAGAATGAGGTATAGCAGCAGCTCGCTTCGACCAATAGAGTCGGACTCGTTGCCTGTTTAGTAGCATTTCCAGAGTTGTCGGGAAAGAGAGCCCCCAATTGGGAAAAGTGGTGATAAAACGGTGAAACATCAGAGACTAAGTGCAAGTGATCGACACGCCACTTCCAGGGACTCCGGAGGCAATTCGGCCCTTCTTTCTCATTGTACTGCACGATCGAGGTCGGGATTTGGACCAGTTGCAGACATATTAATCTCTGCCGTGACGAGCAGAATGTAATTGTCGAGACCTCAATATATTCACTCGCGATCTGAGCGAAGGCTCTGACGGGTGGAGCGTTTCATGGAGATCGAAGATGCAGAGAGCAGTAGGGATCAACGGGCACATAGTGGAGCTGCGAAGCGACCAGGAAAGAAAAGCCAGTGCATTCTCGGCGTGGCTCAACACGACTCACCTGTTGTACCCACATTGGGTCCACTGTGTCTCGGACTGGCCTTGACATCACCGAGATGCGATAAACAGATCGGTAGGAGGTAGGGTAGTCAACGGAATCCCCATATCGCGAGTTTGTATGCTGTACGGGTTACGGGATGTGATGACCCTTGGTTTCAAAGACCGCAGATTGATTTCTTCCTAGGGAGATCGGGAAGTGGAGCCACGGAATCGTCTGGAAGCAGAATCAATTCGGAGTACGGAGATTTGGCGGAAAAATGAGGCGATCGGAGTGCGAAAAGCCCGCCTCCGTGCACCGCCACAGACATGTGAAGTCGGCTGTGGCGCCTGCGAGATTTCTAGTAGATGCTTGTTTCTAATTTCTAATTTTACATCCTACGTATGTCCCGGTGTATATGGAAGCCGAATTAGGCCACAGCAAGCTGAGAGAATTATCACTATCCATTATACACCAGCTCTAACGCTGCATCAGATCCCCAACACCGAATATTATGACTTAGAATGCATATTAAAGAAAAGTCAAAACTAGAAAGACAGAAGAGACCGCTCAGAACTCAGCCACCAAGGGCAAATCCCGCGAGCTTCTACCAGCCCAAATACGGAACTTGCCTTCAGTCGGCATCACCCAGTTCTGCGCACGTACACTCCAGTAACTCAAATCCTTACGCGACAACGTCATGTTGACCGTCCGAGTCTCGCCCGGATTGAGCTCAATCTTGAAGAAGTTCCGGAGAACGCGATCGGGAAAGTCTATTCCTTCACGAGCCCAGCCTAATCCGCGGTGTTCGGCGACGTCGTCTGGGAAGGAAACGTAGATTTGCACCACTTCCTTTCCTGTACGCGTGCCGGTATTGGTCACATCCACGGAGAGTTCAAGCATGGCTTCGTATAGAGATGGGTTACCGCCGGGCCCACCGCCTGCTTCCGATGGCTTTTGCTTTTGCTTGTACCCCTCTGGGTAGGGGTATGAGCCGGGTTTGGTTCCGGTGTGGCTGAGGAGGTAGGGGTAGATGTATTTTCCGAGGAGCTTGAAGCCAGTGGGTACCAGCGCATCGCTGGGGCTTCCGGCGGTGTCGTCGTACTGGGGAGGGTTGACTGCATCCTTTGGACGACGGCTGGGTAGTCGTGACTTCTCCTGGGCTGGGTGAATCTTAAGTGAGGAAAAGTCGAAGGTCGTATACGATAGTCCGAACCCGAACTCGTATCGCGGCGTGATGTTGTAATGGTCGAAATATCGGTAGTCGATGTACAGCCCCTGTTGGAAGTTGACTTGGGGGACGGGTTCCCCAGTCTCGTATAGCACTTGTGCACCCGGGCCATAATCCTCCAGGGAGCGGCCAATCGTGTATGGCAAGCGTCCACTGGCATCAACATCACCGAATAGCACGTCGGCCAGTGCATTCCCGCTTTCTTGGCCCGGAAGATTCGCGTAGACGACAGCATGAATACCTGGCAGGTCGATCCAGGGATCGAGTACAACAGGGCCAATTGAATGCACCACCACGACAGTCTTGCCTTGGCCACCTCCGCAATGATGGGCCACGCGTTCAATCAGCGAGATACCATTCCTCTGTAGGAATAAATCATTGCGATCTCCGTCGACGCCGTCATTCTTGATGAAACCTTCACCTCCATCGGAGTTAGCAAAGACCACACAGAGATCTTGGTCCGTCAGCTCCTCCACAGCAACAGCGTTCGTCAAGTACCCAGTCACATCTACTGTCTCTGCAGACCATGCAGATTGCAAAGCGTCCCAGGGGGTAACCAGGTATGGAAAGTCAACTGCACCACTGCCCCATCCCGAGGCCAGAGTACCTTGGTTGCAACCCCGATCGGGGCACGCGTTGGGCCCCTTTCCAGGGCCAGCATCTTCTCCAAAAATACCAACGCGATATTTCCCATCGGGTTTAGATGCGGTGCGAGAGAACGGAAGGGTATTATTGATGTTCTTCAAGAGTACAGTGCCCTCTGCGGCCACCTTGCGGGCCACAATCGAATGCGCCAGGGCTCCACTTCCCTGCGCGTCGACATAATGGTTGACGACCTCCTTAGTGAGATCGTCAGGGCTGCCCGGATGCAGCCCACCAACCCTCTCATTGGTCCACGAAGAAAAGTTCGGGCCACCGTCACTCTCCGGTGGGGGCCGGTGCCAGTGATCCTGGCGGAAGTGGAACCAGGCCGCAACAATTCGGGTCACCATATCGTTGATTCGATTCATAGGAACCGATTCGTTCAGTGCTGCACGAGTCAAATGAGGACCCCAGAGCGGATCCCCATCGGCCCAACGGAGACCATCACCAGGCATGCTCATATCGAGACCACTGAGAGCACTCTGCACGCCTGACCGCTGAGCAAGCCAATCCGACTGCACGAAGCCTTGGAAGCCAAGCTCATCCTTAAGAATTCCATTCAGGAGTTTGCTGTTCTCGCACGCATGGCTGTTGTTGACCTGCTGGTATGCACACATCACGCTCGCGACGTCAGCGCGCACGCTCTCAGCGAACGGCCAGACGAAAACCTCGTGCAGGGTACGATCGTCAACGTTCGATGAAAGTGCATTCGGGATACCCCATTCGAATGGTTGACGGAAGTGTTCCTGCTCGTTCATAACAAAGTGCTTAGCTGTTGCCATCACGCCGGTGCGTTGAATACCGCGGATTGTCTCCGCAGCAGCCACAGCTTGTAGAACGGGGTCTGATCCGAAGGACTCCCAGTTGCGACCACCAGCGGGCATCATGCCTAGTGCACCCATTGAAGGACCAAGGATCACGTTCACCCCTTTACGACGGGCTTCCTGTCCCATGGCTAGCCCACGCTCTAGCATGAGCTCGCGATTCCAGGTCGCCCCTGTAGTAATCCCGGCGGGGAATGCAGTGATATTGTCTGCAAATCGTAGACCCAGGGGACCGTCTTGAAGACACAGCGATGGGAATCCAGCCAGTTCAGCGGGGCCTTTAGAAACAGCATCAGTATTAGCTGGACCAATGACGAGTAAAACGGAGATCCATACCGGTATTCCCAACACAAAGACCCATTTGCCATCCTGTCCCAGTCGTAATATTGACCTTCTCCACAAGCGTCATACGCTCCACCATCTCCTGGGCCTTGGTATAGCTCTCCTCCCACGCAGCACTCGTGCCTCCCTGCGGAGTAGGGTACCAGGGTACCGATTCCTGCATCCGTCAGCACACATTCCAATCCAAAATAAGCATCCCAACCAGCGTCGCATAACAACAGCCAGTCAAGATCAAAAGGAGCCATACAAATTCCTTTCTAGGCCTCTCAGCCCGAAGCCAGTACAAGCCCTGCATCGCAAGCCAGATCACCCCGATCGCGAGCACACCCAGAGGAATGGCATGCCACCAAGCTTTCAACGGGAAAACAGCTCGCAATCCCGATTTCCAGCCCTGATCCGCATCGTCTCTCGGCTTCCCGCGCGCACCCTTAACCAGGGGAATCCCATAATCGTCATCATCATCATCACTCAGAATCAGATTCGAATTCCCATCTTCCAAATCCGTATCAAATGACTCCGACAACATATTCTTCCTCTCGCGCTCCAGGATCTGCTCAATGCGCAAGCCGACATCCTGTTCGTCAATGGGGACATCTGTAGTCGGAAGACCAGCGCGACTCGCAGATGCAGACTCGTAGTATGATTGCGTTCCTTTCGAATCTTTCTTTGTAGACAGCAATTTCGCATCGACTTCGTCCCCAGCTTCAGACTCGCCGCTAGACCGGGCCTCGGCGCGTCTTTCAGACCCTTTGCCGTGGCGAACCTCCTCGAAGCTATCATCCGAGACTAAAAGTGAGTCTTCGTCGGAAATATCATTATTCACCGACTCGTATCCTTTCTGGCGCATGGTCGAAGCTCCGGCGGTTCGGTCGCTCGATCTGGCCATTGCGCGTGCTTGGCGTGTAGATGGGGTATTTCATTTATCGGCGACACGGGGCGTGCATGATGCAGTGCGTCAAGACATTGAGGAGTCGTCAGGGCGTGACGGTCGGTTTTCGGTGTGTGTCAATAGATATCGTGACGTCGCAATTAAATTTCGAGGTTCGAAGCAGGAGCTTAAGGAGGGTGGGTCACCTGACCCCACTTGATGTCACCGCGGTCCCTGGCGATCACAGCTTGTTGTAGGCTACGCGAATCCTCTCAAGTCCGATATTTCGGGTAGGTAATATTTACAGACGTTGCCTCGACTAGAGTGAGAGGCGAGTCGTGCCGATGAAGATCGATAGACAAATGCAGATATCGTATTATAAACAGAACTTTTGCTCATAGAGCACCAGAGTATGACCAGCGAAGGTGCTATCCAAAGATGCATATCTACCGAAAGATCAAAACAAACTCCAAACGCCGTCTATCTAGGTCCCATGCAAGCAATAAATGACAAGGTTCTCATGCAACGAAAATATCATCAGAAAAGACCATTACGCATCAAATTGTTCTGCAAGCAAATTACTCCTCATCATCGGTGTCAACAGGCTTGGGAGTACCCTTGGGGGAGTTGAGCTGTAAAATCAATTAGCAAGATGTTTGGCAGAAAGTGGACTGTAGATAGGAACTCACCCATTCAATATGACGCAGACGGCGACGAGCTTCACGCTCCTTCTGCTGAGCACGGGTCATCTTCTTCTTCTTCTTGGCGCGGAACTTGAGCTCGCCTTGCTCGTCGCCAGAGTTGACCGCTGAGGGAGCAGCGCTGGTGTTGGCCGAAGCGGCGGAAGGGGTACCGGCGCCCGAGGGGGAGTTGGTAGCGCTGTCCTCGAAACGGTCCAGGCTGACGGCGTTATTGGTACGGCTGACGACGCGGCCATCGGCGATGTGCAGCTGCTCGGGGCAGAGAGCGCCCACAAACTCCTCGTTGTGAGAAATAATGACCACACCACCCTTGAAGTCACGGATGGCAACGGCCAGACCACCGAGGGAGTCACGGTCCAAGAAATTAGTCGGCTCGTCAAGCACCAGCAGGTGGGGGTTGTTCCACATGGCACCGGCCAGGACAACCTTGACCTTCTGACCACCGGACAGACCGGAGATTTCATTGTGGTTGGCGATCTCGGGGTCGAGGCCGATGTCCTCGAAGTGCTTGGAGATGATCTTGGGCTCCAAGACACGGAAGCCCAGACCTTCACGCGAGGCCTCGTGGTCGTCAAACTCCTGGACCATTTTGAAGAAGCCCAGCTCAACCAGGGTCTCGCGAGAGATCATGGTGTTGTGCTTCGGGAGCAGGCCGTACCACTTGACCTCATACTGGAAGGACTTCTTCCACTTTTGACGACCAATCAGAGCTTCGATGCGGCGTGCACCACGACCATCTCCCAAATCGACTGGCTTCTCCAGCTGCGCCTTCTCGGCGTCAGTCAGGATGCGGGTCTGCTTGAGGAAGACCTCACGGTCATCACCGTTGGCGTAACGCCACTGCAGATACTGACTGGGGGTCTTCTCGAGATGCATCTCAACGTGCTCGAGAGCGTGCTGTTTGATGTAACCAATACGCAAGTTGGGATGCTTCTCAACCTTTCCGCTCTGGGGAATGGTCTCACCGGTCAACATCTTAATGAAGGTGGACTTGCCAGCACCGTTTCCACCAATGATGGCAACACGGGAGGAAAGCGAAAGGGAAAGGGAGGCATCCTGGAGAGAAGGCTTGGGAGCACCAGGGTAGGTGTACGTGCAGTTGCTCATACGGAGAATAGCACGGGTGTTGGACTTGATACCGGAGAGGATACCAGGAGGAGGGAACCTGAACTGCACATTGGAGGCAGAGAGGGTGTAATAGCTCTTGCCCTCGGGCTTGACCTTCACGAAATCGGCGAGGTTACCCGGGTAGCAGACAAGCTTCTTCTGCTCGTAATGGTAGATGTCGGTGCAGACCTCATCGAGGAAGCCAGAGTCGTGAGAAACGATCAAACTGGTGATGTCGGTGTGCTTCTTCAGGTATTCCTGCAACCACTTGACGTTGGCAACATCCAGGTGGTTAGTCGGCTCGTCCAACAGCAAAACATCAGCCTTCTGAAGCATGGCACGGGCCAGAGCAAGCTTCATTTTCCAACCGCCGGATAGCGAACCGACGGGTTGAGACTGGCGGCCTTCGGGGCCGTCGGTGAAACCGAATTCCAGAAGAACCTCCTTGATGTGCTCTTCGCCCTGGGCGGCGATCTGGGGATCCTTGGAGACGTAGGCCAGAATGCTGAGATCGGCATCCTCACCCTGGTTGTGCTCCACGAAGCAAGTGCGCACCTCATCGGGCGGGGGGAAGCCTTCCAGCTTGTCATTGGCAATACTGCGCATGAGAGTCGACTTTCCGGCACCATTGCGGCCGCAAAGACCATAACGGTGACCCTTGACTAGGCGCAGGTTGGTGTGAGATAGCAGAAGCATACCGCCGTAGGCGAGGGAGAAGTTGGCATCAACGATGACAATCTCGTTAGGGTCGGTCTGAGCAGGCTTGCCGAAAATACGCTCGTCCTCGGCAAGATAGTGGGCCTTGACAGCAGCGGCAAGAGCCTCAACCTGGTCCTCCGCAAGCAGATCACGCAAGTACGGGGCAATAGAGGAAGGAATGCGGTTGTGCATGCGGCAGTCGACATCCTCACGGACCATGCCGGCAATGAAATTCTTGGCCAGGTCATGGAACGTGACATCGCCAAAGCCAGTGAGGCCGCCATATTCCTGGAACTTAGGGTTCAAAACACCCAGAACATCATCAACAGTAGTCTTCGAGACACCACCCATGGCAACGTCCTTGTCTGCCATGGCCTTCTCCATAACGTCGAGTGCCCGGGTGGCCAGCTCACGAACCTCAGGAAGAGAAGCACGGTCCTTGACCCCCTTCACACCAGGCTGGAGCTTGGGAAGGAAAGTACGTGCCTCAGCGGGGTCATGAACCAGCTTGGTCAGGTTCTCCACGACAACAACAGTCTGACGGAGCGTTTCTTGAGGGGTAGTCGGGGTGTTGAGAGAACGCTCGAGCAGTGGGGTCAGGAGTGCGAGGACGGGGGAGGTGACAATAGCGACGAAAGTGGTCTGGGACAGAGCGTGAATCGCCTTCTGAAGAGTCTGGGCCGAAGGCTGCTCCATGCTCTTGATCAGGAGCGGGATGCGGGGAGCGACATCGTCGTTGTCGAGAAGGGAGGTAAGGGTGTTCATGGTCTTAGTAGCCTGTTTGGCGACATCGCTCTTCAGGTCGTGCATGCCTGATTCGACAATGGGGATCAACGACTTCAGTGTCTTGCCCATGGCCGCGCGCAGGACGTCTTTATCGCGCTCTTCCTCCGCGGTACCGGTGCCCATCTGGGCCTTCGCGGCCATCTTGTCAAGCAAGGCATAGCCACCAACAAATCCTTGCCACTTGCCGGATGCCTTGCTGAGATAGGCCTCCAGGGACGGCAGAAGACCGTTCACCAAAGCCTCGGGGCTCAGGCAACCGAACAGAGCGTCGATAGCGTATTGGGCAGCATCGCGCACAACGGCGCCCTTGTCAGCGAGGGAATCCAGGGCCACGTCGAGGATACCACCGTTGTGGAGGAGGAAGACCACCTCACTGAGAGGGAATTCACGAGGGAACCGCTCGAACAGGGCGCCGATGATCAACAGGGCACTCTCGCGGCGAGCTCCGTTCTTCTTATCGGTGGCGGCCTTCTTGACCTCAGCCAGAACATTGTAGTTCAGGAGGCCAGCACAACCGGCGCCCTGGATAAGCAGGTTGGTCAAGGCATAGGAGCCATCGAGGGACTGCTGCGAACTCTCGGCGTTGAAAATAGAGTTGAGGAGGGAAGAAATCTCTTCGGGGGTGGGGGGAACACCGGAAGGGCCTTTAGCGACAACAGTAGGCATGGCGGCGGAATCAGCGGGTGACTCTATGTGTGGCATGATCTGATGCGAGACTCAAAGGGTCTGGCAGCTTTAATAAACCAGGGAGGATGGGATGAATAAGTCGTGTAAGTCGAGAAGCCTCGAACAATGGGAGGCGGGGGGGAATCTCCCGGACCAGCAGGACAAAGAGTAGAGAGGCACCAAGGGAAGACCGAGACTAGAAACGGTCTAGAATGAGGGTATAAGGTGCAATAAGCAGCGACAGAATCACAGACTGCTATAACCCGCCTGGTCTGTACAAGTATGGAGGGGGGAAAGAGCAGAAGTCGCGCCGATCGGGCTTATCCACACAATTTTTTTTTTTGTTTGGGAGGCGACGGCTGACATAGGCCAATCAGCATCGGGGGCTTTGGCATGAGATAGGACTAACCCGATTGGGCTAGTCTTATCAGTTGATGCCTCAGGTGGTAATTAATGCCTTGGATACCAGGCATTAACACGTCATGAGATTAGAGGGAACGGAGGCTATCACGTGTTTCCAAGGTTTACCAGCGGTACGCAAATGGGGTGAATTGAGCTCTTTCACTGGCGGAAATCCTGATGCAATAGACTTCTGCTGTGCTTCCAGTGCTTAGGCTCACCCTTCTATCCGAAACCGCTGTTCCGTATGCCCTTAGTGCCCGAGGCCTAGGCTGTTAGCCAGCAGGTCTTCCAAGACAGAACTTGTATGTCGATTGTTTTCACAATGTCCAACATGAAAGTGAAATAATCAAAATCTCGTAGATAACCCAATAATGCTAGTCAAATAACAAGAGGCATAAACGGCATGTTCTGTTGAGACACAGCCGAGTCCGCTCTCCTTCTCCGCATGCAGCCGCCCCGGGCCTCGGTAGAAGAGACCTGGAAACCCCGCGCCAAACCGACATTGCGGTCAGATGCCCGGCCAGGTTTATCAGAAGTCCCTTATTTTCTCCGTATTGCTTCTCTAACGTCAGCTTCACACTTCCTTGCAAATATCTTCATAGCGACCGTTTAATATCTCTCCAGCCCACTCCCGCTTCTCATTGTCCCCGCAATTGACTCTCCCGCCCCCACACTTTTACCCCGGACCCATACACGCAATGGCCCTGAGCTTCAGAACCACCCGCCATGCCACCAAATTGGCTCAGGTGAGTTTTGAATGAGATAAAATGCCAGAGCATTGGCAAGTGTCAAAGAAGGACAATGGGATTAATGAACATACTCAGGCCTCGCGACCACTCTTCTCGGCCCGCCACTATGCGACCGCCGAGCCTGACCTGAAAACTGCCCTGAAGGATGTCATCCCCGCCAAACGTGAGCTCGTACAGAAGGTCAAGGCTCAGAGCGACGAGACTATTGGCGAGGTCAAGGTTGGCAACGTCATTGGAGGCATGCGTGGCCTGAAGGCTATGCTGTGGGAGGGATCGGTGCTGGACGCCGACGAGGGCATCCGGTTCCACGGCAAGACAATCAAGGATTGCCAGAAGGAGCTGCCTAAAGCCACCACTGGAACGGAGATGCTGCCCGAAGCCATGTTTTGGCTTCTCCTAACTGGCCAGGTCCCCTCCACGGCCCAGGTGCGCGCCTTCTCCAAGGAGCTCGCCGAGAAGTCCTACCTGCCCCCTCACATACTGGACTTGATCAAATCTTTCCCCAAGTCTATGCACCCCATGACCCAGCTCTCAATTGCGGTCGCCGCTCTTAACACCGAGTCCAAGTTCGCCCAGGCCTATGAGAAGGGCCTGAACAAGGCCGAGTACTGGGAGCCGACTTTCGACGACTGCATCTCGCTACTCGCCAAGATTCCCCGAGTTGCCGCACTGGTCTTCCGCCCGGACGACATTGACACTGTTGGCAACCAGACCCTGGACGTTGCCCAGGATTGGTCCTACAACTTCGCCGAGCTGCTCGGCAAGGGCGGCGCCGAGAATAGTGACTTCCACGACCTTTTGCGCTTGTACCTGGCTCTACACGGTGACCACGAGGGTGGGAACGTCTCTGCCCACGCTACCCATCTGGTTGGCAGCGCCCTGAGCGACCCCTTCCTCAGCTACAGTGCCGGTCTGCTGGGTCTGGCTGGCCCCTTGCACGGGTTGGCCGCTCAGGAAGTCCTTCGTTGGATCATGCAGATGCAGGAAAAGATTGGAACAAAGTTCACCGACGATGATGTCCGCACCTACCTGTGGGATACCCTCAAGTCTGGCCGTGTCGTTCCCGGCTACGGCCACGGTGTTCTGCGCAAGCCCGACCCGCGCTTCCAGGCCCTAATGGACTTTGCCGCGACCCGCCCGGATGTTCTTGCCAACCCTGTCTTCCAACTCGTCAAGAAGAACTCTGAAATTGCCCCCGGTGTTTTGACCGAGCACGGCAAGGTATGTAACTTCCATTGAAATGCCATTGAGCGATGCTAACAGCTCCTAGACCAAGAACCCTCACCCCAACGTTGACGCTGCCTCCGGTGTTCTCTTCTACCATTACGGTTTCCAACAGCCTCTGTACTACACTGTCGCCTTCGGTGTTAGCCGTGCTCTCGGACCTCTGGTCCAGCTCATCTGGGACCGGGCTCTGGGTATGCCCATTGAGCGCCCCAAGAGCATCAACCTCCTTGGTCTGGTGAAGAAATAAGCTACACGTTGAACGTGCCGCGCTGTGATTATGAGCATTTCTTATGGCTGTTTGATACGGGGCGAATGATAGAATGATGCAAGCGAGATTTGCTCTACACTGTTTTTATTTTTAGACTGTTTTTATCCGCCTGGTTGTGTGATAGGCATTCTCGTGCAGGAACTATTTATGCCTGGCAGGAACATTTGAATAGGACTAAGTATACCTAGAGCTATGACCACGCTCGACTATTCTTACTTGGGTAGATGCAAAGTATTATGTGATAAGGGACGAACAGCCCCAGGGACATGTTATTCGTAATTAAGCGTTGTGCAAATCTTGAGGATGGCAAAAAGAAAAGTAAGTAGAAATAAACACAATCATGTCCAGGCTTAAACCTTAGGTGTCTCCGTAAGAACCGTCTCAACCTGGTCACCTCGATCCCAGCGCTCCTGATACTCACACATCAACACCTTAGCGGGAGGCGCATTCTCCACAAAGTCCTTAATCGCGGACACTGGGAAGACATAATGCAGCATACAATAAACAGCAGAACTAATCACCAGACCCGACAAGAAACAAATGTAATACAAATGCGTGAGGCCGACAGGTACAGTGATACCAGAACCAACATAAGCAACGAAGCCCGGCAATGACGGGACAGTGCCACAGATCCACTAAAAGTAATTAATTAGCAAAAGGTTAAAACCAACAAGAAAGGATACAACGTACTGCGACGATAGCACGCCAGTTTAGCCCATATGTATACCAGTATATACTCGAGCTGTCTCCAACGAAGAGATCTTCAACTTTGATTTTGCACCGGTTAATGGCCAAGTACGATGAGATCATAAGACCCATCATTGGACCCAAGAACACAGAGTAACTGCTGAGAACAGCTAGGAATGTGGTTGCTGTATTGACCAGCTTCCACGGGTTACAGGCGACTGAGATTGCGGCTGTTATGTACGCGCCGCGGCGAATATTGATGTATCGGGGGAATGTAGCAGCCAAGTCAAAGCCTGTTGCCGTAATTAGCACACTAAGCAGTGATGACGCTAGAGACGTAAGTGTTCAAAGACATACCTCCAGCCAAAGCATTGGCCGGCACGTTCACTCCAATCTGAGAAATAACCAAAGCAGCACCACCAAAGAAAGCTGCCGCTCTGGATCTCGATCCTCCGTTCTCGATAATCGCGGTAAGAAGCATCGGCAAGTTCCACTTCGCCTCACCGAATCGTTCCTGGGTAGCAGCAGTAACCAGAATCCCAATAACACAGCAGACAATAGCATAAAAAGGAAAACTGATAACTTGCCCCCAGATAGCGTCCCGAGGTTTGCGTGCAAAACGAGCAAAGTCATTTTGGTTCAGAATTCCAGCCGCAATTGATCCGATGGTGCTGATTATTCCAAATGCAATATTCCAGCCTGGTGTACTAGTACCGGTAGCATTGGAGATGGTTGGGCCGAAGCCGTTGTCACCCATTGTTGCCAGTGACCAAATCAATAGAACAATTTCGAAGACTAGAATTGTTGCGGCTGATCCGTAGAATAGGTATTTGAGCTTGAATGGTCGGATGTATATTATTGGTAGGGAGATGACCATGAAAATCACATATGAGACGAACGTTGCGGTTGTTGTGCCTGTGGAGGCGGCTAGTGTGTTTGGGATCCGCTCTTCGAGGTTTGGCCATATTGCTTGGAGGCAGACGTGAATGCATTCGCCGCCAATCCAGGATTGGAAGCCGTCTTGTTGTGATTAGCGCATTCCTTGAGAATGGGATGTTTAGGTAAGGAAGGAGGCTTACACCAGACTGGATGAGAAGTTAGTACATTGATATGTGAAATGAAGCGCTGTTACTCACCGATCGAGAGCAGAATACGATTCCAGATCACGAATTGACTTCCGTACATTCCCCACACATATCGATTCACAACCGGGAAGCCCACTGCCAATGATCAGAAGGTTCGTCGTCACATTTCACAGTTCAACGTACAGTAATAGTATGCCCCGGGAAGTGAGTTCAGCACCACCAATATCGTGGCAATGATTTGACCGATCACAATGGCAATAATCGCTTGCCACCATGTCAATCCTAAAGCGATAAGAGAACTTCCAGTCATGTAAGCCGATATATTGGAATTGACAAGCACCCCTAGACAGGATCGACGTTAGTTGCGGCGATGGCTTTTGGCCTGTCTAGTAATATGCGTACAGAAGTTATGGAATGTCCAGAATCCCCAGGTGCGACGACCCTCCTCGATGGGTTTGATATCATTGTTGATCCATCGGCCTGGCTCCGGGCCACCCTCATATTTGATCTCGAGTTTCTTTAGAAACGCCTCCATTGGTCAGTATGGGGATGGAGAAGCTGCCACTTTAGTGAAAAGCAGTGACAAAGCTGGCACAATGTGACGCGAAATCAAACAAGGACAAAAACACTCGAGTAATAACTTCCGAGTCGAAGCACGCTAGCCACAAATCCTTTGCACTTATCTACTCCGCACTTCCTTGGCCGATCATACGGTTTACCGATCGGATAAGTATTCAAGATAAGCCATGTATGGCCGCCTATCAGATTGCATCCACAACGACTCCACGAGGCCATCTCAATTGATAGCTTAGGGTTGGTACCTGTGGGGAAAAGAGGAGAAAATAGTGCTTATTTGGCGAGACATGGACTAAACCGGACTGGAGAGAATTAGAAGGACTTATAGCATTTCTACGTCCGAGATGTCAGGAGATTGGTGGATGATAAGGGCACATCTCGGATCTCGACCGATTGCTAATTCCTGAATGAGTGTGTGAGGCATTTGCTGGTAAGATATCACGATTTAAACTGGCTCGGGCATGAATTTGGGACCGCTGTTTATATCAACAGAAAGCAAAATCAAACCACAGAGTTGAGAAATGCTACGCTCTCCGTGCGTGGACCTCGGTCTAAGTTGCCGTATGTAGTGGAGCAGTTCAAGGTAACTTCATGGATTGTTTCGATGCAGGTCGCTGCTTAGATGAAATTCGTGTTCTTTATTCATGGCAATTTTCCACGTCGCCATAATCCACTACAACCTCGCCGATCCACTAACAATCCTCTCCCACTCCTCCTTTCCAAAAGACGAATACTCTTGCTCCCCAGGCGCGATCCACAAGAACTTATTACTCTTTCCATCCGGCACCTTGGTACCAAGAAGCGCCGGATCAACGCCCTCGTCGCGAAGAGGCACCTTATTCTGCTTATGGTTGTGGATATGGGATGAAGTATCAACAACACGCAGGAAAACAGGAACTGCGTATCGTGGGAGCTTGGAGCGCACGAAACGCGCAAGTCCAGCGTAGTCGAAATTCTGGCGGGCCTCGGGGGTGATCTGGAGAGCAGCACAGCCAGCACGGCCTTCGTGGTTGGGGAGTTTGACGCCGTAGACATTTGCTTCAGCGACGCCGGGGAATTGGCCAATCACTTCTGCGACTTCGGCGGTTGCGCTTTGAAATAATTTAGTTATGTGTCTTTGAGATAGGTCTGGAATACATACACGTTCTCACTCTTCCATCGGAATGTGTCGCCGAGACGGTCGAGGAAATACCAGCGGCCATCACTTTGGCGGCGCAGGGCGTCACCGGAACGATAATAGATGTCGCCCTTCTTGAAGACGTCGCGAAGGAATTTCTTTTGCGTGGCGGAGTCGTTGCGCCAGTAGCCTTGGAAGGCCTGTTCGTTTGGGATTTTGACAATAATCTCGCCGCCCTCTTCGTAGCTCACGCGAACGACAAAGCCCGTCTTGGGGTCTCGGAGAGCATCACCGGTTTCGGGGTCAATGGCGACGGGAACGAATGTGTTGTGAAGCAGGCCGCGAAACAGTAGACCATGATGGCCAACGCTGCCGGCAGTAAAGGGGCCACGGTTATAGTTGAGCAGGCCGAAGAGACCCTCCGTGCTGCTAAAGAACTCTGCCACCTCCGGAACACCGAATCTTTGGCGGAAAGCTTCCCAGACATCGGGCCGGAGACCATTGCCATGCATGCAGCGCACCTTGTGGGCTTTATCCTGGGCCGATGGGGGCGACGCGAGCAGATACCGGGCAGTCTCACCGACATAGACGAAAACTGTGGACTCGGAGTCTCGGACATCTTTCCAGAAATTGCGAACGCTGAATTTCGGTCCCAGGGCAATACTGACTCCCGCTATAATGCATGTAATCATGTTGATAGCCGCGGTGCCATGATATAGAGGCATACAGCTGTACCAACGATCGCCATCTGGGCCCGGCTTGTCATTCACCATATCGCGGCGAACGGAAAGCGTGGTGTAAATTCGAGCCATGGTAAACGCACAGCCCTTGGGCATTCCTGTCGTTCCAGAAGTGTAGAGCAGGACTGCCGGGAAGTCCCCAGAGATATCCTTGGCGAGGTTCGCGGGCGGCAGAGTAGTTGGAAAAGTGCGAATATGTGCCTTGAGCGAGTCATCCACGTTCATCAACTTCATGCCCAGTTCGCCCGTGAGGGCATCCTGACATTCCTCCACGCGACTGCGACAAATCGGATCCTCATCAACGAGGGCGAGCTTGGCTCCGCTAATTTTAAGACAGTGCACCAACGCATCGCCAGTCAGGTTGTAGTTAATCGCGGCAGGAGCGCATCCGATACTCCAGGTTGCAATCCACGCGATGACGAAGTCGGGCCGGTTTTGCAGGTAGAAGCCGACCAAGTCGCCTCTCTTCACGCCCTGGGATAGGAAGAAATGAGCGTATTGGGAGGCTTGTTCCTGGACTTCCCGGTAGGTATACGACCTTTCTCGAGTCCATAGGCAGGTCATGTCCGGGTACTTCCTCACCGTGTCCAAGAAGATATACCACGGGTTGCCGCGGCCCTGGTCCACTGCGGGCAAGTTAGCACATTGTGCGAGATGAAAGGTAATGGATCAAGTCACCAGCTCGTGCATATGCGCGTTCACTTCTTCGGGCGGTCAGGACTGATGACAGATCTTTTTTGATGTGGAACTTGGCATTCAGGTAGGCTGCCACGGTAGCAGCTCCGGCCAGGGCGGCTGCCGCAGTCCCTGGTATAATGTTAGAAGGAACAGTCCCATCCCTCAGGATGCATGAAACATTGTAACTCACCCATATCCATCAGATCCATCTTACTGCTGTGCAAAATCCAGACTTGTCGCCGTGGGATTCAATTCGGGATTATGGAGCGGTCAAGTTACAGTACAGCAGTTTGGAAAAGAGAAAACCACCGATGGAAAGTAAGTCCAATAGGTAACCTAAACCGTGTGCTCAAAGGAAAAGTAAATGACTAGGGTGCGATATTCGAGAATGGGGTAAAAGAGGGTCCAGCATTGCCGACTAAAGGTCAATGATCCTCGGCACAACAAATCGACTCCGCGCTGATGACCCACAAAATCCAGAGTCTACGTACGCAGTAAGTTTGCTGTGAAGAGTCTTCCGTTGGACCAATAGCACTGGCGAAACCGTTGTCACGATGTGGAGAATTAACAGTCCAACCACAGATGATCTTTCACCTCGGCTGTTTTTATTACGCGCAGCGGGTTCAGTACAATATAACGGCATAAAATGGCTCGGCACAAAACACTAAAAAACTCCCCTCCAAGATCGACCAGGTCAGGGTAGATGTATTAGGTATATTCATTTAGCTCTTTGCTAGGCATCAGGCTGCCGTGGACTCCTTGTCCTTGTCGCGACTTCTTCCACGCCCACGCGTTGTCACGGTCGGCTCCATTGCTGGCTCCGTCTAGCATGTTGGTTACGTAGCGGCCGATTATGGGGAGAAATTTCCAGCAGTGGAACGAGCCTCCTATGGCCAAGTACAGATGGGATAGTCGCGTGTCTGGGTGCTGGGTGATCAATGGGTGCTGGTCGGGTGTGATCGCATCCCAGCATAGGCGGAAATGGTCTACTTCGCGGTCACTATCGAAGATCTTGGGCAGACGAGGTCTTATAGAGTCGATGCATTGTTTTTGAAGGTTCTCTGGGACCTCACGTTGGGTAAAGGTACCGGGAGCATCCCAGGACGGTGGCACCGAGTAGCCGTTTTTGGTGTTTTTGAAGGATTGCGTCGTGGTGAACTTCAGCAGTCCCGTGTCGGTTGGAGGTATAACCTCTCCTAGGAGCGTGTGTTAGCTTTCGTGAGAATCATACTGTCTCAGTCACTCGCACCTTGTTCGCCGTAGACGTATACAGGAAGCTGGTCGTACAGCTTGCGCTCGGCATCTGAGAGTTGAAAGTGCGCGACGCATACGCCAGTCGCACTGGCTTGACTCTCGATCCTGTCGGTCTGTGGCATCTTCAACTCCGCCTCGACGGGACTCATCAACTGGCTTGTCCAGGCTCCAGTGCATAGAAGCACCTTATCAGCCGAGTACAAATCACCCGACTTCGTCTCCACGCCCTTGATGCCACCTTTACCCAACACCAGACGAGTAGCTTCACCAACCTGATACCTCACCCCCATCCGGATAACCTCGTTCGCCATGATCGTCAGAGCACGGCCCGCATCAGCCCATCCAGCCAGCGGATTGAAGAAGAATGACCCAAAGGGACTCAAATCGGCATTTTTGAGCACTCCGCCCCAGCCAGACCGCACTTCATCTTCAGACATCGGCTGCAATGGATCCGAGCCAAAAAGATCTCGAAAGTTCGCACGAATGCGCCCGGCCAGATCGCTGCCTTGCTCATCCATCATGATCCAGCCAGTCTGATGGTAAACACCAGAATCCTTGAAGAGGGGGTCATTCTTCCATGCTTCGATGGCTTCAAGCCCCAGCTCCATATATAGCGAGCTGGAGTAGTCCGCGCGAATGATCTTATTAACGTCGGTTGATGCTGCATCTTGCGACGGGGCCGGGAATCGGTCTAACACGATGATCGATGCGGGATTGGACGATCGCTTGGCTAGATGATAAGCCGTGCTGATGCCGAATATGCCGGCACCGACGATTAGGATCTCGGATTCCATGTTTACGGATTTGCTTTGAGGGTTTGATATGACGTGGTACGGGATGGAGTGTCGGCGGGGGAGTCCCCATCATAGCCCAAGGCTGTTCTCCACTTTGCCTTATCATGCAAGCGCATAATGGTGTACACCACTGACTCCTGCATAGATATGGCTAGACCTGCATAGGTTCGCGGAATTTGGATCGGGTTTTGGTCGATGGATCTATTTCCCCGTTCAGCCATCGGCTCCTCTTGCTTGTGTCATTTGGGACGATGGTAGGAGTGAGTGCGCAACAGCATGGAATTCAAACCAACCACAACTCTTAGCTGCAATTTTGGGCTAAAAATGGACCATTCCGAGTGCAAAAGTATGAAGTCCTCTCTATCCCCAAGCCCGTAGATTCCAATTGTGTCACTAGTGAGGAATCCGTGCGCGAAAAGCAAACGAACTATACTAAAATCGAGGAGTGCCAACAAGGTTACAATTTGAACCAAGGCCATTAGACATCAGTATTTGGTACAGCTGAGGCATTCAGAAGTGGGGGCCAGATAGGTTCCCTCCACGATGGTTCGGGCCGCTCAGAGACGAACCTACCCAAGCTACCCTGGCTGTATACAACGGCGCCGTTTAGCAATTTTTTCTCTGTGTGAGATTGTCCAGGTCCAACCCCCTGAGGACGATGACATAAAATGCTTGGGGAAGACCTTGATAGGGGGCACCAGTACAGGAAACCACCAATAGAGATTGAATAGCTACCTCATTCCCTTGAGCCTGAACGATCGATAGCTCCGAGGATTCAAGAAGCAGGATAAGAGGCTCTGCGGCGGCCTTTGTCCGATTGCACAATGGTCGATAGTCGTAGTCAATAGTAGAGGTACATAACTAGTGCATAAATGTTCGACCAAGTCTAACTACATATCCTTGAATGGTAATCTGGCGACGATCATTGGCTCCACCCAAAATGATGACGCAGAGAGAGCTCAACGGAAAACAGTTTTCCGCACAAACAGGGAAGCATTGACCAACCTCGCTTACGATAGAGTTAGATAAGGGAGATCCGGGTAAACAGCGAGACATTTCCGAGGGAGAGAGAAATTAGAATTTGGGGCTGGGCCAAGGTTGTTGACCCCAACCAGGTCCAGAAAGAGGGGAGAAGTGAGTAGTTAAAGTTGGGAACCCAATGAGCCCACCGTAAGTCTTCTCCACACATCGTAACCGTCACGTCGGTGAATTGGGTGAATCTGCCGAATTCTGCCCCTCATTGTATCTTTTCCCTCTTCTACACACATCCTTGCACAATGTCTTTCCCCATCCCACGGTCTTTACCCCGGCTGGTGCGGTCCTACGGGACCGTCCAAGGTCCTCCTAGTGCTGCCTCTATCGCCGGCCGAGTGCCCAGTGTTCTGGTCGAGGCCACCAATTCCACAGCCCCTCGTATCACCTGGACTCGAGAGGAAGTCTCCCAGATCTACAACACACCATTGAACCAACTCACATATGCCTCGGTAAGTCGACCCTGCTGGAAATCATCCTTACGCCGTCTTCCTGTGCTTCAATTGCACCGCTTCAAGACGAAAGGAAATCACGGACCGACAAGCTAATACGTCCCAGGCCGCCGTGCACCGTCGTTTCCACGACCCGTCCGCCATCCAGATGTGCACACTGATGAACATTAAGACGGGCGGCTGTAGCGAGGACTGCTCATACTGCGCCCAGTCTTCGCGTCACCAGACCGGCCTAAAGGCCACGAAAATGAGCCCCGTGGACGACGTACTGGAGAAAGCCCGAATCGCCAAGGCAAACGGCAGCACCCGATTCTGCATGGGCGCCGCCTGGCGTGATATGCGCGGACGTAAGACCAGTCTGAAGAACGTGAAGCAGATGGTCTCTGGAATCCGCGACATGGGCATGGAAGTCTGTGTGACCCTCGGCATGATCGACCAGCACCAAGCCAAGGAACTGAAAGAAGCCGGTCTGACAGCATACAACCACAACCTCGACACGTCGCGTGAATTCTACCCCAACGTCATCACCACCCGCTCGTACGATGAGCGTCTACGCACACTGGACCATGTCCGCGATGCCGGCATCAACGTCTGCTCGGGTGGAATCCTCGGCCTGGGCGAGTCAGACGAAGACCGCGTCGGCCTCCTGCACACCGTCTCCAGTCTTCCCAAGCACCCCGAATCATTCCCCGTCAACGCCTTGGTCCCTATTCCTGGTACCCCGCTCGGAAACCGGAAAATGGTCCCCTTTGACCGTCTCCTTCGAACCGTCGCGACTGCCCGTATCGTCATGCCCGCTACCATCGTCCGTCTTGCCGCCGGTCGCATCGCCCTGACCGAGGAGCAGCAGGTTGCCTGCTTCAATGCCGGTGCCAACGCTGTGTTCACCGGTGAGAAGATGCTGACTACAGACTGCAATGGATGGGGCGAGGATCGTGTTATGTTTGAGCGCTGGGGTTACTACCCCATGAAGAGCTTTGAGAGGCCCGAGCCTAAGCAGGCTGTCGAAACCACCGTCCCGCCTCCTGCGGAGTCCGAGGTTGCTGCGCAGGTCGCAGCTAGCTCGTAGAGACCTTGTCAGCAGTGTTGTGATTGAGTTTATATAGGCTACGCGGAGGCGCTAGAAGCGAGCCTTACGGATACATTGAACGCTAAGCAAAAATATTTCTACTGAAAGTTGTTCTGGACCGTAGACATCCATGCCGGTGAATCTCCTGGAAAAGACATGAGTCGCTGGTCAATGTTGGAACGGTGATCAAAGAAAAAGAAGCCAAATTAGGCCCTATCCCATCGGAAAGTGACAAATTGGATGAAACGAATGTTGAAAATCCAAGTTTTAGTCCCAAGGTTACCCCCAAACGACAATTACTTTGAAATAAGTTGTTCCCTAGAGGCCGTATACTATGAAGAATAATGTTAATCAGTTTTGTGCAATGACCTCCCCATCTGGGACTGCCTTCCTAAAGGTTATGTTGTCGTCAATGCTTGACTGAAGTTGTTTTATTGGATGACATTCTAGCTTTGACAGTTACAATGTCTTTGTAGCCCTCGGTTTGTTCGGGTAGTCTTCGAATTGGACATGTGCGAACGAAGTATGAACCTCGCCACCTGGAGATGAATCAATATCAGTCGCTGGCCGAATCGTATAGCCTATGTATGGTGGTGACTCGACTCTTGACCGGAGACTTAATGCTATTTCGAGAACATCCACAATCAGATAACCGAGTCATAACGAGTAATGATTGACAGGAAATAGAACACGGGCGAATTTCAGGACAGAATGCGTCCATTGGAGAAGATCGTCCGGTCTTGGCATTCACGATGGCACGAACCGAGGCCGAGTTTCCCACTAATGTCTCCACCTATTACAGCAAGATCTACAAGTGAATATTGAATTTCTAATCCGGATATACAAGCCCCTAGCCCAACATGAACTCACATTTCACCACTTAGCATAGGCCATTCGAGCAGTCCTCGGCACTCTGTGCGGGGAGCAACCAAACTTCACATGGAACTGGGGAATCGGGGGATCGGCTCCATTCCATAATGGGGCAACCATGATCATTTTTCATTTGACATGCGCTCATTTTGTTCGGTGGGCGAGATCCACTTATGGATCGCTTCATGGGCTGCCCCCCTTTCACATGCGGTCTCTATGCTCCGTACTGGGGCCTGACCTCAACCGATATAAACCAGACGCCGGCCATGCCGTTCCCCAAGTTCGCACTCTACCGCCAACATGGATACCAAGCCGCTATCGAAGGATTCCATGAAATCCACCTGGCGCACGGGTGATCGCAAAGAATGGAGTCACCACCACTGGGCCATTGAGCTCCTCAACGCTCACCCTATCGCCCTGGACAAAGATATACCCGTGCATTCCAAGGATGATAAAATCCCGTACATGCCGCAGTGGTCACTCCACCGCTGGGCTCTATTCTACTCTGCCCTTCCACTCCTCCTACACCAAGCATACATGATATACACAGGTCACACCCTAGGCCCAATAACAACCTTCAACCTCTACTTCCTCGCCTTCAACGCCACCATCATCTGCCAAGTTCATATCCTCCGTCGCCTAGGCCACAAATACGGCTTCCTAGACGGCGATCAACATGAACGTGATGGCGTCCCAGACGTGGGCGTCGCCAAAGTGGTAACATCAGTATATAAAACCACCGGCTCCCGTCTCGTCCTCGCCACCTATCTCACCTACAACCGAAACATGCTCCCCTCGGAAATGAACTGGCTCTATCTTCCCCTTGAAATCGGTCTCTACGGCATCGTCCTCGACTTCTGGTTTTACTGGTACCACCGCCTTATGCACGACGTCAGCTTCCTATGGAAATTCCACCGTACCCATCACCTGACCAAACACCCTAACCCCCTCCTCGCCGCATACGCAGACCATGAGCAGGAATTCTTTGATATGGTCGGCGTGCCGATCATGACTTACTTCAGTCTGAAGCTAATGGGACTGCCGATGGGTTTCTACGAATGGTGGATCTGTCACGAGTACGTTGCGTTCGCTGAGGTATTTGGTCATAGTGGATTGCGTCTGCATTTGACTGTGCCGTCGACTTTGAGCTGGTTGTTGCAGATGTTTGACTGTGAGATTGTGATCGAGGACCATGATTTGCATCATCGGAAGGGGTGGCGCAAGAGTCATAACTATGGGAAGCAGACTAGGCTCTGGGACCGGGTTTTTGGTACTTGTACGGAGCGGATTGAGTCTGTTGAGGAGAATGTTGATTATGGTAATAGGGCTACCTTGCCTCTATTTTAGAGGGGGGGTATAAGTGCCATCCGGTGCTATAAAGATGATGATGATGATGATGATGATGGAAAATCTGTACTCTGACATTCCTTTTATTCGAGTCAATCTTGAAATTGGGATATACCACTCGTTGAAATTAGGCTGATCATGAGATTTGGTTCTCTTCAACTCTGTTGAGATACATGAGCACCCTTCCCCAGATGCTTCATTCTGTCAGAAAGCGGCGAGGCCCTATATCGGGCAGTATCTCACCGTCTTCCCCGTTTGTCAGCTTCCATATAGCTGCAGTTTGTCCTCTCTAGATTCTTCCTCTTCACGAGTTTTTCCCCTCTTGATTCCCTTCCAGAGTAGGATGGCTTCTGTCTTCCTAGCCCTCTCGACATATTACATGCGCCTCCAACCAGGATGTAATGATGATTGTCGACCTCATCAAGTGTCACCTGCAACTCGACATGCTTCCTAGGTAGTCCTTATGCATGTGTGCCTTTACGCCCCCTCTTCCCACGGAGGAGCAGCAATCATCGGATATGGTTTTTTCGGCCCCCTTAAAAACATCTGCGAGGAACATAGCTTCTGGCAGGTCGGATTCCTGTTTCTTCTCACCATTCTCATCATCTTGGCGGAGATAGACGCATCACAGCTTCATTGCAAGGGCAAAGTCTGGCTGTAGAAGGCGAATGTCGTCTAAATAGGGGGCGGACGACCTTTCTAGGCCCCTGATAAAGCTGCTGGTCGCTATTTCAGAAACCCTGTTGATCCCAGATAGCGTTTGCAATGGTAGTTAGCTCAGGGATTCTGAGCTGGATGTCTACCTCCCTTGGGCAAGGTATGGTTGAAAGAGGTGGTGAAATTGAATGATCATAAGAGATCCGGAGATGTTAATCTTGCTGTCTCAGAGACCCAAGAAAGGCTAAAGCGCGATGTGGATTTCTGGCTAGACCCAAGCCAAAGGAACGTCTTGATGATACTCTTGAAGGGTCGAATAGCGGAATAGCTATTCATAACTGTTAAGCTCACTTTCAACTTACTTCTTCTTAAATCCTGTCCTACCTTTATTTATCTCTCACTTCCGAGTTATATATCCTTCTATTACTTCTCTCTTACCACAATAATCTTACTACGATTCAAACCTTAACTAAGAAAATTACCTCTTACTCCTAAGGACTTATATCCATTACCAACCTAAGACGATATTGTTTAGCTCTTTGTCATCGACGCTACAAGTTCTTCTACCAGTCGCGAGTCCACCATGATGATGTTGGCCCTCGACACATCATCACATCATCACCATAGCAACAAATCCATCTTCATCCAATCGGCGTCCATCGTGGATGCCTCGTGCATCCTTGCCTTCCAATTTTTCTGGCCTATGTCTTCTTCCTCTATGTGCCTCTTCGTCCCGCTTGCAAACTATACCAGCTCTAGTCCGGTTATCACCGTAAGTATAGCGATTATAAACAAGTTCGCCATACGCCGACATCTACACCAGAGCCTTATCAAACCCTCTTCGTTCACGACAATCATGAAGCCCCTAGCTTATACGACATACTCCCATCCAGAGCCCAAAACAATGGCGTAGTCGCAAGCTCGGGCGGTCCGGATAGTTCATGCGGGGGTATGTGTGCTGTACTTAAACGCGTGTTTACATCAGGTCTGTGGAGCAGTTGGGCTAGTGCTAACTCTACGGGGAAATCAACCTAGAGCCCCTGATCACAGATTGGTGGCAGACATCCGACAGTAAGAGGCACTAGCGGCGGCGGGCTTACAGTCTTAATCCATATAAATCAAGTTTACAGGTCGCGGATGTCTGCCACCAATCTGTGATCAGGAGCTCTGGGTTGATTTTCCCATAGAGTTAGAGCACTAGACCAATTGCTCCAGAGATTTGATGTAACCACGCGTTCAAGTATAGCAGATACATAGCGACCGGATGGCATCTGCCATCTTAGTGCACTGGAGCAGCTTCAGGCACAAATCAACTGGCGGCCCGGCTCGGTCATCAGACCTTGAAAAGGGTTTCTGTAGGGTGAGGTGGTCTTTTATCCGCCTATAGTGATAGAGGTTGGGCTAAATGGATTCATTTGATCGATAACTAACATCTTTCGCCCTTTCCGCGACTGGTGTCGAGCATATGTTGACGACATTATGATGCACATTCCTCCGGCAAGCCACGTGTTAGAGGTCATAAAAGTTTGCTATTTCTAAGTTATCGAGCTAAGAGGTGAAGGGTAGTGAGACTACCTGACTTGCCTACAACAGGTGTCTTATTAATCTGGGAGCGCCCGAGTTAGAAAATGGTGGCACGTTGCCTGCAGCCGGCGGCTTTACATCCGTCGCAGTGTCAAAACGTAGTTTGAAAGGCCTGCGCTAGTATCCTATCACCACATGCCGGTATGTTCATTGCTCCTCCAAATCTTCAATCGATCTCTCAAGATCCCTAGTCTTCTTCCGACCAATACCCAGCTTCTTCCGTAAGTGCACCGTTTTCACGCGCAAAGCTCGCTTCCGTCGCCGTTTTGGATAGTTCACTGGGCTTTCACCACCCGTGAAGATAGCCATGTCATAGAGTAATGCGCCAACCAATCCGCCGGTGATGTCTGCACACCAAGGACCCCATATCCACCAGGCGTGGGTCTCCCTGAAGAGATGGCCACCCCATCCGGCCATGACGGCAACGAGTCGCGGTCCAAAATCCCGGGCGCAATTGAAACAGCTATAACAACATCGTTAGTTCATATTCAGTCGGGACTTCGATTGCAGGTGATCTACATACCCTCCGGTATTATAACCCAGCGCAAGGATCAAAACCGAAATCAGAATGCCAATAATAAATGCGTTCATCCCCGCGCCAGGTGGAGCATTGCCGTCGTCTCCAAGGGCCATAATCGCTCCAACTAAGATCGCACTGCCCACAAACTCAGTGAAAAAAGCCGTCGCCGGCTGAACGAATGGTTTCGGGGCAGTAATGAGAGCTTGCGCGGCGACACTTTGGCTCTGGGGGACTTTCTCTGCAGCAGCAACCTCGAGAATGGCATCGTGATAGATCGCATATGCTATTCCGCCTGCAGTGATAGCTCCAAGAAGCTGTGCGAGAATATATTTCGGAGTTTGACGCGCAGGGAAACCTCGGAACACGGAAAGTGCAATTGAAACCGCTGGATTGAGGTGACCACCGGATACACCACCGGTGCTGTAGATGGCTACCATGAATCCGAATCCCCAGGCGACACATTGCGCAGGGTATGATCCAGCTTGACCTGACGATGTAAAGTTTGACAAGGTGGCACTAAGACCGATTGTCATTGCGACGGTGGTCTGCGCTCGCAATTGTTAGTAAAGAAAACATCTATCATCAGACGTATGTGTCACTGACCCCGAGCCACTCAGCCATCGGTTCTCGAAGATAACGCCGGACTCTCGACCAGGTGTTGAAAATCCCGTCATTCGGCTGGTCTGGCGCCTGTTCCTTCTGCTTCTCCGCTGCAGCTGGGTCTGGGTCCTGGCCGGCTTGCCGGTCTTCTTTCCTGTCTTCTGGCAATGCGCCATGACGCATGCCCGGTCTGACGATATGAGGGAGCGGCTGAACTAGACTCCATGTCGGACCATCCTGCTCTTTTCCATATTGAGGGTTGTAGCGTAGGTAGTCGGAACTTATATAGGCATTGCTATTTGGATTACCGGCTTCGTGGGCCGCTAGACTGAAGTTTGGGTTGTTTCCCAAGCCTTTGTTTTTGCTTGCGTCCTCTTGGGTGCCTTCGGGGGGCTCTTGTCCCTGAGGTTCAACAGCATCTACCGCGTCATTAATATTATTGCCATATATAGCTGGCGCCATATATAGCTTACCTTTGACTTCGCCGTCCTGGTCAGCATCGTTCGAGGAAGCCATGGTCATGCCACTGGAATTGAACAAGAGGAACTGAAACGGAGAATGAAACAAGTGGGCAGTTCAAGGATTTGAGAGCTGTCAAAATCTTGGTTTGCGACCTCGGGGAGAAAACTCCACTTTATTTCGTCACGATTCTCAACCCTGGATACAAGCTTACACTGCAATCCCTGTCCGCGCTAGGTTATTTTATCTCTAATTTGGTATTCTCACTAATACTTCTTGATATTTGTCTATCCTGGAATTCTGGATTACAACAGCAGCAAATTGTCACTTTTCCGTCTACAAAATTGAACTCGGTATGGGTTTTGGGCAGGCTTTGACGTTGCCTATACAACTTGGAAAGTGGTGATGTCAAGTAGGCCATTGTGACACTCCGCCAATGAGGTCACAAATCAGTTGCTACGTATACATGGGTCAAAGTAAAAAGGTGTTATAGAGATTATATATAAAAGATAATAATAATAATAAAAACCTGAAAACTAGGTACTCAAAATCCCGCCATATAAATTTGATCGGCTGGCCATTTTCTTGACACTCTCACATCTTTTAAGGGCAGGCTTTCTTTTAAAATATACCAAGCTGTCTGAACTGAGGTCTCCCGCTGACAGTGAGCTCGTTCAGCCAATTTGGCGACCGAACCGCTCTCGCATGATGTTCATATGCTGGGCACCTTAGCTCGATATCAGGGACGAAGTGTTCAAATTGGCTCTTGTCGTCACCAGGGCGCGTATAGAATGTCGGGGTTAAAAGAATATCAACGACGGCTTCGCTCCGATATGATAATCCTGCACTGAACAGAGACGTCTGGGATCTTTCTCCAACTTATGTTAATGCGCATTAACCTCCCGGCCCGAAGAAGCCATTTCATCTCCCTGTTGAGTATTTCTGTTTTCAATTAATCGTGATGCTAATTAAGTCACTTATTTCACGCACTCTCTCACACACAGTGATTCAATTTCGGGATTAGGAACTGTCAGAATATTTTGTCCTAGGAAAAGCCCCCTATCTAGGATACAATCCATGGGATTGACATGCGGAGAGATCAGGCCATTAGCATGAAACAGAATCCAAAATAATTAAATGCCACATAGGTACACGTAGAATGCAAGTCCATGCCCGCATTTAGCGCCTAGGACAGAGGATTATTATACACATAGCCAAGAGCATTAGAGTGGGGCCATCGAAGCTTAACGCGAGTATCTAACTAAAATTTCTGTCAGTGGGAATGACCTCGGGACGCGCTTTGAGCCGCTGCTGTCCATGGTTGGAGTCGTTATTCAGTGGCTACCTCAGGCTTGGCTTTAGTAAGATTTTCTGCAAATCTCTACAGACCGCTTTTTATACGGGCTATCTTGCTCTGTTCTCCTTTAAATGCAAATGGTTGCATTTTAGTATGTGCAGACAAAAACACCATCCTATGCACTGCGAAATACGCATATGTTAGCGTTGATGTTTGGAATCGGATCCGAACTAGGTCGGCTATATACGGCAGTCGACAGAGAGCAAATTGACATAATCATCTTCGCCATATCAGATGTTTACCGTTCTACTTTCTGCCTACCTAGAGCATATAGGGCTTTAGAGGGAAGAATTGATTACTTCCTGTCACTCCGAAGGTTGGAGCACGATTCAATGTATACTTCTCTATCTCCAGCTTACTTTACCCTTTACTTTACCTTTACTTTACCTTTACCTTTACTTTACCTTTACTCTGTGCTTAGTTTGCTCTCTGTCTTATATATTCCTTATATCCTTCTATCTTCCCTGATACACTTCTCCGTTTAATGCGAGAACTTATGGCACTTTGGTCTCTGTCGCCTGCCGTACGGCTACCGTACGGCTACCGTCGGGTTAACCACAACTACACCGGGATTCTTGTTATCTAATAGATCTCCGACCCGAGGCCGTAATTGGCCTAACCCCAAACAAAAGTGGACTAGAACCTCCCCTAGAAGTGGGCCGAAGATGTATGTAGAAACGGGGCCCTGACTACCATATTCTGGAATCTTGCAATCGGAATATCCTCGCTCATCTCATCTTTCTTCTGCAAAATTTCTAAGCCCCATAATTCTCACCCCAAGTTTCCACCGGACATAAGTTGTGGGGTTTCGGTTGGCTCATACCTACAACGTTGAGCTCCACCTACGGTTAGCCAAGGAACTTTTTGCACACATACTTCTATCGTGGGCTCTCGTGTCCTTATTCTTTTCTCTCATTTTACCCTCTTTCACTCTTCACAACCTAGTATATCATCGACAATATGATGATTGAGGGAGTTGCTCTGAGACCCGAGCCCGTTGACGCTGACTCGGAGATGGGATGGAAGGAGAAGGAGGAGAATGGAGTGTCCTCACGCTACCAGGACGCCTTCGGTGATGAGACCAATGCCCAAGTCAAGTACAAGACTATGGAGTGGTGGTAAGTCCCATACACATTGCTCTTAACTATGAAGATCTGATATCTGACTTTGTGATTACTACAGGCAAACTGGAATGTGTACGTACTGTGATGAAAAAGAGTGGTCACTTAGGCCGGACCATATCTAACAAAAGCCAGTCATGATTGCCGAGTCTGTTTCTCTGGGTGTCTTGTCGCTACCCGCTACCCTCGCTTCCCTGGGCCTCGCACCGGCCATTGTCCTGATCATCGGTCTCGGTCTTCTCGCTACATATACCGGTTATATTATTGGACAGTTCCACGAGCGCTACCCTCACATTCAGAATTTGGGCGATGCCGGTGAGATTTTGATGGGGACGTTTGGTCGTGAGCTGTTTGGTATTGGGCAGCTATTGTTCTCCATCTTCATCATGGGCAGCCATATCTTGACCTTCAGCGTCATGATGAACACGATTACCGAGCATGGCACTTGTACTATGGTATTTACCACTATTGGGTTTGTCATCTGCATGGTGTGCTCTCTTCCTCGCACTATGAAGAACATGACCTATATTTCGTGTGCTTGTAAGGCTACTTCATCCCGGCACGCGAGTCTCATGCTAACTATCGTCTTTCATAGCTTTCGTCAGTATTGTGACTGCTGCTATTATTACAATGGTTGCCGTTGGTGTCCGGGACCATGGATATGATACCCTGAAGGCCACTATCGACACCGATTTGTATCACGCCTTTACCGCCGTGACGAACATTGTCTTCGCCTACTGTGCCCATGTTGCCTTCTTCGGTCTTCTCGCGGAGATGCGAGAGCCTAGGGACTTCCCCAAGGCTCTATACATGCTGCAGATCTTTGAGATTGTCTTCTACACAGTGGCTGCAGTTGTCATCTATTACTATGCGGGCCAGTCCGTTGCGTCCCCGGCCCTAGGATCTGCTGGCCCGTTGCTGAGCAAGGCTGCCTACGGCATTGCTATTCCTACCGTACGTGGGATTTTCCCGAACCATCCATCCATCATGGCTAACATATAACAGATTATCGGTGCTGGTGTAGTCAACGGCCACGTTGGTCTCAAGTACATCTACGTTCGGTTGTTCCGCGGCACTGACCGCATGCACCGCCGTGACCTGACCTCTCTTGGATCCTGGGTGGCCATCGGCCTCACTTGCTGGATCATCGCTTGGATCATCGCCGACGCCATCCCCGTGTTCAGTGACCTCCTGAGTCTGATCAGCTCTCTATTTGCTAGTTGGTTCAGCTACGGCCTTCCCGGTGTCTACTGGCTGTACATGAACTGGGGCTGGTGGTTCTCCTCTCCTCGCAAGATGGCCCTCACTGCTATCAACATTTGCATTGTATTGATTGGTGGTTGCATGTGTGGTCTCGGTCTCTACGTCTCTGGTAAGGCGATTCATGATAATGCCTCCAGCAATAGCTTTTCTTGCGCTAACAACGCACATCGACCTTAAATGAGTGTCGATTTTGCGATTTGTGTGCGTTTTGTTTGTAAAATATTATCACTGTGTACGCGATATCAGCTTTTCTTCTTGTGTGGAAATGGCCTGCTCTCGGGCCCCGGGGATTACTTTAAACACATTGCTAACATTCTACTCTGTTCAATTTGAATCCCTATACTGCCCTACCGAGGAAACTTCCACTAACCTCTGTTTAGTATTTATGTATCAAAAAGGCTAGGAAGGATAGCAAGAAAAGGACCATCCGGGAAAGAGGTCAGGAAAGATATCAAGAATACTACTCCACTAAACGATCCTTTATTTTCCTTTCCTTTCAATTATGATTGGCGCAGACACGAGCAGACAATACTTCAGGCGGCTTGCGATAGCCCTCCAATAGCTGCCAAGCCGTGTCCAATGAATTCCACCGTGGCTGTAATCTGGGGGTTAGGACGAATTCAACCCCCGAGTCATTCTCCTCCACACTGAGCCCATTCTCAACACCATCCCACGTCTTACAATTATTGCGGAGTACACAATCAGAGACTTTCCCCAAACTGACTCGAAAACCACTAGTCTGCCTCGCCAATTCCTTGTCCCACAGTCCTAGAGCCTCAATAACCGATGCCAAGGACCCTTCAACGCCTCCGTGCGACCTGTAAGACATCACTAACCCAAGCGAGCCCTAAACTCCGAACCTGAGCTGGATCGGTCCCTGCCAAGCCGGCCAGACCCGGCATATTTCGCTTGGCTAAGAGGAACGGAGGAGATTATCCGCTGCAAGCCAAGCGCTTTAAGCCTCGTTCGAACACGCCCAAGCTAACTATCAGCTCCGGTAATCCAATTATTCAATGTTAGTCTGTGCCCTTTCAGCCACAGACCCTGTTCTATCATGGCCATCGACTCCATAAAACCAGACACCACTGCCTACTCCTCCCTTTCGTGATTAAATCACAACACGCAATACACTGAACTGAACAAAACTTACAAATATGCCTACCGCATCCGTCGCTGGTGGCTACTGGACATTTTCCAACTATGGCCCCATCACAACAACATTCATACCAGCGCCCAGCTGTACCGCGACAGACAGGCTCACACTCGCCTTCATTATGAATGACATGACTCAACCCCAATTCCAAGTCGGGTGTCCCACCTCAACGAGTGACTGGGACTGTGTCCCTCCTGGCACGACCACATCGGCAGTGTGGTACGACGAGAAAAAATGGGTCGCTTTAGCTGGATACTACTCCCCGGGTCTGTACTGCCCGTCTGGCTGGGAGACGATTGGTATGGCTGCGCGTGGTTAGGCATCTCTCACCACATCGGGATTCCTGACTACGTCGGAAGATAAGATTCCTTATTATGAGGAGCCTGTGACGTTGTTGGCGAGTTTATTGGAGCCTAGTCAGACATTGGCGCTTTGTTGTCCGAGGTATGTTTTCATCTTTATTTGGGAAAGGAAACCGGGAGGGCTAATTTCTTTCCTAGCCATATGACTCCGGACGGTATTGGTGGGTGCAATGCTCAGGTCCCGAGTTATAAGCCTAGTGTGGGCTGCTATGTCGATGTGGATAGTGATTTTAGCTGGGAGAAGGTTTCGAGGACACATGTTCATGGCGATACCACGATGACGAATACCTATGATGTACAGTCGTTTGTTAGCGCTTCTACGACGACTTCCTCTACGTCCTTCCCTCATGGAGTCGAGCATGCGTTGACGGCTATTTCTTATGTGCCTATGGTGACTATCGTTCATCATCAGTCTGACCTGAACCCGGCCGGAGTTACGAGTGGATCTACGGGCACCAATTCCACTGGGACTGCTTTCACTGGGACTACCTCTGAGGCTACGGGCACTGCTGCTTCCACTTCCAATGCTGGTTTTAGAGTGGGACCTAGAAGGTCAACTTGGGATGGCTTTGGTGCTGTTTTTGGAGGTTCGGCTATTGCAATGGCATTGGGTGTGGCCATGATCATCCTGTGATATATCTCTGATAAAGCAGAATTCCAACTGTCGATCGTGTTCATTACAGTAGCGAGACGCGGAGTAATCTTTCCATCTCCTGTAGTGAGTCGGGCTTCGAAGTCACACTAGACATCAAGTATAGCACATTACCCAGGACTCGGGAGTGCACATTGAACTGGTCGCCACCAACGGCCAGCTTCTGCTGTAAGCCTTTGGCGACGGTGGATGTGTATCCTAAGAAATATTAGCTCAGCTTCAACTACTACATAATTTCTGTGATGAGACATACCTCCGCCTTGCTCATCCCGCAATGAGATGCTCAGCACGGTTCCAATCGCAAAGACGCTCTCCACGGCATCGGCACAGGAGATGTCCTTCAAGAGACCCTGCGACCAGACACTCCACACATCGGGAGTTGACGCCACTAGGGTAGACTTGCTAGTCCAGTCTGCTCGGAAGCCGTCCCATGATCCGTTTACGTCCATTTCAGTCATGGTCTTCAGTGAGTCCACTGCGACAGTACATCCGACCGCGTGAGCTGTGTAGCTGTGGCCGTGGAGGAGGGCATCGCTCTTCTCGGGGCTTGAGAATGTGTCGAAGATTTCCTGGCTTGCAGCAGTCGTGCAGAGGGGAATAAGACCACCGGTGAGGAGCTTGGCGTTGACAGCAATATCGGGGTACACGTCGAGGAATGATGCGGATGTCGGACGTCCCAGGCGGTAAAGACCGGTGAACACTTCGTCGAAGATGACGGGCAGACCGGACCAGGATGGTGTTGATTTCGGAGAATTGTTTTCGGCAGAGAAGAGCTCAGGGTGGTCACGGACAACGTCTGTCAGGCAGCGCTGAAAGAGCGGATCACTACAAGATCAAGCAGTCAGTACTTTATACATCCGATGCGCCGTCAACACTTACCAGAACAGCATTCCTCCCGCGCCCAAGATGACGGGTTCTAAGATCAGGGCACCAAACTTCATTCCTTGCTTCTGCACCAAATCTTCGATGGTACGGCGAATGTATTCCTTATAGCGCTGCCCAGCATCCGACTTCAAACGTTGCTTGAGGTCAAACACCGAGTTCAAAGACTCAAACTCAGCATCGGAGCCCAGATCAGCCCGAAGCTCCTCGGGGATCTCAACCTTCCATGTTCCATCCACCATCTTGACCAGAGGGAAATCAAACCAGTGACCCCGACCACGGTACCATTCAACCTTCCGGTTATAAGTAGATGGCTCAGAACAATCCATCACCCCAATCGTATCACCGTGGTAGCTACCCTTGAGACCAAGGATATTGATCTTCTCCTGGCTAGCATCCCAACCATATCGGTCGCACGCCGCCCGGAGACCCATCTTCACAGCAACCTCCATTCCGGTACTTCCATTATCTGTATAGAAAACCTTGGTAAAGCGTGGATTATCAAGAGTCTTCAACAAGCGATCTGCCAAAGAGAGCGCGGGCTCGTGCACTGCACCCGCAAACATGACATGGCCGTACCGACCGGCGGCATAGGCGGCAGAGAGGGACAGGTCCGGGTTACCGTGACCCAATCCCTGAGTCCACCAGGATGCGGAGCCGTCAAAAGTAGGACGAAGCTCACTGTCTGGCTTGGTGGAGCTGTTCGAGCCGAAAGTCTGGAAATAATCATCATGGGCGGAATCGATGACTGTGATATCCTTGGCGGACATGCCATGGTGTTGAGTGAACGGATACCAGATCAGATCATGTGCCCGGCTGGCCATTTCCTCCAGTCGCTCGATTCTTTCTGTGTTCTTGACAGACATTTCCTCGAGGAGGCGCAAGACCTCTGATTCCTGAGATACCTTCTGGTAGTAGCTAGACATAGCTTCTTCGTCTCTCAATCGCGAGTCGGCATCCAGCTGCAGCGGCTTGGTAGGGGGTGCAGGCAAAGGAACCAGTGGGATACTTTTATTACGGAAGAAATCACGCAAGTACTCGTGGTTCTGGTAGTACTCATCGCGGAACAACAGCACGGATTGGATGTCATAGCCGCGGAGCAGCAAGGACTCGTAGGCGGAGATGGACGAGGAAATACCACCTAGCCGGGAGTCTGCCACGAGAACAATGGGCAGTCGCAAAGGTCTATACAGATCTGCTTGAGAGTTACCATTGGGACCCGGTGAGTGCACGCCGCCAGCAGTTTCGACCAGGGCGAAGTCAATGTCCGACCGGGCCCAGTCAGCCAGCGTCTTTTGAATGGATGCGAGTAGATCGTCATCCCGGACCTATTCGAGTCAGACATATTCCGGCATATTTGTGCCGATTGACTCACACTCTTCTTCTTCGCGGCAATATGTGGGCTCACCGGCTCGTCGAATTGGTAGAGACATTTGGTGAGAGTCCCCGCTCCGTACCGCTTCAAATGCCTGCGATCGGAGTCAGCAAACAAAGCTCTGAGCACGATGATTCCAAGACCTACCGATCATCTGCATCATCTAGTGCTCCCGTAGACACCGGCTTCAGGAAAGCCGCCCTCTGCTTCTGGTTTTGGATGGCATTGCATAGCACGGTCGAAACGATGGTCTTGCCGACATCGGTGTTGGCGCCGTACACCTGATGGGCGCGTAAAGTACGCCAGAGCCCAGCACCGACGGGAGCCATAGTGAACAGCGAGATAATAGCCAGGAGCGACTAGAATGGTGTGGTAGTCACGGGAAGTTTTTACATTTCATCTGAAGCTTGACGTCAATTGGTGAATTATGGGTCCGCGGGTCCCCGGTTGACTTCCTCTTTCACCGAGGTTGAATTTCCCGTTGAGATTTTGAGATCCCCAACGAGTCTAGACACACTTTTTGAGTTCTATGTTCTAGAATGTCTCCTATTACACTCGATATTCTTGTTGTCCCCGCTTCACCCCCCACATTTGTTCACCGTTGTCGGTTCCTGAAACTAGGGATTTAAAGTGCGGATCATTGGCCGAGTCCAGGAACACCCGTGACTAACCATTGACTCTTGACTCCTCATGGACTGAGATACGTCAATATTCACCCAATTCTGCGCTGTGGACCAGGCTGCGTCGATCATGACTCTCATCGACTCCTTAACCAGCGCCTTGGCCCGACGAGAGGCCAAGTCTTCCCGCCGCAGACTCACAGTCTTACCGCAGGCCGCGGTGGATTTCTCTTCCAATGACTTTCTATCTCTATCGACGTCTTCAGCCTACCGGGATCGCTTTCTGAGTCATTTGAATAATACCCCAGAGTCATTCCCCTTTGCCAGTGGGGGTTCCCGGCTACTGGACGGTAACTCCGCATATGCCGAGGAACTTGAACGCTTTGTTGCTACCTTCCACAAGGCACCCACAGCCCTTCTGTTCAATTCCGGCTTCGATGCCAATGTAGGTGTCCTCTCCAGCATTCCTCAGCCGGGCGATCTCATCCTGTACGATGAGCTTATCCATGCCAGTATTCACGAGGGCATGCGGCTGTCTCGGGCCGGGAGAAGGAAGATGTTTGCTCATAGCTCTTCCGCAGCTTTGAGGGATGTTCTCAAGGCTGAGATTGAAGCCGACCGTGGCATTCAACGTGGTACACGGAACGTATTTATTGTCATTGAGTCCATATACAGTATGGATGGTGACGTGGCGCCTGTCAAGGATTTTATTCAGGTTGTGGACGAGCTACTTCCTCGCGGTAATGGATATTTCATTGTGGACGAGGCACACGCGACGGGTGTCTTTGGTCCGCGGGGAGCTGGTGTGGTGCAGCAACTCGGTGTTCAAGACCGCATGTTTATCCGAGTGCACACTTTTGGCAAAGCACTGGCGAGTCACGGAGGTGAATCCCCTCAAATAATCAGTTTTTCTTGGAATCGCTAACATTTCTTGAATAGCCATTGTTCTTTGCGGACCAGAGACAAGAGACTACCTGATCAATTATGCCAGGAGTCTGATTTACACCACTGCTCTCGGGTTCCCCTTCCTAGCCTCCATCCGTACTGCCTATGAGCTTCTATCATCAGGACAGACCGAATCAGTAAGCTACCTCTCTATTATCCACAAGCCTCATTGCTAATCAAACATAGCTACAAGGACGAGTCCAGCAATTAATTCGCCATCTGCGACAGCGTCTGGACAGTCTGAGGGTAAGCCCATCAGTCATGTTCGAGGTCGATCACTTCCCGACCTCCCCAATCGTTTCGCTCCGCACATCGCAGCCTCGGCAGTTGGCAAGTGCATGTCAGCAGGATGGGTACGTCGTCCGTGCCATCATGCCGCCTACTATTCCTGCGGGCAAAGAGCGGGTGCGCGTGTGTCTGCATGCAGGAAACACCGAAGAGCAGATTGATGGGCTGGTACGAACGATACAAGTGTGGCTGGATGATCATCTTCAGAACAATGCAAAATTATGATGATCTTAGATCTATCTTCTCCTGTTGCAAAAAGAAAAGTGATTCCCGCATCTCCCAGTACTGTCTAGTCATGGCATCTCTACATCCAAACCGGCTTTCAAGAAGATAATGTGCATTTTCATATCGCTGCCTCATATCAGAACACTATCCCATCCTCAGACAATCGACTGCTCAACCTTCATATCCCCCATAGCCTGGGTCTCCGAACGACTCATAGTATTATACCGACTGAAATCCCTCAATCCGCGACGCTCATCACGAGGCACATCACCCTCCTTCTTCGCCTTCCGCTCCTGCCGCCTGAAATAAACACGCTTGCACCATTTCCAAGTCTCGATCCCAAGGAAGAAAAGCACAGTCTCGATAAAGACAATTCCCCACTCCCACGAAATGCTCGAATGCTTAAACACCTGGTGATTGATAACAGGGATATAAAGAATGGGAAACGCAAGCACGAAGCCTGCCATAATACCCCAAAACAGGAACTGGTTCCGCCAGATATCGTGCATCCACTGCGTAAAGTAGCGCTTGGAGTCGGGTTGCATGCGGAAGAAGCTTCGGCGGAGGTTCATCATCTCCCAGGCGAGGAACAGTGCGAACCAGGTCATGCAGGTGAAGGTTGTGGCGCGGGCGCGGAACACGGTGTCGCAGTTGTATGGTTTGGAGACGTCGTTGTATTGCGTGTTGCAGCCTTGGGCTAGATTGCCATCGCCCCAGCGGAACATGACGAGGGCGAAGGCGGATAGACAGAGTGCTGCCATCCAGACGCCGTAGACGAGGGTGTCGATGATGATTTCCCAGGTGAAGATGCCTTGTTTCTGTGGAATTGTTAGTGTGGAATGAAAGTGGAATGGGAGGGGATGTACGTACGCTTTGCGGAGGTCGGTCCATCACATCTGGAGAGGCACTTTCCATTCCTAAACCCATATCAGGAAGACCAGAAGTAATCATGATAATCCAGATGATTTCAACCGGGGCAATAGGGAACACCGACTGGTTGGTATCATCCTTGAACGCAAGGCCAATAAGCAAAGTCAATGCCAACGCCACGTTCTCGGCCAGAAGATGCAGGACGAATTTCTGAATATTGTCGAAAATTCTCCTGCCTTCTTCAATACCATTGATAATAGAGGCAAAGTTGTCATCCGTCAGAACTAATTCCGAAGCATCCTTTGCAACATCAGATCCGTTTTGGCCCATTGCAATGCCGACATCGGCGCGTTTCAACGACGGCGAGTCATTCACACCATCTCCAGTCATAGCAACGTAGCGACCCCGACGGTGAAGAGCGTCAATCATGCGAACTTTGGTGTTGGGTGCACATCGTGCAATAACCAAGGGCAGAGTGGGCAGGCTATCGATCTCATCTTCGGAGAGCTTGTCGAATTCGCTCGCTGTCATCACCATTGCATCGGATACATCCTTTGCAAGCATGTCCATATTTTCGGGGATAATTCCCACCTGGGCTGCAATTGCACGGGCAGTGCCAGGGTGGTCACCGGTCACCATATGCACGGAGATTCCAGCCTTGTAGCATTGGGCAATAGCGCCAGCAGTTTCGGGGCGAGGAGGGTCATAAAGTCCGATAAGACCGTAGAATACAAGGTCCTTCTCGACCTCCTCGCGAGGAACAGGTTCGTCGCTCTCCTTGTTCCTGGTCCCGGGGTTATGCTCCCGACCGGCGAGGGCAAGCACACGAAGACCCTCCTTTGCCAGCGCTTCCATATTCTGGAGAATTTCATCACGGATGTCATCATCCAGAGGTACTGGATTGGAGCCTTCTTTCCAGGTGATAGTCGTGCAGGCTTCGAGAACACGCTCAACAGCGCCCTTGCTGAAGACCATCTCCGAAGAGGCGGAGTCTCCGTCTGATTTGGCAAAAATGACAGACATCTTTTTTACGCTGGAGTCGAACGGGTACTCGGCTTTCTGCTGCCAGATGGGCTTTTCGCCCTTGGTCCATCGATCAAGTCCCCAGTCGAATCGCGATGCAAACACCTGAATGGCAATGTCGGTTGGCTCGCCGCGAGCTTGCCATTCGTCGTTGGCCGATTTGTGAAGGTGGGCAAGATTAGCCATCGCCGCGACATTGAGAAAAGACTTGAGGAGGTCATTGTCTAGCAAAGCGTCCGGACTTGTAGGGTCGGGTTGCTTCGACTCTGGGCCGAATTTGACTGGTGGCTCAGGTGTAAGGCTCAAGTCTCCCTCATAAGGGTTCAAGGGGTCATTCGAAGACCCGACCGAGTAAGTGCCAACAGAAGGAACCCAAGCACGCTTAGCAACCATGCGTCCCTGAGTAAGGGTGCCGGTCTTATCAGAGCAGATGTTAGTGACAGCACCGAGAGCTTCAAGGGAGTCCAGTTTGCGGACAATAACATGTCGCTGCACCATCTGTTTAGTTCCGACAGCCATAGTAATTGTCAATACAACGACCAAACAAGCCGGGATCATGGCCAATCCAGTAGCAACGGCATAGATGATGACTTCATTGTCACCTCGGAAGTCGTTCGCTCCGGCAACCACAATCGCAAAAATAACCGCGATGCCGAAAAGAAGCAATGCCAACTTGGAGAGCTTGCGCTGCAGAGGAGTTCCGACGCTAATACCTAGGAACCGACCGATTGCATCGGTTGTGGTCAAAGTCCAAGCCTGGATGTACCAGCGCTTCTTGGTTTCACCCTCGGGGCCTCGTTTCACTGGACGGCGCTTGGAATCACCACCGCGGAGAGCTGCAGCGATAGCGCCAATCTCCGTCCTCATGCCAGTGCCCACGGCAACACCCCTTGCGCGTCCGCGAGTCACGGTGGATGAACTGTAGGCGATGTTCAGTCTGTCCCCAGGTCCCGTATCGGCTTCGAATATGACATCAGCTTCTTTTGTGACTGGGAGAGATTCGCCGGTCAAAAGAGCTTCATCGGTGTCAAAATTGAATGCCTCGATCAATCTATAGAAGATTGTTAGTTCTGAAGAACAAGGATCTTATTGTGTGAATTACCTGATATCTGCAGGCACGGTGTCTCCAACTTTGAGTTCTACCATGTCGCCAGGGACGATTTCGTTGGCTGGTACGGTCACGGTTTTACCATCGCGAGTCACAACACCCGTTGGAGAGCTCAGGGATCGCAGTGAGTCCATCGTCTTTTCAGCAGCAAAATCCTGGTATACTCCAACGACTACATTCAGACCGATGACGGCTGCAATAAAGCCACCTTCAATCCAAGACTTGATACCAAAACTGACCGCCATGGCAATGATGAGGACCTAAACTGTTAATTATTTACGTTTTTCTGCTGAGAAATTCATCTTTCACTTACAAGCGTCATGGCATTCGCGACTTGTCGAATGACAATTTTTGCAAATGAGATTCCCTCATCTCCTTCCAACACGTTCTCGCCATACTTCTCGATGCGTCCTTTGGCTTCACTAGAGGTGAGACCAGCATCTGAGTTGGTCCCCAGTTCCTGGATGACATCGTCAAAGGAAAGGCTATGCGCCGGTTGAGAGAGGTATGACTGTGAGGTGATATCTGCGGAAGACTTGGAGTCCCCGGCTTGGGCTTTGTCCTGAGACATCGCGCGTCCAGGAAAATAGTGTAGGATGTTGCAAGTAGCGTGTAGTTGGGTGTAGCGAGAGTACTTCTATGAAGATTCTTTCAAGGAGGTGTCATGTAAAAGGTATCCTCAAGAGAGTGAGAGTCCATACACTGGAATAAGAAAGTATATCCAGTGACTAGGCCGAATCCAATCTATTGAGTTTTGATCCTCGTTTTGGAACCTAGAGTACACAATGTAATTTTTTATTTCTTTTTTTTTTTTTTTTCAGCAGGGCACTCGCTCCCTATAAATACCCACCCCGGCCGAGGCGGACTTTGTGCATGGTTATCTGTTCCGAATCTCGGGGTACAGTGTGGGGTCTGGGGATTCGTCCCTTCACCAATCAACCCACGTACCAATGGTCGGTATCGAGCGGACCAGCTTGGCGCCCTTATTAATTGCATGCCGAGACAAGGATGACGCATACGACTTTACACGACGGTCTCGGCATTGGCTCGGCAGTGATTTGCCACCGCACGGTGATTGGTCGAGAGGCGCGGAGTGCCAAGAGCGGGATCCTTGGCGCTCCGGTCTTCCGCTTACCCTCTCCAACGCTCGGCAGCGATGTGTCTTCCTTGGCCCGTCTTGGTTCACCTTGGCACTAGTCTTTCGCCAGGTTCAAATCTCTCTACTCATCCCGTCTCAATTCCTTTGGATTTCAATGTGTGCAAAACTTGCTTTATGGTGGCAACCTGGCTATCCGTGGGACAGTGTCTTCTCCGCAAACAACGAACTCCCTCGTTTGATATCATTTATAAATGTGCTTGATCTAGCATTATCCGACTGATCCGATCAGAGTTGTGCCTTCGCCTTACCGAAGCACGAACAAAAGTCAACGGCTATTGGACGATATACTTCCCTTGTCATCTCCTCGTATCCCAACTTGTTATTCCTTACGTGCATACAGATCCTGTGTCCCATGTGCCCCACCTATGGCCAAGGACGCTTTACCCCAAGGCGAGGTAATCGGAATTGTACTTGCGGCCGTGGTGTTATTTTCCATTGTCAGCATCGTCCCGATGTGAGTTTGGTTTGACCGGGCACAGACCCATCTTGGCTGTGTCCCGCATCATGCATTGGAAACGTCTAGAATCTTGGCCGTGCTAATGCTTCAACTTGCACAGGGTTATCACGTGGTCTCACCGAAGGAAAGCTGCCCGTCGTACTGCCTCTGGTGCTTGCAACCTCACTTTACCCATGCACGAGCCCCCCTCGGTGGAGAGATGGGTAGCGGAGCAGAATGTCACGGGTGACCCCGGGCAATATTCCCAAGACACATGGTATGTCCTTTATCGTCCTTCATCCTATGCTCCGATCTGGCCCCGATACGCATGCTTGGCCCGGGTCGGGGAATGCCCAGACTTGGGCCGTGGGTCCTCTTGCCCTATCGGGGGACCCACTGTTGCCTTCGCTCTATCACGACTTCTCGCTATCCTGCTCCCAAGACCAGCGTTGTTATTGAACTGGACTTTGCAGTCTTGGCCTGCAACCTACTATCATCTTACGGGGTTCCATGATCTCCCAACACCTCACACATTGCTAACCGTTTCTAGCCCTATCTGCCTTTCATCCATGTCGTCATCCTCGTATCTTGCCAACCCCAAGCCCGCCCACTTGGCTGGGCAGCGAGGTCCACCTCCCTCTCGTTCGGACGGGTCGTGCTCATGCGGGGCAACAGACTATCGGCGCGATAGCGGTATCATTGTTTTGAACCGCTGTCATCATGCTTTTCACTTGGCTTGTCTCACTTCTTGGTTTGAGTATCGGCGGTATAGGTGCCCTATCTGCCAAGCTTCGTATTCACCCACTAAAGCGGCCCAAAGATAATGGTGTTGAACTTTGATGTTACCAGAAATGTCAAGTGTAAATTATGAAAGCAATAACCATATCCTCTTGACTAGCTACTTAGTCCTACATGCAATTTGGCATTGGGCTAGGGCTACATATTTGTTTCTGGTATATAACACCTACGTAAAGAAACTCAGGCATTATTTGGAGTAGATCCCATGCTTAGAATTATCATATAGTCGAGACCTGTAAAAGCCACACAAAGCCCTAATGCACTTCATCCATCCCTATTCACAGTGCTCTTCCAATCATTGACCGTGTTGGGATAGAAATGAACCCTTCCAACAATGACGCACCATGGCCAATAATAACCAAAAAATCTCATGCTTATCAAAGACACGTTGCATTCGTTGGCATTCCATAGACCGGCAAGTGGCATCTCTTCTTTGGATGAATGCGGGAAATCATGCTACTAGGCAGCCATAGATAGATGCAACAGCGCATAACCAAGCGGGAGCATCTCCATTGGCCGAAGTGTCCCGGGTAGTGCCCAGGTGGGCAGATATCCATATCAAGAAATAAACGCATTCATGTAATGAGTCATAGTTACGTTTCTTTGTAACGGCCCTATCAGACAAAATGTTTTAAAGTTCCCGTAGTAGCTTGTAGCTGAGCGATTGTGGCTCTGCAGTATGAGGGTCAGGAGAAATTGAGTAGGCGCCCATATACCTAAGTACCTACATACCTAGGTATTGGACCTCCAGGGCATTATTTATGGTTGAAGATGGGTGAGGAAAACAACGTCTATGCAATAATTTTGCGCTATAAAGCTAAAATATGTTCATCATACACCTCCCCAGCCCCTCTACAGAGCGGGAATCATCTTATCCTTAACGTAAAGATCGACATATTTGTCGACATCGTAGTTCTCAAGTGCTTGGCGGTCCCAGCCCACCTGAAGCAGCTCATCGACACGAGCCTTGTCAAAGTGCGCCTCGAGGTGACGCTTGTACTTGGCCAGAATATCAGGCTTAGCCTCCTCACGACGCAGGCGGTGGCCCAAAGGAGCCTCGACACTGACCTCCTCCAGGACGGTGCCATCCTTGAGGGTGACTGTCAGAGCATTGGGGATGGTACGCTTGGAGGGGTTGTGATAGTCCTCAGTAAATTGGGGGTCCTCCACGCACTTGATGCGCTTGCGAAGGTCTTCGACCAGAGGCGAGGTGGCGGCCTCGCTGCCGTCGGCATAGTCGTTGGCGTTTAGGCGGTTGAAGGTGAGCATGGTGGCGACCATGTACTGGACGCAGTGGTCGCGATCGGCGAAGTTGTCCATAGCCTTAAACTGCTTGTCGATAATGCGGACACAGGCTTCATGAGTGCGGTTAGTGATCTCATTGATGTCCTTGGCGCTCTTGCCCATGGCTGCCAGCTTCTTGTTAATGATCTGGGCGGCCTCGATGGCGGTCTGAGAGTGGAACTCGGCTGGTCACGCGGAGTTAGTCGGTTTCGAAACCTTGAAATAAGCGGATGCGATACTCACCAGGGTAGGAAACCTTGAAGAGAATGTTCTCCATGACGTAGCTGCCGTACGGGCGCTGGAACTTGAGCTTGTTGCCCCCGAACAGGACATCGTAAAAGCCCCAGACGGGAGCGGAGAGGACGGTGTGAAGGCCGCCCTCGCCCTTCTGCACCTTTAGGACCAAGTTAACAGCGCGCTGGCAAGCATCACCGGCAGCCCACGACTTGCGCGACATGGTGTTGGGCGAGTGGCGGTAAGTACGGAGACTCTGGCCGTCAACAAAAGCCTGAGTAATCGCATCGGCAGTCTGCTCTTCAGTAAGACCCATCATCTTGGCGACGACGGCAGCGGTGGCAACTTTGACCAGAAGAACGTGGTCCAGGCCGACCTTGTTGAAGGAGTTCTCGAGAGCTAGGACACCCTGGATCTCGTGAGCCTTGATCATGGCCTCCAGAACGTCACGGATCTTCAGGATCTTGCCATTGCCGATTTTACCGCCGGCGCGGTTAGTGCGCGAGATCCAGTCGGCGACAGCCAGGATACCACCGAGGTTGTCGGAGGGGTGGCCCCACTCAGCAGCAAGCCAGCAGTCGTTGTAGTCAAGCCAGCGGATTATGGTACCGATGTTGAAAGCACCATTGACAGGGTCCAGCTGATAGGGAGTACCAAACACACGGGTACCGTTGGGGACAATGGTACCGTCGACGATGGGGCCGAGCAGCTTGGTACACTCCTTGAACTTCAAGGCCTCCAGACCGCAGCCGAGGGTATCCAAGAAGACCAAACGAGCAGTGTCATACTGTATCCACCAACAATTTCAAATTAGCACGTATTCAAAAAAAGGAAGTAAACGTGTCAACATACCGCCAGATCGGAGTCAACTTTGTACTCGTGAACATAATTAGCCATATCCTGAATCTCAGGGTCATAGGCCTTATTGGCCGGAGCAGTGGGAGCAGCAGCGGATTGACGAGCAGACATTGTGGAAAAGCGAGAAGCACGCGAAACTCGAGAGGTGATACAAGGGAGGGAGAAAGAAGCGGAGGTGGGCAATCTGGAGATGGGGATGGGGATGCGGGCCAGAGTGCGGGGAGACGAGTGGGTCAGCCGTCTGATTGCGGGAAGAGACATGATTGCAATTGATTGAGAGAAAAGGATTAGAGGCTCTAATGGAGAAGTATTCGAGCAAGGGCTTTTGAAGACTTGCGGGGAGATAGGAGAGAAGAGAAGAGAAAGGACGATCAGGACAGAATGTGGAGAGATTGTTTGGGAAGTTTGGGGAGGGGAAAAAGGGTGAGTTCAAGCTGACTTCATCCTTGCCGAGGCGTGTCGGTTAGTGTCGGGTATCGGTGTGATGTCTACACTTTTCTACTACTACACGCTACGTGAATATGAAGTCAATATCGGATTCTGTTCATCCAATTAACGCCATTGGTTGCCGTCAATGGCTAATACACACGGATGCTGAACTCGGTCGCTGGGATCCCGAGGGTCGGCGGAAGGGAGCTCATGCATGAGGAGGGGAAACAAAGATGCTATGCTCCAGACCGAACGAACAGCGATTATCGGAATGCAAAAAAGGCAAAGATGAGTATATGGCAGCCAAGAAATCAAATAACCCGTATGTTGAACGGCCCGAAGCTCCGTGGTTCGTATCACATGCCGACTCGAAGAGCTCCCGATTCCCTTTGCTGCAACTCCTTCTCGTCGCTTTCACGCAAAGATCGGTGGATCTCCCGGAATATGGCCTCTGCAAATTTTGGCGGTACCGCATTGCCAATCTGTTTTCGTACGTGCCGGTGCGAGAACTTATAATCAAGAGGGAAGGTCTGCAGACATGCAACTTCCCGACTGGTGAAACTGCGCTTGCCACTTGGGTGGTAGTTTTTATCACCACCACTGCAAGTCAATGTTTTGGCAGTTTGGTCAGCGCTGTACTTGCCTCGCCAGCCGAGTGTCTGCCAGCGCGCAAGACGTTCCTCGACGTCGTGATCCGGCGCGTCGCGGGGGATGTGTTCCATAGCCCGGCGGATCGTTTCGATGGGCTTCAACCCGCCCCCTGGAAGTGAGTTGGTCGGTTGGGGGAACTCGGGCAGGGTTTCACCTGGACTATAATCCAGTTAGTTCACAGAAGATACGAAACGAAAGTCAAATTCCACTTACCCGGCAGCAATAATCACCAGACGCTTTCGGGACTGTGGGACGCCGTAGTACACGCAATCAAGTACCGACCAACGAACAGAGTATCCGTCCTGGATGAAGTTCAAGATGATGCGGTTCAACTCCGGCTTGAATCTCTCGTTCAAGCCGTGGGTCTCTTCCATTGTGAGGACCCGCGGTCGGACTCGCTTGATCAAGTCGCTTCCGGTAAAAACACAGGCCGAGTTAAGCTCATCGTTATCTTGGTTATGCACCGTGTGGGCTGGTGAGAAGGGCTGGCAGGGTGGTGAGCAATGTGCAATATCCACCCGCAATTCCGCCTCCGGCATAGACATCAGGTGAAAGAACTCAGCCTGGTAGACAAAGGTATCACTGAAATTGAGGCGATACGTTTCCACTGCATCTTTGTTGATGTCACATGCCCATGCGTTCATCAGCCCGGCTTGTCTCGCCCCGCAAGATGCACCGCCGGCGCCAGAGTACGCGTCACCGAAAGTGTAGGCTCGATCACGTAGCCCTGTGAGGTCGACGCTTGGAGAAGATGTGTCCTCCACATCTATGATCTCCGGTTCATCCATCTGCCATGCTGCTGCGGATGGCACCTCGACTGCGCCGAACGGTACAGTCTCACCAGGGCCACGCCAGCAGTCGCGCAAGGCCGTCGATACCCACCCTTGCCCGGGGTCACTTTCCTCAAAGGCGAGGTATTCGATCACTCGCTCATCCGCGTTGAGTGGATAACGGCCGCGAACCGGTGGGTCGTGCTGTAGCCGGACGGTCATCTTGAGCCGACAGACCAGGTCTTCATGATCATTCCAATCGGTCCGTTCGTTCGTAAACCTTATGCCACGATGGCCGGCGATTTCATCTACGGAAAACGGTCCGGAACTAGTGGTCATCCAGACCAGTTCCCCCTTCACTCTGGGAATATGGTCTTCGGTGCGGCTATCTGTCGTCGCCAGAAGGTGACGACCGTATAGGAAGTATTCCCCACCGCGGCGGCAAATCCGTTCAATGCGCAAATAAGAGCTGTCGCGGAGCTGCAGCGACATTGAAGGGCGGTAGACAATGTCATCAACCACGGCTTCCTCAATCTCGTTCGTCGGTCGTTCTCTCGGTGCGCAGCGCAGCCATGCATCGAATTCATCGTCGGTCATGCAATCAGCAGTGTTGATGTTGAATGACCCGCCGACTTTGTTGAGCTTGTTGCTCAGGTCAACCACTGCCTCATCAGTCTGCGACTTGTCAGTCGTTTTAACAACTGCGGCAGAGTTATCCGGCACTGGATCATCCTGTGCTGGCCCTTTGGGCACCAAGTACTCTAGCTCGGGGTCATTCGTCAAATCAAACTCGCAAGGCCGCTTCTTGGAGCCCCCTGGCGAGTTTCCCGGAGTTGACGAAAATGACCGGGTCTCGTCATACCGAGGCGGCGAGGATATGATGTCGGACGGAGCCATCATGCATTGGCTCGACTTCTCTGATGTCCATCCATAGTCTTCGGTGTGGTCCAACTGTGAAGGAGAGCTTGAGGGATGTCTTCGCCGATCTTGTCCTAGGCGTCTGGTCTCTTCTATGTCATCTGACGGCCAGTAGTCGTCGGCCATGCTCTCAACTCGATGAGGTCGAAATGCTCCTGGCGGAGGGTTTTTTGACATGTTAGAAGAAAACTTGGCACCGTAGAATAGATGGTGACTATAGGAAGTCCGGAGCTGTCTTGACAATTGACCATCTGCGGTTGTAGAGGGGCTTCGAGTTCGGGACATTGTTGAGGAATCCGATGCTTGGTTCTCTTCTTGTAATCGATCAGCGCTGATCATGTAATGCCCTGAGAACAGTATGTCAAGCTTACCTGCTGATGGGTCTTCTGCAGTTGAACTGCATGGTAGAGACAGATAGGTGAATGAACTAGACAGGCCCCAGCCTGGTAGGACACGGTCTGACTCGGAGTCTGCCTCGGATTCCACCACAAGATCGATCACTTTAATCTCCATGGTTACTGTAAGAGGAAGGATATTGCGCAGGTGGGCTTGGTAAGAAAGTGAGTAAGAAGTAACGTATGTTCTGGGTATGGCTATATTGGGGGGCGTATCAGGAAGCACGATGTTGGGGAAGAAGAGAGGGGTAAGAGAATGGTAGAAGTACGAAGCACACAGAATGCATCACTCTTCATGTCTACGTGGGAGGGTATTCTTATACCATAGATTATCCCTCCTAAGGCCACGATAATCTCAGAAGTAATCGACTTATTTGCTCAAGACAAAGCTAGAGGTTACAAAGCAATAAGATAAAAGAGCCCATACGCTATGTCCATAATTATGCATGTCTGATTGAAAGTGTATTTTACCAAGAATGCAGAAAGTGAAGCTATTCAATATATGTGAATCTATAACTATGTAGTTAAGGTAGTCACGAAGGCCCGAATAGGTTAGCGTCTGCTGACTAATAGATATGTCAGCCGGAGTCGGCGCGAAAAAAAAATCTCAGTGGAGACGAACCACGGCAGAAAGAAAGGCCACTATGGAGATTTTCTTCCTTTCCCCTCTGTGTTTTTCGGGTCCTGGATGAGGATTGCTTCCCGTTAACTCCCTGTCAGGTTTCTGTGAGTTGTACCCTGTTATGTTCCTTCTTCGTCTCTATGATGATTTTCGGTTTTTATAGATGTTAGACTTCCTAATTGCATTGCGGAGGAACATCCGGTTCTGATTGAGACAAATTAACCCCGCTATTGAGGACTGAGTGACGCGAAGACACTGTGCTAACCTTTATGGCTTGCTCGCAGATACCCACAACCCCGCGTCAAGATGTGTGGCATTATCGCTCTGATCCTGGCGAACCCCTCCGCAGCCGCTGCGGTGGATCTCCACGAAGCCCTGTACCTCCTGCAACGTGAGTGGCGCCCGACAGCTCTGCAAGGGAACAAACACTAAGTCTGCTGTGTGACATAGATCGTGGCCAGGATGCAGCCGGCATCGCGACCTGTGCGTCCGGGGGTAGAATTTACCAGCTCAAAGCCAACGGCATGGCTGCCAAGGTCTTTCAAGATGGCGCCAAAGTTGCCAACCTGCCGGGCTCGATGGGTATCGGCCATCTGCGGTACCCGACTGCTGGTAGCAGTGCGAATGCGGAGGCTCAACCCTTTTACGTGAACAGCCCGTACGGTATCTGCTTCGCTCACAACGGAAACCTCATTAACGCGCCGGAGCTGAAGAGATATCTGGATTTGGAGGCGCACCGTCACATCAACACTGACAGTGACAGTGAGCTCATGCTCAACATCTTTGCCGACGAGTTGAGCGAGACAAAGAAGGCTCGTGTGAACAAAGAGGATCTTTTTGCTAGCTTGAGCCGTATGTACAAGCGCTGTGAAGGTGGATGGGCATGCACTGCCATGCTGGCCGGTACGTTCTTTCGCTATGCGAGACATCCGACAATGATGATTGACTCTTTCTGTAGGCTTTGGTGTACTGGGTTTCCGCGACTCCTACGGTATCCGCCCGCTGGTGCTTGGCTCCCGCCCCTCTCTGGATGGTCCTGGAACGGACTACATGATGGCCTCTGAGTCGGTCGCGCTGGACCAGCTTGGCTTCTCCAACCACCGTGACATCCAGCCTGGTGAGGCAGTCATCATCCAGAAGGGTGGCGAGCCGGTTTTCCACCAGGTGGCACCTAAGATGGATTACGCCCCCGATATCTTCGAATTTGTCTACTTTGCCCGTCCCGACTCGGTTATCGACGGCATCAGTGTCTACCGCAGTCGCCAGCGCATGGGCGACCGTCTTGGTGCCCGTGTCCTCAAAGTTCTGGGCCCCGATGTCGTCAAGGACATTGACGTGGTGATCCCCATTCCCGAGACCTCTACTACATCCGCCACCCATGTTGCTCAGTATTTGAATAAGCCCTACTGTCAAGGCTTCGTCAAGAACCGCTACGTCTTCCGCACTTTCATCATGCCCGAGCAGAAAACCCGGCAAAAGGGTGTCCGTCGCAAGCTGAACGCCATGAAGGCCGAGTTCAAGGACCGCAACGTCCTGCTTGTGGATGACAGTATCGTGCGCGGCACCACTAGTCGTGAGATTGTCAGCATGGCCCGGGAAGCCGGTGCGAAAAAGGTGTACCTAGCCAGCTGTGCGCCCGAAATCACTCACGCCCACATCTACGGTATCGACCTTGCATCTCCTCAAGAGCTGGTGGCCCACGACCGTGATACCAATGCCATCGCCAAGCACATTGGAGCCGAGAGCGTTGTTTTCCAGACCCTGGACGACCTCAAGGGATCCTGCGCCGAGGTCGCCCAGGAGAACGGCCAGTCCGAGCCTGTGAACTTCGAGGTCGGAGTCTTCTGCGGTAGCTACGTGACACCCGTTCGTCAAGGTTACTTTGACCACTTGGAGCAAGTCCGTGGCGAAGGCCGCAAGATCAAGGCCCTGGACAAGGCCAAGGAGGCCGTTGCCCACGGCATTGCCAGCATAACCGACTTTGAGATTGCCGCCAATGGCGTGGCTATGGATACCAACGGCCGAATCATCCCTGCCGGCCATACAGTGGAGCAGATCGACCTCAAGTCCAGTAAAGAGGAGCACCCGAAGATCGATGACCGCATGGACATCAGTATCCACAACATCGGTGACCACCATGAATGATGAATACCATACCTTGTTTCCTTTTAGAGCCAGTGGGTTTGCATAGGGTGTCTGGGAGTTTGTTTCGCGGAATTATAGACAACTGAGGTGGAAACGATTTATGCTGAAGTGATGTGAAACGCATATCAGAAAAGTATTCGATCATATTATCCTCTACGATTTGTCGAGTGACAGATACCAGTTGAACCGAAATCATCTGTTTGGATCTCAATCGCGATTTGTGTATCCCGCAATTATCCTAGTGCACGGGTTTCACACGTATCAGTGAGGAATTATCCGAGATCGTGTTTTTGCTAGTTGAAAACTATGCATCCCCCAATTGATCAGACTGCTGCAATGTGCGGCGAACGGCGGGAGGCACTGGGGTTTCCCCGTCTTTCTGATGGAGACATCATCCTGGATATCTCATGTCCAGGTGGATATAGTTAAAGACACGTCTCTCATTGTCTTTCTGAATATCGTTCTACGTATAAATAAGTTTAGGCGGATGCGACTAAGTGTTTTGTCACGTGCTCTGGTATACTTTTATCTCGGCCACCTACAACCCACCATGTTCTCTTCATCACACACCACAGACTCGCCCTTGCATCATTTTTCTGCATGCTTGATATGCGATCGGTGCAGACCTGGTCAAGCGATCCAGATTCCCCAGAGGCGGCAGATCTGCAGTCGGTCAAGCTTGACGTCATCTCTACCTACTTCGTTCCCGTTCCAGCCCACCTCTGCCACGACTCATCGTGCTATATTCCAGGTTTGGCCTCACTTCCTCATTTTTTATATGATCCGAAGCCAAAGTTATGGAACCTCCCGAGTCCCCTCTGGCGCCTGCGGGCGCTGTGGTTACAGTTGCCGATTATGAACCACGCCGGTCATCTCGCGTGAAATTCAGGGCTCTCGATTACAAAAAGTCGGCTGCATCTGATGTTTCTTCTCTGTCTCCAGATAACCCATCATCAACTCTTCCATCCTGGGTGCCAATCAACAATGTCGGGGCAACTGCCAACCCCGAGACAACTGTCGTCGCCGGGGCATCGACTGAAGTTGAAGAAACTCAGCCTACGTCGAACCAAGCAACTGCAGCCCCAGTTTTGAAGAGGAAGAGATCTACTCCCAAGGATACACCCGCGTCCAAGCCGCGTGGCAAGGCAGCTGGGAGATCTACCAAGACAAAGAAGGTTACCAGGGCAAAGAAGGCTGCCAAGAAATCTGCGAAGGGAACAAACGCTGCACTGAAGAAGGGCACGAAGAAGGCAACATCTACAAATGCCGAATTCAAACCCGAGCAGCCGGCACTACGATTCCAAGTTTCCGACGAACTCCCACACAATTTGGGCACAGTTCCAAGTTCACTCCCAACAGACAAGGTTCCTGCAGTCTCGCCCAGTGGCTCTGACAAAGAGAATCACGGTCACGATGCTCAAAGCCTTAATAACCTACCAACGGACACTCAAGCCGTTGAGGGGGTACTCACAGCATCTGATGAGAACCGCACGGAAGTAGGAAAGGGTACAGATACACCGACAGAGAAGAAAACCAATGCGCGTGTCTCATATAGGTTGACAGCCGGCAAGACACCTTATCCCACGTTTCGGCAGCCTACCCCTGCTGAGTGTGAGGAGGTCAATCGACTCTTATCCGAAATTCATGGTGAAGTGACTGCGCCCAAGACGATCCCAGAGCCGTCACTTACCGTCACCGGCTGCGGTGAAGTTCCTTCGGTCCTTGATGCCCTGATCCGCACGCTCCTTAGTGGAGCAACCAGCAGCGGCAACTCTGCCTTGGCCTTTGATGGACTGGTGAAGCGTTTCGGTATTCTCTCAGAAGGCATTGGTAAAGGGAGTGTGAACTGGGACGCTGTTCGACAAGCTCCTCTGAATGAAGTCTTTGAAGCAATCAAAAGAGGTGGCTTGGCGGCTATCAAGAGCAAGAATTTGAAGGCAATTCTAGATCAAGTCTATGAAGAAAATCAAGAGCGGGTAAAGCAGCTGGAAGCTAAGGATCAGCCGGCTAACGATATGACCCCCAAGATGTCGCCAGAGAAGATGGAGCAGGAGAAGGAGTATCGAATTGCCTGTGCCGACCAGCATTTTCTTTCTTTGGATCACGTTCACAAGCTCCCCACGCCAGAAGCCATGACTGAACTAGTCAAGTACCCCGGAATTGGACCGAAGACAGCCGCATGTGTGTGCCTCTTTTGTCTCCAGCGGCCGTGTTTTGCAGTGGATACCCACATCTTCCGCATCAGCAAGTGGCTTGGTTGGATTCCCAACAATGCTACTGAAATTACAGCATTTAGCCACTTGGAAGTCCGCATCCCGGATCATCTCAAGTATTCCCTGCATCAGCTGTTCATCAAGCATGGGAAGACCTGCCCCCGGTGCCGCGCCATCACCGGTGAAAATAGTGTTGGCTGGGAACAAGGTTGTGCGATCGATCATCTGGTGACGCGAACCGGAGTCCGTAAGGGCGGCGCCCCTCCCAAAACGAGGGCGAGGGCGAAGGTGAAGGTGAAGCCTGCAAAGTCTACTCGCGGTATTAAGAGAAAGAGGTCCGGAACAGCTCCCAGCACTACAAAGACCAAAAAGCGCAAGATTCCTACTACTGTCATACCTGTGACCCCGAGAAGAAGGCATCCTCCTCGTAATGCATCGGCTCAGTTCCAGGTCGTGATCACTTCTCCCACGAGCTCCTCGAGCGATGAGTCGTCGACTCCTGTTCCGCCAACTACAGTGGAGTCGCCTCTTGTCAAAACTGGTCCGGCGGTCTCGTCTGCCACCAGAATGAGCGAAGTGGCGAGTTCTCCATCTCCCTCTACGCCAACCCCAAAGGAGCGAAACCCCCGCGTCCTTAAGAATAAGAAGAAGCCGGCCATTCGCAAGCCGGCCAGAAAGTCAAGTCGCACCACTACCAAGGGAAAAGGAAACTCCTAGGGAGCGACGCAGCAAGGCAACCCAAGACGAACAAGAAAACAACGGACGAAGCGAGATGAACATCACAGATGTTCCAGGCATGAATTTTCCAACGATCCACTTACTCCGTCAGGCGTGACTTTGCTACGCATCTATTCTTATGAGATGGAACGGCGTTTATCGGCGAACTGGCGAACTCGGTTGCTCATATTCTATACCCCTGTATGACTAGTTCGGATTCCTTTATTATGCGTTACCTAACATATCAAATAAAATAAAATAAAATAAAATACATTTCTTCAAATTGACAGTAAACCCCCACATATATAAGGGGTGCCTAGGTGGTCCGTGTGGTGTTATCGCCTATCGGCAGGAAAAAGATCACTTTATGTTTGTACAAGCTCCAGGGGCTGCGACAATTCCCCCCATTTCCTCCCCGCAGCATGGACTGTCTGCTCTCACACCTTCCACAGTGCATGCGCACCGCCGTGGAACCCTACAGCTTCTCCGTCTCTGCCGAACATGTCCAATTGCTCGGGATCGCGCTCGTCTCCTTGGTCGCCGCCTACGTGGGGTACCTCTACCTTCTGAGCCGGAGGGAGGCCGCCATCACGTTCAATGTCCCCTTGCCGCAGGAAGTGCGCAATAGTGGGGAGGGGAAGAAATGGGATGAGGTTCAGGGGCAGGAGAAGCGCGTGCTGGAGGATCAGGTTCGGGGGGTGAGTCTCCATGAGTTTGAGCTGTTTGGCAGCCTAGTGCTGTCACGTCTGTGATTCAGTTTGTGCTAATGGCTGGAACTCTACACAGAAATGGAATGACAACTTGATTATGAGCTACTGCCCGGCTGATGGACGAGTGTTGGGTGACGGGATCAAGCCTGCCACGGTCGAGGATGTCGACGCTTGTGTGCGGGCGGCCAAGGCTGCGCAGCGCGAGTGGGCCAAAACTACTTTCGCTGAACGCAGAAAGGTTCTTCGAACTTTGCTCAAGTACGTTCTTGACCACCAGGATGACATCGTGACTGCCTGTTGCCTCGACTCCGGAAAAACGAAAGTGGATGCATCCTTTGGCGAAATCCTGGTAACAGCCGAGAAGCTTAAGTGGACAATCGACCATGGCGAAAAGGCACTGCTTCCGTCGCGCCGACCTACCAACTTCCTCATGATGTACAAGAAGAACATGGTCATATACGAGCCTCTGGGCGTAGTGGGCGCCTGCGTGTCCTGGAACTACCCGTTCCACAACTTCATCGGCCCGGTCATCAGCGCCCTATTCACCGGAAATTCGATCGTTGTCAAGCCTTCCGAACAGACAGCCTGGTGCACATCCTTCTTCCTGAATATCGTGCGCGGTGCCCTGTCTAGCTGTGGCTACTCGCGCGACCTAGTTCAAACCGTTGTCTGCCTCCCCACCGTCGCAGACACACTGACTTCACACCCGGACATCACCCATATAACCTTCATCGGATCCCGCCCAGTCGCACACAAGGTGTGCGCATCCGCAGCCAAAGCCCTAATCCCCGTATGCGTCGAGCTAGGCGGCAAAGACCCAGCCGTGGTCCTCGACGACAGCCGCACCGTCCGCAATCTCCCAGCCTTAGCCTCAATCCTCATGCGCGGTGTGTTCCAATCCGCCGGACAGAACTGCATCGGCGTTGAGCGCGTCATCGCTCTCCCAGGCTCCTACGAGAAACTCATCGAAATCGTCGAGCCACGCATCAAATCCCTCCGTCTCGGCTCCATCCTCCTCGACACCTCAACTCCAGACATGGGCGCCATGATCTCGCCCGCCTCCTTCGATAAACTGGAATCCCTCATCGCTGATGCTGTCAAGCAAGGCGCACGACTACTAGCCGGTGGTACCCGCGTGGAACACCCGATCTATACCCAGGGCCACTACTTCGCGCCCACGCTACTAGTCGACGTGACACGAGACATGCGAATCGCACAGGAAGAACTCTTCGCACCTATCTTCCTCGTCATGCGCGCCGAGTCCGTTCCGGACGCAATCTCCATCGCCAACTCAACCGTCTACGCGCTCGGCGCCAGCGTCTTCGGTCACAGTGCCGCTGATGTACAGGCTTGTGTATGCGGAATCGACGCCGGCATGGTCTCCGTCAATGATTTTGGCGCTTACTATGCCGTGCAGCTGCCTTTTGGCGGTGTCAAGGGATCCGGATACGGTCGGTTTGCAGGCGATGAGGGACTGCGGGGATTGTGCAATATGAAGTCTGTTTGCGTGGATCGGTTCCCTACTTTAGTGGGTACTGCTATTCCTCCCAGGGTGGATTATCCTATTCAGAAGACTGGGGAGAAGGATGGGCTGAAGGCTTGGGAGATGTGCAAGGGGGTGGTTGAGACGGGGTATCAGATTACGTTTGGGGGACGTGTTGCTGGGATTCTGCGATTGCTGCGAAATATGTAATTTGTAATTCCAAGTTCGGTTATGTTCCAATTGGAACTTGTAAGATATTTATACATGGCATTGAATGTATCTATGTGTTTGGACATGCAAGTCCGCCCTATAAACAGAAAGGGGCTCTAATAATGTATGTACTGGGTATCACAAATTACCCTTCTAATCCAGACTCAAGGCCCAGTCATCAGAGGGCTTCGAATAAAACCCGGAGGCACCTCAGGCCCAAACCTCTTCAACCACCAATGTTGCGGATCAAACGGAGTCTCGTAGAAATAATTCCTCGGTGCATCCTCATCAGGTTTCAACACATCATCCACATACGCCCTCCCCTCCAAATCATTATAATCCAACTGCCCAAGACAGAATAACTGGCCTTTGGGATCAACGCTCGCGTATTCGATTTGTTCCTCGATCCGAATATAGAAATCAGAGAACCAGCGAGCGAATTTCCTAATCTTGCCATATCGCACTGGATCTTCCTCAGTGAGACGGATGGCGTCGAGTGTCCATTGCATAATCTCCCGTGAGTTAATGGGTAAAGACTCGGCAGACGCGCGGAAAAGAGTCCGGAATAAACGGACGTTCTGAAGCGGGTCGCAGTCGAGACGAGTAACGGTGAGGAAATGGTCCGAGGGAATGGTATAGAAGGCGGGATGTCGACCGTTGCTGCGATGGCAGCGGACGACGAACTCGTCGATTTTGAGCAAGGTTTCGAGCGCTGCGAAGTTCAGTGTGCGGATGGCCATCGTCACGCCCTCGTGTAGTGCTGTCCGGTCGAGTGTCGTTGTTGTACTTGGGTTTAGTCCAGTGCCACGCGGCGGCGAGGTGTTGCATGAGGTGATACGCAGCATTTCGAGGAACTCGACGTCTGCAGGACTGAATCCGTTGCGACCGCGGAGGAGGTGTGGGGGGAATAGTCGCAGCTCGAGGGCGGGCCAGGTCACGACTGTGCTCATTGTCTTTGAGCGGATCTCGGTGAGTGCCATTGGAGTGATGCAGAGCTCATAGTCGTGAGGACCGGGTATGCTGGCCAGTTGTCGCATTAGGGGATTACCGATCATCTCGGGGAGGCCCTTGAATGGAGGCCCCTTTGCTTTGAATGTCCTGACTGTGTCGTCTTTGCGATTCATGAAACGCTCGAGTGCCTCCTGTTGGTCCCGCTCCATGACCATACCGCCGTTGATCCAGCGGCGGTGGATGGTCAAGATGATCATGTTGGGGATCTGTTCCCGGACGCGGTCCAGTGTGCAGAATCGGCAGCGGAAGACATCCTCCTGCAGCTTGGTGCGCTGTTGTAGTGTCAATGGTTTGTATTCCAGTGGTGCCAGGATGCCGTCAATGGCTTCGCTTCTGGGGTGACTGTTCGGCGGGTCATCGCTCGGCGGGTCATCCCAGAAGGCGAGGATAATGAATAGATTGTAGAGATGTTCTCTGGATAGCGCAGCGGCAAGGGCGGGTGAAGCTCGTGGGAGATTGAGGTTCAACGAGTAGAGGAAAATCTGCTGGATGAGCTCCCTGGGCAGGGCCTCGAGCATGGAAAGGGTTCTGCGGGGTGGGGTCGGGGCAACGCTAGGCGAGGCAGATGGACATCCCGAGCGGCCAGATCGGGATGACGATGCAGATGCAGATGCACTTGCGCTCCGAGGCATCTTGAAGGGGCGCCCGGGGGGCCGTTTGGGTCTGGACGCCGACGCAGATTTGGAGATTCTCGCGTTGCCGGGCGGAACACTTCCCGTCCGCGTCGCTGGAGTCCGATTGACCTGACGCGCCATTGTGGTCAGTGATCAGTCACCCCACCTTTTCCTCCAGGAGCCGCTGGGGACAGCTCCATCAAAGTGCCACATCTATAGAATCATCACGGAGTTAGTTTAGCTACGCCTCACATTTTTGTATCTCAGCTAGCAGCTCTGATTGGTGGAAGAGACACCCGACCCAGGGCTGGTTGAGTCACGTGCCGGATGACCGTTAACCACGTGATCTCCATTGGGGATACAATATCAAGCGACGTCATAGAGATAAAAAGATCTGAGAGGCACGGCTCCAAGTTAACATGAAGAGGAGAGATTATTATAGAAACCGAATCCAGGCACACAGTAACGAACCACTGAAATGGATCCAATGGTAGCACATGCACCACCGAAACCTGGAAACTGGGAAAAGAACCAAAATCAAGGAATCGAAATGACGAAGGTCAAGCCACATTTATCACCGAAACATCACATCGTACCAAGTCTTCTTCTCTTCTTCGTTCCTCATTCTAGTCCATTTTAAACCTGTTAAGATCGATATTACAGGCCGCCACACTCTCTTCATCTGTACATCCTTACGTCAGACCTGTCTCAGCCCTAGTTGGAAAACATTCCACCAGGTCCAAAAGTAGCAGATCAGTCCGATTGAGGTTTGGGATCGTCTATACTTCCATCCTCTTTCAGAAGAAGCTACGTTATCATCGAAATCCCTATCTGGCTCGTCCTTGTGTCACTTTGAGAACGTGGTTCTTTCCTTAAATACCTCTCCCCTCGGTACCTTTCTCTTTCAACATGCGACCTTTCTCTGATACATCTACCCACACAACCGCCTCTTCAAGCTACACCACTGTTTCTTCAAAGCCTAAATCTTAAAACAACTCAACTCCTCAAGACTCTCCTCTCCACCGGGCCTCGCCCTTCTTCCATCATGGGTGCCGTCGTCTCTTGTGTACGTCACCCGGCATCTCTCACCTTGATCAACAGCTAACCAAATACCAGATCCAAAGCGTCTTCCACGCCATCGGCGCCTGTCTCATGGGCGTCGTCAACGCCATCGGTTCCGTCCTTCATGCCATCATCAACGGCATCGTCACTGTCATCGATGTGATCATCTCCTGCCTGACATGTGGTTCCTGCGGAGGGCGTAGACGCCGAACTCGGTCTGCGGTCTAATGCATCGAAAACACACACGCTGGCTCATGAGTCACGATTCATATGATGGGTTTTTGCTTTTGCTGGCATTTCTCGCTATGATTTGTATTTCTTTCTTTGGTATCTGGGGGATACCTTGACGTTTTGTCTTCCCCTACACGCTACATACCCAGGCGCAATGGATTGGAATTCTCAATCGGAAACCACTATGTATTCATTCTAGTCGATGTGCAATACTGTAATTGTACAGAGTAGTGTGAGACGGAGGTAAGGGACGTGAGAAGACTGACCACGTCCTGACATCAACCCCGGGACCCAGTCTCTACATAACGCAGCAGTTCCTCCTTGGCCGTCGCAGGGATATCATCCCACCGCTCATGAAGAAGGAAAGTCGCAAACGGATCCCCGGAACCACTCCCATACCTCATCACCTGCGCATAATGTGAAATCTGCAACGGCCAACGCGCCGGGATACGACAATTCGCCGCGCGGAAATACATCCTCAGCAGTCGTTGGAAAGGCTCAATACTGCGCCGGTGAATCAACCGCGTAGTAATGCGTGCCGAGCGATCAGTGGAGAATTCATCATCGAGGTAAAAGTCCAAGGACAGGAGTTGTAGAAACTCAAACTGGGACTCTGACCAGGGGACGCGGAGTAGTTTATCTGGTATACGGCCTGGTGCGATGACCACGGAGCAGGGGAGACGGAAGAGGTCGGTTTCGAAGTAGATATCATTTGGTTCGCGGATCTGCACGGCGCCGAAATGGAACCATATTGCGACTTTGCGGTCGGTGCGGATTTTGACTGGGGGCGCGGATGCGGGGAGGACTAGGTCGCCTTTTCCACGACGGCCGTCTATGGCCTGGTCACATTGGCTTAGGTTGGAGAAGTACGGGTCTAGATGTGCCAGGCGGGCTTGGTCGTCGGGGCTGAATGTGAGGTTGGCGCATTTGCGCCGGATGGTGTGCTCCACGTATTCACGTTGGCATTGTCGAAAGAATGGTAATGTACACCATCTGCATGCTAGGATGGCGGTTTGGAGATGCTGGCGCTGTTGCCATGGTAAGGCCCAGAAGTCTAGTGGTGGGGGTAGGAAGTCTGGGGTGAAGAATCTCTCTCGGGAGCCGGGATTGGTGCTGCTGAATGCTAGTCGTACCAACCATGTATATAACAGTGGATGGGAGAGAGCGCGGCTGAGGTACGGCGAGGCGCGGGCGAGGTTGATTTCCAGGCTGTAGAGGAAGATCAACTGTAATATTTCGGCTGGTAGGGACTCCAGGCGCGAGCACGGATGGTCGGCCAGTGGGTCGGATTGACTCATTGCGGACGATGTGGTCCTCGTGCTTTAGGAGATGCCTTGAGCCTAAGGATGCTCGTGTTTATCTTATCTCCTTTGCCGGTGCGGATATAGCAGGGCTGAGGTGCGTTGGGGGAGCAGGAATTCTTTCATTTCAGTGGAATCATGGTCCATGAGGTATTGAAGTGGTCAATGTTCATGTTGGATCTGGGAAGTGGAAGCTGTTCTGCTGTAGATTGGGAATGAATGGAGGGGGAGGGGTAGAGATAGCTAGAAGCAAGCTGGAGGTCTTGGCGTGCCTTGAAACTAGCTACTTGAAAATCATCCACAATCAGGTCTCTGCCACTTGTGCTGGTGGAGAATGGACGCTGATTTCAAAGAGCTCGGGAGCTTAGGATCTCGCGAGTACAGGGATGTTGCTGATTCGGGGAATCGGTCCTTGCATATCTAGGTAGAATCCGAGGTAAATTGGACGAATCGGAGGTAAATAAGAGTAGGTAGGCCTGCATAATATTCGTGTGGCCTCTTAGTTCTGTCTTCTGGAGGTTCAAAAAGACGATTGAATGGATCTTTGTGTGCTTCAGGGCTGTCATGACTGGCCACTTAGTCGCGTGATAGAGGTGAGGTATCCCGAGGTATATTCGGTTAGCGACAAGGTTCCAGGTTATCATCCCCGGAGGGCACGGCCAAGCCATATTCGCCAGGTCTACGCGGTTATACTGGTAGTCATGTCTTTTGAAATCCTGCAAGTCGAAAATACACGTCCACCTGCAGTTGAATGGTCATAAAGGCGAACGCAGAAACGATCTGAATTTAATGTTTCTATACACATCCCAACCGCCCACCACACCAAGGACGGGAGGCGTCTAAGACTACCCTGACAAAAGCGCCATATGCTTGACATCGAACAAATACATCTTGCAGTGTGATGAGTCGGGGGATAACAAACGGAAATCGGACACAATATGAGCCCAAAGTTTAGACGGCGGACAGATCGCCGAAGCGCTCCTGTAAACAGATGCATGAGTACATTGCAAAAGCCACAGAGCAGGTTTCCACATACCTTGTAGCCGGCGGGCATCCACTTGCCCTTGGAAACGAGGGAGGCGGTCTTCTCGTCGATCTCGGGCTGGGCGGCGGCAACCTCGTCCTAGGCGCAAAACATAATCAGCAATTGATCCAAGCCCTTCACTCAACCACAAAGCACGTACGACAGTGAGGTCCTCGAAGGGACGGGCAGTCTCGATGTTCTCCAGAGTCTTCTGCAGGTTGGCGAGCTCAGCCTCGACCTTGCCCTTGGTCTGCTCGGCGTTCTGAACAGCCTGGGCCTCGAAAGCGTCGATAGCCTTGAGCTGGCGGTTAACGTCGTAGGTGGCGGGCTTGAAGCTCTTGAAGTGGTTCTCGATCTCGTCGACGACGGCCTGGTTCTTCAGGATGCCGCGGTAGTGGGCGAAGTCGACGGTCTGGGGCTGCTCGGACAGAACCTGGACCTTGCGGCGGGCGTCATCGTTGCGCTTCTTGAAGTTCTGGAGAGAAGCGGCGGTCTGGCCGCGGAGGCCGAGCGAGGTCGAAACCTTGGCCCAGTCGATCTTGAGAGCGGCGCTGCGCTGTGTAGGGAGCCTTCGCGTTAGCGGGTATGGTCAATGCTCGAGGCAGGTTTTGCTGCGCAATGCAGCCGGTACGGTGCCACCTACAGCTGCCATTGTGACGGAAGGAAGATGAAGTGTGCAGGTGGAGAGAAGAGGGGGGAGGTCGATGTGCAGGGAGGTGCCGGGCATGCGAGTTTGACTCGGAAAGGTTTGGATGCGGGAAGCACGTGACTATCCGGCATCCGAGCATCGGCTCACTGCTATAAAACCGCCATAAGACACACTTCCAAGGGTGGAATGTAATGTCTATTTAAAAGCAATCTTACACTATGACTACACAGTCTACAAAGATATTGCATTGACGTTGGTTCAATTCTTTTTGCTTGGAATTGTATACACTTATGGGCACGCCGTAACGGACACCACCATCACGCAAAACCCAAGTCGCTCAGAACCGCATCTTAGCTAGCTTATTATATGCTGAGAGCCATGATGGAGTTGACGATATCGTTATCGTTCTCCCGCAGGGCCTTGACAGCCTTCTTACGGGAAACGTTAGCCTGGGCCATGACCAGCTCAATGTCCTTGGCCTCGAGACCGCTCTCGTCAACCTCCTCACCATCGTCCTCCTCCTCGTCCTTCTTGGGCTCGGGGGCCTTGCCAAGGTCGGAGTGGTCGTGGTCGTGGTCGTGACCAGCGTGGTCACCGGCAGCCTCGGCGGCAGCCAGCTGCTGAGCGGCGGAAGCCTGGGCCTGGGCGTTCAGGTCCTCAATCTTGGCCTCACCGAAGATGCTAGAAGACAGAGTCAGAATTTCGATATCGATTAGCATCGGGGAGGGGCGCCACATACATCCAGGTGTTGCTGTTGGGGGACTTGTAGACATCGGGCTGGTTGACGACGAAGAGGATCTATAAATTCAAAATATCAGCTTCTGGGTGAAGCACAGAATCAAGATGAAACAGCCCGGCATTTCCAGTAACTGCAATGCGCTGGTCCATGCCAGCTTTTTCCACAGTCGGAGCTATGACATACGTTCTTGGGGCGGCGGAGGGTGACACGGGTGATGCCGGGGACGTGCTTCAGGCCGAGCTTGGCAATGGCCTTGCGAGCCTTCTTCTCGTTACGAGAGTGGATGGTGACAGCAGCGCCGGCGGGAATGCTGGCGTCGCCGGCCTCGGACTCGGAGTCGCTACCCTCCTCAACGTTCTGGGGGACCTCCTCATCGGGAAGCTCTTCAACACGGGGGTCGGCCATTGTGAATGTGTAGGCGAATCTACAGAGATCCAAGCAGGTTGAGTCAGTAAGCTGGTGGTTGCGCGGGTTCAGAGAAGCTTAGTGGGTGGAAGGTGGGAGGGCGGGCGTATAGTGGGAGAACGACATTACCCCCCACGAATCGCACAACACCCGGGAAACAGCGGTTCTGGAGGGTAAAAATGGCAGAAGACGGGTATTCGAGCAATCGAACGCACCTGGTTTTCAGATATCGAGCTGTGGTGGAAGCAGGGGGATTTTGATGGTCGTAAGGTCAAAGGTCAACCAGCTGTGCGCTGGCCAATCCCGAAAATCGTTAGCGAGCGGTTGCGCCCACCCCGGACTCCCACAATTACCCTATCACAGTATACCTAAGCCATCATCTATGGGTGACATTGCTTTTACAGACGATTTTTAAGAAATAAAGATTTAAATAGAAATTCAAGACTGTAGCCATTGTCTACTCAATTGACTTTTTCCTCAATGTCAACGAAAATGGGTTTCCCGGTTCTATAAAATAGACCGATAGGCCTAGAACACAAGAGGAACAAATGGAACAAGCCCTTGCCGGGATATCAAGGATTTTGAATCATTTTTGCTGTAATATTGATAATGCATACAGCCATTTTGCTGGGGGAAATGCCAGCTATGGAAACCCGTCCCAGGACACCTCCTTCATCCTATGCACCAAACCCTCGTAATCATTTATGACTTAGCAGCGGCAGTGCGGACCTTGGCGAAAGACTTCTGGACCTCGTAGCGGGCCTATATTGATAGTTAGAACGTTGTTACCGATGAATTTGCGATTGATGATCGAAGCGAGTAGTGCGCATTGCGCACTCGTACCCCCGATCTTCATCCATCACGTACCTGCTTGCGGAGACGCAGAACCTTGAAGCGCTCGAAGTCGGTCAGGTTCTTCCGGCGGTCGGCCTTCTCGGTCTTCTGGGCGAAGCTGGACTTGGCCCACTTGCCATCAATCTCGTTCTTGGCCCAGAGCTTCTTGACGGGGCCGGTACCGGCAGCACGGGGAAGAGCGGGGATGGTGAAGGGAGTGAGAGTGGCGTGGGCGAGGGGAAGAACGTGACGGGGCACGATCTTCTGCTCCTCACCGGAGGGACCGTCGACCAGGACCTGCAGGCAATCGCGAGTCAACACAAAAATGTTCTCCAACCTTTTCGGTTTTCGATTCCCGAAATTTCCTTGTCCGGGCAAAATCGAAGGGAGCGGTTTTCAACGTACACGACGGTGGTCGACAATCTCAACAATGGCAGCGAGCTTGCCAGCGTAGGGGCCGCGGCGGATCAGGACGAGGCGGCCAACCTCGACCAGCTTCCACGAAGCGAGCTTGACATCGATATCGGCCATGGCGGAATTCTGCAAACAATAGATCTCAGCGCACGTTCAGAGCGGTTCAGCAGCGAATGCACTCACGGTCGACAACCGGGGGTTGGAGATAAGTCGGGAGGGTTGTTGTCGAAAGAGTCGGATTGTCCAAGTCTGCGCTGTCGAATTTCGGGATGTGCCCACACACTTCTCGCTTAGCGGGCCACTCAGCTGCGGGTCTAGGGTTCAATTATGTCAGCGCCTCACGGTCCCGGGGCTTCGTTGTTCCGATCTGCTGCTTTTCTTGCATTTTTTTTGTTTTTGATCACTGTTCTTGCTTCACCCTGAGCTTAATGTTGCTCCTTATCCATCTACTAACCTTCCAGCTTTGAGTCTTACTCTATCATGAGCTTCCTCAATGTATGTCCGACTCTCCATTGGTTCTTTTCTTCCCTCTTACATGATGCGGTAATTTGCGATTGACCCAGTGTCTGTGAGGCCCTCGCCGGGGTCTCGATACAGCGCTGCCGGATGATATTCAATTTCTTACATATTCTGAATTTGATGTCAACACATTCCTTGCTATCATTGCACTAGCTGGACTTTGCTGACTGTCGAAGATTTTTTAGCCTTGCAGCTCTGAGATACCTTGGCCGGACTAGCTCTTGCTTGTCCGGTCTCACTTCTCAAAGGGTATGTTACTTGTTCTACTTTTTACCCCTTCTCCCCCGGCCCGATGATTACAAAACTTTATCACGCCTAGATAGTAATTGATGCCTTCGGGCAGCTGAAATTTCCTTTTCACCAAGATCTCTGAGGACCATTACACATTCTTGCTTCGTTTAATGTTTCTGTTGGAATCATTTTCTAACATTGAACAGGTTGCTCAGTCACTACTCTACCAGTGCTTGCTTCACAGCTCGTATCTACAGAAATGCAAATATCTCTTCGAAATTTATCTCTCCTGGTGTACGGAGTACTTCTAGATGCTTCTGTAGATCCTTGACATTCTAGCGTAGATGAATTCCATTAGACTTCCTAGATGACTGTGCTATCCCAGGCATACTTTACTTGGTTGACCAGTATTGGATCGCCATGCCAAGACAATTTGGTTCTTCACCACCGAACAACCTTGGAGATCTTCGGCATTCTAAATGCATTCCGTTCAATATACAGTCCCCGATCAGCTACCTCGAAAATGGGTGTTGATTGAAAACGCCTGCGCGCTTTGAAAATGTAGATATTTTGATTACAGTAAGTCGTGCTATATCGTGACTGTTGAGGCCTGATGTCCTTTTAAATCCCGGACCTCGAGCAATGTGATGGATTCCCTTCCCTATCCATGCATGCCATCCCTCCGACCAACCCAAGTCTATACCTATCATGCAGTTCGTTGCTCCAACTCACGACTCGACTATGAGCTTCCGTTCGCACCCGATGTGGCTGGACCCTCGCGACTGAGCACCCACATAAACACAAACTGGATGATGTACGAGTAGACGAACAAGAACTGCGTGCGACGATTGCGCTGGCCACGAGCCACGGTGTGCATGGCACCGGCACGCATGGATGAGTCGGCCGAATCGGGGAGCAAGACGTACTTTAGCGAGCGGAGCTAAATAAAGCAGGTCAATAATGCACCGAACTTAAGAAACCGTGACTGATAACTTACCAGGAAGAATGCGTTGGCCAGGTAAGTGTAGATAAAGACCGACCAGCCAACCCAGCCTCCGGTTCCACGCCCAGGGGTCAAGATCTCAGACGTAACCAAAGTAGCAATGATGCCCACGAACTTGTAGCCAGAGTAAGCGACAAGGTCCAGCAACTGCGAATCATTGTTGATGCTGAGAATGTACATAGCCATCTTCAAGCACAGAATCTCAAAGACGATCACCGCAATAGACGTGGTTGTGACCGAACCCAGAAGTTCAGGGTGGAAGTCTCCGCGGAATCCAGCCAGCAATACAGACAAAAGAATGTATGTGACCACAGCCATGACGGGGATGTACATATCGGGCGAGTTGAGATCGTCTCGAGGGGGGAGGAACATGGAGGAATATTGCTGCTGAACGATCTGGCCATCCGGTCCGGTAGCATTGGTCGCCATTCTGGCCTGCTGGCGGGACCAGGGCTTGTGTCGCCAAGGGAAGAAGACGAGCCCGACTTTGTTCAGGACGTAGGAGTTCGAGACGTTGAAGTAGTGCTTTAGAGCGGGTATGGACACATAGCGATTGAACTGTAGTTCCCAGTTAGAGACAGGTGTCCATGAACTAAGGCTTTCAAAAGGGTGCACACGTTCTGTTCCATATATTCCTGTCCTGCGGCCATTGCAGTCTTCCCAACCTGGAAACCCATCTGGGCCGTAGGATCACTCATGAACCCGGGGAAATTGGGTCCATAACCGCCGGCGACGCCGGGAGCGCCACCTTGAGCGGGGGATGGTTGATATGGATTGCCTCCGCCGCCATATCCGGCACTCGGGGTCTGCTGGGAGGGAGGGGGAGGGGAGCGCATCATGGGGACGGTCGAGACATGCTGCGGGACGGGGTGGTGAAGAGGCGGCGACTGTGCGGGCGGCGGTGCGAATGAGCCCCGATACATAGTGTTCCTGAAACGACGGAGGAGATCGGAATAGGGTGCACTGAAGGAGTCGGGGAGCCGCGTAAAGGAGCGAGGTCGGGGGTGAAAGAGGTGAGGTACAGGTAGAGTGGAAGTGTTTATACGTGGCTGAAGATCCGCTCTGCCTCGAGCTCCAACATCGCTTCTTGGTTGAGCTGCCACAACGACCTTCCCATCCACTTTGTGCCCCCCTTTTTCGCTGCAAGATACCCCTTTTTGCGTTCGCTATACGATCCTAGAGCATAATATACGATGCTGGAAGCTTTCGAAATCCTCACCACCTCCGGTGTGGTGCTGTGGTCCAAGTCCTACGCGCCAGTGGGGTCCCATGTCATTAACAGCCTGATCAACGATGTTTTTATCGAGGAGAAAGTCGTGCCCCAAGGAGCTTCCGCCGGCGTCTCGCCGACATTCAAGAAAGAGAAATATACCCTCAAGTGGAAGAGGGTCAAGGAGTTCAACCTGATCTTTGTGGTACGTTCCCCGCCTGTCGCATATTCTTCAGACTATTCCATTGTGTCGCGAACCTAATCATATGCTCCATAGGCTGTCTACCAATCGCTGCTCCATCTCGGGTGGATTGACAGGCTCCTTGAGAACATCTCCACCATCTTTATCGACCTTTACAAGGACCAGCTAAAAGGAAACCGCACGAGAATCACTCTGTACCGATTCGACCCGTACTTTGAACAGCAGGTGCGCGAGCTGGAGGACAATACTGGCAGTGTCGCAGAGACGCACCTTGCAGAGGCCGGGGAGAAGAAAGACCCGCTTGTCTCGTCAGACAATGGAGGTCCTCCGCCGCCGCCAATTCCTGGCCTCAAGAAAGCGCAGCCTCAAGCTGCGCTGGCCGGGGCGACCTCTGATGAGGGCACGCCACCAACAACTCCTGATACTTCTAGGTCTTCGACCCCCGCGGGCCACATTCTCACTGGGAAGGCTGGACCCGGCGGTCGACTCTCTCGCCGTGCGAAGAAACTCCAGAATGCGAATGCTAATGCTTCGTCTGGCGATGAAACTTCTCGCAAAGGCAAAACCCCCAAGGGCTCTGCAAAGAAGGGCCGCAAGTGGGATGCTAGCGGGTATGCTGATGAGGATGATGGCGAGATTCTGGACTACTCTGCTCCTGCAAACGATGCGGACTCTGCCGCTCCTGCCGTTGAGGCTATCCCCCAGGATGAATGGGGTCGCAGAACTGGAAAGGGCCAGTTTGTCTTGAAAGAACTGGGCGACGAGGTTCACGATATTCTGGACCACGCCGACGCTGAGAAAAACAAGGGCAGTGCCTCCTCGGGTATTGTTGGCTCTGGGTTCAACGCCGTCGGTGGCTTCTTCCGCAACATTGTCGGCGGCAAGACCTTGACTGAGGCCGACCTCGAAAAGCCCCTCAAGGCTATGGAGGATCATCTTTTGAAGAAGAACGTCGCCCGTGAGGCTGCCGTTCGTCTTTGCGAAGGTGTCGAGCGCGAGCTCGTTGGGAAGAAGACTGCCAACTTCCAAAGCGTCGACGCCGCGCTTCGTATCGCTATGGAGGCATCTTTGCGGAAGATGCTGACTCCCACCTCGTCCTTGGATTTGCTGCGCGAGATCAACGCCGTAACTGCCCCGACCACCAAGCAGCATGCTCCCCGCCCCTACGTGATGTCTATCGTTGGCGTCAACGGCGTCGGCAAATCGACCAACCTGAGCAAAATCTGCTTTTTCCTTCTGCAGAACAAGTACCGAGTCCTCATCGCGGCTTGTGATACTTTCCGTTCTGGCGCTGTTGAGCAACTTCGTGTCCACGCCCGCAACCTGAAGGAGCTCAGTATCCGTGATGGTGCTGGCGATATTGAGCTATACGAAAAGGGCTACGGCAAAGATGCTGCCAATGTTGCCAAGGACGCAGTTGACTACGCTGCTGTCAATAAGTTCGACGTCGTCTTGATTGATACAGCAGGTCGTCGTCATAACGACCAGCGTCTCATGTCTTCCCTCGAGAAGTTCGCTAAGTTTGCCAACCCCGACAAGATCTTCATGGTCGGTGAGGCGTTGGTCGGAACAGATAGTGTCATGCAGGCACGTAACTTCAACGCGGCATTTGGGACTGGCCGGAACTTGGACGGCTTCATCATTAGCAAGTGTGATACGGTGGGCGACATGGTTGGAACGCTAGTTAGCATGGTCCACGCTACGGGCATTCCCATTGTCTTCCTAGGGGTTGGACAGCATTACGGAGATCTGCGTGGATTGAGTGTTCCCTGGGCTGTCAATCTTTTGATGAAGTGATGATTTGCCATAGCCCTGCTTTCGTCTGCATCACTTTTACTTGATACTACGTATATTGAACTCTTCGTTATCTAATGCCTTTCCTTATTTCAGTCGCTTTGCTACCATCCACGTATCTTCAAGACTGTCATTATCAGACACATAAGTGATTTTACACAAAGAATGATACCACACCTATATGCCTTCTATGTCAAGCTTCTTTATCAAAACTTTTATGTATTCTATTTCCTAGGGTTGCCTCCCTTTCTATCGCTATTTCCCGTTCGTTCACACATCATACAGACACAGCAAGTATCCTCCATATATGGAGCAAGCAAGATAGAAAAAAAGGAATTGCACCACGCTGGAGACGCTACTAGGTAGCACCTATCATGGTTGATGATTTGACCGACGCAGGGGTCGAACCTGCAATCTCTTGATTCGTAGTCAAGCGCCTTGCCATTGGGCCAGCCGGCCTTGTTGAAAGTTGTGGGCAAAATTGTGTCATAGAACCAAAAGTTTTTGCCATCGAGATCCACACTTCCCATCTCGGCAGGTAACCCTAACGTGGAGCCACAGCTAATTTTCATTATTCTACAGGCAATGGTGGTTTTCTGAGGGGTTTCTGAGACAAAAAGTCTGATTTGTTTGTTGAATGATACTCAAAGCATGCAAAAAAAGGGACAATTTAGGCATGATGGTAAAGTGTGTATACATCAAAAAGCAAAAACTCTCCCTCGGGGAATCGAACCCCGGTCTCCCGCGCTTATCAGTGTTAATGACAAGCGGAAATCATGACCACTAGACCAAGGAAGATGTGATAGCCGAGTTACTGCTCGACCACTTGGGTGGTTGATGAAAAAATTTGCTTGTTTTGATATTATAAGCTGCCGCGCAAGTGTAAATGGTATGAAAAGTCTATTATCCCACCTCAACTCTAACATACTTCTTTAAAGGATATTCTCGTGGCGTTTATTTCCTACGGGAAACACTTAATGCTCATTTGTTGCAGCGGTTTTAGCAACTTGGAACGGAATTAGCGCTGAGTTGGGATGGGTCACCCAAGCTATATATTCTCAACGTCCGCCTCCATGACTCGCAATTGCCGATTTTGTATTGTCTGCGATTTATATCATTTGGGGCTCGGCCGAGCGAGAGGGGAATCAGACCTACCCTCGATAAAACGATAATTACCAAGGATTTCCCACAACTTGTCCACTATCACATGGCATCTCGCGGAAAATGCTGATCGAGTTATGACGAGGACATTGGCCTCAGAAGGGTTACACGTGACACCTATAGCCCATATAGATTGCAGTCTAGACGTCTAATAATTTCAATATTCTGGCTTAATGTCAGTCATGGAACCTGGGGAACCCTATCCCGCACGATGCACAGAGACATCGTGCGGACTCCGGTTTCTCGAAGGACACAGTCAGAACGAACTTGTGCTATTGGGTTGACCATTTTGACGATGTTCCAATTGAATGTGGGATATACGTATGGAAAGCAATGGGTAGAGACCACTCAGCCATATTAATCCATGAGAGTTGCTGGAAAGATCTTATCAAACATTTCGGGTAAGGTGATCTCTCTCTTACCAAGCTATTTGAAGTGTTAAAGAATCCACCTAAATCAATTGCGGGGGGTGAGAACCCTCATAGTCGAGGTGAGAACCCTCATATCTCTGAAGTTAATTTATCCTACAGCGATCTGAGGAGCTAACTAATAGCTATAAAATAGATGCACGGTTGGAATCCGAGACAGAGGAATTCGATCCTTGCGAACCCCCTAGCGCCATTCGAGGATCAAGGCAACTAAAACCCTTAGAACCAGCGATACCCGCTTGGGATCATCAGGAAGCAAGCAATATCTTGTCTATGCAAAACTCCTTTAATGATTGCTTCTGGCGACTTCCACTTGAGCTTTGCGTGGAAATTGCAGCTTACCCCCTGACGGCCGACTTTCTTATACTAAGACTCTCTTCACGAGCGATGACAGAGGTTTTCTTTATTCGATCATTTTTGAGGACGAGATTTCTCATAACTGGAGATCGTGGCTTCCTTAGCTATCTCACCAAAGACACCAAGAGCGAGAAGGGCTGCAAGAAGGACTGGATACAACTTTACCGCCTCACTACTCATCCTGATTACCTATCTTATCATCTACAAGCAAGGCGAAATCGTTGGCTTAAGAACCAATGGATAAAAGACAGATGCAGTACGACACATGTCTTCCCCAAGGCACGTAAGCCATAGCGCTTACGAAAGATTAGACAGAGCCGTTCGCCAAATTCTGTGATCTTTTTTCTCTCCAGATCTTAAATGGCAAGAGATTTGTGCCACTCTTCAATGCAAACATATCTATTCCGCAGAATGCGTTGCCAATATCATCTATCCAGGGCAGCTTGGGTACCATTTTAACCCGTCTCAGACTATTTGGATGAAACAACCCCTAAAGCTCCTTGTCTCTGTTCTCAATGAAGGGAAGAACACTTATATCGCAGGATTTGAAATGGTATATAGATACAAGCCAAACGAGCTTTTTGGCTATTGTATACGTGCGAAGCAGACTGCGATTGATTCCCAAGAGCGGCAATTATATGCACTGGATGTCTCTTTCGACGAAGGGGGAATTCAGGCATTACTACCTTGCTTCGAGGGACAGATTCGTGAAACAGAAACTAATTGGATCAGAGTGACAGGGACTGCCTGCCCTCAAAAAAGGCTTGACCTCAACGGAGCGATAAGAGCAATGCGTGGTGAATTTGATGTTAGTATTCCCACTGCTCAAACAGTATTATTTTCTGATAAAGCTTATCCAATTGATTATTTTAGCATTATAGAATGGTACGATTGGAGATAGGGTTATCTCAGTGAACAGACATTTTCAAGGTTTAACGCTGCCTGACTTATCGCGTGCAATCATGATTGTGAATTCCTTAAGCGCAAACCTCGCGTTACTTTTGCGGGTGTGGCCGTGAAACATGCCCTTGGCATCGGTCGTTGTAATTAAGATTCCTGAATCAATTGGATGCTCAATTATTGTCTGTAGTACGATTAGTGTGTAGTCTGGTCTTCCCATATTCGAGATGTAGCTTAGGTGCTTATATTCGTAGATAGCTAGCAGAGTAGCAAGAGCCTCAGCGTCTCGCAAAGAGATTTACAGTGTTCAAACAGCCATCCATCCAAGTCGGTCTAAAGTTCAGAATGCGAAAAAAAGAAAAAACACCACCCCGAGGCATGCTCAGCTAAGAATACATGACCAACCCCACCAAAGGATTGGCTAGGAAATATTTCAAATGTAAAGAGGCCCAAAATCGGCATAGAAAGGTCGTCACGTCATGTCGGCAAGTTTCGCATCCCACGAATAGACTTATGCGCCGTTGGGCTCGTCATCGTCAGATTTATAGTTGCCATCGTCACTATCTTCGCCCCAGCCCTCTGCTTCAAGGGAGCGGCCGCGGATACCGAAGCTCAAGATGAATCCGATGAATGAGACAGCACCGAAAACTCCAAATGCTAGGGCTTCTCCCTTGGGTTGGATCTTGGCTGCCAGGGAGAAGAGACCTCCAGAGAAAAACGGGCCTACGGAACGACCGGCAGCACTGAGGGTTTGCGCGAGGCCATTGAGAGCGCCCAGGACTGCATGGTTCGGGGCGGAATTGGTGACCTAGGATAATTAGCCTTTGATATTTGTAGAAAATCAATGAAATGTCTTACCAGTAGCAGGGCACTGGTCAAGCCACCGACAGAGGCAATAGTCTTGACCAGTAACACGAAGCACAGCTCTGCGGCCATGAGAGCAGACTTGCGAGTCAGGCCCTTCTTATCCTCGCTCTTGTATCCAATAAAAGGCATCAGGAGGAATGAGATAACAAAACCGAACAGTCCTGCACGGTAGGACCATCGGTTGCCCATCTTGTCGCGCAGACGGTTGAATATGCAAATTTGGAAAATGATCGTTACAATTCCAGCAAATCCCTGGGACAGACCAATCTCAGATGGCGTAAGATGGCGTCCCATGGGCGGTTTGGCTTGCAGAAAGATTGGAAACAGCGAATTGAAGGAAACGTTGCAGAAGGCAAAGATCAAGTATGTAATAAGCAGGAGCATTGTATCACGTGTGTATAATTCGTCCCACATTAGTTCTCCTGCATGTTGATGTGACTGACTTGACACCTCCGAAGCCGAGTCCAAGTCACTATCATGTTCTTGGCTATCGCCAGTGTTGCGGCGGATGGGAGCGTTAGGAACTCGGAGATAGGTCGGGTGCCGGGAAAGGCCTGCGAATTGCCAGATCCATGAAAAGAGATTGCGAACCTTCTTGCCGAACCTTGGAAGGGTGTCTGCATCTTCCAGGCTTTCCTCCATGAATAATGCAGTCAAGACAAAGTCCACCAGGAGGATAAAGGCGGACAGAAGATTCGGCGCCAGGTACGGATATGGGTTTTCCTTGCCTGTGAAGGGGTTGCGCTTAAAGACCAGCAGCCCTCCAAAGAGTGGACCCGTGATACCCCCAATTCCATAGAGCACGGGAAGGTATGTAAAGGCCTGAGACTGATTGCTCCGGTCCGTGATTTCGCCCAGACAAGTCGATACCAGGCCCTGATTTCCATTGACTACACCCATCAATGCCTGTACCGCGATAGCTTGCCACAGGGTCTTGCATAATCCAAAGGCCACGAAGCAGAGCGCGGTCAAGAAGGTGCCGAGGAGGATGACCGGCTTGCGCCCGATGCGGTCAGAAAGCCACCCCCAGAAATAATTTGTCATGAATTGTGCCAGAGCAAATGCCGAAGCAATGCTTCCCACGTAGACACCCACTTGGGTCGGCTGCACCTCAGGAAAGGTGGATGCCATATCCGGCAGATAAGGACTGATCGAGTTGAGCGCCGTCTGCTCTGCCAAGGCAATCATGGCCAATACGGCCATCTGCTTCTTTGGCAGTGCTGAATGTGTGGTATGTTCGGTGAGATCATGGTGGTAATCGTGCGAGGCCTCCCCAGAGGACTCCGACTGGCCCGTATGGGGACGCCCACGCGACTTGGGCGGAGGGGTATCGAAAGTTTGGTAGTGCTGCGTAGAGGAGCGGCGATTGATTGAAGTGCCCTCTGCGACTGTCATATTTGCAGCACGGAGAGATCGAGGAACTGTTTGGCGCTTTCAAATCCAACCATGCAATTGAGGGAAATTTGAGGCAGTCCGAGCGCACCCGGCATGCAGAGATCGTGAGCTTGCGCACCCAGTCACAGCACGAAGTGGCGATGCGATTTAACAAATAGAAAAAGCTGTTCACAAAAAGACAGATAAAAAGAGCGCAGAACAGTGGTGATCAGCGAGCAGGTTGCAGAAACAGGAACTCGGGACGAAGCTAGAAACTGCCCGGATCCGATGATGTAAGCGGTGTGCAGTTGCTGAGTCATTGCGTTCTGGCCCTGGATTCGACTCGGATTATTCGTCTTCCATCTTATTTGTCGGTTCTATCCTCGTTGAACCACTACTTCCCGCGATCCTCGAGGTATGCCATCCAGTACTGGTATTTGGCCATTTTTTGGCCGTCTTGGTCAAGGTTCTCTTTGATATACCGAGGATTTTGCCGGTCCTGGAGGTGTCGTCAGATAGCTGCTTGAAGTCGGTGTATTTGAAGACGATATTCAAAGTCGAGAAATATCCATCTTAGGCTTTGGAACCCGAACCCCAACCGGGAATGTCGCTGGTTTTTACCCTAGAGGCCGGTTTATTGAATAAAGGCTTTCCCACACTTTCTAAACTAGCGTTAACTAGTTCATTCAGTTAAGCATAGTACTTACTCTTTCGGACCACCACATCCTTGGTTGCAAGCAAAAACTCGCCAATAGACTAATTCAAGGCTTACTTATCTATACCTTCCGAGTCCTACTCTCTTTTTTTGCTGGTGTCTGTAGTAGACCCAAGCATCACCGAAACCACACGCACACGAAGGTATGCACTATTGCAATATACAGAATAAATATAACAAAATACAGTGGCGAAACTAGTACAAGGAGTTCCCGTCTATTCCGGCTCGAATCACAAGGATCAATCCGAAGTCCAGGGAGATAGAGATCGATCACCTCTGGACCGGCATTTTGCGCCAGTATTTTGAGAAAGCAATCGTTCTCATTGAGAGAGAGAGAGCAATCCAAGAATCAACTCGAAATCCCGAACCAACGTTCTGATCACGCTCGAGCGCAATGGCCAATCGTCCAGAGTTTTCTTCATCGAAAACAAGAAACCAGAGGCGACTGTGAGGGAGAACCAGTGGCAAAGTTCTACGTCCCAGTTGCAGTCGTATATAATCTTGAGCGGGGAAGGTTATCAAGGAAGTGACAGGAATGTTTACGGTGCGGTCTCTATCGGACCATTGACTCGATTGTCATACTTCGGGAGGGGGAGAAGCAAGTGGAAGAAATCTGGGGGGATGGAGCCCCTTATGATCTTAATCTCCAGGATGACCGTAATTGCGTTCTTCCTGCAGCAAATACGTAGCAAGATCCTCAAAACCGCAGATATTTAGATGGGCAAGCCACTCCATTTTTGAAAAGATACAGAATGACTGTATACAACACAGTTGGCAAGGCCAGGGTATCTTGACTTTATACTCTTACCCCCTCTCAGTGTCTGAATATTTTGCATTCTTGCTGGGAAAACACCGGCTAACACTGGAAAGCTCAGAGCTTAACAAGTTAAGGTACAGCACTCGCCTCATTTCGAAGAGCCGATGAGCAGTGCCACCCTATGCACAACCTGATTGGCGGCCTTCACCTCCACCATCCCTTGTGTCCTGACTAAATTTCATAATTCCATTCAACTTATCCCTTTAACCAGCCTAAGGTTATTTTCGGCAGCCACATCTCCCGTGCAACGAGTGGCTCTAAACGGATCTGAAATTTGCATCCAAGTAGGGCCCCTTTGCTGCAGGAAATTGAGCCTCGCGGCCCCGCTGGATTCTGCCCAACCGGACCCAACATCCACCTGGGCATACGAGGCGTTTCTAGGGTACAACGAATACAAGCACTGACCGGGGGACGCTCTATTACCTCTTAGGCGATAAGCAAATTTCGAAATCGTGGCTGTGGCTGATCCGGTGCTGGTATGTCAATCCCGCCGATTGCTAAGGCCACGCTGCAGGCTGCGGTTATCAATGCCGGGTCCAATGTGCTGGCGCAGGGTATCAAGGCTTATCGTGATAAGGTACGTGGATGGCCTTTCATTTATCTATTTCATGGTGCACACCGTATGGCCTGTGGCTTGATATGCTTGAAGAAGCGTGTGGCTGGGGTTACGATGTGAGCGTTCCAAGGCAGGGATCAAGTGGAAAAGCACAAAACCACTTGAGTAGACTTAATCTGAGCCCATTGAGAATGAATGGCACAATGACAAGTAACTGATGGAAACCAGGCCCCCTTCCAGCTAGACATCCAGGCGTTGATGCAATTCACCACCTGCGCCTTCATCGTGTCACCGCTGGGATATCTATGGCTCGAGAGCTTGGAGTCATGGTTCCCTGGCACAGTGACGCCAGAGAACAATTCAGGAAAGGCCAAAAAGGGCGGTCGCGGAGACCCTGAAGCCCAGAAACCGAGGCTAAACGTCACCAACACAGTCGCCAAAGTCATCATTGATCAGACGATTGGCGGTGCCTGGAATACCGTACTATTCATCATGACCATGGGTATGCTCCAGGGCCTGAATTATGATGTAATTCAGAACGAGATTCAGCAGGTACGTATCGTGGAGATGGTGTTGGGCCATGACCCCCGAGGTTCAAGCCAGATGCTGGCTGTTTCTGGATGTTCATTGGGAGATGAACCTTTCCAAGGGTACATTAAAGCTGATACTTGATGCCATGCAGGACTTTTGGCCCATCATGATCGCCGGGTTCAAGTTGTGGCCTTTTGTGTCTGTTCTCAACTTCACGGTCGTTCCACCAAGTCAGAGATTGCTTGTGGGTAGTCTTTTTGGGGTTATCTGGGGAGTATATTTGAGCCTTGTGTCAGGGTGAAGTGTTACAGAAGCAGTACGTATTGAGATCAATAAGCGTAGAGAATGAGTGCATAAGTTTGATGCATGGTGACAATCGTCTGAGTCAGGCTAGGAGGATGTGCGGTTTGATCATGCCAGATGATCGGCGGCCATCGCCCATGTTTGACCCTATTATATTTCTCATTTTATGAGGTACGGCCACGCTACTTGGCCCGTCCTAAAAATAGCTGATCCGCCGAGCTTTTTCTTTTTACTTTCCAGGTGACTTTGTGATTCCTGTCTATACGTCGTGTATGTTCAAAGAGCCCGAAGAACTTGGTCTTTGTTGACGCCACAACTATAATACAAAGCAATGTCATCTACAATTGGAAATTGGACCTCCTGGGATTTCTCGCCATGGACCCGATTACAGTAAGTTTGTTGAAAGACAATTCGCCACACACGGAGTGACAGTGATCTCGCCAGGTAAAGGAGACGACTAATTGGGGAATAGAAAAAGCCATGACTTGATAATGCGTTAGCCCTCGAATACTCAACAGTCAATTTACAATGGCATCGGCATTCACTTTTCCGCTCCATCGAGCCCATCGTACGCATCGCAGCCCGACAAAATGGAATGAAAAAAGACAAAACCGCGCTCTTTCTCTTAACCTAGAAGATAACTTTGTGAAACAAGACGACAAAGAGAGCCCGGTAGTGCAAGCAGTGCGAGGAACTGCATTCGAGCACGAGGATAAAGGATCAGAGATGGTGCCGGTGAAGATGAGGATGGAACACTCGATATTGGGCTCTCATCCCATCATTCCTGATCATATCCAGATCACAGAGACCCTGGCAACCACCACAACATCAGACACTCTTGTCAAAGAGCATAGAGGAACAGCACACAGCAAAAGCCCCGAGGCAAAACCTGAGACGACGAAACCCGAGACAAAGCCCGACGCCCGACCAAGCTCCGCGCAAGGCTCGCTGCGTACCTTCATTAAACTCGACTCTCACGACTCCGACTCGGACTCCGATTTAAACATCTTCCCGGTTTCAGAGAGTCGGCCTCTTGCTCGCTCTGCATCTGTACTGAGCCGGTTCTTTCCCGAACTCTCATCTAACTCGCAAGTCCTATCTTCTCCAAGAGCTGATGCGGCGGATCAAAACATGAAGTCCCTGGACTATGCCTCGCTCTTTGAGAATGAATTGAAAGACCGACCCAATGCTCTCTATAATATATCAGCAGATATTGAAGAGGCAAAGGGCGGAAAGAGTTGGTATTCTGAAGCCAGCGATGTATTCGACTGCGCTTCCTCTTGCTACAGCCGTTGCACCTCCCTTAGCAGCGTCAATACCGAATGGGCTGGCGAGCGAAGCCCACTTGAGCCAGCAGATACATATTCCGTCCTCGATCCAGTTCAGGCGGGTGTTTTTGATGATGCAGCGTCAATCTACTCATCGCGGGCCTCGTCCGCCGTCTCACCCGCCTCCCGACGGCAATCAAGACAAGCAGAGGGGGTCCGCCCCTCACGAATCGGTACTCTCGCCTCAGAAGTGTCGATGGAAGAATTTAAAAACAAGCCTTTGCCCCTCGAGCCGATTCGAAAGCCCAGTCCACTGGCAATCCGCAGTTACAGACCAACGTTGACTGATATCTCGCCACAATCACCTTCAGAGTATTTGTTGGCATCACAGCGACTGAACCAGCACCACCGGGCTGCCATGGGAGGGCAACAATACAGGGAAGTCTGCCGCGAGTGTGGAAGTCATCGTGAGCGCTGTTCTCACCGTGAGCATGATTCGGAATGGCATGGGTATGGACATGGACAGCAGATGGGTCGCGGCCCGACGTTGTCACAGACGGCGGAGGAGTTGGAACAGGCCCTGGCCAATCTAACCAAGGGATCAAGGGGTCAGCCACAAACAGTGCTAAATTTAGACGGACCTCCCCAAGTCAGTCGGCATAATGGCGACCTGGTAGCAACGCGTCCGGCTCCCCGACCTCCGCCTATAGCGCCTCACTCCCAGTGGCATCGCGATGGATCGCTGGAGACCATGGGATCGGCCAAAGACAAAGGTATCCGGTTTAATAAGTCGTACCGATCCACGAACACGAGCAAGGACCACCGACCGAGCAATCCACGGTCTTTGAGTGAAGTTTCGACCAATGAAACGGTCGTCGAGGCGACCAAGCTGAACACCTCAACAAAGAAAAGCATAAAAGGCCCCAAAGCGAAAGATCAAGTCAAAGAAAACAGTCGACCAAGCGCCAAATTTAGCATTGAGGAGGCCGACGGAACGAAGCTCAAGAAGTCGTTCACATTGTCGATGCCATCATTTAGCCCAAAGGACACCAAGGCGCGGTCACGGAAGCAAGAACGGGATTGGCACCTCAGCGTGCTGAGCGCGCGACCACATACCTCGTCGGATCTACCGAACAATCGTGAGTGCCACTTGCCTCACCTGGCCCCAAACTGGGGCTTGGCCCCAACCAAGCGAGATGAACTCTCACAGCTCCCACGCCTCCAGACCCAGGACTTACAGACAAATACCCTCGACAGCCTTCCTTGGGATCAGGAACAAGGACTAACGGACAGTACCACCTATCGCGCAGGCCTAAGCTCGGCCAACCCTGCAGGCGATGCTGCACGATTCCCTATGCCAGCGTATCAGAGGACGAAGAGATCCCCGTCGCAAGGGACAGGATGCGGACGTCGCAGGCCTTTGTCTCGACAGCTCGGGCTAGCAGCGTGCGCGTTTCGCCCAAGCAATTGATATACGAGCTTTCTGCGACGCCGCCATCGCCGTTGTGGCCCAAGCCTGTGAGGAACAATAAGCATGTTGCGACCATTGTCCCTTTTCCGGTCGACATGCCCCGAAGTCTTATCGTAGCAATGATGGAGAGAATTGAGTCTCTCGACGACCTGTTCAATATTGCTCTTGTCAACAAGCGCTTCTATATGATCTTCAAGGTTCGCGAGCTGTATATGATCAAGAATGCTCTATTCAAAATGTCGCCGCCGGCTTGGGAGCTGCGCGAGATGAGTCCACCTTGGGAGACCGAATGGGCCACTCTAGATTCCCGGGTTCCCGAGTACACACCTACCACTTATCTGAATCGATATGCGACAGATATTTATACTCTGGCCCGACTCAAGTCCATGATTCTCGTTCGCTGCTCTCCATTCTTGCGCCGTGATACTATACGCGGCCTGTCTGGCGTGGACCCTATTCGCCTCGAAGAAGTCGACGATGCATTTTGGCGTATCTGGACTTTCTGCCGCATTTTTGGCAGCGGCAAAGGTCGCGAAGATGACCTAGAGTGGCAGGTGGACTGGTTAAAGGGTGGCACAAAGGCCAGGAATCGCACGGGAGCGGTTTCAACCATGATAGAGCCATTTGGAATAAATGATGTTCTGTTCGAGCCCCCCGAGGGTTTCGCCCGTGGAAACCATGATGGCCTATCGCAGAAACAGATGTATGATATGACCGAGATTTGGAATTGCTTGGCTGTGTTGTTGCAGCCTATACATGCCAAATGTGCCGATGCCCGGGCTGTTGGCATTTTTGATCGCATGGATATCGCGGTGGGTGATGCAGCTCGTGAGCAGAGCGCACTTGGTAAGTGATGTCTCAACATAGTTTGGGAAATAGGCTGCTAATTCATATCTACAGAGGAATGGACAGCCTACATACTTACATTGGGCCTCTCAGCAGTTGTGACCCTTAGCTCTCTTTGTCCCGCCGAGGCCACAGCTGAAACCTTTGAAAAAGCCAAGTCACTCGGCCTCATCAAGTGGGAGTTAACAGAATCCGAAGGCAGTCGGTCTTCATTTCTAAAAGAGGCCGTCTCCCGGGCCTACGAAGAACGAGAGCGCGGTCTCAGCACACGATCCGACAGCCCTCACAAGCTCATCTCCCACGCACTGGGCTTGGCAAATGTTCAGGCTGAGCGTGCACGGGAGGAGCGCCAACACGCATTCAAGGTTGAGCTTCGTGCTCATCGTCTACGCAACGTCCAGTCAAATTTCGAGTTAGGCACTTCATTCTCCAGAGAGCGTCCCATGTCCGAATTTAGCACCATTATCCGGAATCTCGATGGAAGTATCCGTCGCACATCCGGGTCGGTGCATGAAGATGTACCCCCAGTGCCGCCTCTTACATTCGAACGCTCGTCTACGTCGACAAGGACCGCCCCTCGAGCACCAATTCACACTCCCCCACCGACCCACGTATCCGGTCCCTCGCTCCCTCTGCGCTCTCGCAGTCCTCCTCACCCAGCTCTGGCACCACCGCTGGAAGCACAATTCCAAGACCCAGTCGATCGCGCCATACGCAGAATGGTACACGAGCTCGGCTTCAACGAAGACGATGTCAAATGGGCTCTCAAAATTACAGACACGGGTGAAGGCATTGATATGGCCGCCGCCGAGGGCCTTCTTAAACAACAGAGGCTGAAGCAGCTACATAACCCTTTGGCCCCTCGCGGTAAGAACGGCCTGCTTCATTCCGTGATGAAGCGTCAAAAATCACAGGATTCGGGCTGGCGATGGGCCTGACTGGAGCATCTCACTTCGATAATATGTATATCTAGATATTCTCTTCTATCTTTGTTTTCTGATTCAAAAACCTTTCAAATATGTACGAAGCATTCTTACCTGGGTATGTCGAGTTTAAGATACCAGAGGCATTGTAAGGCTGCAATTATCAACCGCAGAAGCCGGCATGTCAGGACCGACATCTATTTCTGTACCCGGTTAGCCTTGCGCGCTCCGTTCATAAAGAAAATCTCACCCGATGAGCACAATATCCGAGCTGTATACCCGCGGTATCTCCGAGATGTCCTATTTCGGTTGGCGTTGCGGGATTGACTTGGCATGGGTCCCTCGTAGAACCTAACTCTATTGCTCATGTAACAGTGAAAAGGCCAGTGATGCATTTCGGGGTTTTGGAAAATTGCTGCGTTTATTTCCACTGCTGCTCTCCGAGATTCTGCAGGTTGCTGGGAGAGGTATAAAAGGTAGATAAAATGCCCGCGAGATTCTATACAGACAGACATCCAAACTTGGATTCAATTCATTGTTATTTTAAGATCTGAATCAACGCCATTTGGCGCTCGCCCTCCCTGAGATTGATAAGCCCTTGACCAAGGTGCAGCAAAAACTGCTTCCTAGGGAAACGCTTTGTCCTTTCTGATGTTGTGGCCTCAGCGGCACTGGCTAGGATGTGTCATTATCGAAAGATTATCTGTTCTTTATAATCTCAACTATTTATGTACTAGAAAAAGCTCGTTCTGTCAACAGCCCATGATTGTATCTATGGCGCTATAAACCATGACGCTAAAAGGCAAGGTATAATTTCACTGAAGAGTAGTTTGCAAGCTCAACCGATTAGGATGGATTATTGTCACGCACTTCCACCTCTGTGGCGAAATGATCTGCCGATGCTCACCATGACACCCGGTGATTTTCGTGGACCCCAAATGCGAATCTTAGAAACGCATGAACGCGTGGAAGTATAGGTAAAGAAGATGGTTATTAACTTCAACATATCCAAATCGATCCCCGTAACCCTATTATCCTTCCAAGTTGACCTGCAACCGCATCTATAGACTCAGCCATCAGGATTTTACCAATCCAGTCCACCCGAAGGAGAACCATCCGAGCCTGGCCCCGAGCAATCAATCTCTTTACACACTATATCACTGTAAGCATTATTCGGAATGAAAATCCGAACCAATACTCACATTGCTCTGCCTGCTGGAAAAGAGAACTTCCCTTAGGTTGATGCATAGCGGGACGAATCTGACCACCATGCATCTTCTCCAACTTCGAATGCTCTTGGATCGCCTGCAGGAAGTGACGAGTAGACTGAGAATTCTCAACCGGTCGATCGTGAACTGACTGATATTCAGTTTCAATAACCTGAATCAGGTTTTTGATTACTCCTTCCACGTCATTGGCTAGATCGTTCTCATTTGAATTGGCCTTTGTTGAAGAGTTGAAGAGGTCATAGCGAACTTGTGTGGTCGTTCCGGATGAAGGCAGGAAGGTCAATGAGAGCCAGAGGTCTGAGTTTTCGAATGAGTAAAAGAATGAACTTGGAAATAGGGAGTAATTTGCTTGAGTGTTCTTCTGGGTGATCATCCTGATGAGTCTGTTTGTTAGAGATGGTGCCATGGTCTCGGAGACGCGCTGCTCTAGTTGCTCTAGGACATCGGTGAATTGACGTCCGCTTGCTATTCACTTGTCAGCAGTGTTATTGAGGTTCTCAACGATCATCATACCTCCGAGTTTCCAATTAAACTCGCCAGTCAGTGTCTGTCCAGTAACTAATACAGACCTTGACCCCCCCGCCCCAGCAGTACGACCAAACTCTTCCAATGCCAGATGAGTAGAACTGTCAAAGGCAACTGGCTCCCCAGCATTCAGGTTAACAAACACATATCCATGCTCAGTAGTATGCGTGTGGATCTCAAACAGGCCATTGTCGGACTTTTCGAACCCAGGAACGCCATCGAACTGAGGGGCTTTCACCAATCGCCCCGTAGTATCATAACTCCAGCCATGGTAACGGCAGCCGAGAACAGTAGAGGCGCCCGTCTCTTTTAGGGCGATTTTATACGCTCTGTGTCGACATACTGTTGAACATATGCGTGATCAGAACGAGGATAACGTCGAGGATGACTGGGAGTCGTTACCATTGTGAAATGCGCGAATCTTGCCATCGCCTGTCTTTCCGCGGATTAGAAAAATCGGGAATCCAGCAACATCAAAGGACTGGTAGGCGCCCGGTTTTGAGAATTGGCTAACGTGAGCAAGATATATCCAGGACTAGCTCGGTTAGTGAACATGAACAACTGATGAGGTCTTGTTTCCATTACTTGGCTGAAAATCGCCCGCCGCTCGAGTTCAAATTCTTCTCGACTAGACCACCATCCTTCAGGAACCTCGGGTTCTTTGGAAACTGAAAGGTCCGAAGCCTGGTACTTTGTGATGGAATGATAGCTGAGCTTATCGGTTTGCTTTTGTTTGGATAGACGCGGCCAGGCCCGGCTGGCCAGAAAAGCGAGCGTCACGGCAGCCACGAAGACCGCCGGAGACGTGAAGAAATAAGCATCGACAAAGTCCATGAAGAGAGAACTGGTGGATTACCAATTAGAATTGATTTATTGTCCCTCTTTGTCGCAGGATACTTGGACTGATATACTACGCAGGGAGGCCCAAGCTGCGCGATCTCCACATTATACACTTCACCCATATCGCATGTACCCCTCAACCCCTCCCCTGCACGCTGACTTCCCGATTAAGTTGGAATTTCCTGGCTTTGGGATCTTTTGTGTCACCAAACTCCCAACACCCCTTGAATGTCGGGCCGTGGTGACTGGCCGCCGTGCTTATCATTCTGCATCCTCGTGTCTAATTCCGTACTAATGATACATAGTTACTCCACATAGACGATTGACGGTAAATGAGTCCAATTTCTGGTTCTAAATCCGACGGACGATCCGAAACACAGGGCAGAAAATGTGCAATGTGTCTTATGGCTAAATTCTACTACGCCTCCATCTGCACCATCGATGGTGCAGCTCGTCCATCCAGTCCATTCTCGGCGTTCTTTTTGGCCGTGCGATCCGCTTCGTGCTGTTCGCAGACCATTTCGAACACTCGTTGCTGGTAGTCTGGCACGGTTTAGTACTCTGTTTTGCGAGTGTTTTGACCTAGGAACAAACTCACAAGAAACACCATTCTCCTTCTCCGGGTTGAGGATTCCCTCATGGTAAACTCCCTTGGCCAGGTTGTCCTGGGCCTTCTCACAGAGCTCAAAGTCTTCCATGGCAACCTGCCGAACGAACCTGAAGTACTCTTCAAACTTCTCTCCAGATTCCAGATGGTAGTAGTCGAACTCCATGCGAGTGACGTGAGGATCGGAAGTGGGACAGACCCGGAAGGAGGACATACCCCCACCTGCGCCAGTTAATAGGGCGGTTCAGGCTTATAGTTCGAGGGCTTGGAGAAATACCATAGACGTTCAGAGTACAGTTGGGAAAGAAGTAGAGAAATAGACCATCATCTGGCTTCTTTGGGTCGGCGATATGCTGCGAGAAATTGTGTTTGTTCTTCACAGTGTAGAAAGTGGGTGGGTAGTATATGGAGAATGAGGGATGGGTGTACTGGCAGTGAAGACATTCCTGGTATCCATCGACCCTGAATTGAGTAGGTTAGTAGACTGATCATTTTGAGCACAATAGAAGATCATACATGGTCTTCCAGTTGAAGCGGCCTTCGTATTTGATACTGCGCTTGTAAGGCAGTCTGGTGAAGTCGACCTTCCCTAGCAGTCCCTCGAGCTCAGGGAAGAACTCATGGAAGCTAGGGGCATCGTCGGCAATGGTCGAGAAGAGCAAGCCGGTGGGAGTGACATGACTGCGCACTTCCTTGCCCTACATACAACCAACATATGAGCAGACAGCTATAACAGATGTTAGGACCGCGTACCGTTTCCACATGAAACACCTTTAGCTCCTCAGCTGTTGGGTTCACAGTATCCCCAGAAGTACGGACGGCATAGATGGGTTGTTGCGCGACTTCATAGTCATGATGCTCGCCCACATTTTGGAACCTGGTGACAGGACCTAGCAGGTACCAAGACTGTATCATATTTAGTATCTCCCGATGTCTGGCAGTGTACATTACAAATTCAGCGCACTTTGTTAAAGACAGCCCTTTTCTCCATCCGATACAGCGATTCATTGCAATACCACGAGGCAGGTAGAGTACGAGTTAGTTCAGTCATGATGAGATAGTGCAGAGAGTTGGTACTCGAAAAATGTGATGGCTCAGAGTGATGAGGATAGAAACGTATAATTCCACTTATAACTGTTTATCTCGTGAGGATGGGCTGGTTACCCTGTCTATTGGCACACGTGCTGAACCTTGTCATCCTGAGGCGGTTTATCGTTTCCTGAAGGAGTTATCAAATCCCGCGGGGCACGATATGACGAGGTTCCAGGCATAGGTCCCGTGATCGGATCATGAATAGGAATTGCTGGGAGCCCTACAAGGGGTAATTGACAGATTGAAACGTTGGAATATGCGGCTAGGCCTGAAAGATCATAGCAGTGTGCGCCATCGGAGATGATGCTGTTGGGAACACAGGGTGCTCCAACCGCCCTAATGAGGACCTTAATCCCTTAATCTACTGACTACTTCAATCTTAATCCGGAGTTCCTTAGACCAAGTCTGTTTGCAATATCTTTTGCTTCGTTATAGGCTTCCGTGGTTTCGTGGGGTCCTCACGACCGAGTCAGACGATGGACATGGAGTTGAGGAGGGGCACGTAACCATTGCAGACGATTTCTGACAGAAGCACACGGAGTTCACAGTCTATGGATAACGAGGTGTTTAACGTGCTGTCGTTCAAGGTAGCTGAAGTTATTCATCTACCAGTGGGGTTTGCTGCTGCCTGGAGCTTCAAAACCGGGACAGTGGCGAATATCACGGAACAGAAAAACTAGGAAATATCGCCGAGGGAGAGAACACCCCTAGGAGACACCAAAGCAAAGAAGAACAGCCTCGAGGAGAAAGACGAAGGTGAAGAAAAGGAGAGAGCAGAAGTAAGAAGACGAAGCGACAGGGACCCTCACTTATCTTATCGCGGTGACGTATTCACGTTCATCTTCAACGTTCGCTCTTCTTCACCTGCACATCACACCATGACGGGCCCCGTCAAGTACACTCCTCCTCCCTCGCCTCCCTCACCCACTGCTTCGCTCTACGATATGAGCGATAATGACGAGGGCGAGTACAATACCATCGCCCACGCCAGCTCCCGCAAAGGCGTGAAACTGCTGTACTCCAAAAGCAAAGTACGCGAGCCACTCACGAGTTCAGCAACTGACCAGCTGACGTGTTATCTAGGTCTACGTCCACCCCACGCCATCCGCCAAAGACAACATCCCCGGTTTTATCGCCCTCATCCAGCAAAAGCCCGCATCATCCAACCTATCCGCAGCCCCTTCCAACCGCGACGATGCGGCCTCGTACCTTCTCGCCTGGGTCCCGGAATCGTCTCTAGGGGATTCATATAGCACATATGTTCAAGTTGATCTGGCCGGTGGTGATTCTCCGCCCCGTCAGAGATACCTCGTCCCCGCGCTTCCGACGACCACCACTTATAGAGACCCGATCGGGCTATACTCCTTCGCCGTTCCCGTAACAGAAATTTACTCCCTTCTAGTACGGCCTCCAAGCTTAGGGTGGTGGTTTGGCAGTGTTGTCATCAATACCCGCTCCGGCGACAGCTTTCCCGCATTGTTTTTCCATGACAGCGAGTGCGAGTCGACGATACTGCAGAAGAAGAAACGGGTTAAGGATACTTTTGACCCGTTCGATAGTGAGGGCGTTCTCTTCTGGGGAGGCGACGAGATCCTACGGTGGCTGCGGAAATACGCTGACGTGGAACGCTCGTCCGTCGATCGAAACGTGTATCTGATCAACCCGTCCGAGGAAGATCAACTATCATTTGGACGAGCGGCTACGACGGGTGACGGCTCGGTGTCAAAAGCACAGCCAGAGGCTACCGCTGCTGGACCCTCACATCGAGATGCCAGCATGGACCCCTTCATGAAGACCCTCAAGGAGACCCGGTGGAAGGTGCTAGAGTCACTGAGCAAGATTACAACCTTTACGCGACGGACCGCCAACGGGATTGCGGATAGCCCGCGCATTCCGCAGCAGGTGCGACGGTTGATTCAGAATCCGGAGATACAGACGTTACAGGATGAATTTGATAGTGCCAGGCTCTACCTAGCTAGATGGGCTATGAGCATCGCCGAGCAAAGCGAGAGAGAGCGACAACAACGCATCTGGACAGCCCAGGATGTGTTGGAATTGGAGAATAGCTCCGTTGGTGACTTTGAGATCCTGGAGCTCGAGACTGGAAACTTGGGTCTTCAAGAGCGCCGGAAGATTGTCACTCTTCCAGAATGGGAGGGCTTCTTTGACCCCACATCTGGGAGGTTGCATGTCACAGTCGAAGAAGTCAAGGAGCGTATCTTCCATGGAGGGTTGGACCCGAATGATGGCGCCCGGAAAGAGGCTTGGCTATTCCTTCTCGGTGTGTACCCATGGGACAGCAGCCGCGAGGAGCGCCAGGCAATCATTAACTCCAAGCGCGACGAATACATCCGGTTGAAAGCCGGCTGGTGGGAGCGTATGGTTGAGGGTAACTCGACCACTGAAGAATACGACCACTGGAAAGAGCAGCGCAATCGCATAGGTCAGGATTACGCCTTCTACTTGGACGATCTTCTCGCCGCTAACCTCCCTTCAGAGAAGGACGTCCACCGCACCGATCGTACCATTCCTCTTTTCGCCGGAGAAGATATCCCCCACCCCGATCCCGACTCGCCCTTTGCCGATACAGGCACCAACGTGCATCTAGAGCAGATGAAAGACATGCTTCTTACTTACAACGAATACAACCCGGACCTCGGTTACGTGCAAGGAATGAGCGACCTTCTTGCTCCCCTTTATGCTGTCATGCAGGATGATGCTGTCGCTTTTTGGGCGTTTGTGGGCTTCATGGGCCGGATGGTGAGTGGATGGCATATCGGCCGTGTTTCAGTTCCTAACAGAATACAGGAGCGAAACTTCCTCAGGGATCAGTCTGGGATGCGGTCTCAACTGCTGGCACTTGACCAACTTGTCCAGCTGATGGATCCCCAGCTGTATCTCCACCTACAGTCTGCCGACAGCACAAACTTCTTTTTCTTCTTCCGCATGCTGTTGGTCTGGTACAAGCGGGAGTTTGATTGGAGCGACACTCTCCGGCTCTGGGAGACTCTCTGGACAGACTACTTCTCTAGCAGCTTCCATCTCTTCATTGCCCTCGCCATTCTAGAGAAGCATCGGGACGTGATCATGGACCATCTGAAGCACTTTGACGAAGTGTTGAAGTACAGTAAGTCGATTCATATTTACCTGACGGCCTTTGATCATCGACAGTGTGCTAACACGTCCCAGTCAACGAGCTGTCTAACACGATGGACCTCGTCCCAATCCTCACTCGCGCCGAGTCACTCTTCCTCCGCTTCGAGCGGTCTGTTCAACTCATTGACAAGAAAGACAATTTCCCTGCCGCCCCGGCCGCTTATCAGCGGCGACCAGGAACAAGTAGCGCAGAATCTGCCGCCGCGGATAAAGGCAAATCACCACAGCATCCCAACATGGGATCCAGCAGCGGGGTAAATGCGCCCTCCGCACTCCAGCAGGCAATAGACAAGGACAAGCCGAAGGTTATATCCCCAGAGCTACGCGAGTTGCTCCGTAAGGATATCCCGTGGAAAGGCCAGCAAGCATCTTAGCTTAGTGCCTGACACACTGGAGTTCGTTGCTAGCGGAAGAATACGCCGGTTTCGACTTTGGTATATGTGACAGGTGCTAGCTCGTTTGATTTACGACGTTACGATCCACTACAGTATATGATCAACTCATTTATCCTGCTTTTTCTGAATATGGCGTGGGATTGGATTGGCTTGGGTGTCTTGTTTGACTCGGATATGTTTCTTACATTGCAGAATCATTTTCTCGCAGCATTTACGAAAGTCAATACAACTATTCCCGTTCCAGATTTGGCTTATACGTAACTGTGGGAGAGCCGTGGAGCCAATCTACTTGTGGTTCGCTTGTTTCCAAATAGGTCTAATACTAGTTGGAATGTCCTTCACGGAGTCGGAGCAGGGCCTCATCAAGGATCTCATCTGTACTGTCACTAATTCACCCAACTTCAAATCCTTATTTAAGCTCTCATTTACCAATACCTATTCAAATCTCTATAATAGCTTTTATGCAAGACCTTGCCATGAATCCTCCACCTGAGAAACTCGTCGCCTCCCAAGCTCAGGAACAACACATAACTTTGCCTGCTTTCCCGACACTACAAGGCCTCCCGGTTGAACTACTAATGTTAGTCTCAGACTTCCTTCGGTCCGATGATATCCTAAGCCTATCCCTTTGCAACCATCGCTTCTTCGCAATACTTGAATCTCAAAGAGCACACCTCAAACAGAGGGAACGATGCGAGAACTTCTCATTTTTAATCCGGCTGAAAAAAAGTCTCCCAAATCATTTCGCCTGCTATCGTTGTTTCGTTCTTCATAAGCATAATGGGTCAGAGTCTCGTATCACTCTAAGGCCTACTTGGCAATGGTCATCTGTTTCTGATGGTCATGCTTGTGGCAAGTATGGGTATATATGTGATGTAGCATACCCTACACCTTCTTACCCAGGGATTCGCTGGTGGTCACCCACCCAACTACTAACCTGCCGGCGTGTGGCTTATGTGCGGTCAGTAGTTCGGTGGGTGTCGCCAGAGTGAGAAATGGGTGAGCGCCGCTTTACGGTCGCGCGACTGGGGGTGACAAGGAAGAGTGCGCTATAGACGGGGTGAGAAGCCAGGTAAGAAATCACCCAAGTCGCACGACCAATGCATTGACCCTTTCAGCCCGACCAAAGCAGAATTTCATTGGACCGTGTCGTTTCCCTTGAAACGCTCGGCATCTTGGCATCTGCACATAACTAAACTGGAAGCATCATACCACAAGTAGGCAACGTGACTAGTCACTGGCCAATTAGAGCTCACCCTGAATTGACATTATGAGTCTCAAAAGTATACGATACTGACTGGCCAGGTGGGATTATCTAAGTGGAAAAAAAAACCATTGTGTGTAATAGGAAACGAGCAAATACGAACAAGTATTTCGAGAAAAGCGCTAATCAATCATACAATCCCTGTATGTGATCCCAAATTCCGCTGAGAGCATTACGCCTGTACTGACGCCCCGATTGGACAGGCCTGGGCCTCTCAGGATATGCGGACTGTGCAAAAAACAGCTAGTCTATGGGACCCCGCCCCGTCTCTTTTTGACTATTATTCCATATTTGAGTCAGATTTTACAAAGACGTCCATGAACAGTCTCAAGCAACTTTAAGCTGAGTCCAATGGGCTCCTCGCTTATACCCAGTTTCTGCTATAGCAATATCGTGCCTCGTTCTCCAACACTCTCATCTTCGCCTCGATTTCTGATCGCAGACCAGCCAGGAGAGATCACCAAGGCCCGGGATAATACCGTAAGCTTCTTGACAGATAATTGCGGGTGTTTTGAATCAGCTCCAATCTTCCTGGAAATATCATACAAGTACCATGTATCTACCCCTGAAAATTTTGTAAGAACAATGAACCACAAGATTTCCTAGTTAGACCACGAGTAACTTGGACTAGCAATACCAAAGGAAACGCAAATAGCCGATTATTTGTCCTTCACAATAATCAAGACAGTCGTCTTGAGCTATTTGAAGGCCGACCACCAGTTCTCCTCTCTGCACCGTGCCCCTTAACGTCGTGCCTTCTCAACCCACCCGGGGAATCGTAAGTCTTTGAACACTTTGCGCAATGCAATGGCTTTTTTGACGCTGCTAGTCTGGGCACTGGGGTCTGCTGCTGTGTTGGCTTTGGCCGGAGTGGTCGAAAGGGACTCTGAACAATTTCACTCGCAGATGGTACATGCTCGATTTCATATGCAGGAACTGTGGTATCTGGTGGTTCCACTGGGCTTCTGTGGGCTAGTTAGCAAGTCACCTTCTCTAAGTGATCAGGGCACAGAGTACGAACGAGTGCAAGTATTGATCGAACGGCCATTGATCGAAAGACCATCGATTAACGGTTTCTTCGGCCGGCTGAAGTGGCCACTGGTGCAAGGCAGGGGTATGGTAAGCGTCGAAATCCAGCGCGGCATCGCTAGTGAAAGAAGACGCGACGTCAAGCTTGTCACCAAACGTTTCAGGCTGAGAGTATATTATAGGCGGTATAGTCGGCTGGAACGAGGTACCAATCATCTCCCGTTCATGATGCTCAATTTCCATTAGGTTCTGGCCCTCGAGCCAAGGCCCAGCATCAGATTTGTCATCACCACTACCCAAACCAACATTAGCTCTCAACCATTCTCCACTGGTTATTCCCTCGTCCAAACGTCAGCAGGAGTGTCGAAGACAGACTCCTGGCGGGGAGAAGCATATGGCTGAACATTACGGGTCATAATGCAGCAGGACAGGCGGGGATTATGCAATTTCATTGCAAGGCTATTTCGCGCGCGTGATACTTGATACGTAGATACCCGGAAAGGCGACTCCTGTCCTTGAGATATTCCATTGATTGGATTTCTTCTCTTTTGCTTTCTCCCCGGCTTGCGCTAGCCTCGTTGTCCTTGGCGACTTTGCTGTTACCTGAACGCCTTTCCGAGCTGGACATTTACAGTGGATAGTCATGCTGATCCAACTGCCCCCTCAACACACATTTCTATTGCGGCCATTAGAAAGCTTTGATTCACGTCGCCTTTGGTATTGTAACCATTTGCCGCTGACGTGTTTGAGGTATCTAGTTCGAGTCGTCGTCAGTAGGAAGATCACTCACAATTCCGGATTGGCTGGGAAGTCGAAGTCAAAGTCACTCGGAACCTCGAATGCTTGATGCTAATGATAAAAACAAATCAGCTCCGCCAATGTAGAGTGGTAAACACAAGGCCTACCATGGTTGGCATGTCCTCCATTAGTGGTGGATTGTGAAAAAATTCCATGATGCGATCGAGTCGGCCGAAGTAGGAGAGACGATTAATTTTGATAAGTCAGCCGAAAAGCCGACCAGATGGCGAATGAGGGAAAGGGATGGGAAGGTAAAAAAGAGAACGGCGAGCCCGGTGGATAGGACAAGTGTCTTGAGTGCGATCGGGGGTATCTATAGCCTTGCAGATGGTCTGTGCCTACCTCAGGCAGTTGTTCAGAGACTAGTGCGGGACGCGAACACTCAGAAACAGATGGCCAATATAGTCGCAGAGAAACGCACGAGTGATGATCATGCTTAAAGACAACTTGTCGATGTACCTGGTGGACCAATCCCAAATTCGAGAATCCAACATTCGGGCTTATGGTTGCGTCATTCCGCAGTTGACGGTTGCAGCATGTAAGCAGCACAGACTCGCAATAACCAATCCTATGGCCGAAAACCAAACACTTCTTAGTCGCTGTTATCGCGGCTCGGTCGATCATGCATCAACGCGACACACCAATCCTGGTGGCTTTTCATCTCACGTCATGGGCAGTGAGAGTTTTCTGAATGCGCGAATGAGATATTCGAGAATTGAACACGATCTCAATAGCGATTGACACCTGAGTATAAGATGCCTCTATGATCCCCTCTAATGGCATTATCTCCCGCCTTATAGTGCTCCTCTGATTGTTGGTCTTAGCCTGAGATACGCGCAGTTGTTCTTCACTGCCACTGACCACTCAAAACACTGTAAGTAAGGGGCTTGGCTGGTATCACTTTCAAGCTGACAAAATTTAGATACCATTGCCTCCATCTCTCTCAATATGCCCGGAGCAATCCCTCGCCTGTTCTCACGGGCGCCCGACTGCTGCGGCGCTCAGATGTCTCGTCGCCAAACAAGCAGCAATGGCAAGGGCAATAGGGACAGATGGCGTTATGAATGCCGAAATTGCTCTTGTATGGTCTTTGATGACTGGGAGGGCATTCGAGATGGGAATCCCTTGTGTGACTGTTCAGAGTTTTCTCGTGGACAGATCGAGCGTGGTCGTCTATTTGTGTTCCGGTGCGCGAGGAATGATTGTGGATTCAGGGAAGAGAAAACTCAATGATTGGTAGGTCCTGACACTGCGCGTGGGATGCAAGTAGCGCAGGAGCATGGGATGCTGTCAATGCAGAATCTTCTCCTATATACTAAATGTCCTGGCATTTCGAAAATTCAATCCGCATTTTCCGAAATGCATTAGCCATGGAGTTATGGCCCGCTGGTTTGGTCATTTTCGAGACCATTAGCAGATTTACGACTCGACTGCGAAAGTCTTCTTTAGTGTCCTTCACCACGGCCTTATTGTAGAGAGTGACCCGCCATTCTATAAAGTAGTGGATACAGGTCGGGGAATCCTCGCCATAGATTCTGTCTTTCTCCCAGTCAGATTCCTGGAGCCATGGTAAAGTGCTTTGTTGAGATCGGCTTGCGGGATTAGGTTCATCGTCGAGCAGGATAGATGAGGAGGGATTACGGGATGGCGTTGCAAGGGGGCTTCGAAAATATCCCGGGGTAGGTGCATATTGGGAATTCTCCTCCCATGATTGAAGATGCCGAGGCTGAGAGACGTAGTCAATGTGATATAGGTTGTCGCTCATATCTACAGATGATCAAAGTGCGATAACCTAGTTTTAATTTGCATAAAGAACAATATCGAGCGCGTTTCAACAGAAACTACCATATCACCTTTGGCCTAATTTTACACGTAGTTTTATCAACAATGTCTAGGCCAATAATATGGAGATAGAGTCTTATATAATTTCTTAAAATGGCAAATTAAAAGCTGAATTAAATTAAATAGAGTCAAGTGTATTAAACTCCAAATGGATCGAAGAAGGCAAACGACTAGATGTCTTATACAAAAAAGTTGCAAAGCAGATTCATTAAAAAACATTAGGAGTAGCTAAAACTTTCCATAGCATACGGACAAGAGAAATATAAGAAGTTGGCAATCTAACAATTTATCCCCCTCCCAGTCTCACCAGTTCCCAATTAACTATTGAGAGGCTCTTCGGTGGAATCTTCTACCTCGGAGGATCGGCTTACTCTGCTTTTGATAACGATAATAATGATATCTACCGAACTGATAATACGGGGCTAGAACGCCTTATATGCCTAAGCCCCGGTTACTACTTGAACCGTGAATCATACCATCTGTCTGTCATTTACCTAGCCCTGAGGGAATATTCAATAAAAAGACTTTCAATTGCTCTGCCATACCGGTAGAAAAAGCTGATTGCCATGCCTAGATGCAGCTTTTTCCTTCAAAGCTGACTGTGCACTTATCGCTTCCTCTTCGGTTTGAAGAACCGAGGCTTGAAAAATTAGAAACTACTTCTTTCAACTACGATCAATAGAGTGAAGGCGCTCATTCGATGGATTTTGCAATACGGTCGCTCGAAGAGAGACTCGCCTCCGAAAATCTTATCTTAACCATAGTTCTGCGAGATTAATGCTGAGAGCGAGTCGTCCAAGGTATCTATAGTCTAGTACCTCGCGTAATTTTGGGTTTATATTTCTGGGTTCGGGGCAATCTCTAACTTGAATCAGAACCATTGGTACGCTAAAGTCGTGGCTAGTTCTTCCTTGGCGCGATATTAGTGTGGCTTTCTACCAGACATTAGTCATGCAAAACATAGAGCTGGGCCTCTTGGCCCTTTGTTGATGCCTTTTTGGCCTTTTACCTTGTACGCCATCACCTATTGCAACCGACTACGGCCATTGTGGCTCATGTTTCCCTTCAATGTTCGTTAAATCTTATGTCGCTCTAAAGTGAGAACCTGCTCCCGAGGTATTTCCAAGCCCTCAGCTCGGATCCAAAGACTACGAGTTTAAGAGACGGTCAATGTCTCGTCTTCGAGTACTCGGACGACGGCTTCAAATGTTTGCAGACAGGTTCGGCAACAGCAGTCTCGCGTTCATGCAACCGTGCAAAGTTTCTGGAGATTTGGAAAGCCCAAGATTTGACCACATATGAGTGAATATTGGGATTTAGGGCCCGCAAAATAGCGTTAGTAACGGTACTTAGGATCCTCGCACCAAGTGAAGTCGGCTTCAAGCTATTCCTAGACATACTTGGGGAGTCGCAGGGCAGCCTGTTGCGTCATTTAACACTGCCGCTGAGAAAACTGTTCGGCATCTAATTGATGGAAATATGGAAGATCCTGAACCTTTCCATTTAGAAATCGTTGAGTCCAAAGAAAAAAATGGAGCATCCTGAGGGCTCGCCGGGCCTTCTGAGCATGCTGGATTCAGAAAAGGTTTGTTACTGATTTGGAGTTTGGTGGTTTAAAGGCGCGCTGTGTTCTATGGCTATGAATGTCGAAGAGAAACAGGATACACTATATAAGTTCTTCGAGACACTTGGTACGTTGAATAGACCCAGCACAGAATGATGCGGGGCTCTAGGATGTCATGTAGCCAATGAGAGCCGATACTGGGCGATCTGCTAATCGGATTGAGAATTGTTCGCCAGAAGTGGGTCCCCTGGCTGGGTTCTTTGTTTGCTATAGATAATTTTTGATATAGCAAACAAAGAGAACTGAGAGCAAGGACGTGAAAGGAGAAGACAGGAGCTTGCTTGAATCTCAATGATTCTCCCAAACTTCTCATTTTCGGAGCCAAGTCTTAATTCTAAACCTCATTATCCGCAAAGCGCCTGTCACTCATCTAATCCCGCAATGACGAAATCAATACGGGCATCTTGAGATTAGTTGGCTTGATGAGTCTGAAAGATCCTTTCAAAACATGTATAATCTTAAAGAAAATTTTAAATATTCCATTGCTAATCAGGTTCGGTTAAATGCTATTTCTTTTGCGGTAGGACCAAGCTGTTTGTGTAGTCGCATGTGACAGCCACGTGATATAAGGCCGTTACGCGTCCAGACTCTGCTAGCTATTTACATTCCGCCAGAACAGACAAGCCTTTCATAATGCCAAATGCCATCGTCCACTTCAACCTGTGCCAAACATTTTTGCGATCGTGCCATGTTCTATCTCCCTAAGTAAGTGGAAAGAAGCGATAAGATTGAAGAAAAAAATTGCTTATAGTAATCATGCTTTTTGAGGATTACTACGATTAGGAATATGAGTTCCTAATGATATGCATCCCTTTTATTCCGGGATAGAGTATCGCTGCACTAGCTGCGGGATGCATTTGCCTCTTTGTATAAGCTGGATTATGAATCTATCGTTGAACACCCTATTCCCAGCCGAAGGTCGACATTTGGTGATCAGGAACCAAGAAATTTGGACTTGGAGATATGGAACGTTTGAAAAAAGAGATAAATCCTCTCCCATTGAAAGCCAATTCCCCAGGCAAAATCAATCAAATAGCTATCGGCCCCAGCATCATAGGAATTCTCCGCGGCCCCGGCACTTCCCAGAGTGGGATCTTTCAAAGTCCGGTATCGCCCATCTCTCCATCCACTCGCATTTTAGAATATCCTGCGTAGTTGGCCGCTTTTCTGGCTCAAAAGACCGCATCGACCGCAACATATCCATAACAGTAGCTTTCTCTTCTACGTCAAAATTTGAAATTCTAGCCTGTTGTCGTGGGAGTTGAATGTGCTTTGCAAAGCGGTCTTCCAAGACCTTACCTGTCGACCTTGATTTGGTTTTCTACTTTTATCAAAATATTTGTGGCGTGCCGCCTATTTCTCCTACTACCGTAGGGGTAAGTTTCCTCGAGTATCAACCTACTCGGCTGTGATATCGTCTAGCGTAGCAAGTATGCCATTAAATAAGGGGCGCTAGCCGAGTATTATCTATATAGAATATGCGAGTGTCTAAATATTAGCTAAAAAAGAAAGGCTATATTGTGGCTTAAATCGAGCTTAAGGCGGTATAAAGGATATAGGGGCGTGCGAGCTATATCGGTACTCTATAGAGGGTCTGTATGCCTCTCTAAAATCACTGAGAAAGACTCTAGCTTCTAGAAGCGAGAATTCCTCTAAAGTTTTTCTAAGCTAGATAGGAGGGACGACGCTAGATAGAATACTAGACTTAAGGGGTTGACTATCAAAACGAATAGCTAGTTCTAACGCAGACGAACCGTATTTTTCGTATAACTCTTCAATCGAGAGCTTATCGAAATTAGCTAGGAGGCATAAAAGTATATTGCCGCCGTAAAGGTCTGATTTGATTGTTGTGTAAGCATATGGTTGTAAAGCTATAAATAATAGTGACTAACCTCTATAAATAACTCCTTTACTATAGATATACTCGACGGCTAGCAAAAGTTGCATAATAAGCGAGCGAGCTGTTAGGGCCTAAAAGATACGTTTGTATGACCCTTCTTTCGTACTCGAGACACTACATATTGCTAGAATTGTTATATAGCAAGGGTAGGTGCTATTAGGGCTACAGAGGACGAACCTATCTTTGATAGAGGGTATCATTGTCCTCCCTAGGTGTTCGAATGGAGAAGACTGGTTGAGATAATTAAGGATATCAACCTCTCGATCGTTCGAATCCGCCGTTCCAGCTTTCACTGCCACGTATGAATTAGACTGGTAGTCCCGACAGAGCTAGGTGGTTGAATAGGCTCCGTAGCCTAGCTTGTGGGCGACTCGGTATCGGGATTGAAGAACATCTCCTATCAGGATAGGGTGATATCCACTAGGCTGGTACTTTTCAAGCCTCTCGACTTTTTCTATTGGTACATATTTGAAGGGGATTGGACCAGAGTCAGCACTAGACGAAAAGTTCTTTAATGCCATGAATGACTTGCATGCGAGTCCGCCAGCAGGAATTTTCCAAGAACAAGACTAGAAGAGCAACGAGGAAGATGTTCGGTGAACGAACTGTTGACGAGCCCGAAATGAAAGTTGTGGCCTGATCACGAAGGCCATTGCCGGACAAATTGAGTTCAGTAAATGATTAGGCTGTGAAAATCCGATTGATTATGCCCGCCACAAGGTCATCCTTTGAAAAGGACTGACTGCCCTTAGCTTGACGTATTGGGTGCTTGGTAGGTGCGTCCAGAGCGCACGGGACCTGTGTTGTCTTAGTCAGTCGCCGCAGCAACCCCGCGGACCAAGCGGCTAGGGAAATCACGGAATGTTTCAGATTCCAGTGGAGCAACGCCACCAAGCCACAATCCCCAATGGCAGGACACAACTTCCACTGGATGGCCCAAAAATCACTGGAGAGGAGAATTCGGGTATATATCCACAAAGTGTATGCCAAATCCCTATTACTAGTCAATCAACTACCAAAGCCCATTTAGAAGTTGAGCTTTTCCTACAATTAGTTTTGATGAGACTATCATTGGAATATACGGTAGCCCCGCTGTATCTGGATCGCGATATATATATGCTCACATACTGTGCGTGCGCTTCTATCGCTTACTTGTCGGGCATTGAATCCGCTTCGAATACCTAATATAGTTTTGTTCGCGTGTAATTACAAACATGCGTTCAATTCTCGGTTGCACTATCGGACCGAACATAACTCTAGACCTCGTGCTTGTAAAATAGTAAGAACCATATATCGTGGTTCGCTCGTGGCAGTGGGGCCCAGTATTAAGAACAGAATGTAAAATGGTGAAGCTGGCTTCGCAATTCTCACCCGAGTAACAGTACAGTCTGCTGCAATAGTGTTTCATTAAAATAATGTTCACTGTTGCTCTATTTGGCGGCAGTCGGAGGTTTGGCAATGTATGGTACCAATCAGTGGTATGTTAACTCTTTTAGATGACAAAAAAAGACAATATCAACCTTGCGATAGACATGCTAACGAATAATAATACGCACGCCTGTATGGAATTCCAATTTCCACAGTCATATGATTTATAAATCCATATATTCGTGTTTATCTCTGACAAGTTTTACTAGCCATCCTATCAACCATTATTGGATTCTCCGAGGAAAGCGCCCATTGCAAAGCAGATTTGCAGGTACAGCTATCACCGCCCCTGGTGAATTCTCGCCACTTACCAGTGTTCGGTCTGTGTCGACCGGTTGATACCCTTCAAGATCCAATTATTTTGGTAATCCAAAACCTAACCACTACCAGCATTTGGAAAGTGACCATATCCAATTTCCGGTGCAACATCTGTTGGAAAGCGGTGAGGCCATGACTGGCAGTATCTCACCGCTTCCCAACACAAACATTGTAGTTTTCCTCTGGCCAGACATTGACGACGCTATCGAGAACCATTGGTGAAAGTGCTTGCCTGGCGCCATGATTTTCGTTATATACTATGTTTTTTATTTGTTAGTGGCATCTATTGGGATGAATGGTCCCAGACAACAGGAATTGATTGGTTAGTTGCGATAAGTTCGAGGCGCAGCAATACATTCATTCTTTGGCGTTCGTTTAACCTTGATCAGCTTTATATCTACTAGAGGCAGATCTCTGATCCCAGTTGATATGCTTCGTTATTACGATGGCGGAAGTTATTGGTGTGGTTTCGACTGCCATCACATTCGCAACCGTTGTCGCCCAAGTCACAAAGTCTATAATCACGATCAGGGATTGCTGGAGCCACTTCCGTGATACACCTAGTAATCTCAAATGTCTAATGCGGGACCTTGAATTATTCGGACTCATTCTAGCCGAAATCGAGGAAGGCCTATCACAGGAGGCTTTTGCATGCGCCCTTAAAGGCAGTAAACACGCTATGCAAAGTCTGTAATTTTGCAGAGAAGCCGCTACAAACCTGCAAGCGCTATCTAATGAGCTTGTGCGTGGTATGGATTCCTCTAGTCGTCCGCAAAAATCCTATGCTGCTGCAAAAGTGGTGATGCGGAGAGGGTCATTAGAAAGGCATATAGCCCGAATACGAAACACGATTCAATTATTATTACTATCTCAGAAGTGCTACACAAGGTTTGTGATCTGATATGTTGTAACTCACCTAGTAATACAAGTAGGGCACTTCTACGTGTCCAGCCTGATTTGATTGCCAAGAAACTGGTGCAAGACAAGAAAAACACAGCAAAATTCAAGCCAAAAGCTTACCGTCAAGGTATGTCGTCCCGAATAGGGCGAATATATGTGTATGGACACTCAGTTTTTGCTGACACTGCGGGCAACAGAGAGCCATGCAGAGAGCGAGATACCCGAATTATCGGATGATCCGCCACAAGGCAAGATGTCATGCCAGACAACAAAATACTCGTGGCGTGTCAGTTTACCACCCTGGCTGAGTCCAAAGGTCCTAGAAGTATAGAGTGAGAGACTTCATCACGGCTGGCAATGGGTTTTTCGAACGTACAATGTGATCCGTCAACATCAAAGGTCATCTGCAAACCCTATTTTTCCATGAAACAGGCCTCTCCATTTGACCAAACGGATCGCTTCGGATACACCCTCCTACACGTATGTAGAAGTCCACAATCTGCAAATGACAAAAGTTGCTAAATAGGGTTTCAAGTACGCCATGCTCAGGCCCAGGAAGGAGGAAGTTCTGAAATTTCTCCTCGATCAGGGAGTTGACTCTTCTATCGGAGGGACGTATCCCAATCTCGAAACGCCTCTCGATATGTTGGTATTCTGTGGAGCCCTTGGACTCGGCAAGGGTCAGCCTGTGTTTCCATGTTTACGTCTCCTACTTCGCTATACGAGAGAAACCCTTATCGAAGACACGCCAGAAGAAACAACCCTGGAGTTTTATCCGGGTTTCGTGGGTCAAGCGAGGAGTTCAAGTTCCTACAGCAACATTACTGTCCTTCATACTACGAAATGCCCCAAGAGACAAGAATCGCAGTGGCTTCCAAGGCCGCATTTGGTGTGTGGGATGCCTACGGATCATGTCAAACATTTGCTCTTGGCCACAAGCTCCGGCGACTTCTAGAGCCGTTAAGGCCTTGGTGGAGCGGAATCGTTGGCCTGGCAGATTGGGCTCGGTCCAGAAGCGAGGAAAGCCGGGGTGACGCTCGTCCAGCTCCAGCAGTGGTCAAGGGCTGCGTCTGTGCCGGATACCTTTCGCCGCGGCCCCACGGCGAGAATGGACTCTCGCGCCGGACACATGGCAAAGCTCGATGTGTCGGTCTTCGCGTCTCCGCCGCGGATGAAGCGCAGAGAGTAGTCGGACAGATAGCTTAGTTTGATGCCCGCGGGGTCCGCACCCGCCGCCAGAAGCGCACGCACATTGTCGGGAAGATCTGCGCGAATAGCTGCGGTTAACGGGGACTCGTAGACGCAGTCAATAGCGCCGGTAATGTTGGTATTGGGGGAGCATCGCTCGAGGCCGCCGCGGTCTCGAGGCGCGAGATGCGCGATGTGAGACAATCGTACTCGTAGTAGTCTAATAACGCCAGTAGAACAACCGGTTTGGGATTTTGAGCTGCTCGAATGGCCGGGGGGATCTCAGTGGCTGTGTCGAGGTCGTCGGGGGTGAGTTCGTAGGAGACGGACATAGCTGAGATATTAGGCTAGGGAGGCCGACGTGCCTCCCTTAGCTAAATAGGGATACTCGGGCATGGATGTCGCCGTAGGTAGCCCATGGGAAAACTTACTAGCGTTAGCTTTAGTCGTGGAGGCCTTAATAGTCCTCCGTCGATAGAGGCCGTTATCCTATGCCACGTCCCCGCGGGGTTGAGAGGTACCAGGTGGGTCAGACGTGCTACGAGTACCCAATATTCTACCAACTTAGCCTGGTTGAGCGGCCTGTATAGGCCTCAGGGGTTCTCACCAGTGGGTTATATACCTCAGATGTAACATGATTAATACATACGACCATAGGGTGTGGAGAACAGGGCTTCCCGTCCGCTCAGCCGTACTTAAGCCACACGCCGGCAGGTTAGTAGTTGGGTGGGTGACCACCAGCGAATCCCTGCTGTTGTATGTTTTGTCTTCTGTTTTTGCTCTATTTTATTGTTTTCTCTTACATTGATATTGCGAGGCCGTTGGGTGCGTTGTTGACTTGCTTGGGGCTAGTTTTGTGAAGTATCTCTTGGCATATAAGATTCCGAGCACAGACACATATAGGGCCTCATGATTCTCTTTAAGCTCTTTCACTGTAGCAGTGACAGCAAAGACACCCTACAAAGTGTCCTTAGGGTAGTTGAGTCACCCTTTGCCTTGAAACGATTGTCATTTCAATAGCAGATGCTCGCTATCAGTGTTATAAGGTACCGTAGCGAGACTTCCGTTGAGTCTATCTAGTCAGTTCAAGTCCTTGCATCATAGAGAATCGTCATGGACTGGAAGATAACTTACTGCAGTAGATGAATGATTGAATATACTTCAGTGTAATTTCGAAAAGAATGACCATTCCATCTTCTCTTTTAACGCCTTGTCAAAACCGGTAATTGGCCTATCGCAAACTCATGTATTAGAGAGCTACTAGAGATCTCTGTTGGGGTATGACAGAGTGTAGGAGATTCTAGACCATCACGGGAAAAAATAGGAAAAATTTGTAAAAACTAGAAAAGTCCAGACTGGCCTATCCCTCACCGGATTGCTAGGGGAGGCTCTCCTCGGCCTCCTTATCCAGGCAATTTCAGCCCAAAAGCCCGGGAGTTCCGACTCATTGCGGATTTGAGTTGGGGGAATGCGATCCCATGGTCCCAGTGGACCTATATCAAACTGTCCGTATTCACTCTAGTGAGAGATGTTAGCTCCAACTGCTCACCATGCTGAAATCCAATCCCGTTGAAGGTAACCTACAGCGGCATTGTAGAGATGTTCGCTAGGTAGATCCTGGAATATGGTATGGAGGTTTGATGACAGGGTACAGGGTGATTCGAGTAATAGAAGAGCAATAGAGAAGAAGACAAGAGGATCGCTCAATGTTTTCGTATGAAGATATAAGAAGTGGTTATTGAATGAGGGAAGAGAGATGTAAGAAATGACTATTAGATGAGGGAAGAAAGATATAAAAGTGATTATTAAATAATCATTCAGTAAGAGAAGAAAGGTATAATAAGTGAAGTTGACATAGGCCATTGTCGTATAGCAGCATGCGGCCCGCTGCCGTGGCGGGTGGAAATGGAGCGCTCTCTGTTGCGGGTAGACTCTGGAAGATACTGACCTCCTCTAGACTGTGGCGACGTCGGTGTACTACAGCAGAAGAACAAAACTGCGGTACTAGACATAGGTCGGAGCAGTGTGTCTTGCAGCTGCATGGTTGGCTGGCAAGACGAGACCTGATATGGCTGTCGCCATCGCCAAGCTACAGCAGCGTACTACCAAGGCCACGAAGGATGACATTGCGGCTGGGAAGCACCTCGTCAGATATGTCAAAGGGACCCTGAATGCGTATCTCGTATTCGGAGCATCTGGGGATGGTCTTATCGGCTATGCTGATACGTCCTTCGCGGACAATCCGGACCGCAAGAGCACACTGGGCTGGATTTTCTTCTTCAATGGGACGCCAATATCATGGCTATCCAAGAAACAATCAGTCCCAGCAGGATCTTCCACTCAGGCTGAATGATATGCCACTTGATGTCATAGTGGCGCGTCGCACGACGATACCCTTTCTGACCCGCCAGCATGATGGCATTGTCAGAATCGGTGCAGATGGGGACTGCATTCTCGGGATTCTTTGCTGGTTCATTGCTGTCATGAACGAATGGTCCGAGGCCCATCTCTCTGGCCGATTTAGCTAGAAATATGACTTCACGGAACGCATCTTCGTAGGCCATATATTCGGCCTGAGTGGAAGATCCTGCTGGGACTGATTGTTTCTTGGACAGCCATGATATTGGCGTCCCATTGAAGAAGAAAATCCAGCCCAGTGTGCTCTTGCGGTCCGGATTGTCCGCGAAGGACGTATCAAATCCGTCTTGGCCGTTGTGTTGGCGGTTGATTCGCCATGAATGGCTGTTGATTAGCCATGATGCAAGACCTTTGTCGCTGCTAATGACCTTTGATCGGTCACAGGGTGCGGAGGTCGATGCAGATTGATGATGCTGTTTGATTCAGCTAGATGGTGTCTGGCCTTGGTGATGGTCAGAGGGATGGAGATGACACCAAAAATGCACGTTTTCGCGCGCTGGAACGCGATTGTCGTCGCTCCAGATGGGGAAAAAGATGTCAATATCAACAGATGATCACCAATATCAATGATACTGATGGAATTCGATGAATATCGACGGGGAGGTGCTCATAAGCTCTTGGGAGTGATGACCCAGCCTACGAACAGGAGAAAAGCTGAAAAGGCCAAAAGTCATTGAGAGGGAAGAATCTAGCTATGCCTAAACCCAGCTATTTGGAAGCTGGACAAGGCGGGGAAGCGGTGAGATACTGCCAGTCATGGCCTCACCGCTTTCCAACAAGACAAAGGAGCCAAGGCCATGCATGGACGTAGCTGGCGGAAACCCCAGATTCTCTGAGCGAGTGCCTAAATTGATGATTCCCAGATGGCAAGGAGGCGAGCCAGTCTGTTCCATTACTTCTTAGCATGCAGTCGCAAAGCTTGGAGTCTCTCACGGTATTTAACGCCGGACACATGCCTGCGGCCAAAGAATAGCTTCAGCAACACGATGACACCGAAGAGGACTGCAAAGGAAAGGAGATGAATCATACCGATGTCTTTAGTCTTCCTTGTGCCAAAAATGAGTGATGATCAATGATAGTGGATGGATATGAGATGAATAAGAATGGATATAGGATGGAACAAAAACAGAAAGTTATAAGAAGCAATAATCACTTATCTCTATCTTATAGCTTCCTTTAAGCTGCGAACTACGTAACAAAATGGGGTTATCCGAAATGAAACTAAGCTCAAGGGTGTATCGAACGAGATCAATGATATGTACAAATGCGGATATCAGGCAATATCGGGATATCAAGTGAACAAAATAAACCGAACCGAAATAAACCAAATCAGAAACAGAAAAATAAAACAAATTCGCCGCGCTGATGCAAACGTTGGATAGTAAAAAGCAAGAGACGTGGTAATGAAGCCTAAATATGAACAAAATGCATCAAGATTGGAGTTGCATAGAAGGAATCGAACAAGCGTCCATTCAGCACTCCTGAGAAGCATTCAAAGAACCCGAAATAAATGCTAATCCGAAATAAATGCTTGGAAAATCGAAAAGGAAAACCGAGTTCTGTCGTTTATCGGCGAATGTTGAGTCCTTTCAGCACGATGCGCCGACTTGTACCAGCTGAGCCGATGTCGCCGAAGCTGCGGATTCGGGGAATTGAGTGAACGTGACCACTCGTATCTTGCTCGTCCGGTCCATCATGCTCTAGCGTCACATTCAAAGGCAAAGGCGGGGGATTCACATAGCTGGATCGGCGAGTTTGCTGGAGGACGTCTTCAACCCAGGCTTCGCCCTCGGGGCTCATTGAGATTTGCCGCGAGCGAGGCTTGGGGCCTGCTAGACCCAGGGGTGTGGATAGGGAGTCAGAGTGACCTGCGGTGGTGTTTGCAGGAGAGTGTGCTTCTCCGATCGAGTAGCCCGATGACACGGAGACGCGCCGACGGTCTGTAGATGCCGTCGGTGGGGAGGTAAAGGAACTCAATGTGCCCGTTGTTACTGAGCGTGGGGCATTGGTTGAGGCTTCGGAGGCGTTGGACCCCCGTCGCTTTTTGCGGACCGTAAGTGATGAGGGTGGGCGAGCGCTCATGACGGAGGCGGGTCGAGAGGGGGTAGCTCGACCGGATGTGATATATGATGATGCTCCGGGTGTAAGTATGGTGCTGGGCGAATATCCTGGTGATGTACGCGGTGCTAGGCCTTGCACCTCCACCCGAGGTGTGTCTGGGACTTTGCGACGGCCGTGGTGAATTACATACTCGCGGAGGTATTCCCCGAGATCAGCCCAGCCACCACCGACACGAACCATCACTCGTTGGCCTTCTTCGCCCACGGTACGAACAAATAACCTTGTGGGTGCTGCTTGCCCTCCATGATGGAGATGATACAGCTTAACACAGCTATCCTCAGGCTTGTGGGCGTACGTAGACCGCCTCCGGGAAGCTGGCATAAGTGTCAGAGAAGGAGCCGGTGTGATGCTGCGAGACGGGGGCCCGTGAGGAGACTCGGAGAGGTATCGCTCTCGCATCTTTCGGTCCATGGAAGACGATGAGGAAGAGGTATCCGCCTCATTGTTAGGGTCAACAAGGTGGATACGACCAGGAAGCGTGTTCAAGATAGAGTTGATCTTCTCGTCGAGACGATCCCTCGGTTTCCTAGACTGCCTATTTGGAGACGGGGCGCGGGGGCCGGGATACATCATCTCTGACTCGTCCTCTTCCACATAGGTCAGTTCGTGCTTTTTCACACCAAGGCTCTCCAGACTAGGATGGGCTGTCAGACGATTGCGCAGGCGCAGAGACTTTGGCTGCTCTTGGTGTTGCACAGCTCGCTGGGCAGTGTTTTGACCAAAAGCTTTGAGATCGTGATCCGTATTTCTGGTATTCTGAGCGCTGGCTTTCAAATCGGATGCAGATTTGCCCCGACCCAACACCGGACGGCGACTGGAGGCACGAAGAGGCACTGATGGAGTTCGGGTAGACGGGCCGTTGCGAGGAACCCTGGCAGGGTCTGAGCCTTTAGAAGCGGACTCAAGCTCGACCGTGTCCGGAGCGACCCCATTTTCCAGCTCGAAAGCGAGTTCCTCGTTGATGAAACGTTCTAGAGGCAGGCTGACCGAGCGATTTGGCTGGAATACCGAGCGAGGAGAATCATTTCGATTCTGCAGGTGAAGTAGACGGTCCTCTCTCAACATATGGTCGCCGTGTGACTTGATAGGTTGAGGTGGTGTAAATTCAGGGCGACATGGGGTCAATTGGTCACTCGATGACCCCGTCTGAGGTTCAGGTGCATCGGGGCTAGAAATGAGGGAGGAGTTGTCGGAAAGAAGAGAACCAACAGACCCGCTAGATGGTCGACGAGGGCGTGGTATTTGGGTGTTCTTGTCGAGTTCGAGTTTTCCTGGACGAGTTTTGGCAAGTTTGATCGGACTTTGAAGCGGCTTTCGAGAAGAGCTCGGTTGTTGTGGCACAACCTCACTCTTCGACTGAGATTTGGTATTGGCTGACTCTTTATCGGAGTTTGTGGGCTTTGAAAACTCTGACTGGACAGGCGGATGCTCTGTAGAAGGTCCAGGGCCACGATCAGAGCTATGTTTAGGCTTGGCCGAAGCCTCGAAGGGGGAAACACTAGGTTCTGATACGCCCACTCCCTTCGGACCAGTCAACGATCCTTGAGATTCTGCCTTGTCACTGATGAGCTTCGCCATTTGGTCAGCTGGGGTTGCTGAGACATCCTGAGCCAACGAGTGATCTGGCTGATAAAGTGCATCGAGTGCAGCCATGTTCCTGTCAGGCTCTTCGGGGTGGCTATCCACGGCCCCATCGTAGTCCACAATATGAGGGCTACCCTTGGTGCTGGACTTGGCGGGAACGGCGTTTTCCGGTACCACTCTCGTCTCAGCCACGCGGGAATCGGCAGGTCGCTGAATGAAAGAATCTTCTTCATCCACATGATGCTCTTTCAAGGCCGAAGGCTTCGGAATCGATTGCGGAGTCGGCGACAATGAAACGCGCTGTTGCACAAATCCAGGAGGTATATTTTCCTTATTTTCAACATGTGGTGTTTCCGGCAATGGAACCCGAGTTGGTGATGATTGTCGGCCTCGAACCGGAGAATCGTGGAAGAAGCTGGCCTGTGTTGGCGTTTCCAGGTCCTCGGCGATGATAACATTTGATCGACTTTCAGGCCTGTGGTCAGTCTCATGCGCATTTTCATTTTCAACCTCGTATTCCTTTGAGCCTAGAGAGGAAATTTCCAGCTCAGGTACAGCAAGATATGCTGGTTCTTTTGTCGGAGGTGATGCAAAGTTTCTGATATCTGCCTGAGGCTGCTCGGCGTTGGAGGTCGTAGAGACCTGAGCGTGTGGCTGGTGCTCTGCTTCGATAGTCTCCATTTGATAATGCTCCTGTGCGTTTGAAGACGCAGTCGCATCCTGGGCTGGAACTGTCTCCAATTGTACATCATTCGACGACGGCTTCGGCTGAGGCTCTTCGGTCGATTTGGCAGTCTGGGCTTGTTCTTTTGAACATAACCACTCCGCATGAAGCTGATACTTCTCAGCCTCGACTACCCATTCCGCAAAGTCCGACTCAATTTTCTCCAGAGTGTCGATCCAACTCTCAGGCAAAGAATCCTGACGACCTTCCAACGCGTCCAAGGCACGGTCCATCCGCCTGCCCACAGCAACAACAGCAGACTCCAGTTTAACGTGCTCTTCGCGTAGAGAAGGCTTGGAAAGGATGCCATGACTGGAATTGGAGGGATCAGATGTTCGCAACGCGTGCAAAGCCGAGTCCAGGGCGGATCGAACGAGTTCCAATTCTCGTAGCAGGCCCGGGACCTGGCGCAAAACAAGAAGACGGACGTCCCAGGTGGATAGAAGACTGCTCAATCGTGACAGGAATGGTAGGGCCCGGAGAATAGTAGCAGTGACGACGGCTGTAAAGTCACTAAGCTGTACATAGCTGAGCGGTGGGGGCACAGACACGGTGCTGGTCGAGGAGGAGGGGCGAGACCGGGATGGAATGTGGGCATTCAGAACGTGCTCCTTCAGTTCCTCCACATTTAAGCTGTCCATTCCATCGCGTATCTCCTCAATCCTTTTCTCATATTGCTCGACCACGTCCGCTGGCAGACTGCCATAGTACTCGATCTCACTGTTGCCAGGGGGTATCAAGGAGCCCGACTCGGAAGCCTTACTAACTAACCGCGGTTGTACCGGCGGCACAAACCCTTTTCCAATCTTCGCCTCGTTATATTTCGGCCACGTCCACGACTGGACCTCCCTATACCAGATATTCAAGTCTTGGGCAGCTATGGCTGCACGGATACCCAATGCTCGTTCCGCCGGTGAGACCTGGGAAATACTGCGCGAAAGGACATCATGGGAGAAAGACCCGTTCGGAGGGACCGCTTCTGTGGAGGTAAGGGCTTGCAGTGTTGACTCGGGAGACAGATTGCTGAGTAGAGGGTCTATTTTGGGGTATAGCGAGCCCGGATTTCGTTCCGGGGAGGTTGACCGGGAGTTATCACGCGAGTGTGCGGGGGAGAGGCGAATCGACGGACGAAGAGGGCTGATTTGGCTGGCAGCCATTCCGAATTACAGACGCGGCCCGAGTCAAGCTTCACAGAGAGACACGAGGAGCTTGGGCTGGTTCGGAGTGGCATAAGAATGATGGAGGTCGGAACGGGGCTGCAGGCGGACGGTGGCACTGTCGAGCCTGCATGCTGAGACGTGTTCCAACTAAAAAAATTGACGGTCGAGGAACCAAGGCTGCAAAAAAGGGATCGGGATCTCCGAACTAAAGCTAGACGCGTGAAAAATGTTGTTGGCGGCAAGTGAGACAGTTCGGTAGTTTGGGATTCGAGGAAGGGAAGGTTGGGTGTCAAATTGACAGATGATGAAAGAGTCTCCGTAAAAGAACAAGAGGAAATCCCAGCTTCGTAAACTTTTCTGAAATTAGGAAATAACTGCTGATCGAGGTTCTCTGGAGGTGGAGCCAAAAGGGGGGTTTGAGGTGGACCTTTTGCTTCCGACGATCCGCGACGCTATTCGTTATTTTGTTTTATTTTGAGAGTCTAGGGACTTGCGGGTTATTGTTACCTTAATGGTTTAAAAGTACAAGGGTAGCTATTTTGACTGCATGTAAAAGCTGTTTTCCGTTGTTAAGTGGTCCTACGGAACTAGGTATATACATAACTACATACATCCGCATACACGTAGCTTGATAGTGTCAGCGCACACGGGATGGCAACTGCTGTATTTTATAGGCATTTTTATTTGCCATAGGATATCACAGCATATCTCCATAGGTAGGTCTGAGTGGCTATAGTACCGTAATAATGTGAACAAGGAAGAATCCTGATTCAGATATGGCACTCATCTCTGAGTCTGCAATGTCCGCAGCCAAGAAAGACTATGAGCAGGCATAGAAGAAGTATGAGCGTGTCCGGCCACGATGTAGTGCCCTAATTGGAAGCCGCACTTGATCGAAAAGTACCGTACTCTCCAGGAGAATTCACTGAGAATCCATCCATCTAGAAAGTTCCCTTGAAGATGGTCTCCCTAATCAATGACAAGACCGGAACGCTCCTTGCATCGCACTACAGCGATCCACAAGTCAATAGTCGGCTGCGTCTCAGCATTAGATGCAGCGCGAAATACATGGAAGAATATCGACTGATCCCGAAATTGAAGCATTTGGGACACCAGGACCACGCGCAGGTGATCATCAACGAAATACAGCACGTCCGATAACAATCTTGTTGCACCAGCTCGACCACGAGTCAGTCCTTACGCCTAGGAACACAGAGCTACGAGAAGATCGTCGCAGGCATGTACATTGGAGAGATGAAACGACCTATCACGACCATCCTGCAAGGAAGAAAAGCTGTCACGGGGCCAAGATATCATCGACGATCAGTGATCCGCTCGCTTGAACGCCTACGCGTCTTCGGTCGATAACACTCGGCACATTCCTATCCATCGCCGAATTAGATACTTCGGAGACCCTGAAAGGCATGGGAGACGGGTTGGAGATTAGTCTGCGTATGAGTCCCGTGCTGGAAGAGCTCAAAGTGTGTAAATACCTGATCGGCCTAGTCGCGACACGAGCTGCGCGTGTCTATGCTTGCGGAATCGCGGCAATTTTACAAGGAAAGTAGATCCATAAATGCCATGTCGGCATAGTCGGCTCCGTGTTCAGCAAGTACAGAATGAAAGGAGACAGTGTCATCAATAGAAGAGGATTAGAAGTTACAACGCGATGATATAGAAGAGTGTTGAAGCTGGACGCGTTGGTAATGAGACGATAAGATAAGGATTCGATAACCACATCGTCCACAATCAACACTCGTCTTCTCTCCAACATCCCACCAGTCACAATGCGCTTTCGCACACAATTAAAGAACACCAGGACATTCTCCAGTGGGTGAAACAGCTGCATGTAATTGGTAGAGGCTAACAGATACAGAATTGACCGCGTCCCTCTCCTCCCTGGGCAAGGTATGCTGGATGCGCCTGGAGCACGACGTGGTCCGCTTCACCATTATTCCGGACCAAGGCACGCAAGTATGGGCTCAAATCCCAGTTGTATGTATCCAACGCCCTCTACCTCAAACAACCCGAGCCGACAATACTAACCGTCAAAGGACACCATCTTCGACGAAGAGTCATACCAAATAGAGTCCAACTCCGACGCCATCAACATCGAAATCAATGTCAGCGTGTTAAACCGCGCTCTGCGCTCCACATTCGGCGCCTCATCATCACAGCTCCGCCTCACTAAAAAAGATAAAATGCCCCTCCTGGCACTCACGATCCTCACCACAGAATGGACAGAAGGCAACATGGCTCTCGCCACCGACGAAGGCGCAGAGCAAACAGGACAGAGCGACGTAGTCGGCGACCGGCGCGCACGCGAACGCGAAACATGGATCACGCAAGAAATCCCTATTAAAATCCTACACGATTCCGCCGTGGAAGGCCTACACGAACCACACTGCCCAGACCCGGACGTGCACATTATCCTACCGGGTCTGGCGCAGTTGAAGAGTATCTCGGACCGATTTACGAAACTGGCGTCTACGGATACCAAGAGTCGGCAGCCAGGGATTGTGGCGAGCGATGCGCCGAATGCGTCTGGGGCTGGGTCTACGGCTCTTTCGACTAACACGGCGCCGAAGCTAGAGCTGTCGGCGAATATGCATGGCAAACTGAAGCTGGCGATAGCGACGGATGAATTGAGGATTGCGAGTGTTTGGTCGGGGCTTGTTAATCCGCCGCTGGATCCGGCTCATATATCGCAGCAACAGTATTCACAATTGCCTAGTGAACGGATGCGTGAGGTTGGGGATGATGACGAGTCTGGGTGGGCTAAGGTGCGCATTGATGGGAAGGATTGGAGTCGGGTGTTGAGTGTGGGCAGACTTAGTCCGAAGGTTGTTGCTTGTGAGTTGTGGTCCTCGGATATCTGGTCTTGGTGGTCTTGGGGAGATGTTGTTTTGCTGACCGGGTTTTCTTTCGGCTGATGACAGGTTTCATTAATGAGATGGCTCTCGTCCTCTATGTCTATCTCCCGGGCAGCTGGAATGGCGAGGAGTCTTGCCTAACTGTAAGTCGATCTACCTGAACCCATGATGGCTATGTATGTCGATGTTAATCGTGTCTAGTATTACATTAATTCCTTTACGACTTGATACCCCTTACAGCTACAGCTACAGCTACATCTTGCATCTTTCTCTACCGTCCTAGGGTCAAGAACATCGATTGAGAGCAGACCTAGGGCCATCATTATCGATAAGCATTATTAAGACAGGCGCACAGCAAGAGCCACGCGGAAAGAGACCATCGGATACACAGCGTGATTGAAACACAAACCTCAGACGAAACGATGTATACCTGCAGGGCAGGAGAGGAAGTAACTGATATACATGATGCAAGGAGAATCGTCTCCCGCGAAGCGAGTCCAGCAAAGAACAGCAAGAAGCAAGCTATGTGAGAGCCTTCGCGATGATGTGCACAGTATACGAGAACGCCGGGGAGTGGGGGTGTCTTGCAGAAGGGCAGACACATGCAAGATGCTGGGGAGCGGGAATATATTATAAGGGGATAGGGATGTCACGGGATGAATATCAGGGCGAAGTACAGAACAAGAGGCATATCAGACATAATTAAACAAAAGAAATTCATCCAGACCAGTCAAAATGACTTCGTCCGGACTTCCAATAATTCCGCTCATTTGGCCATAACATCAACGTAACGGCCCTTCTTCTTGCCGCGGGCAGTGTTACCCTTCCGTGCACTAGGAGCACCGAGAAGGTCGTCAATGGACTGAGCATGGCTTAAAGAAGATGTAGGTCGAGGTGGAGTAGGGCCGGCCGACGCACCACCAGGCGGTACTGGAACAGTCGCGCTGGTAGAGATGGATCGGGGCAGGCTGCCCAGGGTTGGTGGCGGGACACCAAGGTTAGATAGCGCAGGACTTGATGACAGGTTTGGCGGGATATCGCTGGAGGAAGATTGAGGGCGGCTACCTGTGACGGACATTGGGGCTCCGGGAGGTGGAGGCGGAGGCATGCCATAGGAGTTGGCCCGACTGGGAGGAGCAGAGCCTCGGGGAGGAGGCGGAGTAGAGCGAACAGGTCCGGCGCTGCCAGGATCCTTCTTGTTGACCCATTTTTTGAGATCTTTATCGTAATAGAACGAATTCTCCTCGCCAAGTTTGGCTTTGATAGGACCAGGGCCCGACTGCTCGGCTTCCTTTTTGCCACCTCCAAACCATCCACCGAACCAGCCTTTCTTCTTCTGCTGCTGCTGCTGCTGGGCGTCTTTCTTGGCTGGAGAGACGGGTCAGCATGAGATGTCATGGTTATTAGCATAAAAACAACATACCGTCTTCCTCAGCGGCCTTCCTGAAGGCCTCGTCTGCCTTGCGGTCGTTCTCTGCCTTCTGGATAGCGGCGGCCCGGGCAGCGAGATCGTCCTCATCATCATCATCATTCGGGAACGCCTTCTTCTTGGGCTGCGCTTCCTCTCCCGTGGACCGTTGCTCTGGCTCTTCTGGGGCAGGGTTGGTATCCGGTGTATACGACGGGGGATCATAAGCATTGCCAGTGGCCGCGGGCATATAAGAACTGTCCGACTGTGGCATACCAGGTGGTCCCTGGTAATAGGGCGACTGGCTGACTGCCGAAGAATCCTGTCCGCCAGGCTGGTAGAAGAGGCCGTTCACCGCCGGCTGCATTGGCGGGGCCGCGTCAGGTGGCGAGTGGGTATGAACAGACGCATCCTCTTCGACCGGAGCCAGAGGCATATAAGATGTCTGAGGCGGAGTAGGCTGATAACCAGTACCCGCTGACGAGCCATACAGGGAGCCTCCCTGAAACGTCTGGGAGTCAACAGGGGGAGATGGATATTCTGTCGAGCTGCGACGCTGCCCGGCTGGCATCCCGCCGAATGAAGTCGATCTTTGCGAATCCAATGACGATCGGCCACGGAATTGTTCGGGCGATGCGGTCGGCGCGTACTGGTTCGTTGGCATGTAACGCGAAGAGGCACCGGCAGGAACCGACTGTGCCCCGTTTCCGGGGTAAGAGCCATACAGATCGGACACGGAAGGAGACCGGCTGACAGTTGGTGTTCCCGCCACGTTGGCGAAGGGACCAAACTCTGCAGTCTCGCCTGCTTTTGCGGAGCCCGACGACGTAGGGTCGTTGTCCTCACCAGCGACGAAACTGTTGAATCGAGCCCACATAGATCCAGATACCTTTTCCATGCTTGGCTTTGAAATCCACGAAGAACCGCCATCAGTCGTGGTTTGGCGAAGCCTTGCAGAGAGTTCGTCAACCTCAACGAACAAGTGCTGGTGATGGTAGGGCGAAGGCCGAGTAGTTGCTTTGAAAGATGCTGCAACCATATCACAATAGGCTTGCGCCTCGGATGTGCGCCCCCGGTCAGCCAGCTGCTTGGCATGCAGAAGCTTGAAGGCTAACAAATAAGGCAAGGTGACCCCGGGAGAGTTGCCCAAGACAGATGTAGCATATTCATACGCCTCGGTCAGAAGGAAAGCATCCTCACTCAGGAGACTAGAAGGAAACTGCTGATGGTCAACGCCAAGGAGGACAATGTTGGCCTGGGGATCATCGGCGCCGCCAAAGACAGCAGTCCGAGAGAAGATGAAGCAAATATGTGCAGCCTCAGTGCGGCCATATGATGCAAGAAGGCGACCAAGGGCCAGCAGTGCTTGATGATCCTCAGGACTACGGTTGCTCAACACCAAGCCAAGAGTCTCTCTCCAGCTATTCAAGCCGTTCAGAGCATTCTTGGTTGTCCCCTGGCCATCGGCTTTGCTAATCAATTGATGACCTGCCCTTGCAGACGGGGGCACGAGTTCATCAATACTTTCCTCGATATTGCCAGCAAATACTTCGTAAAGTGCCGCGAGCGATTCGGTGTTGCCCCCAGAGGACCTGATCTCACGTCTGACAAACTCTTGAACGACCTGCTTCCAAATGGATTTATCCATCGCGGATGCAACAATCATCGCGTGTCCCCAAAGACGACGGTCAACTGCGCCCCAAACTGCCTTTTCTCGATCTCCTTGCAGCAAATTGTTCCGTAGCTCTTCAACCGAGTGCGGGTCAACAGCGTCCGGCTGAGAGGGTATACTGAGAGGCGCCGAAGCAACCGATGTTGGGAAGCTAGCCCCATAAGGGCCTTCAGGTCCGACTTCCGGAAGATGTGGAAAAATAGCGTGGCGGAGAGACTTCTCAATAGCAGGCGAACCTTCCAAAGTGCCGTCATTTTCGACCAGGATTTTGACGACCTTCCAAAGCAAGATCCTTTCCTCATGGCGCTTTTGAGACTCGGGACGAGAAAGATCAAAGTCGGGAGTGGGCTCATTCTCAAAGGCCACAATCTTGCTTGCAAGCCATGAAGTCAGATCCTTCTTCTTAGACTTAGTCTTCAAAGGTCCCGGGTGCTGGACGATGGTTTCCGCTGCCGGTAGCCATTGGTTGAGCTGAGAAGTCTTGATCTCGCCTGGGCTGGGCATAATCATAGGCGTTGTCTGACCAGCAGAATAACGGGGAATGCGCTTGGGGAAGCATGACAACACAGCTCCGCCGAATCCAAACTTGAAAATTGGAGCACCTTTCCATCGGTTAAGGGCGTCATATTCTTGACCATCATTAGGAGTAATGAAGTCAAGGCCCTGGGAAAGAGCTCGAGCACGACTTTGCATAGAGGGCTGCGAAGGTGCATACGGATTCGAGCCCTTGGTAGGCGAGCTCGAACCGTGTACTGAAGCCGGACGTGGAAGAGTCTGAATCGGAGGGACGGTTGCCCGTGGGCTGGTCATATGCTGCCCTGGAGACTGTGTTTGAGGTCGAAGCTGAGGATCGGTAGCCTGAGAGGGGATCGGGGCAGACATCGGCGGGACAGGTGGAGCATAAGCCGTGGTCGGTGTTACACGCTTGGCGAATTCGTTAATGTAATCCTGGGGGGCGTACCGACTCGTGACAGGCGAAGGAGTCTGCCGCTGAGCAGGCGGGACGGCTCCTTGGTTCACAACATTAGGCGGTCCGTTTGGTAATTGAGAAGCGTAGGATGATCCCCGATCGAGGCTCGGTCGATGAACACGAGGCGGAGACAAGTCGACCGAGGGTTGCAGCGATGGTGGTTGCGGTTGCTGTGCATCTTCAGGTTGGGAGGAAACCTTTTCGTGGTATGCGAGAGGACTCGATGTCCGAGGCTGGAATGGCAAGCTGGTATTCTGGCCAGGAACAGACAAAGGCTGCGAGCCGTAGCGACTGCGGGCAGAAGAGGCTGCGGGTGGTGGCGCGGGCGAGTATCTCGGCAATGAAGGCGGCTTTCCGGGGGCTTGCGCACTTGGCGGTTTCGGAGAATATCTAGAAGCTGCACTAGGACCAACAGGTGCACTCGTCGCCAACATAGATCCACCAGGTTCCAGACGCTGGGATGGCTGTGCTGGAGATGCCGCAGCAGTGGCAGGAGGAACAGGAGGGGGAACAAGCCCAGGAACAGCGGCGTACGGGTTTTGGGAAGGAGGCGTATGTCCACCGGGGAAGAGGGCAGTAGTCATGTCGGGCGGCGACTGTCCACCGTTGAGGTTCATGGAGTGGCCGTCATGGCCGACCATTTGTTGGTCCGAACGAGCAGCCATCAGACGCTGCCTGTTCTGCTGCTCAAGCAGCATAAGCTTCATCTGCCAGTCGTCAAGAGCGTCATTGCCGCCTTGACCGCCAGGTGTCTGCATACCACCAGGCTGGACCTGAGGGATTTGGCCGTTCGAGTTGTACGATCCAGTTGGCGCTGACGCATTAGGATTCGGAGTATAACGCCCAGAGCTGGTGGCAGGCCGAGACCTAGAAGCTGGCAAAGGAAGTTCCTCGAAGAAGTTCTTCGGAGCGGGCGGCGGGGCTGTAGCATTTCCAGCCGGGGGCGGACCTGGTTGAGCCGGAGGAGGCATGGCAGATGAAACAGGCGGCTGCACAAAAGGTGGCGGCGGCATAGTGTTAGCCACGAGTGGTGGAGTTGGTTTATATGTAACACGCGGTCGTCGGGGCCGAGACAGATCCTCTGGGAGATCATAAGGAGACTTATATCCTTCCTTCGACGCCTCAGCAAAGCTCTCTCCTCTAGATGCCACTGGGTTTTGTGGCTTTTGAGAGAAATAAGGCGGAATGACTCCATTTCCTGGTGGAGCGATTCCTGGCATAGGGACACCTGCCATCAAATCCGCCGTAGTCGGTTGATGTGGGGTATATACAACAGGCGCTGGTCTGGGCTGAGCATAGCCTTGTGGGGTCTCAAATGGGCTATTTAGGCCACTGGCTGGAGCATTGGTTGTAGGCTGCATAGGGCTCTGTAGAACAGGTTGCCCGTCAACAGCTGGGGGTGGAACAACGTCGTCCCCAAGCAGCATGTCCTCATCATCAAGCGCAGCCTCCCATTGGGCCGCAAGATCATCCTCACCAACGTCACTAAGCTCCGCCTCCCAACGAGCTGCAAGTTCCTCTTCTGAAGGTTCTGGAGCTTCTGGCGGGGCTTGGGGAGCCTGAGATGCTTGTGTTTCTTGTGGTGCCTGCGGCACAGATGCCGCAGACTTCAAAACTTCATCAAGCTGAGCAGCTGCTGATATATCGCTTGTGGGAGAGTCAGTATCGAATCCCGTCGATTGCACCACTTCTGTCGTGCTCTTGCGAGTGATGTGACGAATTGGAAGCTCTTTGCTCTCGTGGTGAGTTTGGATGGATGTGAAAAAATCCGCTCCATCCTCCTCGTCATTGCCAAAGGGGTTGTCGACAGGTCTCCTTTGGGGAATGGGTAGCGGGGGAGAAGTTGGATTTGTATCATCCAGCAACGGGACTCCCTCTTCGAACCTAGACTCAGACTCTGGTGGCGCAAAAATCGGCTTGGTTTGAGTCTTGAGCTGGTTGAAAAAGTCGTCCCCGTCGGAATCCACGTCACCGGCCGCTTCGTTGCTCCATAGATTACCCCCGTCAGCGTTCCCCTCCACGGGTGCAACATCAAAAGCCGATTGCTCTTCGACATCCGGTTGAGCGGTAGCTTCCACAGAATGCCCCTGATTATCGACGGGGTACACTTCTTCTCGAGCAGTTTGGAGCGGGTCAAGCTGGTTGTGCACGCTCTGGGTGGCAGGCGCTCCTAAGTCCACATCCTGTTCCACAGCTGTTTTCACATCTTCATGGGCTATGATCTCGCCATTGACAGGCGCTTTCTCAGCCTGAACTGGTAGGGCTTGATCGGCATCGGATTGCAGCTTCAGGGGTTCCGAGGGAGAAACCCATGGTTCATGAACATCAGACTCGGGGGACTTTTCAACGACGGGCTCATTCAGCTCATGGGGCGCGGCTTCGGCTTGAGCGACCTGCGTCTCAGCACTTTCGACTTGTGTCGGGGATGTCTCCACTGTCCAAGGATCATGCGCCGCCGCCGACTGCACAGCTTCTTCAATGACGGGTGCTCTGATATCATCCTTGTGCTCGGATTCGATAGTCAAGTCGTGGTCCTCGGGATTTGCGGCTTTTTCGACATGCGCAACATCAGGTTTGACGTCTGATTGCTCCCGAGGCTCCGACTGCACAGCATCTTCAATAACATGTCCCTCTTGATCAACCTTTGGTTCAAATTCGACGGGCAAAGCCTGTTCCTCGGGAATTCGAGTTGTCTCAGCAGATATCACAGTAGTAGCAGCAGTCTCAGTCACTGAGGGCTCCAGGACTTCCGACAAGACAGGTTGCTCTGAGATCGGCTCCTCGGTATCATCCTTCTTTTCGGCCGGCACGGGGGTATCCTTTTGTCTGTCGCCATGAACCTGGGGTGACAGTTCATCTGACGAGGCTGGGTATGAAGGAATTTCGGCAATTTCCGATGATGTCAAGGCGGCTTCGACAGGGGCTTCGAATGACTGAGCAGGTTCTGGTTGCATGGGCTCAAGGCCATCGGCTAATGTATGTGAGGGGGCTTCTGACGTCTCCATAAATGTAGATGCATCCGTCGGAGGAATTTCCGTTGCCCGTCCTGACTCCTGGGTATCAAGTATAGCAGCATCCAAGGACGTCGGCGCATCCCGCGTGAGGGCGCCCGCGTCCGTGCCCGCGCCTTGAGGGGAAACGGCATCCTTATCGTGTGAGATATCCCACGCAGAAAAGTCCTCTTCGCTTAGGGGCGACTTCAGGTCCGGTACAAGGGTTGTCTTGGACTCAGAGGCCGCCAAGAGATCTGACAAGCCACCTTCTGTCGAAGCCGCAGTGGCCATCGCTGTGGGATCCTCTTGCGGTGATGATACGGTCCGCGCATCTACCTCATCGGTTGTTGGTTCTGGTTCTTGGGCCATGGCGAGCGCGTGGCCCTCGAGTATCGAGTCGACTCGAAGGTTCGGAGGATGTCAACCTGACACGTCTCCAGTGACGGGGAACAACAATCCCAGTAAACAAAATTCTCGAGGGATAGATTCAGTAATCCATCAAATAGAGAGGTATTAAGTAAAATAATACGAATCGGAGAAACAAAATCAATCAGGCACCCAGTCGCAAAGGACAAAAAGAAAGCGGTTTGCCCTGAACCGCGCCCGAATGGGTTGATTTGACCCGATTCGCGATGACATCAAGGGCAAACATTCTTCCGATTGAACATGGAGCCTGTGCATAGTTAGTCATCTATACATGCATAACCAATTACGTAACTATGTCACGTGGTTATACATCACAGGGCGGCGCAGGTGATAACAATTGAACCTTTGGACTACAAGTCGCCAGCGGCAGAGTCCGAGTCTGCCCCAGTTACCTCTATGCTCTCATGTGCTAGCGCGCAATTTCCCCGCTTGTTTTTCCAATGTTTTCTCGGATCTTCAAACCCACTTGATGTTATCTGACATGACCCTTTATTTGCTGATACGGCTGGAAAGCACCGTGTTGCCTCACAGCTCATGATCAAGCCATTTTGGAACTTTGCTCGTATCTTCCATCATGCCTTTGCCTGAATACATACATCCTCCTCATCAGGCGGAAGACCCCGACTTCTCCAACTCCGACGACGACGACTTGGACCTCGAGGAGCTTGATCCCAGCACCGCCCCGTCACAAAAATCACGGATTTCCCGAGACTATACAGGTAGCTCACGGAACTACGGGCCAGGGATCGCCCTCCGAAATCTGCGCGCTGGTGTGGGAAGCCGATGGAAACGAAGTGCCTCCGGCCGTAGAGAACGAGAAGGAGACACCGATGCCTTGCTGGAAGATCGGGGCGAAGGTGGGTTGCGGCGGTCACACACCAGTTTACATAATTTGACGGACGATGATGCACCACTCCTTGACCGTCGCGGGTCGACCCGCTTATTCAATGAAGATGGTCCATCCCAAAAAGGTGGCCGGTTCCGCTTGCCCAGTCTTCGAGGTCCCAGCTTTCTACAAGTCGCCGTCAGTCGACTACGTAAAAGAGCCGACGACTTCTCGAATCAACCTCCTCGGGAGGTGCTTGTCGGGCAATACCAACCAACTAAATACCCACCCAATGTGGTCTCGAATGCGAAATACACACCCTGGAGCTTCCTACCTCGCACGCTGTACAATGAATTCTCATTCTTCTTCAACATATATTTCCTGCTCGTCGCCCTTTCACAAATTATTCCCATACTTCGGATTGGATACATGTCTTCATACATTGCGCCCTTGGCTTTCGTGGTTTCCATCTCCTTGGGCAAAGAAGCCCTCGACGATATTGCACGCCGACGACGAGATGCAGAAGCAAACGCTGAAGAATTCACCGTTCTCTCTCTTGAGAGATCCAACGTTATGGAGATGACCAAAAAGTCTCGTGATTTGAAAGTCGGAGATGTTCTTAAAGTTCGCAAAAATCAGCGTCTACCCGCCGATGTGGTGATACTGAAGAGTGTTTCCAATGACTCTGGTTCAAGCCCGCAGAATTCACTGGAAGAGGAGAATCCTGCGGAGACGACGGATCTCCTTGAATCAGGACAGGGGTTATCCGGACCTGCAGCGGAAGCCGCATCTAGTGCCGACTTGGCGAATGCTGCAGATACTTCATCTGGAAGTGATACCTTCATTCGGACCGACCAACTTGATGGCGAAACAGACTGGAAACTCCGTCTGCCTTCCGCATTATCCCAGGTGCTTCCCTTCGCCGAATTTACCCGGATCAAAATCACTGCAAGCCCTCCAGACAAGAGAGTCAATGAGTTTATGGGGACCATCGAGCTAGGCCCTCCTGCGGGCTTTTATGATGCCCATGTTGATAAGTCTGCTCCGCAATCGCGCAATGTCGTGCCCCAGGCAGATGAGAGCGAACCGAACTCGGCGCCACTAACCATCGACAACACCGCATGGGCCAATACCGTTCTTGCCTCCAATACCGTCACATATGCCGCTATCATCTATACTGGCTCGCAAACACGTGCTGCCCTTTCGACATCTCCCTCTCGATCTAAAGTGGGCTTGTTGGAATATGAAATCAACAATCTTACTAAGATCTTGTGCGTTTTGACACTGGCCTTGTCGATTGTGCTTGTGGCCCTGGAAGGGTTCGAGCCAACGAACGATAAAGAGTGGTACGTTGCAATTATGATATATCTCATTCTATTCTCCACGATCATCCCGATGAGCCTTCGAGTCAATCTGGATATGGCCAAGTCTGTGTATGGCCGGTTCATCCAACGAGACAAGGACATCCCAGGAACTGTGGTTCGGACAAGTACTATACCAGAAGATTTGGGGAGAATCGAATATCTTCTTTCCGATAAAACTGGGACTCTGACTCAAAACGAGATGGAATTGAAGAAGATCCACGTTGGCACAGTCTCGTATGCTAACGAGGCGATGGACGAGGTCGCATCGTTCATCCGTCAAGGCTTTGCTGGCAACGCTTTGACGACTCCATCGACCGTATTTGGGACCCAAGCAGGCCAGAGCGCAGCCCCGCGCACTAGGAGAGAGATTGGCTCTCGTGTCCGCGACATCATCTTGGCCCTCGCCCTTTGCCACAATGTTACGCCAACTACCGAGGAAGAGGAAGGGCAGAAAAAAACAGCCTACCAAGCATCTTCTCCGGATGAGATTGCCATCGTCCGATATACTGAAGAGGTTGGGTTAAAACTGTCATATCGCGATCGTCAAAATGTGGTACTCGAATCCACCGATTCCAAGCAGGTTGTTGTTCGCGTTCGCATTCTCGACATCTTCCCTTTTGCCTCCGACAGTAAGCGAATGGGCATTATTGTCCAGTTCCAGCATGATGATGATGCTCTTGGAGTCGACGGCAAAACCGAGCCTGAGATCTGGTTCTATCAAAAGGGTGCAGACACCGTCATGTCATCGATTGTGGCGGCCAATGATTGGCTTGATGAGGAGACCGCAAATATGGCGCGTGAGGGTCTACGAACTCTGGTGGTCGGTCGTAAGAGACTTTCTTTGTCTCAATACCAGGCATTTTCCTCCAAGTATAAGCAGGCCTCCATGTCCTTCCAGGGACGAGATGTTGGTATGGCCAAAGTTGTGAGCGAATATCTTGAGCGGGACCTTGAACTTCTCGGTGTGACTGGTGTCGAGGATCGCTTGCAGCGTGATGTCAAGTCGTCTCTGGAGCTGATGCGCAATGCGGGGATCAAAATCTGGATGTTGACTGGCGACAAGGTAGAGACAGCACGATGTGTTGCCATTTCTGCCAAGCTGGTTGCCCGAGGCCAGTACATTCACACCGTTCAGAAAGTTACAGACAAACAAACTGCCCAAGAAGCTCTGGACTTCTTACGCAACAAAACTGACTGCTGCCTGCTGGTTGATGGTGAGTCATTGAACTTGATGCTCGGTCAATTCCGGTCTGCGTTCATCTCTGTTGCGGTGCTTCTTCCGGCCGTCATTGCGTGTCGATGCTCTCCGACTCAAAAGGCCGAGATCGCAGACTTGATCCGTCAGCACACGAAGAAGCGTGTCTGTTGCATTGGTGATGGCGGAAACGACGTATCCATGATCCAGGCCGCCGATGTCGGCATTGGTATTGTGGGCAAAGAAGGCAAGCAAGCCTCGCTGGCAGCCGACTTCAGTATTACCCAGTTCCACCATCTTACCAAGCTCTTAGTTTGGCACGGTCGCAACTCGTATAAGCGGTCTGCCAAACTGGCGCAATTTATCATGCATCGCGGTCTGATCATCAGTGTGTGCCAGACCATGTACAGCATTGCTGGCCACTTCGACCCCAAAGGCCTTTTCATCAACTGGCTCATGATCGGATATGCCACCGTCTATACCAATGCGCCAGTCTTCTCCCTCGTCTTCGACCGCGATGTGGACGAGCGTCTTGCCAATCTGTACCCGGAATTGTACAAGGAACTCAAGACAGGAAAGAGTCTGAGCTATCGTTCATTCTTCACCTGGGTGCTCATCTCTGTCTACCAAGGAGCCGTCATCCAAGGCCTGTCCCAGATTCTCCTGAACACCATCACCGGTCCCCGGTTGATCAGCGTGTCCTTTACAGCGCTCGTGCTCAACGAGCTGGGCATGGTCGCGATCGCAATTACCACTTGGCACCCAGTTATGATCTTCTGTCTCATCGGCACTCTCCTCCTGTATGCTGGCAGTGTCCCCTTCCTCGGCGACTACTTTGACCTTCACTACGTCATCACCCTCGACTGGCTCTGGCGTGTCGCCGCCGTGTTGGCCGTTTCTCTACTTCCCGTCTGGGCTGGCAAACTGATCAAGCAGTCGTGGAGACCTCCGAGCTACCGCAAGGTGCGCGGTTGATGGGCGTTGAAATCATGTGCTATCCCTTTCGGCAGTTGTTCTCCTCTGATTTTCCCCTTTCTTGCGTGGTCACAGCTACTCTGGCTGTTGCCTCTTGTATATACACCCCACGCATTTTGTCATTGCAGAGCGTATCAGGCGTTGGAACCTTGGAAGCATTTATTTTATTTCTTCTTTTAGCGGGATATACTGAGTCAAAGTTTGGTATCTTGCAACAGCCACGATGAATCCATGAATGTAGGATGAAAAAAAAGCGGTTGTTTATGTATGCAGAGCTCACATACATGCGGTGAGTGAATGCTACTGCTTCCCAATCCGGAGTTCTATATCAGATATGAGACCAATGTGCTGGGCACTTTGATCCATTTACATCTATTTATCGAAAACCTTGGAAACAATTGATGAACATTGATATTATGGCAGACTCATTCATATACAAACTCCTCCAACTCTTTAAATGCCCTGTCAAGATCATCATTGACAATGATCTTGTCATGAACACCTTCGATATCCGCATACTCAATTTCAGCCTTTGCCTGCTCTAGTCTCTTTTGAACGTCCTCATCTTTCTCAGTGCCACGTCCTCGAAGACGCCTCTCAAGAGCCTCGAAGCTAGGCGGTTTAATAAAGACATAGCGTGCGTCAATGCTCGAGTTAGCCTTCATCTGTTTGACGCCGTTCATTTCAATATCTAGCACGACAACTAGCCCCTTGGCCATTTGGTCCTCAATTGTCTTTTTGCTCGTACCATACTGATTCCCACCGAACGTTGCATGTTCAACAAAGGCCCCCTGTGAGACGAGGTCGTCAAATGTTGAGGGGGTGACGAAGAAGTAATTTCTTCCTTCGACTTCACCCACTCGGGGTTTACGTGTTGTGTGAGATACGGTGAATGCGAACGTGTTGAGATGTTTGTCAAAAAGCTTCTGGACGAGTGTTCCTTTACCGACGCCCGATGGTCCAGATATGACGATGGGCCTGCGATCCCGAGGAGGTGCTGCAGAAGATTAGTCACCTTGATACTTAGTGACTAGTTAGTTAACTAGAAATGGGACGTACTGGACATCATTTTATGAGACAAGCTAATGCCCGTAAATTGAGCATTCAACCTGAAACCCAGTGGTTATGTAGTTTAAAAGTGTGACCGATTCCGAGAAAGGCGGGTGGAGAGTTGCCAAGAAAAGCCTTACACTAAGCCTAAATAGGTGTGGGAACCTGAATTTCAAGGTATGGGGAGGCGTATTTATTCAGATTATTATTGTGAATTGCGTTTATTAGGGATAACATGTGCCGTGGTGGCTATTATTATTATTATATAGTCCTTTTCAAAACTGATACATCATCTAGCAGAGGACCTCACATACACAACCTTAATCCTTGGAGTTGAAGAGCAACTTGTTATGGATCAGATGGGGCGTTATTTGCCATCGAGCAAGTTTAGATACCGGAGAAGGAGGACAATGGAGTTGGTGTTTTCTCAAGGTTGCGTGAATACATGCCTAGGCGTCTAGGATGTAAACTCTTTGAAGGAAGCTCGGCTTTTGCAATATAGAAATTGATTTGGATTACCATAAATCATCATGATTGGGAGATGCGAATACGAGGCTCAGCACGGATCCCTGCAGGCGGCGCAGAGGCTATGCTTGTTTCCCCAATGAGTCCTTTGCGAGCATCTTGGGATGGAATAGGATCTAAACAAGCGCTAAATAGCAGGATAGTAGGGTAGCGAGATAGTATGTAGTCTGATAGTATGCAGTAAGATAGTAAGATAGTAGGATAGGGCCATTATAAGTCTCAGTCGAATCCCAGCAGAGCCTCCACAACAGGCTCCGATGCTACTTGAACGGGATACGAGCGTCACAACTCTATTGGAGACCCCTAAAATGAGTTGGTGTGCTGATCGCGGGGCCTCGTGTCCTAAGAATACATAATTCCACCTGGGCAATCGCCCCAATTCCTAATGTTTATCTTTCCTTTCGCTACTACCATGACTTCTATCACGAATTTCGGTGCTCTAACCACCACCTTTCCAGTGCCGACCGACTGCGCAGTTGGGAAATGGGTCGAACATAACACCAAATCAACCTATCTTCTCTGGGGCGCGGGCTGTGAAACCGGAACAGTGGGTTACGCATCTTCATGCTATCCTTCAGGATGGTCTGGATCCAGCAACGACACCGCCCTCTCATATAAAGGGTTCTCACCCGGTCTCGCATGTCCACAAGGATGGACGGCAACTGCCACGGTCAGCGATTTTCATCGCGGTCAGGGATGGAGCCCTCTCGATGCCTATATCACAGATTTAGCAGACGACGAGATTGCTACTATATGTTGTCCCTCGTAAGTACCTCATATCCATTTATAACTTCAGAACTTACCCATACCTAACAATCATAGTGACTACGTCTTCAACAAAGTCTGCTACAGCCAAGCTAGCCAAATCACCGAATCACGACCTCTCATCACAACTTCGACGGTAAATGCTATACGACAACAGTGCCCCCATTCTTCGGCAGGATTGGTGGAACAACCGCCTCCAAGGGCTTTGCATCTATCCATGCCTACCCCGTCATTCTTGTCAATACCCGCGACTCTTCCACAGGCCTGTCAACGGGCGCGAAAATAGCTATTGGAATATGCGTTCCGGCTGCCGTGCTCATTGTTGCTGTCATTTGCTTTATATGGTGGCACCGTCGCAGAGCTCAAGCTACTAGGGCTTCTCAGTCGCTGTCTCCTGCGCCCGCTGAGCCGCATGGGAAGCCGGAGTTGGATGCCGGACATGAGATTCAGCCTGGGGTTCCTGGGGCTCCGGCTGAATTGCCGGCGTTGCAGACTGATACGCCGCAGGCTGAATTGCCGGCTTTTAAGAGTCCTGAAACACCTCAGGCTGAGTTGGCTGGGGACTTTGAACAGATTGTTTCTGTAAAAGAGGAAAAGGAAGAGGATGTATCAGGTGATGGGGGAGACACCCGAGAGGCTAAGGCGAGTGACGAGAATAGAGAGATTAATCAGAATGATCAGGAAACTGACCGAGGTGGAAAACTGCCAATACACGGGGGTCCGTCACAGAGCTAATGCAGTAGTGCATCTGCTAGGACCTCGGGAGGGTTATTGTCACTTTAACTGAGTACTCTTGATCAGAGTCAGAACTAACTTTCCATGTACATAATGATACCCCGGTTAAACCTACGAATATACCACGCAAAGCAAAGTATGCACCGGAAACAATGTTATAGTTGTAACCTAGAACCTTGTGATATACAGCAGTTTGGGGGTATAATTGCAGTAGATCGTATAATCACATCACTATGCTCATTAGGCATCAAAAAGGAAAACGCATCGCTCATCCCCTCAAATTAAATTTAATCACCTTCGACCCAATCCTAAGGAGAATAAGGCTCAGGCGAGAATACCTTCCGGAAGCGTAAGTGAGCTAGGTCCCTGATAACCTCAGCAGTCTGTTTCATATTCCCCTTGACGATAACCGACGTAGGCTGCGAGAACAGCTCATCAATCTCCTCAAGACTCTTGTTCTTAGTCTCAGGCATGAAGATGATCTGGTAGAACCAGCCCAACACGGCAATACCGCCGTAGAAACCGAGAGTCAGACCGATACGGGTCATGGACTCCACCATACGGGTGAAGTTGTAGGTCACGATGAATGAGCACAGGAAGAGGTTCGCGTCTGCGGTGGTCATGCCGTAGGAACGGAGATAGGTGGGGAAGACTTCACTCGGCACCACCCAGGTAAGACAGGCGTAGGAGCCGAAGAAACCCATGTACAGCACGATGCCGCATAGATAGACACCCTCAGCGGCGGCGGGGTAGCGTTCGTAATCGATGGTGTAGCCGGCGCCGACGAGGACCAGACCGATGAAGAACCCTGGTAGCATGGTATTGGCCCAGTAGCGACGACCGAAGCGCTCCATGTACAGGACTGCGGGGATACAGCCGAGGAGGAGGGAGCCGCCGCCGACAAGGGACATAAAGACGGATGTGCGCTTGTCGAAGCCAATGGCGCCCATCAGGGTCGACATGTAGTACATAATGGCGTTGACACCGGTGAATTGCCCGAGGAAGATCATGATGTTGGCGTAGACGATGGCGCGGCGGGCGCGCGGCTCGGTGAAGAAGTCCATCCAGGCGTATCTTTTCGTGCGGGATTGTTCCTCGGACTCGGCGGTGACGGCTTGTCGCATGCCTAGGAACTCGTCCTTGGATTCGAGGTCGTTGAAGCCGCGGATCTTCTTCCAGACAGAGTAGGCGGCTACTTCTCGGCCCTTGTGCATCAGATAACGAGGACTCTCGGGCAGGAACAACATTCCCACAAGGAGAATAGTGGAAAAGACGAGCGAGGAACCGAGAATGTACCGCCAGTTGCCCGTGACGTCGATGAAAATGGCGGCGACGGCGTAACCCAGTACTTCACCGAGGGCGATGTTGAGTTGGTAGAGCGAGACGAGGTTACCGCGGATTTTGCGGGGCACTGGGCGGTACATTAGTTTGATCCATGGATATAAATATAGAGAAGAAAGAAACTTACCACACTCGGCGACATAGACAGGCACGGTACCACCCTCCAGACCAACACCCATACCAAGGATGAAACGGCCAGAGAAGATCATACCGAAATTGATAGCACCGGCCTCCAAGCCAGCACCGACCGTGTACAAGAGACAAGAAACGATGATAGACATACGACGACCGAGGTACTCGTTCGACGGAGAAAGGATAAGAGCACCAGCGACAGCACCAAGCGGCATACCAGCATCAACCAAACTGCTTTGACCACTGTTGAGATGCAGATCGATGGGGAGATAGAGGTTGGCACCGCTAATCAGCGACTGGTCCAGACCAGAGAGCATACCACCCATAGAGGCAAAGGCCACCAGGACCCAGGTGAAGAAGGCGGGGCTAGAGAAGGCAACCTCGATCTCGGTGCGAGGCTTGCGCAGCGACGACAACTGTTCTTCGAGCTGCGCGAGCTCGGCGTCCATGGCAGCTTCTGTCCGGTTCGACAGCTTTTGGTCGGCCACTTCGTCGAACTCTTCGGCGACGCCGTCCTTGTGCTGGACACTCTGGGGCGCCTCAACATCCTTGGCGCTCTTTTCGTCGGCCATGGTGGACAAAACCCTAGGGTGAGGGATGCGCTAGGTGAGACTATAAACGGGTAAAACTATAGGTCTCAAGCCCGGATCCCAGTGGGGCATGCACGGAGGGAAAAGAAGTATAATGTCTTTAGGAGAATCCGTGACAGAGGAGGCGGAAGAGGGAAACAGGGACTATTTGAGGCCGATCCTAGACCGTCCCCTCCTCAATGACGCCCCGAAAATCGATTTCCCTGTGACGCCAAGGCAATCAGGAGACAGTGGGGGAACCGAAAAGTCTAACCAGGTCGGGGATCCGCCTCATGTATCTCCCATCATTTTATCTGGAGTACTCCGTACGAACCAGACTTCAGAATGTGGAGAAGAACCCGTCTGGACAGCCGGGCCAACCAGGGGAATCGGGCTAGGATGACATCCCTCACCGGTGGCCACAACCTCACTAGCTGCCGGAACGAATATGCATCAGCGTGCCTGGCAGGGATTCCAGAATGTGGAGGAGGCCGGGGAATTTGAGGGGTTTGATCGTCTGGACGAATCGCAGCCTACAAAAGCTTAAACAAGGGCCGGTTCAGGTCTGACAACATGCGACTCACAACTCTAAAACACTCAAACCCTTTTGATCCGGACTTTTCTTCTGGAAGGATTCCCGGCTTCCCGACCCGCTGATCTCGTATGAAATCGGCGTGTCGAGTGTATGTAGGTATCAGCGCGAAATTGCAAAGCCGAGCCCGGACACCGAAAATAATTCGGGATCGATCACGACGTCTCTGGGACTTCGGACAGTGTCCGAGTACGGTCATAGGGCGCACGGGACGGGTCGTACACATTGGTTACGCGAGAAAACGGGGTTTGGGGTTCCCCATGGAGAGACGAGCGTGGTCGGCGAGTCCTCGGCGAAATGGCCATCCACTTAGAGTGGGAATCCCTCTCGAGTATCTGCTCCGATTTTCATCTGGTATGATGACACGGGATCCCTCTGTCCCGCCCCATTCATGCAGTAATTCATGCGGGATATTCCCGTCTGGCAAGCCGAGGGCGTTATTCGCAGGCTGTTGAAGCTGGGCCGAGCGGGCCACGGTTGAAAGTTAGTCGGGGAAATTTCTGTAGATGCCCACGCGGTACGGAGAATTCCCGTAGTACATCCCACGCCTGTAGCCCACTAATGGTGTCATCGGCGTGGGTGAAGTCGGGTTGACCCACTCGTCTGGCGTGTAGTGCCTAGTGAAGTGTACAAATAGGAAAAACAGATCTCGGCGAGCCCACAGATCACATGATGCTCGACGTAGATTCGGGTTCAAGTCATTGTTATTTGAACAGGATTATGTACAGTTCCAAGGCAATAAGAATGCAAAACCTCCCAACGCCATGCTGACGACGATGCGACCAAATGCAATGTTCCTTCTTCACCAAGGTCTCCCCGACGATCCCACCGGCTTCCTCACACTCGGATCAACATGCGGGCTCGGAGACCTTCCGCCTTGGAGCCGTGCCCGCAGTCTCTCCTGTGCCGATCCGGCCCGCTCTTGCGACACACGCGGAGAGCCTGCCGACTGATGTGACCCGAGTCGCTGGCTAGGTAGAGGCCGTGCTCCCTGCGGGTGCGGACCAGGAGAGTGCGAATGAGCATGCACAAGCGGCGGCGAAGGCGTAGACACTGGGCCCGACGGCGCGCTGTTCATGGGAAGGAGCGGAGGAGCATTGCCGCCACGGCCACGTCGGAGACTGCCAGTTTGCGCAGCTTGGGCTGCCGGTTTTGATGCACCGGTATCACCCCATATATCGCCTAGACCTCCGCCCCGGTTAGAGACGGCGATGGAGGGTGGTTGGCCGGGTGCTCCTTGAGGAAGCTGCGAGGTTGCCACGACGCGAGTCGGCGTGGCCTGGGGTGCCTTGGGGTCTGGAGGCAACCAGGCAGGGAAGGGGCGTCCCTTTTCTATGTAGTAGGCTCGGAGAGCATTGGAAATGTGCGAGCTGTCTTCGTTGTCCGGGTCATCTCCCTCGTCGCCTAGGGTAATTGCACGGCGGAGGCTGTTAAGCCGCGAGCCCAATGCACTGGAGATCGAGGATGAGGATCCAGTAAAGGATGAGAAATAGGAACTCATTTCGGATCTCTAGGTGTGTTGCTTCGTGGATGAGCAATGCGCGGGCGGTAGAGGACAGCTTCGATGTGGGGTGGGTTAATGCGGAGCTGCTATCCTGCAGGAGCCCAACGCAGGTGTAGGGTGTAGATCGGCGATTATCGAGCCAAAGCTCGGTGGTAATGTTGCAATTAGAGGTGATTAGATGCGTTTCCAACAAAAGAGCCGGCTTCTGTGGTTGTTGAAGAGTGGCGGTGTTGACGGAGTGAAACAGGAGGCGGAGACCTCGGCACGTGATCGTATACTTTATTTCTGAAGACCTGAGCAATTGAACTGCGAACAAAGCAAATGAAACATTTGATAGTGTACGGCATTAGAAAATAACGGATGAAAATAATGAGAGTGGTATCCTAGACCCGTATTGACAGATACATATGTGGCAGTCGATGCAACAGCTGGGTATGATGCCCGATTACACAGAAAAATATAGAAAACTCGACCCAACAACGCCATGCAAGACCAGATAAACTTTTCCCTGACTCCCCAGAGAGCCTATGCCATGACAAAGTCCCGACCAGTGTCTTCCTGCTCGTATTCGATCTCGGTGCGAGGACCCTTGCCTTTCTGGGGTCCCTTCTTCCGAGGCTTGGCCGGCGGCGCAGCGAGCTTCCGCTTGGTGCCAGGTTTGGGCTTCTGCTCGTCTTCACTGGGCTCGCTGTCGGAGTCACTGTCATCGTCGCTCTCATCATCGTAGTCGCTGGAGTCGGCCGAGTCACCACCCAGCCAGTCCTCAATGTCCTCTAGATCCTCCTCATCGTCGAGGTCACTGACGTACTCAACCTCGCCAACACCTTCCTCCTCAATCTCCTCTCCGTCATCGAGATCCTCGTCGCGCTCACCATCACCAGCACGCTCAAGACCATGCATAACCTTCTTCCAAATACCCTCCTCAACATTAAGCGGCCGATCACCGTACGCACCACTGCGCAAACGCTCGATAAGCTCACGCTCAATCGCCCGCTCAACCTTCGCCGCAGACTCAGCCTTGCGCTCACGAGTCTCTTCACGACGACGGATCTTAGGCGCCAGCTTGGGAATAATCTTCTCACCAAGCCGGTCCTCCTCCTTGGCAATGTTCTTCATGCGAATATTCACCTGCGTCAGGCGCGTGAGACGCTGCTTGCACTTGTGGATCAAAAATTTCGGCCAGTAGATCAATCGGTCATCCAGCATTTCCAGTGCTTTGGCATAATTTGACGGCAAACGTATCCGCTCCCACCACTTGCTCGGCATGTGGGCTCGTTCGATGGTCTTCATGTACAGGTACATAGCGCCCGTCTCTGGATCGGAGCGCACCGTCGCATACCGTGAGTTGGCGAGCGGGCAGGACTGTCGGTTACACAGACCGCTGACATTGTATTCATTGCGACAGAAATTTTGCCCTTTGGTGGTTCTGAGACCGAGAAAAATTTTCGTCAGCGAGGTGTGTTCAGGTTTGCGGATCCAGCGCTCGTCTCAAAAGTCTTCGAGATGCAGACAGGAAAACGCGGGGGTGAAAAATCAAACTACGGGACTCACTTAAGTTTGTAAGAGCAGAATTGCTGATTGATAACCTGCCAGACAATTTCGTCCGACATGATGGGCAAAAATGGGAGGTGATGTTCGGTGCTGGAGAACCGTTGCCCAGGTGTTGATCGATGAAAAAAAAAAGTGACAGTCACGTGAATTGTTTATCGATAGGCGCGCTGTCAGTGGCCCGTGACTCGACTCGATCTATATACACTTCCCATGATCTGCTTATACTTATGATAAGTCGTTTGGCATTTGTTTGAAATAGCAGGGGTATACGCTTTCGGTTATCTTGCTGATTTAGACTATCTGCTCGGCCTTACCAGGCCTCCATCTGCATCTGGGTCCCTTCCCACTCCGTCCCATACATTATATGGCTGTGACCCAAATCGGAGTCCTCGCCAACCTCCTCAGCCCAGCCCCATCCCATGGACTCCAATTCTCGGACGAAAAAGTCACGCTCTTCGTCCAATATAGACGGCCCTTCCGGTCCGCCCATGACGTCTTTGTATTTGCGCAGATGCCACCAATGCGTCAATCCGCGAAGGGCTTGCTCCAAGGGCAGCGCTTCTTCCACCTCGGCATCAACATCGGACCCTGCGAGCCAGTCGTCGCGCAGCTCCGGTCGGCAATATAGGTAAATAGCGGTAATTACGCGCATATTGCCCTGGCGCCATTTCCGGCCGCAGTAGGGCACTTGCGACTTAAATAGTTTCAAGGTGTAGAAGCGGAGGTGAGGGTCGGGGATCTTGAGACCCTTGCGAAGGATCGTGCTCGACTTGTACTGGACGAGAAGAAGGCAGCGGTGCGCTTTGTCACGAGTGATCTTCTGCATGATGTGGAGGTAGTTAATAGCGGAGAAGAAGTTTCGGAATGAAAAGACGGTGATTGGTTCTTTGGGCAGAGGGGCAGTGGGATAGCCTAGTTCATCAACCTCCGGACGCGTCGAACCGTCTAGCCCATCGGTAACGGACTCTTCGGGCGGGAATTGCATGGAAGTATTGCCTCTGACCAAATCGGGGCGCTGTCGAGAAATTGGCGGTGGAACAGCCTCATCTTCACTCTCCGTGTCCCCGTCGGCCGGATCTTCGAATTCAGCTGGATGATCGGAATTCTCGGTGCAAAAATAGAAGAACCTGTCTGGGATTAGTGGACCTTACTGCATGGAAGAACGCAAAGCTACGTACGACAAGTCTTCACGGTCATTTTTCTGTGCCACTGCATGGTCGACATCTTGATGAGCAAACATCTTAAGAATCAGAGGCAGGTAGTTCGAGTCGAGTAGGAGCTGGGTCATATATTCGAATTTCAAAATATCTATAGTAGGTTAGCATGGCAGCCGTGATAATAGAGTACACATGGGATAAAAACTTACGGGAACGTTTGAACCACTTCAACATAAGCAGTAAAGTTCCAGACACAGCCTTTCCAGTAATTTCTCGCAACCGGATATTATCGAGTTCGTCAATAGACGTATCAGGGAAGAAGCCCGTCGACCCATTCACACCGTGGCCGTTGCTGAGTGGGTATAAGAAATCTGACTCGGTTTGAGAAGGTGCCTGGGAACCATACCTCATACTCTGAGAACCGGATGTGTTCGTCTGGTTGACCACAGCACTGACATTGGTCAAAATGATCTTCAAGAAAACGATCGTGATGGACTGCAGGTGAGCCAAAGTACGAGCCTGCGCAAGGGGTTTTGGATTAGTTATCGCTGCGTCCAATGAACTGGGAAAAGACTCACATAGAATGTTTCGACGGCATCGAGTCGTCTCTGGATATCCGGGTCGTCTGTCTCCTTCTGCGCTGGCTTCGGCTGGGATGACTGTGTGCTGTCTGACAGGTCCAGCTGGTCCATCTCGAGAGATACATCATCGGGTACCATTGATCCAGGCACGCGATAAGGGTGTTCATAGTTCCAACCGCGATCGTACTTCATGAAATTCTCGCGCTCGCTCCAGAGCTGTTGCATCGCGCGAGTCATTTTGACGTGGGTTGAGAAGAGCTTGCCAGCCTCAATGATTGAAGCCGGTACATCACTGCCCTCCCATCGTTTCCCGACCAGCACATCCTGGCGTTCAGTGCTACCCTTTCCACCAATCCGATTGCTAGAATCGTCCAAAGGAGGATACATGAGTGGGAAGTTTTGGTTGGTCTGGTAGTTCTGCTTCTTGCCAGCTTTGCCTCCAGGCCCGATGGGAGACGGAGGCGGAGAGGGGGCTGGAGTAGCGATGTGAACGGCTTTTTGAAGAATAGAGCCATTTCCGCCAGCAATCGAAGGGCCGACTCCGCAAAAGAGGCCACTGGATGAATTTGACCTAGTAGGATGTTGCGGAAGAGGCGGTAGAATCGAGTTATTGTCGAGTTCAAGAGGAACAACAGGCACAGGAGGGTTGTAGGCGGGGTATTTCGAGGTAATCTCCTGGCGGAACAGATGATAGTCGAGAGGAGACGCAGTCAAAAATGGCGTCCGAAGGGTTGCAAAATCCTCTTGAGCGGGAAGAGTTGGCTCGAGCGCTGCCTTGGCCCTCTTCAGTTCGTCACTGCCACCAAACACAAGGAGTATCGACTTCCAGAGCAAAAGAATGATTCTGGTAAGAGGCATATTGGCGGACTCGTCCCATCTTAACCGCGCAATAATCTCAACGATGGTGACTAATAGGCAAGGGTTCGACTCGGCCAGCGCATCACGTACCAAGGTACATTGGGAATCTTGAGCCTCTTGCCTCCGGCCGACCTCGATGGAAAAGTAGAGCACAGTGAGGACTAAATTGGCTTCGCGCTCCGGGGCTGCGATGTCACCTGAGTTGAGTCTCTCAAACTCAGATCCATCTGAGTCAGGCCCCAGCGTAGAGCGGTTCTTGTCAAACAAGTGAGACAGCTTCTGGACCAAAAGAGGGATTCCCGAGCATTGCTGAAGAAGTATAACGTTCCGTTCAATCCATGAAATCTGCAGCGACTTGGACCGAGGGGTCTCTGCCACTGTTCGAAGGTCTGAACTTGTAGAATAATCCGGTGTAGCCCGTCCTGCCGTAAGACCCCACACGCCTGTGACGGCGTAGCAAATATTCTCCAATGCCTCCAAGCGCACGGAGGCTTCAGCATGCCTCACCTTCTCGAGGGACTGGTTCATAAAAGTTCGACGCAGGTCGTCTGATGCTTCTATCCATGAGAGGTCACCGGAGTTGAAACCATTATTTTCACCAAAGGCACTCCACTGGCGATTAAAGGTCGCCTTCGTCCCCATGAGCATTACACGGTCGAACTCGTTATACTGGAACCACTCTTCGATCTCCTCTGGAAACGGCTGCGCATCCGCATACTCAAAGGCGTATGCTGGCTGCTCTACCTTCGGCATTTCTTGCACTAGCCTTCGAAGCTGTGCCAAGCTGAGCGAGTCGGATGGCCGGTCCGCATTTTCCTGAACAGGAGCAGGGGGAGGGGGTTGTAACGGTGGAGGAGGGGCTGCTCCGTCTCGGCGAAGTTCAGGTCGTTTGGGCGAATTTTCAGGCTGATTCTCAGGGGACGACTCCAGCGTGGGTAGGGCGGAGGAGGTCTGCTCTTGCCGCAGATTCTCCGCAACCTCCTCCATCAATTGCTCATCAGGAACGGGCGAGATATCTGTTCCGATCTGGTCAACTTCGTCGGCCTTGACTATGTGATGCTCCGGAACCGCAGCATCGGCAGCTGCAGGTGGAGTTTCCATCCCTTTGGCCTTGCGCAAGGTCGTCGTTCGTACAAAAACACGGGAGTGTGGATCGCCAGAAGAGGGGTTATCACCGGGCGTCCAAGACGGGTGACATCAGGGGGAGGCGAGGCGAAAGAAATGAAGTAAAAAGAGATCGAACGGATAGGGCCTCTTGCAACAGGATCATGTCGCAGCGACACGCGTCGTCGAGTCTTGAATTGACGCAGCACTGCGGAGTTGCCGTGATATCTTGATAGTGGTCACGTGAGTCATGCGTCGCTGACTATGGGCAAAGTGAATGCAAAACTGGAGTCAAAGTTGCTAGATAGGAAAGCCTTTATATGATAATCTGTTCTACATTCTGTAAATCTGGTAGCTGTTCAGAGATCGGTCATTCCGACTTGCGCGCTTGACTGTGACGCTGCTTCAGCCTCTGTGCTTCCCATCGTTGCCAGCCGGCCTCGGCGAGATCTTCACTAACCACCAAATCACGGACTCGCAGCAAACGGGCGACGGTCAGGTCCGCGGCCCAATCGATCCAGCCCGAATTGCGTAGCAGGCTGGTGAGCACAAACCAACCGCAGGCGAACACGAAACCGGCCCCACAGCCTGCCAGCACCTGCTTGGGTGTGTGGTAGTTCAGATAAATACGACTCGCCGAGACGCCGACTGCAGCAGCACAGAGGCCCACTATAACGGCTACTCGAAGAAGAAAACCGCAGTAGGGGTAGGGGCCCGCGTAAGCTGGGGTGTGCCGCAACGCCAGGAACAGGGTGAGGTAGACAGAGAAGAATGTCATAAATTGTGCGTGGGAGGATGGCATGCCGTAGCCTTTACCAAACATTTCTGTAGATCGAAACGGTCAGAATACATATCTCTGCGTTGACATGGTCGACACTCACCTCTCGGTCGCTCTTCCTTTATGAGCCGCTTGAGCAAGAAGTTCAGTGCCTCACAGGCTAATTGACCTGAAAACATCAATGTAACCTCGATCTCTCTCGAAGCCCATACTAGAGTGGCGTAGGAGACACATAGTGCCTGTGGAAGCAGGGCGAGCCACGCCGACAGGAAGGATAGGGGATCCTCGGGATTCTGGGCAACAAGTCAGTTCGGGTCCGGGTTTAACCTTAAGGGGGGCAAAAGGAAGTATATATAGGACTCACATAATGAACATGTGTCAGAGACAATGAAGCCAGTGGAGTGTCACCCATGGTGATTGCCAGGTAGCTCCAGCTATACAGCAGTAAACAAGTAGACACGAAACGCGGTCGAAAAGAGGAAGGCGGAGGACGATAAGAGAGATAGCGGGAAATCGTAGGAGGGGAAGGCGAATCTCGATGACACAAAAAATTCATCAGGCACCAAAAGGGCCTCCCACTCTCTTCTTTTTTTCTTTTTCTTTTTTACTGCTTCCTCGTGCTCTCGTGCCCTTTTATCACTAAATTTTCACTTTGCTCCAAACCATGACGCAGTCCCTGTCCTCATATTCTCCTCTCTTGTTACATCATTTGATAGACCCCTCTCCCACCCAGTGGACTCGGTTGACTCGACCACGAATAGTCCACGCACGAGTACCGTGATCCCTGGCTTTTCAGGAACCAGGGTAGTGCAAGTGGAACTATTTGTGCCCGACTCGACGCACTTATCTATAAACCAGTGCGCGACCCTTCTGCGACGGCCATGCGCGCTGAATGCTAAAACATACGGAGACCGATATATATCGCGGTGATTCCACAGTGAGGAAGCTGAGCAACCACCGTTTCTGAGATCGCGGACGCCACACTCCAAAATGGCCGACCTCGAATCGTCCGAAGATGACCGCTCCGTCGAATTATCCTCCATCGCCGCCATCTATCCTGAGATCAGAGTTGATGCCGACACCCCGTTCAAAGCGGCCCTAGACCTTCCCGTTACTCTGCCATCGCCGACCCATGTCTACTTCAATCAACTACTCGGTATTGGACTTCCCGCCGCCCTGACACCCCCCACCTCTGTGGATGGATCCAAGGCCGATCTCGGTCCTGCTCCCATCCGAGATGTCCATATAGTATCGCACTTGCCACCTCTTAATCTGGAGATCGAACTGCCAGATGGGTACCCGTCAGAGAAACCCCCAGTTATTCAGCTGAGCACAACCCCGCCGTGGTTACCAGCTCCGGTTCTCGTAAAGCTCTCCGATGATTGCCAACGCCTATGGGAGGAATGCGGGAAGGACATGGTTGTATATACATACATTGATCATCTTCAACAACTCGCCGAATCTGCCTTTGGGATTCAGGATACTTCCGATGGCGAGCTATGCCTATCACGAGATTTAAAGGTCGCCCTGCTAGACTTCAACAGCAAGGCGGAGCGAGAGAAGTTCGAGCACGAGACCTTCGAGTGCGGCGTATGTCTGGAGCCGAAGAAAGGCATCAACTGCTATCGCCTGCTACGTTGTTCCCATGTCTTTTGTATTCCCTGTCTGCAAGACTTCTACAACACTTGCATCACTGAGGGCGACGTTGAGAGCGTCAAGTGTCTTGCTCCAGACTGCGAAAACAATCAGAGTCCAAAACGTGCCCCCGGGGCCGATGCCGATACACCGCGCCGCAAGAAACGTGACCGGACCCTGGGACCCAGCGAGCTTCTGCAAATCCCCTTGACTCCAGAGATAGTACAAAGATATGTCTTTTTGAAGCGCAAAAAGAAGATCGAGGCCGACAAGACGACAGTTTACTGTCCCCGAGAGTGGTGCCAAGGTGCAGCCCGATCCAAAAGACACCCGAAACCGACGGATCCAATGGCCGACGACGCCGATGCATCTGACGAGGAAGAAGGGATTTCATTTGATCCTCTTGGCGAGGATGGTCAGCTGCCTCCCATGTCCGAGCGGGTAGCCATCTGCGAAGACTGCAACTACGCTTTCTGCTCCGTCTGCAAGAAAGGCTGGCACGGCGAGCTAGTTTACTGCTCCCCACGGCGCCAAGCCGAGCAGACGGAGGAAGAGAAAGCAACCGAAGCATACTTGCAACAGTACACTTCCCCTTGCCCGACTTGCAATGTCCGCTGCCAAAAACGCATGGGCTGCAACCACATGCGCTGCACTAAATGCGAAACCCACTTTTGCTACCTCTGCTCCGCCTGGCTGTCTGCAGACAATCCATACGAACATTTCAACAACGATAGCAGCCGGTGCTATAATCGTCTCTGGGATATGGAAGGCGGCGATGGTCTCGAACCCGAAGGCGCCGAAGTTTTACACAGAATTCCAGAGGAATTACTGGTATTCGATGATGATGAGGGAATCCCCGACGCAGAAAGTGACGTTGACAGCGACGGCAATATTGATGGCCCCGACTGGGACATCGACTTCAGTGACCACGAAGATGACCACTATCCCCTCAACCATCCTCCCCCACCGGCGCCGGTTCCACCCCGCGCACCCGGCGCAAACAACCGTGGCCGCGATGCCGCCGCTCGTGCAGCAGCCGAGCGCCAGGCCCAAGCACGCGCCATGGCCGAAGTGCGCAATCGTAACCGTCCTGAGGCGAATCACCCTGCACGGCGAGCCGAGCTTGGTCGAGACGGGGCACAGGATGCCGCCGCGCGAGACCGGCATGCTGCACTGCAACGGTTCTTGTACATGGCCCAGAATGACATAGAAGACGAATGGGATAGCGATGAGTTGGAAGATGGTTTCTAGACTTGGACCTTACGTCAAAAGCCTACTGGCCTTTCTTACTCTTTTTGATGTTCACGAGAAATGATCCCCTATGATGTTGATGTCTTGCATGAGACCCTATTTTCCTGTTGGCTATCTGGTTTCTGGTTCTTTTTCCTGCATTGCTTAAGGGGTTACCTTTTTATATGTTTTAGACTTACGCATCATTGCATCGGATACGTCCATCATTTTCCTCTCTTCTGGGTCGGAGATGGGGTTTGCTGGTTAAGAAACCTACGTGTATGTAGTCGTCGTAGAAATCAAAACGAACAGCTTTGCGGAGTGGATCTATGGGTCTACGGTTCAGCTTCCAAGGTTTCCGAAGATATGACCCATATTGTTATTGGGTAAGTAATACTTCAACGGATGTGCTTCTCCTTTCCCCTTTCCTTGTGGGCTTTGCAAGTTGAGGAACTAATCGACGGTATATTAAGGCTTTCCGATGCGCGACTGGACTCAATTATGCAGTCGGTTGCTGGAAATTCCTACAATTTCGACAAGCCTTGGCCGTTCTGGTTTTTCATCGGAAAGATCATATCAAAGCATTTTTTCGGCAATGAACAACGGCTTGAGTGGTTTAACGCTACTCGAGTCGGATCACGACGAGAGTTTATTGCTTTTTCCAACACCCTGAAGATTGATCAGAAAGAGCTTTCCAAGGACGGAAAACCAAAACTTCAAGTAATTGAGGTTAATTTCCTTAAACCTCAGCCAGGCGAGGATCTGAAGTTGTTCTGGAAGCCGGCTCGTGGACTTATCTGTCAAAGGGTCCGACGGCGTACGTGGTTTATGATTACCTTTTATTTGTTCCACACATCTTCCCCAGAAGGCTGCTAACACTTTATAAATAGGGCTAGATTATTTAGAGAAGAAAGCTGATCAATCGGATCAAGAGGTGGGATGATATTCGTAGTTAAGCATAATCGGGTACTCGTCTTCCGCGTAGGAAGTCCAGGTGTACCAAGATGCACGTGTCCACCCCATACAACACCTTGAAAGGCAGAGCATACGAGGTCACTTCAAACCCTACCTTGCTCGACCATGGGAGGGCATATACCGGGCATTGAATCGAGCCTATACTATCACATAGACGTAGGGCAGGCTTATGCACTATATCTGTACAGACCAAGCATTCCCACGGCGTTCTATAGAGAGAAAGCGTACATTAGACAATTGACGATCAATCTTCTTCTCCATATCCAATTCCCAGCCTCGACCATCGCGTTTCACTCTTTTCGTAAAGCCTTCATGGTACTTCTCATTAGATTGCTCGTCCCCCTACTTCCAATCGCTTCCAACCAGTCCAGCATATGAACGCGATACTCCTGCCACGAAACCCTAGCACCTCCCTCCTGTTCAAGCGTTTGCAAAGCCTTCTGAGTCACTGGCTTTCTCAGCTTCGGCCGGTGTTCCGGAATCTGTTGGCTCTCCTCGAGATCCACAAAGCAGGCAGCGGACAAGTTGCAGAATGCCGGATGATGACTGAGCGAAAATATCGAAGGCAAGGTGGTATTAAAAGCACTTTCCCGGTCATAGTGTCGGCTGGCATCTTTCACGTTGCGAATGTAGTTCGTGAAGGTCTCAACACTCGCTTGCGGGATGAGACAACCGAGCGCATTGGGATCCTCCGTGTTGAGGGCACGGTTCCGCCACACGAGATTGCACATGTCCATGACATAGCCATTGAATTGGCTGACTAGTTCCGCTTTGTAAAGCGGTTCTGAAGGCTTGGGTGGTTTGATGACTTTTGATGTGAGAGATGCCTCGAACGACGACTTATAGCCCGCCAGAATAGAATTGAGGATGGAGATTGTGGCAATGCTTGGCGTGAAGACGATTGTATAGACAGTCGGAGCGGGTGGCACTGTCAATCGGATCTTGGCATTTTGAGATGCGTGAGAGAAGAGGTTCGCAAGGGATCTATAGAATTCAAGCACGGAGAGCATCATCGGTCTGGCCTTGTCCTGGTTGTCATCGACGATAGCCGCAAGTTCTAACATTGAGGATGCGAGGAGCTCGGCATGTTTAATGACCTCGCTCAAAGAAACCGATTCCTCTGAAATAGAGGGTTGGTTTCGCAGCTTGACGCCCCACTCAGTAATCAACGAGGTGTAGAAGTCGAGCAGGTCAACCAAGGCCCCCTGGGAACTGGGAGAAGCGTTCATCATAGAGGATTCCAACGGAGAGAGAAGTTCGCCGCGAAGGGATTCAAGGGGTTCAATGGGGAGGTAACGCAGCAGTCGAAGTATTTGATAGCGATTGTCCCGACCATTCCATATTTGGAGATACGAGCGCAGGAATGATTGCACCGAGGAGAGAAGTTGCTAGGATCGATTAGCATCTAGACCCAAAAGGTCAATATGGTAAAATCTTACCTTGGTATAAGCAGCATATTCTTCAACGAAGCTCAGAACATAGGATAATGTCTCCGGTTCGTCCTCGTCACCTTCGCGAATTTGCTCCAATCGGTCCTCTAGGAAATTCCGCAGCCACTCATCCAGACGGTGACTCGCAGCTTCGGATTGAGTCAAATAGAGATATTTCTGTGCCATAGCATCACCGAGTGTCGAGATGATCTGGTTTGGGAGTTCGATTTTCTCGATATTTTCCACAAAGTGGTCAACATCCCGGATCTCTTCCAGTGACGTATGCTTGCTCGATACGCGTGAAGTCTGCAAGACTGGGATGACCACCTCCATCTTACTCCTTTTCACCGTACCCCGATGAGTCACCTGGTAGCTTGACTGCTGCGTTGAGTCCATGTTCTGGTCCTGCAGCAACTTGGCGTGACTGGACCATTCAGGATCAGGGTGCTTGAAGAATAGAGCGTTTCTCCTCGAGCCACCGACGTCCCCGATGATGATTTCAGGGTAATAGTTCTTGAAAATCCTGAGTAGACTGAGAAGCTCTTTCTCATCCCCACCAGAATTCTGGATCAGCTCCATAAGAGCCTGAATCCGGAAGGGTTTGACGTGTTTGCGCCTCGTGATCAGTGTGAGCAAATGGCAAAGCGGTTTGCGCAAACTGATCATATCTAGATGATTAAATAGTACCGCGTACAACTTTCCCAGATGAGTTTTGTCTTCGAGAAGGTCGTATGCAAGGATCAGCCAGCGCACTAGTAGAGCCTGTGTTGCCGGGCTAGGCTTGGACTTGCTGGGCCCCAGGCAGCAGACGACTTGAGTGACATGTTTAGAGATGACTCGCTCTTGCGGATAGAGGTTCTTGATGAGTGCTGTCACGGTTCCCTGGTCGAGATTGTTTTTCGTAGTCAAAACCTTCAGTAGGCGGCCCAGCGCGATTTGCGGAATGCCGCTCTCGTACGCGTCCGATGCAATGGTGTTGGCGAGCTCGCCGGCATCTGTATATCTCTGCTTGGGCGGCACATTGGCAACTACGATATTGGTGAGCGCCAGTTGCCTAGAAGTTTGAATATTGAGTTTGCATACCAGCTTCCAAATGCTCGAGAGCATCAAGCAAGCCACTTGGCTGGCTTTGTCCTGCAACACGGTCAATGAATGCCTCAACATAGGAACCCATTAAGAATAGACGATGGAGGTTTTACCTGCGATGAGCTCGGCCTGCATAGGGTCGCTTCCAACACAAACTTGTAGAGGTGGGGAGCAATGGGCTTATCTCGGCGCGTCGACGCGCAGTCACCAAACGCAAACCACTCTCTGAACGCCGGTCGCCAATCACAAAATCAAAAAGGACCTTAGGATAACTGCATACAGCTCAATGGGAAGACACGTGAATTCATTTAGGCGCAATTGTGGGGAGCATTGAAAGAACGTGGGCGCGAACCGCGGAGGATCGGCTTAAACCCAACGCGGCAGTCAACAACATCCCGCAGTCCATAGAGCTGCGAGTATGAAGAGACCTTACCCGATCGAATCGAAATAAAAGATCAGCTCCGTACACTTTAGGAATCTACAAAGAAATAATAGTATTTGGGAGTCCTTGAATTCAAATTAAATAGTGTCTTCCAACATCAACACATTAGAACGAAGGTGGTGCTGGCAAGTCTCGCTACGTCCCAAAAGGGAGCTCAAAGCTAGCTTAAACACGCAAGGCACAGTTATCCGCAGTAGGCAAGGCGTAATCCCCGGGGATGATGGAAAGTAAATGACTACTTTCTCTTGCGAGTAGAAGCATTGTCGGAATTGTCCTTGCCAGAAGCCTCAGCAACTGTCTCCTGCTTCTTCTCGCCTTCAACGGCAGGCTTCTCCTCCTCCTCCTTCTCTTCATCACTGTCGCCTCCCTGTCCGAACTCGTTGACACGCTTGTAGTCAACCTTGTACTTCCAGCTCTGGTACAACCAGACGAAGAAGATGACGTCGTCGCGAAGGGTAGCCAGACGGTGCAGCCAGGGCATCTTGACGGTGAATGCGAAGAGATCATCGATGAAAGTGTTCAGAAACTTGTATGCCATCGCTTTGCCGGGCATGTGGGCGACAGACTATGAATGTGTTAGCATACTGCTTCTGAGAACCTTAACTTCATCACATAACTTACCTTCAGACGGTAGTTGATATACAGGCTGGGAACCATCATGAGGAATCCGTAGGCATAGACACTGCCGACGAGAGTCTGGATGATGTAGGAATACCACGACTTATGCGTGTTGTACATCAAGCTATACCCAGCGTAGGCCAGGAGCAGAGGTACCGCAACGACGTAAAGGTAGCGGAACGCAATCTCATCATACTCCTTGGTCTGCTGTTCAGTCTCGGAGAGCTTGTGCTTGTCTTCGAAGACAATGACATAGGGCAGGAACCAAAAGAAGGAGTCCGCAGGTGGAGGGCGCAGGCGCACATCGACCGTCTTTGTAATCTTCCAGAATTCCAGAAGGATACCGAAGCCCTGGCTGGCAAGAATCATCCACGAAGTGTTGTCGCTGTTATCCATTAGGTAGAGGAAGATGACGAGTTGCATGAAAACGTTTGCCAGGATTGTGCGGACCGAGGTACCGACGACGTCCTTCTTCTTGCGCCAGTGGGACTAGAAGATCGATTGCATTAGCATGCGTCAACATGAACATGTTTGGCAATGGGAACACTTACAATGTCGCTCTTGAATGCCAGGGTCTCGAAGATCATGTGCAGAATGGTGACCACGCCAGTGGTACCAAGGAGGTAGATGTTGGTGTCCAACAGAATCTCCTTGACCATTTCCCACTCTGTGCCATCACCACCACCGGGGACAGGACCACCATATGCAGCCTGGCGAGCACTCTGCTTAGAGCCCTCATCGATGCTAGTCAAGATACTGAACTTCCAGTTTGCCATGTTGTTGAGAGTAATGCGCAGAGGCACGGTTTCAACCGTGGAGTTGAGCTCGGTCATGTGGGTCTTCAATTGCCAGAAAGTATTCAGGAACGCAATCGGGTAGTACCAGCCATTCTTTCCGGAGATATCACGAGCACCGGTACGTTCCAGCTGGACGTATTGACGAACAGCCGAGTGCATCTGGTCAAGCCGCTGGGAACCGGAGTCTGGGATTATGGAAAGAGTGAAGTTGGGGTGGTAGTAGGAAGCAGTCCACACGTTCGGAGTGCTGTCCTCTTCCTCCTCTTTGTCTTCCTCGGACGTGGCCAGGAGATTTTTGAGCTTCTTGGCCTTCTTCTTGGGAAGATACTGGTTCAGAGGGCGCAGAAAGTGCACAGCATCAGCGGAATCGTAGTCCTTGGCAGCCGGGTGGAGCTGGTGTCCAGTACGAGCGAGAAAGAAGTGCGCGAAAAGGGTTCCATTGTTCTGAACCTGCTTCGGGACCTTGATAGTGGTGTCGATTTCACGGGTGTCGCTGTAATTGCCAATGGTGAAGTTCTTCTCGTCGAGCACAAGCACACTGTCCGATGATTTGAACGAAGGAATCACGACAGAGGGAGAAACATATATGCTAATATCGACGGAGGTATCAGACGGCCAGATAGGAGCGATGACTTCCGGGATTGGGCTGTAATCGGCCACTTCGCTAGGTTGGAGACGGTCTGCGAAGGACGTTCCGCCCGGTGCAGGACTACTCGGAGAAGCATCCTTTTTGCCGAACCATTGGCTCATCACAAGTTGCAGGATCAGAAAGATTCCGAGACCTTGAAGGGCGCCCTTGAAGCCAGACTAGATAGACAAACATTAGCGAACCGAGTACAACAAATTGCACCCCTCACTCAGTACATGATACATACGCCGGACTCTGGCTCCTGTCTGCGTTGCCTCTGTTCAGGCATGATGATAATATCGGTGGCGACAATGGAAGGAGGGAAAAGAGGCCAGCGCGGCCAAAAGGTGTTTTTGTTAGCTCTTGGTCCAGGCCACTTGAGCTAACGTTACTTTGGGCCTTGGCATTTCCAACTCCGCAATCGCAATCGCAATCGCCGATCTATTCTCCAACTACGGAGTACGCAGAACTTATTTCCTAACTGTCGCCGACACCTTTTGATCGCGCGATGGGTATCGCGTTTGCGTGCTGGTGCTGAACCCGACCTCATGGACAACCAGACTTCCCTCGATTCCCGCTCGCAGTTCCCGTCGCATAGCGAGCCGAGAGTATGGCTTATCACCGCGGGGGATTCGCCCATTGGCATCTCGGTCGCTCGGCAGGTTCTGGCGCATGGTGACTACGCACTGCTTGGGCTAGCGCATTCGGTTCTGGAACGCGATGAGCGCCGTCGGGATGGGTTCGACGCTTTCCTCGCTGAAATCGAGAAGCACCCTGACGAGGGATGGAAGGAACGGATGAAGGCCGTTCCTTTGGATATCAGGTGCGTGCGTCACTCTCCAGGCCAATTTTGGTATCCGACAATGTGCAATCGAGCTAGTCGGATATACACTCAGAACCAGAAGCTCATTGAGTTCCGCAACACAGGATGATGGGCGAATGTCAGGCAGTGGTTGCTGATGCAGTTGCGGCGTTTGGCCGGATAGATATTCTTCTATGCTGCACAAGCCAAAGTAAGCCGACCGGAAGGCTTCTTCATGGCAAATAGGCAGAGTGGCTGACATCCTATGCAGCTCTGGTCGGAACCGTCGAAGAGTTATCTGCCTCGCAACAGACTTTGAACCTCGTACGCGATCAGTTCGAGGTCAACTACTTCGGACCTCTCAATATCATCAAGGCCGCCCTACCCCATATGCGAAGAGAAAGCTCCGGTCATATCATGATAATATCAGGAATCAGTAAGGCCCTACAATTGGCCCATCTTGTACGATATCGTATCTAAGTTGCTATAGCGGCGCACATCGGCACGCCCGGACTCGGAATGTACTGTGCAGCTGGTTGGGCTCTCGAAGGCTTCTGTGATGTGAGCTACTACGCAACATCGCCAGGGACACTACAACAGCTAATCCAATATATAGAGCCTGGCCTACGAAATCGCGCCCTTCAACATCAAACTTACCATTTTCCAATGCAGCATTGAAATCGGTATCCTCACCAACTTAGTTACCAGCGTCCCACCCATATTCCCCGCCTATTCCCCTGCAAATAACCACGCGCCGCTCTTCCGCGGTATACTAAACCACCTCGTACCCCGGCTCCCCGACGCTGCGTCTCAAGGGGTATCGACCACAAACCAGCCAAAAGACCAACAGGAGAACTCTCGCGTCAGCTCTATCGAGAACGGCCCGTTCTCTGTCCCAGAGGTCGTGTCCATGCACCCACCCCTAAGTTCCGCACACCTCGAAGTCCTGGTGTCGGAAACAGTATACGCCATTACTTCGATTGGAGGGCATGAGAACCCTCCTTCTCGCCACATTGTCGGACAAGAGGGCGTTGCAAGCGTGAAAGAGAAGTTGAAGACTGTTAGCGAAGAACTTGAGGATTTCATTCAGGCTAGTTTCGCTGTGGATGTGGCTGCAGACTCTGATCCGGGCGCGATATGAACAACAGGTTTTTTCTGAGTACCGAATTAATAGACTACAATGATATTTCCTAATGGGAAGAGCCTGTGTTAGAGCCTGTATGCTCCTTTGCTTTCTCCATAGAGACGGGTCTCAGCCGAATGCCTCAAACCGGGCACTGACTGCATCCCGGGCATGCAAATGGCCTAGATTTTACCAGCCTGAATATTCAAGATATATGACACATTGCCAGAGACGCCCTGTTGCGTGTAAATGATCCTATCCCTCCCATTCAAACTGCTCGTCCTTTTCATTCAGTTTTTGTTTGTAATACCACGTCTGTCTTACATCAAAGAGACTGCCCATGTCCTGATTCTTTCGGTAGCAACGGATCTCTTTCCATGCATTTGCAGAGCGTTGCCCTTCTTTCGGTCGGCCATCAATCTGGAAAAGTGTGTTCGCTAGGTTGCTCGGTGTTTTGATGCCAGTGATGATCACCTCATTTGGTCCGTAGGGGGCGATTTGAAAAGAACGTTTGAGTCGTGGTTGGGATTGGGATTGGGATTGGGATTGAGATTCCGGCTCAGACAGACATGATAGCTGATCCTCTGGAGGCTCGGAAGGGGGGCTTGATAGATCGATCTGATCGGCTTCTTTACCGGTCGTTGTGGAGTCCATCTGTGCCGTGGCATCATCAGTCATTCCCGTGGTCGACGGTATTTCTCCCGGCTGAGATATAGAGGGATTGAGATTAGCTCCTAGCTGGGTGGCTGCAAGCTCTGGTTGGCTTGGACTTTCAGGCTTGGGTTCAGCTTCGGTTTCCAAATCCGGTTCTGGTTGGGGTTTGGTCTCGATTTCCGGCTCAGGCTTGGGCTGTATTGGGTGTTTTGGCGCTCGACCTCGCTTCCTCTTGACAGGAGGCTCCGACGCAGGAGGAGACATAGCTCTTTTGGCTCCTTCACCTTCTGATTTCCTATTTACGCTAGGGCTCATAATCAAGACCTGCACGGTGCTCTTACTGCCGGGGGGTGAATTATCCGGAGAAGCCATCGGCATCTGCGGCTTATTCTCGCCACTTTCCCTCATCTCAATATTCTCAGTTGGCGCACTTGTAGCTAGAGGGTTCTCGGTCAAGATAGAGTTCGAGTCCTGTAGGCCATTGTCACAATTCTCCTGGGCTTGGGCTGTGGTAGCTTGGGCTGTCTCGTCTGGGACAGTAACCGCCTCCTGCAGACTTGTCGCATTGTTTTCATCCGCTTTAGAGGTCACATCCTGCGGAGCTGGCTCGGCACCTTCGCGGGCATTGTCCACTTCCAGAGTGGTTTTGACATCTTCTTCCTTTGCCTCGGTGGGCTGGTCTGGGTCCCTAGTCCCCTGAACTGCGCCATCGGGGACTTCACCGTGGACGCTGGTGAGGAGAGTTCGTTGCCCAGTAGGAACCACAAAGGACAATAAAGAGCCGTTGATTTCGTGAACCTTTATCAATTAGCAATCTGTAACACCAGAGAAGCATTGATTCAGACGCTCCATACCCGAGCTTCCTTGTCGATAAGTATTCGACTTTCGCCCTTGCCGAAGGTATAAGAATATCGCCAGACATCACCAGGCAAAATGACACCGGCTTCGACGACCTCACGTAACTTGATGCGACCGGGTTCGCCAGCAGCAGCAGTCATATCCATTCTCTGCTTCTGTCCCCAGAATTCCTCAAACTCCCTCTCTTTGAAAGAGTCAAAGTCGCCCCTCTCGCGCTCGCGCCTAGCATTTTCGGCCTGGCGCAGCCATTCGGGGTCGTAGCGGCCATTCTCAAGATCGTGTTGGAACACACGGATGCCCTCTCGCCAATTGGTGGAGTATCGAACGAAGGATGGCGGGAGCGGTGGGATTCGGTAGTTTGGATCTTCTATTGATAGGTCCGCATCTGGGTGGATATCTGCGGGGAGGAGGGCTAGGATCTCGCGCTTCTCATCTTCTTCGAGGAAGTTCCAGGCTTCTGGTTTGGAAAGTAGCTTCTGAAATGGTGTAAATGACTTAGCTCCATTCCTTTGTACCGGAGGCTCAGAGATCCTTGGAGCATACCACGAGGTCTTTATGAATGAGTACCGACTCGTTGCTCGTCAACAGCTTCTCCTCGCTCCACTTGCCGCGAGCTGCAGCTTTTCTGGGCGTCCGCTTGGCTGGGGAAGCCTTCTCATCAGTTGGTGGGGGCGACATTGCAGGGCCCATAGCTTCAGGCTCCTCTGCTACATTAGCACTGCGAGTAGGGGGTCGTCTAAAACATCGTTAGGGATAAATCAAGTTTATCAAGAATCACCAAGATCGATGCAACTCACCCGCGGCGCTTCTTGACCGCCTGTGTGACCGCCTTCTGGCGGGCCATTCTGGTGAATGATCGTGGTGTTTCTGGACAAACAAGAGAGCAATTCTGTGCTTTCCGATAATCCAAGACTTGTCAGCATGGTCAAGTCAACCCAGATCGCACGGCTTGATGGTAAGAAAGACTTGGGGAAGAGAAGGTGACACGGTTGCTAACTCGGGAGCAATCAGGCCTTATGTTGGCCGCCTCGGTCGACGATGAGCAGGTGAGAGAAAGCGCTGGTGACGATGGGGATGAACAATAGCTGACGAGGGGGATTCAGGCTGAGTCTGAGCTGGCTGAGATTAAGAGTCAAGCCAAGATGATCTTCCGCCGACTGAATCGCAACGCTGCGCCGCAGGCAAGCATCGAATCAGGTCAATACAACCTCCAGTGAGTGGCATGTAAGAAGAGTCAACAAGTGGCATTACTGATAAAGTGGTAGCTACATGATCAAAGACGATATCTGCTTCCTCTGTATCTGCGACCGCTCCTACCCCCGCAAGCTTGCATTCACCTATCTCGATGATGTGGCTTCTGAATTTACCACCACCTACTCCGCTTCGCAATACCTTTCTCCCACCCTCCGCCCATATGCCTTTGTCGAATTTGATACCTTCATCCAGCGCACAAAGAAGTTGTACCAAGATAGCCGTGCCTCGGGGAACCTGGACAAGTTGAACGACGAGCTGCGTGATGTCACCAAGGTCATGACCAAGAATATCGAAGACCTTTTGTACCGTGGAGACAGCTTGGAGCGCATGGGTGAGCTGTCAGGCCGTCTGCGGGAGGACAGCAAGAAATATCGCCGGGCAGCAGTGCGCATCAACTGGGAATTGTTGGTAAAGCAGGTAAGATGATTTGATCCTTGTCCTCAAGATGAGATGCTGATATTGTCCCAGTACGGGCCTTTTGCTGGCGTTGGTTTCTTCGTGCTCCTCCTTCTCTGGTGGCGATTCTTTTGATCCGTCTGGCTCCCGCTATCTGGGCATGCCGACCCTCTTGTATGAATGTATGCATAGTTAATACCTCCTGGTGATTGCAGGATTCAATCCACCAATCCAGAAATCGAGAATGCAGAAACGTGTGCAAAATGCAGACCAAACGAGATCTTGTAAGGCCCAAGAGTAGAGAGTAGTCAAGCCTAGATTTCATCTTCCTCTTCATCGAAGTCGTCTTCCTCGCCCATATCGTAGAGGATTCGCCCACCTTCGCCAGGCCCATTGCCCTGCTGCGCATCAAAGTATGGCAGGACGACTCCCTCCCTCTCACGCCTCTGTCGCTCAGTGAGACCCAGCTTGAACGTTGAAGTGGGCTCCTCATCATCAGCATTCGTGTCCGGCTCCATGGGCGGGTTGTAAAGAACGTTATCATCGAGGAGAGTGACAACCTCTTTTACCTGTTGTGGCGAATAGCGTGATGCAGGGGGGAGAAGGTACCATTCCAAAACACCGCGTCCACTCTTGCGTCTGTGCTCCAGCTCGAGAACGATACCCTCGGCAGAATTAGTGCCATGGAGCTTATCGAGCCGGCCAAGAAGAACACCCTCTTGCTCTTCCTCGAGCCCGAAGACGGGTGCAACGAGACTGCGGTCACGGGCAGCCTTATATGCCAGAATGTGGGAGAACGAGTGGAGAGTAATCACGCTAGTCGCCAGATACGTGAGCATGGACAATGGCGACGGCGAGTAATGGTTCTGCTGAGGAAGGCCTGGGACATCTTGATGATATGTTACCACGAGCGATGTATCAGCCTTTGCTGTCGGGCTGGCGGGGGCTATCAAGGACCCAAGAAAGGAAGGCAGATGGAATCCCGCATCGACTCTTCTTGAGCTTAGTATAGGATTGATGGCATCAATGATGATAAGGCGTCCTACAGCATACGTGAGTATGAGCACGAGCACAAGGAAACATAACGAAACCCACGTTTTGCTGGGGAAGCCGGTGAAGTAGGTTGATATGCCGCCGCTACTTCTTTCATGATATCTGTCGGGCTTTTGCGGCGGGCAAGCACGAAAGCGTCGACTCCATCGGGTTTCTTCAGCGTTTCAAATCCAATCAGAGTGACATGAACCTTCGAGAGCTACACAGCCAGTCAGCTTAACCATCGCAGCATTCAAGTGTCATCAAACATGGCAATTATAATCAACTGATCTATAAAGTTCCATAGAATTACCTTTGCGCGTCGGATGTACTCCTTGATGAGGGGTGTGGCGGGCTGCTCCAGCGAGTCCTGGAGGAGCGTGAGTGGGGACGCCGTGTCCCGCAGATTCAGTAATTTTGAGATCAGGAGCAGATTATGCGTCCTCCGATGGGACAGATTGACAGGAGCCATGGCGATAGGGTTTGAGGTGTATGTGGCAGCAAAGTAGCTGAAGTGGGGTTAAGAGGCGCCACTGCAAAAATTTCGCGGTCGAATTTACAGTTGAGGCTCGACGGCTCGGCCCGTGGGGCTGCATTGCTCCGGGCTATGATATTTTGAATCGGCATTTCGCCCGGATTGAAGAGTATATTTTGAAAATGACTATATCTTGGGTTTGTGGTATGGTTTAAGTTTCATTGGCTGGCATACCACCATGGATATTTTTGGTAGATCGGACATCTCTAGCTGTGATCATCAAGGGCCCCGCTTTCTATGTTTCAATGTAAAAAGCCATTTACTCTTGCATGTTCTGTTCCGGCATGCTCAAGCCCTTAAAGCGGGACTTAGTGATATTTTTAGCAATGACCACGGTCTGGGATTATGGACTGCGGCCACTAATACAATAAAGTGGTATGTGAAACCTACACGCATTGATGGCCTTTGTCAAGTGCCAAAAAGGAAACCCTTGAGCAAAAGCCAGGTCTGCCTCATTCATTCTCGTTGTGCTTTCTCAAGCCATCGTAAGCCCCGACGACTATTGAAGATTGCTGTATGAAGATACCAGTCAAGGTACCTTATATGGCTTATGAGGTATATAACCTGATGAAGACAGTTCTTGTCCGTCGCAGGGCGTAATGCCAAATAGGGCTTATCATTTAAAGCACCAATGAGTAACTGCTGCTCGCCTTAAGCTTTGTCTTTTTCTTTCAACCTTTCAGTGTTAGAATAGAACAAGGTACTGCGAGTGGTTTTGTTTGTCTGTCCCACACAAAGATGTTCAAATAAAGGTCGTCGCGCCTATTGTGCCTCTGAATATTATATAAAGGTCTCGAGTTCATGTCCTCGTAGTTTCACACGCTCGCATTCTATCTTCAACCACTGCTTACTTCAATCCTTACAGCTACAAGCCCTCGGTACATTAAACCGAAAGCACCAGGAATACCATCGTGATGCCGACTTATTACTGTAACGTCTGGTTTCTATGCAACGACAACGCATTGTCTGATTTTGGACTGCTTCAGAAGGCGTTGAGCCTTGTTAAAAGCCGCCAAGGTAACATTACGACCTCACCCGGACGTAGCGGAGGCGGCCGACATTGTCTAGCGATCCCGTTTGGAGTTACATACTCTATTTCAGCGCCTATCGCCGGTAGCATGGAGCAAAATTTGTTTATAATGGCCGAGGGGAAACTTGATCAATGGATCCTGGGTCATCGTCGCACTGGAAATCTTCCTTTTTGTCGCTACCATCTCTTTCAAGCCACTGACTAGTTGAATCGTGGAAATCTCGCTGAGGCATCGAGGGAACAGATTTCCTAGGAAGGTTGTCATTTTATCCTTTGATCTGTTACTGTTATTGTCATTTGGCTTTCTTGTATTGGGTATATCCTTCTATCTTCAACTTACCCTACCAAATTTGAGAGAATCTTGGTGTCTTCAATTAGTTAGCTTTAGAGTTGATCATGTTCCTTGAACCACATGGCGCAAATCCAAATCGACCTCGACAATGGCACCAAAACCTAGATATATGCTAATTTACAAGGAAGCACAATAAAAGAATAATGAATAAGTGTTTTTCCTTCGGGGCTTTTACAAAAAAAGAAAAGACCCAAAGTCGAGTCGGGCGGCATGGGGCGATATCAAATTGCGCAAAAGGTCTTCCCGGCCACCGGAATAAACTTCTCTTCCAGCAGCGCTGGCTGGTTCCCTGTTGCGACAACTTGATACCCCCTCATCTCATGTTCTGCTGATAATGCGCTGTTCTCTTCCTCTCTAATTCGTCCGCCCTCGTTTATCCCGATATTAGTGAACGAGCCAGCAACTCTCATCTCGTCTCGGCACATCCTACCGCCCGCACGAAACCAGCTCTCGCCTTGGGCAATCACCATGGCGGAGCCTCCAGCCAAACGCGCTCGGCGTCTTGACAGCAGCACGATGTGGGATATGGATGATTCTAATACTCGCTCTGCGGAGCCAGACTCGGATCTTGATCGCAAGCGCCCACCACCCCCGAGAGAAGACCGACGCGACGCCCAGCGTGACGATCGTCGATACCGCTCGCGCTCCCGCGATCGAAAAGATACAAATCAAGAACGGAGCTGGTCTCGAGGTCCTCGTGATAATGACCGAGACCGAAGGGGCCGGGATGGTCGCGGGGGCAGGGACAGCAGAGAATATGGCCATAACAGGCGAGGTAGGCTACACGCTACCCCAATTTCTGCTCACAGAGTAGTATCTCTGACCAGCATTACATCTACAGGGCGCCCGTTCAAAGGCGACAGACTTCGCGACCGCTCACGTTCACGATCTCCTGTGCGAACCAGCACTAAGACTGCACGATCTCGATCACCACCATCGCGAGGATACAAAGACGATCGCCGTTCTGAGCGCAGAGATTCCCGGGCCCGGGACGACGGGCGAGGCACCAATGGCGCATCGGGTCCTGGCCACTATAAGCAAGACATGGATGTGGACTTCAAAGAAGATGCGGATGAGGACGAGATGGAGGAGATGATGCGGAAAACCATGGGATTTAGTAGATTCCGAACCACCAAGAACACCAAGGTGCCTGGAAATGACATCTACGGTGTGCGGAAGGAGAAGACGAGCAAGTACCGCCAGTACATGAACCGTACGGGTGGTTTCAACAGACCACTCAGTCCGTCGCGGTCGTGATTCTCAAGCTTTTTCTTTTGTTACCCAACTGCCCATACCTATTTTCTGTGGGAGGTTTTCTTTTTCAACTGCTTGTATTCCCAGCACAACTTGCATTCGTGGAGTATGGTACCCTCGGTTTTTTGAAGATCAAAAATCAACGGCAAAGGCTTTGTTATCTTAACCACATAACTACTCATGAAAGTCTGAGCAATTTAGACATATTATATTTTATTCCAGAAGGACTTTTAGGACCCTGTTAGGACTCCTTTAACAAAGCTGTCCAGAGTAGAAAACGACGCTGCAGTTGATGTAAAAAGCAGCACATGACCGGGCTTACCACGGCAGTGACGTAGCCTGCTTTTCAACCAACACCGGTTCTCCCACTTGCTCTTCTCAACACTCCCCAACGTGGCTTCGTTACGATCACTAGCTCCCAAGATCGCGCCGATCAAAAAGATGTCGGCTGCAGGAGATCGCCGTGAAATTGTTATCATTGGTAAGTGCAGACTGTTTGCGAACTTGATATTCCGCGCTCTGACTTTAGAACATACTGACAACTCTCTTGATAGGTGGTGGCATCATTGGATGCTGTTCTGCGTACTACCTCACAAGACACCCCTCTTTTGACCCATCCCGTCATAAAGTCACACTTCTCGAAGCTTCCGACATTGCAGGCGGGGCGTCAGGCAAGGCGGGCGGACTTCTTGCGCAATGGGCTTATCCGAGTAACATCGTGGGCCTCAGCTTTGCGCTACATGCAGAACTTGCAAAGGAACACGATGGAAAAAACCGATGGGGTTATAGAGAGACCAACTGTGGCCAGGTTGTTATCAAAGGCCGTGCCATGACTGAGAAGACTGAGAAGAAAGAGGGCGGGGAGTCGCTGCAGAAGCGCAGCGCAGCTGCGATCTCGAAGCTGAAGTCTGCTAGGATTCCCCAGGACTTGGATTGGATCGAGCCCGATCTTATGCGGGCCTATGAAAGCATGAGCGGACCTGGTGAGACTGCCCAAGTCCACCCGTACCTCTTCACTACGTCGATGGCGAAGCTGGCACAAGAAAAGGGAGCCGAGATCATCCTTGCCCAGGTCACGGATATCGCGCGCCCTAAAGGCAAGGTAGAGTCTGTTACGTACACTGAAAAAGCTTCGGGCGAATCGCGCACCATGCCCGCCAGCGATGTGATTGTTGCTGCCGGGCCGTGGACGAAGGCTGTCCTCCCCGAAGCCCCAATTTCAGCTATGCGTGCCCACAGTGTTGTTATTAGACCGACAAGGCCAGTCAGCGCGTATGCTTTGTTCACAAACATTGAGGTTCCGGCCAACTTCAGCCCCGCGAAGAAGTCACGGCCGACAGTGGCCACGCCGGAGATTTATGCTCGCCCCGATGACACTGTTTATGCATGTGGCGAGGGAGACAAGGAGGTCCCGTTGCCGAAGACATCAGCTGAAGTTGAGGTGAATCCCACGTACATCCAGGATATCATTGATCAGGTAGGCAGTGTCTCGAATGTGCTGCGTGATGGCCAAGTCACTGCCCGGCAGGCTTGCTACCTCCCAAATTGTACTGGCCCTGGAGGCCCTCTAGTGGGCCTGACCCATGACAAGGGTCTCTATATCGCTTCTGGCCATACCTGCTGGGGCATTCAGAACGGTCCTGGGACTGGAAAGGTGATGAGCGAATTTGTGTTTGAGGGCAAGGCCAAGAGTGCGAACATAGGATCACTTGATCCGCGCAATCTGCTCTAAAAGTAAATCTAAATAAACCAGATGGAATCTAGGTATATATAGTAGTTCCAATGTTGAACAAGGTTGCAATTTTGTGTATAGTTTGTCCTGACGCCACTCGGCGCAATCTTCAAGCGGGGAGCTCGGGCCACGTAATTGACAACTCTCCAATGTCGACAATTGACTGATGCGAAGCAAATAATGCATCATTTCAGGACCTCCATTCTACTCACATCGTTACTATATACGATTGGGACCATTGCAAGCCAGGATCCCAGCGATGTATCCATCTTAATTAAAGAGGCCGCGCGCGCCAACAACGGGTCGCTGCTATGGGGCCCCTACAAGCCTAACCTCTACTTTGGCGTTCGCCCTCGCATCGCTAATAGCTTGTCTGCTGGATTGATGTGGGCAAAGGTTGATGATTTCGCGACCGTGCAGCAGAGTATGCTTCACTGGGGTTTTTGATTGCGATGGTTGCTGATACCTGGTTAAGACTTTAGGCACACCTGCGAACAGAATGAAGGCATGGCTGGGTATGGTTGGGACGAATACGATGTTCGGAAGGGTGGACGGCAGACCATTCACGACGCCGGGAATACCCTGGACCTTACGATCGATTTCATCAAGGTGCCTGGCGGCCAGCATGGTGGTAGCTGGGGCTTCCGGGTGAAGGGCACCCCTCGCGAAGATGGTAGCCCTGACCAGCCGATTTCGATGATATTCTATACAACTCTTGAGGGACTGGGCCAACTGGGCGTTGACCCTAAGACTGTGTCGGAAGACTCGCCTGTCGAGGGTGATGTGAGATTCACAGGCTACACTTCTGAGCTCGGAGATTTCTCCATTGATGTCACCGACGGCCCGGACAGCAACGAGTACTTCCAGCATGATCACTCCAGCTATGATGAGAAGCCGTTGGGTCACGGTATCGTGTCTAGTGCCGTGATGCCCCAGCAGCATCTTTGGCAGGCTAAGGGCATCCTGTTCGCCCAGATGAAGGGTGAAGTTGAGAGCACTATCAAGAAGCATGGAACCGACGACCTACCACCACCGGCACAGCTCTTTACAGTTAAGCATGTGCCGGGTGATGGCAACGTTCACATTGTCCAAAAGGTCTTCACGGGTGCCTTTGAATTTGATGTGCTCTTCTCTTCTGGCTCTGCTCCCGAGCCGGTGACCTCGGAGACACTGACCAAGGAGATAGAGGCTTCCTCGCTGTCATTCTCGGAGAGATTCAAGCAGGTCCTGGCACCACAGGCTCCATTCGATTCCGCAGAGTACTTGAAGTTCTCCAAGGCCATGCTCTCCAATCTCATTGGTGGCGTGGGTTACTTCCATGGCGACGATGTCGTTGACCGGTCCGCTTCTCCTGCATACGAAGAGGAGAATGAAGGTTTCTGGGAAGAGACAGCCGAAGCTCGAGCTGCGGCGAAGCCAGTTATTGGATCGCCCAAGGAACTATTCACCTGTGTTCCTTCACGGCCATTCTTCCCAAGAGGTTTTCTCTGGGATGAGGGGTTCCACCTGATGCCGGTGATGGAATACGATTCTGACCTTGCGTATGTTTCCAAGCACTTTTTGATTGATTCGTATGCTAACTCTTTTAGACTCGAAATTATCAAAAGCTGGTTTCACCTGATGGATGAAGATGGTTGGATTGCTCGCGAGCAAATCCTCGGAATGGAAGCTCGTAGCAAAGTGCCGCCCGAGTTCACCGTCCAATACCCGCACTATGCCAACCCGCCTACCCTGTTCATGGCATTGGAAGCTTTCATGGATAAAGCGAAGAGCAACAAGAGCACTCAATTTGAGTTTCTGGACAGCAATGATGTGGCCGAGAGTCTCCGCTCTTCCACCTTGCGGAACCCTGAACTTGCTAATGCTTACCTCCGTTCATTCTACCCGCTGATGAAGAGAAACTACTTCTGGTACCGGAACACCCAGCGCGGCGATATCAAGTCGTACGACCGTGAGGCATTCTCTACCAAGGAAGGTTACCGCTGGCGTGGACGCTCTGTTCAGCATATTTTAACCTCCGGTATCGACGACTACCCCAGAGCCCAGCCACCGCACCCCGGCGAGCTGCATGTCGACCTGATTAGCTGGATGGGTATGATGAGCCGCACTATGCGTCGCATTGCGCAGTACCTGGGCGAGGAAGAGGACATGGAGGAATTCGCGTACTATGAGACTGCCATTACGCGCAATATCGATGACCTGCACTGGAGCGAGAAGGAGCAGACCTTCTGCGACGCTACCATCGATGATTTCGAGGAGAGTGTGCATGTGTGCCACAAGGGCTACATTTCCCTCTTTCCCTTCCTGACCGGCATGCTTGGACCTGATAGTCCCCGGCTTAAGCCTGTTCTGGATTTGATCAGTGATCCCGAGGAGCTGTGGAGCGACTACGGAATTCGGAGTCTGAGCAAGAAGGACAAGTTCTACGGCACTGAAGAAAACTACTGGAGGAGCCCTATTTGGATAAACATCAACTATTTGGTGTTGAAGAATCTTTATGTAAGTGGTGCCCAAGATAATTCTTGTGTTCCAAGCTAACTTTCTTCAAAGGATACCGCCACTTTTCCCGGTCCTCACCAGGAGCAGGCTCGGGAGATGTACTCCAAGCTGCGGAAAAACTTGGTCGAGAACGTGTTCCGAAAATGGAAGAAAACCGGCTTTGCTTGGGAGCAATACAATCCCGAGACGGGCAATGGGCAGCGGACACAGCACTTTACCGGCTGGACCAGTATGGTGGTTAACATGATGTCAATGCCGGACCTGTATGAGAGAGCTCGCACCGGTCACGACGAGCTGTAAGTTGGTTGGTTCGGATGTAAATTAGACAGTCCCGTAGACTCAAAGCGATGGTGGTTGTTTATTTGTGTGCTGCAAGTTGATCATGCATTCACAAGAAAGCTTTGTGTAGTCCATATCAATGGTTGTAAATCAGTGCCGGCGGTCGGAATATTCTCAGTCTTTGCGACGTTCAGGATCTCGCCGGCGATCAGCTGATGAGTAGGTGTGATCTGGCCGACGATAACTGTGTTCGCCGCCTCTGCGCTCGTCGTATCTGCGGTCCCGTGAGGTAGATCGTCTCCGTCGGTGATCTCGATCCTGTGAGTGATGGCGCCGGCTTCGGTGATGGCGGTCCTGCCCCCAGTCATCATGATGTCGACGATGTCTATGCTCCCTATCTCGATCTCGGTCGTCACTGCGATCGTGCCTTGCTCGGCGTGGACTGCGACTACGATCACGTCCGTGCCTCCGGCTTGAGTGTCCACGTCTCTCCGGATCTTTCGCACTAGACATATACTCATCCGCTTTAGTTGTGGCCCCACCCAAGGGAATCAGGTTGGCATTTGCCTCCGCCTTTGTGGGTAGAGGTAGGCCTAGGGCGCGGGCCATAGCTTCTTCTTCGGCATCCTTGACTCGCTGAAGCTCCTCGCGCCGCTTGAGAGCTTTCGCCTCTTCATCATCTCCATCGGCTTTGGCATACCACGAGAGGTCCTTCCCTTGCTGCCATCGTCCTACCGGGGCCATCAGCGAGTGGCCCAGGTAGTTCTCGCGATGGGATGAGTCCTTTACATCGGACCATTTGAACTCGGAGCGGCCGCCACTAAGAAGAACGTCAGTCATTATAGATCACAGGAAATGACGAAAAGTGAAAAAAGTGAAAAGGCTCACCGGCTGCCTTCTTTGCGTACACCCGCAACAAGATCCATGTTGATGTGAAGCTGAAAGGCAAAGATGAAGCCGGGGAGAGATAACACGGCTGAAGGCGGTGACGAGGTGCATTTCATCATTGCGGGCTCCGCATCCCCGCTGTTAACGATAATGTCTCTACCTACCTTGGTTCGATGATGTCCAGTTCATATGCTCTAGCCTTTTTGTGCCCTGCTTCGACGGGGTCCCCGGAAATGATCACAATAGCTTCATCCTCTCCCCCTTTCTCCTTGGCCAATTCTTACCCATATCCGAACTCCTTCTCTACTGTGCCCAACTGGTGACAAGCTACCCTAGCTTGAGGATGTCGTCTGAAAGCGATGGGAGTGTTTGGAGTGATCCTTTCTCTCAAAGTACTCCTGTTGATTACTGTGCCCCCCTTCGACCCCAAGTTCAAGACTTGTATGTTGAAACAGCAAAAGACAGAGTGAGTTCAACTGTTTATGGTTACCCCAGACGTCTCACGTGAGCATATTGGACTAACATCAAACAGTTTCCTGCGTATGTGACAGGTGAATCAGCAGCATAAATGCGGCGGTACTAATTATTTGCAAAGAAACACAGACTACCCCCAACCTCGCGTCTCGACATGGAGGTCTAATCTGGTGGGAGACCCGGAGGCTCTGCTTGGATGTATCATTTGGCTGACAAGTCTTCAGGCGGCTTTTTCACAGAGGCGCAATCTGCTTTTCGTAGCATCAGCAAGCGCGGTCCATGTCTGGGTACCGTCGGGTCCGTTTTCATTGTTGGGATCTCAACCAGAAATGATTATCAATCCCCCGATGAAGTCGCCATTTGCGGAAGGCTATATCGACCGAGCCAACCCGCACACCATCAATGCAACCCTTGTGGATGACCTAGGACTTGACGAGGTTCTTCTCCTTGTCACAGATTCCGGCAATGTGTGTGGCTACCATGTGGAGGCGATCTACTCAGCCCTGGCCCGTTGCAAACAGGAGGGGCTTCAACAGCCTTTTGATGGTGCTCAAGTGAGCCCCTTTTTCATAGAGGATGTTGGCATGAGTGCCTGGGGTCTAGCTACTCACAAGTTCGCCCGTCTGATTGCCGTCAGCTCCAACACCGGGCAGATTACAGTGTATGCATTCGCACTGGTGGACACTGCTGTAAAAGAAGACAAAAAACATCCAGTTCCTCATGATCAATCTTGCAACTGGTTTTCGGACCAAACATGGGTCTCTATCAACAACCGAAAGCAACTGCGAGCGCTCCGGGAGCTCATGCCTCACAACTACCGATCCCGCAACCTACGATTGACCTACAGAGGTCATTTCGACAATATCCCCTGTGTTTCATTTGCCAACTTTGACCTTGATTCCAATGGCGTATGGATGGTGAGTACCGACATCAGTAATAGGGTTATTGTATGGCGGTTGTGGGATGATTTATGGCCCTCCCGAGTATACTACCCCGGTCACCCCACCAACAATCCACCGCAAAGAGGCTGGGCAGTACTACCTCTGGATCCACGCACATTCAAGCATCACAAGCGAAGAGATGAAGCATGCGGATGTGAACCAATCATGGGAGCAGTTGGATCACGGATATTACTAGATGTGTCGAAAGCTGTCGATGAAATTCCAGATGCGGCCCAGCTCGTTGAGGGACCATATGAACCACCTAGATCTGTCACAAACCATTGTCTCCCGGATGATATCTTCTCCTCGGAAGGATGCATAGCTGAGGTCTGCTCTAACTCACCCACAGGCTTGGCACAAGGTTCTTTACAGGCCTCTGACCAAGGCCACGCAGAGGGATCTGGAGGTAGCGTCTCTTCTGCTTCTTCGTTCGATTTGCAGTATGCAGAAAGCGGGTTTGATCAAAACACAAGGGCACGCTGGATGCGCCCTCTGACCAGCCTCTTCGAAGAAGACAACCCACATTTTCGGAATCCTCCCTACGTGTTCCCGGGTGTTATAAGAGATTTGGAGACCAATCTCGACGCTCTACACAGCAAACCAGTTCACCGTAAGACCATACTTGCGGCCCATTCCTAAAAGTTTTTTTACTTGAGGGCCATTTCTGACGAGAACAAAAACTGACTTGTATTCCAGCTGGCCTCCCTCGCTTCTTCCCTGTCATCCATTTTTCCGAGCGCACTATCAGCCTTGCCCCTTACCCGCTGGACTCCGAATATCAGCTGATTTGCAGGAACCCTCTGTTCCAGTCATTTCGCTCTTTTGATAACAGTAGATTCTGTGAGCGTTTCAACATGGTGAAATACGTTCCCGAACTCGGGCTTGTCGTGGCCGCCTCTCAAAAAGGCCGCGTAGCGATCGTCTCGCTCACCTGGCAAGAAGAGGTCGGCTACGGCTTCCGACTTGACTGGATCGTCCCCTTTTTCAGTCAAGAGCAGAACGATGAACGGCCCAAGGTCCCGCTTCTCGGTCTTGCCGTCAGTCCCATGCCGGGCTTCGAGATCCCGCAAGACGTGCCCTGTATTCCCCAGGGTGTCAGCCCTGACGACTGGCTGGAATTCAACTACCGCATACTCAACCCGGACGAGAGTGACGACTCATCATCTTCATTTTCATCCAGACCACCTAGCCCTGCTCACAACCCAACCACCCATTCTGCATTCGGCCCATCTGCAGGTTTCAACCTATACGGTAACTCGTCCGGGGATCTCGCAAGCTCCTCTGGGTCCGAACCATCCGATCCGGGCACCGACGATGTATCAGACGAAGAGGGCTGCAGAACTCACACCCTGCCTGAACTCCACGCTGAGGCCTCGCGCGCCTACCGTCCCCACGAGAACTGGCACGGCTGGCACCCGTCTCGTCACTACCGACTGCTCCTAATTTTTTGTGACCACACAGTAATGAGCTACGAGTTCTGGCACGACTGGAAGGTCAAAGCGACAGCATAACTCCTTCAGAGATAGGGGCATGCCCGATAAGCCAAGACACATGTGGGCATGCGATCTAGGACTGCGTGCCGTGATCGAATGGCGGGGCCTTTGTATGAATATCGCATTGCATTGTCAGGTTCTATGTGATATGACGAGAACCTTGGGTTCGAAATATGAACTGAGCATTTAGTCACTCCTATCATCTCAATCATCCGAAACCAAAGTAAACCTTGGAAAGGAAATAAGCCGCAGCAAATCTGCGGGTGTGAATAGCGGCCCTTGGAAATGTGATTTCTTCAATAATCAAAGGGTAGTTCGATATGTTTCAAAGAAACGCTTAGAAAGTAGCCGATCTAGAAAGACACTTGGGCACTACAAAACATACGTATTTAGAAGTCAAGATCAAATTCACACTCGCTTTCTCTCTATAGAACGCCGTGGGAATGCTTGGTCTGTACAGATATAGTGCATGAGCCTGCCACACGTGTGATAGTATAGGCGCGATTTCAAATCCTGCGAATGCACACCGGATAACCTCCTTAGAACTTCTGTATCGAGTTCATATATATATCCTGAACAGTATGATCATCACGCAAGGAACTCAGGAGATCCTCAAGATCCTTGATCTGTTCCTCATCCTGTACATCCACCAAGGTATCCGGGTCAGGATCCCAGAAGATCTCCAGCTCTTCAATGGTAAGCCCCGACAGTTTCGAAAACGCCTCGCCGACACTCTTTGTCTCATAAGGGTTGGTGAACACGACCAAGCGCTCCTTATCATCCATAACGAGATCCGTCGCACCAGCCTCGATGGCCTGGTCTAAGTAGTCGTCTGCATTTAGTCCGTCCTTCTTCTCCATTGCCACTCGTCCCTTCTTCTCGAAGAGGAATGTCGTGGGCGTTACTGTGCCTCCATAGTTCTTGATGACGTGCCGAATGTCCTGCAGAACACGCGCCTTCTGATCTGTCTGGCACTCAACTACTGCTGCCACCGACCCTGGGAACATGGCTTCGATTGTCAAATTCTCCAACGCCTGTCCTGTCACGCTGAGTCCCTGGCCTCGGGCAATAGCGGCTTCGATCACGGTCTTGGGGATGGATGCTCGTTTCGCATTCGACAGCGCAAGAGTCAAACGGGGGTTGAATTTCGGATCGGCGCCCCATACTAAAGGAAAGATAAATGTTAGTAACATCCTTAGAGCCGGTATTGTTCTCGCACGTACATTGTGTAGCGGTGCTGATTTCCTTGCTCAGAATCTGGCGCTCTTTGCTCTTTCCCTTATCCTTCTTGGCTTTGTCGTGCTTGATGGTGGACCATTTACTGTGACCGGAGAACCAAACGGACGAGGTACTGAATGTGCGACATGGATCACAGATAGGGAACTCACGGGGCTGCCGTAGCAGCCTGCGTAATTGAAGTGCCATATTTCGAGCAAATTGCAAAAGTTGCGCTTATCCGCGCTGTATACATTGCACCCGGGCCGACGGTTTCTCCGTCTCCGCGGGCCACGATAAGGAGAGATGATGCTGTCAACACCTGTTACTTACCACGCTCTTTCTACTCTGATGGGGATACTTACTGTCCCTAAACTTTACAACCAATGTCTTCCTCGGAACCCGCCCTCGTATCATCAGCCCCCGAAGATGCGACCCCGGAGTTGGACGTCCCCAAGCTCCATGCGCTCCCCTCAGAACAACAGGACCTCTACCTGCTCACATTCACCTCCGATCTAGTGCAATTCATTTCCGGTCTCGATGCACAGCAGGTCGTAGCGCAGCAAAAGTTCCTCAAAAAGGAATTGTTCAAGATCCTGACCCTTACCTCCCCCATCATCACGCGAGTCCTCCGCAATAACCTGGGACGATGTTTCGGCGCTATCCTGACGAAAGGTGATCGTGGGATCCTCTTCGAGACGATTACCGAATTGCTTGGGATATTGAATGCGAGTAAGAGTGAGGCGGATATCAAGACCAAATTCGCTGCGGCGCATTGCCTGGGCGAGGTCTTTGCGACGGCTGGCGAGAGTGCATTCATGCAGTGCAACATCGCTGTGTCCAGCACACTTAAGCTACTCAAGTCGGCCAGTAACCATACAGGCTTCCGCGGAGTTCTATTTTCTGTGCTGCGCAAGATCGTCGTGGGAATTGGCGTCCCTATTGACGAGACTACTGCGCGGGATATTTGGAAGCAAGCGCGCAATGCGGCGACCAGTGACAAATCCACGTTAGTGCAGGTCCACGCTTGTCGCTGTCTCGAGCAGCTGATCAATATGACGCCCTTTTTTGATAACGCAAATGACTTTGACAACCTCAAGACTGTTATCTGGAAGGTCATTGACAGCCCCACCGCACCGGTCAGGCATGCGGCAGCTGCTTGTCTTGGTCGGGCTTTGGTTAAGCTTCATGCAGCAGATACACCCATTACGGTGGCACCGAAACCGAAGCCCAAGAAATCCAAAAGGATGTCTAAGAAACCGACTGCCCGTCCGGGAGAAGAGGACGAGGACGAGGTGTCCGAGTCCTCCGTTGCGAACGCCCCGGGTGCTTCGAAAAAGACCGAATCGCGGTTGTTTTTCCTCCTTCCGGACTTGTTGCGACAATTGTCATCGCAATATTTGAAGAGCACAACTTCTAACCGCTCGCGCGCTGGAATCTGCGTGTGCTACAAATATATCCTGCGCAACTTGGGAGATAAGGTCGTCGAAGAACGCTATGGGCACGTTGCGACAAATCTACTCGTGGAATTGTTGAACCACCCAACGGTCACATATAATCGGTTCCGCCTGCTCATGACTCGGAAGTTTGTCAAATCTATTCTTGAAGACACTATCGGCCGTGAATTGCTGCGAGAGAACAGCCAGCTGAATGCCGCCAAATGGATCATCAATGACATCCTCAAGGACTACCCACAGGTCATCCAGGAGCGTCGGGAGCCCAGCAAGTATACTTTGACAAGTGCAGTGAGCGCTTTATCATCTTTGATTTCGTCGCTTGGGTCTGCTTTCGCTGTCCATGCAGATAGCTGCAGAGATGCTTTGCTTCAAGTGCTCCCCCATCCCAGCTACACTGTCCAAATCCACGTCGCGCACTGCCTGCGCAGTTTCGTCCTTGCCTCCCCTCATCAGCTCCTGTCTTGCGTCACGATCTGCATGAATAGCTTGAACCGTGAGATTGGTCAGCTTGGTACGCCGCGGCAGTCATCTCGTCGATGTGTCGGCTACGCCAATGGGCTTTCAGCGATGCTCAGCACTTCTCGTCTGCAACCGCTTTACGGCGCCGTTGACGTGTTTGCCCGGATTTTCTCCCAGGCAACTGACCTCCTGAAAACCAGCAGCACTTCTGAATTACGCGTTGCGAGCACGCAGATTCAAGTGGCATGGATTCTGATTGGTGGTTTGATGCCTCTCGGACCGAGTTTCGTCAAGATCCATCTCTCTCAGTTGATGCTTCTTTGGAAAAACGCCCTGCCGAAGCACCTAAGTAAGGAGAATTCAGCGGCGCCTGGTACTCTCGAGACAAGTTTCCTCACCCACGTGAGAGAATGCGCTCTGAGCTCTTTGCTAGTTTTCATGGAATTCAACAGCAAGCTAATCACAGCGGATGGCGCGAAGAGAATATCTACTATGCTGCAGAACACTGTCGAATTCTTGGATGATCTGCCCCGCCCAAAATCCATGGAAGACATTTCGCAGCGCCTTCACCCTTCCTTGCAGCTGAATGATTTTACCACTATGGTTCGCCGCCGGGTTCTGCAGTGCTTCTCCAAGCTGGTGCTTGTTCATCACCCTAGTCACGGGGATATCATCTCTCAGTCCAGCCTTTTGAGTCTTGCTATCTCTTCTTTCGCGGACCCGGATGCGCAGTACCGCCCACTGGAGAGCTCGATTGCTGGTTCTGCTGGACAATTTGATGGCCTATGGGAACTTTGCGATAACTACGGATTTGGTGTCACTGGACTTGCCAGAGAATACATTCGTGCTGTGCATTCTGGGTCGCACGGGAATGACAGCCCTGCTTGGTCTGCCCTTGACTCTGCAGACAAAGCTGTTGACGACGTTGTGAGTAAGACATCCTACACACTCGTAACATAAAGCTAATTATTTCAGTTGACTTTCCCTGTTTGCGAAGCCAGTGAGCACGATGCGGTTTTATTGTACAGTCTACGAACCGAGGATACACTGGCTGTTGATCCTCCCATCACCGGAGTTGTTAACTCGGCAATCGATCTTTTTGCTGTTGCCATTGCTCTCCACTCGTCCAAGATCCAGGAGAGCAGTGTAGAGCAGATCGCCTCATTTCTCGCTTCCCCAAGCCTTCAAAGGAACCCTGGAAGGAAAGCAGCCTTGGCTGTGAACGTTTCTGTGGCTCTCCTCCATGCCCTTAAAGTCGCAGTCAAAGAGACAGACTTTGTGGCCGGAAAATTGAGCACTTCTACGGACAAGACTCTGCAAGAGCTTATTCAAGTAAGAAATGCCGGGAGATATCATATTGACAAAATTCTGACTTATTGGCATAGAAATTCGTGGTTGACACCGACCCTATCGTCCGCACTATTGGCGTAGAATCATTGGGACGTCTTTGCGACAGCGCCGGAAACGCCTGCACCAACACACAGGTCAATTGGCTTGTCGATACCATCGTCGAAAATCGAGAGCCGAATGCTCGAGCTGGCTGCGCCGCTGCTTTGGGATGTATTCACTCGCAGATTGGTGGCATGGCAGCTGGTCTGCATCTAAAGACAATCGTCGGCGTACTAATGTCCCTTTGCAATGATCCTCACCCCGTCGTTCATTTCTGGGCCCTTGGTGGACTGGAAAGAGTGGCCAATTCGGCTGGTTTGACATTCTCGCCATTTGCCTCTAGCTCGCTTGGGATGCTGGCCCAGCTCTACAATGCCGACACGCATAATGCGGAGGCTGCAGCGTTGGCTACTTCAAACATTGAAATGGCGTTCTTGACACCCGTGGTCATTAGTCGGTGCGTGGATTCACTCATCAATGTTCTCGGGCCGGATCTGCAGGATATCGCCAAAACCCGCAACCTTATCCTTACGCTGCTCCGCCAGTTCCAGTTGGAGGAAAATCCTGCGTTGGTGACAGAAAGCTCCAAATGCTTAGATCACTTCTCGCTTTACGCCTCGAACTTTGTGGATTTCTCGGGATACGTGAAACGACTGCAGACGGAACTTCGCGCGAGTAATTCCTTGATGCGAGACGTGGCTATCCGTGGTCTCAGCAATCTGATGAAGAGAGATGCGGCGTCAGTGGTGCGCACTGCTAGTGAGACGCTCGAGGATGATATCTGGCTTGCGTTTGATGATGCTCCAGACAATAAACCCCTCAAGAGAATGGTCCAGGAATGGATGCAGCAGACTGCGCTCACCGAGACTGAACTATGGATCCAACGATGCCAGAAAATCATGACAAAGACCCGCAATAAAGTGGAACTTCCACCATCCACCGCGGTTCAAGCAACCGCAGCCGATATCCCCGATGACGAAGTTGCCGGATTTGCATCTGCCGTCGCCGGGGAAGGCCAAGGTGACTCCGCCAACGAGAGTGTAGCTGGCCAGGAATTGCTGAAATGGCAGACCCGCAACTTTGCCATGAGCTGCCTTTCAGAACTTCTGGCAACGGTTCAAGAAGCTACCTTGCCAGATCAAAGCATTCCGGCAGAACTGGCTCTCCAGTCTAAGGTCGGAGACATTGTCAGAATGGCATTCTCTGCATCGACTGCCAATGTAATTGAGCTGCGCGTGTGGGGTCTCAAGATCATCGATCAAGTCTTGACTATGTTTGGAAAGACTCCAGACCCTGATTTTGCGGAAGCTTCATTGCTGGAGCAGTACCAGGCTCAGATTGGGTCTGCTCTTACTCCCGCTTTTGCGGCGGACTCTTCGGCAGAGCTAGCTTCTGAGGCAATAAACGTCTCGGCGACTTTCATTGCCACGGGCATTGTGACAAATGTGGATCGCATGGGAAGAATTCTCAAGCTGCTGATCCTTGGCCTTGAAAACTTTGCCAAGAATCCTGACACTACTGAAATTGGTGATCTGAAGGGCTTGAATTCCAACGCTCGAGTCATGGTCAAACTAGCATTGTTCTCTGCGTGGGCGAGACTGCAAATTGCAAGCATCGACCACGAATACCTCAACCGGGTGGTCCAACCTTATCTCGCCAAGCTGACACCGCTCTGGCTTTCTTCTCTTCAAGAGTATGCCCGGTTGCGTTTCGAACCGGACATCTCGGGTGCCCTAGGCACGAGCACGCAGAGTAATGACCTGGATGAGGTGTACGCTGCGTTAAACCGTGAGACGCTCTTAAAGTTCTACCAAGATACCTGGCTCAACCTCGTCGATGCAATTGCTGGTCTGGTTGAGAGAGATATTGACTTTGTCTTTGATGCTTTGGATGGCAAGCTTCAACCAGCTGAGGAATCCAACGACCCTGAGAAGGAGACAGGAAGAGAACACTCTGATAAGGAGGTTGCAAAGGGCGAAGCGAAAGGAAAAGGACACGACATCAACTATCGTGAAGAGCCGGTCGCATTCTTCTTCGTCCTGTTTGGGCTTGCTTTTGAATCACTGGTCGATCAGACAACAACAACCTCTCAGCGTTTGGAGATCCTCCAGGCTCTTAAGAGGATCCTGAGACCAATCATCTCTGGAAATGCTATTTACCAGGACGCCATCTTCTCGGAGACGATGGATACATTCGATCGGCTTGTTCTGACCGAGAGCATTCCCATTCAGACCGTTATCGTCGAGATCGCCCAGAACTTGTCACTGGACCATCCTGCTGCCAAGAGTGATCAGGAGCGAGGCGACCATCTATCGGACGATATCGAACAACTCTTCGAGCTGACCCGGAGTATCATCCTTGTCCTGGCTGGGATGCTCCCTAACCTGCGCGAATCGACTCCTCTGGCAAGATTCAACGTGTCTTCGGATGATTCGCTGACGCTCATCCGCCTGGCACTTCGCTCCCTCGTGAATGTTGCATCAGTGTTCCCATCCATCATCCGCAATGATCTCCACGCCTGCATCCTGCATATCTTCACCACCATCCTCGCGACTGGAGTTTGCCAGACCGAAGTTGTTCCCCAGGCTCTGCCGATCTTCCGACAGTTCGTTCACGGCATAACTCACATACCCCAAGTTTCAGAGGACACTGATGTGGTCGCCTTCCAGTTGCGTGGCTGCCTTACTCGGTTCTTGACCATCCTCACCATTGCTCAAAGACGGGAGTCGGATTCTTCTATGGCATGTGCTAAGAATACCCTCCTGGCCATCACCTTCCTCTTGACGGCAGGTGGACATGTCCTCCCTCCCCAGGACCCAGTCATCAACCGCGTTCTGGACGAGCTTCTCGACTGCCTTCAAGACGTTGGACTCGCCACCGTGGCTGCGAGCTGCCTTCGCTCGATCCTACTCAAGCCCAGCCCTCGCTCCATGACCGACGACGTGATCTCTCGGTACCTCATCCCGCGGCTCATCGCTTTCCTTGTCGGATGCCCAGCCGACAATGGAGATGTCTCCAGCGACCCTGAGAACTCGCGTGTCGTAATTGCCCGCACACTCGTGTCTTGCATGGGCAATGGTACCTTTTCTTCTGCCGAGATGCCCGCCGCCGCTTCACTTATCATGTCTGCCCTGCTGGCCCGCGCCAAGCGGGAGGGACAGGCCGTTCACCAGGAGTCAGCTGGTCATCTCCTCGAACTTGCCAAGACCGACCAGCCCATCTTCCGAACCTTGGTAGCGAACATGAGCGCTGACCAGAAATCGCTTCTGGAAGAGGTCCTCCGCAGCGCGGGTGTCGGTGCAGGAGCCGCCAAGACAGGCGAAACAGTAGATAACACACCACAAGCTGCGCCCAGCATTGCCCTACGCATGGATTTCTAGGCTACAAGCTTTTCATCTCAATGCCTTGCTTGTAGAAAGTGACAGCCCTGGGGTGCCAGCCATCAAGCACATAAAAGTGATACGATGTGATGTATAGTGTGACAGAAGAAATGTACAGTTCGCCCTAGAGGTGCATGATAATAACTATTGGAATAAGATGTTTTGTCAGAGGAGACATGGATCAATTTATGGATGTAAATTCAGTACAATATTCTCAAGTATTGCGCCTTCTATAGACATAGACCTCTGCTTCCTCTTCGTTTTGGGAAGTTCGAGGCGCGCTTATCTCATCCACATCAGGTGATGCCATTTACGCTCTTCACTAGAAATCCAAGACGATAACTCTTTACCGGCTCCTTCTGCGGCCTTTGTCTGGTCTATAATGCCGCCAGATCGAGGCCGCGCCTCTCGAGCGTGCATCTCATGCAGAAAGCAGAAGACTCGCTGCTACGAGCCTGGCGTACCCGGTAAAGCCTGCCTGCGATGCGAAAGGCTTCGCCAGAGATGCTCGTTGGTCCAAGTTGAGGAAGCTGAGGTGGAACCGGTGCCTCTTGCTTCTAGTACGGATGTTCGGTATGGTTTTGCTTATTGCTACCCCTCCAAATCTCAACTTCCACATACTGACCCCTTAACAGCCTAGAGCGTCTTGAGAGAACTGTAGCAACTTTGCTTGACAGGCTAGGAGAGGCCCCGAACAGCGCCGACCATGGCTCGAACAGGCCTGCAAGTGCACTGACGACCCCTGATCCTGGCGAGCGAAGGTTACAGGACACGGAATCTTCTGCTCCAATTATGGTAATCCGTGATTTAGCCACCGATTCAGGTGTCAAACCATCTCCAGATACGACATCTCCAGGGACGCTACTCGATGACCTCATCGCGCCTGACCTGGCTTTAACCCTTATCACTATGTATGTCAAGCCTTAATTTTGCATATAAAAGCTTTAAATAACCGTTGACTCAGTTTCCTCGAGCACTATGGCCGCTGGATTACATTTGATCCAGAAAGTGATCCAGCTATCCTATTACCTCACCTGAGAAGGTCACCTCTACTATTTTGCGCATGCTGCTTGATCGCAGTGCGGCATACTTCCGAGGGGCTAGCTGCAAGTCTCGCACCGAGACTCTACGGGTATGCTAAATCTTCGGTCTCGAGTACGCTTTTAGTGGCGTCGCAGTCGATTGAATTCTTTCAAGCAACGCTGGTTCTATGCATGTGGTCAACAACTGTAGGACAAGTGCCCTTGAGCATTGACAGTTGGCTTCTTAGTGGCTTTGCTTTACAGCATTGTCAATCTAGTCCCCTGTTCACTGCAATTTCCTCGCAGTCTCAGCAGCAAATAAGGATGAATGAGAGGACACTGGATCGGTGCTGCCTATGGAATCACTTGTGTTTGGTCCATCTACACTATTGTGTTGGGACCAATCGCCGTTCTATGTTGCAGGCCTGGCAGATTGAGCGCTGTCGCGCAATACTTGACTCGGATCATGCCACCAATTTTGAAGTACGCATGGTTGCTGAGATATACCTTTACTGGACTGTCTATGAACATCTCATCGAGGAGTCTGTCGATCTGCTTAAGTCGGTGGCGGCTTTGCAGGCATGGAGGAAAAGATGGGAGTTTGTTCTTGGTGAGACTTTCCACGCTGATACCTTCTGTCTTCCTAGACACTGACATGGAATCCCAGATCAGCCAAGATCTCAATTCCTCTTGATGGGATTCCATTTCTCAACCCTACTCCTATACGAGCACGCTTTAAAGTCAAAGACGGCTCGAGCTCGCGAGTCCGTCGTCTCAGAAATGATCCGCCATTCAACAGCTATTGTTCATGTTGCTATGGACACGGTGGATGAGCGCACCCGCCACCTGAGTGACCATATCTACCACATGATTACTTTTGCGGCTATCATTATCTGCCGCCTGCTCAATAGCTACGAACAACAGCTGAGTACGGCCTTTAATGTTGAGCAGCTAGATGCTCTGATCCAGGACCTTGTCCAGTGGCTTCATTGCATCGGCTTGCCATGTCATGCCGCACATACACTTGGCAATCTAATCGCTAAAGTCCATCAAAAGCTCCGCCCCCGCGTGGAAAAGGCACCTTTGCTTGCGCCTGTCGATGACCTGACGGAGGAGAGTTTTGCGAATTACTACTTCCCTGAATTTTTGGGTCTGGGACCCTCGGCTAATGGAAACTGGGATTTCCTTTCAGATCTGAGCTTTTTCCCGCAGAGCCCAAACAATTCATGATCTGGATTAGACTGAACCTCAAGACCACTAGAAAAGATCCAAGAAGACCAAGCTACGAGACAGGGCATGGAATCACTCTTTGCACTCTCTACGGTAGGCCACAGACAGCATAAAGGGACATAATTATTCTTCTCTATATTGGATGTCTCACTACAATACTTTCCCCATCTAGAGTATATAGAGATACCGAGGGAATAATTACGTTCCGCTTTCTGTTCACTTCCTACAATCAATGGTTGTCACCACTAGCTAGGCTAGGCTAAGAAGGAAAGAACCACGTGTCGCAGTCACCTTGGTGACAATCAATATCTACCTGGAAGTTGTCCAACAATCTCATACACCGAGCTTGCAGAGCTTCGCCAGCGGCTCGATAACGGCCCGCATCCAACCTCCAAAATCGACATCCTCATGAAGTCTATCAAAGAAGACGACAACCCCCGCTACGCGATGCAACTTACCTTGCCGAAGGCCTCTAGCTACTTAGGGACCGTATCACCAACCTACCATCTAGAACGGTTAGAGACAAAATCAGTGTCTTGGCAATTCAGCTCGGTACTCAAGTCGTCTAGCCCGATCACACCAGGGATGCGTAGACCTAAGCCCACTTTAAGCGGCGGTAAAAGGAGGATCACACCGCATAAACTCGAATCGAGAAATAGGATTACTATGATATAGGATAACGAAGGACGATCTTACTAAGGGTATTGAGCCTCCCGTAGTTTAGGGGAGATGTTATAGGGATTATATCATTTACCACATAACCTCATGGATAGTAGATAGGATGCTTAGAGCATCATCTTTAGTTTATTATCAAATAGAATCACAATTCTAGTTCTTACCATAATATTCTCTATCTCTTACTTTGCTCTTACTTTGCTCTTTATCTTGTATATTTCCTTATATCCTTATATCTTCTGCAATACACTGGTCCGTTTGATGCGTAGGACTTGAAATACTTATGTCCCTTTTCTCTCTATCGCCTGCCGTAGCACTCTCATAGGCCTCCACATCGCTTCTCAATCCAACGGAACACCGGAAACACTATGCTAGAAAATGCAAATGTGAGCTCGTGGCCAATATTCCCACCGCTTTTCCCAATAAGCGAAGCAATCGGCCCGGCGAACCATGTCACCTTCATTCCGAGGGCAGCTCCGAGGAAGCCAAATGCGAACGCCCCAATAGCTGCCCATCCAAAGGGCAGGCCTACCACGTCGTTCCAGGCATCCCAATTATATGAATCCCACCCACGACGGAAGATAAAGTGTTCTTCCATCACGACAGTGATGTGAATTACCGTCCAGTATCCAATGACACTTAGCAGTGTCTGCAGTGTGTCATCGAAATATATAGCTGCGAAACAGCCCACGATGACAGACACGACGAAGCCGAACGTGACGAGAATGACCCGAGGAATGCGCATGGCCCACGGACCGAGATTCTGGACGTGGAGTGCGAATGAATAGTTGTTGGGGATGTTGTTCTGTGCGCATATGATCAGCGTATGTCATGGACATGAGCTCCGAAGAACGAGCCGCAACTTACTGGGATCGCGCTCAGCGCTGCTAGAACCATGAGAAACTTGCCGAATCCACCTGCGGGTTCCAGCGCCATTTTCAACAATCCTCCAATGGAAGAAGATGTATACGCATCCTTCCACGCCGTATTCGTCACGACACCGCTATACATTGCAGCTCCAAGCGATTGAACCAACACTGTGGGAACAAAAATACCAATGTATGTCGCACTGAAGATCTTCCACCGTTGAGTGTTGGCCGGCATGCGCACATTATAATCTGCCGCGCAGTTTACCCAAGAAACAGAGAAGGAGAAGATGCTTGCCATGTACGTGAGGACTGCTGCCGCCTTGTTCGCGCCCTGAAGGTGCTTGCTAGGCTCGCTAGTGAACGAGGATGCACCCGTGCCAGCAGCAACGCACCACACGATCAGAGGCGGGATCCAGATATATGTATCCAGACGATGGATCCAGCTGATCCCCAGAGCACAGATTATCCAGACCGAAGTGCAGATCACGATGACACCCGCCCAGGTGGGGAACCTTCCATCAGACAGTGCATTGAGAACTGAAGCTCCTGAGATGGAATTGATTGCATTCCATCCCGTAGTTGCAATCATAGAGAAGATGACGACGAGCATGTTGCCCCAGTAGCCGAACGAGTATCGTCTATGGTAGCGAGCTTGTTAGCTGGGCTGGAATATAAAGCGAAGAGAATTGGGATTATGACGCACGAAAAGGTCGTCATTCGTAGACCTGTTAGGCCCACCGTGGCTGTCCACGCTGGAAGTAAATCGCTTGCGAGGTTAACGACTAGGATGATGATGAAACAATCCCAAAATCCAAGACCTAGAGAGCCACCCAGGGATCCGATGTTGAGCGTAGCAACGGCCATGTTTGCACTCAACCTGTTTTAATCCATTAGAACTGATCTATACCTTCTCGGAGACACTGGGATCATACCAGAAAGTAGCAGCATTCCAAAACTTGGTCGTATTCTGCTGCCGCTGGTCATCGGTAACACGTTCAATGCCCCCTTCCTCCATATCGAATCGTCCATGAAACCATGGTTGACTTTCTTGAGTGGCCTCTGAGACTTGAGGCTTATCCAAGGGCTCTTGATCCATTATGACAATAAAACAGGGTAAAATATAGGTGCAGATGTACTGAAAGCATTCACTCTCACGGGCCACCAGGAGCAACCCCCTTTCTATATACTATATTTCTCAATTCTCCCTGTCCTTATATCGCAGCCTACTCTCATTGCCCATTACAGTTTACCGATAAGCATATTTGGGGCATATCTGACGCCATCACGACTATCTTCTTGGCTCACTTATCTCACCGCGGCATGCCGCGGCATGCCGGTCCGTCGTGCCCTAAGTCAAACTATGGATACCTGGCTCTCCCTCTTTTCTACAACATAAAATGCTGCCATTCTGCAACTTGTAAGTAAGAATATCTGTGTTTTATTTCTTCTTTTATCTAAACTGAAATGGAACAGCAAACCTTCCGTCGCCGCGGCCTAGGTCTCCAAGGCCTCGACGAGCACCGGGTCTCACCAGGCTACGTCCTCTACTCCCCTCTGACATCCAACACCGCACACCTCGTCTCAACAACCGGCAAAGAAGTACACCGCTGGACCCTCCCATATCGCGCAGGCCGTCATGCCCGAATTCTCCCCGATGGTTCCCTCGCTTACAATGGCGTGCACCCAGACGCTCCAAGACTGTTCCCCATGTGGGCGAAATACCGCGGCGGTGTCATGATGCAGCTCGATGCAAATAGCAACATACTTCGCCAGTACTCCGACCCCTACGCACACCATGACCAGAACCATCTCGACGACGGAACAATCCTCTACACCACCGTCGAGCCTCTCAGCGCCGCTGAGGCTGCGCGTGTGCAGGGTGGGATCCCCGGCAGCGAAGCGCCTGGCGGTATCATCTACGCCGACTGCATCAAGCTCGTAGAGCCATGGTCCGCGTCGAATACATCGTCTTCGGCCGATTTCGAACGTGAGGGAACGGGCGGCGCAAAGCTGCTCTGGTCATGGCGTGCAATTGATCATTTGGACTCCGAGGCATTTGCTGCGCACTCGCATTACCCGCGTGAACACTGGCCGCTTATCAACAGTGTTGCCTTTGACAGTGATGGGAATATCATCGCCTCGTCGCGTAATGCTTCCTCCGTCTTCGTTATTAGTCGTCAGACGGGTGAGGTGCTTTGGCATCTGAGTTCGCCTATGGTAGCTCAACAGCACTGTGCACACGAGATTACATCGTCGGGCGATATTCTGATTCTTGATAATGGGGTCTTTAGGCCTGGGGTTTCGGTTCCCTTCTCGCGCGCTATTATTGTTTCGCGCGAGAAGGAGGTGAAGTGGGAATACAAGGATGCATCGACTGGAGGGCTGGGCTTCTTCACGCCGTTTATGGGATCGGGGCAAAAGCTTGGCAATGGGAATGTTTTGATTTGTGAGGCTGCTACAGGGCGCATTTTCGAGGTTACTGAGGGCGGGTGTTTGGTGTGGGAGTTTGTGGTGCCGCAGCTGCAGGATTATAAGAGGGTCATGGCGGCGGAGGAGCTGGAGGAAATGGAGAGGATTGGGTTTTCTAATCAGAGTAATGCGGTCTTTAGGGCTTATAAATATGCCCCGGAGGCTGTGCCATGGCTTAAGAGGTGAGCGTTGGACTTCCAAGCTCGATCGGAATGATGTTTTATTTTTCTGTTCGTATTTGTGCATTGGGAATTGTATATTTTAAGAAGAAGTGAGGTGTCTATCCAGTTGTGTATGTGGGGTATCAGGATCAATATATATGTATAGTGATACAACCCTTCTCGGTTGTTGAGATAGGGCTCATGGATATTGGAAAAGAAGAAAAGGAATCGGTGTAAATGAACATGCTTAACAAACAAAGGAAATTCTTGGTAAAAGCGAGTGGTCTCAACCTAAGGATTCGCCGAGGTGAGTTTCGGATGGCAGGTCCGTCTGAATTCCGGTATCGTGAACTACATGAGTTTCCTTTGTGACTTGCTTGTCGACAGGCTTCTCGACCACGTCGACCTTTGAAGGGTCGGGCACCTTGCGGGTGGAAGCGTACTTGAGGAAGACGATGATCATAACTAAAGAGATACGGTCAGTCTGACATTTAGCTTAGTATGAACGAAAAACAGTATATACTCACAGGCACAAGTGGCAATCGTCAAAGCAGCCCGTCTGGTAAGAATCCATCGCAGACCTTCGATCTCGCTCTTGCCGTCACTGTTGAGCGATACGGTGATCTTGTAGTTCAGTTCCTGGACCGAAGTGTCGATAGCTCGCTGCTGCTCTCGCGTGGCCATCTTGTGATCGTTGAACATGCCCTTAATGTCGTCTTTCATTCCCGAGAGCTCTTGGTTGAGACGTTGAGACAGGATATCCGCTTCATGCTCCAGCTGCGTCCGTGCAGCACGCTGTCTCTGCACCTCAGAGTTGCGTGCGGTCTGCAACGACTGCTGAAGCTCCGAGCAAGCGGCTTTGAACAGGTACGACTCGTTTTCGACATCCGACTTGGAGGTCAGACTTTGCTTGGCATAGTCGAGGTTGCTCTGTAGAATGCTTCGCACAGCTTTCATAATCGTGACCGACTGCTCTCTGGTATACCCGCCTTTTGACAGGTCGAGAACCAGCGAGTAGGTATCGAAGTGGTGCACATAAGGGGCGGGAGACAGGTGTGGCGGTTTTTTCTCCGTAGACGGACCAGTCGGTGCCAGGTAGTTTGACGGAGAGGGCATGTGGTAGACCTCGTCAAAGGTGCTCTGGTTCGTGTAAGGAGGCATCTGCGACATCTCCTCCCCCGCGTCCTTTGGCGGCGGCGTTGAAGAGCCGGAGAAGGCCTCTGCGCGGTCCTTCTCCTGTTCTTCCGAAGTTTCCGGCTCCGATGTGGCATGTCTGTTCATTGTTTCGGCAGCGGCCTGTTCTGCTGTAGAAGCGGCGGCGGCATCGGCGACTGCGTCTTTCCGAGAATCTGGTTGCTGCTCTTGCGATTGCGACTCCGCCTGCTCTGGTGGAGAAGCCCCCTCTTCGGGCTGATGGGTCACATCCGGACCAATAGGTGTCTTATATCCGGTCTGCTCTGCTGGTGCATCCATAGACCGTGCTGGAGGGGGCATATTCCGTTCAACGGCTGGTCCATAGCGCCGGTGATAGGACTGCTGATCGCGTCGGCAGCTGGTGTGGAATTTGTGGCGGAAGGCAAAGGGCCGAAAAGAGCGGTACGTGGTCGGCTGGCATGACCAAACAGCACGCATCCAATTTGGATATAGGAAAGGGAGCCTAGGAGTGGCCATGGTGGGAATTGAAGAAGTCAAGAACACTTCCCGTCGGCGAAGTCTGGATGACGTTTGTCCCCCGCGGGAACAGCCATTACGTAATCGCCCAGCTTACCCTGTTCAGCGCAGTGATTGGTCGGTTTTATACTACTTGATGTAGTTCCCGATCAAAGAGATAAAGAGATATTGTAAAGGGGCCTAAATAGGCGGTCATGAGCTATATTCTTGTCAGTATAACAGGATATCTGGAATGGCGTATGCCTAGAGATAGATATTCTCCTAGGCCCATACATATCTCCTTGGTCTGCCTACCGATAAGTGTACCAGGTAGCGTGTGACAAGCTTGAGGTTTGTAGAAGCCATTTCTGACTCAAAGGTATCTAGTTAAATATTGATCAACAAAGCAGGCAATTTGGATAGCATGTATACTCACCTATTTGTGCCCAGGCTCACACATATATCTATCACCATAGATCTTAGAGCTAGGCGTAGCCTAGGCACCTAGGCAAGCTTCACTTTCGGCTGATCAAACAGACATCAGGATACAATCTTAAGGGCTGGGATTTAGACAAACTCTTTCGGGTTGATTGCCTAGGTGATGTCAAGTCTCTAGACATAGTATGACATTCAATAGTAGGTAATCCAGAGTGAATATGAAATGTGCGAGCAACCTTGGAAATAGGTGGAGACTATTAAGAAAAAGAATCTAGATCAAAATTTTTATCTCCATAGACCTGTAGCTGCCTAGGCAAATATACGGAGTCTCGTGTTCTACTTATAGTAGGCGCCAGGCCCAAATTCGCGAGCTCTCACTTCGCGTCATCGCTCTCCTTCCCACACCCTCCCCTTCACCCACAACAACCCCGCTCTCTTTCGCAAACTGCTTCTCGAGTCAATACAACTTACATCAGGTCCTCTCTTGTGTCGGTATTGATACGTTCAAACAAGTGCGCCTCCGCGCGACTCGGATTCCAAAGCTTGCGGTGCTTTACCAGCACCGACCTCTTCCACTATGGAGGCACCGCGAGTTCCTCTATGCACACTGTTACTACAGAATGCTGAGCCTAGTCTTCATGACTACAATCGTCTACTCTCAAGCATCGACAAGTACTACACTCGCCTAGAAGTAGGCATGCAACATGAAGCCCTCCGAGACCAGGTCACGTTGAACCCCGCGCGAACAATCTCGCGTCTCGAGAAATCCTTTACCATCTTGAAAGACAAGAGGCTATCTACCTCAATTGCAGAGGAGATTTTCAAAAGCGTTGTTGAAAATCTCGTCAACTCGCCAGACCACATCCTTACCCGAGAGCAAGCTATCCAGCTGGTCGGGTCCTCGCTCCCCGTCATTACTCGCTACCCGGCAGCCTACTTGCAGCTCATTGCAGATCTTGCTCTTACATACGAAGGAATGTTTGAGCACTTGGTCACCGATGAGAAATACTGCTCTGCCATGAAGTCATGGTTGCTTTTGAAGCAAACACACCTGAACGTTCAAACCCTCATCACGGTTGCGGACAGACTCATTGGCATGTGTGACACCTGCTCAGATCATGGTGTTGGTGACGTGCCTGAACGCTGGAACAAAGTCAGAACTCTAATGGTCTCCTTGAATGCCATGATTGAGTCCCACCGCAAAGACAACCAGAATCCCAACCAGAAAGAGAATCTGCCTCCAATTGGGAAGATGCGTGCTCTCAACCCAGATGACAAAAAGTCCAATCGGACATATACCGTCAAGGCCCAAGAGGGCTCATTCAAGATACCTCAGCCAGTTCTTGAAGGCCTGGAGTTTCTTAATGGGCCAAAGATAAGTTCCGCTGGTCATCTTAGCCACGCAGTGGGTTTTCTTCAGAACGAAAAAGTACCCGAGCTCTTGCACAAAGCATTGGAGAGCTTCCCATGCAGAGTCTGCTTAGAGAGACTGATAGGAACTGGGAACACATTCTCGAACCTAGCAGATCACCTTGATCATCCAAGTTTGATTACCAGCGATCCAATCGACATATTTGGGAAGAAAGTCGGCGTATGGAAGGTTTTACTGTCTGATGCCGCAACAAAGAATGCGAAGAAGCTGGCTCGGACAGGCAGCTTTTCACGCGTGGAGATGAAGCTCAGGGAGCTGGCCAGTGGTGCATGGAAAGGGAAGGACCTCTCACATTGCGTGGGCTCCAAGAAACAAAAGAAAGAAATGCTCGTTCCGGTCCTACAGGCGCGGGTCACTCGCAACGTGTCAATTCTCTGGCAGCTTGATGTGGGATCTGAGCACCATTTCCCCAGCATCCGGCAGCAGATTGTCAAAGTCTGGCAGATTACCAAGTCAGATGATGAAGTTGAGACTGCCATCAATCACATCATTAGCCTGCAGAGTTACTACACTCCGGAAGCCATCCATCTCTGTCAGAAGCGTCCCGGGCAGCACCCTGATGGCAGTTTCTTTCCAAACAAGCTTGACCCTTTCCAGGCAAGCAACGCTCAGGTAAAACCCATGGGCGCAGCTAAGATTGATTATGCTTTGATCGATATGTCAAGTAAGAGCAACCCTCAATCACTATTATCAGGAAATCATTTTATGAGTTACGAGACTAATGCAATCTAGGCAAGTTCTACAATGTTACCGAGCCATTCCTCAAGTTCATTGTTGATACGACAGGCCGTGAGGAGTTTCCCTTTGACCTCTCGCCTGAGGAGATGCAGATTGTCGGACACTTTGATACCTCCAGCCTGATCCTGGGAAGAAGCGGTACGGGGAAGACCACATGTCTTCTTTTCAAGATGCTTGCCAAATACCGAGCGAGACAGGCTATGTCCGACGAGAAGTCCATTCGCCAAGTAAGAAGCCCGTGTGTCCAATTTTAGGTCTTGCGGTACTAATTGAACAGCTTCTCTTGACTCGGTCGCCATTTTTGGCTGCAAAGCTCCAGGCTTATGCCAGGAGCCTGATTGACACGCAGTTTGGAAGAAGCTCAGATGAAGCGAGGCCTCACGGCGAAAAGCCAGAGTCTTTCTTCACCATGAAAGATGAGGATTTTCCGTTCGTCTGTACCTACGACGAATACTTGGATCTTATTGAGAATACTTTCAGGTCTGTTTCCCATTTTTTTCATACCAATAGTCACTATCTCACTTTTATTTAACATTTTATAGACGAGCAAACCGACAGGACTTCCTAGGGAGGATTCATCCCGGGGCAAGGAGTACAAGTGCAGACCTTCAAGCCCTCGACAAGCCTAAAATGGTTGACTTCAATATATTCAAAACAGAGTATTGGAGCTGCCTGGCAGGTATTGTCCCATCGGGGTGCTCTCCGGAGCTTCTGTTTGCAGAGATCATGGGAGTCATCAAAGGCTCAGGAATCTCTGCCAGCACCTTGGTGCCCCTCACTCGTGCGGAGTATCTCTCCAAGACTTCGAAGGTCTCACCAGCCTTTGCCTCAGAAATAGAGCGTGAAAAGGTCTACCAGTCTTTTGAGCGATACGAGCGACAAAAGAAGCAGCAGAACCAAATTGATGAGCTGGATCGAGTCAGCAATCTGTTGAAGTCGGTGAAAGGCAATTCCTCGTTGCAAACCCTGATTCGTCAATCATTTGAAGAGGTCTATGTGGATGGTATTTATTTGGGCGCTTGCTCCGAGAGTCGATGATTGCTAATACTATGTCCAGAAATTCAAGACTTGCGTTGCCTAGATATTGTTCTGCTGCTAAGCTGCCTCTGTGACGCTCGTGGTATCCATTTGGGTAAGCATTCCGACGGGTGGCATCGAATCATCGCTAACAAGATTTAGCCGGGGACACGGCACAATGTATTTCGAAGGACTCTGTTTTCCGGTTCCCTGAAATCAAAGCGCTGTTCTACGACTACTACGAACTAATCTCCAAGGAACTGAATCAACCGTCCATTGCCAAGCCCGTGCAATTCGTGCTGGCCAAGAACTATCGTTCTCATCAAGGCATTCTAAGCTTTGCATCCTGGGTCATGGCAATGCTGTGGAACGGCTTCCCAGAGACTATCGACAAGCTAGACCCAGAGATCGGTCAAACCGCAGGTCCAAAGCCAATTATCTTTGCCGGGTTTGACCCTTCAATCCTCTCGGCTAGAATGATTGGCCTGGTCAAGCTGAATGACCAGGTTGCCGATTTTGGTGCTGAACAAGTGATTCTTGTGCGGGACGAAGCATCCAAAGACAAGCTGCAGGCTCAGATTGGCGAGATTGCCCTTGTTCTTACAATACTAGAGAGCAAAGGCATGGAATTCGATGATGTCCTTGTCTATGACTTTTTCGGTGGTAGTGGACTTGGAAGCAGCTATCGATGTTTGCATTTGCTTGCCCACGGGCAACGTGCAAAATTTGACGCTCAAAAGCACGGGGTAAGTGTTGATTGGGTGCGAAGAGTATAACCATCACTAATTGGACTTTGAACAGGCACTGTGCTCGGAACTGAAGGTATTCAAATCTAGATCTTTGCTGCGAACGTTTGGGTTGGAACTGACTAAAATATAATAGCATCTCTACGTTGCAGTCACAAGAGCCCGAAAGCAGTTGTGGTTCATGGAAACTGTTGAGAATAGCATTGATCCAGTCGTTCAAGCGCTTTCAACTGATGGAGAGATTGACTTTGCCGATCTGGTAAGAAAGACTGATCAAGACGTCGCCGCAAAGGTCAAAGTTCTTCGAGCAGGTGGCTCAGTGGACCCAGAAAGATGGATCAAGCGAGCAGCTCATCTTCTGCATCAGAAGAACTTTGCAGATGCTCTGTTCTGCTTCAAAAAGGCAAATGATCCCCGCGGCATTGCCCATTCTCAGGCATGGCTGCATGAGCAAGAGGGTCGGTCCCGCCGGGCAGTCAATGATTTTGAAGGTTCTATCACGAGTTATGAACAAGCCATCGCACTTTTCCTGGAACTCGAGTTGTTCTCTGATGCTGCTGACTGCTACCAGGCTGTTGGAAGATATGACAAAGCTGCAGGTATGAGCTCCGTCAACCAAATTTGCAAACAATTGAATACTAATTCCACTGACAGAAATCTGGAAGAAGCATGGGCAGATTCACAAAGCAGCAGCGTTCTACGAGAAAGGCGGTCATTTCCGGGAAGCCTCCGATTGTTTCCATTCCAATGGAGAATACGAGCAGGCAATCGAGGTCTTGCGCCGAGGCGAGGAATTTGAGGAACTAATTCATTACATGAAGCGGCATGGCCAAAAGCTCAATTCCAATACCCTGAACCGCTACACTCGACTCTCCAACATCTTGCTGAAGCAAGGTCGAATCTCGACCGAATTGAGGGAGACAACTATCAATCTGCTCGGGTCTGATACCGAAAAATTGGCATTCTTCAAAGAGTTTGAGATGTTCGATCAGATGCGTTCTCTCTACAAAGATCGTCGCAGGTGGTTCGAGTACTACGAGCTGTCCGTTGCTGTTGGAGATCTGCCCGGGGCAATGGATACTCTTTTGACCCGAAAGTTGTTAACGGTTACTGACAAGAAAACGGCTGAATCCATCCTACACTACTCTATGGCTGAGATCCTACTTTCTCACCGAGGCTTAACCGAAAGCAGACCCGAGCTGGAAAAGGATCTGCTGCGGTCATCCCGATCAACACATTTGGAGAAGACTGCTCTGCAGTGGCTGGATATTTTCAACTCAATTGATAGATTCGAAGACGAGGATGCTGAGACTTCATTCAAATCGCTGGTGGCGAGCCCAATTCTAACAGACTTCTTCTGTTTCTTCGCGGTTGCCTACCATTCTGAAATCAAGCTTCTCAATAGGTCCAAACTCATGCACCTGCCAATGGACATCATCAACCATGCCGGTCGAGTCATTCAAACCATGGAAACTGGGGACAAGCAAAATCCAGAGGGTCTAATGCTCCTCTGCGGTCTATGGAGCTCACCAAAAAATCCGACTCAGATGCTTATGCTTCCTTGGTCCCCTCTTAAAATTCATGGAGTTCAGTTGCCCGAGCATTTGTCGTCGCCGGAGAATCTGCGCAGTCAGGCGAGAATCTGGATTCAAGAAAAGTTCTCCAATACCCTTCTACGCTTCGAGGGGTGTGCTTTCAACCTCTTCAGAGAGCTATTTCCCTTGCGGTGCAGTACTTTCCTTGTCCGAGGTAAGTCAATAAGCTAGCTACAGCCTCTGGTTTTCTCTGGTTCCCACTAATTGATTCTAGGATCCTGCATCAGGGCCCGGACGGGAGGATGCCATTTCTTCCACGAAAAGCCAAGCCAAAGTGACTGCTTCTTGAAGTTGACTTGCCTTCTGAATGTTACTGAGGTTCTGAGCAGACTCAGCATCTTGTATTACCAGAGAGTCATGCCAGATACCTTCAGTAAGTCTTTCCTTGGCATGCGGAGACGTTGGTTGCAGTTACTGCTGGATGAGTTGATCTTTGTCTCGTCCTACGAGCATTCAGCCTACGCGATTGCCACTATACGCACAATGTTACAGACCAATCCGACGGTTTTTGCCACCACGGCCTGCCTCGAGGGCTTCCTATTCTATCGCATAAAGGAAGATTGGCATCGGATCAACAGCTTCAGCGAAATTCTTCAGCAGGTTCAGATAGCACACTTTCTTGGTGGGTAATTTCCTGTGTGATTGTTTGGAAACATGACTCACTGAATCCTGACCATACTATAGGGCCTCGGGTTGCTTTAAGCTACACTCGCGCACTAGCAAAGAAGAAGAGCTACGTTACGCACCGTCACCAATCCGGAATGCATCCATTGGAAAACAGCTACAGCGCTGTTCTGGTGGCAGACCAGATCCGGTGGGCCATTGCAGAGAGAAATCTCACAGGTTTTGTAAGACGGCCCTCTCTTGCACTTGTACGGATGCTAACTTGGCCCTTGCAGTATGCCCGGGCTAGGGAACTCCTCATCTGCATGGAACGCGCTGAGCCTTCCAGTCTCTCGAATTTCCACAGCGTGATTGGCATCATTGAGTTTGTGACAACATACGTTGTACGTTGATCTTTCGTAGGGATTCGAGATCGGGCTAACTGACGTCTTCTAGCTATGTCTCGTAAATCCCAACAACGCGATCGTGATTCCTCGGTCATGGACTGTGCAATATCTCCCAGCAATTTACAGGGCTCCGGTGAAGGAGGGCCACGTCGTCCCTGAATCGGATCGGTTCTTGCTTCTTGGACTCCTCAAGGCAGTTCTCATGTCATTCTGCAAGATTGCCGATAGTTTGGAGCGTGCCTTGGACAAGGGTGATTTCTCATTCCAAGTCTTGGGTCGCAGATCTCCAGCCGCAATCCAAAAGAAGCGCATTTTCGACTACCTGACCACAATTCTCTTGAATCTGATGTCTCACCCAGTCTCACCTCGAGGTTTAACTGAGATCTGGGCGAGAGCACAAAGGGTACGTGTCCTAACATATGAGACATGCTCCAAGGCGTGGTCATATCAATCCTGTTACTATCCTCTTTCTAACTCTGCTATCGAATAGGTGATCAATGACGTTGCGCCGCAGGGCTTCGTCCTCTCTACCAATCTCGATAGTTTCCGGAACGCAATGACGCGGGAATATCTTAGTTACAATGAGAAGGACAAACTACACGTCATCTGTCTCGATGACAAGGCCAAATGCCCTCACTTTTTGCGCGGGTTTCCAGCCTCTCAAGATGGACATGTGCAGCTCGGCAAACTTCTCGAAGCCTTATCGCCAGAAGATCACTTTGTCCCCCAAAATGTTAGAAAAGATGCGACCGATATCGATGAATACACGCACCATGAGCTGGAAGTGATCACCAGTCTCCAACGCCGCTGGCGACGCGTCATGAAAGCTCTCGCCGATGCCCGTTTCCTGCGAAAATTCTATGAAGGGCAGGTCTTTCTCCAGCTCTTCGGCCTGTGCCAGCGGAGATTTAGCACTCTTCCAGGTTCAGCCCGCGTGTCCGCGAAGGAAAAAATACGCATCCGCAAGCTGCTCTTCACAGACGGAGTCAACATCCTCGTGGACCTGGACCGCATGGGAATACTTCTCCGTCAGCTGAAGGAGTACTGGAAATCCGTTCTCGAGGACCGACACGTCACTGCTGAGAAGATCGAAGAGCTGGACAAGGTGCATGGGCAAATTGGTTCTATGGAGACCAAGCTTGATGATCTCGCCCAGGCATGGTCGCTAGAGCCCCTGGGTATCCGGATCATCACGGTCACGGCAAAGACTCTCGGTGAGAAGGCTCGTGAGGCCCAGCGCATCATCCGTGCTGTGAAGCAAGAGATGGAGGTTGCGCAGTCCCAGGTCAACGAAGTGGGCATGCACTAGGAGCTATCAACATCTGGAACTGAGAAGGAAGAAAAAAAGGGGGGTGGGTCAAGCCACCGCACGGCCATATTATGATATGATTGTATGATTTAATAATTGATTAATGTATGATTCTATGTTAAAATCTGAAGATTGTAGAGGGTGGGACACAGGGGATTCCTATTTGCCCCATAGAGACACTCAGCGGCTAATTGGCTGTGCATGCTATCTGAGAGTCTGGGTCTCCAGGACTATCATGGTTTCATCACTGCCGATGAAGGCAAGAACTGGACCCTATCACCCTGAGTTATCTCTTGAAATTTTTTAAAAAAAGGAAAGAAAGCGTGGGAAGGGCACCAACGCTTCTTTGGGTAGCTACATCTACATAAAACTCTTCGTCTGAGTCCCAAGTCCTAGTCAAGGACTAGAAAGAACAAGAATGAAAGTCATTTGGAAATCAGCTCGACTCGTTGACTCTATGCTATGCATGTAACGCTGAAATCACATCTATGTCCAAACTTATCGCTCGGCCAACAATCCAAAAAGCATTTCTGTGCGCTTCCAATACTCCTGTGCGGACTTCTGCACTGCCTTGACAGATGCCTCGCTGGGAGCCGCGCTCTTCTGTACACGGTCTGCGACATCAGCCAGCTGATTCGCGTCGCCTAGCATGTTTGCTAGGTACATTGTGTCGAATAAGAGTTGCACCTTCCAGTCGCGTAGGACTTCGGCGTGAAATGGTGAGTTGGGGGTTTCGGTGGCCGTCTCGGCCTCTGTGGAGACTTGTGCATCTTCATCAACGCCGTTTTGAGCAGGCTTATCATCCTTAGTTTTGGATTCTGCATCTGGGTTCTCGGGTTTCCAGGCTTCGAGTTCCTCGAGTGTGGATCCAAGTACACTATCCAGATGCTTCTGTAGTGCATCCTTTAACACCTTCACGGTTGATGGATCCCAAAGATCTGGCCCGCTTTCGTCCATCGTGGCTGTCAGACGACGCAGATATTCGAATGTACCCGGTGATGGCTGCACTGGCACAGATGGTTCGCCTTCCCAGAGTGACCTCCCAGGCACGAGTTTAGGCTCGCCCGTCTTGGGGTGGCACTTGGATGACGGGACGAGGGATAAGGAGCCACTTTGGGCCACGATTTCTGCAGCGAGTAGCTTCTGCAGTTCCAGTACGACTTCACTCGAGAACGTGAAACCCTTAGCAATGAAGCCTGTGGGAATGTCTCGACGCACCAGTCGGATAACCCTGAGCAGGAACACAGCCTTTTCCCTCGCGTGGGAGGATCCAAAAGCCTTGAAGACATCGCCAACCGATGTTTTCAGACTATCAAGCGCCTGCCGCACGGCCGAGTGAAGGGAATCTGATAGGAGATTAGGATCGTCTTCGTTGAGTTGCGGGTTGATATCAATGTCCTCGTCCTCGACTTCGACGCCAACAAGAATGTCGGTCCATTTGAGACGACGCATGCAGTCGATGGAGTCGTTGACCTCCTCGATAGATGCAAACCAGAACTTGTATTTCTGGAGTACTGTAGACACGTCATCATCGCGACCAAGGAGCCGGTCTGCGACAGTCTGTTTGAAAGCTCCAGCCCCGTTCGAGAAATCAGCATTGGTGAGATCAGGGTCCCAGAGGGAGCCGACGGGTTCATGCACTGTAGATTCCCAGGCAGCGATAGTGGATGAGATCTGGTCTGCCACTTCATCGATCGTTTGCACTTGCGCGGTTAGGACCCGCTTGAGATGATCATTGAAGATATTACGAAGCCGTTCTAGGACATCGACAGAGCCATGCGTGATGGTCGAGCCCCAAGACGATAGCCATAGCTCCACAGTATCAGCACGCAGAGATAAAAGTTCGGCGAAGTCGTTGCTCTGAGAAAGGCTTTTCTGGCAGCCATCGGCGAACTTATCAAAAGCGTGCAAGGACCACTCCTTGATTGATTCCACGGCCTTGGATCGGCTCAATTCACTCAGCGTAATCCACGGGGTGAAGTTCTTCACATTGGGAGCAGACCAACGACCGAAAACTTCTATCTCCAGCCCGTCCAAGCTGCGAATTTCCGGGTCGGAAAGGATTGGTCTTGTTTTCAGTTTCGAGAGAACGTCAGAGAATTGACGCGATCGCAGAACTTTCGAGGTCTGGAGGGTGCGAACGAAATTTCGAAGACTCTTGGGGATGTTCTCGCGTGACAAAGCCAGCTGGTTAACGATAACGTCCAGGCGCACCTGGTGGAAATGGTGAATGGCATCATCCGATGAAGAACTTTCCGCGAGGCAGTATGCTGCTAGAGATTCGATAATGCTATCCTCGGTGGTATTGATGGATGCCAGGCGCTTGTTAATCCGTTTTATTAGGGCTTGGCGCAAATATGCCAGTTGTTTGCGGAGGTCTTCGAGGAACGGCGGGGTGCTCTCATGTTGCGAAAGAGTGTTGTGCAATAACCGTGAAATAACCATAATCTTTGCCACGAGCAGTAGCGACGCTCGTTTCCGCAGCATTCTTGCGATAAATATAGTACATCGATGAAGGAGCGCAAGTTGCGCGCCAAAGGTGTGCTTGTCGGCATCTGCTGCTACATTAACAATTGTCATGCCCAAGTATGCCGAGGCACGTACCCTTCTCTGCACGATCACTCTTGATCTGTCGCGCATGCTGGTGCTTCTTCTCCACAAGTCGAGGGTTGCATCGGCGTCCAACATCCGTCAGTATTGACTCCACATCCTGTATCTCCTTGTTCATAGAAACAATGGTCTCGGCAGTTCCAACTAGCTCTCGATATCGGGTCCTACGTGCACACAATGTTAGCAGGCCTGCAGCATTGTCCGGCGCGAACTACTTACCCCACGAGAGCTCGGAGCTTCTCCTTATTGCTCGCGATATCCCGGCGCAATTCCTGCTCCATGCGGCGAACCGTGGGGATCGGGTACTGGAATGCATCGTGCCATGACTTCAAGCTCTGTGGATCCGGAGCCTCAGGGGCCATGCTGAATGGGCGATATTGGGAAGAAGCTCAGGGCCGCGCTGAGACCAAATCAGCATTGATGCCTCAGTCCTCGAATGTGCTGATTCAGCTATCGTTATCGGCAGGTGACTCAAAAGAAAATCACCCCCGCGATTCGCCTCCATTCAACTTACGTTTTTCTGTTAAACTATTCAAGTATGCCGTTCATGGGCTCAGAATCTATTCCAGCAGAATCATCTGCCAATGATCTCCCAGACCGACTTCCTTTCCCCCCCGTCACCTATTCTCACATCCTGCACTGCTCATATCATGACTGGCATGCCCGGTATGTCATTCCGTACTTGAGGATATATTTGTCCAGATCTGTCTAATCTTTTATCTTAGCTACCGCACGCTTGCCCCAAGATCCCGTGTTATTCCGCTTCCAGCTTCATTTGTCAACTACCTCCGCGCCGACGGCATAGTCCTCCCGCCAGAAGCCGCACGCCCCACAGACAATGACGACTACGACACCTTCTCCGACTCTGGAGAGGAGGAGGAAGACCCCTCAACAGAATGGCCAGGGATACACGCACAGATCAAAAGCACAATCGCCGAATTTGGCAAAGTAACACCAAAACTGAACTGGAGCGCCCCAAAAGACGCGACGTTCATGTCCGCCACGAACGACACACAGTGCCGAACACCAAATGACATCTACCTCCTCCTTAAAAGCAGTGACTTTATTACCCACGATCTAGACCATCCATTCGACGACTGCGTTCCCGATTCCGCGAACGGCACAAATGATGACTCCGAAGTTGAGAGTGTACTTCCTGAAGTGCCATACCACCTAGTCCTCCGCAAGTACGCCAACTTCAACCCGTCCCTTGAGTTCAGGTGCTTTGTGCGGAACCGAAAGCTTCTGTGTATGTGTCAGCGTGACCAGAATCACTTCGACTTCCTCTTCGGTATGCGCGATATGCTGCGGTCTCGCATCCAGTCGTTCTTCGATGAGAAGCTCCGGGATACGTTCCCGGATCCGAATTTTACATTCGATGTTTATATTCCTGCGCCGCATCAGCGCGTCTGGCTGGTCGATATCAACCCGTGGGCGCAGCGGACGGACCCGTTGCTTTTTAGCTGGCTGGAGATCTTGCGCATGAAAGACCCCATTGGGTTCGAGGAAGAGAATGAGGACGATTTGAACGGAAGCTTCGTTCGAATTTCTTTGAGGGATGGGAGTGTCATGACTCCCGGCTCAGGCGAGACCGAGGGCGAGGAGGGCGAGGACTCGAGCTCGGATGAAGACGAGGCTGAGAATGATACTTCAGAGGGCGATGATGATATGGCTCCCTTCTTGCCTGAGTTCCGTCTGATCAAGAAGAATGATCCCGAGGCGTATGCTTTCAACACTCCGCAGTATTCGGCTCACAAGGTGCCCAGGGAACTGGTTGATGCTTCGCTGGCTGGGCCTGCGGGTATGAGTGAGTTTATGGGCAAGTGGCAGGATATTTTGCAGCAGCAGATGCGTGAGGATCAGCAAGGCAGTGACTCAGAGTAGAATGTTCATTGGGATTGAGGCGTTCAGTTGCGCGGTGTGTATAAAGGATTGAGAAGTGCATTTCCGGAGACTAAGAGTAGATAAATATATGTTCTAGAAGGGGCAAATCTCACCGAGTGGAAACAGCTAGGCTCACGGGATCCGCGGGATTTTGCGGTTGCTTCTTGTTGTTGACCGAATTAATTCGTTCAATAAAAAAAGAAAACGTCAGCTCTAGGATTCGAACCTAGGAGCGCGAACGCAATGCATGTCTTAATTATCAAGAATATCCTGATAACTAGTTCGAGTGCATCCCCTTTGTCCACTCGGGCAAACTGACCAAATATGCAAAAAAGGGACATTAAAAACAAGAAATCCATAGCTCCGTGGTAATTTCTGTCGAGGACATAAACACAGAATTCCTGTAGCCCTATTCAATAGGGACGATCGAGAGTCTAAAACTCCACTTTTGCACAGAAAGACCCTGAAGTAGAAATCCGCCCTTATCACCGAATGCTCACAACTTATGCTTCTTCTCCCCCGAAGCCAGCTTCCGGAACTCCTCCTGCGGCAAACCCATAAGGAAACGGTCAAGACCCATAAACGCCTCAACGCCATTCTGACGATCCAGAATCTCCCTCTCAGGCCGACGAACCAGCTCCTTAATCTTCAGCAGACTCGACTGGTTAAGGTGGGTACCCAGACGTTCATCAACCTCAGCAAGAACATTCTTCAAAAACCCAGCCGAGTCATTCTTATCTCCCGAAGTCGCAGTGATAACCTTGTTCACGAACCCAGTAGCAACAAGCTCGTCGCAGGTAATCCGCTTGCTCATGATCAGCGCCTCGTTGGCTTTGGCGATGCCCAGTCTCTCCACGAATGCGCGGCTGGCTCCACCTTCGGCGACGAGACCCAGGGATGAGAACGGGGTGAGCAGGAAAGCGTGCGGGACGGCGTAGATGAAGTCGGCGTGAGCGATTAGGGCTGCGGAGAGTCCGACGGCTGGACCGTTCAGTGCCACGACTAGGATCTTGCTGTGGTTGTAGAAGGTGCGGGTTACATCCACGTTGTTGGAGACAAAACTGCGGATCAGTTCGCGACGGGAACTTGAGCTCAGATCTCCATTAGGACGGGAGCTGGTGATGTCTGCGCCGCTGTTGGGTTGTTGATGTTAGCTTTTGTTGCGTATGGTGTAGAGGACTTTTGGTACGTTGGGTGATTGAGCAGACGTACGCAGAGAAGAAGCGACCAGTACCGGTGAGCACAGTGATGTAAATATTATCGCGCTGGTCGATTTCTCGCAGCCGCTCGCCGAGGAGATAGTACAAGTCCTGGTTGAGGGCATTCAGCTTGTCGGGCCGATTGAGAGTGACGATCGCGATGCGATCCTGGTAGGTGAGGGTGATAAGATCTTCGTTTGACATTTTGCCAGTGTGTTGACGATCTTAAAATCAATCAAAATGGGAATGATCAGTCTACGACCGGCCGAAGCCGATCAGACCAAACATATACTCTCACTCTGAGCCGCCCGTTTTTGCGGGGAGCCGAGGGCCGCGGCAGATCAGGTGACTTAATTTATTTGCATCGTTTGATAGAATGAATAATCGGCCCCGTGACTGGACACTCATTTTGATCATTCCAGTTGCACCGGTTGTCCTGTACAAGGCAGAATCTCAAGCTGAAGAGCGCAGTCCTGCTGAATATCCTATTCCGTCCCTATTTGCTGGAATATACAAACCAACCATCATGTCGTTCATCATGCGCAAACTCCAAGGCGGTAACTTGGAAGTCTTCAAGGTATGCCAAATGCCAATTCAAACTCGCGCCTCAAGCCCGTGTCCTTCGCTATTGTCTTTCCCTCAATATTTGAATCACCATGATTGTAAATGATTCCGACGGATCCGCCGCTAACCCACGTTATAGTTCGGCATGTACATTCTCTTCCCGATTGGCTGGATGTACTACTTCGGTACGAACCTCGACGACCGCTTCAAAGTGAAGGGCTTCTGGCCCACCGAAGAGCAATCACACAAGATCCCGCTGGATAAGGAGGAGATTGATAAGGAGCTGGCTCGCATGCGTATGGCGGATGGTTTGCGGCGGGAGCGCCAGGCCGCACAGGCTCAGGCGCAGGCGCAGGTTCAGGCTCAGCAGGCGAGCAGTGAGCAATGAGGGTCATCTGCACTGTAGGATACGCCGAGGGGCAGATGAAGAGGATGCGGAACATACGAGGGCGGAGGACGAGCCCGGCTTGATTTTCTTCTCTGCTGCGCCTCGACTATGTCTAGTGATATCGGGTTACACGTGTGGGAGTGTGGGAGTCACTTGTACAACACTCTACTCTGGGCATTTATGGAGTTCCGGGATGGGGTTTCATGATTGGGATATCATTTTCTCTTGCGCATTACGTTACATTCACTGTTGATAAGAAATTATATGCAGAAAAACCAAGCAACTCTAACTCTACCAATGTTATCGCCAGAGACGGAAGGGTATCAATTGAAGATAGAATTCAACGCCCAGAAATGAATCATGCAGACTATGCGGACGGGAAAAGACATGCTGCAGAAACGAGGTGTGGCGTTTTGTATACCCCCAAAGGATGCCCAACTCTTGCTCTCAACAATCAGATGGGGAAGAACGCCTAAGATACGCCAGTGACATGGACCAGGGGGCGAGCACCCGATATGAAACAATTAGAAGACGGCTCGTTGTCCCCAGTTATGGTCCCCATTCGCACCAACTCCCGACTTATTCACATGGTGAGGATTCACAGCTCCCCGAGTCGCTGCGTCGTTGCTGCGACTGTGTTCTTGGCTGTCTCGTAGATTACCTCGAGGGGTTGTGTGGCGCTCTCGCCGAATACGGAGCTTATGGAGGTTAGGCGCGAGGTGATGAACGGCCGCTCGCCGACTGCATAGTAGCACATGTGCGCGTAGATAGAGCGGAGGTGGTCGGGGAGGTAGATGTAGATGCCAGTGGCGATACCGGTGATGAGAGTGAGGAGTAAGGAGTCTAGAAGATAGGGTAAGTGGGATGGTCCAGCGGGGAAATTGGGGAGAGCAAGGGGTTCCAGGGATCACGTACTGAAGATGAACTTTTCAGTCGGAGTGAGCATGTAGATGGCGAAAGTCACCTCGTACTGATAGATCTTCAACCTCACCCAGCGGACAAGGCTGGTCAGGATCCAGAGGATGAATGTCATGGCTGCGGGTGGGTCGTGTCCTTGGGGGTGGAAATGCTCCTCGAGACTCTTATGGTCGGCCTCCAGTCGTTTCAAACCCAGGATTGTGTGAGATTGCGCTCTTCTGTTTATCCACAGATGCAACCTGTGGCGACGGCTTGGCAATCGCCGGTGTCTCGTTGAGGCGATAAGCGTGGCTCCTCAGTAATGGCCCACTGAGACTCCGGTAGCGGGGGAGATTAAAAGAACGAAGTAGGCTAAAGTCAAAGCCTCTATACAATCATGATTGTATTGAGGGATTGATAGAGAGCAGGTTGAGGGGTGTTTTTGAGGAGGGCTCAATACGGCCGGATGCTGTATCAGGGGGTCGTAAATAGGAGAATAAGAATAGAATAAGAATGAGTAATAACGAGGGATTCAAGCAACGGACAGAAAATCCGGAGAAGTTCAAAGAAAAGAAAGGGACGGAGAGCCCCTGCTTCGCCACAGTCTGGAGACTGCACAATTTCCACAATTTCCTGCCGCGCGGCTCCTCATCCCAAGGTTCTTTCATTAGATCTCGGATTTTGAGCCTTATTATTGGTCCATGACCCCTTACATCGATTTTGTGCACAAAGACTCCATAAAGCATAATTATTCCCTTTGTCTAGTGTCCCAACTCGCCTCGAACGTGTTCTATAAAATTTTATCCAGTAATATCCGGGCATCTTACGATGGAATAGCAACGCTACATGCATTAAAATAAGTCATAGACTGAACATAAGTCTGCAATAAATGCTTAACGAACGATAAATCTTAAAAGACCGACCACCGAGCTTATCTCTTATCGATGCCATTCACAAAGCACAAAGCAATCCCATCTTCAACTCCGCCGCACCCGCGCAATGCTACGACTGCGCCCTTGGACGGGCCCACTCAAACCTACAATCCCACTATCCATCCTGATACCATCTCGCACATTCACTCAGACCCCCTCCGTCTCGGCAAAACCGCTTCCCGCGCGCATCAAACTCAACGATGCCGACCTAACAGTATCCTACCTAAAGGGCACCGGCCCCGGCGGGCAGAAGATCGTACGTCTCGATACCTTGTCCCGATCAATATAAGTACCTTGCAGTACTGACGCCAGCAGAACAAAACCAACTCTGCCTGCCAAATCACCCACAAACCCACCGGCATCGTGATCAAATGCCAGGAGACCCGCTCCCGCTCGCAGAATGAGAAGATCGCACGGTCGCTGCTAGCGGATCGGGTTGAGGCGCATCTGAAGGGGGACCAGAGTCGGGTTGCGCTTAAGGCGGAGGCGGCGAGGAAGAAGAAGGCTAGCAAGGTTAAGAAGGCGAAGAGGAAGTATCGTGCTTTGGAGGAGGCTGAGGAGGCCCAGGAGGCTGAGGAGGCCCAGGAGGCTGAGGAAGAGCGAGGCGAAAGTGAAGGTGACAAGGAAGTAGTGGAAGAGTTGTCTAAGGGCTCGTCAGGAGCCTAGATGTTATGGGCAGTATCTTTGCGATGCTTTGCACCATCTGTACAGTACATATTGATGCATTGGTTTGGCGTTTAAAGGGGAAAAGATCTTGCAGTTCAAATCGTTTTTTGGGCAACTTGGAGCCTGCACATGTGGGTTATTTAATCATCACTGACTGAAAGAAAGCACACTACTACTATAAGGCTTGGATTGATATCACAGATAAAATATAGCTCGATCAAAAGGCTCATATGCAACTTTTCGGTGCTACATCTAGATGGTCAATGTCCTCCTTCCAAGCTCCAGGGCTGCTGGCAATGTGTTCCGAATCGACTGCGCCTGTCTCCTGAAATGCCGTGTGCTACTTATTGACTTACATATGCCCTTCAAGGTAAATCTAAGGAATTCATTCATTGCATACATGCTGCCTCTAGCGTAGCTTTGCCTCGAAAAGATGACCGAGTAACTGTCACCGTTCAACATTTTGTGTATTTCATCAAATTAACCATCCAAATCTCTCAATACCAAACTCAAGAAATGTAGCTGCCAAGCAACGCCCTGGCCTGGTCATCCAGACGTTCTTGCGCAAACTGCGAAATCCGGCCATTGTGCCGCTTGTCAGCCTCCTTGAGATAAGTACCCACCCAGGCCTTGAGATCAGGCCCCGTCTCGGGCCATGGGTCCCTGGGATTGGCACGGATGGTGTTGAGAGGAGTGAAGCCGACACCGAATGACATCTCCTCGATATCCACCTCAACATCATCCTTGTGAGCAACCGCGGGAGGAAGCTCGAGGAGCTTCAGCAGTGTGTTGCAGGTGAAGCCCCAGCCCTTGACGTACCGCGTCGCGAAGGCTTCGGAGTTGGCCAGGGTCTTGGTGAGAGAGATCACGGCCGTCTTGCGTTCCAGGGGCCGCGCGAGCTTCTGAGTCTCCTCTAGGATAACCTTAAGGTAGACTGGCGTGAAGAGGCTGGGAAGATTAATTAGCATATCGAGCAATGCGGAGAAATCGATAAAACTCACCCTTGCTGCACCTTCTCCGTCTCCTGCATGATGAAGTCGGGGCTGTAACCCTTGTCATCGTGTGCAGTCACACAGTGGTAGAACCGTACGAAGCGGAGGGAAAGGTGCTCGGTCTTGGAGTTCTGCAGACGCTGCATGATGATTTGCATGATCATGACGAAGTACTGCTCCAACACGGCGCTATTCGAGACTGTTAGTAGATAGCAGGGCATTTGAAGAATGAAAGACTTACGGAGGGAAGTTTGAAACGACCGTCTCCAAAAGATCGAAAGCGTAGCCCTCATTAGCCTTGGTCGACACCAGCTTCTGGAAAATACCAAGAATGGGCTCAACCTGGTTGTGCTCGAGGATGTACTGAGAGCCTCGAGGGATAATCGAGGAAAGCAGCCGAACAAGAGCAGGGGTGTTCCCGCGGGACTCCCACATGACAGGCATCAGGATAGGTGCAATCAGCTCCTGGTAGTATGTAGGGAGAGTCGCAGAGGGGTTGGCCTCCAGAAGTGCCGCGAATAGCTGGAAAACGTATGGCATAAATTCTGGGAATTGATCAGCTGCGGCCAAGAAAAAAGGCGTCAGACGTCTGACTGACCTTGCACATCACCTTGCAAAATGCTAGCGAAGGGTGTGTACAGAGCTTGCTCAAGCTTGTCCGGGGTGGCAGGAGCGGCATATCTACAACACATTAGCGTCGTGCAAGATACACTTGAAGGCTCGAAGGAGAAACCTACCGGATGAACGCGCCCATGGCCTCGAAGTGGAAGTAGTAGAACCGCGGGTTGCTGGGGTTGGTGGCGATGACCTGAGTGATAGTGACGAGACGCTCCAGCACAGTATCGGTAAAGGGAACCACGCCATCCTTGATGACAACCAGAACGCGCATCACGCAGCGCATGAGGAACTCATTCTCCTGCACCTTCTGAGGGGCGGGGTCGCTCTGGATCAGCTTGAAGATGTGTTCCAGCAGATCCTTAGCTAGCGGGGTGATCTGAGTCGGGGCAATGACGGGTTGTCCCTGAGCATCAGTGAGGAAGAGAGCCCGTTCCAAAGCAATTGCGGCGTATGTGTAGACAACATAGTTGGAGGAAGCCAGATGGTTCACCAGCACAGGGAGGACACCCTGCCATTGGTCCTTGGTAATGATGCTCCGGAAGTTGTACAGGTACTTAATAGCATCGACCTTGAGAATGGGGTGGATACCAGCATCCGTGACTAGATCCGAAGCAAGGTTCTGGGAAAAGAAGTCGGTGATGCTGACCAAGTTGTTCGTAGCAGTGACACCGTGTGTCGAAGTGGCCACGCCCTTAGCCGCAATCGCAGAGAAGAGATAAGTGGCCGTGTCCTTGGACTTCCAGTTCGATGCCGGATCTTTAGCATATTCACCCAGATAATGCTCGGTATATTTCAGAGTCACCTTGGTTACGGACTCCTCAAACTTCTCCGCCAGTCGTCGGAGGAAATCTGTAGCAGCCCGCCGCCTGGTCTCGCTGTCGGAACCTTCCAGGTCCCGTCGAATGAACTCAATGGGCTCGTCCTCGAACAGTTCTTCGTCAGACTCGCGAAGACTCACGTTGGGAAGAATGACCTTCTCAATGATCTGACCTAAAGTTTCATCGGCTTGGAAAGAAGCGGCATGCTCGGGCATGCTGGCGACCGAGGTTAAGAAGTGCAGAGCTCGGCTCACCAGAATATCGTACTTGGTCTCTTGGCCAATGGTGGTCAAGAAGCCCCACGAGCTCTGGATAAACTGTCCTACGAGGGGACCGAAAGCATCCAAATACTTCTGCACGTACAGAGTCAGGACCTCGAAAATTCCAGCACGCACATACTCCAACAAACCAGCCTCCGTATCGTCATCGGTGTGGAGAAGCTGGTTGTCATATGTGAGATATTTGAGCCAGATTGAGGCAATCGCAGAGATATTGTCTTCGAACATGGGAGGGAGGTCGTGGCAGGAAAGATCGTAGAACAGCTTGATCATCAGGTTCAATTGAGTGAAACCTTTCGTCAGGTTCTCTTTGTTGTCCTTGTTCGCCTCAATATAGGCGTCCAGACTCTAGAAGAGGAGACAGAAAATTAGAACACATCCTCAACGGGCATTCCTCGTTACAAAGGGAGGGGACGGACTTACCTCGAAAAGACTGAGGAACGGAGTCCCGAACTTCCCAAGCACATGGTTGATCTCTACGTACAGTTCATTGGATTGGAAGAGCGGGCGCCACCGCTTGAAAATGGAGTGCGCAACTTGCAGCACACCGATGTTGGTGGCAGGGTCGTTCGACAGCTTCGAAACAAGATCCTGGAAGGGAGAGAAATGTTAGCGATTGCAACTGAGCATGCCCCAGTGCATTGTCTACTTACATCCACAAGAGTATCCCAGCGCTCCCAGAAGTCACTATCAGCGATCACGCTGACAGCATCGCCCAGCTGAGCCTGGATACCGGGTGGCATTGAAATCATCAAGGTGATCAACTCGCGCTTGATGGTCGCAACCTCCTCCATCGGGAGCTTGTAGTTCCCATCCTCGTTTGTCCAGTTGCGCTTGATGAAGTTTTTGAAGCAAAGGGCACTAGCGAGGCGGATGTGGTTGGGGGAGGACTCCGATGCCGTGATCTGGAGGAGCTGTAGCGAAAAGCCAGGCTTCTGTTCTTCCTGGCGAAGGACATTTTCGGCTACGAAGAAAAAAAAACAGGTCAGTGATCATCACCAGTGTCATTGCTAAAGTATTCCACACTCACCTTCCTTGTTCCGTCTCGGATCCAAGCTTGCCTCCAACAGAGCTCCAAGAGCCTCCGCCATTTTCACCGGACGTGGGGTATCAACGAGGAGGGGGCAGGGCAGAAGAGAAGCAATGCGCAATGAAAGATGGGAGAGTAGTTTAGAAAATAAGAGTGTTCACAAAAAGATGAGTGTGAACGGTAATCTTGAAGAAAGGCGAGGGTAAAAGCAGAGCTCAAAGATCATAATAAATAATGAGGGCCGCTGATATACGGGCAGCCCACTGCGTCAACACGCTAATCCATATTAGGCTAGTGCGTCACATGTGCGCTATTCTGCTTATGGCATTTCGAGAGCCTCAGGCCAAAGTGGTTTTTCAGTTGTAACCCTAGTTTGTAGTTATTGTACGGTTGAAGGGTTTGTAGAAGATGTAGCGATGTAATAAAAGATTGAACGCTCTATATAAGTCCTTTTTATTCATCTCTAATTGACCTTCACGAGACCACTGAACCAATCCTGTACAGATGCTTAGATGATGATGTTATCAACGCCATTAGCCAACTTGTCCGCCTCATTCGCCTGAGACACCTTCATAACCTCATCAAAAATGCCAGCAGCAGCTGAAACAAAGCCAAGGAAAGGCTTGCTAGGTGCCAAGACACGGGAGAGATACTCTGGGTGGAACTGAACACCCACAAACCATGGGTGATCCTTCAGCTCAACAATCTCCATGCGCTCTCCCTTGTCATCCTTGCCAATGAAATGCAACCCAGCCTCCTGGAGGCGGTCGATATATTCGGGGTTCACTTCATAGCGGTGGCGGTGGCGCTCATCAACAGAAGTACGGTCAAGGCCGTATAGGGCGCGAAGTTTAGACCATTCCGAGCCCTCCTGGAAGATGGTAGGACGTGCTCCGAGTCTCATGGTGCCTCCGAGGTTAACCTTGTCGATCTCAGGCATAAAGACGATCATGGGATGAGGGGTCCGCTCATCCAGCTCGACTGAGTTGGCTCCCTCCAGGCCACAGACGTGACGGGCATACTCGATGACGGCAATCTGCATACCTAGGCAAATTCCCAGATAGGGCACCTTCTTCGTACGGGCCCATTCAGCAGCGAGCATCATGCCCTCGGTGCCTCTGGTACCAAATCCGCCAGGAACCAGAATTCCGTGAGCCGTTGTAAGGGCATGCCACGCGGCGTGATATTCTTGGGGGTTCTCAGCCCGAGCGCTGTGCTCGAGGTGCGAAGCGTCAACCCAAATAATATTAAGCTTCTTGCGAGAAGCCATAGCGGCGTGCTCGAGTGATTTGATCACGGAGAGATAAGAATCATGGAGACTGACATATTTGCCGACCAAGGCAATCTCAACGGTGTCGAAAACGTGCTCTTGGGAAGTGGTTAGAGCCTTCCACTGTTTCCAAGTGGACTGGCCCTTGGCCACCAAAGACTGGGGAATTTCCACACTCTGGATCTTGAGAAGATCACTGAGCACGTGCAAGAAACCCTGCTTTTCGAGGAGCAGTGGAACGTGGTAGGTAGAGCTGACGTTGTGCACGCCAATGACCTGCTCAGGCTCCACCTGGCAGAACATAGCGATCTTATCGGTTGTAGCCCGGTCTAGGGGCCTTTCGCAGCGACAGGCAATCAGATCGGGGCTCATGCCAGCAGAGCGAGCATCACGGATCGCCTGTTGTGTGGGCTTGGTCTTGAGCTCATCCCCAATTACGGGGACGAGACTGACGTGGATTTGGACAAAGTTGTCCTTGCCAGCTCGACGACGGAGCTGACGCAGAGCTTCGACGAAAGGAGCGCTCTCAATGTCACCGAGAGTACCGCCAAGTTCAATGACACAAACATCGGGCTTTTCGTTGGACTCATCAACGGCGGTCCGGGCCACTCGCTCAATCCATTCCTGGATGGCGTCGGTCAAGTGCGGCACGATTTGCACGGTACGGCCAAGGTAGTCACCGCGTCTCTCTTTAGTGATGCAGTGCGAATAGATCTTGCCAGTGGTGATGTTATTATCTCTTCCGAGAGTAACTCCAAGGTAACTATAGGACCAATCATCAGCCTTCTGCAAGGGTGTAGGAAATCAGACTGACTCACCGCTCATAGTTCCCAAGGTCAAGATCTGCCTCTCCACCGTCGTTCAGCACAAAAACCTCCCCATGCTCAGTCGGGGCCATAGTGCCGGCGTCAACATTGAGGTAGGGGTCGATTTTGATAGAAGTCACACGAGCTCCGAGGGTCTTAAGCAGCAAACCGGTACTCGAGGCAATTACGCCCTTACCAATGCCAGAAATGACACCTCCAGAGACGACGACGTACTTCATGATGACGGTGACGAAAAGAAAGAGGGAAAAGTCAGAAAGAACGAATATACGAAGAGAACGAATCACGGAAAAGCCCCTTCGTCGAGTGTCAAATGTAGGGTGTCCTTCCTGGCTTCTGCCAGGAGGGGAGGAAGGGAAAACACTGCAGATTGAAGCTGCACTTACTTTCCAGGGCTTTACCGCCCCCACCCCACTTTGACTTTTTTTTTTTCTGCTGTCCTGTCAAGGCGGTGAGTATATAATGACGGTCTTTATCAGGTGACTTGGGCTGGAATAACCTCATTCCCCGTGATTCCAAGTGACTCTTCTGCAACCCTCCAGCTTGTGACCCCGTCACTTGTCCTCTTATCAGTCGAAAATCCGGGAGCACTATTACCCAATGCTCGGTGACCTTGTGGCTCTTGCGCATCTGTCCAATCCACCGCTCTGCGCGGCTCCCGCTTTGACACCCGACGTCAGATTGTACTTTTGCTGCAGCAATTCCGAGTGTGCTGGCCTCACCCCTGAATGCACAGTATATTTCTGAAGGTCCTCTCATGCTTTGAAAAGCTTGTCTTTACCTTATTGATCAGAGGTGAGATCTCCTTCCCCGCCCCTCGGGTCGTATGACAGCATATTTACTCGATTCCCGGGATTGTACAGATATACCACCAAGTTCTTGATTCAGACCCCACCCTGCCATAGTCAGGCGGATGTCTTCCGACGATGCTCCTTCAGCACCCCAGCACAAACCCTCTTCTACCAGCTTTGTCGATGTCTTCAAGACTCTAGGTGTCGGTCGTCCGAAATCGCATTCGCCGGTGTCTCTGCAAGAGAGCAATAACGACCATACAACAGACAGTCGAGGGAGCAACCGGCTCGTGCTCGGATTCGAATCAATGCATCGCGGCAGCGTCGTGTCAAGCTCCTCAGATACCCCTAGTGGTCCGGACTTCGACGCTTCTCTTCGGAACTTGACCAACAAGCAAAATTTGGCCCAGGCCACTGAAGAGGCAGAGGTATTGTCGAGAACTATTCCCTGGTTTACTGCAGAGCAGTCACTAGTACTATGGGAGGCAGCAGAATATCTTTTACACCATGAAAGTTCCGCGGAGGCCCGAAGGAGCGGGGCCAGATTACTGGAAGCAATCGCTGCGCGTCAGGACCTATCTCCATCTGGGAGACGTCTGATTTTCGAGGCAATCGCCTGCCCGACTGATCCTGAATTGGTGGCTTCACGAGTACAATCGTTGGTCGCTCTGTCGGATCACGGCAGAAAGTTAGATTTCACCGCTACGTCCATTCTCCATATCATTGCTTCGTGGATATTGCCTCTTTATGAAACTCTCGCTGCGGCACGCAGCAAAGCGAAAAGGGTCAAAGGGGCCAAATCGGCCGATCTCAGTCATGATGAAGCAGTTTTGGAGGAGCTCTTCCAATTTGCGGAGGATTTGATCACTCTCCAACGCAAGCCGCCGACCCAAGAGGAGATCGAACTACTTCTCACGGAAACCATCACTGTTTGCAAGCGAACTAGTGTGGCGAGTGATATCAAAAACTCCTTGGCAGTGTTTGAAGCTATCATTGACTATGCAGATGTGCCTGATGCCAGCTTCATTCCTCTTGTTGAAGTGCTTTGCAGTATTCATGCCTCTGTCAAGTCCCTTTCCGGACCAACATCTAGGACAGTTCGCAGTCTGGCGAAATCTCGACGACAGGCGGAAATGGTGAGTGCCCTGCATGCATTCATGAGGGAATCATGCGACACCAAGGACCAGTCGCGGAATCTGAACGTCCTCCGAGGCACAATTTACGTCTTTTCTGACCTAGTTCGGGACTACGGTCAGAATGGAATGCCCCAAATTCCTTTTGGCGAATTGGTTGATTCTCTTCTCGCTATTTCTCAGAAAGTCGAGGGCAAGGTCGACGCTGACGTGTTAGACCTGTGCCTAACCATATTGGAAGGCAATTTCATTCGCGTCGCTTTGGCATGCGACTGGACAAGCTTTGTCAAGCTTCTACTGTTATGTTCCCGACGAGTCTTCGACGATGTCGATGACTCAGTCACTTCCCCGACTAGCCCGCCGCAGCAGCCGGTCAAAAGCGCGCCTGATGATACTAGATCGAACATTATTGCAAACACAACGCGGATAGCATCCGCTATTGAGGCACTGTGGGAACAGCTCAACAACGAGCAAAAACAACAAGCTACTCAGTTTATGATGAGAAGATACGAGCACATTGAGCCAACCCAGGCTGAGCTGATCGTCAACCATATGCGACATGACAAGGTCTGCCATCCATCCGGTGATTCTGCATGGGTACGGAACTGCCAGGACTTGATTGAGCGATTCATCCAACCTCGCAAACAGAGCTCCGATATCCGTGTACTGGCTTTGGATACGCTCAAAGAAGCTCTTTCTGGCAATGAGCAACTACTTTTCTCAGATGAGCATGGCTTGTTGGATAAGCTGCTTCAAGACTTTTCAACGGAACATGACCTTCTCTTCCTGGAATCGTTGGTCTCGTTTGTAACTGAACCAGCAACTCAAGTCAATGATTCCGTATTCAAGCGCTTGGTGGACACCATTAGCTCTCCTATGATAAATGACTTCAACATCAGCGAGCATCGCGAACCTTCTTCCAATTACACCTCCTCTCGTCGCACATCAACTACCAGCGTCTTGGAGCTGACTCTGTCGAATGTGTGTGCTGTGAGTCTCGTGAAGATGATGCTTCGTGCTTTGAACCTTTCTGGTACTAAGTCCGTCATCATCTTCGAGGCTCTATTGCGGATCGCACAATCCGCAGATCGTCCAACAGACTCTCGTCTGACTGTCTTGAAGCTGCTATTCCGGCTTCGTTGTGATTCGGCTGGGTCTGTGACAGTCGTGTCAACATCAGAAGGCGACTTCCTGATGAATGTTCTAGGTCGGAATGTCGATGTGAGCAGTATGCTACACCCCTCCATCGACAGTCCTACGAAGGACATACCTCCACATGATGCTTTACCACCTCCAGTCAACGTGAGGGCTTCTGTTAAGGAGCCACCGTCGTCTCTTTCGTCGAAGCCAGCCCCACGCGGCTCTATTTCTGCCCGTGCGTCGAAGCTGACGGCTCCAGTGTGGACACACTCCTTGCCGCAAGTTCTCCCAGAGCAGCCACCTGGAGAGTCCAGCCCTCTTGTCTTCGCATACACGCAGGATGATGCATCAAGCCCCGACGAATCCACTCCGGCACAAGTTGGTGTTTTGAAGGTGAACATGTGGCTCGAAATTGTGATCGCACTACTTCAACGAGAGACCGACTGGGATGTCTACAGCTACCTTCTGACACACCTCGGGCCCCAGCTTGCCAACAGAGACTTTTTCAATAACTCCATTCCTCAGGTTAAACTTTTGCGCAGCATTTTGTGTGATCAGGTCAAGAATGAGACGTTCCATGAGCCCCCAGTGACGACTGGCCTGAAGAAGAGTGATGTGGCTGCTTGTATCTTCGATGCGCTTTGTATGCTGGTCAGCTATCACCAGCACTTCGCTAAGAGTGAAGAGGATGACCTTGTACGAGCCTTCATGTTTGGCATCATCGGTTCCTGGGGTGCCACTTCTCGTGGATGCATTCAGGCACTTTCACTGTGCTGCCACGAGATCCCTATGTCGGTCACCAAGTCATTGATGAGCATTCTCGACAGAATGGCTAAAGTCATTACCATGTCGAATATTGCCGTCCATATCTTGGAGTTTTTGGCTTTGCTTGCACGCCTGCCCGATGTATATGTCAACTTGCGGGAAGAGGAGATTCGTACCGTGTTCGGGATCTGCATTCGATTCCTACAGACCTCCAGGGAGCAGCGTTACAAAAGCGCGGACTCACCTGTGGTCCGGCCTACTCAACAACCGCATTCAAGACCCAGTGTTAGTTCACGGGAACATGCTGAAGCGACTGAGGCCCCTTCGCAAGATGTCATGTCAAGCTATGTCATGACCTTGACATACAATGTCATGGTCTTCTGGTTCCTGTCCCTGAAACTGCAGGATCGGGCAAGGCATGTCAACTGGATCACGAGCCGGCTCATCTTCCGTGATGAAAGCGGGATGGAGATGGTCGAGGAGCAAAGCCAGGTTTTCATCGACCTGATGCAGCGGGTTGCGTTCTCGGACCTTGGCGAGACAGTCCCCTTTGAAACCTTCCCTCCAACTCCAGAAGATGGCCCCGTGTCGAAGAAATCTTGGGTTGTGGGCTTGAGTCTTGTCACTGTTGAGACCGCTGGTGTATCTGGACTGACGCAGATCACGAAGCGTCAAGCGTCAGGGACAACATACTCAGTGTACCAGCAACGGACGGCCCCCGTTCTCCCACACCAGGTACCTCCAACTGTAGATGCACATCTGCACTCTGATTCGATGCGCACGGCAGTTCTTCCCAGCCATATCATGCTGCAATTGACCGCCTCCGCCTTCCCTACTCCCACTGTGATGCAGCCGATTCCAATCCCCGATGATGACATCACTCGACGAGCAATTAGCGGCTTTGATCGAACCGATATCGTGGACGGGCATCGGATCGGTGTTGTCTATGTCGATAATGGCCAGACCAAAGAAGCTGAAATCTTGTCCAACACTGGAGGCTCTCCAGACTATGAGCACTTCCTCTCAGGGCTGGGTTTCAAAGTGGCCCTTCGAAATGCTCAGTTCAATACCCAAGGATTATACGCCGACACTGACGGCGAGGCCACCTATGCCTGGCGAGACCGAGTAACCGAGATCGTGTATCACGTCGCGACCATGATGCCAACCGACTTCGACCATGATCCAGCCTGTATCAACAAGAAGCGGAACATCGGTAACAACTTTGTTACCATCGTGTTCAACCGGTCCAACCTCCCCTTCAACTTCGACACAATCCCATCCGAGTTCAACTCTATCAACATCGTTGTAACGCCCTCAAGCAATGTCGCGTACGACCACTCTGGAGCTGTGAAGGGAGAAACGGATCCAGAGAAGCTTTACTACAGTGTGCAAGTGATGAGCAAGCCGGGCTTCCCTGATGTCTCACCTGCCGCAACTCCCAAGGTGATCTCGGGCAGGAACTTGGCACCGTTTGTGAGAATCCTCGCTCTCAACGCGTCCGTCTTCTCTCTCGTTTACAACACCGAGGGCGGCGAACATGCATCTTCCTGGCGCACGCGTCTTCGCGAGATCAAAAAGGTCCGCGAACGTGCATTGGCTGCTCAAGCTCAAGGCTCCGAGTCCACTGAGGGTGCCTACCCAGGCCTGCGCCGCAACACTAAAGCCAACATCTTCTCCGAAGAGACGCCTATCCGTACTCCTCCAGTCAAGACCGACTTTGCCTCAGAATGGACCGCGGCCTCGGATACGAACATCCTCCAGAACCTGGACTTCTCTCGCTGGGGCCGCTGATGTTTCTTCTGTCCATCTAGTTGTCTACTTTCCAACCGGGGCACTCCTTTACCCTTCATCCTTCACTCACCCTCACTTGAGTTTGCGATTCTCCAATCCAACACAAATATACCAAAAAGAAACGACAGACTTTGCCTCGAGCAATAAACGACCCACTGACACGAATTCATGTACATCACCTTGTTTTTGTAATACATCACTGCGGCATTTGTGAATACCCCAAACCCCAAAAGTTCTGTGTTTTCTGTTTGCTCTCCGCTCTTTTGTCGGCAAAACGGTTGTATGAGCGCCTGTCTCGACCTTTGTGGTCTTCAGATCAAATAGCTATAGCAATGACAATGATCCCGAGTATGATGGTATTTACTGGCTGTTTCTATCAGCTCGTGTCTTCCATATTCCCTATATTTTGAGTAGATATCTATATTGCTGTCTACAGCGGAATCCTATGGATCCGAGGTACCTATATAAAATTCTATGACGCTAAGCTGAAAGGGACAAAAGTAAGTATAGTTCATCACCACTGTCTGGTATAGTGTAAATAGAGGTCATACTAGAATAGCTACGGTTTCGCCTTTTCTAAAATCGAGAACTTTGGAAGTCGTAGGAATCAGACAAATATCCGCCGTAGTAATCCAATCCCGATGCAAAGTATACACTCGCAGTATATTCTCAATGAGATCCTTCGACCAAGCAGCCCGGTCCGCTCGGGGCGGAGCAACACACTTAAGAATCCTAAGGTTCGTCACGATATGTCACAGGGTCCGGACGGTTCCTGGGTCTAGTCGGAGAAGAGCGGGTCCGTTGTTTGGGAATGCTTCGTCGAAATATTAGAGAGCTGCCTGTAACCTTCAAGGTAATTCTCACTAGTGTCTCGGAGGCATTGCTGGATCACGAGGGCTGGGACCGTGCCTAAGGGGTTAATTTCGCGGTGCCCAGGTAGGCCGCTAAAAATTATTCACCCTTGAGTGATGATTCTACGAATACTAAGGTGAATAGGTTTCTTTCAGATACATGTAGTACGATGCGGAGGCGTGCTAAGTAGGTAGAGCGGAAGATTTACTTATTAGGTTCCTATTTTACCTTATTGCGGTTTCCTCGACATTCGCTCTCTCTGATAGGTAGCTCCCCTCAACCTTTTTTCGCGTTGTTTCGGGCCCCCGAGTCTTTACTCTCACCTCCGTTCTATCCAATAGCGAGGGTCTGAAGATGCTATATAGATTGTTACCCTTGGTGCCGGGTATGTAGTTAAAGGAGTCTTCGGAGATATCCGCTATTGGCTTATGAAATCCTACATATAACATAAGACTGTAGCGCGTTTGGCTTAAATTATTTTATTGTTGTTCCTACGTTTTCTCGCTTCTAGGTATATAACCGATGTACTAACTAGGTGCTATTTATAATCAAATATTCGTACTATGCTTAAATCCTTGGCCAAAGCCGGGGGTATACTTAAAATTGCTAAGTTTAACGGCGAAAGTATACGGCTACCAATAAACCATAACAGTAAATCACGAATTCTACCTATCTCACCTCCACTAAGCCCTAGTACTTGAGCTATCGAAGTCTAGAAATTTGACGTACCTTAGCAGTTTAGGCGGGAAATTATTGAAATTATTAGCAAAACCATCATCCAATGGAACCTATGTAGTTGGGAGAGCGTGCGACTGAAGTTTCTTCGGTCATGTCTTCGCAAGGTCGCTGGTTCGATCCCGGCTCGTCCCATCTTTTTGTTATTTGAATTTTACTCTTGGAGTTCAATCTTCCCCGAATTAATGACAATATGACACAAAAGCCCAACGACAAGCTAGCTCCGACGCTTATCCGTCTTCAGGTGCATTCCTTGAAGACATACATGGATAGACTCGTAGAGCTCAACGGAGATGTGCCGAACCAAAGGAAAGCGTTTAGGCGGGATCATACAATGCGGAGGCTTTTAGGTCCGCTTCCTCGAGCCTGATCATCAATATTTGGCCTTTTGCTTTGTTTGCGTGTTATATGCGGCCTCTTTAGCTATTGGGGTTGAAGTGCTTAGCGCATAAATACCGGCGGTTATGTTTGACTAGGTTTTGTATTGTCCACTACGAGTAGGTGACTGGCTGTTATTAGCTTGGGTAAGGTGGAAAGCTTTTTCAATGTCGGGGAGGGGAAAATGATCAGTAAGACAAGACTATAAGGGAAAAGTAAGAGAAGGGAGTAAGAGAAAAGTGAGAGAAGAGTAAAAGAAAAGTAAAAGAAAAGCGATAGGACATAGGAAGACGCCATTTAGGTCAACCGTGGCAGTTGATCCGATCCTTATCTAAGTGTGCGACTTTGCAGAGTGGATTACTGCAAACGCGCTCAGCGCGAGGAAGCATAGGGGTTGCGTGGACTCGAAGACGTGTAGGGTGACTCCGGTTGAACCGATAGCAAGAACTGCATATCCACTGACCCCGAATCTCCTCAGGATAGAGAGGGAGAGGTGATAGCAAAAGAAGCCTTTGATAACTAAGGTTTTCGGCTTAGAGCTAATAGGTATAATCTAGTAGACAAATCCGGCTAAGGTAGCTACATATTCGGATCTCCACACATACTAGTATGTTGCCGGAAACAGAACAGCAACAAAATTCCTTACCAATCAATCAATGCAGGAGGGCCGGCCTCCATACGGCAGCCCCTATGTGGTAGGGAGGAGACAACTAGTTAAGTCGATATTCGGCTTCGATACATGGTAGACAACAAACGACAGACGGACACCTTCTTATAGAGATGTGGCTATTGGAAACTACGTAAAGGTGTCCAAGTATGACCGTGATTAGAGGTGTATCATCCCATGAGCACCACAGGGGATATAGGCAGGTACGATGCTTCGGATCGATAAGGAGTCAATGACCAGCTTCAGGTCCAGTTGATCTTGGTTCATATCGTCAATAGTCACTGAATTCTATTATATACGACTTATGTTTGCCTATTCTATCAAAAATATGTTATCTTGTTCAAGAACGAGAGACGCCCTCAATTTTTTGGGGTACTTGCGTGGTCTGACGAAGATGCGAAGGAATGAGATATACAAAAACTACCTTGGATGATACACCAGAAACTCAAAAGAAGAGAATAATTGGAAAGAGGAGAGAACCTTGGAAGCTCCTCTCTCGAAGCAAATAAGTGGTGATGACTAGGAGTGACATCTCAGGTGTCAACACTAGTTAACCAAGGAAATACTTTTTAGCAAAAGCCATATTTCAGCAAGAGCTTTTCTTCATCTTTTTAAGAATGCCATCAATCAAGAACATAACTCGCTCGCGATTTGCTAATCCACTGGAGACAAATTTCTCCTGATCACGAAGAAGAGGCATAAGGACAAGGCATATAGACTGCCAAGTAGCAGAGCTGATATTGGGCGAATTCAACTCTAAGAGCAGACGACGTTCATCAATTCGCAGGCGGTACCTCCATCGTTCATTAACCCGCGACCGCAGTTCCCAGAAGGATTTGGGAAGAATCCACCCAAAAGCTAATAGCATATTGAATGTATTTTGGACGTCCGACTCCTGAGAGTCGACGGGACACACAAGTTCAGTAATCATGATTCTCAGTTCTAATGGTAAGCCAATGAAGTCGGAAGTGCTATTTGCTTTGATGTCTTTTGAAAGTTTGATTGCATTCTGAATTTCAGAAACAATCAATGGGCTGTGATAAATATTTGATCCATAAATGTAGGGATCTTTGAGAGCTTGACTGACTTCGAAACCTTGAATCTCTTCTTCGTCCGATTCATCGAATGGCGGCAAACCGTCGCTCGATATCCCCATAATTTATGCTTGTACCAGTACTTGCGAGCAGCCGGAACAAACTTTTGTAATTCCGTCTGGTTGAAGGGAGTTCCCAAGGTTTGGTTGAGAAGTGCCCAACAGTGAGCATGGATAAGATGTCCGAGTGGTTTCCCGCTCTCGCGTTCTGGCTGCCTACTAATGCTCGCAGGGACGAATCGAGTAAATGTGGCAGTGTCATATCGCGGCTTCGGATCTTTGCTACTAATTCGCGCGATGTTAATATCCTTTGGCATATAAAGAGCGTCGGCTGTCTCGCAAGGCCGATAAGTATAAGAAGTCACGCAATTTATTCCCGTAAGGCAGTATTTCGAAGCAGGTGGAAGCCTAACGACTATATTGCTTTGTTTAGAATGAAAACGTAGTATTTGTGGGGATGCCGTACCAGCTCGATAGAAACTTGAGGACAATGTGGGTAATTCGGAGATGTGCATAGCTTCGACCTCCTTTGATGACACCATAATATGTCTCTTTTTTGAGCGAGAGTAGAAGTCCTTCCACCGATTGTCTTTTCGCAAATGACTTGCTACGGACTTTTGGCCTTTGAGTGCCACCCCGCATAAGAGGCATGTCGGCTCTGGATCGGCATACCTAATCGTCATAGCGGGCAACCAGACGTAGTTTAGTGGCCTGCTTGTGTGAACTTGAGTGTGATAAGAACAGCGCACTCTATGCAAGAAAGTAAAATCGGAGTTCTATTAGTATGTAGGTATACATAGTATGACGGAATGTTGATCGGTTGAATTGTCGAACCGTGTAAGACTATGTATACGTACTCGCTTAATTTATACCCGCAGCCTTATTCTATACTTATCCTACCTACTATACATAGATGGTAAGTTTGGTTATGGTACATAACATTATGTGGGTACCTTCTATATTAGGCGGGCGATGATAGATCCACGATCGCGTTTACTCAATCCACGATCATTTGGACCGTTTTCCTAACTAGTCATGGTACTTTCCTAAATAGGACTAGTATTTCTCTTTTACACTCGGTCTTCGGAACGCAACGCTGTCATCTTTGATAATTGACATCACAATTAGCAGCTCGAATTTCCGGCGGCTATAAGATAGAAGTTTTCATCGGCAATATTTTCTATCCTCCTACGGCAGCAGACAAATCCCTTCTCTATATCACTTTCAAGATGGTCAAGCGCAAGAGAGCTCCAGCAAACTCGGGAACTGCATTCGACGATGTGTGCCATCGGCTTGAAGAAGCCATCGTCGGTGAAAAATCGTCTGCATCATTCGCTTGCGGTGGTGCTATTCCAATCGTTAACACGCCGGTGGCTAATGATAGGATGGAGGGAGCTCAAGTGGCCAATGCTAAACCAGTCAAACCGATAAATATTTTCTGGGAGACAAAAAAGGAGGGCCAGGCCCGAAAGCTCATTCTTCCATTCCATACTGATGTCGATTGTCCGAGTGATACTCAAATACGCCATCTAGTTAGCGACTGCGAACCTGCGGGTTTCGGCAGAGGACAGGAACTCGTCATGGATCATGAGTATCGCAAGGCTAGCAAGCTGGATCCCGATCGATTCGCCACTAGCTTTCACCCAGCAGATCATGGAATTCTTCAAACCCTTGAAAGAGTCTTGGTGCCTCAGCTAGATATCTCCAGGGAGGTGAAGATAGAGCTTTACAAGCTTAATGTACATCGACATTCTCACCCCAATATGGTACTTGTCACTAACATACTGCCTAGGTCTATTCGGGTCCTTCCGGCCTGTTTCGCAAACACGTTGATACTCCACGCTCAGATAGTCAAATCGGGTCGTTAGTCGTATGTCTACCGTCGGCATTCAAAGGCGGTGCCTTGGTGGTTCGTCATGATGACCGAGAAGTTCACTTTGACTGGGAGCGGGCTAGTGCGGACATGATTCAGTGGGCGGCTTTTTACAGTGACTGCGAACACGAGATCAAGACCATCAGTCATGGTGAACGTATCACATTGACCTACAATATATACATCCAAGAAGCATCTAATCTGGTCGACTCAATCAGCCCCCTGCTGGACCCGAAGATGTTGCCACTCTACGGAGACCTGGAGAACGTTCTACAAATGCAGGAATTTATGGAGGATGGTGGAATTTGCGGCATATTTTGCTCCCATACGTACCCGCATACGTCAAACCATGCCAGGCATTATCTCCCGCGGGGTTTAAAGGGGGCAGATCTAGTTGTATACACCACTTTGCGCTCTTTCGGTATCCAAGTCGACGTTCTACCAGTGATTATCAACGATCGTGAATACGACAGTTACGACAGTGACGACGAAGACGACAAATACGACAAAGATGACAAAGATGACAAAGACGACAAAGACGACAAAGACGACAGTGACGACAGTGAAGACTGGGATGGCAGCAGCTTCGTGCGCAGGAAATTCAGTGGAAAGGTGCATGTAGGGGCCGAGTTGTGGCCTCACCGGGATACCCAAAATGAGTACGAGGATCCAGTTTCTACGGTGAGTGGAATTGAGGTTCTTATCTCAGGAGGCAAAACGCAAGCTCCATCAAATCAAGACGCTTTACTGACTTCATCAGGTCATTAAACAGGAATGGCCAGAAAAACAATACGACAAAGAAATCACGTGGATTGCCACTCCAACGCACGAAAAGGCAGCGATGTCTTATTTGGCATACGGTAATGAACCAAGTCAAGAAGTGCTCTATTCGTATGCTGCGATAATTGCTGTCATACCACCGTGGCTGGAACGACGAAGGTCTCTTGAGAAGAGGAACCCCGGGGTTCCGCATTCTTGAAATCGCCCCGAGGAACAAAATGTCCACCAGAGGTGGAATTTGTATTGCTGTTATATCGACTGACTCTCTCGCACGCACCTTCGATGAAACTATTGGCTGCTATACTTGAGCCTTTGAGACCTGTGTGGCATTTGAGACCGGGATTACTTCCATATTGCTAAGTTGATAGATGAAAAAAGAAGCGTTTAGAAGTTTAAGATTGAAGTCTTCTCATAAGAGAGGAAAGGGAGGAGGAGTTTGTGCTTTAAATAATGGTTGGACCCTTCGTGGCAAAAGCATAAGTAATTGGCTACGGATGTGACTAGAAATACCTTGGCAAACCCTCCCCCGTGATTAGATTTGTGTCCGTAAAGGTCGTATCTTCGCGGATCTTGAAGCTTGTCAGGGGCGAAGATTGGGTGTACCTTGACCGAAGCAGGGAGTTCGAGACGATAGGCATGGGTCTCGCAGAGCTTCCTGCTTCGATGTCCGAGATCCTATTCTTAAATATAGGAATCATCGAAATAATGCATTCTGCGTCCATCCCGGCTTTATCTAATGACAGCGTCTTGAAATGGCCAAAGCTTCTCCCATAGCGCCTTTTCCTGCTCATTTGCTGATTCTCGAAGCAAAAAGTTTTGCTTCGATGCACTGAGTCGCTTGGCCACTTCATCGTACTCGTGAGGAGACACGGCCCCATTCCAGCCGGGATAGACCCCTATCTCATCGATCACTCGTGCCTTCCTCTCGACATCCTTCTGCCACTTAGAGTATTCCACTTTCTGGTGTGAAATCTCTTCTTTTGAGTAATGCAAAGGACACGGCACATTTGGCTGGCCGGTTTCATTCGCCCCAACAACTTGTTTCCAGGTGCTTTCCTCACTTATATCTGCAAGTAGGCTTTGCACATATGGTTCTCCATCGTCATAGATAGACCCGATCATCCCTAAGATTTGGCCTGGTAGCGAATCTTTGTAGCGAAACGCCTGTAAGAGCTCAGGTATAGCTCTCTGTACCTTAATCTCATAGGAAAGCCAAAATGACTGGGCGGCAAATAAATCCTTGGCGGTCTTCCTGGCCTCGGCTTCAAGTGAATCGAAATGGACAGGAAGCGTCGGTTGGACAAAGCCATCCAGCTTTGGCCCATCGTATTCAATCAGAGAGGGATGATGAGCGGCTAGGAACATCGGGTAGATAGACACGCCTTGCCAATCAATAATGCTGGTGATTTGAGACGGATTGTCCGGATCGACAAAGATATTGTCTGTATGAAGATCATTATGCCAAATTATACCACCAGTGATACCCTTGCTATGGGGGATGATATGGCGGTGGATTTTGAGGAAATCTTGCAAGACAGACAACTTCGCTTTGTGGGACGGGTGGTAACAGCCGGGCCCGCCAAATATCCCTTGCTGGCAGTCCTGGGGGAAGGTTGTGAATTTCTTCAGACATGCTGTTTCTCGCTGGACAAGTGCTTCCATCACACTTTCCGCCGAATTCCCTAAAGATAAAGGGTTAGAAGTAGAATATCCCTGCTCAGGCGAGAAACATACAAGGACCCCGAGGAACATCCACGTCCCCTCTTCTATCATCGAACCATGTCCGCCCAACTGTGGGACCCACAGCAAAATCGTCGTCAATAACCTGGTTCACAAAGCTGATATCCTGCCTGCGGTATAGGGCGCCATAGCACGGAAACTGCGACCGAGCCAGACGACACGTAATAGAAGCAACCTGTTTCACAATGGCCAATTTTTCACGGGCCTTGAGGTCATCCCAAACGCGACCCAGTTCAATGCCCGGAGCTTTCTCCATCACAATATATTCCGCTCCAAGCTTACTTTCTCCGTCCCGGGAGCAATAAGCAAGAACCTTTGGTACAGGAATATGCAATTTTTCTCGGGCCTTAGAAGTAATTAGCGTGTTTTGCTAATGGTTTTCCGATAGGGGAATCTCTCACAAATTGCATAGTTGCTACTTCAGATGCCGTAGTGTAGTGAGCTGGTCCCGCATTGGGGTTGGGTATTTTGACGACCAGCTGCCTCCCATCTTCCATTGTCGCAAGGAAAGCTTTATTGAAGTTCCCCTCCGGTAACCTTGATAAATCGAGACAGACCGCATCATGACCAGCAGCTTCTTCAGCGATATGGATGAGGGCGTTTGGATCGAATTGTACGTATCTTAGTCGTAATTGCTCTGGTTCGTTCCATAGCCATCTCTGCGCAGAATATCTAAATAAAGGCTCAGGGTCAGAGCCTGCTATTGGTTAGCTAAAGATAATGGCATGAAATAAGGAGACTTGCCAACAAGCAAAGTTTCAGGTGCTCTGCCTCTGCTAGGCGGCATGGTGAGTTTTCGAGTGGTAATGTGATGAGCCGGTAGTTTCAGGGATTCGAGTATGGTCCGAGGGCCTCTGGCAGCTTGAATGAGCATTGTGCGACGCTATGGGTTATGGGAATACAGAGAATGAAGTTGGATTCCCCAAGTGGATTTACAGCTCACGTGATGATAGAGAATAGGCGCCGAGGTCACGGCCCGATTATGTGCATACAGCTAAGACCACCCTCGCCCCTTTAGTTGAAAGAACAGAATATATACTCTCTTATATGGCCCGGGGCCATTGGAAGATCATTATCGAGCGAGGTAGGTTATCAAAATTCCAAGGTGAGCTTATATTGTTTCTTGTTATAGGCGAGGGAATAACTAATTTGGAGTACCGCAAGGGCATGGGATGCTTAAATGGCTCTAGCAATTCCTCTGAAGAGATCAATGATTTTCTAGACCAGGCTTTCAGATGTGGGAGAAAGGCTAAGGAGAAATCCCTAGGGTATTCGAATCTCCGAATCGAAGCCACATCTTACCATGGCCTTTCCGTTGTGACACGGCCCTATCGGACTGCTAAGGTGGAGGGCTGTTTTGGGTTTAGCTATGTATATCATGGGAGTTGTTGTGGGCTCCGGCGAAACCCCCTACCATAGAAATTAGGTGTCTGCCCCCTTTTGGATCCTCGGAGGTCCAGGAACAGGTTGATAATCGACTGTCCACATATACAAGCGTACTTGCCCTGCAACTTTCTTGTGGTTATAGATAGTCCTGCTACAAATCCGCCTTAGGATCAATCAACTTGCCATGCGGAGGTTTTACCGATCGCCCGAGTTTCTCATGGCCCTACAGAGGGCCAAAACCTAGGGGAATCTCGAGGGTACAGGAACCAAGCTGATATTCGGAGAGAGAAACAAATGCCGGCTGGGCCGATGCCAAACAAGGAAGGAGCACATGGTCCATCATTTTTGATTGCCCGTTTTCGATGGCCTTACGCTTAAAGCTGGAAGAGAGGCTGGAAATGTGAGCTCAAAGGACGAATAAGTCTCAAAATGGCTCTATAGAGGAGATACCTATACAATAAGATCCTCAGTCCACTATTAGATACATCAAACGGGACATAGAACACCCGAGACAAACCGATGCTATACCGGGTATTTATAGCTGGCATTCGAGATTGTCATTTGATAAAGAAACATTGAATTTGGACGTTTGAGCTGATTCGGTCCCAAGTGAGGCTCAGCCCATCCTCCTGAGAGCCCTTTTTCAATCGTGAACGTAGACAGATAAACAGATAGATACACGGACGAAGAGGCAGTAGACAAATCGTTCAATAGAGACAACGACCGAACGCAGATCTCAAAGAGAGAGGTCAAAAAATCTTCAATGAATTAGTGGTAGTCGAGTTCGTCGATCTTCGACTCCACTTCAGACTGGAGCTTGTCCAAGTTCTCCTCAGTGGCATCCTGGGTCGTATCAACTTCGACAGTGATGTTCTTCTTATGAGCACCATGTTTTCTCGCAAGATCTTGCAAGGTCTTCTTTTGTGCATTCGAATTGATTTGCAAGTTTATGGTCACAAGATGCGGCTGACCCTTGACCGACGGACCCCTATCAAATCGAACTCCATGTGCTGCATCTTTTTTTGTTGTTTCGGGCCGGATAGAGGCGACTACCGGTAAAGGAATCGTCAATGGCTGGATTGAGAATCTTTTTGATGGCCGAGGTTGTCTTCTTTGCCTCCGAAAACAGCCCACCGACTGCTTTTTTTATAGCGCTTGCTATCTTATCCAAGTCAGCCACCTAGACACATATCAAAAGCACCAAGGATTCTTTTAAGATATTACCTTTATATAAAGAACAAGCGGGCTTGTTTGGGTTGCAGCAACAGAGAAAAATTTAGAAGGATACTGTGAGAGAAGAACGATCTTGATCATGACTATCTTTACGACGAATAGCTGAGCTTTTATGTTATTTCCACTCTGACCGAAAATAGTAAAGCCAAGTAAGCGCCCAAGTTGAGACTGCGCTTTGCCTACCTAGTCTTTTAAAGCCACGAACCAGCGACTTGCATCACATGTTTCAGCCTCATATCGGGTCGCGCGCGGTTTCTAAATGGAACAAATGCAAATTAGGAAATAGGGGCTTGCAGGGACGGCGGCAAAATAAACAGGTGCTCTGCTCGTAGCCTACCATCACTTCCTATGAGATCCTTCTGAAACAACCTCTAGCGGCGTAAAACGATGCAAAGGGGGGGGGGGGGGGGGGGGGTTTTTTTTTCTCCTTTTTTCAAAGG